>VFQM010000063.1_pt1 | contig 133956 bp, 122 predicted proteins | sample 3512391 | NCBI WGS metagenome assembly VFQM01 (sample SAMN10412369, study PRJNA504923) | tailings metagenome | isolation source: Replicate 1 from Balatoc abandoned mine | place: Philippines
GCATGCCGCCAGCGTTCAATCTGAGCCAGGATCAAACTCTTCAGTTCGATCTTGAATTTGCTCAACGGAATCGAAGTGAACTTCACTTCTATTTCCATGAGCGTTTAAAGTCACTAGGACCTCGAAGTCTTGCGACTTCTTGGCACTCGCCTTCAAACGCCCACGCTTATCGGCTGTATGTTGTTAAAGAGCCTGTTGCTGCTTTCGCTGCAACGCGCCTTTCGGCGAAGACCGCGATTCTGACACGTTTTAAAAACCTTGTCAAGCACTTGGTCTTGCTGTCTGCTTGATGTTGCTGCGTTGTTGCCAGCGCTTTTTCATCAGCAGAGCCTGCGATTGTGACTTGGTTTGTTTAACCCTGTCAAGCGCTAGGCTTTTCAGCACCCCGCTGCCTGATTTGTCTTCCGGCTTGCCGCGGGCTGGGCCTGCGGTTCGCGCTGGAATTGACGTTTCGTTCAGCGGAGCCCGCGACTGTAGCACAGCCTTTTTGCGGCTTGCAAGCGGTTCGTGCGGGTTGCATGCCGGCCCCGGGGAAAGGGCAGCGGCCTTGCTCAGGCCGCGGGCGGGGCCGGCAGCGGAATGGCGGTGTCGAACTTGGCGCAATGGAGGACGAAGAAGGTCTTCACGTTGCGCACGTTGGCGTGCTGCGTGAACAGCTCTGCGACGACGCCACTCCAGGCCGGCATGTCGCGCACCACCGCCAACAGCACGAGGTCCGGTCCTGGGGACACCCGGTAGCACTGGGTCACCGCCGGGTGGCGCGCGGCCAGCTGCTCGAAAGCCTCGACATGCTCGGCGCCTTGCCGGTCCAGGCTGACTTCGCACACGACCTGGATGAAGGGCCCCAGCGTGTGGGCGTCCAGCAGCGCCACCCGCCGGCGGATCACGCCCAGGTCCGCCATGCGCCGGACGCGGCGGAGACAGGTCGCCGGCGACACGTGGGCGCGGGCCGCCAGCGCCTGGTTGGACAGCCCCGCATCGGCCTGCAGCACCGCCAGGATGCGCAGGTCGACCGCGTCGAATGTGACCTGCGTCACGGAGTTTGTGTTCACGGAAGGGCTCCTGTTGAGCGTTTATTTCATCACTACTGGAGCCTTACAGGTTCTGGCAGTTCGCGCGACTTTTTTGCAATCACATTTCATGCGGGCGACCTAGCATGCGTTGGTTTCCGTTGAAGCAGCAAGGCATCTCATGTGTGGCATCGTCGGCGCGGTCAGCACGCGCAACATCGTCCCCATCCTGATCGAGGGTCTGCGGCGGCTCGAGTACCGCGGGTACGACTCCTGCGGCGTGGCCGTCCACCAGGACGGCGGGCTCCGACGGGCGCGCAGCACGTCGCGCGTGGCCGAACTGCAGGCAGCGGCGGATGCCGACGGTCTGGCCAGCGGCACCGGCATCGCGCACACACGCTGGGCCACGCATGGCGCCCCGGCGGTGCACAACGCCCACCCGCACTTCTCCGCCGGCGCCGGCGCCACCGCCGAAGTGGGCCGCATTGCCCTGGTGCACAACGGCATCATCGAGAACCATGACGAGCTGCGTGCGGAGCTGCAGGCGCGCGGCTACCGCTTCGACAGCCAGACCGACACCGAGGTCATCGCCCACCTGGTGCACCAGCACTACGACGGTGACCTGCTCGACGCCGTGCAGCAGGCCCTGCCCCGGCTGCGCGGGGCGTACGCCATTGCGGTGTTCTGCCGGGACGAGCCCCACCGCGTGGTGGGTGCGCGCGCCGGCTCTCCGCTGGTGCTGGGCGTGGGCGACGGCGAGCACTTCCTGGCGTCGGACGCCATGGCACTGGCCGGGGTGACCGACCGCATCGTCTATCTCGAGGAGGGCGACGTCGTCGACCTGCAGATGGGCCGCGCCTGGGTCAGCGCGCAACAGCCTGGTGGCGACTGGCGTCCGGTGGAGCGTCCGGTGCGCGTGGTGCAGGCGCACAGCGGCGCCGCCGAGCTCGGACCCTACCGCCACTACATGCAGAAGGAGATCTTCGAGCAGCCCAAAGCGATCGCCGACACGCTGGACGGCGTCGCCGGCATCAGCCCGGAGCTGTTCGGCGACGGCGCCTGGCGCGTGTTCAAGGACATAGACCGCGTGCTGATCCTGGCCTGCGGCACCAGCTTCTACGCCGGCTCGACGGCGCGCTACTGGCTGGAGTCGATCGCCGGCATCCCCACCACGGTGGAGATCGCCAGCGAGTACCGCTACCGCGACAGCGTGCCCGACCCGCGCACGCTGGTGGTGACCATCACCCAGAGCGGCGAGACGGCCGACACGCTGGCCGCGCTGAAGCACGCGCGCTCGCTGGGCATGCCGCACACGCTGACGATCTGCAACGTGGCCACGAGCGCCATGGTGCGCGAGTGCGCGCTGTCGTTCATCACGCGAGCCGGGGTGGAGATCGGGGTGGCGTCCACCAAGGCCTTCACGACCCAGCTGGTGGGCCTGTACCTGCTGACGCTGGCGCTGGCGCAGGTGAAGGGACGGCTGGGCGACGCCCGCGAGGCCGAGGAGCTGAAGGCCCTGCGCCACCTCCCGCTCGCCCTGCAGGCGGTGCTGGCGCTGGAGCCGCACATCGTGGCCTGGAGCGAGGACTTCGCGCGCAAGGAGAATGCGCTCTTCCTCGGGCGCGGGCTGCACTACCCCATCGCGCTGGAGGGTGCGCTCAAGCTCAAGGAGATCAGCTACATCCACGCCGAGGCCTACCCGGCCGGCGAGCTCAAGCACGGCCCGCTGGCGCTGGTGACCGAGCAGATGCCGGTGGTGACCATCGCGCCCAACGACGCGCTGCTGGAGAAGCTCAAGAGCAACATGCAGGAAGTGCGCGCGCGCGGCGGCCAGCTCTATGCCTTTGCCGACGCCGACACGCGCATCGACAGCGAACCCGGCGTGCACGTGATCCGCATGCCCGAGCACTACGGGGCGCTGAGCCCCATCCTGCACGTGGTGCCGCTGCAGCTGCTGGCCTACCACACGGCCTGCGCGCGCGGCACCGATGTCGACAAGCCGCGCAACCTCGCCAAGAGCGTGACCGTCGAGTGACGCGCGCGCGCCGGTCACCCTGAGTCTCCCGCGGCAGCCGGGCCCGGCACGGCCCGCCGCGGGCGAAGTTCAGGTGCCGCAGAAGGTCTGGTAGCCGGCGGTCAGGTCCGCCGGCGCCGGCTCGCCCCAGGGCGCCAGCTCGGGGGTTTCGTCGAAGGGCTGGCGCAGCGCCTGCAGCAGCCGCGTGAACGGCTGCAGGTCGCCGTGGTCGGTGGCCGCGGCCAGTGCCTCCTCCACCCGGTGGTTGCGCGGGATCACGAAGGGGTTGGCCGCGCGCAGCCGCGCCGCGCGCGCAGCCGCGGCACCGGCCGGGTCCACGCCGGTGGCGGCGTCGTCCACGGCGGTGCGCCCGCGCCAGCGGCGCAGCCAGGCCTGCGCGGCCGGGTCGTGGCCGAAGAGCGCGCTCCAGCGGCCGATGCCGGCGTCGTCGCCGGCCGCGGCATCGGCCAGCCGCCGCCAGCCGAGCGTGAAGTCCACCCGCTGGCGGTGCATCAGGGCGAGCAGGTCGTCGGCCAGCGCGCCGTCGTCGCCGGTGGCGCCCTGCAGGCCCAGCTTCAGGCGCTGGCCGGCACGCAAGGCCTCGTCGTACCAGCCGGGGAAGGCGTCGATCACCTCCGTGACCTGCGCCACGGCGCGCTTCACGGAGGCCTCGTCGTCGGCCTCCGCCATCAGCGGCAGCAGCGCCTCGGCCAGGCGGGCCAGGTTCCAGCGCGCGATCAGCGGCTGGTTGGCATAGGCATAACGGCCGCCGTGGTCGATGCTGCTGAACACCGCCCCCGGCTCGTAGGCCTCCATGAAGGCGCAGGGGCCGTAGTCGATGGTCTCGCCGGAGATCGTCATGTTGTCGGTGTTCATCACGCCGTGGATGAAGCCGACGTTCATCCACTGCGCCACCAGCCCCGCCTGGCGGCGCGCCACCGCGCCCAGCAGCCCGAGCGCGCGGCTGCCGACGTCGGGCTGCGCCAGCAGCGCGGGGTCGTGGCGGGAAACGGCGTGGTCGAGCACGCGGGCCAGCGGCTCGAGCTCGCCGCGGGCGGCGAAGTACTGGAACGTGCCCACGCGCAGGTGGCTGGCGGCCACGCGGGCCAGCACGGCGCCGGGCAGCGCGCGCTCGCGCCGCACGGCCTCGCCGGTGGCCGCCACCGCCAGCGCCCGCGTGGTGGGGATGCCCAGCGCGTGCATGCCCTCGCCCACCAGCACCTCGCGCAGCATCGGCCCGACGGCGGCCTTGCCGTCGCCGCCGCGCGAGAACGGGGTGCGGCCCGAGCCCTTGAGCGCCAGGTCGCGGCGCTGCCCCTGGCGGTCGACGAGTTCACCCAGCAGCAGCGCGCGGCCGTCGCCCAGCTGCGGGGAGAAGCCGCCGAACTGGTGCCCGGCATAGGCCTGCGCCAGCGGCTCGGCGCCCTCGGGCAGGCGGTTGCCGGCAAAGACCTCGGCGCCCGCGGGCCCGTCGAGCGCCTCCGCATCCAGGCCCAGCGCCTCGGCCAGCGGTCGGTTCAGGAACAGCAGCGCCGGCGCCGGCACGCGCGCCGGCGGCCAGGCCACGTAGGTGCCAGGCAGCTCGCGCGCCCAGCGGTTGTCGAAGCCGAAGTGCAGGCCGGCGGCCACCGGCGGCATGGCAGGAGGGGTGTGCATGGCTGCAGTGTGACCGCTGGCCGCCACCCTGGCGGTGGCGGGGTCGCCGAGCTGGGGGGGGTCAGGGCCGCGCGGGGCGCCCGTCGTAGGGCAGCGACACCGTGCGCCCCTGGACGCGGAACTGCGCCGCGTGCAGGCTGATGCGCTCGAGCACCCAGCCGGGCACCGGCTCGTCGCCCTCGCGCCAGACCTGGCCGTTGATGATCAGCATGCGGGCCTTGGGGTCCGGCGAGTCGAAGGCGCCGCCGAACTGCATGGGCGGCGGCGACGGCAGGGGCCCGGCGGCCGCGGCCACGGGCGGACGCCGCGGCTCGGGCAGTGCCACCGGCGGCGGCACGTCGGCCGCGGCGGACACGGGGGCCGCAGGGGCCTCGGCGGCGGGCCCGTCGCCGGCGCCGGGCGCACCGGAGGACGGGGGCGCTGACGTCGGGCCCGCCGCGAGCGGCTCGGCCCGCGGCGCCGGGGCCGGTGGCGTCGCCACCGCGGCCGACGGCGTGACGGCGGCCGGTGCCGGAGCGCCCGACGGCGCCGGGTTCGGACCACGCATCACGCCCCACCACAGCGCCGCGCCGGCCAGCGCCAGCGCCGCCAGGGCGCCGAACACCCACGGTGTCCGGGAGGCCGTGGCCGGCGTCGCGGCCGGGCCCAGCGGCGCCGGTGCCGGGGCATGCAGGCCGGGCACCTCGCCGCGGTGCCGATCGGCCTCGGCACGCCGCAGCGCATCGAGCACATAGGACATGTCAGCCGCCTCCCCGGGCGCGCGCCGGCACGGCGCGATCACCCTCGACATCGCGGTTGGCCAGGGGCTGCAGCCGTGGTTCGTCCACCGCGGCAGCCCGGTTGATCTGCATCAGGGTCAGCGGCCCGGGCAGCCCGTCGACCGGCAGGCCCTGCGAGCGCTGGAAGGCCTGGATGCGCACGCGCCACGGCGAGTCCGCCGGCAGGGCGCCAGCCTGCTCGTCGCGCAGCCGCGCCTGCAGCCAGTCGCCCGCCGGCGTGCCCGGCACCGGCCGCTCGCCCGAGGGCAGGCCGGGCGGCCGGCGCCAGAGCGTGCCGAAGTCGCCGGTCCAGCGCGCGGTCAGCGTGGCCAGGCTGACCTGCACCTCGCCGTCCGGCAGGCGCAGGGTGGCCTCGCGTTCGCCGAGCGCGGTCAGCAGCACCGGCGACGGGTCCTGGCCGCCCAGCTGCAGCGCGAGCCACAGCGGGCGGTCGAGCTGGCGCAGCAGCGCCAGGTTGCCGGCGCCCTGGTGGCAGGACAGGCCCTGCGCAGCCAGGGCACCGCAGGCGTCGGTGCCGTCGGCCAGCGACACCCCCGGCCAGGCGTCGGCCAGGGCGCGCCAGGCGGCGTCGGCATCCGGCCAGCCGCGGCGCGCCACCAGGCCGGCGGCGTCCAGGCGCTCGACGGGCGGCGCCGGCGGTGCGGCCGCGGCAGCCGGCGCACTGGCGGGCCCGTCCGCCACGGCCGTCGTCGGGGCCACCGTCGTGGCCGCTGCATCGGCCGCCGCCGGCATGGCCGGCACCTCCGCCGCCGAGGCGCCGGCCTGCGGCGGGCTGCCGGCGGCCGCCACGGCCGGCGCCGTCCCGTCCCCGGGCGCCGGGTCGGACGCCAGCCACAGCACCGCGGCGGTGCCGGCCAGCAGCAGCGCCGCGGCGCCGCCGGCCAGCGCGACGCGGTGCGGGCGCCGGCCGCCATCCGCCGCGGGCGCGCCGCCGAACACCTCCTGCGCGGCCTGGGCCACCATCGCCGCCGTGACGGTGGTGCGCCGCTGGGCGTAGGCCCCCAGCAAGGCGCGGTCGCAGAGCAGGTTGATGCGCCGCGGCACGCCACGCGCCAGGCGGTGCACCCGGCGCAGGGCCGCGTCGTCGAAGGGCAGCGCGCCGGTGAGGCCGGCCACGGCCATGCGGTGGCGCACGTACATCAGCGTGTCGGCCTCGTCCAGCGGCTCGAGGTGGTAGCGCGCGATCACGCGCTGCGCCACCTGCTCCATCGACGGGTGGTCGAGCCGCTCGCGCAGCTCCGGCTGGCCGATGAGCACGATCTGCAGCAGCTTGCGGGTGTCGGTCTCCAGGTTGGTCAGCAGGCGCAGCTGCTCCAGTACCTCGGGTGCGAGGTTCTGCGCCTCGTCGATGACGAGCACGCAGCTGCGCCCCTCGGCGTGGCGGGCGAGCAGGAAGCGGTTGAGCGCATCCACGTGCAGCTTCACCGAAGCGCCCGCAGGCACCTGCAGCCCGAACTCGTCGCTCACCGTGGCCAGCAGCTCGACGGCGCTCAGCGCCGGGTTGAACACGTAGGCGAGGTGAACGGACTTCGGCAGCTGCTCGACGAAGCAGCGGCACACCGTGGTCTTGCCGGCGCCCACGGCCCCGGTGAGCAGGACCAGGCCGCCGCCGCCCTGCGCGCCGTAGAGCAGGTGCGCCAGCGCCTCCCGGTGGCGCTCGCTCATGTACAGGAAGCGCGGGTCGGGCGCGATCGAGAACGGCTCCTGCGTCAGCCCGAACAGCGCGTTGTACATGGGCGGCGAGCATAACTGCGGGCACGCGGCCCGGCCGTCCGCGGGGTGCCGGCCCGCAGGCCGCGCCCAGGTCAGGCCCCCGGGTGGTCCTCGGGCACCGACCAGTGCTCCAGCATCAGCTCGCGCAGCAGCGCGGTGGACTGCAGGATCAGCGCCCCGCGCGGGCGCTGCGCCGAGGTGGCGATCCACTGCGTGGTGACCAGCCGGCCGCGGCCCTGCTCCGCCACCAGCGGCCGCACGTGGAACGCGGCTTCCGGCCCGTGGCTGCGCACGCCATTGAGCGTGAGCACGCCGTGCAGGCCCTGGGTCTGCACCAGGTCGAGGATGGCCGCCACGCTCTCGATCTCGATGCCCACGCGCGGCTTGCGGCCCTCGGCCACCAGGGCGCCCTCCAGCAGCATGCGGATGGAATGCGGCCGGCTGGGCATCACCAGCTCCAGGCCGGCCAGGTCGGCCAGCGGCAGCGGCGGGCCCACCAGCGGCTGGCCGGGCTGGCGCGCCGAGACGAGGTAGAGCACCTCGTCGAGCACGGGCAGCAGGTCGATCGCCGGCGAGGGGGTGACGTTGTAGACCACCGCGCAGTCGATGCGGCCGATCTGCAGCCACTCCAGCATGTAGGTGGACAGCCCCTCCACCACGGTCAGCGTGGCCCTGGGGAAGCGGGCGCGGAAGGCCGCCACCAGCGGCGCGGTCAGCGCGCGGCTCACGCTCGGCGGCATGCCCACGGCCAGGTGCCCGGTGACGGCGCCGCGCTCGTCCTCCATGTCCTGGCGCGCGCGCTCCACCTGCTGCAGGATGCCGCGGCCGTGCGCCAGCAGGCGCTTGCCGGGCTCGGTGAGCGTGACGCCACGGCCGTTGCGCTCGAACAGCGTCTGCCGCAGCTCCACCTCCAGCGCGCGGATCTGCCGGCTCAGCGCCGGCTGCGCCACGCGCAGGAAGGTGGAGGCGCGGGTGAAGCTGCCCAGCTCGGCCACATGCACGAAGTACTCCAGCTGCTTCAGGTCCACACCGGCATTGTCATGCCAGTTTGATCTGGCAGCTAGACCGGAAATAGCGTTGCTGCATAGCCTTGTCCGACCAAGAATCCGGGTCCCCACACCCATACCTCCATGGAGACACCCGCGTGGCCGGGACCCTGTCAGGCATCTCGTCGATGGCCACCCGCGCCGTGCTCGCGGAGCTGGCGCAGGCCTACCAGGCGCGCACCGGCGTGCAGGTGGCCATCGAGTCCGTGGGCGGGGTGGACGCGGCCCGGCGCGTGGCCGCCGGCGAGGCGCTCGACGCCGTCTTCCTGGCCTCCGATGCGCTGGACAAGCTCATCGCCGCCGGCCATGTGCAGCCCGGGCGGGTGGACCTGATGCGCTCGCCGGTGGCGCTGGCGGTGCCCGCCGGCACCCCGCGGCCCGACGTGTCCACCGAAGCCGCCCTGAAGCAGGCCGTGCTGGCCGCCCCCACGCTGGGCTACTCCACCGGCCCCAGCGGCAACCACCTGGCGGCGCTGTTCGCGCGCTGGGGCGTGGCCGAGGCGGTGCGCGAGCGCATCGTGGTGCCGCCGCCGGGTGTGCCGGTCGGCCGGCTGGTGGCCGAGGGCCGCGTGGCGCTCGGCTTCCAGCAGCTCAGCGAGCTCACCGGCCTGCCGGGCATCGACGTGCTGGGCCTGCTGCCGCCGGGCGCCGAGTTCATCACCACCTTTTCGGCCGGCGTGGCCGCCACCTCGCCGCACGGCGACGCGGTGCGCGCCCTGCTGGCCTTCATGGCCTCGCCCGAGGGCGACGCCGCCAGGGCGCGCCACGGCATGGCGCCGGCGCGCGACTGACACCGCAGGAGACCGACCCCGTGATCATCGACATCCACGGCCACTACACCACCGCGCCGAAGGCGCTGGAGGACTGGCGCAACGCGCAGATCGCCGGCATTGCCGACCCGACGAAGATGCCCCGGGCGGCCGACCTGAAGATCAGCGACGACCAGATCCGCGAGACCATCGAGACCAACCAGCTGGCCAAGATGCGCGAGCGCGGCAGCGACCTCACCATCTTCAGCCCGCGCGCCAGCTTCATGGCGCACCACATCGGCGACTTCCAGGTCTCCAGCACCTGGGCCGCCATCTGCAACGAGCTGTGCTTCCGCGTCAGCCAGCTGTTCCCCGACCACTTCATCCCCGCGGCGATGCTGCCGCAGAGCCCCGGCGTGGACCCGGCCACCTGCATCCCCGAGCTGGTGAAGTGCGTGGAGCAGTACGGCAACGTGGCCCTGAACCTGAACCCCGACCCCTCGGGCGGCCACTGGACCAGCCCGCCGCTGACCGACCGCCACTGGTACCCCATCTACGAGAAGATGGTGGAGTACGACATCCCGGCCATGGTGCACGTGAGCACCAGCTGCAACGCCTGCTTCCACACCACCGGCGCGCACTACATCAACGCCGACACCACGGCCTTCATGCAGCTGCTGCAGGGCGACCTGTTCAAGGACTTCCCCACCCTGCGCTTCATCGTGCCGCACGGCGGCGGCGCCGCGCCCTACCACTGGGGCCGCTACCGCGGCCTGGCGCAGGAGCTGAAGAAGCCGCTGCTGCAGGAGCACCTGCTGAACAACGTGTTCTTCGACACCTGCGTCTACCACCAGCCGGGCATCGATCTGCTGACGAAGGTGATCCCGGTGGACAACATCCTGTTTGCCAGCGAGATGATCGGCGCGGTGCGCGGCATCGACCCCGAGACCGGGCACCACTACGACGACACCAAGCGCTACATCGAGGCCAGCACGCAGCTCACGCCGGCGCAGAAGCACCAGATCTACGAAGGCAACGCGCGGCGGGTGTATCCGCGCCTGGACAAGGCGCTCAAGGCCAAGGGAAAGTGATGGGCCCCCAAGCTCTCATTCGTTCGCTGCCCCCCAAGGGGGCCCATGCCTCCTTGGAGGCGGCTCGGCAGGAGGCATGACCATGTACGAACTCGGCGTCGTCTACCGCAACATCCAGCGCACCCCGGCCCACGTGGCCGACCAGCTGGCGCACTTCGGCAGCGCCACCGTGCACGAGGCCATGGGCCGCGTGGGGCTCATGAAGCCTTACATGCGGCCCATCTACGCCGGCGCTCAGGTGTCGGGCACCGCCGTCACCGTGCTGCTGCACCCGGGCGACAACTGGATGATGCACGTGGTGGCCGAGCAGATCCGCCCCGGCGACATCGTGGTGGCCGCCATCACCGCCGAGTGCACCGACGGCTACTTCGGCGACCTGCTGGCCACGTCGTTCCAGGCCCGCGGCGCGCGCGCCCTGGTCATCGACGCCGGCGTGCGCGACGTGAAGACGCTCACCGAGATGGGCTTCCCCGTCTGGAGCAAGGCCATCAGCAGCAAGGGCACCATCAAGGCCACCCTCGGCTCGGTGAACATTCCGGTGGTCTGCGCCGGTGCCTGGGTGACCCCCGGCGACGTGATCGTGGCCGACGACGACGGCGTGGTCTGCGTGCCGCGCGCCATGGCCGAGGCCACGCTGGAGGCGGCGACCAAGCGCGAGGCCAACGAGGGCGAGAAGCGCGCCAGGCTGGCCGCCGGCGTGCTGGGCCTGGACATGTACAAGATGCGCGAGCCGCTGGCTGCGGCCGGCCTGAAGTACATCGACTGACATGACCCCCAGGCTCGTCCTTTCGGTCCTTCGCCACCCCCCCGGGGGGCCGCGCCCGGCTCGGGGCGGCCCGGCGCCGGGACTGCCCGCATGAAGACCATCGCGTTGATCGGCTACGGCGAGGTCGGCCGCATCCTGGCCGAGGACCTGCGCGCGCGCGGCCTGACCGTGACGGCCTGCGACGTCAAGCTGCGCGGCGAAGCCGGCGAGGCGCTGCGCGAGCATGCGCTGCAGTTCGGCGTGGCGCTGGCCACCTCCCACGCCGAGGCGGTGCGCGGGGCGGAGCTCGTGGTCAGCGCCGTCACCGCCAGCCAGGCCGTGCCGGTGGCCGAGGCCTGCGCGCCGGGCCTGGCCGCGGGCGCGTTCTTCCTCGACTTCAACAGCGCCTCGCCGGGCGCCAAGATCCGCGCCGCGGCCCGGGTCGATGGCGCCGGCGCGCGCTACGTCGAAGGCGCGGTGATGACCTCGGTGCCGCCCTACCGCTCGAAGGTGCCTCTGCTGCTCGGCGGGCCGCACGCCCAGGCGCTGGTGGGGCCGCTGAACGCGCTGGGCTTCGCCGGCAAGGTGCACGACGCGCGCCTGGGCGTGGCCAGCGCCACCAAGATGTGCCGCAGCGTGATGATCAAGGGCCTGGAGGCCATGGTCATCGAGAGCTTCACCGCGGCGCGCCACTACGGCGTGGAGGATGCGGTGATCGCCTCGCTCCACGAGACCTTCCCCGGCATCGACTGGGAGAAGCAGGCCGCCTACTTCTTCCAGCGCGTGATCGAGCACGGCCGGCGCCGCAGCGAAGAGGTGCGCGAGGTGGCCGAGACCGTGCGCGAGGCCGGCCTGGAGCCCTGGAGTGCCGCCGGCACCGCCGAGCGCCAGGCCTGGGTGGCCGACCTGGCCGATGCCGGCCTGTTCGGCACCCGCGGCGAGCCCGGCTTCGCGCGCAGCGCCGACTGGCGCACCGAAGCGGACCGCATCCTGAAGAGAGAACCATGAGCTTCCAGAAGACCCCCGGCTGGCTGGACTGGTACGCCGGCCCGAGCCGGCCCCGCTTCCAGCTGCCGCCCGGCAGCGTGGACGCCCACTGCCATGTGTTCGGCCCCGGCGCCGAGTTTCCCTACGCGCCCGAGCGCAAGTACACGCCCTGCGACGCCAGCAAGGCCCAGCTGTTAGCGCTGCGCGACCACCTGGGCTTCGCGCGCAACGTCATCGTGCAGGCCACCTGCCACGGCGCCGACAACCGCGCGATGGTCGACGCCTGCCTGGCCAGCAACGGCCATGCGCGTGGCGTGGCCACCGTGCGCCGCAGCATCACCGATGCCGAACTGCAGGCCATGCACGCAGCCGGCGTGCGCGGCGTGCGCTTCAACTTCGTCAAGCGCCTGGTGGACTTCACGCCCAAGGACGAGCTGATGGAGATCGCCGGGCGCATCAAGGCGCTGGGCTGGCACGTGGTGATCTACTTCGAGGCGGTGGACCTGCCCGAGCTGTGGGACTTCTTCACCGCGCTGCCCACCACCGTCGTCGTCGACCACATGGGCCGGCCCGACGTGGCCAAGCCGGTGGACGGGCCGGAGTTCGCGCTGTTCCTGAAGTTCATGCGCGAGCACGACAACGTCTGGAGCAAGGTGAGCTGCCCGGAGCGGCTGAGCGTGGCCGGCCCGCCGGCGCTGCACGGCCAGCAGGCCGCCTACCGCGACGTGGTGCCGTTTGCCCGCCGTGTCGTCGAGACCTTCCCCGACCGCGTTCTCTGGGGCACCGACTGGCCGCACCCCAACCTGAAGGACCACATGCCCGACGACGGCCTGCTGGTGGACTTCATCCCGCACATCGCGGTCACGGCGGAGCTGCAGCGCAAGCTGCTGGTCGACAACCCGATGCGCCTGTACTGGCCCGAGGAGGTGAAATGAACCCCCAAGCTCACATTCGTTCGCTGCCCCCCAAGGGGGCGCGATGAGCCTCGACAAACCCTACCTCGACGTGCCCGGCACGACCATCTTCGACGCCGACCAGAGCCGCAAGGGCTACTGGCTCAACCAGTTCTGCATGAGCCTGATGAAGGCCGAGAACCGGCAGCGCTTCCTGGCCGACCAGCGGGCCTACGTCGACGAGTGGCCGATGACCGAGGCGCAGAAGCAGGCCGTGCTGGCGCGCGACCTGAACCGCTGCATCGCCGAGGGCGGCAACATCTACTTCCTGGCCAAGCTCGGCGCCACGCACGGCAAGAGCTTCCAGCAGATGGCCGGCTCGATGACCGGCATGACCGAGGACGAGTACCGCGACATGATGGTCTCCGGCGGCCGCAGCGTGGAGGGCAACCGCGTCCTCGGCGAGGACGGCAGCGCGCAGCCGCACCGCCAGCCCCAGGGCAGCGCGCCCAGGCCCGGCTTCTGAAGCCCGTCACCAGGACACCCGCCGCATGGCCCAGATCACCGCCTCCGTCTACACCTCGCACGTGCCGGCCATCGGCGCGGCGATGGACCTCGGCAAGACCCACGAGCCCTACTGGCAGAAGGTCTTCGCCGGCTACGAGTACAGCCGCCAGTGGATGAAGGAGAACACGCCCGACGTGATCTTCCTCGTCTACAACGACCACGCCACGGCCTTCAGCCTGGAGCTGATCCCCACCTTCGCCATCGGCACCGCGGCCGAGTACACGCCGGCCGACGAGGGCTGGGGGCCGCGCCCGGTGCCCAAGGTCATGGGCCACCCCGAGCTGGCCAGCCACATCGCGCAGAGCGTGATCCAGCAGGACTTCGACCTCACCATCGTCAACCGCATGGACGTGGACCACGGCCTGACGGTGCCGCTGAGCCTGATGTGCGGGCCGCTGGGGCCGGGCGACGCCTGGCCCTGCCCGGTGATCCCGTTCGCCGTCAACGTGGTGCAGTACCCGGTGCCCTCGGGCCGGCGCTGCTACCAGCTCGGGCGCGCGATCCGCAAGGCGGTGGAGAGCTTCGACCGCCCGCTGAAGGTGCAGATCTGGGGCACCGGCGGCATGAGCCACCAGCTGCAGGGCCCGCGGGCCGGCCTGATCAATGCCGAGTGGGACAACCGCTTTCTCGACCGCCTGATCGCCGAGCCGGAGGCACTCGCGCAGGTGCCGCACATCGACTACGTGCGCGAGGCCGGCAGCGAGGGCATCGAGCTGGTGATGTGGCTGATCGCGCGCGGCGCGATGAGCGACAAGCCGCCCACCGTCAAGCACCGCTTCTATCACGTGCCGGCCAGCAACACCGCTGTGGGGCACCTCATCATGGAAAACAACGCATGACCATCAACGTCGCCCTCGCCGGCGCCGGCGCGTTCGGCATCAAGCACCTCGACGGCATCCGGAACATCCCCGACGTCAAGGTCGTCTCGCTGGTCAGCCGCGAGCTGTCCAAGACGCAGGAAGTGGCCGACAAGTACGGCATCCCGCACGTCAGCACCGACCTCGCCGACAGCCTGGCCATCAAGGACGTGGACGCCGTCATCCTGTGCACGCCCACGCAGATGCACGCCTCGCAGAGCCTGGCCTGCCTGGAAGCGGGCAAGCACGTGCAGGTGGAGATCCCGCTGTGCGACGTGCTCAGCGAGGGCCAGGCGGTGCTGCAGCGCCAGCAGGAGACCGGCCTGGTGGCCATGTGCGGCCACACGCGCCGCTTCAACCCCAGCCACCAGTGGGTGCGCCGGCGCATCCTGGCCGACGAGTTCCACATCCAGCAGATGGACGTGCAGACCTTCTTCTTCCGGCGCACGAACATGAACGCGCTCGGCCAGCCGCGCAGCTGGACCGACCACCTGCTGTGGCACCACGCCGCGCACACGGTGGACCTGTTCGCCTACCAGGCCAACAGCCCCATCGTTCAAGCCAACGCCATCCAGGGCCCGATCCACCCGGTGCTGGGCATCGCCATGGACATGAGCATCCAGCTCAAGGCCGCCAACGGCGCCATCTGCACGCTCTCGCTCTCGTTCAACAACGACGGCCCGCTGGGCACCTTCTTCCGCTACATCGGCGACACCGGCACCTACATTGCCCGCTACGACGACCTCGTCAACGGCAAGGAGGAGAAGATCGACGTCTCGCAGGTCGACGTCTCGATGAACGGCATCGAGCTGCAGGACCGCGAGTTCTTCGCCGCGATCCGCGAGGGCCGCGAACCCAACGCCAGCGTCGCCCAGGTGCTGCCGTGCTACCAGGTGCTGCACCAGCTCGAGCAGCAGCTGGCCGCCTGACCCTTTCCCTCCCACCACCCCCGAACGGAGACAGACGATGACGATCACCCGCAAGGCCTTCCTGGGCGCCCTGGCCGGCGCCGCCACCCTGGCGATGGCGCCGACGGCGCAGGCGCAGAACGTGACGCTGCGCTTCCACCAGATGCTGCCGCCGCAGGCGACGATCCCGGCGCGGGCCATCAAGCCCTGGGCCGACAAGGTGGAGAAGGAGAGCGGCGGCCGCATCAAGGTGCAGCGCTTCGACGCCATGGCCCTGGGCGGCAAGCCGCCGGAGCTGTTCGACCAGGCCAAGGACGGCGTGGTCGACGTCATCTGGACGGTGCTGGGCTACACCCCGGGCCGCTTCCCGAAGGCCGAGGTCTTCGAGCTGCCGTTCCTGGTGGGCGACCCGGTGGCGGGCTCCAAGGCGTACCAGGAGTACGTCGAGAAGTACGCGATGGACGAGTTCAAGGACGTCAAGCTGATCGCCGTGCACGTGCACGGCCCGGGCCTGATCCACAGCAAGGACCCGGTGACCAAGCTCGAGGACCTCAAGGGCATGAAGGTGCGCGGCGGCTCGCGCGTCATCAACATCATGCTCGAGCAGCTGGGCGCCACGCCGGTGGGCATGCCGGTGCCGGCGGTGGGCGAGGCGCTGTCCAAGGGCGTGATCAGCGCCACCACCATCCCCTGGGAGGTGGTGCCGGCGGTCAAGGTGCAGCAGATCGTCAAGAACCACACCGGCTTCAGCGGCGACAAGGGCCTGTACACGCAGACCTTCGCGGTGGCCATGAACAAGGCCAGCTACGACAAGCTGCCGCCCGACCTGAAGAAGGTCATCGACGCCAACAGCGGCCAGATGGCCGCGGCGATGTTCGGCCAGGCGATGGCCGACGGCGACAAGGCCGGCCTGGAGCTGGCCAAGAAGGGCGGCAACAACGTGATCACGCTGGACGCGGCCGAGACCAACCGCTGGCAGCGCGCCGCCGCCGGCGTGCGCGCCACCTGGTACCGCGAGGTGGGCGCCAAGGGCATCGACGGCACCAAGCTCGCCGCCGAGGCCGAGGCGCTGATCGCCAAGCACAGCAAGTGATGCCCCGGCCGGCCTGGGCCGGCCAAGGGCGCGGGGCGGTCGCTGGCCGCCCCGCGCCGCAGCGAGACCTCCGATGACACACCCCGTCTACGCCATCAGCCGGGCCATGGCCTGGTTCGGCGCCTTCGTGCTCGTGCTGCTGGCCGCGATGAGCGTGCTCAGCATCGGCGGGCGCGCGCTCACCGGCATCGGGCTTGGCCCCGTGCCCGGCGACTTCGAGCTCGTGGAGGCCGGCACCGCGCTGGCGGTGTTCTGTTTCCTGCCGTGGGCGCACCTGCGCCGCGGGCACGCGGTGGTGGACCTGCTGTGGCGCGTGTACCCGGCCCCGATGCGCCGGGTGCTCGACATCCTGGCCGATGCGCTGATGTTCGCCCTGTGGGTGCTGCTGGTCTGGCGCATGGGCGTGGCGATGCTCGACTACCGCGGGAACGCGGAGGTCACCTTCATCCTGCAGTTCCCGGTGTGGTGGGGCTATGCAGCGTCCATGGTGCCGGCCACGCTGGGTTGCGTGGTCTACGCGTGGCGGCTGGGCGAGTCGCTGGGGCTGCTGAAGCCGCCGGCGGGCTTCGAGACTGGCGAGGCGGCGCACTGACATGACACACCCACGCACACTCCGTTCGCTGCGCCGGGGCACGGCCCGAAGGGAGGCATGATGGACGCGCTCACCCTGGCCGCCTGGTCCTTCCCGGTCCTGCTGCTGCTGATCTTCCTGCGCCTGCCCATCGGGCTGGCGATGCTGGCCGTCGGGCTGTTCGGCTCCTGGCAGGTGTACGGCAGCGCCGCGCCGCTGCTCAACCAGATGAAGAGCCTGGCCTACGGCCAGTTCTCGACCCACTCGCTGTCCATCGTGCCGCTGTTCCTGCTGATGGGGCAGTTCGCCACGCTGGGCGGCATGTCGCAGGCCCTGTTCAAGGCGGCGGAGGCCTTCATCGGCCACCGCCGCGGCGGCGTGGGCATGGCCGCCATCGGCGCCTGCGCCGGCTTCGGCTCGATCTGCGGCTCCTCGCTGGCCACCGCGGCCACGATGGGCCAGGTGGCGCTGCCGGAGCTCAAGCGCGCCGGCTACAGCGGCGCGCTGTCCAGCGGCCTGCTGGCCGCCGGCGGCACGCTGGGCATCCTGATCCCGCCGTCCATCGTGCTCGTGATCTACGCCATCCTGGCCGAGCAGAACATCGCCAAGATGTTTGCCGCCGCCTTCGTGCCCGGCATCCTGGCGGCGCTCGGCTACATGCTGGTGATCAACCTGTACGTGCGCTTCTCGCCGCAGTCGGCCGGACAGATCCAGCCCATGCCCTGGGCGGAGCGCTGGCAGGCGCTACTGGCGGTGTGGCCGGTGCTGCTGATCTTCGGCGTGGTCATCGGCGGCATCTACACCGGCATCTTCACGCCCACCGAGGGTGCGGCCGTGGGCGCGGTGGCCACCGGGCTGCTGGCCTGGCAGCGCGGCGGCCTGAAGGGCTCCAAGCTGCGCGAGGCCTTCGAGGCCACGGCCAGCGGCACCGCGATGGTGTTCCTGATCGTGCTCGGCGCTGCGGCCTTCAACAGCTTCCTGGCCCTGTCGCAGCTGCCGCAGGAACTGGCCGCCTGGGTCGGCGAGCAGGGCTTCAGCCCCTACCAGGTGCTGTGGGCCATCCTGATCTTCTACCTGATCGCCGGCTGCGTGATGGACTCGCTGTCGATGATCCTGCTGACCATCCCGATCTTCTTCCCGATGGTCTCGGGCCTGGACTTCGGCCTCACGCCGGAGGAGACGGCCATCTGGTTCGGCATCCTGGTGCTGATCGTCGTCGAGGTGGGGCTGATCACGCCGCCGGTGGGCATGAACCTCTTCGTCATCCAGTCGATGGCGCCGGACATCAAGATCCGCGACGCCTACCGGGGCGTGATGCCCTTCGTCGCCAGCGACCTGCTGCGCGTGGTGCTGCTGGTGGCCTTCCCGGCGATCACGCTGTTCGTCCTGAAGTGGTAGCGCCCATGAACCGACGCCGCATCGCCGACCTCGAGGTCAACGCCATCGGGCTGGGCTGCATGAGCCTGAGCCACGGCTACGGCCCGCCGCCGCCACGGGCGCAGGCCGAGGCCGTGCTGCTGGGCGCGCTGGACGCCGGGGTCGACTTCTTCGACACCGCCGCGCTCTACGGCTTCGGGCACAACGAGAGCCTGGTGGGCGAGGTGCTGGCCCCGCACCGCGACCGCTTCGTGCTGGCCAGCAAGTGCGGCCTGCACGGCGTGAACGGCCAGCGCGTGATGGACGGGCGGCCCGAGACGCTGAAGTGGTCCTGCGAGCAGAGCCTGCAGCGCCTGCGCACCGACCGCATCGACCTCTTCTACCTGCACCGCTGGGACAAGCGCGTGCCCATCGAGGACAGCGTGGGCGCGCTGGCCGACCTGGTGCGCGAAGGCAAGGTGCGCCACATCGGCCTGAGCGAGGTCTCCGCCGCCACGGTCCGCCGGGCGCACGCGGTGCACCCCATCGCCGCGGTGCAGACCGAGTACTCGCTGTGGACGCGCAACCCGGAGATCGCGGTGCTGGACGCTTGCCGCGAGATCGGTGCCGCCTTCGTCGCCTTCAGCCCGGTGGCACGCGCCTTCCTGACCGGCGCGCTGCGCGACCCGGGCACGCTGGACGCCAAGGACCTGCGCCGCGGCATGCCGCGCTTCGCGCCCGACACCTACGCCCGCAACCTGGCGCTGCTGCCGGCCTACGAGGCGCTGGCGGCCCAGGCCGGCTGCACGCCGGCGCAGCTGGCGCTGGCCTGGCTGCTGTCGCGCGGCGAGCACGTGATCCCCATCCCCGGCACCACGCGGCCGGAGCACCTGCGCGAGAACATGGACACGCTGGCGCGGGAGGTCCCGGCCGACGTGCTGGCACGCGCCGACGCGCTCATCAACCGGCACACCGTGGCCGGCGACCGCTACGCCACGGCCACGCTGGCCGAGGTGGACACCGAGACGTTCTGAAGGCAGGGAAGGCCGGCCGCGCCCGGCCCGCCGATCGCCTCCTGCACGGGCCCACTGCAGGGCCCCTGCACGGCCCCCTGGCCGAGTGCCCACTTTCGCACGCCGGATGGCCCGGGCTGCGGCGTGCCGACACGCCCGCTTACAGGCGTGACAGGCCTGCGGCAACGCCCGCCGCAGGCGCCCGACACCATGGACACCCAGCACGCCCGCCGGCGACGACCGGCGCGCGGCCCATCGGCGCCACCGGCGCCACGTCGTTGCGAGGGGAATCCATGTCCTGTGTCCTGATCTCCGGGCGGCGCCGGCGCGCCGCCGGCTTCCGGCTGGCCGCGCTGGCGCTGGCCGCCGCGCTGTGCCCGCTGGCCGCCACCGCCGGTGGCGAGGCCGACGCCGCGGCGCACGAGCCGCCCACCGGCCGCCTGATCGTGAAGCTGCGTGCCGGCCAGGCCGAGGCCCCGGCCCTGGCGGCGCTGCAGGCGGCGGCCAACCAGCGCGGCGCGCAGTTCAGCCTGCTGCGCCGCGCCGCGCTGGGCGCGCTGGTGCTGCGCCTGGACCGCCCGCTGCCACCGGCGGCCGCCGAGGCGCTGGCGCGCGTGCTGGCCAGCGCGCCCGAGGTGGAATACGCCGAACCCGACCGGCTGCTGCAGCCCATGTTCGTGCCCAACGACAGCCGCTGGAACGACCAGTGGCACTACTTCGAGGCCACGGCCGGCCTGAACCTGCCGCCGGCCTGGGACAAGGCCACCGGCACCGGCGTGCGCGTGGCCGTGCTCGACACCGGCGTGCGCCCGCACGCCGACCTCGCGGCCAACCTGCTGCCGGGCTGGGACTTCATCGGCGACCTCTTCGTGGCCAACGACGGCAACGGCCGCGACAGCGACGCCAGCGATCCCGGCGACGCGGTGGCCGCCGGCGAGTGCGGCACCGGCAGCCCGGCGCGCAGCAGCTCGTGGCACGGCACCCACGTGGCCGGCACCATTGCCGCGGTCACGAACAACGGCAGCGGCGTGGCCGGCGTGGCCTTCGGGGCCAAGGTGGTGCCGGTGCGGGTGCTGGGCAAGTGCGGCGGCTACACCTCCGACATCGCCGACGCCATCGTCTGGGCCGCCGGCGGCAGCGTCAGCGGCGTGCCGGCCAACGCCCACCCGGCGCGCGTGCTCAACCTGTCGCTGGGCGGCAGCGGCAGCTGCGGCACGACGACGCAGAACGCGATCGACAGCGCGCGCGGCAACGGTGCCGTGGTGGTGGTGGCCGCCGGCAACAGCAACGTCAACGCGTCCAACGCCACGCCCGCCAACTGCAGCGGCGTGATCACCGTGGCCTCGGTGGGCCGCACCGGCGCCAAGGCCTACTACTCCAACTACGGCAGCGTGGTGGACGTGGCCGCGCCCGGCGGCGACATGCGCAGCAGCGCGGCCGACGGCGTGCTGTCCACGCTCAACAGCGGCAGCAGCGGTCCGGGCAGCGACACGCTGGCCTACTACCAGGGCACCTCGATGGCCACGCCGCACGTGGCCGGCGCCGCGGCGCTGATGCTGTCGGCCAACCCGGCCCTGACGCCCGACGAGCTGGAGGCCCGCCTGAAGGCCAGCACACGGCCCTTCCCGGCCACCTGCTCGCAGTGCGGCAGCGGCCTGGTGGACGCCAGCGCGGCGGTGGATGCCGCCATCGGCGATGGCGGCGGCGGGGGCGGCGGCGGTGGTGGCACCGATCCCGTGCCGGTGGCCGAGGTGGAGAACAACAACACCCGCAACCGGGCGCAGCCGGTGAGCGTGAACCCGGCCCTGGTGAGCGGCAGCATCGCGTCGAGCAAGGACACCGACCACTACCGCGTGTCGCTGGCGGCCGGCGCCACGCTGACGGCCACGCTCACGCCGCCGGCCAGCCGCAACTACGACCTCTACCTGTACGACGCCGCCGGCAGCCTGATCACGCGCAGCACCAACGGCAGCGGCCTGGTGGACAGTGCCGCCGTGGCCAACACCGGCAGCGCCGCGGCCACGCTGTTCGTGCGCGTCGTGCACGTCAGCGGCGGCAGCGGGGCCTACACGCTGGGGCTGTCGCAGTAGGTGATCCTCCCGATCGGGAAACCCCCGATCGGACCCACCAGAAAACGACAAAGCAGCGCCGGATCGGTGCATCGCGGCACGCCGGGTTCCCGGTCACAGTGGCGACCCCTGCCACTCCCGACCGCCCGACGCGATGCACGACGTCAAGCTCCTCATCGGTGACCGCGACACCGCGGCCGCCGATGGTCGCACCTTCGACCGACGCGACCCCATCCGGGGCGAGGTGGCCAGCCGCGCCGCGGCGGCCGGCGTGGCCGACGCGATCGCCGCAGCCGACGCCGCAGCGGCCGCCTTTCCCGCCTGGTCGGCGCTGCCGCCCAAGGAGCGCCGCGCGCTGCTGAACCGCGCCGCCGACCGGCTGGCCGAGCGCACGCCGGACTTCATCAAGGCCATGGCGGCCGAGACCGGCGCCGCACCGATGTGGGCCGGCTTCAACTGCCAGCTGGCCGCCAACATGCTGCGCGAGGCCGCCGCGCTGGTGACGCAGGTGGGCGGCGAGGTGATCCCCTCGGACAAGCCGGGCCTGCTGGCCATGGGACTGCGCCAGCCCGCCGGCGTGGTGCTGGGCATCGCGCCCTGGAACGCCCCGGTGATCCTGGGCGTGCGCGCCATCGCCACGCCGCTGGCCTGCGGCAACACCGTGGTGCTGAAGTCCAGCGAGATCTGCCCGCAGACGCACTGGCTGATCGCCGACGTGCTGCGCAGCGCCGGCCTGCCGGCGGGCGTGATCAACGTGGTCAGCAACGCACCGGCCGACGCCGCCGCGGTGGTGGAGGCGCTGATCGCCCACCCGGCGGTGCGCCGGGTCAACTTCACCGGCTCCACCCGCGTGGGCCGCCTCATCGCCGAGGCCTGCGCGCGCCACCTCAAGCGCCCGCTGCTGGAGCTGGGCGGCAAGGCGCCGATGGTGGTGCTGGACGACGCCGACCTCGACGAGGCGGTCAATGCCGCGGCCTTCGGCGCCTACATGAACCAGGGCCAGATCTGCATGAGCACCGAGCGCCTGGTGGTGGACGAGGCGGTGGCCGACGAGTTCGTCGCCCGCCTGGGCCGCAAGGCGCGGTCACTGCGTGCCGGCGTGCCCGGCACCGAGGGCTGCGTGCTCGGCGCGATGGTCGGCCGCGAGGCCGCCGACCGCGTGCGCGGCCTGATCGACGACGCGCTGACCAAGGGCGCCACGCTGGTGGCCGGCGGCGAGACCGAGGGCACCATCATGCAGCCCGCGCTGCTGGACCATGTGACGCCGGCCATGCGCATCTACCGGGAGGAGTCCTTCGGCCCGGTGGTGGCCGTGGTGCGCGTGCGCTCGGTGGACGAGGCGGTCACGGTGGCCAACGACAACGAGTACGGCCTGTCGTCGGCGGTCTTCGGGCGCGACGTCAACCGTGCGCTGTCGGTGGCCCGGCGCATCGACGCCGGCATCTGCCACGTCAACTCCGCCACCGTGCAGGACGAGGCGCAGATGCCCTTCGGTGGCATGAAGGGCAGCGGCTACGGTCGCTTCGGCGGCCGCGCCGGCATCGAGGAGTTCACCGAGCTGCGCTGGGTGACGCTGCAGACCTCCCCGGCGCACTACCCGTTCTGAACGGGGCGCGCGCCAGGGACATGCGATGGCAACGGCCGTGCGCTCAGCGGAACAGCGTGTCGACGTAGGCGGCGCCGATGCCGACCTTGTCGTAGTGCGCGCGCGCCAGCGCGATGTAGTCGTGCACGTCGAAGTGCCCGGCCGACTTGCCCTCCTCGTCCAGCCAGATCAGCGGGCCCTTGACGATGAAGAACACGCGCATCGGGTCCGGGTGCTCGTAGGCCACCAGCGTGTGGCCCTCGCCCGGCGTCTCGTAGACGAAGTCGCCGGCGGTGGCCGTCCAGTCGTGCTCGAGGTAGCCCCACTTGCCGGAGATGGTGTAGGCGAAGACCTCGTGCGGGTGGTAGTGCCGGTTCACCAGCCCGGCGCCCTTGGCCATCAGGATGTCGCACCACTTGTTCTCGCTCGGCGAGATCCACAGCGGGCGCGACGACACCGTCTCGGTGAAGGGCACGTACCAGCGCTCGTCCTCGGTGGGCGCGTTCTTCAGGTAGACCTCGGGCTTGGCGTCGGGCTTGAAGACCTCGGCGATGGGCTTGAGGTCGCGCCAGAACTCGTGGCTCGCCTTCTCGGGCATGCATGTCTCCAGGTTGTGCTTGAGGGTCCGTCGATCGTGTCACGCGCGCGCACGGACGGCCCGCGCGTCGGCCGCAAGTTTCTCAGAGTGAAACCCTGGACAACCCGCAGGCACGTGCCGCAGGCCCTCGGGCATCATGGGCCGCAGCGTGCTCCGCACTGCCGCCCCAGCGGCCCGCGCGGCATCCAGGAGACAGCGGCAGCGCCGCGCAGGCACGCAGGACAGGCATGACAAGACTGCAGGACAGACACGCCTTCATCACCGGCGGCGCGGGCAGCATCGGGCTGGCCACCGCGCGCCTGTTCCTGGCCGAGGGTGCACGCGTGACGCTGGCCGACCTGCCCGGCCCGGCGCTGGACGCCGCGGCCGCTTCGCTGGACAGCGGGCGCTGCCGTACGCTGGCGCTGGACGTGACCCGCGCCGCCGACTGGGCGCGTGCGCTGGCCGACGCCACCGGCGCCTTCGGGGCGGTCGACGTGCTGTTCAGCAACGCCGGCAACAGCGGCGTCATCGCGCCGGTGGTCGACTACCCCGAGGAGGTCTTCGACGCCGTGCTCGCGGTGCACGTGCGCGGCGCCTTCCTCGCCTGCAAGCTGGGCCTGCCGGCCATGCGCGACGGCGGCAGCCTGGTCATCTGCTCCAGCGTGGCCGGCATGCGGGGCGACCCGGGTGTCTGCGCCTACATCACCGCCAAGCATGCACAGGTGGGGCTGATGCGCAGCGTCTCCAAGGAGGCGGCCGCACGCGGCATCCGCGTCAACACCGTGCACCCCGGGCCGGTGGACAACGGCTTCCAGAAGGACCTGGAGCAGCGCCTGTCGGGCGTGCTCGGCCGCGACGCCACCGGCTTCTTCGACGAGATGATTCCGCTGGGCCGCCATGCGCGGCCCGAGGAGATCGCGCGCTCGGTGCTCTACCTGGCCAGCGACGACAGCAGTTTCACCACCGGCAGCACCCTGATGGTCGATGGCGGCATGAACGTCTGACCGCAGTCCTTTCCCAACGGCCGCGGCGCACCTGCGGGTGCTGCAGGCACAGTGCGCGCGGCGGCCCCACGTCAACCCTGGAGACAAGCATGAACAAAGGCATTTCACGTCGCAAGGTGGTCGGCACCCTGGGCGCCGCCTCCGCCGCCCTGGCCGCCCCCACCTGGGTCCGCGCGCAGCGCACCACGGTCAAGGTCGGCTGGGCCATCTCGAAGACCGGCCCCTTCGCCGGCGGCGCCGCGGTCACGCAGTGGCCCAACTACCTGCTGTGGATCAAGGACGTCAACGATGCCGGCGGCCTGAGCGTCGACGGCCGCAAGCTCAAGCTCGAGCACATCGAGTACGACGACCGCAGCCAGTCGGAGGAGGCCGTGCGTGCGGTGGAGCGCCTGATCAACCAGGACAAGGTCGACATCCTGCTGCCGCCCTGGGGCACGGGCCAGAACCTGGCGGTGGCGCCGATCTTCGCGCGCGGCGGCTTCCCGATGATGGCCTGCAGCATGGCCAGCGACCGCACCGCCGAGATCGCCAAGCGCTGGCCCAACGTGTTCTCGCTGCTTGCCACCTCCAGCGCCTACGCCGAGGCCATCGTGCAGGTGCTCAGCGCGGCGCGCGCGGCCGGGCAGATCAACGACCGCGTGGCCATCGCGCACGCCACCGAGCAGTTCGGCATCGAGCTGGCCAACGCCGCGCGCCGGGCGCTGAAGGCGGCCAACTTCAACCTGGTCTACGACGGCGGCTACCCGATGAGCACGCAGGACCTCACGCCGGTGATCAGCGAGGCCCAGCGCGCCAACCCCGACGTGTTCATGGCCTTCAGCTACCCGCCCGACACCATGGCGCTGGCGGAGACGGCGCGCGTGCGCGGCTTCAACCCCAAGGTCTTCTACACCGCGGTGGGCACCTTCTTCCCGATGTACAAGCAGCGCTTCGGCGACAACGTCACCGGCGTGATGGGCATCGGCGGCTGGAACCCCGACAGCGACGCCTTCAAGTCCTACATCCAGCGCCACGTGGCCATGCACAACCGCGAGCCCGACCGCTGGGGCGCGTCGCTGATGTACGCCGGCCTGCAGGCCATGGGCCAGGCCATCGAGAAGGTGGGCCTGAACAACGCCGAGATCGTCAAGCACCTGCGCAGCAACAGCTACGACACCATCGTCGGCAAGCTGGAGTTCGACCAGAACAACATCCGCAAGGGTGGCTGGTACGTCGGCCAGTGGCAGGACGGCGACTACTACGGCGTGGCCCCCGCCCAGCCCGGCGCGCGCAAGCCGGTGTTCCCGAAACCCGCCTGGAAGGCCTGACGGCCCCCGGTTCACCAGCGACATCCGCCCCCGGTCACGCCCGCCATGCCATTCCTCGACGCCTTGCTCACGGGCCTGACCCTGGGCGGCATGTACGCGCTCGTCGCACTGGGGCTCAACCTCCAGTACGGCGTGGCGCGCATCATGAACCTGTCCTACGGCGAGATGATGATCGCCGCCGCCGTGCTGGCCTACGCGCTGTTCGGCCAGCAGGGCATCTCGCCGCTGTTCACGCTGGTGCTGGTGGTGCCGCTGGCAGCGCTGGCCGGCTGGGCGGTGTACAGCCTGGCGCTCACGCCGCTGGTGCGGCGCGCGCCCAACCGCGACGCCCTGGAGGCCGACAGCCTGCTGGGCACCTTCGGGCTGCTGTTCATCGTGCAGGGCGTGATGCTCGTGCTGGTGGGCGGCAGCTACCTCAGCTACTCGTTCCTGTCGGTGCCGGTGGACATCCTCGGCACCACGCTGGCGGCCAACCGCCTGCTGGCGCTGGGCATGGCGGTGGTGCTGGGCGTGGCCGTGTGGCTGCTGCTCACGCGCACCCGCATCGGCACCGCCATCCGCGCCGTGTCGGTGGACCCGGTCTCGGCGCAGCTGGTGGCCATCGACGTGAAGAAGCTCGCGATGGCGGCCTTCGCGCTGGGCACCGTGCTGGCCGCCGTGGCCGGCGTGCTGGTGAGCATGTTCCTCACCTTCAGCGCCACCATGGGCGTGGTCTTCACGATGAAGGCGCTGATCGTCGTCATCATGGGCGGCATCGGCAACATGGCCGGCGCGGTGGTGGCGGCGCTGATGCTGGGCCTGGTGGAGAGCTTCGTCGGCACCTTCATCGACCCCGGCCTGACGCTCGCGGCCAACTACGCGCTGTTCCTGGCGGTGCTGCTGTTCAAGCCCGCCGGCCTGTTCGGGAAGGTGTCGCGATGAACCCGCGCCAGCTGCTCGCCGGCGTGGCCATCGTCGGCGTCTTCGTCGCGCTGGGCTTCGCGCCCTCGCTGGGCAACGACTACACCACCTCGCTGCTCATCAACCTGCTGCTCTACGCGGTGCTGGCCACCGCCTGGGGCCTGTTCTGCGGCACCACCGGCTACATCTCGCTGGCCACGGTGGCCTTCTTCGGCGTGGGCTCCTACACGGTGGCGGTGCTGGGCGAGCAGCTGCCCTGGCCGCTGGTGCTGCTGGCCGCGGCCGCCATCGGCGGCGTGCTGTCGCTGCTGGTGGGGCTGGTCACGTTGCGCCTGTCGGGCACCTACTTCGTGATCTTCACCTTCGGCATGACCGAGCTGCTGCGCCAGGTGGTGAACTGGTACGAGAGCAAGATCGCCGGCTCGGTGGGCCGCTACGTCTTCGTCGACGCGTCCTCGCCCGGCTTCATCTACGGCCAGCTGCTGGTGCTGTTCGCGCTGGTGCTGCTGCTGGGCTGGTGGCTGTCGCGCTCGCGGCTGGGCTTCGCGCTGCGCCTGATCGGCGAGGACGAGCAGGCCGCCCGCCACTGCGGCATCGACACCACGCGCGTCAAGCTCATCACCTTCACCGGCACCTCGGTGTTCATGGTGCTGGCCGGCGCCATCGTCGCGCCGCGCTGGACCTACATCGACCCGGCGATCGCCTTCAACACCATCGTCTCCTTCCAGGTCGTGATCATGGCGCTGCTCGGCGGCACCACGCGCTTCTGGGGCCCGGTGCTGGGCGTGGTGCCGCTGGTGCTGCTGTTCGAGACGCTGATCAAGTACTTCCCCAACCACTTCCCCATCGTGCTCGGCGTGGTCTTCCTGTTCATCGTCTATGCGCTGCCGCGCGGCGTGCTCGGCCTGGTGCTGGAGCGCGGGCGCAAGGCCGGGGGGGCGCGATGAGCGGCGCGCTGCTGCAGGTGCAGGACCTGGGCCGCTCCTTCGGCGGGCTGCGGGCGGTGGACGGCCTGTCCTTCGAGGTCGCGCCGGGCGAGATCGTCGGCCTGCTCGGCCCCAACGGCTCGGGCAAGACCACGGCGCTGAACCTGATCAGCGGCGCGCTGCGCCCTGACCGGGGCTCGGTGCGCTTCGAGGGCCGCGAGCTGGCCGGCGCGCCGGCACACGCCGTGGCCCGTGCCGGCATCGCGCGCACCTTCCAGCTGGTACGCGTGTTCCAGCGCATGACCGTGCGCGAGAACGTGCAGGCCGGCCTGATGTTCGGCCGCGGCGACCACCGCGCCGACCCCGAGCCGCTGCTCGCCCAGGTGGGCCTGGGCGGGCGCGGCGCGCAGGCGGCCAGCCAGCTCACCTACATCGACCAGAAGCGGCTGGAACTGGCGCGCGCGCTGGCGCTGCAGCCGCGGCTGCTGCTGCTCGACGAGTGGCTGGCCGGCCTGAACCCGTCGGAGCTGGTGGAGGGCGTGGCGCTGATCCGCGCGCTGCGCACGGCCGGCACCACGGTGCTGATGGTGGAGCACGTGATGGACGCGATCCGCTCGCTGTGCGACCGCTGCGTGGTGATGAACGCCGGCAGCAAGATCGCCGAGGGCACGCCGCAGGCGGTGCTGTCGGACCGGCTGGTGGTCCAGGCCTACCTGGGAGACGACGATGTTTGAGGTGCGCCGCCTGTCTGCCGCCTACGGCCTGCACCAGGCCCTGGACGAGGTGGCCCTGGACGTCGGCGAAGGCGAGCTGGTGGTCATGCTGGGTGCCAACGGCGCCGGCAAGACCACCATGCTCAAGGCCATTGCCGGCCTCGTGCCCACGCCGGCCGGCGGCGAGATCACGCTCGCCGGCCAGCCGTTGCACGCCTTGCCGGCGCGGCTGCGCGTGGAGGCCGGCATCGCGCTGGTGCCGGAGGGCCGCGGCATCTTCGGCGACCTGACGGTGCGCGAGAACCTCTTCCTCGGCGCCTACCCGAAGCGCGCGCGCGCCAGCGAGGCACGCAACTTCGAGCGCGTGCTGTCGCTGTTCCCGCGGCTGGCCGAGCGCCTGGCCCAGACGGCGCGCACCATGAGCGGCGGCGAGCAGCAGATGGTGGCCATCGGCCGCGCGCTGATGTCCGAGCCGCGCCTGCTGCTGCTGGACGAGCCTTCGCTGGGCCTGTCGCCGCTGATGTGCGTGGAGCTGTTCCGCGCGCTGCGGCAGGTCAAGGACGGCGGCGTGAGCATCCTGCTGGTGGAGCAGAACGCCAAGCGCAGCCTGGCCATCGCCGACCGCGGCTACCTGCTGGAGAACGGCCGCATCGCCGGCCAGGGCCCGGCCGACCAGCTGCTGGACGACCCGGCCGTGCAGGCGGCCTATCTGGGCATGGGCGGTGTCGCCGCCTGAGCGGATCCCGCCGCCGCGCACGCTGGACGATGCGCTCGCGCGCATCGGGCGCGAGGGCGCGCGCCTGCATGTCTTCACGCGGCTGACGCCTCAGGCCGGCGGCGCCGGTCCGCTGGCCGGCTGGCCAGTGGCGCTGAAGGACAACCTCGCCGTCGCCGGCCAGCCGCTGGGCCTGGGCAGCGCCGCGCCACCCACCTGGCCGGCCCGCACCGCCAGCACGGTGCGGCAGCTGCTGGATGCCGGCGCCGCGCTGGTGGGCCGCACGCAGATGGTGGAGTACGCCTTCGGCGGCTGGGGCGTGAACGCGGCCCTGGGGACGCCGCGCAACCCCTGGGACGACCGCGTGCACCGCGTGCCCGGCGGCTCCAGCAGCGGAAGCGCGGTGGCGGTGGCCGCCGGTCTGGCCCGGTTGGCGCTGGGCACCGACACGGCCGGCTCGGTGCGCATGCCGGCCGCGCTGTGCGGCGTGGCAGGCTTCAAGCCGAGCCCGGGCCGCTATGCCGCCGACGGCGTGTTCCCGCTGGCGCCGAGCTTCGACACGGTGGGCCTGCTGGCCACGAGCGTGGCCGACGTGGCCGCCGCCGACGATGTGCTGGCCGTCGACGCGGCCGCGGGCCCGCCGCTGCGGGCGCTGCGCGTGCTGGCGCCGGCGCAGTTTCCGGTGGCGGTGGAGCCGGCGGTGCAGGAGGCGCTGGACGCCGCCGCGTCGGCGGCGCTGGCCCTGGGCCTGGCGCCGCACCAGGCGCCGTGGCCGCTGGACCTGGCGGCGCTGATGCGCGACGCCGGCACGCTGATCGCCGCCGAGGCCTGGGGCGTGCACCGCCAGCGGTTCGAGGAGGATGCGGCGCACTACGGGGCCGAGATGCAGCGCCGGCTCGCCGCAGCGCGCGACCTCGACCCGGCCGTCGTTCAGGCCGCGCGCGAGGCCCGCGTGCGCGCGCAGCAGGCCTTCCGCGCCGCGCTGCCGCCCGGTCAGGTGCTGCTGCTGCCCACCGTGCCCTGCAGCGCGCCGCCCGTGGACGCGGTCAGCGAGTCGGGCGCGCCGCTGGGTGCCTTCACGCGGTGGGTCAACCACGTCGGGGGCTGTGCGCTCAGCCTGCCCGCGGGCATGGACGAGCAGGGCCTGCCGGTGGCGGTGCAGCTGGTGGCCGCGCCGGGACAGGACGCGGCGCTGCTGGCACTGGGCGGGCGGCTCGAGGCCGCCCTGGCGCAGCCGCCGGCAGTGCGCCGCTGACGGCGCGCCCGGGCGCGCCGCGGCAGGCGCGTCAGGCGCGTCAGGCGCGTCAGGCGGGCGCGGCGCGGCGCTCCAGCCGCGCCAGCAGGTCCGCCACCCCGGGCAGCGACAGGTGCGGCTGCAGCGCCGGCGCGGCAGCGGCGAAGGCAGCCGCATCGTTGTTGCCGGTGTGCACCGCCACCGCCACGGCGCCGCCACGGCGCGCCATGCCGATCTCCAGCACCGGGTCGTCGCCGACGACGGCGATCTGCGCCGGCGGCAGGCCCAGGCGCGCCGCCGCCGCGCGCAGCGCCTGCGCCGAGGGCTTGCCCACCACCACCGCGCGGCGCCCGGTGATGCTGCGCAGTGCGGCCACGATGGCCCCGGACACGCCCAGCGCACGCCCGCCGGCCGCGGCGAAGAACGGTGCGGTGGACACGGTGTAGAGCTTCGCGCCGGCCCACAGCGCCTGGCTGGCCACCTCCAGGTCGGCCAGGCCGAAGGCCGGGTGCCAGCCGACCAGCACCGCGTCCGCGTCGGGCGCCGGCTGCGGCGAGACCACCACCTCGAAGCCGGCATCGGCCAGCGGGCGCCACACCCCCTCGACGCCCAGCACCAGCAGCCGCCGGTAGCCGCGCTGCCGGAACAGGTCCACCGCCACGCTCACCGGCGTGAGCATGCGCGCCGCGTCGATCGGGAGGTCCAGCGCCTGCAGCGTGCGGGCGTACTCCGCCGGCGTCTTGGTGCTGCCGTTGGTGAAGGCCACGAAGGGCTGGCCCAGGCGCTGCAGCCGGGCCAGCAGCGCCGCGGCGCCCGGCAGCGGCCGGTAGCCGGCCAGCCGCTTGTCGCCCAGCACCAGGGTGCCGTCGACATCGAAGATCCAGCCGCGCACCGGCGCCAGGCAGTCGGACGCGCCCTCCGCTGGCGGCGTGCTCATCGCGCCGCCGCCTTGCGCAGCGCCAGCCGGAAGCCAGGTTTGTCCACCCGCACCTCCGACAGGTCGCGCCGCTCGGCCAGCCGCTCCACCAGGCGCAGCACCGGCGCCAGCGCGGGGTCGTAGCCGCGGCGGGCCGGGCCGGCCGCGCGCATGGCATCCACCTGCTCGGCCGGCATCACCGCGCGCAGCAGGAACTCCTCGTCGCTGAGGTGCTGCCCCACGCGGCGGCGCAGTTCGGGCAGGTCGGGCATCGGTGGCTGCGCGGCCAGCGCCTGCGCACGCGGCGAAGCCTCCACGCGCGCCATCACCTCCGGCGCCACCGGCTGCGGCGGCGTGCCGAAGCGGCCGAGCACGTAGCGCAGCACCTCGTCGGGCAGCGTGGCATAGCGCTCGCCACCGAGCACGTTCATCACCGCCATCGTGCCCACGATCTGCGAGAAGGGCGTGACCATGATCGGGTAGCCCAGCTCGGCGCGCACGCGCACCACCTCCTCGAAGACCTCGCCCAGGCGGTGCTCCTGGCGCAGCTCGCGCAGCTGCCGGCGCAGCGTGCCGATCATGCCGCCGGGCAGCTGGTGGGCGAAGTAGCGCGCGTCGTACTCCTGCGGCACGCCGGGCTCCCGGCCCTCGGCGCGGGCCAGGCGCGCGATGAAGTCGCTCACCTCGGCCTGTGCCGCCATGTCCAGCGCCACCGGCGTGCCGGCGGCCTGCAGGTTGGCCACCACGTTCTCCACCGCCGGCTGGCTGCTGCCGTTGGCCAGCGGCCGCGCCGCGGTGTGCAGCGTGGCCACGCCCAGCCCCGGTGCCTCGGCGTAGGCGAAGGTCGCCAGCGCGATGTTGCAGTGCGAGTGCAGCTCCAGCGGCTTGCCGCCCGGGCCGCCCAGGGCCGCGACCAGCGCCGGCAGCAGCGTGCGCGCGCGCTCCGGTGTCAGCAGGCCGCCGGGGTCCTTGAGGTAGACACGGTCGATCGCCGGCTCGGCGGCCAGCTGCGCGGCGCAGCGCGCGTAGAAGGCGTCGTCGTGCACCGGGCTGACGGTGTAGACGAGGGCGCCGACGATCTCCCGCCCGCCCTCGGCCCGCATGTCGCGCGCGCAGGACACCACCGCAGCCATCGCGTTCATCGGGTCCATGACCTGGAAGCGCTCGATGCCGTGGCGCACCAGCAGCCGGTACGACAGGCGCATCAGCTCCGGATGCGCCGTCTCCCAGGAGATGAAGCGCATGCCGGTGGACAGGAAGGCCAGCGGCGTGCGCGGCATCGCCGCTTTCACCAGGCGCAGGCGCTCCCACGGGTCCTCGCGGTGGTAGCGCACCGTCACCGCCATGTGGGTGCTGGTGGAGAAGTCGATCGCACGGTAACCCACGCGGTCGAGTGCGGGCGCGGTGGCCAGCATCATGCCGGTGGTCAGGCCGGTGGCGCCCCACAGGCTCTGGTTGCCGTCGCGCAGCGTGGTGTCGACGAAGTCGGGGGCGGTGGTGCTCATCGGCTTTCCAGGAGGCGGCCGAGCCAGCCGGTGTCGACGCCGCCGTCGGCGAACGCCGGTTCGGCCAGCAGCCGGCGGTGCAGCGCCAGGTTGGTGGTGACGCCGGTGAGCACCGTGGCCGCGAGCGCCGCGCGCTGGCGCGCCAGCGCCTGCGCGCGCGTGGCGCCGTGGGCCACCAGCTTGGCCAGCATCGAGTCGTAGAACGGCGGCACCAGCATGCCGGCCTGCACGTGGGTGTCCACGCGCAGGCCCGGGCCGTCGGCGAACACCGCCTCGCCAATGCGCCCGGGGCTGGGGCGGAAGTCCTGCGCCGGGTCCTCGGCGTTGAGGCGGCACTCGATGGCATGGCCGTCGAAGCGCACGTCGGCCTGCGTCAGCGCCAGCGGCTCGCCGCGGGCCACACGCAGCTGCTGCTCCACCAGGTCCAGCCCGGTGACCATCTCCGTCACCGGGTGCTCGACCTGGATGCGCGCGTTCATCTCCAGGAAGTAGAAGGCCTGGCGCTCGACGTCGACGAGAAACTCCACCGTGCCCAGGCTGCGGTAGCCGATGGCCCCGGCGAAGCGGCAGGCGGCCTCGTGCAGCGCCTGGCGCAGGGCCGGTGACAGGCCCGGCGCGGGCGCTTCCTCCACCAGCTTCTGGTAGCGGCGCTGCACGGAGCAGTCGCGGTCCCCGAGGTGGATGAGCCGCTGGCCGTCGCCCAGCACCTGCACCTCGACGTGCCGGCCGCGGGTGACGAAGCACTCCACGTAGACGCGCGGGTCACCGAAGGCCGCCCCGGCCTCGGCGCTGGCGAGGTCGAACAGGGCCGCCAGCTGCGCGGCGCTGTCGGCGCGCTTCAGCCCGCGCCCGCCACCGCCGCCCACGGCCTTCACCAGCACCGGGTAGCCGATGCCCTCGGCCAGCGCCAGCGCCTCCTCGCGCGTGGCCACCGGGCCGCCGGGCGCCACCGGCACGCCGGCCTGCTGCGCCAGCGCTCGCGCGGCCAGCTTGTCGCCCACCTGCGCGATCTGCGCCGCCGTGGGGCCGATGAAGACCAGGCCGGCCTCCTCGCAGGCCCGCGCGAAGTCGGCGCGTTCCGACAGGAAGCCGTAGCCAGGGTGCACCGCCTGCGCGCCGCTGGCCAGGGCCGCGTGCACGATGGCCGGGATGTGGAGGTAGCTGTCGGCCGAGCGCGCCGGGCCCACGCACAGCACGCGGCCGGCCATGCGCGCGGCCGCGCTGTCGCGGTCGGCCGCGGACACGGCAAGCACCGACTCCAGCCCCAGCCGATGCAGCGTGCGCAGGATGCGCACCGCGATCTCGCCGCGGTTGGCCACCAGCACGCGGGTGATCGGCCGCGTGGCCGGGGCGGCGACATTCGACGGCGCCATGGCCGCGCTCAGGCCGCGCCGGCCGCCGGCCGCACGCGCAGCAGCGGCTGGTCGAATTCCACCAGCTCGCCGTCGCGCGCCAGCACCTCCACCACCTCGCCGGCCACACCGGCGGGCACCGCGTTCATCAGCTTCATCACCTCGACGATGCCGATGGTGGTGTCGGGCTCGACGCGCGCGCCCAGGTCCACGAAGGGCGCGGCGCCGGGCTTGGGCGAGCGGAAGAAGGTGCCGAGCATGGGCGCGCGCACCTCCAGCAGGCCGGCCGTGCCGGCAGCGGCCGCGGATGCCGCCGGGGCGGCCTTGGCCGCGACCGGCGCGGCAGCCGGCACGGTGGTTGGCAGGGCGGCCGCGGGCGCGGCCTCCGCGGGCGCGACGGCGCCGCCGCGGCGCAGCATCAGCTTGATGCCGTCGGTCTCGAGCTGCAGTTCGTCGAAGGCGGAGGCGTCCAGCAGCTTGAGCAGGCGCTCGACGTCGTCGTGGGACAGGCTCATCGTGGCCTCGGGCAATCGGTGGGAGATGCGGGGTTCAGCGGCCGCCGCGCAGCGTGGCCATCAGGTGGTCGAAGGCGCTGGCGCGCGGCTGCACCACCGGCTCGGCGTCGCGCTGCGACCAGACCGTCTCCGGCCGGCTCTGCAGCAGGTAGATGGCCTCGGGCAGCGGCAGGCGGCGGTCGATGGCCCACTCGATGTCCTGCGCACGGCCGTAGTGCTGCTCCACGCGCTTGGCGATGCGCGCCAGCGCCTGCAGCTCCTCGTCGCTGACGCTGGGCACCAGGCGCTCCTCGGCCGGCACCGGCTCGTCGACCACGCCGCCCCCGGGCGCGGGCACGTGGCGCACGCCCTTGTCCGACACCGTGCGCGACAGCACCTCCAGCGTGACCTTGTTGACCGTGAAGCGGTCGGGCGTGACCTCGCCGCCCACCACCGCCGAACCCAGGCCCCAGGCCGCCTCCAGCGTGATCACCGAGCGGTCGCCGGTGCTCGGGCTGCGCGTGAACACCACGCCGGCGCTGCGCGCATCGACCATGCGCTGCACGACCACGCCCATGGCCACGCCGGCCTCGGGCATCTTCAGCCGCCGGCGGTAGCCCACCGAGGCCTCGCTGTACAGGCTGGCCCAGCAGCGGCGCAGGTGGGATTCCACCGCCGCCAGGCCGCGCAGCCAGAGGTAGGTGTCCTGCAGGCCGGCGAAGCTGGCGTCGGCACTGTCCTCCGACGTGGCGCTGGAGCGCACCGCCACCGGCGCGTCGTCGCCCAGGCCGGCGGTGAGCTCGGCATGCGCCGCCGCCAGCGCCGCGCGCAGCGCCTCGGGCAGCGGGTGCGCCTCGATCAGCGCACGCGCCTCGGCGGTCACGCCGGGCAGGCGCGGGTCGTGCTCGGCCAGCGACTCGACCATGGACCGCACGCGGCCGGCCGGGTCGGCCGCGGCGAGGAAGGCCTCGAAGGCCTGCGCCGTGACCACGAAGCCCGGCGGCACGCGGATGCCGGCGCGTTCCAGCTCGCCCAGGCTCGCACCCTTGCCGCCGACGGTGGCGGTGTCGGCGATGCCGACGTCGCGGAACCACTTCAGCAGCGACTTGGTGGAGGCCTCGCGTTCAGCCACGGCGGCACCCACCTCAGGCCGCCAGCACGGTCACGCGGCCGGCGTTGCCGTCCACCCGCAGGCGCTGCCCGGTCTTGATGACCTTGGTGCCGTGCCCGGTGCCCACCACCGCGGGCATGCCGTATTCGCGCGCCACGATGGCCGCGTGCGACATGGTGCCGCCGATGTCCGACACCGCCGCGCGGATCTTGCCGAAGATCGGCGCCCAGCTCGGCGCGGTGACCGGGCAGACCAGGATCTCGCCGTCGCGCACGCTGGCGATCTCGTCGACGCTGGTCACCACGCGGGCGATGCCCTCCACCACGCCCGGCGAGGCGGCGAAGCCGCGCAGCTCGTCGTCGCTGGCCGGCGGGGTGCTCCACATTGTGAGCTGCTCGGAGGTGATGCCCCAGAGCATGTTCAGCAGCGGGTCGTTGATGACCTCGGGGATCGGGCCCAGCGAGGCCGGCGCCTGCCACTGCGCCATCTGCTTGAGCAGCGCGCGTCGCTCGGCGACGATGGGCCCCCAGTGCGCCACGCCGCGCGGCGACGTGCCGGCGCTCCACGACAGGCTCAGGTCCGACAGCGCCTGCGCCACCTCGGTGTGGTGCAGCTGGAACAGGTCCTCCGCGTCGGCGAGCACGCCGTGCGACGCGAGCAGGCGGCCGAACTCGCGCACCTTCTTGTAGAAGGCCATCGTCAGCCAGTGCTCGCAGTAGATCTTGTGGTCCTCCACGTAGGGGAAGACCAGGTGCGCCAGGCCCAGCAGCTGGTCGAAGGCCGCGCGGTCGGCATCGTTGCCCAGCAGCGCGCGGTACTCGGCGGTGATGCGGTCGCGCTCGGCCTGCAGCTGCGCCGTGGGGCGCTCCAGGCTGCGGCCGGCACGCAGCTCGTCGATGTAGCGCGGCAGCGCCGACATCGGGATCGACATGTCGTCGTTCCAGCTGCGGTGGTGGTGGTAGAAGCCGTCGCCGGTGGAGACGTTGAACCAGGGCTCGCGCGCCTGCTCCAGGGCCGCCAGCCAGCGCTGGCCGGCCTCGCCGCGCGCGCCCACGGCGGCCAGCAGCTCCTGCACCGGCCGCCCCTCGCGGAACTCGTCGGCGATGCCGGCGTCCAGCGCCAGCCGCGCCAGGCCCTTGAGCTCGTCGTCGGGGCGGAACATCAGCACGTCCACGCCAGCCACCATGCGCGAGACGGTCTGGTCGGCGATCTCCGGGAACACCTTCTTGCAGAACTCGAAGAAGGTCAGGTACGCGCCGTAGCCGAGGATCAGGAACTCGAAGTGGTGCTGCCACATCTTGTAGTAGTTCTCGAGCGCGCGGTGCCAGCCCTCGAGCACACCCTGGTTCTGCGCGATCCCGGTGGCGTTCTTCACCACGGCCTCGTCCTCGAACTCGGGCAGCGCAGGCACCGGGATGGCCTCGGTGTCCCGGATCAGCGCCGTCATGCGCTGCTTCCACTGCGCGTAGAACTCGTTCCAGTGCTCGAAGTAGTAGGGCGCGCGCTGCGTGAACACGCCGGCGCGGCGCTCGATCTCCTTCGGGTCGGTGACCGGCATCGCGCTGATGTAGATGCGGCCGTTGACGATGCGGTGGTCGATGCCCAGCGCGGTGGGGATGGCGAACACGCGCGTGGTCATGGCCCCCAGCGCGCAGTAGCAGGCCTCGGCGGTGATGATGTCGAAGGCCGGCATGGGCTCGGGGAAGTGCATGCCGTTGTAGAACCAGAAGCGCTGGTCGTCCTCGGGGCGGAAGCGCGTGAAGTACGGGTACATCTGCGTCCAGCCTTCGGCACCCGGTGCGGTGGGCACCTGGGAGGGCAGCAGCACTTGCGCGGCGGAATCGGCCATCGTTGTCTCCAGTCTTGTGTATCGGGGTCCGGGCCAGTATCGCGGCAGCCCCGCGGCCGCGTTAGCATCGCCGGCCCGAGTTTCCCCTGGTGAAACGCAGACATGACAGCCTACAAGGTCAAGACCATCCGCGCGCTGGACCGTGGCCTGGAGGTGCTGGCCTTCCTGCAGGCCGCGCGCGCGGCGAGCCTGCACGACATGCACCTGGCCACCGGGCTGCCCAAGGCCACGCTGATCCGCATCATCGCCACGCTGGACCAGCGCGGCCTGGTCTGGCAGCGCCTGGCCGACGGCGCCTACCTGCCCAGCCACCTGCAGACCGCGCGAGCGCCACACGCCGGCCTGGAGGAGCGGCTGCAGGAGGTGGCCTCGCCGGTGCTGGCGCAGCTGTGCCGCGAGGTCAACTGGCCCAGCATCCTGGCCGTGCCGCGGCTGGACCACATGGAGGTGGTGGAGACCAACGCGCCCAAGTCCTACTTCCACCACATCCCGCTCGGCCCGGTGGGCTTCCGCGTGAACATGCTGCGCTCGGCCACCGGGCGCGCCTACCTGGCCTTCTGCAGCGACAGCGAGCGCGACGCGGTGCTGCAGCGGCTGCGTGCCAGCGGCGAGGCGGGCAACGAGATCGCGCACGACTCGCGCCTGGTGCAGCGCCTGCTCGACGAGTCCCGGCGCCTGGGCTACGGGCTGCGCGTGCCCGACTTCGGCGGCCACTACCACCTGCCGCGCCGCGGCTGGGACGACGGCCGCAACTCCATCGCCGTGCCCATCCGTGCCGGCGACGAGGTGGTGGCGGCGGTCAACCTGACCTGGATCCACAAGGTGGTGACCCAGCGGCAGATCGTGGCCCAGTGCCTGCAGCCGCTGCAGGCGGCGGCGGCGCTCATCGGCCGCCGGCTGGAGGCCGGGTGACGCCGCTGCCGGCCGCACCGCGCCTGCGCCCGGACACGGCGGCGCGCGAGGTGCTGGCCACGGTGTTCGAGTCGTCGCTGCAGCCGCGCCAGTGGTCGCTGGAAACGGCCACCGGCGGCACGCCGCTGTCGCGGGCCATCCACCTGGCCAGCGGGCAGGGCACGCTGTGGCACGCCGGCGGCGAGTGGCGGCTGCGGTCCGGCGACATCGCCTGGCTGCCGGCCGGGCAGGCCCGGGTGCTGCGCGTGGAGGCCGGCAGTTCCGGCATCAACGTGGGCGTGGCCGACACCCTGCTGGCCAGCGCGCTGGGCGACCGGCCCGATGCCGCCGGCCTGCGCGCCGTGGCCGGGCGCAGCCTGCTGGCCGGTGGTGCCGAGCCGGCGCCGCGGCAGGAGCTGGTGCGTTCGCTGCAGGCGATGGAGGCCGAGTCTCGGCTGGAGGCCGGCAGTTCACGGCCCTACCTGGCGGCGCACCTGACGCTGGTGCTGGTGCTGCTGTGGCGGCTGACCAGCCGCGACCACGGGCCGGAGGCCGAGCTGCCGGGGCCCGAGCGCCTGCTGCGCTTCCGCCACCTGGTGGAGGCGCAGTTCCGCCACCATTGGCCGGTGGCGCGCTATGCGCGCGAGCTGGCCATCTCGCCCGACCGCCTGCACGACCTGTGCGTGCGCGCGCTCGGCCGCCCGCCGCTGGCGCTGGTGCACCAGCGCGTGGTGCGCGAGGCCTGCAGCCTGCTGGCCGGCACCGACCTGTCGGTGGAACACGTGGCGCAGGACCTGGGCTTCGGCAGCGGCAGCCACTTCAGCCGCTTCTTCCGCCGCTGGACCGGCAGCGCGCCGGGCCGCTGGCGGGCCCAGACCCGGGCACAGGCCGCCAGCGGCCGGCCCGCGGCACCGGCCAGCTACGCCGACTGGCCCTGAACGGGGCCTCGGCGCCTACGCCGTGGTCGCGCGCTGCGCGGCGTAGGCCACGTAGGTGGCGAAGCTGCCCGGGTTGGCCATGGCGTCGGGGCTGGCCACCGCCTCGGGCCGTGCACCCAGCAGCAGCTTGCGCACCGGCAGCTCCATCTTCTTGCCGGTCAGGGTGCGCGGCACCTCGGGCACCTGCACGATGTCGTCGGGCACGTGGCGCGGCGAGGCGTCCTTGCGGATGCGCTCGCGGATGCGCGCCTTCAGCGCCTCGTCCAGCACCGCGCCGGGCTGCAGCACCACGAACAGCGGCATGAACGACGGCCGGCCGAGGTACTCCAGGTCCACCACCAGGCTGTCGCGGATCTCGGGCAGGTCCTCCACCACGCGGTAGATCTCGGCCGTGCCCATGCGGATGCCGTGGCGGTTGATGGTGGTGTCGCTGCGGCCGTAGATCACCGAGCTGCCGCGCTCGGTGAAGCGGATCCAGTCGCCGTGGCGCCACAGGCCGGGGTACATCTCGAAGTAGCTCTCCCGGTAGCGTTTCCCGTCGGGGTCGGCCCAGAAGAACAGCGGCATCGATGGCATGGGCTGCGTGATCACGAGCTCGCCCACCTCGCCCACGACGCTGCGGCCCTGCTCGTCGAAGGCGTGCGCGTCCACGCCCAGCTCGCGGCACTGGATCTCGCCGGCGTGCACCGGCAGCGTGGCGGCGCTGGAGACGAAGCCCGAGGCGATGTCGGTGCCGCCGCTGATGGAGGCCAGCCAGAGGTCGGCCTTCACCGCCCGGTAGGCCCAGCCGTAGGCGTCCTCCGGCAGCGGCGAGCCGGTGGAGACCAGCGCGCGCATGGCCGCGAGGTCCAGGTCCCGGCCGGGCTCCAGCCCGTCCTTCATGGCCTGCAGCAGGAAGGCGGCCCCGCAGCCGAACAGCGTGACGCGCTGCTCCGCCGCGAAGCGCCAGGCGGCATCGGGCGTGGGGTACGCCGGGTGGCCGTCGAACAGCACCACGGTGGCGCCCATCAGCAGCCCGCCCACCAGCAGGTTCCAGACGATCCAGCCCGGGCTGCCCAGGTAGAGCATCACGTCGCCCTCGCGCAGGTCGTGCTGGAAGGCCAGCGCCTTCAGGTGGGTGAGCACGATGCCGCCGTGGCCATGCACCATGGCCTTGGGCAGGCCGGTGGTGCCCGAGGAGTACACGATCCACAGCGGGTGGTCGAAGGGCAGGCGCGTGAACTGCAGCGGCGCCGGGGTGCCGATGGCGTCGGCCCAGGGCACGGCGCCGGGCCAGGGCGGTGTGGCGTCCTCGGCCGGGGCCGGCACGTGCACCACGGCCTGCAGGCTGGGCAGCTCGCGGATGAGTTCGGCCACCACCTCGCGGCGGTCGTGGCGCTTGCCGGCGTAGGTGGTGCTGCTGCAGGCCAGCAGCAGCTTGGGCTCGATCTGGCGGAAGCGGTCGAGCACCACGGTGGCGCCCATGTCGGGCGCGCAGCTCGACCAGATGGCACCGATGCTGGCGCAGGCCAGCAGCGCCACCACGGTCTCGGCACGGCTGGGCTGGTAGGAGACGACGCGGTCGCCGGCCTGGATGCCGCGGGCGCGCATCCAGGCCGCCAGCGCACCCACCTGGGCGCGCAGCTCGGCCCACGACACCTCGCGCGGGGGCGCGTCCTCGCGGCGCACGACGAGCGCCGGGCGGGTGTCGCTGGCACGCCGGAACACGTGCTCGGCGTAGGACAGGCGCACGTTCGGGAACCACTGCGCGCCGGGCATCTCGCGGCGGCCCAGCACCACCGTCGGGTCGCCATCGGCCTGCACGTCGAAGTAGTCCCAGACGTCGCGCCAGAAGCGGTCGATGTCGGCCACCGACCAGCGCCACAGCGCCGGGTAGTCGGCAGCGCCGTCGAAGGCGGCGCCGTGGCGCTGCGCCAGCCATTGCTGGAAGTGATGCAGCAGGCTGGCCTGCTGCTGCGCCGGCGTGGGGGTCCACATCAGCTGCCCGGGCTGGACGCTCATCGCGGGGTCTCCGTGGTTCTCGAGGCCGGCGAGTATGCCTGCCCCGACCCGGGCCCGTGCGATGCCGCCTCGGCGCTCAGGCCGCGGCGGGCCGCCCCGGCGAGGCCAGGTCCTGCCCGGCGATGGGCTGGTCCAGCAGGCCGGCGGGGCGCTGGTCGACGAGACGGTCGGTGATCGCCGCGGCAGCCCAGATGGCGCACAGCGTGACCCAGGCGGTGACGGTGAACACGGCCGCGCCGGACAGGCCGGCCCCCACGGCGCAGCCGCCGGCGGTCATGCCGCCGAAGCCCATGGCCATGGCGCCGACGATGTAGCGCGGCATGCTGGCCCCGCCCTGGAAGCCCTCGAGCTTGAGCTCGCCGAACATGGCCGCGGCGAGGAAGGAGCCGATCACGACGCCGGGCATCAGGCCCATGTCGAAGTTGGCCGGCTTGTCGCTGACGAAGAGCACGCGCGTCAGCAGCTCGGCCGAGGGCCCGGTGAAGCTCAGCGCCTGGATGGGGTGCGGGTCGAAGGACTGGCTGGCGACGCTGTAGGTGAACCACCAGGCCGCGGCGATGGCCAGGCCCACGCCCACCGCGCCACCCCAGCCCCAGGCGGGCACCTTCTGCCGCCGTGCCCAGACGATGGCCGCCGCCAGCCACACGCCGCCGAACAGCAGCGCCCCGCCATGGCCGATGCCCAGGCGCGCGATGAGGTCGCGCGAGGCGCCGCCGTCCACCGTCCACCAGCCCGAGATGGCCTCGCGCGCCGGTGAGAGCATGCCGGTCCAGGCGGCCTGGGCGGTGACGGCGAAGATCAGGCCCGACATCACCGAGCGCAGGTTGCCCTGGGCCGCCAGCACCAGCAGGCGGCTGGAACAGCCACGGGCCAGGATCATGCCCATGCCGAAGAGCGCGCCGCCGATGGCCGCACCCGACAGGCTGCCGCGGGCGGCGATCTGGCGCGCGTCGGCGGCGTCGAACCAGCCCAGCAGCGACAGCGCCTGGGTGGCGGTGACGGCGGTGGCGAAGGCGAACAGCCAGACCGTCAGCTTGCCGCCCGGGGCGGCACGCGCGAACTCGATGACCGCCGAGCGCAGGCAGAAACGCGAGCGCTGGGCGAAGAAGCCGAAGGCCAGGCCGACGAGCAGCCCGCCCCAGCCCAGCGTCCACGGCTCGCCGAGCCGCTCCATGATGTCCAGCATGTCCATGGCTATACCACCTTGGGTACAGCCTAGCCCGGTGCCCGGGCCTGCGTCTTGACGCCGGTCATGCCCGGCGCGGGCGGCGAGGCGCCAGGGCTCCGGTCAGGGCTTGATGTAGGAGGCGCCTTCCTTCTGCAGCTTGGCCAGGCGCACCACGCCCGAGGGCGTGAAGTCGGCCTCCTGGATGAACTGGTCGCGCTTGAGGTTGCGGTTCTGCAGCGTGATCTCGCACACCTCGAACTTCACGCCGCGGTTCTTCAGCGCCGCCACGGTGCTGGCAAAGCTGTTCTCGTTGCGGTCCTTCATGCCTTCCATCAGGAAGTCCACGCCGAAGGCGTGCGTGACCACCGTGATCTTCGCCTGCGGGTCCACGTCGAGGTGGTTGCGGATGTTGCGCAGCGCCGCCAGCGCCTGGCTGGCGGTGTCGTTGATGTGGTAGACGACCAGGTCCTGCGCCTGCGCGGCGAGGGTGGCGCCGGCCAGCAGCGTGGCAGCGATCAGCTTCTTCATCGGGGTGTCTCCTTCGTGGGTGCGTGAGCGCCGTGGCGGCGACTACGCGAGGCCGGGGTTGCCCTCCACGCCGACCAGGCGCGGCAGGTTGGGCTGGCGCGGCGTGATCTTGCCCTTGGCCTTGAGCCAGGGCTCGATCACCTCCCACACCGGCTTGTTGCCGGCGCGGGCGGCCTCCTCGGACACCGGCGCCCAGCCGGCGACCTTGTAGGTCTTGTCGGCCTCGATGGGCTGGCCGCCCAGGCGCATGTCCTGGATGCGCTTGCCCATCTCGGCGCCCGGCTCGCAGGTGTAGGTCAGGCCGCCCACGCGCACCATGTCCCCGCCCTGCTGGTAGTAGGGGTCGGGGTTGAAGAGGTTGTCGCAGACGTCCTCGAGCACGGTCTTGATCATCGCGCCGGTCATGTCGGTGACGGTGGCGTAGCTGTAGGTGGTGGCCACCTGGTCCATCAGCAGCTCGCGCGTGATGGTCTCGCCGGGCAGCAGGCTGGTGCCCCAGCGGAAACCGGGCGAGAAGGCGATCTGCGCGCCCTGGGCCTCGATCAGCGCGTCGCAGATGAGCTGGTCCCAGCTGCCGTTGAAGTTGCCGCGGCGGTAGAGCAGCCCGTCGGTGACCGCCAGCTTCTCCGTCAGCCGCGCCTCGTAGGGTGCGCGGATCTTCGTGATCAGCGCCTGCATCTCGGCATCGGCCGGCAGCATCTCGCTGAACACCGGCAGCAGCTTGTACTGCCAGCGCGCCACCTTGCCGCCCTTGACCTCGAAGTCCATGACGCCCAGGAACTTGCCGTTGCTGCCGGCGTTGGTCACCAGCGTGGTCCCGCCGGCGTTCTTCACCGGCACCGCCAGCGGCACGCCGTCGTGCGTGTGGCCGCCGAAGATGGCATCGATGCCGCGCACGCGGCTGGCCATCTTCAGGTCCACGTCCATGCCGTTGTGGCTGACCACGACCACCAGTTGCGCGCCCTTGGCGCGTGCGTCGTCCACCACCTTCTGCATGTTCTCGTCCTGGATGCCGAAGCTCCAGTCGGCCACCATGTAGCGCGGGTTGGCGATGGGCGTGTACGGGAAGGCCTGGCCGACGATGGCCACCTTCACGCCGTTGATCTCGCGCATCACGTAGGGGCGGAAGACCGGGTCCTCGAAGTCGGTGGTCTTCACGTTCTGGGCCACGAAGTCCACGCGCTGCGCCGCTGCACCGGTGCCGCTGCCGCCCGCGAAGTCCTTCTCCACGATCTGCTTAACGCGCTCCATGCCGAGCGTGAACTCCCAGTGCCCGGTCATCACGTCCACGGTCAGGGCCTTGCAGGCGTCGACCATGTCCTGGCCGTTGGTCCACAGCGCGGTGGCGCTGCCCTGCCAGGTGTCGCCGCCGTCGAGCAGCAGCGCGCCCGGGCGGCTGGCCTTCATGCGCTTGACCAGCGTGGCCAGGTGCGCAAAGCCGCCCACCTTGCCGTAGCGGCGCGAGGCAGCCTCGAAGTCCAGGTAGGTGTAGGCGTGCGCCATCGCCGTGCCCTTGGGCACGTTGGCCAGCTTCAGCAGGTGCTCGCCCACCAGGTGCGGGATCTGGCCACGCATGCCGCCGATGCCCAGGTTCACGCTCGGCTCGCGGAAGCGGATGGGCAGCAGCTGCGCGTGGCAGTCGGTCATGTGCAGCAGCGAGACGAAGCCGGCGCCGCTGCCCAGCGGCTTGATGTCGTACATCGCCTGGCCGGCGGTGGCGGCATCGGCCTCGGCCCAGCGGGTCAGGCCCATGCCGGCCACCGTGCCGGCGGCCAGCACCTGCAGGAAGTCTCGCTTGCTCAAGCTCATGATAAGTGTCTGCTTATGTTCAGAAGCCAAAAAAGCCCGCCGAGGCGGGCCGTGCGGTCACTGGTTGATCGGTGAGCGCGGGTCCAGCAGCAGTGACATCAGGTTGCGGATCTGCTGCTCGTCGAGGATGCCCATGTGGCCGAAGCGCGGCATGTTGGAGCACGCGGTGTAGGCCTTGCTGTTGTACAGCTTGCCCCAGGTGTACTGGATGATGGGCGCCACGGCGGGGTCGGTGACGTCCTTGACGCCGCGGATCTTGCCGTAGTTCCAGAGGCTGGGGCCGATCGTGCCGTAGGAGATCTCCTTCTGGTCGATCTGGTGGCAGTTGTAGCAGTTGCCGCCGTTGTCCTTGGGCGCGGTGGAGGTGTTGTTCCAGGCCAGGCCCACGCCGCTCTGTGCGAGGCGCTCGCCGGCCACCCAGTCGCCGAAGTACTGGCCGCCCGTGGGCCACTTGATGGTGGCCATGTTCTGCATCTCGATCTGTTTGGCCACGGCCTCGGCCACGCCGGTGGGCGAGGAGCAGGCCTTCTGCCCCAGGTCCTGGTTCAGGCGGTCCATCTTGGCGATGCCCTGGTCGCGGAACGACGACTTCATCATCGCCTGCACCTGCGCGTCCATGCCGCCGCCCGAGCCACCGCCACCGCTGGCGCAGCCGGCCAGCAGCACCACCGCGACGGCCGCGCCGCCGGCGATCTTCCATGTCTTGTTCATCAGCCTGTTCCCCCGCTCAGCGCTTGATCGCGGGCACGATGGACTCGGCCCCCTTGGCGTTGACGCCCATGTAGGACGACAGCGCGATCGTCACCTCCGACGCGAAGCCGGGGTAGGGGAAGCGCTGCTGCCGGTAGCAGTCGTTCAGGCGCAGCTGCATGCTCCACATCTGGCCGTTGCTGACGCGGTAGGCCGGCCAGGCGGCAAAGCCGATGCCGTCACCGGGGTTCTTGGTCAGGTTGGGCAGGTCCTGCAGGCGGATGCGCTTGCCATCCTCGCCGTGGCAGGTGGCACAGGAGAAGTCGTACGGACCGCCCTGGAAGTAGAAGGCGTACTTGCCCAGCTCGTACATGCGCTTCTCCTCGGCGTGCCCCTGGGGCAGGTCGAAGCGCATGCCGCGCGAGGTGGAGGCGATCCAGGTGGCCAGCGCGGTGACGTTGGCCATCTCGCCGCGGCCGAAGGCCGTCTTGCGGATCTCCGCGCCGTTGAAGCCCTGCAGCGTCTCCATGCAGGTGACGATGCGGTCCTCGAGGTCCTGCACGCGGCCGGTGTCGGCGAAGTAGCGCGGCAGGGTCACGAAGGCGCCCTTCACCACGCCCGGGCCCAGGCCCAGGTTGCACTGCTCGAGCGAGACGTTCTTCGGGCCGCGCTTCTGCTTCCACAGGTCCTCGCCCTTGGCCTCGTACAGCTCGGCCGGGTTACCGTCCTCCAGCATCTTGCGGTACTCCGCGATGCCGTCGGCGGCCGATTTCCCTTGCGCGAACGCGTTGCCGGCCAGTGCCAGCGCGGCAACCGCTCCCCAGGCGAGTCCTGTCTTCATCGTCTGTCGTCTCCTTGGATTGTGCAGCGCGCCATCCGGGATGCCGACCGGCAGCCCGGATGCGTGTCCGTCAGGACACGGTCGCTTCGTCGGTGCGCTTGTCGCCCTTGTTGTCCACCCAGCTCACGGTGATCTTGTCGCCGGCCTTCGCGCCCTTGACGTTGACCTGCATGAACGGGTTCTTCGACACCGAGGGACCCCACTCGGCCGTCATCACGGTGCTGCCGTTGTGGGCCACGGTCACTTCCTGGATGAACCAGGCCGGGATCGTCTTGCCGGCCGAGTCCTTGCGCTGGCCGGTTTCCATCTCGTGGCTCATCAGCACACGCACGGTGGCCACGTTGCCTTCTGCCTTGGCGCGGATGCGCATCGGGTCTGCCATGTCAATCTCCTGAATTCAGTTCAACGGGTGGTGTGGAGGCATCTCTCCACGGCCTCGCAGAGCTCGGCCGGTTCGCCACGAGCTCGCAGAGCTCGCTCGGTTCGGCAGGCGCAAAACCGTCCTCAGGACGGTTTCACGTCCTGGCTCACCCACCGCATCCGCCGAGCGTGACCTTGATTTCCTTGACCGCGTAGGCCACCTTGCCGTCGGCCAGCATCGCCACCGCGTACACGTTGGACGACTGCCCCATCTTCACGCGGGTGGCCACGTTGGCATCGACCTTGTCGGTGATGTCGAAGGTGGCGGCCAGCGCATTGGGGTTCTTCTCCACCAGCAGCATCAGGCGCTTGACGCCCGGCAGCGTGCTGGACGCCCCCACCGGCACCACGGCACCGTTCTCGGCGATGTCCGGACCGGTGATCGTCACGTCCTTGCTCTCGGCCGGCGCACCGCCGCCGAGGGCCTTGACCACGTCGGCCATGGTCTTGGCATTGAACGCAGCCTCGTTCCAGGCCGCCTGTGCGGCGGCCGGCAGCAGGCCGGCGGCGGCCATCAGGCCCGCGACCTTGGCGCTGTGCGCCAGCACCTCTCGGCGTGTTTGCATTGCTTGCTCCTTATATAAGCAACATTGAACTCAATCTTCCGCCATCCCGGAGGCGGCGAAAACCGGGCATACCCTCACCGGCACTGCCCGCATACAGCCGCGGCGGCCGCCGCCGCGCCCAGGGTCACTTCGGCGCGCCGGCCGCCAGCCAGGCGGCGATGGCCTTCACCTCGTCCGGCGGCAGCGTCTGCGCCGGCATCGGGATCGCACCCCAGACACCGGCACCGCCAGCCACGATCTTGCCAGCCAGATAGGCCTCGCGGTCGGCACGGCCGGCATACTTGCGCGCGATCTCGGTGAATCCGGGGCCGACGAGCTTGGCGTCCATGCCGTGGCAGGCGGTGCAGGCGCGCTGGGCCAGCAGCGCGGTGGGCGCGCCGCCGGCCTGGGGCGCGGCCGGCGCCGGAGCGGCTGGCGCCACCGGCGGCGCACCGGCCGGGCGGGTGGTGTCGGCACCCACCTGCGGTCCCACCATGCGGTTCTGCTCGGCCAGGTTGCCGTGGGCGTTGCGCGCGAAGTCGGGCAGGAACGAGGCCACCCGGGGCTCGCCCTTGCAGTCCTTCATGCAGGCCGTGCTCTTCACGTCCGGCGCCTTGCCGCCCATGCCCTTGCCCGGCCACAGGTGGTGGTCGGTGGTCATGCCGTTGCGGTTGGGCATGCGCGCCTGCACCTGGGCGATGTTGGCGTCCGACAGCACGAAGTCCTCGGGCACCACCTCGGCCATGCTCAGCAGGTAGGCGGTGACGGCGTACACCTCCTCCGTGCTCAGCGACTTGGGGGCGTTCCAGGGCATGGCGCGGTTGATGTAGTCCCACAGCGTCGAGACGGTGGGCACCTTCATCATCGTGGTGCGGCCGGGGAAGCTCTCGTCGTTCAGGCGCGCCACACGGCCGGTCTTGATGTCCTCGGCGGTGGTGCCGCCGATCAGCGGCGAGAAGATCTCGTTGCTCTCGCCGAACACGCCGTGGCAGGAGGCGCACTTGGCTTCCCAGATCTCCATGCCCTTGGTGGCCGAGCCGGAGCCCTTGGGCAGGCCCTTGAAGTCGGGCCGCACGTCGATGTCCCAGGCCGCGATCTCCTTGGGCGTGGCCGGGCGGCCGATGCCGGGGAAGGACTGCGCCAGCGCGGCGCCCGCCACACCCAGCGCGGCGGCGGCGATCAGCGGCTTAACCCAGTTGGACATTCTTCACCTCGCCGCTTTCCTGCACGAGCCAGGTCTGGATCGAGTGGTTGTGGTAGATCGAGCGCGAGCCGCGCACCTTGCGCAGTTCGCCGTAGGTGGGCTGCACGTAGCCGGAGTCGTCGGTGGCGCGGCTCTGGATCAGGGCCGGCTTGCCGTCCCAGACCCAGTCGATGTTGAAGCGCGTGAGGCTGCGGTCGAGCACCGGCGTCTCCAGCCGCGCGGTGCGCCAGTTGCGCCCGCCGTCCACCGACACGTCCACCCGCCGGATCTTGCCGCGGCCGGTCCAGGCCAGGCCGCTGATGTTGTAGTAGCCCTTGTCCAGCAGCACCTGGCCGCCCGAGGGCGTGGTGACCACGCTCTTGCACTCCTGGATGCTGCTGTACTGGCGGTGCAGGCCGCCGGGCATCAGGTCGATGTAGTGGATGGCCTCGTCCTTGGCCGCCCAGGGCTTGTCGCCCACCTCGATGCGGCGCAGGTACTTCACCCAGCTGACGCCCTGCACGCCCGGCACCACCAGACGCAGCGGGTAGCCGTTCTCGGGGCGCAGCATCTCGCCGTTCTGGCCATAGGCCACGAACACCGAGCCGTCCTCGATCATCTCCATCGGGATGGTGCGCGTCATGCTGGAGCCGTCGGCACCCTCGGCCAGCACGTAGCGGCCACGCCGGTAGTCCACCCCGCACATGTCGAGGATGATCTTCAGCGGCACGCCGGTGAACTCGCTGCAGCTGATCATGCCGTGCGTGTACTGCACGGTGGGCACGGCGACATTGCCCCACTCCATGCCGCTGTTGGCGCCGCACTCGATGAAGTGGAAGCGGCTCACGCTGGGCAGCCGCATGATCTCGTCCATCGTGAAGACCTTGGGCGTCTTCACCATCTTCTCGTCGGAGCCGTTGACCATCAGCCGGTGCTTGCTGGGGTCGACGTCCCACCAGCCCTGGTGATGGCGCTCGAAGTGCAGGCCGCTGGGCGTGACGATGCCGAACAGGCTCTGCAGCGGCGCGAAGCTCACGCTGGCCTGGGTGGTCTGCGTCAGGCCCGGGCTCTGCCGGCGCTGCACGTTGGCCTCGTACCGCGAGGGCTTGCCGTAGCCGTCGGTGACCACCGGCTGCCCCAGGCCGGTGGTGTGCGCCGGCAGGTTCAGGATGTTGGGGTCGCCGCCGTCGGCAGGCACCGGGTTGGACTGCGCCACGGCCGCGCCGCCGGCCGCCCCGGCCGCAGCGGCCGCGAAGGCCTTGCGGATGAAGTCGCGGCGGCCGGCCTTGGCCTCGCGCCAGACGGCACCCACGCCGTCACGGTCCAGGAAGTTCTCGGGCGCCTTGCGCAGGCGGCCGGATGGCGTGGTCGGATCGGTCAAGTGACCCCCTCGGCAATGCGTCTGTCTATTAGGATATAAGCACTAACGAATATAAACGCTGAGCCCGACCGGTGTACTAGGGTTTTCACGGGCATCCGGCAGCCAAGCAGCCGCCGGGCAGCGGCCGAGGAAAGCCGCTGCGCCGCAGCGCTCAGGCCTGGCCGACGATGGAGGCGGTGGCCACCAGCTCCTCGAACAGCGCCATCGACACCGCGCCGGAGACGGCGTATGGGTCCAGGGTGGCGGTCTCCGAGTACTTGAGCAGCAGCGCGCGGTTGAGCCGCGCCATGTTCACCTGGCCCATGGACCAGCCGGCGAAGCGACGCTCGCCGATCTCCTGGTAGCTCAGCAGCTCCACCTGCGTGTGCCGCGGGTCGGCGGCGATGCGGTTGTACAGGCGGTTGACCGCGCTGCGTCCGCCCTCGAGCACCTGCAGGAAGATGCCCTCGGAGAAGCACAGCACGCCGGTGATGCCGGCGTCGGGGTTGCGGGACTTGGACTGCCGCAGGATGGCCAGCAGCTCCTCGGTGCCGGTGCCGTCGACGGCCCGGCTGGCGTACATCAGGCGCACGAGCATGGGGTTCTCTCCGTTCAGGCGGCGGTCTTGCGGGGCAGCAGCGCGAGGAATTCGCGCCGCAGGTTGGCGTCCTTGAGGAAGGCGCCGCGCATCACGCTGTTGACCATGGCGCTGTCGGTGTCCTTCACGCCGCGCCAGTGCATGCAGAAGTGGTCGGCCTCCATCACGATGGCCAGGCCATCGGGCTGCACGCGCTCCTGCAGTTCGTTGGCCAGCATCGTCACCGCCTCCTCCTGGATCTGGGGCCGGCTCATGATCCAGTCGCAGATGCGGGCGTACTTCGACAGCCCGATCAGGTTGCTGTGCTCGTTGGGCAGCAGGCCGATCCAGACCTTGCCGAAGATGGGGCAGAAGTGGTGGCTGCAGGCGCTGCGCACCGTGATCGGGCCGACGATCATCAGCTCGTTGAGCCGCTCGGCGTTGGGGAACTCGGTCACCGAGGGCATCGGGTGGAAGCGGCCGCGGAACACCTCCTCCACGTACATCTTGGCCACCCGCTTGGCGGTGTCCTGCGTGTTGTGGTCGCTCTCGGTGTCGATGACCAGCGACTCCAGCAGCTCCTGCATCTTCTGCTGCACCTCGGCCTTCAGCTCGGTGAGCTCGCCGTCGCGCACGAATTCGGAGATGTTGTCGTTGGCGTGGAAGCGCCGGCCGGCGGCCACCAGCCGGTAGCGCACGCGCTCGGACGCGGGCAGCGCCGCGAGTTCCTCCTCGGTGCGAAAGATCCGCGGCGCCGTGGGTGGCGCCTTGGTGGGGGGGTGGTCGCGGCTCATGGGGTGCTCCGGGGTTCGATGGGTGATTCTGCCTGCCCCGGCGCCACCCCGCCCGGACGCGGGGGCACAAGGCGCAGCCGGCGCCGGCGCCCTGCGGCCGGCCCCTCCTGCCGGACGCTCGCCCGTTAGCCACTAGACTGCCCCGATGAGCGCGCCCTCCCCCCCGCTGCAACGCCTGCTGGACCTCACCGCCGACGCGGTGCAGGCCGTGCAGGCCGGGCGTTCGCTGAACGACCAGCTCGCGCGCGTACCGGCCGATGCCCGCCCCGGCGTGCAGGCGCTGAGCTTCCACGTGCTGCGCTGGCTGGGCGGCGCGATGGAGGTGCGCACGATCTGCGTGCCCAAGACGCCGCCGCCGAACGTGGACGCGCTGCTGGTCTCGGCACTGGCCCTGCTGTGGCCCACCGGCGAGGCGCCGCCCTACCCCGACCACACGCTGGTCGACCAGGCCGTGGCCAGTGCGCGCCACCGCACGCCCGCCGCGGCCGGCTTCATCAACGCCGTGCTGCGCCGCTTCGTGCGCGAGCGCGACGCCCTGGTGGCGCAGGCCATGCGCCAGCCGGTGGCCGCCTGGGGCCACCCGGCCTGGTGGATCGAGCGCATCCGCCAGGACTGGCCGGCGCACTGGCAGCCGCTGCTGCGCCAGGCCAGCCTGCACCCGCCGATGACGCTGCGCGTGAACGCCCGCCGGCTGGACGCCACGGCCTACCTCGCGCGCCTGGGCGCGGCCGGCATCGGCGCGCGCGCGCTGGCCGACCCGGGCGAACCCGGCTACGGCGGCCACGCGCTGGTGCTGGAGCGCCCCTGCCCGGTGACGGCGCTGCCCGGCTTTGCCGCTGGCGACGTGTCGGTGCAGGACGCCGCGGCCCAGCGTGCCGCGCCGCTGCTGCTGTCCGGCACGCCGCTGCGCGAGGGCGCGCGCGTGCTCGACGCCTGCGCCGCACCGGGCGGCAAGACCGCCCACCTGCTGGAGTGCCGGCCCGACCTGGAACTGCTGGCGCTGGACAGCGACCCGCAGCGCCTCGTGCGCGTGCAGGACACGCTCAACCGCCTGCACCTGGCCGGCCCGGGCGTGCGCCTGGCCGCGGCCGACGCCCGCGACACCGCGCGCTGGTGGGACGGCCGGCCCTTCGACGCCATCCTGCTGGACGCGCCATGCACCGCCTCGGGCATCGTGCGCCGCCACCCCGACGTGCGCTGGCTTCGCCGCCCCGACGACGTGCACCAGCTGGTGCGCATCCAGGCCCAGCTCCTGGATGCCCTTTGGCCGCTGCTGGCCCCGGGCGGGCGGCTGCTGTACGCCACCTGCTCGCTGTTCAAGGCCGAGGGCGAGCAGCAGATCGACGCGTTTTTGCAACGCCAGCCGGCCGGTGCCGTGCAGCGAGACCCCACGTCGCCCGGGCACCTGCTGCCCCTGGCCGACAATGGCGCTGCGCCCGAAGACGGCTTCTTCTACGCCCTGCTGCACAAGCACTGACCCACCCCATGCGCCGCCGCCACCTGCTGCACGGCCTGTTGCTCGGGCCCTGGTGGCTCGGGGCCGGGCTGCCGCGCGTGGCGCAGGCGCAGACGGCGGTGCTGTCGTCGCTGTCGCTCAGCCGCGGCGACGACGCGCTGCTGCTGGACTTCGCCGTGCGGCTGGCGCTGTCGCGCCCCATCGAGGACGCCCTGCAGCGCGGCATGCCGCTGTACTTCGTGGCCGCGGCCACCGTGCGCCGCAGCCGCTGGTACTGGCGCGACGAGCGCATCGCCCGCGTGCGCCGCAGCTGGCGCCTAGCCTTCCAGCCGCTGACGGCCACCTGGCGCGTCAGCCTGGGCGCGCTGTCCACCAGCCACGACACCCTGCCGGAGGCGCTGGCGGCGCTGTCGGCCAGCGCCGGCTGGCGGGTGTGCGACCTGTCGCTGCTGGCCGACGACGGCGACTACGTCGAGTTCAGCTACCGGCTCGACACCGACCAGCTGCCGCGCCCCATGCAGATCGCGCTGCCCGGCCCGTCGGAGTGGAACCTCGGCGTCGAGCGCGAGCTGAAGGTGCCCGGGCCATGAGCGCGCCGGGCGGCTCCCAAGCGCTCCTACCGGAGCCCTTCGAGGGCGGAGGTTGCCCGATGAGCGCGCCGGGCCGCCCCCAAGCGCTCATACCGGAGCCCGTCGAGGGCGAAGGTTGCCCGATGAGCGCGCCGCCGCGCCCGATGAGCCGCGCCCGCTGAACCCCGGATGAGCAGCACCTCCACCCGCTGGACCTGGTTCATCTCGCTGGTGGCCGTCACCGGCGTGGCACTGGTGCTGGCCTTCGTGCTGTCGCTGGCCACGCGCGGCGGCACCTTCTACGAGCGCCACTTCGTCTGGCTGTTCTGGGTGAACGCCGCGGTGGCCGCGCTGCTGCTGCTGGTGCTGGGCTCGGCGGCGCTGCGGCTGGCGGTGCGCCTGCGGCGCGGCAAGTTCGGCACCCGGCTGCTGATCAAGCTGGCGGGCATCTTCGCGCTCGTGGGCCTGCTGCCCGGCGTGCTGATCTACACCGTGTCCTACCAGTTCGTGTCGCGCAGCATCGAGGCCTGGTTCGACGTGCGCGTGGCCGGCGCGCTGGACGCCGGCCTGGGACTGGGCCGCAGCACGCTGGAGACGCTGAGCGCCGACGTCGCCGCCAAGACCCAGCTCGCCGCCGAGCGCCTGACCGAGGAGCGCGGCAGCACGCTGCCGCTGGCGCTGGAGCGCCTGCGCGAGCAGCTCGCCGCGCGCGAGGTCTCGGTGGTCACCGCCGGCGGGCAGGTGCTGGCCACCGCCGGTGGCGGCGCCGCGGCCATCGCCCCGGAGCGGCCCAGCCCGGCGCTGCTGCGCCAGGCGCGCGCGGCCGGCGTGGCGGCGCAGGTGGAAAGCCTGGACGAGGAGTCGCTGGCGCCGACAGGCGGCGCCGGGCCGCGCGTGAGGGCGCTGGTGCCGCTGCCCAGCCGCGAGATCGCGCTGCGCGGCGGCGAGGCACAGTTCCTGATGGTGACGGTGCCGCTGTCGCGCACGCTGGCGGCCAATGCGCTGGCCGTGCAGGCCGCCTACAGCGAGTACCAGCAGCGCGCGCTGGCCCGCGACGGCCTGCGCCGCATGTACATCGGCACGCTGACGCTGGCGCTGGTGCTGGCGGTCTTCGGCGCCGTGCTGCTGGCGCTGCTGCTGGGCATCCAGCTCGTCAAGCCGCTGCTGCTGCTGGCCGACGGCGTGCGCCAGGTGGCCGCCGGCGACCTCACCGCCAAGCCGGTGTTCGCCAGCAACGACGAGCTCGGCGGCCTGACGCGCAGCTTCGCCGAGATGACGCAGCAGCTGGCCGACGCGCGCGCCCAGGTGCAGCGCGGCGTGCGCCAGCTCGAGGGTGCGCGCACCCGGCTGCAGACCATCCTCGACAACCTCACCGCCGGCGTCATCCTGTTCGACCGCGAGGGCCGCATCGACGGCGTGAACCCCGGCGCCACGCGCATCCTGCGCCTGCCGCTGTCGGCCTGGCGCGGGCAGAAGCTGGCCGAGCGGCCCGAGCTGCAGGACTTCGCCAAGGTCGTCGAGCAGCGCTTCGAGCTGCTGGTGGGCAGCCCCGAGGCCGGCGAGCGCGAGCACTGGCAGGACGCGCTGGAGCGCCGCGTCGGCCCGGACGTGCAGACCCTGGTGCTGCGCGGCGCCATGCTGCCGGGCGACGCCCGGCTGCTGGTGTTCGACGACATCACCGAGGTGGTGTCGGCGCAGCGCTCGCAGGCCTGGGCCGAGGTGGCGCGGCGGCTGGCGCACGAGATCAAGAACCCGCTGACGCCGATCCAGCTCTCGGCCGAGCGCCTGCAGCACAAGCTCGAGGCCCGGCTCGAGGGCAGCGACCGTGCGCTGCTGGTGCGCTCGGTGGCCACCATCGTCAGCCAGGTGCAGGCCATGCAGCAGCTGGTCAACGAGTTCCGCGACTATGCCCGGCTGCCGGCCGCGCAGCTGCACCCGCTGGCGCTGGACGCGCTGGTGGCCGAAGTGCTGGCGCTCTACGGCGACGCGGTGGACCACGGCCGCCTGCGCGCCGAGCTGGCGCCGGGCCTGCCGGCCATCCTCGGCGACGCCAGCCAGCTGCGCCAGGTCATCCACAACCTGGTGCAGAACGGCCTGGACGCGGTGGCGGAACGGCCCGACGGCCGCGTGACGGTGCGCACCTCGGCCGCGCGCGGCGAGGACGGCGCCCTGCGCGCCGTGCGCCTGACCGTGCTGGACAACGGCCCGGGCTTCGCGCCGCACGTGCTGCAGCGCGCCTTCGAGCCCTACGTCACCACCAAGGCCAAGGGCACCGGCCTGGGGCTGGCGGTGGTGAAGAAGATCGCCGACGAGCACCGTGCGCGCCTGCGCGTGGCCAACGTGCACGAAGCCGACGACCCGGAGCGGCCGGTGGCAGGGGCGCGCGTTTCGTTATCATTTTCCGACTTCGTGTCCGGGCCGCCCGCCGCGGCACCGGGCCCTGCGCCGGGGGCGGCCGGCATCACCGGTACCGCCCGCGAGTCCCCCTGAGACACCACGCCGGATGGCCATCATTCTTGTAGTCGACGACGAGCTCGGCATCCGGGCTCTGCTGTCGGAGATCCTGACCGACGAGGGGCACACCGTCGAGCTGGCGGAGAACGCCGCGCAGGCGCGCGCCGCGCGCGAGCGCATGAAGCCCGACCTGGTGCTGCTGGACATCTGGATGCCCGACGTGGACGGCATCACGCTGCTCAAGGAGTGGGGTGCCGGCGGCCTGCTGACCATGCCGGTGATCATGATGAGCGGGCACGGCACCATCGACACCGCGGTGGAGGCCACCAAGTTCGGGGCCATGGCCTTCCTGGAGAAGCCCATCACGCTGCAGAAGCTGCTGCGCGCGGTGGAGCAGGGCCTGGCCCGCCCCGGCGCCCGCGCGGCCGGCGCCGCGGCCGAGCTGCCGGCCCTGGCGGGCGGCCTGGCGGGCCACGGCGGCAGCGCCACCGGGTCGGCCGTCGCGGCCGGCAACGGCATGACGCTGGCGGCGGCCCCGCCCCCCGGCCCGCAGGCGCAGCAGAGCTTCGACCTCGACCGCCCGCTGCGCGAGGCGCGCGACGCCTTCGAGAAGAGCTACTTCGAGTTCCACCTCGCGCGCGAGGGCGGCAGCATGACCCGCGTGGCCGAGAAGACCGGCCTGGAACGCACCCACCTCTACCGCAAGCTCAAGCAGCTGGGCGTGGACCTCACGCGCGGCAAGCGAGGTGGGCTATAATGCGGGGTTTCCGGCCTGGTAGCTCAGTTGGTAGAGCAGCGGATTGAAAATCCGCGTGTCGGTGGTTCGATTCCGCCCCAGGCCACCAAGATTTGTCCAGGTAGATCAAGGACCCACGAAGCCGGCCTCGCGCCGGCTTCGTCGTTTCTGCGACCGACCGCCACGGGTCCTGCCACTCGGGTCGACGCATGCATCGATGCGCTTCCAAGCAGCATGCTTGCGCTCCACTGCGCAGGTGGAAGCTGCCCAGGGAGCCAGGGTGAGAAGACCCGAGGACGTCGGCTGACGTCGACCGCCAGCGCCTCCGAAGGCGCGGGGTCGAGGCTTCCGACAGGCCCGCGGACGGACTCGAAGCGCCGCATCAAGCCGGCTGGGGCGCTCCCTGCACGCCACTTCACCCACTTTCTGGAGCTCGCGTGAGAACTTCGACCCAAGCGGAAGCGTCCCGCGTCCACCCCCTGGCCGCCGACCCGGCCACCCCGCCCAAGTCGGGCCAGGCCAAGGGCAGTCCGCTGTAGATCACGCCAGGCGTGCCTTGCGCAAGCGCCGCGCAGCGTTGTCACGGTCGCGGCGATGCCATGCGATTGACTCGCTGATAATCTCGCATCTGGAAGCGCTACTTTTCCGGTTTCTCACAGGTATATCTGGTCGCATAAGATCTCGCATATGAACGCGCAAAGCATCCTGCAGTACGACGCGCCGCACCAGTTCGAGCCGCTGATGCCGTCCGACGCTGTTCTCGCGCCGCTGCTGGAAGCCGCCAGCGACCTCACCCGCAAGGCCACGGCCCTGGGGTCAGCCTCGGGCCAGGCAGCCCAGTCTGAACTGCGCGGGCTCTTGCGCAGCATGAACTCGTACTACACGAACCGCATCGAGGGCGAACACACCCGTCCCAGCGACATCGAGCGCGCCCTGCAGCAGGACTTCTCGGCCAACCCTGACCTGGCGCGCAAGCAGCGGCTGGCGGTGGCCCACATCCGGACGGAAGAGCTCTGTGAGGCCGAACTGAACCGCCGGCTCGCCACGGACGGCGACCAGGCGACACGCTGGCTGTACTCGACCGAGGCGCTGACCTGGTTGCACCGGGAGCTCTTCCGCGGCCTGCGCGCCGACGACCTCAAGCTTGCTGACGGCAGCCACATGGTGCCCGGCGAGCTGCGCCAGCGGGGTGTGGCTGTCGGTCGGCACGAGGCGCCAACCTGGGAGTCGCTGCCGCGGTTCCTGGAGCGCTGGCGGCAGGTCTATGCGGGCACGCGACGGGGCGAGGCCTCGGTCGTCGCGCTGGCCGCCGCGCATCACCGCCTGGCCTGGATGCACCCGTTCCTGGACGGCAACGGGCGCGTCACGCGGTTGCACACCCATCTGCTGCTGCATGGGTGGGGCCTGACCGGCGGGCTGTGGTCGCCCTTGAGGGGTTTTGCGCGCACCGAGGCCAGGTACAAGGCCCTGCTGCAGGCAGCGGACGAGCACCGCCGCGGTGACCTCGACGGCCGGGGCAACCTCACCCAGGCCGGCCTGGTCGCGTGGATTGAGTACACGCTGGAGGTCTGCACGGACCAGGTGGCGTTCATGGCCCAGCAACTCCACGTCGGCGGCATGCGTGACCGCATCCAGGCGGCCCTGGCCTACGAGACCGCTGTCGTGAAGTCCGGGGTGCGGGAAGAGGCGCTCATGCCGCTGCACTACCTCTTTGCCACCCAGGGTGAGCTGGGCCGCGCCGACTTCAAGGCGATGACCGGCCTGGGTGAACGTGTGGCCACCTCGCTGCTCTCGGCCTTGCTGCACCGCGGGTTCCTGGCCACGGACTCCAGCTACGGGAGCCTGCGTTTTGCCATCCCGCGCCACGCGCTGAGGTTCTACTTCCCCGCACTGTGGCCCGAGGCCGAGCAGGACCAGGCGCTGCTCGAAGGCGAGGTCGGTCTCGGCATCACCTCACGGCGTTCGTCCCAGCGCAGACCGCCCGGCTGAGGGACCATCGCTGACCAGCATGCGGTGCGAGGTCGGGGAGAGAGCCCGTCGTGGCATCCCGCTCGGCGTCAGCGCGGTCGTCCGTTCCCCTGCAGCTCGACGGCCTCTTCGGCGGAGGCGCCGTGCCTCCCTGTCGGCACGCAGGGAACCAGGGCCCGCCCTGACCTGGCGTGCATGTCCTGCCCGCGGCGACGCTGGCCCTTCGCCCGATACATCGCGGCATCGGCCGTCCGCAGCGATCCCTCGAGCCCGACGGCCGCATCCAGCGCAGCCAGCCCGATGCTGGCGCCAGGCTGGACCTGGGCGCCGCCGATGTCGACCGGCACCTTCAGCGCCTCGTGAATCCGCTCGACGGTGGCACGAGCGACCGCGGCGCTGTCGACACCGCGCAGCAGCACCGCAAACTCGTCGCCACCCAGTCGGGCCACCAGGTCGCCGTCGCGGACCGCACCCATCAGGCGCCTGGCAATCTCCTGCAGCAGACGGTCACCCGCCGCGTGGCCGTAGGTGTCGTTGACAGGCTTGAACCGGTCGAGGTCGATGAGCAGGATCGCGCCACCTGGGGGACTCGCGGTCAGGGCGCGGGTGGCTTCCTCCTCGAAGCACCGGCGGTTGGCCAATCCCGTGAGCGCGTCGGTGTTGGCCAGCCGCTCGAGTTCGGCCAGGCGGCGTGAGCCTTCCGCGTCCTGCTGACGGCGCAGGCTGCGCACATGCCAGTGCCGCCATGCCAGCTCCAATGCGGGTCCTGCACAGGCCAGGAGCGCTGCGAGCAGCCCCTTGCCGCCAAAGAACGGATCGTTCCCGGCCACGTCATCGAGCCACAGACCTCCCAGGACGACCAGGGGTGGCGCAAGTCCGAGGCTGTAGACCGTCAGGAGCATGACGATGGTGCTCGACGACGGCGACTCGCCGAGCCTGCGCCGAACGAGACCGCACATCGCCAGCATCATGAGTCCCGCAGCAGCCGCCAACGCCGCGAAGGCGGCGACGAAGCCGACGCCAAGACTTTCGTTCAACAGGTGGTCCAGCAGGGCCCCGAGGCCCATGACAGCAGCCGTGACGAGCATCACCGTCCATTCGCGCCGGTTGGGCGGCGAAAGCGTTCCGCGGGAGGTGCTGAAAAGGATGTCGTCGTCGGGCGCCACGGCGATGATCGGCAACTGCAGACCCCGGTATCTCGGCCGAGAAGGCACCACTCTTGAGCGCGGCACGATCTGCCCGCCGGTGGTCGGCGGCGCCGCCGGCGCCCGCCAACCTGGATCCCTCCAGGCGCCTGCGTGGCGCTTCGCCTTCGGCCTGCCCCAGCGCCGGGCCCCGGCGCAGGCGACAATGCGCGCATGCAGATCGACAAGGAAATCGACGCCTCGGGCCTGGCCTGCCCGATGCCCATCGTCAAGGCGCGCAAGGCGCTGGACGGCATGGCCAGCGGACAGGTGCTGCGCGTGATCGGCACCGACCCCGGCTCGATGGACGACATGCCCACGCTGGCCGAGAGCGGCGGCCACACGCTGATCTCGGCCACCGACGAAGGCGAGCGCTACGTCTTCCTGATCCGCAAGCGCTGAGCGCGTGCGGCCTGCCGGGTGCGGCAGGATTCGCTAACATCCCGCGCCCTCTGCAAGGAACCCCGGATGAGCGAACCCGCAGACCTTTCCCCCATCGTCGTCGGCGGCGGCTTCGCCCTGGGCCTGGTGTTCGGCGCCGTGGCCAACCGCGCCAACTTCTGCACCATGGGGGCGATCTCCGACGTGGTCAACATGGGCCACTGGGGGCGCATGCGCATGTGGCTGCTCGCCATCGCGGTGGCGGTGCTGGGCACCACCGCACTCGCCAGCGCCGGCTGGGTGGACCTGTCCAAGGCGGTCACGCAGCGGCCCAACCTGGCCTGGTTGTCGATGCTGGTCGGCGGGCTGCTGTTCGGCGTGGGCATGACCATGGCCGGCGGCTGCGCCAACCGCAACCTGGTGCGCGCCGGCGCCGGCAGCCTGCGCTCGCTGGTGGTGCTGGTCTTCTTGGGCCTGGCCGCCTACATGACCATGCGCGGGCTGTTCGCCGCGGGGCGCGCCGCCTGGCTGGACCCGGTGGCGCTGGACCTGGGCGCGGCCGGCTGGCCCGACCAGGGCCTGGGCACGGCGCTGGCCGCCACCACCGGCCTGGCGCCCGACACCGCGCGCTGGGCGGTGGCCGCGGTGCTGGGCGGCGCGCTGGCGGTGTTTGCGCTGAAGGACGCGCGCTTCCGTGCCAACGGCTGGCAGCTCGGCGGCGCACTGGTCATCGGGCTGGTGATCGTCGGCGGCTGGTTCGTCAGCGGCCGCCTGGGCTTCGGCGAGCACCCGGAGACAATGGAGAACGTGTTCTTCGCCACCAACACGCGGGCCCTGGAGTCCATGAGCTTCGTCGGCCCCACGGCCTGGGGCCTGGAACTGCTGCTGCTGTGGACCGACGCCTCGCTGCGCCTGAGCTTCGGCATCGCCTCGCTGCTTGGCGTGGTGGCCGGCTCGGCCGCGGTGGCGCTGGCCACCGGGCGCTTCCGCTGGGAAGGCTTCGCCAACCTGGCCGACCTGCGCCAGCAGCTGCTGGGCGCGGTGCTGATGGGCTTCGGCGGCGTCACCGCGCTGGGCTGCACCGTGGGCCAGGGGCTGACCGGGCTGTCCACGCTGGCCATCGGCAGCTTCATCGCCGTGGCCGGCATCGTGGCCGGCTCGGTGGCATGGCTGAAGTTCACGCTCTGGCGCGAGGCGCGCGCCTGAGTCCCGGCGCGCGGCCGGGCGCCGGCGCGCTGGCGGCGCTGGCCATGGCCGGGCTGCTGCTCGCCGGCTGCGCCGCCGACCGGCCCACCGCGCCACCGCGCACGCCCGAGGCCATCCAGGCCGACATCGAGGCCCTGCTGCCGCCCGGCGTGGCGCAGCGCGCCGCCTGGGCGGTGGACCTGCAGCTGGTGTTCGCCGGCCTCGCGCTGGCGCCCACCCCGGAGCACGTGTGCGCGGTGCTGGCGGTGGTGGAGCAGGAGTCCAGCTTCAACCCCGACCCGCCGGTGCCGAACCTGGGGCGCATCGCGCGCGAGGAGATCGTGCGCCGGGCCGGCCGGCTGGGCGTGCCCGAGGCCGCGGTCACGCTGGCCCTGCAGCTGCGCGCGCCCGATGGCCGCAGCGTCGCCGACCGCCTGGCCGCGGTGAAGACCGAACGCGAGCTCAGCGAGGTGTTCGAGGCCTTCCTCGGCCAGGTGCCGCTGGGCCGGCAGCTGTTTGGCGGCCTCAACCCGGTGCGCACCGGCGGGCCGATGCAGGTGAGCATCGACTTCGCCGAAGCCCACGTGCGCGAGCGCCGCTACCCCTTCCCCGCGGCCGACTCGGTGCGGCGCGAGGTCTTCACCCGCCGCGGCGGCCTGTACTTCGGCACCGCGCACCTGCTGGACTACCCGGCCGCGGCCTACGGCGGCACGATGCTCTACCGCTTTGCCGACTTCAACGCCGGCCGCTGGGCCAGCCGCAACGCGGCCTTCCAGCAGGCGCTGGCGGTGGCCAGCGGGCGCAGCCTGGCCCTGGACGGCGACCTGTTCCTGCCCGACCCGGCGCAGCCCGGCGAGACCGAATCGGCCGCGCGCAGCCTGGGCGAGGCCCTCGGACTGGGCGAGCGCGCCATCCGCCGCGACCTCGAACGCAGCCGCGGCGAGGACTTCGACCGAAGCGAGCTCGCCATCCGGGTGTTCGCGCTGGCCGAGCAGCGCAGCGGCCGGCCGCAGCCGCGCGCGGTGATGCCGCGCATCGTGCTGCAGAGCCCGAAGATCACGCGGCGCCTGACCACCGAGTGGTTCGCGCGCCGGGTGGACGAGCGCTTCCAGCGCTGCCTGAGGCGCGCCGGCGCCTGAACCTGCCGGACGCCTTGCCGGGCCGGGGCCGGGCTCAGGCGGCCGCGGCCTGGGCGTCCGTGGCCGGCAGGCCCGTCAGCGGCGGCAGACCGTGCCGGGCGCGGGCACGCTGGCACTTGTCGTCGCCGGGCTTCAGCTCGCGGCAGGGCGCGGGACGCTGGTCGTAGACGCGGCAGGCCACCGAGGCACCGATGTCGCCCTGCAGCGCCTGGCAGCGCGGCTGCGGCTGCTCGGTGCCCGCCATGCAGGCGTACCAGCGGCCCAGCGGCCGGGTCAGCGCGGCCGGCAGGGCCTCGGCCTCGGCCCAGTAGAACGACACGCGGTAGCTGGCGCAGCAGGCACCGCAGGCGGTGCAGGGCGAGGGCTCGGACATGCAGGCTCGCGACGACGACCCGGTGGCGGGTGCGAGATTCTGCCCGGGCCAGAGCAGCCTGGATGGGCAGTCGGCTTCAGGCGGCGGCGGGTGCCTGACGGGCGTTGCGCTGCACGTCGACCAGCACCCCGTCCTCCAGGTGGTAGACGGTATCGAAGCCGGCGATCATGCGGTGGTCGTGGGTGACGGTGATCACGGCCGAACCGCGCTCGCGCGCGATGCGCCGCAGCAGCGCCATGACCTTGTTGCCGCGCTCGGTGTCCAGCGCCGCGGTGGGCTCGTCGGCCAGGATCAGCGGCGGCTCGTTGGCCAGCGCGCGGCCAATGGCCACGCGCTGCTGCTCGCCGCCGGACAGCCGCGCCGGCAGCATGTGGGCCCGGTGGTCGATCTCCAGGTAGGCCAGCAACTCGCGCGCCCGGTGCGCCGACTCGCGCGTGCCCACGCCGTTGAGCTGCATCACGAGCGCCACGTTCTCCTGCACGGTCAGGAACGGGATCAGGTTGTGCTGCTGGAAGATGAAGCCGATGTGCTGGCGGCGGAAGGCGCGCGCGTCGACGCCGGTGGGGCCGTCGTCCCACAGCACGCGGTCGCGGATGGTGATGCGCCCCGTGGTCGGCGGCGTGATGAGGCTGATGGCCAGCAGCAGCGTGCTCTTGCCCGAGCCGCTGGGGCCCAGCAGCGCCACCAGTTCGCCGGCCTGCACGTCCAGGCTGGTGGGCTTGAGCGCCTGCACCGCCGTGGCGCCGCTGCCGAAGGTCTGGCTGACGTGGTCGATGGACAGTACGGCACCCACGTTCAGCCCCCCAGCGCCAGCTGCGGCGGCGTGCGCAGCGCGTGCCAGATCGCCATGCCGCTGGCGAGTACGCCGCCGGCCAGCATCACGGCAAAGGTGATGGCCGTCTCCGACGCCGCAAAGCTCAGCGTGCGCGGGAACCCCGGCGCGATCAGGTTGCGCAGCAGCCAGGCGCCGGCAAAGCTGGCCAGCGTCAGCGCCAGCGACTGCTCCAGGATCAGGCGCACGATCACGCGGTTGGGCGCGCCGATGAGCTTGAGCGTGGCGATGGACTTGATCTTCTCGATCGTCAGCACGTAGACGATGAGCGCGATGATGACGATGGACACCAGCACCAGCAGCGTGCGGAACAGCCCCAGCACGCCGGAGATGCGCTTCAGGCGGCCTTCCAGCATCAGCGTGCGCTCCTCCTCGGTGGTGTACACGTTGACGTACAGCCAGTCGCGCAGGTGCTGCGCCACCGCGGTGCCGTCGGCACCGGGCTGCAGGCGCACGAGCACGGCGTTGATCTGCGGCGGTGCGCCGCTCACCAGCGGCAGCAGTTTCTCCGCCTGGGCGTCGGCATACCCTGCGGCCGCCAGCCGCTGCAGCGTGGCGGCACGCGACTGCTCCACCGCCCGCGGGTCCTGCTCGAACTGCACCTCCTGCGCGTCTGGCAGCGACATCCACAGCAGCGGGTTGCCCGACGCGTCCACCGCGCCGACGCTGACGCCCACCACGGTGTAGGTGTCGCCCGAGAGCACGAAGCGATCGCCCAGCGCCAGGCCCAGCTTGCGGTCGGCCACGACCTCGTAGTGCGCGGCGGCGATCGTGCGCCCTTCCACCAGCCGCCCGGGCCCGCCCAGGCCGCCGAAGACGTCGTAGCCGATCACGGTGAACTGCTGCTCTGCCCCCCGGCCCAGCGCGCGCTGTGCGGTGTAGAGCACCAGCGGGCTGGCCTGCGCCACGCCAGGGGTGGCGGCCACGCTCCTGAAGCTGTCCAGCGGCAGGCGCGACGGCTCGTTGAACGGCCCGCCGCGGCCACGCTCCACCACCCACAGGTCGGTGCGCAGGTTCTCGATCAGCCAGACCCCGTCGGCGATGTTGCCGCGGTAGATGCCGTTCATCACCAGCACGATGGCCAGCAGCATCGACACGCCCACGATGGTGGCAATGAACTTGCCGAGGTGCCGGCGGATGTCCTTGACCGCGAGGTCCATGGCCACCGGCGGCTAGTCCGCCGCGCGCACGCGCATGCCATCGCGCACACCGGCGGCCACGGCCACCACCGCCATCCCGGTGGCGGGGCCGTCGGTCAGCAGCAGATGCTGGCCGTCGGTGCTGCCCGGCTTGACAGGCACGAAGCGCGCTCGGCCGTCGGCAACGGCCAGCACACCGGGGCGGCCGTCACGGTCACGCAGCAGCGCGGTGGCGGGCACTCGCGCGCCACGGGCCTCCCCGGCCAGCACCGTCACCTGCGCCTCCTGGTCGATGGCGAAGCCGGCGGGCACGGCGTCGAAGGTCACGTGCACTTCGATCTCGCGCGTGGCCGGGTCGGACTGGCGGGCGATGCGTGCCACGCGGCCGGAGTGCTCGGCCCCGGTGCGCAGCCGGATGCGCGCCGGCTGACCCGGCCGCAGCGCCGCCAGCTGCGCCTCGTCCACGCGCATGCCGACCCAGACGCTGGCCGGGTCCACCAGCCGCAGCAGCGGCGTGCCGGGCACCACGGTGCTGCCCGGCTCCACCAGCCGCTGCACCACCAGGGCATCCAGCGGTGCGCGCAACTGCGCGAACGAGGCCGCCACCTCGGCGGCCGCCAGGTCGTGCGCGGAGGCCGCCAGGTCGGCCCGGCGCGCCGCCACCGTGGCCACCGCACTCTCTTCTGCCGCCGCGGCGGCGTCGAGCGCGGCACGCGTGCCGTCCAGGCCGGCGCTGGAGACGAAACCCTGGGCCTGCAGCGCGGCATCGCGCTGGGCCTTGGCGCGCGCGAGGGTCAGGTCGGCCTGCGCCTTGCGCAACGCCGCCTCGGCCGCCTCGATGTTGCGCACCTGCGTGGCGCGCTGTGCGGCCACGGTGTCACGGCGGGCGCGCAGGTCGCGGTCGTCCAGGGCCAGCAGCAGGTCACCACGGCGCACGCGGTCGCCCACGTCGGCGTTCACCGCGGTCACCATGGCCGTGATGCGCGCGGCCAGGGTCACCGGCACGCGCGCCTGCACCGTGCCCGGGCCGGTCACGCGCAATGCCACCACGCCGTCGCTCACCGTCACCACCGGCACCGGCACGGCACGGCCGAAGCGCCACCAGGCCGCCCCGGCGACCGCGGCCGCTGCAGCCAGAGCCACCAGGACCGCAGCCCCTCGCCGTCGATTCATCACCTGCGCCTATACGTCTACCCGTATGTAGCGACTCTAGGCGGCGCTGACACCGACCAGCTTGACGTGCATCAATCGGTGCGGGCCAGGGTGCCGCGGGCTCCAAGCTGCCGCGACAGCTCGGCCGCGCAGGCCTTCAGCGACTGCGCCGGCGGGCCGTCGGGGCGCACGTCGAAGCTGGCACTGGGGCCGATGGCCGTCAGGCTCAGCACCAGGCGGTTGCCGGCGTCGAACACCGGCGCGGCCAGCGCCGACACCCCGGCCACCACGCCGTCGTTGGCGGTGGCCACGCCGGCATCGCGCACGGCGGCCAGCTCGCGCTCGAAGGCGGCGTCGAAGTGGGCACCGGGGTCGCTGGCACGGATCTCGGCATGGGGCAGCCAGGCGGCGAACAGCGTGCCCGAGGCCGTGCCGCGCAGGCTCATCACCGTGCCGTGGCGCATGGCCACGTGCACCGGCAGCGGCCCGGGCTCGGTGCGCACGATGGTGGCGCCGCGCGGCCCCCAGACCGCAATGCCCACCGTCTGCCCCACCGCCTGCGCCAGCCCCGGCAGCTGCGCGCTGGCCAGGCGCACCGGGTCGCTCTGCTGCAGGCTGATCAGGCCGAGCTGCATGGCCAGGGGCCCCAGGCCATAGTGGCCGCTCGCTTCGTCCTGCACGATCAGGCCCAGCTTGCCGAAGCTCACCAGGTAGGGATGGGCCTTGGGCGGGGTCATGCCGGCGGCCTGGGCCAGGTCCTTCAGCGCCATCGGGCGGCCCTCGTGCACCAGGGCCAGCAGCAGCCGGCCGCCCACCTCCACGCTCTGGATCCCGCGTTGTTCCTTCATGCCGGGTTTTCGCTGATGTTGAATGCGTTGGACATGATTGAACGATTGACGGAGAATCGCGTCAAGTTCAATATAGACAAACGCGTTCAACCGGAGCACCGCATGTCCAAAGCCTTCGCCAGCCAGGCCGACCTCGAAGACAAGAAGGTCAGCTTCACCAAGCTGTCGGACCACGCCTATGCCTACACCGCCGAGGGCGACCCCAACACCGGCATCGTGATCGGCGACGACGCGGTGATGGTCATCGACACCCAGGCCACGCCGGTGATGGCGCAGGACGTGATCCGCCGCATCCGCGAGGTGACCGACAAGCCCATCAAGTACGTGGTGCTGAGCCACTACCACGCGGTGCGCGTGCTCGGCGCCAGCGCCTACCAGCCGGAGCACATCATCGCCAGCGAGGACACGCTGAGCCTGATCCACGAACGCGGCGAGCAGGACAAGGCCAGCGAGATCGGCCGCTTCCCGCGGCTGTTCCGCGCCGTGGAGAGCGTGCCGCCGGGCCTGACCTGGCCGACCATGACCTTCACCGGCAGGATGACGCTGTGGCTGGGCCAGCTGGAGGTGCAGCTGATCCAGCTCGGCCGCGGCCACACCAAGGGCGACACCGTGGTCTGGCTGCCGCAGGAGAAGATCCTGTTCAGCGGCGACCTGGTCGAGTTCGACGCCACGCCCTATGCCGGCGACGCCTACTTCAGCGACTGGCCGCAGACGCTGGACAACATCGCCGCGCTGCAGCCCGAGAAGCTGGTGCCCGGCCGCGGCGCGGCGCTGCAGAACGCGACCGAGGTGGCCCAGGGGCTGGCCGGCACGCGCAGCTTCATCGCCGACGTCTTCGCCGCGGTGAAGGCCGGTGCCGCCGCCGGCAAGGACCTCAAGGCCGTCTACCAGGACACCCTGGCCGCCGTGCGGCCCAAGTACGGCCACTGGGTGATCTTCGACCACTGCATGCCCTTCGACGTGACACGCGCCTACGACGAAGCCACGCAGTACCGCGACCCCCGCATCTGGACCGCCGAGCGCGACATCGAGATGTGGAAAGCCCTGGAGAGCTGACATGGCCATCGAACGCATCCACCACGTCGCCTACCGCTGCAAGGACGCCAAGCAGACGGTGGAGTGGTACCGCCAGCACCTGGGCATGGAGTTCGTGCTCGCCATCGCCGAGGACAAGGTGCCCTCCACCCACGCGCCGGACCCCTACATGCACGTGTTCCTCGACGCGGGCCAGGGCAATATCCTGGCCTTCTTCGAACTGCCCAAATCGCCGGACATGGGGCGTGACGAGGCCACGCCGGAGTGGGTGCAGCACCTGGCCTTCAAGGTGGGCAGCGTGGCCGAGCTGGAAGCCACCAAGGCGCGCCTGGAGGCCGCCGGCATCCCGGTGGTGGGCGTGACCGACCACACCATCTTCAAGTCGATCTACTTCTTCGACCCCAACGGCCACCGGCTGGAGCTGGCCTGCGACACGGCCACGCCCGAAATGAACGCGAAGCTCGACGCGGTGAAGTGGGAGATGCTGAACGAGTGGGCCAGGACCCGCCGCGCACCCAAGCACGCCGCGTGGATGCACGAGCAGGAATTCGCCGGCACGGAAGGCTGAAGCCATGCTGTCCACCTACACCTGGCCCAGGTTCCCCGCCAGCCCGGCGCCCGAGGCGGGCGGCCCGGTGCGGCGCGTGCCGCTGGTCATCGTCGGCGCCGGGCCGGTGGGCCTGTGCGCCGGCATCGACGCCGCGCAGCGCGGCCTGCCGGCGGTGCTGCTGGACGACGACGACACCGTCTCGGTGGGCTCGCGCGGGGTCTGCTACGCCAAGCGCACGCTGGAGATCCTGGACCGCCTGGGCGCCGGGCAGCGCGTGGTGGACAAGGGCGTCACCTGGAACGTGGGCCGCACCTTCGAGGGCGAGCGCGAGGTCTTCAGCTTCGACCTGCTGCCGGAGTCGGGCCACCAGCGCCCGGGCATGGTGAACCTGCAGCAGTACTACCTCGAGGAATACCTCGTCGACCGCGCCCGCGACCTGCCGGCGCTGGACCTGCGCTGGAAGCACAAGGTGGTCTCGGTGGAGGCGCGCGACGACGGCGCCATCGTGCAGGTGGACACGGCCCAGGGGCCCTACACCCTGCACGCCGACTGGCTGATCGTGGCCGACGGCGCGCGCAGCCCCATCCGCCGCGCGATGGGGCTGGACATCGAGGGCCACGTCTTCCAGGACCGCTTCCTGATCGCCGACGTGGTGCTGGATGCCGAGCCCTTCCCGCTGGCGCGCACCGAGCGCCGCTTCTGGTTCCACCCCACGTTCTTCGCCGGGCAGAGTGCGCTGATGCACCGCCAGGCCGACGACGTCTGGCGCCTGGACTTCCAGCTCGGCTGGGAGGCCGACCCCGAGGCCGAGAAGCAGCCGGAGCGCGTCGAACCGCGCATCCGCCAGGCGCTGGACCAGCAGGGCTTCGGCCACGTCGGCTTCAAGCTCGAGTGGGTGAGCGTCTACACCTTCCAGTGCCGGCGCATGACCGACTTCCGCCATGGCCGGCTGCTCTTCGTGGGCGACGCGGCGCACCAGGTCTCGCCCTTCGGCGCCCGCGGCGCCAACTCCGGCATCCAGGACGCCGACAACCTGGTCTGGAAGCTGGCGGCCGTGATCCGCGGCGAGGCGCCGGAATCCCTGCTCGACAGCTACGCCTTCGAGCGCGAGCTGGCCGCCGACGAGAACATCCTGAACTCCACCCGCGCCACCGACTTCATGACGCCCAAGAGCCGCGCCGCGCAGACGCTGCGCGATGCCGTGCTCTCGCTGGCGGGCGAGGTGCCGGGCGTGCGTGCGCTGGTCAACAGCGGGCGGCTGTCGGTGCCCAGCACCTATGCCGGCTCGCCGCTGAACACGCCGGACGCCGAGCCCTTCGACGGCTGGATGGTGCCCGGCGCGCCGATGGACGACGCGCCGGTGCAGGGCCCGCGCGGGCCCTGGCTGCTGCCGCACCTGGGCGACGCCTTCACGCTGCTGGTCTTCGGCACGCCGGATGCGGCCACGCAGCGGGCGCTGAAGGCGTTGCCGCTGTCGACGCTGCTGGTGGACGGCGACGCGCCGGGCTTCGCGGCGCTGAAGGACGTCGAGGGCCTGGTCGCGCGCCGCTGCGGCCTGGCCCCCGGCGGCTGCGTGCTGGTGCGGCCGGACCAGCACGTGGCGGCGCGCTGGCGCGCCTTCGACGAGGCCGCCGTGCGCGCCGCACTGGCCCGCGCCACCGGCCACCGCGCTCACTGAGGACACGCCGATGCACACCCAGCACCTGAACACCCGCCCCAACTTCGGCCGTCCCGGCGAGCGCTACCGCCACCCCTACATGCCGGGAGACGCCTTCTACGACCGCCTGGTCAGCGCCCACCGCGACCTCAGCGATGCGCAGAGCGAGATGCTCAACGCGCGCCTGCTGCTGCTGCTGGCCAACCACATCGGTGACCTGCGCGTGCTGGACGAGGCCATCGCCATCGCGCGCGATGGCGTCGAACAGGTCCGCCCATGAACCTGACCTACCTCACCGGCTTCGGCAACCAGTTCGCCACCGAGGCCGTGCCGGGCACGCTGCCGGTGGGGCGCAACAGCCCGCAGCGCGTGGCCCACGGGCTCTACGCCGAGCTGCTGTCGGGCAGCGCCTTCACCGCGCCGCGGGCGGAGAACCGCCGCACCTGGATGTATCGCCGCCAGCCCAGCGTGGTGGTGGGCGGCTACGCGCCGCTGGACCTGCCGCTGTGGCGCACCGGCGCCGCGGCCGGGGTGGACGCGCCGCCCGACCCGCTGCGCTGGCACCCGGCGGCCGCGCCCGAGGGCGAGCTGGACTTCATCGACGGCCTGCGCACGATGGTGGTCAACGGCGACGCCGACGCGCAGACCGGCATGGCCGCCCACGTGGTGTTCGCCAACCGCAGCATGGACCGGCGCGCGCTGGTGAACGCCGACGGCGAGATGCTGGTGGTGCCGCAGAGCGGCCGGTTCACCTTCACCACCGAGCTCGGCGTGCTGCAGGCCGCGCCCGGGCAGGTGGTGCTGCTGCCGCGCGGCCTGGCCTTCAAGGTGGCGGTGGACGGGCCGGCCACGGCCTACGTCTGCGAGAACCACGGTGCGGCATTCCGCCTGCCCGAGCTCGGCCCCATCGGCAGCAACGGGCTGGCCAATCCGCGCGACTTCGAGCACCCGGTGGCCGCGTTCGAGGCCGCGCCCGGCGCCTACGAGATCGTGAAGAAGACCGGAGGCCGCTTCTGGCGCGCCACGCAGGGCCACAGCCCCTTCAACGTCGTGGCCTGGCACGGCAACCTGGCGCCCTGCCGCTACGACACGCGGCACTTCATGGTCATCGGCTCGATCAGCTTCGACCACCCCGACCCCAGCATCTTCACCGTGCTCACCAGCCCCAGCGACACGCCGGGCGTGGCCAACTGCGACTTCGTGATCTTCCCGCCGCGCTGGCTGGTGGCCGAGGACACCTTCCGCCCGCCCTGGTACCACCGCAATGTGATGGCCGAGTTCATGGGCCTGGTGCACGGCCAGTACGACGCCAAGCCCGAGGGCTTCCGCCCCGGCGGCGCCAGCCTGCACAACAGCATGGTGCCGCACGGCCCCGACACCGACGCCTTTGCCCGCGCCAGCGGTGCCACGCTGGCGCCGCACAAGCTCGAGGCCACGCTGGCCTTCATGTTCGAGAGCCGTTGGCGCTTCCGCCCCACCCCCTGGGCCCTGCGCGACGGCGCCCTGGACACCCGCTACGCCGACTGCTGGTCGGGCCTGGCCAACCACTTCACACCGCCATGAACCTGCTCGACGCCACCCATGACCCGGCCCTGAAGAGCTGGGTCGCCGCGGCCAACGCCGCCGACTGCGACTTCCCCATCCAGAACCTGCCCTACGGCCGCTTCCGCCGCGCGCAGACCGCCGAGCCCTGGCGCATCGGCGTGGCCATCGGCGACCAGGTGCTCGACCTGAAGCTGGCCGCCGCGCAGTGCCCGTGGGGCGACGGCATCGCCGAGCTGCTGCAGCCGCTGGCCGACGGCGACCTCAACGCCTTCATGGCCCTGGGCGCCGACGCCCGCCGGCGGCTGCGCGCGGCGCTGTCGGCCGCGCTGGCCGAGGGCAGCGACCAGGGCCCGTTCCTGGAGCTGTGCCTGGTCCCGCAGGCGCAGGCCGAGATGGCGCTGCCCTGCCACATCGGCGACTACACCGACTTCTACACCGGCATCCACCACGCCACCGCCGTGGGCCGGCTGTTCCGCCCCGACAACCCGCTGCTGCCCAACTACAAGTGGGTGCCCATCGGCTACCACGGCCGCGTGTCGTCCATCGGCGTCAGCGGCCAGCGCGTGAAGCGGCCCATGGGCCAGACGGCGCCGGCCGCCGGTGCCGCCGCGCCGAACTTCGGCCCCTGCCAGCGGCTGGACTACGAGCTCGAGCTGGGCATCCTGGTGGGCACCGGCAACCCGCTGGGCACGCCCAAGACCATGGAACAGGCCGAGGACGACTGGTTCGGCATGGTGCTGCTCAACGACTGGTCGGCGCGCGACATCCAGGCCTGGGAGTACCAGCCGCTGGGGCCCTTCCTGTCAAAGAACTTCGCCACCACGATCTCGCCCTGGGTGGTCACGCGGGAGGCGCTGCTGCCGTACCGGGTGCCCTTCGCCCACCCGGCCGGCGAGCCGCAGCCGCTGCCCTACCTGAACTCGGCCTTCAACAGCGCGGCCGGCGCGATCGACATCACGCTGGAGGTCTGGCTGCAGACCGCGGCCATGCGCACGCCGCAGCAGCTGATGCAGAGCAACTTCCGCGACAGCTGGTGGACGGTGGCGCAACTGCTGGCCCACCACACCGTGGGCGGCTGCAACCTGCAGCCCGGCGACCTGCTGGGCAGCGGCACGCAGAGCGGCCCCGAGCCCGGCCAGGGCGGCTCGCTGCTGGAGCTGACGAACGGCGGCAAGGCGCCCCTGCAGCTGGCTGGCGGCGAGACCCGCACCTTCCTGCAGGACGGCGACACGGTGATCCTGCGCGCGCGCTGCAGCGCGCCCGGCCGCGCCCGCATCGGCTTCGGCGAGGCCCGCGGCACGGTGGTCTGAGCGCCCGCCGCCATGGGTTGACCCGCATGGCCGTCGCGGGCGGAGCCCTTAATATTCGTCTATTCGAATATAGTTCGGCCCACAACGCTGCGCCTTGCCGTGATCCCGCCCATCGCCCGCCCTGCCGCTGGCGGCCCGCCCCGGGGCCGCCAGCGCCGCCGCACGGGCCTGCCAGGTGCCAGGGCCATGAGGCACGCATGAGGCGCCGCGAGTGGATGGCCGCCGGCGCCGTGCTGGCCCTGGCCGGCCCGGCACCGGCCCTGGAGCGCGGCGACCGCGTCCCGTGGCCCGAAGGCGTGACGCTGCTCGACGGCAGCCGCTGGGCCCCGCGGCCAGGGCATGCCCAGGTCATCGTGCGCTGGGCCACCTGGTGCGGTTTCTGCCGCCGCCACAATGCGCGCCTGAACACGCTGGTGGCGCAGCTGGGCGACGCACCGCTGCAGGTGCTGGGCGTGGCCACCGACCGCGACCCGCAGGCCGTGCGCCGCCACGTGGCCGCCGAGGGCTTTCGATTTCCGGTCACCCTTGACGCGGCCGCCTTTTCCGCGCTGTCGGCCGCCCGGCAGGTGATTCCGTTGACAATCACGACGGACCGCCACGGACGGCTGCGCGAGGTCATCCCCGGCGAGATGGCCGAAGCCGATGTGCTGGCCCTGGCCGCGCTGGCGCGTTGATGTCGCCAGCCCGGCCGCAACGACCCTGCTGAAACCCTTTCCTCAACCCGCAAGACAAGGAACCCGAGATGTCCCGCCTGTCCCTGACCATCGCCGCGCTCGCCCTGGGTGCTGCCGCGACGCCGGCCTTCGCCAACCTGCAGCTGGCGCAGAAGAACGCCTGCACGGCCTGCCACGCCACGGACAAGAAGCTCGTCGGCCCCTCCTACGCCGACGTGGCCAAGAAGTACGCCGGCCAGAAGGACGCGCTGAACACGCTCAAGGCCAGCATCAAGGCCGGTGGCTCCGGCAAGTGGGGCCCGGTGCCGATGCCGCCCCAGGCCCAGCTCAGCGACGCCGACCTGACGGCGCTGGCGCAGTGGATCCTCGCCGGGGCCAAGTGATGCCCCGGGCCCGCGACGATCGACCGGCGCGGGCCCATGTCCTGCGCGCCGCCGCGGCGGCGTTGCTGGTGGCCGGCGCCGGGGCCGGCGCGGGAGCGGGCGGGCAAGAAGCGCCAGCCCTGTTCCGCGATGCCGACCTCGCGCTCGGCGAACAACTCATCGCCGAGCACAAGTGCAGTGCCTGCCACGCCCGCCGCGTCGGCGGCGACGGCAGCGCCATCTATCGGCCCGAGGGCCGCATCAACACGCCGGCCGCACTGCGCGGCATGGTGGACTACTGCAGCACCGAACTGAACCTCGGGCTGTTCCCCGAAGAAGTCACCGCCGTGGCTGCGGTGTTGCAGCGCGACCACTACCGTTTCGGCCTGCGCGCACCGGCGCGCTGACCGCGGGATTGACGCCACGGGCGGCTGCCCACAACATCACCGCTGCCGAATAGACGGATATGCGCATGAAATCAGCCACGGATGCGGCTCCCGAGCTCGACGACGAGGCCCTGGGCGAATCGGACCAGGTCTTCTCCTCGGCCGCCGAGCTGTTCCGGCTGCTCTCCACGCCCATCCGGCTGAAGATCATCAGCGCGCTGTGCCAGACGGAGAAGAACGTCTCGCAGCTGCTGCACGAGATCGACACCACCCAGCCCAACATGAGCCAGCACCTGTCGACGCTGTACCGCGCCGGCGTGCTGAGCCGGCGGCGCGACGCCACGCAGATCTACTACCGCATCGGCAACGAGCGCGCCGCCTCGCTGTGCCGCGCGGTGTGCATGCAGATCGCGCTGGAGGCCGACGGCAGCGAGGCCGTGCCGGCCTCGGAGCGGCTCACGCCGCAGCCCGGCGACCGCGGCTGAGCGCAGGCCGGGCCCGCGGGCCCGGCGCGCCACCCCCCAGCGCGGCCGGCCCGGGCGTGGCCCAGGCACGGACTGTCACCTTCGCGACGAGGTCGCAGCGGGCTTTCCCGATGCACCCGGGCCGGCCCGGCCCGCTAGCCTGCAATGCCCCGGTCACACGCCGGACACACTTCTGCAGGAGACACCGATGCAAGCCCACACCCCCGCCCGCCGGCCCGCCCAGGCGCTGTCGACCCTGGCCCTGGCCGCCCTGCTGGCCGCCTGCGGCGGCAGCGACGACGGCGGTTACGCCAGCGAGCCGCAGTTGCCGGTGGCCGAGGAAACGCGCGAGCACGATGCGCGCGTGTTCACCGCCGACGTCACCGCCACCACCTTCGACGCGCTGACGCCCGCCGCCGGCGACGCCACCAACGTGGCCAACACCAGCCGCTGGGCCGGCGTGATCGACGGCGCGGCCTACCGCGTGGAGGTGCCGGCCAACTGGAACGGCCGGCTCGTGATGTACGCCCACGGCTACGCCGGCACCGGCAGCGCGCTGGCGGTGCAGAACCCGTCGATCCGCCGCCACCTGGTGGACAACGGCTATGCCTGGGCCGCGTCCAGCTACCGCGCCAACTACTACGACGTGCGCGCCGGCGTCGAGGACACCAACGCGCTGGCGCTGGCCTTCACGCGCATCGCCGCGGCCGCGGGCCGGCCGCTGCCCGAGCCGGAGCGCACCTACATCATCGGCCACTCGATGGGCGGGCACATCGCCGGCGCGGCGGTGGAGGCCGAGACCCTGGCCCGGGCGGTGAACAGGTTCAGCTACCACGGCGCCGTGCCGATGTGCGGCGTGATGGGCGACACCGAGCTGTTCGACACCTTTGCCGCGGTGCAGGCTGCAGCCCAGGTCTTCGCCGGGCGCGCCGACCACCCGACCGCCGACTGGACCGGCATCGTCGGCCCGGTGACCGCCGCGCTGTTCAGCAGCTTCCCCAACCCGGCGGCGCCCACTGCGTCCATCGTGCCCACCGAGGCCGGCCTGCCCTTCGTGTCGGTGCTGCAGAACCTCACTGGCGGCCCGCGGCCGATGTTCGACCTGGGCCTGAACTTCGGCGGCAGCTTCCCGTTCATGTGGGGCAACCTGGGCGGCGACGGCACGATCAACGGCATCCTGAACAAGAACGTGCTCGACACGCGCGACATCGTCTACACCATCGACGGCCAGCCCGACGCCAGCGCGGCGCTCAACGCCGCCGCGCCGCGGTTGGTGCCGGCCGAGGACGCCAACCGGCCGCGCGTGGACGGCCTGCGCTGGATCCCGCAGGTCAACGGCGAGTTCAGCGTGCCGGTGGTGAGCATCCACACGCTGGGCGACCTGTTCGTGCCCTTCAGCATGCAGCAGGTCTACGCGCAGCGGGCTGCGGACAAGGGCAGCGCCGGCATGCTGGTGCAGCGGGCCATCCGCGGCGTGAGCCACTGCGACTTCACCATCGCCGAGCAGGTGCGCGCCTTCGAGGACATGGTGGCCTGGGAGCAGGGCGGTGCCCGGCCGGCCGGCGACGAGATGATCGACCCCGCGGTGGTGGGCGCGGCCGACTACGGCTGCCGCTTCACCGACAACACGCTGGGCGCGGACGACAGCGGCACCACGCAGGCCCTGCGCCCGGCGGCGGCAGCCCTGCGGCCCTGCCCGGGGGGCTGACGGCAGGCGACGGGGCGGCCGGCGCGGCGCTCAGAACCGCGCCGCCGTGCCGAAGCCGTAGAGCCGGGTCAGCAGCCGCGTGGGCCACTGGCGCGCGGCCTCGTTGTAGGCCTGCACGGCGTCGTTGAACAGCTGGCGCGCGAAGGCCAGCCGGGGCTCGGCCTCGCGCAGCGCCTGCGCGTGCGGCGCCACCGCGTCGGCCGCGCGCAGCTCGGCCTGCAGGTCCAGCAGGGCCATCACGCGGGCGCTGGCCGCGGCCATCAGGGCCTCGGCACGCAGCACCGGCTGCAGGGCCTCGGCCACCAGCGGGCGCGGCCGTGCGGCGTCGGCGGCGGCGGCCACCTGGGCCTGCGCCGCCAGCAGCGCGTCCAGCGCCGCGCCCTCGCCCACCAGGCCGTCGCGCAGCGCCGCCACCAGCGGCAGCACCGCCGCGCCACGCCGCTGCAGGATCTCGTCCACCTGCTGCCAGGCCGCCGACACCTGGTTGCGCAGCGCCACCAGGCGGTTGTACGCGCCCACCATCCAGAACACGAGCAATGCCGTGCACAGCAGCACGGCGATCTGGGCGCCGCCCATCACCGGCCCCTCGTCATCCCGGCCCGCCTGGCATCAGCGGCTCACTGCCGGATCTCGCCCTGGCCCAGCACCACCCACTTCATGGAGGTCAGGCCCTCCAGGCCCACCGGGCCGCGGGCGTGGAACTTGTCGGTGCTGATGCCGATCTCGGCGCCCAGGCCGTACTCGAAGCCGTCGGCAAAGCGCGTGCTGGCATTGACCATCACGCTGGCGGAGTCCACCTCGCGCAGGAAGCGCATCGCGCTCGGGTGGTGGGTGGTCAGGATGGCGTCGGTGTGGTGCGAGCCCCAGCGGTTGATGTGGGCGATGGCCTCGTCCAGCGAATCCACCACCTTCACGCTGATCACCGGCGCCAGGTACTCGGCGGCCCAGTCGGCCTCGGTGGCCGGCAGCGCCTGCGGCAGCAGCGCGCGCGTGCGCCCGCAGCCCCGCACCTCCACGCCCTTGGCGGCGAACACCGCGCCGATGCGGGGCAGGAACACCCCCGCCTGGGCCGCATGCACGAGCAGGCTCTCGGCGGCGTTGCAGGGGCTGTACTTCTGCGTCTTGGCGTTGTCGGTCACGCGCACCGCGAGCTCGAGGTCGACCTCGGCGTCGACGTAGACGTGGCAGTTGCCGTCCAGGTGCTTGATCACCGGCACCCGGGCCTCGGCGGCGATGCGCTCGATCAGGCCCTTGCCGCCGCGCGGGATGATCACGTCCACGTGCTCGGGCATCGTGATCAGCCGGCCCACGGCGGCGCGGTCGGTGGTCTGCACCAGCTGCACCGCCTCGGCCGGCAGCCCGGCCTCCCGCAGCGCCGCCTGCACCAGCGCCCACAGCGCCAGGTTGCTGTGCAGCGCCTCGGAGCCGCCGCGCAGGATGCAGGCGTTGCCGCTCTTGATGGCCAGCGACGCCGCCTCGATGGTCACGTTCGGCCGGCTCTCGTAGATCATGCCGAACACACCCAGCGGCACGCGCATCTGGCCCACGCTGATGCCGCTGGGGCGACGGCGCACACCGGTGATCTCGCCCACCGGGTCGGGCATGGCGGCGATCTGCTCGCAGCCCTGGGCCACGGTCTCCAGGGCCTGCGGCGTCAGGCGCAGCCGGTCCACCAGCGGTGCGGCCAGGCCGGCGGCCTCGGCCGCGGCAATGTCGCGTGCATTGGCCTGCGCCAGCGCCGGCCCCTCGGCGCGCAGCCGGGCGGCCAGCGCGCGCAGCGCGCGGTCCTTGGCGGCGGTGGAGGCGGCGGCCATCGCCGTGGCCGCCGCGCGGGCGGCGGCGCCCAGGTGCGCCATGTAGGCGGGAACGTCGTCGATGCGCATGCCGGGATTGTCGCGCAGGGGGCAGCGCCGGGTCGTTCGGTGACTTATGCACCTTCAGAGTGCATCTGACCCTACCGATAACAGGGAATACCACTTCATCCCGACGAGACCACGATGCCCCCTGCCGCCGCCACGATGCCGGACGCCCACGCCCTGAACAGCGACCGCGCCGACGCCGGGTTCTTCGCCTACCACGGGGCCTGGGCCCCGGGCGTGCGCCTGTTCCGCCAGCTGCGCTTCGGGCACAAGGCCGTCATCATCTCGCTGGCCTTCCTGCTGCCGCTGCTGGGCCTGATGGGCTGGCTGCTGAGCACCATGGCCGCCGACGCGCTGGCCGACCGCCAGACGGCCACGCGCCAGCACGTGGAGGTGGCCCACGGCGTGCTGGTCTGGGCCCACGCCCGGGAGCGCAGCGGGGAGCTCACGCGCGAGCAGGCGCAGGCGCTGGCGCGCCAGACCGTGGCCGCGCTGCGCTACGGCGGCAACGAGTACTTCTGGATCAACGACCTGCATCCGCGCGTCGTCATGCACCCCATCCGTCCCGAGCTCGACGGGCAGGACGTGAGCGGCACCAAGGACCCCAACGGCAAGGCGCTGTTCGTGGCCTTCGCCGACACGGTGCGCCGCGACGGCGCCGGCTTCGTCGACTACCAGTGGCCGCGCGAGAAGGGCGGCGCGCCGGTGGACAAGCTGTCCTACGTGAAAGGCTTCGAACCCTGGGGCTGGGTCATCGGCTCGGGCATCTGGGTCGACGACCTGCGCGCCGAGGCCCAACGCCGGCTGGCCTGGGTGGCCGCGGTGGTGCTGCTGTCGGTGGGCCTGGCGGGCTACCTGTTCCTGAGCTTCTACCGCGTGATCGAGGGCGGCCTGAAGGAGACGCGGCGCCACCTGCGCGCCATGACCGAGGGCGACCTGACGATGTCGCCCACGCCCTGGGGCCGCGACGAGGCCGCGCAGCTGATGATGGACCTGCGCTCGATGCAGGGCGCGCTGCGGCGCATGGTGCAGCGGGTGCGGCATTCGTCCGACGCGATCGTGCACTCCAGCACCGAGATCGCCAGCGGCGCGCTGGACCTCTCGGCCCGCACGGAGCAGGCCGCGGCCAACCTGGAGCAGTCGGCCTCGGCCATGGAGCAGATCTCGGCCACCGTGCGCCAGACCGCCGACCACACGGCCGAGGCCTCCACCGTGGCACGCCACAACGCCGAGGTGGCCGCCGAGGGCGGGCGCACGATGCAGCAGGTGATGGAGACCATGGAGGCCATCCGCCAATCCTCGGCCCGCATCGGCGAGATCATCGGCACCATCGACGGCATCGCCTTCCAGACCAACATCCTGGCGCTGAACGCGGCGGTGGAAGCCGCGCGCGCCGGCGAGCAGGGCCGCGGCTTCGCGGTGGTGGCCGGCGAGGTGCGCCAGCTCGCCCAGCGCAGCGCCGAGGCGGCGCGCGAGATCAAGGCCCTCATCGGCCAGAGCGTGGCGCAGGTGGAGGCCGGCAGCGCGGTGGTGCGCGATGCCGGCGGCACCATCGCCGACATCGTGCAGTCCTCCGGCCGCGTGGACGCGCTGCTGGGCGACGTGGCCACCGGCGCGCGCGAGCAGTCCGGCGGCATCGGGCAGATCGGCGAGGCGGTGCAGGAGCTCGACCGCATGACGCAGCAGAACGCGTCGCTGGTGGAGCAGACCGCGGCGGCGGCCGCGGCCATGCAGGACCAGGCACGCACCCTGGCCGCCGAGGTGGCCCGCTTCCGCCTACCGGCCGGCGGCGCGACGGCGTAGGCGCCGGGTCAGCCCCCGGCCGACAGCGCCGCCAGCACGGCCAGCCAGGCCGAGGCGCTGAGCGCGAACAGCAGGGTCGACAGCACGATGGCGGTGGTGGCCTCGGCCGTCCCGGTGTCGTAGCGCTGGGCGAAGATCAGCGCATTGCTGCCCGCGGGCAGCGCCGCCATCAGCACCACCACGGCCAGCGGCAGGCCATCGAGCCCGAAGCCCCAGCGCGCGGTGACCAGCACCACCGCGGGCAGCACCAGCAGCTTCAGTGCCGCCAGCTGCAGCGCCTGGCGCCACTGGGCGTGCACGCCGTGGTAGGCCAGCGACAGGCCGATCAGCACCAGGCACACCGGCACCACGGCCGCGCCCAGCGCGGCCAGGGTCTCGTCCAGCACCGCGGGCAGCGGCAGGCCCGCGAGGTTCCAGGCCAGGCCCGCCACCACCGGCAGCACCGCCGGGTGCACCAGGGTGCTGCGCACGGTGGCGCGCACGGTGGCCATCACCGGCCGCGAGCCGGGCTGCGCGCGCGCCAGGTCGGTCTCGGCCAGCACCGTGGGCAGGGTCAGCAGGATCAGCGCGTGCAGGCTCACCAGCGTGATGTGGATGGCCAGCCCCGTCTCGCCGAACAGCGCGGCGGCCATGGGAATGCCCATCTGCACGGAGTTGCCGAAGGAGGCCGTGACCATGCGCGCCGCCGGCAGCGCGGCCCCGGCGGCGGCCTGCGCACGCCGCCGCTGCCAGACATACACCGCCAGGCCGAAGAGCACGGCGGGCACGAAGAACGCGGCGATGATGCGCCAGGGCAGCGCAGCGAAGTCCAGCCGCGCCGTGGTGCGGAACAGCAGCGCCGGCACGAAGATGGTGAACGCCGCATTGCCCAGCACGCGGGCCGGGTCGCGCGCGTCGGCGCCGCGGTCCAGCCAGCGCAGGCGGCCGGCCACCCAGCCCAGGCCGACGGTCAGGAAGATCGCCAGCAGCTTGGGGATGATCGCCGCGGTCACGGGCGCGGCTGCGGCGGGCAGCCATGCCCGCGGCCGCACGGGCCCGGGCCGCTGCAGGGCACGCGCAGACTCACTGCGGCTTCACGCCGCCGCAGGAGGCCGCCACCCAGCGGCCGCTGCCGGTCCAGGCCATCTGCACGCGGCCGTCGGCGCCGATCTTCAGGCCCGGCATGTCGCCCATGTCGCCGGCCATGCGGCCGTTGCCCGCCCAGCGGCCCGTCCAGGCCCGGGCGCTGGTCATCGCCAGCTCGCCGGTCACGTCGCCGGTGAAGCCCTGGGGGTCGCTGCAGCGGCCCTTGAAGCTCACCGTGCCGCCGCTGACCCGGACCGGCTCGTAGCGGCACTGGGGCGAGTCCTTCTGCAGGTCGGCCAGGATGGTGCGCGCATCGACCCGGCGCGCGGCCTCGGCGGCGGTCAGGCACTCCCGCCGCGTGCCGCCGAAGGCGTTGCCCTGCGCCTTCATCATCTGCTCGGCCATGGCCCGCTGGTCGGGCGGCAGGTCCTTCAGCGCCGCGGCCATCGCGTTCTTCATAGCCGCGGCCATGTCCTGGCCGTTCACGCTCATGCCCGACTGGGTCTCCCACAGCCCGGGTTCGGGCGCGGGGCTCAGGGTCTGGGCAGCGGCGGGGGCCAGCAGCAGGGCCAGCAGGGTCGGGGCGAGGCGGGTCATGCGGCCGATTCTGTCAGGCCGGCTTCCTGGCCGCGACCTTCCTGGCAGGGGTCTTCGTGGGGGTGGCGGCCTTCTCCGTCGCCTTCTCCGTCGCCTTCACGGCCGTCTTCGACGCCGGGCGCTCGGGCCGCGGCTCGAACTCGAAGCCCACCTTGCCCTCCTTCGGGTCCCAGACCATGAAGGCCTTGAACTTGCGCCGCGTGCGGTTGGAGACGAAGCCGTCGAGCAGCGCCGTGCGGCCGGTGGCCAGCAGCCGGCTCACCTCCTCGTGCGAGATCGGCTGCTGCAGGATGATCTTGCCGGTCTTGAAGTCGCAGGTCTGCTTCGGACCCACGGCGTGCTCGCAGACGTAGTTGGTGCCGTGCTCGTGGACATGCCCCTTGCACTTGGGGCAGGGGCCGAGGCTGGGCTGGCCGGAGAAGTCCACCGGCTCGCCGTCGGCCTCCGCCTGCCTGGCGTCGTCGCCGAAGTCGAACTCGAGCTTCCAGTTGGCGATCTCGTCGTCGCGCACCAGCTTCAGCTCGGCGGTGAACGGCCAGCCGGCCTTGGAACGGAAGCCCTCCAGCGGGCCGATGCGGTGGTCGCGCAGCAAGGCCTCGGCCTCGGCCACCTCGAAGGCGCGGCCACCCGGCACCTTGGGGATGCTGAAGCCGCAGCCCGAGCCCTCGGGCGCGCCCGCCTCGCCGGTGCAGGCGAAGCGCCGGTAGTTCTCCTTCACCACGCCGCCGCACTGCGGGCAAGGCGCGGACAGCGTGGCGTAGTCGCCGGGGATGGTGTCGCGGTCGTACTCCTTGGCCTTCTTCACGATGCGCTCGGCCATCTTGGCGATCTCGGCCATGAAGGCCTCGCGCGCCAGCCTGCCGTGCTCCATCTCCGCCAGGCGGTGCTCCCAGGCGCCGGTGAGCTCGGGCTTGGTGAGGTCCTCCACGCCCAGGCCGCGCAGCAGCGTCATCAGCTGGAAGGCCTTGGCCGTGGGCACCAGCTCGCGGCCCTCGCGCAGCATGTACTTCTCGGCGATCAGGCCCTCGATGGTCTGCGCCCGCGTGGCCGGCGTGCCCAGGCCCTTCTCGCGCATGGCCTCGCGCAGCTCGTCGTCGTCGATCAGCTTGCCCGCGCCTTCCATCGCGCTGAGCAGCGTGGCCTCGGTGTAGCGCGCCGGCGGCCGGGTCTGCAGCGCCTTCACGTCCACGGCCTCGGTGCGCACCACCTCGCCGGCGGCCACCGGCACGAGGTTGGCGTCCTTCTCGTCGTCGGACTGCGCCTCCTTGCCGTACACGGCCAGCCAGCCCGGGTTCACGAGCACCTTGCCGTTGGTCTGGAAGTGGTGCGTGGCGCCGGCCACGGCCACCTTGCTGATGCGCGTGGTGACCAGGAACTCCGCACTCGGATAGAACACCGCCAGGAAGCGCTTGACCACCAGGTCGTAGAGCTTGAGCTCGATCTCGCTGAGCGACTTCGGTGCCTGCAGCGTGGGGATGATGGCGAAGTGGTCGGAGACCTTGGCGTTGTCGAACACGCGCTTGCCGGGCTTCACGTAGCCGTCGTTGAGCGCCTTGCGCGCGTGCATCGACAGCTCGCGCAGCGGGCCGGGCAGGTCCTCGTCGGCGAGCATGGCCACCGTCTGCTTCACCGTGCCCAGGTAGTCCTCGGGCAGCGCGCGCGAGTCGGTCCGCGGGTAGGTCAGCACCTTGTGCTTCTCGTACAGCGCCTGCGCGATGCTCAGCGTGGTCTTGGCACTGAAGCCGAAGCGCGAGTTGGCCTCGCGCTGCAGCGTGGTCAGGTCGTACAGCAGCGGGCTGGCCTGGGTGCTGGGCTTGGCCTCCTCGCTCACCTGCGCCGGCTGGCCGCGGCAGGCCTGGGCGATGGCCTGGGCGTCGGCGGCGGTCCACAGGCGGTCGGCGCGCTTCTCGGCATCGGCCGGGTCCTTCTTCCACGCCGGGTCGAACCACTTGCCCTCGTACTCGCCGGCCTGGGCGGCGAAGCTGGCGCGCAGCTCCCAGTAGTCGCGCGGCACGTGGCGGCGGATCTTCTCCTCGCGCTCGACGACGATGCTCAGCGTGGGCGTCTGCACGCGGCCCACGGTGGTCAGGAAGAAGCCGCCGTCGCGCGAGTTGAAGGCGGTCATCGCGCGCGTGCCGTTGATGCCCACCAGCCAGTCGGCCTCGCTGCGGCTGCGCGCGGCGTCGGCCAGGCCGCGCATCTGCTCGTCGCTGCGCAGCTGCGCAAAGCCGTCGCGGATGGCCTGCGGCGTCATGCTCTGCAGCCACAGGCGCCTGATCGGCTTGCCCAGCGTGCCCTTGGCGCCGGCGGCGTACTGCTCGATCAGGCGGAAGATCAGCTCGCCCTCGCGCCCGGCGTCGCAGGCGTTGATGAGCTCGTCCACGTCCTTGCGCTTGCAGAGCTTGACCACCGCGTTCAGCCGCGACTTGGCCTTGTCGATGGGCGCCAGGTCGAAGTGCGGCGGCACCACCGGCAGGTGGGCGAAGCTCCACTTGCCGCGCTTGACGTCGTAGGCCTCCGGCGCCTTGATCTCGACCAGGTGGCCGACGGCGGAGGTGACGACGTAGCGGTCGTTCTCGAAGTGCTCGGCATGCTTCTCGAACTTGCCGCTGACGGGGGTGAGCGCGCGCACGATGTCCTGCGCCACGCTCGGCTTCTCCGCGATGACGATCGCCTTGCCCATGGGTCTCAGAGGTCCTTGCCTACAATCCGTCGGTCTCGCGCGCACGCACACACACGCGCGCGCCCATCGTTTCAATGTACCCAATGAAGAAGACCGCGCAAGCCGCCCCCTCGAAAGCCGCCCCCCGGCCGGCGGCCGGCGGCGGCCGGCGCATCCAGGTGCGCCGCTCCGGCGTGCACGGCAAGGGGGTCTTCGCGCTGCGGCCCATCGCGGCCGGCGAACGCGTGATCGAGTACACCGGCGAGGTCATCTCCTGGCCCGAGGCCATGCGCCGCCACCCGCACGACCCCGCCGACCCCCATCACACCTTCTACTTCCACGTGGACGACGCCCGCGTGATCGACGCCAAGTACGGCGGCAACGCCGCGCGCTGGATCAACCACGCCTGCGAGCCCAACTGCGAGTCGGAGGTGGCCGACGACGGCCGCGTCTACATCAAGGCCCTGCGCCCGCTGCAGCCCGGCGAGGAGCTGTTCTACGACTACGGGCTGGTGATCGACGAGCGGCGCACGCGCAAGCTCGAGCGCGAGTACGCCTGCCACTGCGGCAGCCCGGCCTGCCGCGGCACCATGCTGGCGCCGCGGCGCCGCCGCTGAGGCCCGCGGCCGGCACACCCATGGCCAGCACGCCCGTGGCCGACATGCCCGACAGCCCGCAGCCCGCGCCCGCGCGCCAGGACTGGCAGGCCGAGGCCCTGTGGCGGCAGCTGCTGCCGCTGCTGCCAGGGCTGGAGCTGGAGGTGCGCGCCCAGGTCACGTCCACCAACAGCCTGCTGCTGGCGCGCGCGCGCGGCGAGGACGCCGACGGCACGCCCCACCCGGCGCGCCGCCGCGTCGACCTCCTGCCGGCCCTGCTGGTGGCCGAGCGCCAGACCCAGGGCCGTGGCCGCCAGGGCAAGGCCTGGCACAGCGCCGAGGGCAGCTCGCTGACCTTCTCGCTGGCGCTGCCGCTGGCGCCGGCCACCGGCTGGACGGGCCTGTCGCTGGCGGTGGGCTGCGCGCTGGCCGACGCGCTGGAACCCCCGTCACCCTCCGAGGCCACGCCACCGCGGGTGCTGCTGAAGTGGCCGAACGACCTCTGGCTGCGCGACGACACCGCGCCAGGGGGCGGCCGCAAGCTCGGCGGCATCCTGATCGAGACCACGCCGGTGGGCGGCCAGCGCATGGCGGTGGTGGGCATCGGCCTGAACGTGCGGCAGGCTGCCGACACCGCGGCCGAGCGGCCGGCCGCCACCGACCTGGCCCACGGCCGGGCCTGCGTCGAGGAGTTGGACCCGGCGGCTACGGCGCCGGCGGTGCTGGCCCGCGTGGCGCTGCCGCTGGTGCAGGCGCTGCGCCGCTTCGAGGCCGAGGGCCTGGCCCCGTTCGCGGCCGCGTTCGCGCGGCGCGACCTGCTGGCCGGCCGGCCGCTGCGCACGCTGGGTGCCACCACGCTGGAGGGCACCGGCGCCGGCGTGGACGCGCAGGGCCTGCTGCAGCTGCGCGACGCCGAAGGCCGGCTGCACGCGGTGGGCAGCGGCGAGGTCAGCGTGCGCCCATGCTGAGGGCGCTGCTGGTGCTGCTGCTGGCGGCCAACGCCCTGTGGTGGGCCGCCAGCCAGGGCTGGCTGCCACGCGCCTGGCTGCCGCTGCCCGACGACGAGGTGCAGCGCGAGCCCCAGCGGCTGGCGGCGCAGCTGCACCCCGGGTCGATCACCGTGCTGGCGGATGCGGGCACCCCCGCGGCGAGGCCGGCACCGGCGGCCGTGGCCGGCGCCGACTGCGTGGTCTCGCCGCCGCTCGAAGGCGAGGCGCTGCGCGCCGCCGAGGCCGCGCTGCAGGCCGCCGGCATCGACGCCGGCCGCTGGCAGCGGATGCCGATGGGGTCTGGCACCGCACTGCGCGTCGACGACGCCAGCCCCGCCGAGCGCGACGCCCTGGGTGCCGGCACGGCCGCCGGCGCCGGCGCGCCGGGCTTCAGCCGCTGTCCCTGACGCGGCGCAGCAGCCCTGCCGCCGCGGCCAGCGCGAGCAGCCAGCCGCCGCCCATGCCACCGCCGCCACCACCGCTGCCGCCACCACCGCTGCCGCCACCACCCCCGCCGCCACCGCTGCTGCCCGCCGCCACCACCACGGTGGTCTGCGTCTGCGCGCTGGCGCCCTGGTCGTCGGTGACGGTGAGCGAGAGCGTCACGCTGCCGGCGCCGGTGGGCAGCAGGCTGGCCTGGGCCGCGTCGGCCGCGCCGCTGAAGCCGCTGACGATGCCGCCGCCGTCGACGATGCGCCACGCGTAGCTGGCCACGGCGCGCCCCAGGCCAGGCAGGCTGCCGCTGCCGTCCAGCGTGACGGTGGCGCCCGCCACCGGCGCGGCGGTGCGCAGCGCGATCCGCGCGAAGGCGCCCTCGCTGGCGGCCACGGCGGCCGCCGCGTCGAGCATGCCGCTGCCGCACAGCCCCACCTGGCAGTAGCACTGGAACTGGTCGGTGTCGCCCGGCGCCCGGCACACCGGCACCGGCGCGTCGTCCAGCGGCAGGTTGCTGGCGCCGTCCTGCGGGAAGGGGCGGGCCGTGGCCTGCAGCACCTGGCGCAGCTCCTGCGGCGTCAGCGCCGGGCGCTGCGCCAGCACCATCGCCGCCGCACCGGCCACGATGGGCGAGGCAAAGCTGGTGCCCACGCCGTAGTTGACGCTGTCGGTCCAGATCGAGCCCTGCGGCCGCTGGCTGCCGCTGTTGCTGCCGGCCAGGATCGGGTAGGTGCAGGGCTGGGTCTCGCTGTCGAAGACGCAGTTGCCGCCGGGGGCACTGAGCGCGATCTCCGGCCCGAGGTCGCTGAAGCCCACCTTGCTGCCGGCATGGCGCAGGCCGCCGACGCCGATCACCCCCGGGCAGTTGGCCGGCGTGCCGACCGCCCGCCCCGCCTGGTTGCCTGCCGCGGCCACCACCACGGCGCCGCTGGCGTTGATGCGCTGCACGGCGTCCACGTAGGCCTGCGTGCACACCCCGACGCCACCCAGGCTCATGTTCAGCACCCGCGCCGGGTTGGCATTGGCCACGCCGGCCACGCGCTCCAGGCCGGCCGCCCAGAGCATGCCGGCCACGATGTCGGAGTCGTAGCCGCCGCACTTGCCCAGCACGCGCACCGGCAGGATGCGCGCGCCATGCGCGGTGCCGGCCATGCCGAGGTCGTCGTCGGCGCGGGCCGCGGCGATGGTGGACACCTGGGTGCCGTGCCAGGAGCTGGGGCTCTCGCCGCAGCCCTCCAGCGGGCCGCTGCGGTCCTCGGCCGCGGTGATCCAGTCGCCGGGGTCGCTGGGGTCGGTGTCGGCACCGTCGCCATCGTTGGCGGTGAGCAGGTCGTCGATGGTGTCGATGCCGGGCAGCAGCCGGCCCTGCAGGTCGGGGTGCTCGGGGCGGACACCGGTGTCGAGCACGGCGATCACCACCCCCTCGCCGGCGTTGCGGTCCCAGGCCGCGGCGGCATTGGCCGCCGAGCGCAGCGTGGCGTCGGGCGCACGCAGGTACCACTGGCCTGCGTCGGGCCCCTGAGGCCGAGAGCCGTCGTTCACCGCCGGGAACAGCGGGTCGTTGGGCACGCGCAGGGCGCGGCGCCGCTGGTCGGGCACGGCCCAGGCCACGTCGGGGTGGCGCGCCAGCCGCGCCGCCAGCGCCGCGCTGTCCAGGCCTTCGGCATGCACCACCTGCCAGGCCTCGGCCACGCGGCGGCCGGCGCGCAGGGGCAGCCCGGCGGTGGCGGCCAGCGCGTCGGCGCGGCGCTGCAGCCCCTCGGCCTGGCGCGCGCCGGGCTCGGCCGCCAGGGTGCGCAGCGGCCCGCGCAGCACGGCGGCGTCGGGCTTGAAGGCCACGATGACGCGGGCCGATGCCGGCGCCGTCGACGCGGACCAGGCCAGCAGGGGCGCGGCCAGGGCCGCGGCGACGAACGTGCGCAGGAGGACCATGGGCGCAGTGTAGGGGCCGGCCCGCGGCCCGCAGCGGCGCGAGGTTGCTCGCCAGCGCTGCGGAATCGGTGAACAGGCGCCCCCCGCTTGCGGGGAACCTGGGGATTGCCCCGGATGGCCGGTCCACCCATCATCCGCGACACCCTGATTTATCACCGGAGTGTGCCCGTGGAGTTTCGCCCCTCGCTGACCCTGCTTGCCGCCGTCATGGCCGCCGCCCTGCTGTCCCCGGCCGTCCAGGCGCAGGGCCGGCCCGACCTGGTGGCCCAGTCGCTGGCGGCCGGCGCCGCCCATGTGCCGGGCGAACTGCTGGTGCAGTTCAAGGCCGATGCCGACACGGCCGCCCGCACGCGGGCCCTGGCGCGCGTGGAGGGCCGCGTGCTGCAGCGCCTGAAGAGCGCCGCGCTGCGCCGCGACGGCCGCGGCGACCTCGAGCGCGTGGGCTTCCGCGGCGGGCTGGCCATGGCCGCGGCGCTGCGCGCGCTGCAGGCCGACCCGGCGGTGGACTTCGCCGAGCCGAACTGGCTCTACACCACGCAGGCCACCGCCGACGACCCCTACGTGGTCAGCGGCCAGCTCTGGGGCATGTACGGCGCCGGCACCACGCCGGCCAACGGCTTCGGCAGCGGCGCGGCCGCCGCCTGGGCCGCCGGCAAGACCTGCAGCAGCGACGTGGTGGTGGGCGTCATCGACGAGGGCATGCACGTCCGCCACAAGGACCTGGCGGCCAACATCCTGGCCGTGCCGGGCGAGATCGCCGGCAACGGCATCGACGACGACGGCAACGGCTACATCGACGACGTCAACGGCTGGGACTTCTTCAACGGCGATGCCAGCGTCTTCGACGGCCGCACCGACGACCACGGCACCCACGTGTCGGGCACCATCGGCGCCACGGGCGGCAACGCCCAGGGCGTGGCCGGCGTGTGCTGGAACGTCAAGCTGGTCAGCGGCAAGTTCCTGGAAGGCAGCGGCAGCACCGCCAACGCCATCCTGGCCGTGGACTACATGACCGACCTGAAGACCCGCCACGGCCTGAACCTGCCGGTCACCAACAACAGCTGGGGCGGCGGCGGCTTCTCGCAGGCCCTGAAGGACGCCATCGACCGCGCCGGCGCGGCCGACATCCTGTTCGTGGCCGCCGCGGGCAACAACGGCCAGAACATGGAGCTCAGCAACTCCTACCCCGCCGGCTACGACAGCCCGAACATCATCGCGGTGGCCAACATCACCTCCACCGGCGCCCTGTCGAGCAGCTCGAACTACGGCGCCACGCGGGTGGACCTGGGTGCCCCGGGCACCGCCATCTGGTCCACGGTGCCGGGGCGCTTCAAGTTCCAGTCGAACTACGCCTCGTACTCCGGCACGTCGATGGCCTCCCCGCACGTGGCCGGTGCGGTGGCGCTGTACAAGTCGCTGAACCCGAACGCCAGCGCGGCGCAGATCAAGGCCGCGATCCTGGCCGCGACCATCCCCACGCCGTCGCTGGCCGGCAAGACGGTCACCGGCGGCCGGCTGGACGTGAGCGGCTTCTGACGCCCGGGGCCCGCGCATGACAACGGGGCCCGCGGGCCCCGTTCTTCATGGTGCGTGCGACAGGCTCACTTCGCCATCACGCGCACCATCTCCAGCACCTTGTTGGAGTAGCCCCACTCGTTGTCGTACCAGGCCACCACCTTGACGAAGGTCTTGTCCAGCGCGATGCCGGCATCGGCGTCGAAGACGCTGGTGCAGGGCTCGCCGCGGAAGTCGGTGGCCACCACCTTGTCCTCGGTGTAGGCCAGCACGCCCTTCATCGGGCCGGCGGCGGCGGCCTTCATGGCATTGCAGATGTCGTCCCAGCTGGCCTCGTTGACGAGTTCGGCGGTGAGGTCCACCACGCTGACGTCGCTGGTGGGCACGCGGAAGCTCATGCCGGTGAGCTTCTTGTTCAGCTCGGGGATCACCACGCCCACGGCCTTGGCCGCGCCGGTGCTGCTGGGGATGATGTTCTCCAGGATGCCGCGGCCGCCGCGCCAGTCCTTGTTGCTCGGGCCGTCCACCGTCTTCTGCGTGGCGGTGGCGGCGTGCACCGTGGTCATCAGGCCGCGCTTGATGCCGAAGCTGTCGTGCAGCACCTTGGCCACGGGCGCCAGGCAGTTGGTGGTGCAGCTGGCGTTGCTGATGATGGCCTGGCCGGCGTAGGTCTGGTGGTTGACGCCATAGACGAACATCGGCGTGTCGTCCTTGCTCGGCGCCGACTGGATCACCTTCCTCGCGCCGGCGTCCAGGTGCTTCTGGCAGGTGTCCTTGGTCAGGAACAGGCCGGTGCTCTCCACGACGATGTCGGCACCCACGTCGCCCCAGGCCAGCAGCGCCGGGTCCTTGTGCGCGGTCAGGCGGATGCGCTTGCCGTTGACCACCAGCGTGCTGCCGTCGACGGCGATCTCGCCCTTGAAGCGGCCGTGCACGCTGTCGTACTTCAGCATGTAGGCCAGGTAGTCGGGCTCGAGCAGGTCGTTGATGCCGACGACCTCGATCTCCGGGAAGTTCTGCACTGCGGCGCGGAACACCATGCGCCCGATGCGGCCGAAGCCGTTGATGCCGATCTTGATGGTCATGACGTCTTCTCCTCAGGTGGAAACAGGCAGGGAAAGGCGGATCAGAGGTCCAGCGTGCCGCAGGGCACGCTGACGGTGAAATCGCGGCCGAGCACGGCCAGCGCCGTGTCCTCGTCCAGGCGCAGCTGCACCTGCGACAGCCATTCGACGAAGTCCAGCCGCTCGGCGCGCGCCTCGCCGAGCTGGCCGACCACGTGCGCCGAGAAGGGCTGGTAATGGCGCACACGCAGGTCGAAGGGGCAGCCCATGCCGCGGAAGTCGAACCGCGCCGGCGGCACGCGGCGGGCCATGCCGACGAACTGGCGCAGCGTCATGTCCTGGATGACCGTGCGCTCGCCATCCTCGAGGCGGAAGTGGAAGGTCACGTCCAGGCTCGTCGGCTCGCCCTGCTGGCAGGGCAGGCGGTAGCCGGACACGAAGTCCGTGAGCGACGCCCGCAGCCCGCGGTGCGGCGGGCCGGCGACGATCTCGGCCTCGGGCGGGCCGGAGGGTGACGCAAAGCGCATGCGCACCAGGTAGCTGCCCTGCAGGCCGTCCCGCAGCGCCGTCCGCGGGTACTCGGGAAAGGCCTGCGGCACGATGCGCGTCAGGCACTTCGACTGCGCGGCGCGCTGGGCCGACTCCACGCTGCGCGGCGGCAGCGCCACCACGTTGCGGCCGTCGTCGGGCCGGAAGACATAGGTCTGCTGCACGCGCACCGGCTCGCCGCCGGCCGGCATGCAGGGCACGCGCAGGCGCTGCACGTGCGTGCGCACGGCGTGGAAGAAGGGCCCCGCCTCGTGCTGCTCGTCGAGCGTGCGCACGGCGGGCGCGGCCTGCGGGCCGTCGAACACCAGCTCGATGCGGACGGTGGCGCCGTCGCGCCGCTCGAGGTGCTCCGGCGGGTAGACCGGCACCCCGCGTTCGGCCGCCGCCGGCGTCATGCAGGCCAGCGCCGCGGAAGGCGATGGCGACGGCGAAGGCGGGGCCGACTGCGCCCACGCCGCGCCGGCGGCGCACAGCAGCGCCAGCATCGACCCCAGCCGCCGATGCCCGCGCGCCACGGCGCTCAGCCCTTCAGCACCTGGCGCACGGTGGCGGCCACGTTCTGCGCGGTGAGATGGAAGTGCTCGAACAGCACCGGCCCGGGCGCGCTCTCGCCGTAGCGGTCCAGGCCCACCACGGCGGCGCAGCCGTACTTCCACCAGCCGTCGGTGACACCGGCCTCCACCGCGATGCGCGGCAGCTTCGGCGGCAGCACGGCAGTCTTGTAGGCCACGTCCTGGCGGTCGAAGGTGGTGGTGCTGGGCATGCTGACCACGCGCACCGCGATGCCGCTGCGGGCCAGCTCGGCCTGGGCGTGCAGCGCCAGGTGCACCTCGGAGCCGGTGGCGATGATCACGGCCTGCGCCTTCTTCTTCAGGCCCACCTCGGCCGGCTCGGCCAGCACGTAGGCGCCGCGCGAGATCTCGTCGAGCCCGGCCTTGGGCAGGTAGGGCAGGTTCTGGCGGCTCAGCAGCAGCGCGGTGGGCCGGTCGGCGTTGAGCAGCGCGCGCGTCCAGGCCACGGTGGTCTCGGCCGTGTCGGCCGGGCGCCAGACGTCCAGGTTCGGGATCAGGCGCAGGCTGGCGGCATGCTCCACGCTCTGGTGCGTGGGGCCGTCCTCGCCCAGGCCGATGCTGTCGTGCGTGAACACGTGCACCACGCGCCGCTTCATCAGCGCGGCCATGCGGATGGCGTTTCGGCTGTAGTCGCTGAAGGTCAGGAAGGTGCCGCCGTAGGGGATGTAGCCGCCATGCAGCGCCACGCCGTTCATGATGGCGGCCATGCCGAACTCGCGCACGCCGTAGTTGACGTGGCGGCCGCCGTTCGGCGCGCCGCTGGCGTCCATGCGCAGCGCCGGGGTGTGCGAGGTGTTGGTGAGGTTGGAGCCGGTGAGGTCGGCCGACCCGCCCAGCAGCTCGGGCAGCGCGGCGGTGAAGGCCTCCAGCGCCAGCTGGCTGGCCTTGCGCGTGGCCACCGTGGCGGCGGCCTGGTGGGCCGCGATGGCGGCGTCCACCGCCACCTGCGCGAAGCCGGCCGGCAGGCGGCCGGCCATGCGCCGCTCGAACTCGGCGGCCAGCTCGGGGTGGGCGGCGCGGTAGGCCTCGAAGCGGGCCTGCCAGGCGCCACGGGCCGCGGCACCGGCGGCGCGCGCGTCCCAGGCGGCAGCCACCTCGGCCGGCACCTCGAACGGGGCGTGCGGCCAGCCGATGGCCTCGCGGGTGAGGCGGATCTCCTCGGCGCCCAGGGCTTCGCCATGGGCCTTGGCACTGCCGGCGCGGTTGGGCGAACCCTGGCCGATGGTGGTCTTGCAGATCACCAGCGTCGGCTGTCCGCGGTGCGCCTTGGCGGCGGCCAGCGCAGCGTCCACGGCCGCCACGTCGTGACCGTCCACCGGGCCGATCACGTGCCAGCCGTAGGCGCGGAAGCGTCCGGCCGCGTCGTCCACGTACCAGGGCGCGACCTGGCCGTCGATGCTGATGCCGTTGTCGTCGTAGATGGCGGTGAGCTTGTCGAGCTTCCAGGCGCCGGCCAGCGCACAGGCCTCGTGGCTGATGCCCTCCATCAGGCAGCCGTCGCCCAGGAAGACCCAGGTGCGATGGTCGACGATGGCGTGGCCGTCGCGGTTGAACTCGCGCGCGAGCAGCTTCTCGGCCAGCGCCATGCCCACCGCGTTGGTGATGCCCTGGCCCAGGGGGCCGGTGGTGGTCTCGACCCCGGGGGTCACGTCCACCTCCGGGTGGCCGGGCGTGCGGCTGTGCAGCTGGCGGAAACGGCGCAGCTCGTCCATCGGCAGGTCGTAGCCGGTGAGGTGCAGCAGCGCGTAGATCAGCATCGAGCCGTGGCCGTTGCTGAGCACGAAGCGGTCGCGGTCGGCCCACTGGGGTGTGGCCGGGTCGTGCTTCAGGTGGCCGGCCCACAGCGCCACCGCGACCTCGGCCATGCCCATGGGCGCGCCGGGGTGGCCGGAGTTGGCCTGCTGCACGGCGTCCATCGCCAGGGCACGGATGGCGTGGGCCATCGAACGGGTGTCGGAGGGCAGCGGCATGCGGCGGTCTCGGGAGGGTGGTGCGGGAAAGCCCGCAATTCTACGGGTCGGCCCGGCCGCCAAAGGACGACAGCTTGACCTGTCTCAAGGCAGGGCCGACCCAGGCTTGCGACCCTGCGTGCCGAAGAGGAGACCGATGATGACCATCCGCACGCTCGAGATCATCCGCGACGAACACCAGGCCCTCGCGGCGATGCTGCGCTCGCTGTCGATGCTGCTGGCGCATGCGCGCCGCCATGGCGCGCTGCCCGACTTCGACGTGCTGCGCGCGATGATGTTCTACATCGACGAGTTCCCGGAGCGGCTGCACCACACGAAGGAGAGCGGGCTGCTGTTTCCGCTGCTGCGGGAGCGCGCGCCGGCCATGGCAGCGGTGCTCGACCAGCTCGACCGCGATCACGAGCGCGGCGAGGCCGCGATCCGCGAGCTGGAGCACGCGATGCTCGCCTTCGAGGTGATGGGGGCGGCGCGCCGGGAGGCCTTCGAGGCCGCGGTGCAGCGCTACATCGGCTTCTACCTGGAGCACATGGCGGTGGAGGAGTCGCAGGTGCTGCCCGCGGCGCGTGCCGCCTTCAGCGCCGACGACTGGCTGGCACTGGACGCCGCCTTCGAGGCCAACCGCGACCCCCTCACCGGCCACGAGCCGGCCGACGAGTACCGGGCGCTGTTCCACCGCATCGCCATGGCCGCCCCCTCCCCGATCGGGTTGGGGTGAAGCAGGACGAGGAACAGTCCCTGCGGACTGTTCCCCGCCTGCGGAACGACGATTCGCGTCTCGCGCGAATCGGCTGGGGTAAGTCCGGACACAAGACCGTCCTGAGGACGGTCTTGTGCCTGACGAACGACCATCCGCGTCTCGCGCGGATGGGCTGGGGGGACAGGGAACGACTGCCCGCGTCTCGCGCGGGCAGGCTGGGGGATCGGGAACGACCATCCGCGTCTCGCGCGGATGGTCTGGGGGATCGGGCACGACTGCCCGCGCCCCGCCCCGGCGAAGCAAGCCCTTCCCCACATAATCGCCCGCCATGGACGGTGCATGGCCCTATGTACTGACGGCGCTGGGCGCCGCGATGCTGCCGCTGCTGTGGGCCCTGCACGCCCAGCGGCAGCGGCAGCTGGCGCAGCAGCAGGCGGCGGCCGAGCGCGCCCACTGGCAGCAGGTCTTCGACGCGCTGGACATCGGCCTGCTGGTGTTCGATGCCGACGACCGCGTGCGCCAGTGGAACGTGGACTACGAGCGCCTGTACCCGGCGCTCGACGGTCAGATCCGCGCCGGGCAGTCCTTCGAGGACATGCTGCGCATCGCGATCGCCCGCGGTGCCGTGCCCGAGGCCCGCGGCCACGAGGACGCCTGGGTGGCCGAGCGGGTGACGCGGCACCGGCGCCCGCAGGCGCCGATCCTGCGCCGCATGCACGACGGACGCTGGCGCCGCATCACCGAGCGCTACCTGCCCGACGGCGGCATGGTGTCCTACAGCATCGACGTGACCGAGCTCGTCGAGCAGGGGCACGCGCTGCAGGCCGCGCAGCAGGAGGCGGCTGCCGCCAAGGCCCGGCTGCAGGATGCCATCGAGATCCTGCCCGCCGGCGTGGAGCTGTACGACGCCGACGACCGCCTGCTGCTGGCCAACCGCCACATGCGCGCGATGTTCCCGAAGGTGGTCGACCTGCTCGACCGGCACCCCACCTTCGAGCAGATCGTGCGCGCCAACCACGCCGCCGGTGCGCTGCCCAACCTGCCCAGCGACATCGACACCTGGATCGCGCACCGACTGGCCACGCGCCGCGCGGCGCAGGGCGCCGAGCACGTGCTGCACGTGGACGGGCGCTGGCTGCGCGTGGTGGAGCAGCGCACGCGCGACGGCGGGCTGATCGGCGTGCGCGTGGACATCAGCGCCGAGATGGCCGAGCGCGAGGCGGCCCAGGGCGCGCGACGCCAGCTCGAGGACGCGATCGATGCGCTGCCCGACGGCTTCGCCCTCTACGACCGCGACGACCGCCTGGTGCTGTGCAACGAGCGCTACCGCACGCTGTACCGCGAGTCGGCCCCGGCCCTGCAGCCCGGGGCGCGCTTCGAGGACGTGCTGCGCTACGGCCTGGCCCATGGCCAATACCCGCAGGCCGCCGGCCGCGAGGAGGCCTGGCTGGCCGAGCGGCTGCGCGCGCACCGCGAGCCTGGCCCGCCGCTGCTGCAGGAGCTGCCGGGCAACCGCTGGCTGCGCATCGACGAGCGCCGCACGCGCGACGGCGGCATCGCCGGCGTGCGCGCCGACGTGACCGCGCTGGTGCGCCGGGAGCAGGCCCTGGAGCAGGTCAACCGCGACCTCGACCGCGCCAACGCGCGCCTGGCCGAGCTGCTGGGGCAGGACCCGGAGACCGGCGTGGCCACGGCCACGTCGCTGCAGCGGGCGCTGGAGGCCGAATGGGCGCGCTCGCGCCGCCACGGCACGCCGCTGACGGTGCTGACGGTGACGCTGGACACGCTGCCGGAAGGCGAAGGCGGCGCCGCGCCGCCGATGGCCGCACTGGCGCGCGCGCTGGCGCCATGCGCGCGGAGGCCCGGCGACCTGCTCGCACGCACCGGGGACACGCGGCTGGCCCTGCTGCTGCCCCACACCGGCCACGCGGCGCTGCCGGCGCTGCTGGAGCGCTGCCGCGAGGCCTGCCGCGAGGCCGCCGGCCGCTGGCCGCTGCAGGTGACCGCCGCGGCCAGCGACACGCCGCCGCCGCCGGCATCGCCGGAGGCGCTGCAAGCCCTCAGCGAGGCCGCCGGCCGCTGGCCGCTGCAGGTGACCGCCGCGGCCAGCGACACGCCGCCGCCGCCGGCATCGCCGGAGGCGCTGCAAGCCCTCAGCGAGGCCGCCGGCCGCTGGCCGCTGCAGGTGACCGCCGCGGCCAGCGACACGCCGCCGCCGCCGGCATCGCCGGAGGCGCTGCAAGCCCTCAGCGAGGCCGACCCACCGGCGGGCGCAGGCGGCGGCGCCGAGGCCACGTGGCCGGCTGCGCTGCAGGCCGACCCGCCGCGCGGCGGCCGCGGCAGCGACCCGCGCGCCGTGGCCTGATCGGCACGGCCTGATGGACCGGAAGGCCACGCCGCCCATGCCCGCCACCGCCATGATCCTGGCCGCCGGCCGCGGCGAGCGCCTGCGCCCGCACACCGACCGCTGCCCCAAGCCGCTGCTGCCGGTGCGCGGTCAGCCGTTGATGGCCTGGCACCTGCAGGCGCTGGCCGCCGCCGGCGTGCGCGAGGTGGTGGTCAACACCGCCTGGCTGGAGGCGCAGTTCCCGGCCGCGCTGGGCGACGGCGCCCGCTGGGGCCTGCGCCTGCACTACGTGATGGAAGGCCGCGACCACGGCGGCGCGCTGGAGACTGCCGGCGGCATCGCCAACGCCTTGCCGCTGCTGGACGAGGTGTTCTGGGTCGTCTCGGGCGACGTGTTCCTGCCCGGCTTCAGCTTCCGCGGTGCGCTGCGGCCCGACCGCGACTGCCACCTGTGGATGGTGCCCAACGCACCGCACCACCCCCGGGGCGACTTCGGCATCGGCGCCGACGGGCGCCTGACCGACGCCGACGACGCTGCACCGCGCCTCACCTGGGCCAGCGTGGGCCTGTTCCGGCGCGCGATGTTCAAGCACATCGCACCCGGCACCCGCCTGCCCCTGCGCCCGCTGCTGCAGCAGGCCATTGCCGCCGGGCGCGCCGGCGGCGAGCTCTGGCCCGGCGAGTGGACCGACGTGGGCACGCCGGAACGCTGGGCCGCGCTGGGCTGAGCGCAAGACGCTCGAGCGGCCCGGCCCGCGGCGCGTGCTGCAGGCCGCCCGGCCGCGTTCAGGCCGCTGCCGCCTCGGCCTGCAGCACGCGCACGCGGTGCGCCGGCAGCAGCAGGCGAAAGCGCGCGCCGCGGCCGGGTTCGCTCTCGATCTCCAGCTCGCCGCCGTGGCGCTGCACCACGTGCTTGACGATGGCCAGGCCCAGGCCGGTGCCACCGGTCTCGCGCGAGCGGCTGGGGTCCACGCGGTAGAAGCGCTCGGTCAGCCGGGGCAGGTGCTCGCGGGCGATGCCCGGGCCCTCGTCGGCCACCTCGAACTCGCCGCGGCCGTCGGGTCGCAGCCGCCAGGCCACGGTGATGCGGCAGCCCGCCGGCGTGTGGCGCAGCGCATTGGCCAGCAGGTTCCAGCAGGCGCTGAGCAGCTCGGTCTCGTTGCCGCCGAGTTCGCCGGGCGGCCCGGGCTCGACGGCCAACGGGTGACGGTCGTGGTCGAGCGAGCGTGCGTCGGCCTGCATCTGCGCGAGCAGGCGGTGCACCGGCACCCAGCGGTCCAGCGGCGGGCGCGGCGCACCCTCGATCTGCGCCAGCGCCAGCAGGTCGGTCAGCAGCGCCTGCATGCGCGTGGTCTGCTGCGCCATCAGGGCCAGCACGCGGCCGCGTTCCGGCGCCGACAGCGGCAGCGTCTGCAGCGTCTCCACGAAGCCGGCCAGCACCGTCAGCGGGCTGCGCATCTCGTGCGAGACGTTGGCGACGAAGTCGCGCCGCATGGCGTCGTGGCGCTCGCGCTCGGTCACGTCCTGCGTGATCAGCAGCGTCATGCCGTCGCCGGCCGGCCGGGTCTGCAGCTGCAGATGGGTGCGCCCGTCGGGCGCGGTGACGGTGGCCGAGGGCGGCCGCTCGCGCTGCTTCAGGAAGGCGACGGCGGCGGGGTCGCGCAGCAGGTGCGTGAGCCGCTGGCCGTTGTCGCGGCCCGGGTTCAGGCCCAGGTGGGCGGCAGCCATGGCGTTGAACCAGCGGATCTCGCCGTCGGCGCCGAGGATCACCACACCGTTGGGCGAGGCGTCGATGGCACCGACGAACTGCAGCCGGCGCTGCGCCTCGGCCAGCGTTTCCGCGCGCGCACCGCGCAGGGCGCGGTCCACCCGCTGGCCGATCTCGGCCCACACGTCGTCAGTCTCCGAAAGATCGCTGGACGGCGGCGGGCCCAGCGGGTCGCGCAGCCAGGCCAGCAGCGGCCCCAGCCCACGCGCCTCCTGCCAGGCGTGCAGCAGCGCGCCGGCGGCGATGCCCGCCGCCGCCCCCACGGCCGCCTGTCCCAGCGCATGCGCCAGCACGCCGCACAGCAGGCCGCCGGCGCCCATGGCGACCGCCAGCGACGCGGCGCGCGGCGCGGCCGGCCTCATGGCGCGGTCTTCATGGTGCGGTCTTCACGGCGCGCGCTACAGGTGGCGCGCGTCAGGTGGCGTGCTGCTCGGCCGGGCGCGTGAGACGGTAGCCGGCGCCGCGAACCGTCTCGATCAGCGTGGCGCAGCCCGCGGGCTGCAGCGCCTCGCGCAGGCGCTTGATGTGCACGTCCACCGTGCGCTCCTCGATGAAGACGTGGTCGCCCCAGACGCGGTCGAGCAGCTGCGCGCGGCTGTGCACGCGCTCCGGGTGGGCCATCAGGAAGTGCAGCAGCCGGAACTCGGTGGGGCCGAGCTTGAGCTCGGTGCGCTGTTCGCCGTCGCGGTGGCTGACGCGGCGGGTGGCCGGGTCCAGGCGCAGGCCGCCGACGTCGATGGCGGCGTCCAGCGCCTCCGGCGCCCGGCGGCGCAGCACGGCGCGCACGCGCGCCATCAGCTCGCTGGGCGAGAAGGGCTTGGGCAGGTAGTCGTCGGCCCCGCTGTCCAGCCCGGCGATGCGGTCGGCCTCCTCGCCGCGCGCGGTGAGCATGATCACCGGCAGCTCGCGGGTGCGGGCCTGCGACCGCCAGCGCTTGAGCAGCGCCAAGCCGCTGGTGCCCGGCAGCATCCAATCCAGCAGCACCACGTCGGGCAGCATGCGGTCGACCTCGGCCGCCGCCGCGTCGCCGTCCTCCACGCGACCCACCTCGAAGCCCGCGTGGCGCAGGTGGATGGCCAGCAGCTCCGCGATCGCGGGCTCGTCCTCGACGATCAGCACTCGGCTCATGGTCACCCCCTTGGTCAGCGCACCACGTTCTCGACCTGCGCGATGGTCGCGTGGCGCACGTCGGCGCCCTTGACGATGTAGATCGTGGCCTCGGCCAGGTTCTTCGCGTGGTCGCCCACGCGCTCGATGGCCTTGGCCACGAACACGAGGTCGATGGCCGCCGAGATGGTGCGCGGGTCTTCCATCATGTAGGTCACCAGCTTGCGCATCAGGCCGTCGAACTCCTGGTCGATCTTGTTGTCCTGCTCCAGCACCGACAGCGCCTGCACGACGTCCAGCCGGGCGAAGGCGTCGAGCGACTTGCGCAGCGCGGCCGAGGCCAGCTCGGCCTCGTAGCCCAGGTCGCCCACCGGCACGCGCAGGCGCGAGGACACGCCCGCGCCCACCAGGCGCTGCACGGTGCGCGCGATGCGCGCCGCTTCGTCGCCCACGCGCTCGAGGTTGGCGATCGCCTTGGAGATGGCGATCAGCAGCCGCAGGTCCACCGCGGCGGGCTGGCGCATCGCGATGATGCGCTGCAGGTCGCCATCGATGTCGACCTCCATCTGGTTGAGCTTCTCCTCCTGGCGCAGCACCTGGGTCGCGGTCTCCGGGCTGAAGTTGCTCAGCGCGTACATGGCCTGCGCCACCTGGGCCTCGGCCAGGCCGCCCATCTCGAGCACGCGGGTGGAGACGTTGCGCAGGTCGGCGTCGAACTGGCTGGAGATGTGCTTGTCGCTCATGGCGGGGGTTCCCATGCGGGTCAGCCGTAGCGGCCGGTCACGTAGTCCTCGGTGCGGCGCTCGCGCGGGTTCATGAAGATCTGCGAGGTGGCGCCGATCTCGACCAGGGTGCCGAGGTGGAAGAAGGCGGTGCGGTCGGCCACGCGGCCGGCCTGCTGCATGTTGTGGGTGACGATGACGATGGTGTAGTTGCGCTTGAGCTCGGTGATCAGGTCCTCGATGATCCCGGTGGCGATGGGGTCCAGCGCCGAGCAGGGCTCGTCCATCAGGATCACGTCGGGGCTCACCGCGATGGCGCGCGCGATGCACAGCCGCTGCTGCTGACCGCCCGACAGGCCCGTGCCGGGCGCGTCCAGCCGGTCCTTCACCTCGTCCCACAGGCCGGCCTTGCGCAGGCTAGACTCGACGATCTGCTCCATCTCGCTGCGGCTGGTCGCCAGGCCATGCAGGCGCGGGCCGTAGGCCACGTTCTCGAAGATGGACTTGGGGAACGGGTTGGGCTTCTGGAAGACCATGCCCACCTGGGCGCGCAGCAGCACCACGTCGAGGTTGCGGTCGTGGATGTCGCGCCCGTCGAGCGTGATCTGGCCGGTCACGCGGGCGCCGGCCACGGTGTCGTTCATGCGGTTGAAGCAGCGCAGGAAGGTGCTCTTGCCGCAACCCGAGGGGCCGATGAAGGCGATCACCTCGTTGCTGAAGATGTCCATCGTGACGCCGTGCAGCGCCTCCTTCTCGCCGTAGAAGACGCGCACGTCCTCGGCCTTGAGCTTGACGCTGCCGGTGGCCGCGGCCGCTTCGCTGCGCATCGCGGGCACCATGGCCTGCAGGGTGGGCGCACCCGTTGTCGACCCGACGGAACTCATCACCACCTCACCTCGAAACGTTTGCGCAGCCAGATGGCCAGCGAATTGAGCGTCAGCATCAGTGCCAGCAGCACGATGATGGCCGCCGACGTGCGGCCCTCGAAGAAGTTGCGCAGCTCGTTGGCTTGCCACAGGTAGATCTGCACCGGCAGCGCGGTGGACTGGTCGAAGGGCGTGGCCGGCACGCTGGCCACGAAGGCGCTCATGCCGATGAGCAGCAGCGGCGCGGTCTCGCCCAGCGCCTGCGCCACGCCGAGGATGGTGGCCGTGAGGATGCCCGGCAGCGCCAGCGGCAGCACGTGGTCGGTGATGGCCTGCAGCTTGGACGCACCCACGCCCAGTGCGGCCTCGCGGATGGACGGAGGAATGGCCTTCAGCGTGGCCCGCGTGGCGATGATCACCGTGGGCAGCGTCATCAGCGTCAGCACCAGGCCGCCGACGATGGGCGCCGACAGCGGCAGCTTGAACCAGAGGATGAACACCGCCGCGCCCAGCAGGCCGAAGACGATGGACGGCACCGCGGCGAGGTTGTTGATGTTGACCTCGATGAGGTCGGTGAGCCTGTTCTGCGGCGCGAACTCCTCCAGGTAGATCGCCGAGGCCACGCCGATGGGCACCGCCAGCACGATCACCAGGATCATCATCATCAGCGACCCCATGAACGCGCCGGCCAGGCCGGCCGAGGCCAGCGAGCTGCGCGAATCGACGTTCATGAAGATCGCGGTGCTGAACTTGTTCTGGATGACGCCGCTGGCGTGAAGCTGGTCGGCCCAGGCGCGCGTGCGCGCGCTGAGCTGCTGCTGCGCATCAGGCAGGCTGCGGTCGATGTTGCCCTTGATCCAGACGTCCACGTTGGCGTCGGCCAGCAGGTTCAGGCGCAGCGTCTTGCCCACGATCGACGGGTCGGCCTCCACCCTGTCGCGCAGCGCGAAGCGCTCGCCGCTGGTGACCAGGCGCAGCGCGTCGCGCGGGTGATCGGCGGTCTCGGGCAGCGCCTTGGCCAGCGCATTGAGGATGAGCTGGTTGAAGTCGACGAAGCCCAGCTCGGTCTGCCAGGCCTGCAGCCGCTGCTGGTAGGCCGCCGGCGTCTCGGCCGGCTCGGGCGCCGGCTTCGGGCCGATGGTGACGACCTCGGGCGAGAACTCCACGTCCAGCACGAAAGTGGCCTGCCAGAAGGCCGGCAGCCCCTTGCCGAGGATGGTGACGAACAGCAGCGCCACCAGCGCCAGCGACGTGGCCACTGCGGCCATGCCGATCAGGCGGAAGCGGGTCTCCTGGCGCCTGCGGCGCTGCAGCGACGAGACGACGCGCTGCTGCACCGCCGCGTAGCCGGCGCCGCCGTGGGGTCTGTAGGCCTCACTCATACTGTTCCCGGTACTTGCGCACGACCACCAGCGCGACCACGTTGAGCACCAGCGTCATCACGAACAGCGTGAGGCCCAGCGCAAAGGCCACCAACGACTGCGCGCTGGCGAAGTCCTGGTCGCCAGTGAGCTGGTTGACGATGGACACGGTGACGGTGGACACCGCCTCGAAGGGGTTGGCCGTGAGCACCGGCGCGTTGCCCGCGGCCAGCACCACGATCATGGTTTCGCCGATGGCGCGGCTCACGGCCAGCAGGATGGCGCCGACGATGCCCGGCAGCGCTGCCGGCAGCACCACCTTGGCCACCGTCTCGGAGCGCGTGCCGCCCAGCGCCAGCGAGCCGTCGCGCATGGCCTTGGGCACCTGCGTGATGATGTCGTCGGACAGCGACGAGATGAAGGGGATGATCATGATCCCCATCACCACGCCGGCGGTGAGTGCCGAGGTGGCGCGGATCTCCAGGCCGATCATCGCACCCAGGCCATTGAGGAAGGGGCCCACGGTCACCAGCGCGAAGAAGCCGTAGACGATGGTCGGGATGCCGGCCAGCACCTCGATCACGGGCTTGGCCCAGGTGCGCGTGGTGGTCGACGCGTACTCCGCCAGGTAGATGGCCGTCATCAGGCCCAGCGGCACCGCCACCACCATCGCGATGGCGGCGATCAGCAGCGTGCCCGCCATCAGCGGCAGCATGCCGAAGCCTGTCTGTGCCGCGCCGTCCACGGTCTGGAAGCGCGGGTTCCAGGTGGTGCCGAAGAAGAAGTCGGCAGGGCTGACGACGCGGAAGAAGGCCAGCGCCTCGCCCAGCATCGACAACACGATGCCCACCGTGGTGAGGATGGCCACGGTGGAGCAGGCGATCAGCGCGATCTGCACGGCGCGCTCGACCTTGTTGCGGGCCCGCGTGGCCGGCGTGGTGCTGCGCCATGTCCAGGCCAGCCCGGCGGCGGCGGCCGTCGCCATGGCCGCGGCGGCGATGGCCTGGCCGGTGGCCTGCAGGCGGGCCATGGTCTCGGCCGCGGCCTGCTCGAAGCCCTGCGCCTCGCCCATCAGGCCGAAGCCCGAGGCGAGGTTGGCAATGCGCTGCAGCAGCGCCTGGCGCTGCAGCTCGTCGGCCGGCAGGTGCTCCGGTGGGATGCCGCCGAGCACCATGCTGTCGATCATCGGGCCGCCGACGGCGCGCCAGGCGATGTAGACGGCCACCGCAGGCACCGCCGCGCGCAGCACCGCCAGCAGGCCGTGGTAGCCGGGGCGGGAGTGCAGGCGCACGTCCGTCGCGCCGCCGGCCACGCGGCGGCTGCGCACGAGGCCCACCTGATAGGCCAGCGCCACCAGCACCAGCAGGATGATGGCGACCGACAGGGAGTTCATGGGATCGGCGCGTCGGGTTCGTTGTTCTTGCGCGAACGGGCGCCGCCGTCACGGCAGCGCCCGGTCGCGAGGGCGATCAGGCCCGCATCACAGGCCGCTGCGCGCCTTCACCTTGGCCACCACCTCGGCCCGCTCCTTGGCGTTCAGCGGGATCAGGCCGGCCTTCTCCAGCGGGCTGCCCATGCCGCCCACCTGCGGTGCCAGGAAGTACTGCGCGTACTCCAGCAGGCCCGGGATCACGCCGACGTGCGCGTCCTTGATGTAGAAGAACAGCGGGCGCGAGACCGGGTACTTGCCCGACTCGATGGTCTCCAGGCTGGGCGTCACGCCGCTCATCGTGGCCACCTGCAGGCGGTCGCGGTTCTGGTCGTAGAAGCTCAGGCCGAACACGCCCACGGCGGTGCGCTGCGCATCCAGGCGGGCCAGGGTCTCGGTGTAGTCGCCCGCCACCTCGATCACGCGGCCGTCGGTGCGGATGGCCTTGCAGAAGTTCTCGGCCTTCTTCTTGTCGGCCTTCTCCATGGCCTTGACTTCTTCGAAGCCCTCGCAGCCCGGGATCACGGTCTTCTCTTCGTAGACCTCGCGCGTGCCGTGGTTGCTGCCGGGGATCACGAGCACGATCTCCTGGTCGGGCAGCGAGGCGTCGATCTGCTTCCAGCGGGTGTAGGGGTTGGCCACCATCTTGCCGCCCTGCGGCACTTCCTTGGCCTGGGCCAGGAACACGTGCCTGGGCTCGAGCGCGAACTTGCCGCTGTCGCTGCGCGACGCGAACACGATGCCGTCGTAGCCGATCTTGACCTCGAGGATCTTGTTGACGCCGTTCTTCTTGCAGGCCTCCACCTCGGCCGGGCGAATGGGGCGCGAGGAGTTGGCGATGTCGATGGTGTTGGCGCCGACGCCCTGGCAGAACTGGCGCAGGCCGCCCGACGAGCCGCCGGAGCCGACCACCGGCGTCTTGAACTGGCTGAAGGACTTGCCGAACTCCTCGGCGACGATGGAGGCGAAAGGCAGCACCGTGGACGAGCCGGCGATCTGGATGGTGTCGCGGGCCTGGGCCTGGGTGACGCCGGCGAGGCCGGCCGCGGCCACGGCGGCGGCGATCAGGGTGTGGCGGAAGTTCATGGTTCAGCTCCTGCGGATCGTGAGGGATTCGTCGAACGACAGGACGGCATCGTGCCGGCCGAATAAGAAAGTTTCGTGACGCCGCGATGCCGACTTCGTGACAGTCACGCGGCCGGCTCCAGCGCCTGCAGGTCGATGCGGTAGCCCACGCCGCGCACGGTCTTGAGCACGCCGTCGGCGCGGATGCGCTCCAGCGCCTCGCGCAGGCGGCGCACGTACTGGTCGACCGTGCGCTCGTCGACGCCGGTGTGGCCGCCCCAGACCGCCTGCACGATCTCGGCGCGCGTGTGCGTGTGCTCGGGCTGCTGCATCAGGTGCTGCATCAGGCGCAGCTCGGTGGGCGCGAGGTCGGCCCATTGCATCGGCTCGCGGCCGCGGACGGCCACGGCGCGGCGCTCGAAGTCCAGCTCCAGCAGCCCCACGCGCACGCCCCCGCTGGCCGGCAACGTCAAGCGCTCGGCCTGGGCCTGGGCCTGGATCAGGCGGTTCATGGCATCCACCAGCGCCTGCGGGCGGTAGGGCTTGGACACGCTCAGGCGCGGCTGCAGCCGGCCCTGCACCTCGGTGGCGGCCGAGCGCAGCAGCACCAGCGGCGCTTCGGCGGCGAAGTCCCCCAGCCGGCCCAGCAGCACCGGGTCGCGCGCCGAGGCGGTGTCGCCGTCGAGCAGCACGAGGTCGGGCGCCACCTCGCCGATCAGCCTGCAGGCGTCGAGCGCATCCGCCGCGGGCACCACGATGTGGCCGTGCTGGCGCAGGTGCGTGGCGATGAGCTCGCGCAGCGTCGGGTCCTCCACGATGACCAGCACGTCGCGCGCCGGCGTGCGCCGACGCTCGAGGGGCTCCAGGGCATGGCTCGGCATCACGCCGTCATGGTGGCCGCGCTTTGTGACCGCCGTTTGACAAGGGGCGCCACCGCCGACCCGCGCGATGCGCGCGACAAGCGGGCCGTGCGGGTCGCGGCATCACGCCGCACCGCAGGGTTTCGACGCAAATCCGTCACGGTCCGTCCCTAGCCTCCGGCCTCGTCCCGACCGCGCGGCCGCCGGCCGTGCCCACCCACCCCCAAGGCAGGAGCAGTGACGATGAACCTCGACGACGACGGCGTGTGCAACGCCTCCGGCAACCGCCCTTTCCAGGACATCCTGGCCACCCACCTGAAGCGCCGCACCGCGCTGGCCGGCAGCCTGGCGGCCGCGGCCACCGGGTTCTTCGGCGCCTCGGCCACCGCCGCGGCGCGCAAGGCGCCGGCGGCCGGGCAGCCCGCGGCCGGCCTGATCGGCTTCACGCCGGTGCCGGTGGCTGAAGGCTCCGGGCCGATGCCGGCCATCTCCGCCGACTACCAGTACGCCACGGTGCTGTCCTGGGGCGACGAGCTCTACCCGGGCTCGGCCAACGGCCAGACCTACGACGGCAACCCGGCCACCCGCCCGACCGCGGAGGCGCAGGCCAGGCTGATCGGCATCGGCCACGACGGCATGACCTTCTTCCCCTCGCGCCTGCGCGGCAACACCGCCGGCATGCTGTGCCTGAACCACGAGTACGGCGAGAACCAGCATGTGTTCGGCAAACCCTACCCGACCTCGCTGGAGGACGTGCGCATCAGCCAGCACGCGCATGGCGTGTCGGTGCTGGCGCTGCGCAAGGAGGGCGACCGGTGGAAGACGGTGTACAGCCCGAACGCGCGCCGCATCCACGTCAACACGCCGGTGGACTTCAGCGGCCCGGCGGCCGGCCACCCGCTGCTGCAGAACAGCGCCAACAACGCGCCCCAGGGCACGGTCAACAACTGCGCCAACGGCCAGACGCCCTGGGGCACCTACCTCACCTGCGAGGAGAACTTCAACGGCTACTTCGGCGTGCGCCCCGGCGACACGTTCACGGCCACCCCGGAGCAGGCGCGCTACGGCTTCAGCGGCGGCGGCTTCGGCTACGGCTGGCAGGACTTCGACCCCCGCTTCGACCTCAACAACCCGGCCTACGCCAACGAGCAGCACCGCTTCGGCTGGGTGGTGGAGATCGACCCGCACGACGGCACGAAGAAGCCGGTCAAGCGCACGGCGCTGGGCCGCTTCAAGCACGAGGGCGCCGAGGTCACCATCGGCCGCGGCGGCCGTGCCGTGGTCTACATGGGCGACGACCAGGCCTTCGACTACATCTACAAGTTCGTCTCCGCCGGCAACTGGCGGCAGATGGTGGCGCGCGGCGTGAGCCCGCTCGACGAAGGCCGGCTGTACGTGGCGAAGTTCAACGACGACGGCACCGGCCAGTGGCTGGAGCTGACCATCGACAACCCGGTGCTGGCCGCGCGCTTTGCCGACCAGGGCGAGCTGCTGGTGCACGCCCGCATCGCCGCCGACCTGCTGGGCGCCACGCCCATGGACCGCCCCGAGTGGGCCAGCGTGGCGCCGGACGGTCGCGTCTACTGCACGCTGACCAACAACTCCAGCCGCACCACGCCCACCGCCGTGAGCCCGATGGGCCGCAACCCCGACGGCCACATCGTGCGCTGGCTGGACAGCGACCGCCACGTGGGCACCCGCTTCACCTGGGACATCTTCCTGATCGCGACCGACACCCACGCCGATGGCGACGAGCGCACCTTCAGCGACCCCGACGGCCTGTGGTGCGACCCCGACGGCCGCATCTTCATCCAGACCGACGGCGGGCAGAAGAAGGGCCTGAACAACCAGATGGTGGTGACCGACGCCAACGGCACCGACATCCGGCGTCTGTTCACCGGCGTGGCCGGCGACGAGATCACCGGCATCGCCTACACCCCCGACCGCCGGACGATGTTCATCAACACCCAGCATCCGGGCGACGGCAACCCGGCGCTGAGCAACTTCCCGGCGCCCTTCGATGGCGTGACCATCCCGCGCGACTCGACGGTGGTCATCACGCGCAAGGACGGCGGCATCGTCGGTTCCTGAGCGTCCACGCTCGCCGGCCCCGGGGCCCTGCATGGCAGGGCCCCGGGCCATTTCGGGCCGGCCGCGCGGAGCGTCATCGCACCGTCATCGAACCCACATGAGGACGTCACGGTCCGCGACACAGACTCCAGGGTTTTCGCGGCACCCGGTGGTGCCGCATGCACACAGGAGCGACACCTTGGCCCAGAACCTTCTCGACGACGACGGCGTCTCCAACCCGTCGCGCAACGCCGCGCTGACCGATGTGGTCGAGCGCGCCATCGCCGCCCGGCCCAACCGCCGGCGCCTGATGCTCGGCGGCCTGGGCGCCGCCATGCTGCCCTTCTTCGGCGGCCTGGCCGCCTGCGGCGGCAGCGACGACAAGGAGCCCGTGGCCGTCACGCCGCCGCCGGAGCGCATGCTCGGCATCACCAGCGTGGGCGTGTCCAGCGGCGACGAGATCGTGGTGCCCGCGGGCTACGTGGCCACCGCCTTCGCGCCCTGGGGCACGCCGATCAACGACTTCGCGCCCGCCTTCCGCGGCGACGGCACCGGCAGCGCCGCCGACCAGGAGCAGCAGGTCGGCGACAACCACGACGGCATGGCCTTCTTCGGCTTCAACGCCGCGGGCAACGGCTTCGGCGACCGCAGCGACGAGGGCCTGCTCGTGATGAACCACGAGTACATCAACCCCGAGTACTTCTACGCGCCCGACACCGACCCCGACGACTGGATGTCGCCCTTCACCTTCGAGAAGGCGCGCAAGGCCCAGGCCGGGCACGGCATCAGCGTGCTGCACGTGCGCCGCGCCGCCGACGGCAGCTGGCAGCACGTGAGCGGCTCGCCCTACAACCGGCGCATCCACGGCAACACCCCCATCACCATCCAGGGCCCGGCCGCCGGCCACGCGATGATGCAGACCGCCGAGGATCCCTCCGGCACGCTGGTCAAGGGCACGCTGAACAACTGCGGCAACGGCCGCACGCCGTGGGGCACCTACCTCACCTGCGAGGAGAACTTCAACGGCTACTTCGGCTGGACCGGCGAGCACGTGCAGAGCGCGCACGAGGCCCGCTACGGCATCAACGCCGGCGGCTTCGGCTACCGCTGGCACACCGTGGACCCGCGCTTCGACGTCAGCGCCACGCCCAACGAGCCCAACCGCCACGGCTGGATCGTCGAGGTCGACCCGTTCGCGCCGGCCTCCAGCGCCGTCAAGCGCACCGCGCTCGGCCGCTTCAAGCACGAGAACGCCGAGCTGGTGGTGGCGCCGAACGGCAAGGTCGTGGTCTACATGGGCTGCGACGAGCGCAACGAGTACATCTACAAGTTCGTCTCCGCCGGCACCTTCGATGCCGCCAACCCCACCAGCGCCGCCAACCGCAACCTGCTGGCCGAGGGCACGCTGTACGTGGCGCGCTTCGACGCCGGCGCCACGGCGGGTGACAACATGGGCAACGGCGTGTGGCTTCCGCTGGTGTTCGGCCAGAACGGCCTGACGCCGGAGAACGGGTTCGCCAGCGCGGCCGAGGTCATGATCAAGGCACGCCAGGCCTGCGACCGCGTGGGCGCGACCATGATGGACCGCCCGGAGTGGGTGGCTGCCAACCCCACCAAGGCCGGCGAGGTCTACGTCACCCTCACCAACAACAGCCGCCGCGGCGGCACCACGTCGAACAACCCGGACGGCAGCACACCCGGCGGCTCGGCCCGCCCGCCGGTGGACGAGGCCAACCCGCGCGCCAACAACGTGTGGGGCCACATCCTGCGCTGGAACGAGGCCGGCGGCGACGCCACCGCACTGACCTTCGACTGGGACATCTTCGTGCTCGCCGGCCAGCCCTCGGTGACCGACGGCCGCGCGCCCTCGGCCAACGTCACGCTGGACAACCTGTTCAACAGCCCCGACGGCCTGGCCTTCGACAGCTTCGGCCGCCTGTGGATCCAGACCGACGGCAACTTCAGCAACAGCGGCGACTTCGAGGGCATGGGCAACAACCAGATGCTGGTGGCCGACCCGCAGACCAAGGAGATCCGCCGCTTCCTCGTGGGCCCGTCGGGCAGCGAGGTGACCGGCATCACCTGGACGCCGGACCGCAAGACGATGTTCATCAACATCCAGCACCCGGGCGAGGTGGGCAGCCACCCCAACAAGCCCGCCGCCTACACCGGCGACAACTGGATCGCGCGCAACGCGGCCGCCTTCAGCCGCTGGCCCGAGGGTGCCACGGCGCAACGCCCGCGCTCGGCCACGGTGGTGATCCGCCGCGCCGACGGCGGCGTCGTCGGCACCTGAGTGCCCGCAGGGCCGGGCCGGGGATCCCGGGCCCGGCCGGCACGCGCACAGCCCGAGGCCGCCCCCGCACGCCGGTGCAGGGGCGGCCTTTCTGCCTTCTGCCTTTCGGCCCTTCTAGCTCGCCAGCGGGGCGGTGATGGCCTCGATGCGCGCGCGCACCTCGGGCGTCATCTTCTCGAGCACCGCCAGCGCACCGAGGTTGTCCTGCAGCTGCGCAGGCCGCGACGCCCCGGTGATCACGCTGCTCACGCGCGGGTTGCCGGCCACCCAGGCGATGGCCAGCTGCGCCAGGGTGCCGCCCAGCTCGGCGGCAATGGGCGCCAACTGCGCCACGGCCGCGTTGCGCGCCGCGTCGGTGAGCCCGTCGCGCAGGAAGGCCATGTGCTCCATCGCGCCGCGGCTGCCCTCGGGCACGCCGGCGCGGTACTTGCCGGTCAGCAGCCCGCTGGCCAGCGGGCTCCAGGTGGTCAGGCCCAGGCCGATGTCGTCGTAGAGCCGCGCGTACTCCTGCTCCACGCGCTTGCGATGGAACAGGTGGTACTGCGGCTGTTCCACCACCGGCTTGTGCCAGCCGTGGCGGTCGGCGATGTCCCAGGCGGCGCGGATGTCGCCCGCGCTCCACTCGCTGGTGCCCCAGTACAGCGCCTTGCCCTGGACGATGAGGTCGTTCATCGCGCGCGCCGTCTCCTCCACCGGGGTGTGCGGGTCGGGGCGGTGGCAGTAGATGAGGTCGATGTGGTCCAGGCCGAAGCGCTTCAGGCTGCCGTCCACCGCCTGCATCAGGTACTTGCGGTTGAGCGTGTCGCGGCGGTTGACGGCCTCGCCCTGGCGGTCCAGGCCCCAGAAGTACTTCGAGGACACCACGTAGTTCAGGCGCGGCCAGCCCAGCTGCTTCAGCGCCGCGCCCATGATCTCCTCGCTGCGGCCCGCGGCGTAGCCCTCGGCGTTGTCGAAGAAGTTGACGCCGGCGTCAAAGGCGGCGGCCATCATCTCGACGGCCGACTTCACGTCGACCTGGTTGTGGTACGTGACCCAGGAGCCGAGCGAGAGCGCGCTGACGCGCAGCCCGGCCCGGCCGAGACGGCGGTATTGCATGGGGTGGCTCCGGAAGACGAAGCCGGGGAGCTTAACCGGGCCGGTGGCGGCGCGCCGGCGGCGCGCTCAGGCCGCGGCGCAGCACGTAGCCGCAGGCGCACAGCGTGAACAGCGGCGCGACGAAGCTCAGCAGCGGGTCCACCTCCTCGTCGCCGCCCAGCACCAGCGACAGGCTGACCAGCGCCCCCAGCGCGGCCCCCAGGGCCAGCACGCTGGCCAGCGCCAGGAAGCTGCCATGCCGGCTGCGCCGCGCCCGTGGCGTGCGGTGCGACAGCATCGCCAGCGGCAGCGCCGGCAGCAGCAGGAAGACCTGCAGGATGACGATGAACGAGGACATGGGCGCGCGCAGCATAGATGCGCAGCCGGCCACATGCCCGGTGATACCGTGACGGCGGCGTGACAGATGCCGCGCCGCCCCGCGAATGGCCGCGAATTCCCGCGAACGCCCGCGACTCCCGTGGCGGCGCCACGGGCCGGCGGCGTCTGCCGGCGACACGGGGCGCCCATCCGTATGATGGCCGCATGTCCCTGCGCATCGCCGTCATCGGCGCCGGCCCGGCCGGGCTGGCCCTGGCCCTGCACGCGGCGCGCAGCCTGCCGCGCGCCACGCTGACGCTGTTCGACGCCCGGCCGGCGGAGCGCGACGTGTCGGCCGACCCGCGCACGCTGGCCCTGGCCCTGGGCAGCGTGCAGTGGCTGCAGCAGCTCGGCGCCTGGCCCGGCGCGGGCGCGGCCGAGCCCATCCTCACGGTGCACGTGTCGCAGGCGCCGCCGTCCTTCGGCCAGGCGCAGGTGCGGCTGTCGGCCGCCGCCCAGGGCGTGCCGATGCTGGGCGCGGTGCTGGCCTATGGCGCGCTGGTGGCGCCGATGCAGGCGGCCTGGCAGGCCGCCGCCGCCGCGGCACCCGAGCGGCTGCACACCCGCTTCGGCACCCCGGTGGCGGGGCTCAAGGCGGTGCCCGGCGGCGTGGAAGTGGACGCCGGCATCGCCGAGACCTTCGACCTCGCGGTGGTGGCCGAAGGCGGCGTGTTCGCCGACCAGGCGCGCAAGGCGCTGGCCCACGACTACGGCCAGACCGCCTGGGTGGGCAGCGCCACGCTGGCCGGCGGCGAGCGCGGGCTGGCGGTGGAGCGCTTCACCCGCCAGGGACCGGCGGCGCTGCTGCCGCTGCCGCCGTCGGCCGACGGTGCCCGCCGTGCGGCGCTGGTGTGGTGCGTGAACGCCGCCGACGACCCGGTGCGGCCGCTGGACGCCGCGCAGCGCCTGGCGGTGCTGAACACCGTGTTCCCGCCCGCGGCCGGATGCCTGCAGACGCTGGGCCCGCTGAAGGACTTCGCGCTCGGCCTGAACGCCGAGCGCACGCTGGTGGACGGGCGGGTCGTGCGCATCGGCAATGCCGCGCAGACCCTGCACCCGGTGGCCGGCCAGGGCCTGAACCTGGGCCTGCGCGACGCCCACCAGCTGGTGGAGGCGCTGCGCTTCGAGACCGACGTGGATGCGGCGCTGCGGCGCGTGGAGTGGGCGCGCGCGCCCGACCGCTGGGCGATGATCGCCACCACGGACTTCCTGGCCCGCAGCTTCACGTGGCGGCTGCCGGGCGCGGCGCTGCTGCGCGGGCTGGGCCTGGCGGCGCTGGAGCACGCCGGGCCGGTGAAGGCGCTGCTGGCGCGGCGCATGATGTACGGCGGGCGCTGACGCGCGGGCCCTCCAGGCGGCCCGTGCCCCGGGTTAAGCTCGCGCCATGCGCCTCATCGTCCGCTGGCTGCTGCTGGCCGCCGCCCTGCTCTTCGTGGCCTACCTCTACCCCGGCGTGGCCGTGCTCAGCTTCGGCAGCGCGATGATCGCCGCGTTGGTGCTCGGCCTGCTCAACACCCTGGTGCGCCCGGTGCTGGTGATCCTGACGCTCCCGGTGACGCTGGTCACGCTGGGCCTGTTCCTCTTCGTCATCAACGCGCTGATGTTCTGGGCCGCGGCGAACGTGCTCGACGGCTTTGCGGTGCGCGGCTTCGGGGCGGCGCTGATCGGCTCGCTGATCTACAGCGTCTGCGGCATCGTCATCGACGCGGCGATGGAGCGGCTGTTCAGCGGCAAGGGCCGCGGCTGATCACCCCCGCCGGTGCGCCAGCGCCGGCAGCCGCGTGCGCACGTCGGCCAGGCGCGCCGGGTCGACGTCGGCGAAGACCACGCCCTCGCCCTCGGGGCGCACCACCAGCACCTCGCCCCAGGGGTCGACGACCATGCTGTGGCCCCAGGTGCGGCGGCCGGTGGCGTGCTCGCCGCCCTGCGCCGCCGCGATCACGTAGCACTGGTTCTCCACCGCCCGCGCGCGCAGCAGCAGCGCCCAGTGCGCGCGGCCGGTGGGCACGGTGAAAGCCGACGGCACGCTCAGCAGGTCGCACGGCGGGTTCATCAGCGCGCGGTACAGCTCGGGAAAGCGCAGGTCGTAGCACACCGACAGGCCCACGCGCAGCGCGCCGGCCTGCACCGCCACCGGGCGGGTGCCGGCCCGCAGCACGCGCCCCTCGTCGTAGCGCTCCTCGCCCTGCGTGAAGCTGAAGAGGTGGATCTTGTCGTACTGCGCGGCCAGCGTGCCGTCGGGAGCCCACACGGTGCTGGCGTTCAGCACGCGCGCCGGGTCCTCGGTCTTCAGCGGCAGGGTGCCGCCGACGATCCACAGGCCGTGGCGGCGCGCGGCACCGGCCAGGCAGCGCTGGATGGGGCCGTCGCCCGGGGTCTCGGCCACGGCGAGCTTGTCGGTGTCGCGCCGGCCGATGAGGCAGAAGTATTCGGGCAGCACCGCCAGCCGCGCGCCGCCGGTGGCGGCCTCGGCCAGCAGGCGTTCCGCCGCGGCGAGGTTGGCCTCCACCTCGGGGCCGGAGACCATCTGCACGGCGGCAATGCGGGTGGGGGCGGCGGCAGCGTTCATCGTTGGGTCATGGGCGCTTCAAGGGGGTGGGTTGGGCGCCGCGGGGCCGGACGCCGGCGAACCGGCGGCGGACGCCCCGCCGCCGGCGGCCCCGGCCGAGGCCAGGCGCTCCACGCGCTCGACCTTGGGTTCGCCCCAGGGGCCGGTGACGTGGAACTCGCGCGTGGCCGCCGCGGTGACCGGCTTGTTGAGCAGCAGCTGGGCCACGAAGGCGCCGATGCCCACCGCCGGGTTGAGGGCGGCCCAGGCCAGGCTGGCGCCGGTGGTGTTGAGCTCGGGCACGGCGACGATGCGCAGGTCCTGCGTCTCCTGCAGCAGGTCGGCGCGGCCCTCGATCAGCACCGCGGCCTGCACGCCGAGCACGCGCAGGTTGTCGGTGCGCGCCTGGCCACCGGCCAGCGCGATGTCGCCCTCGATGCGGTCGAAGGCCAGGCCCTGCTGGAAGACGTCGCGGAAATCCAGCAGCAGCCGCCGCGGCAGCGCCTGCAGGCTGAGGATGCCGAACAGCCGCGCCACGCCGGGCTCGGCGTCGAGGAAGCGGCCGCCGCGCAGCGCCACGCGCACGCGGCCGTCGATGCGCGCCAGCGACGGCGCCAGCGGCGAGCCGGGCCAGGACAGCGTGCCCTCGATGCGCCCCGGCGCGCCCTGCATGCCCTTGCCGGCCCCCAGGCGCTCGAAGAAGGCGCCGCCGTCGGCCAGCTCCAGCGCCAGGTCGAGCGTGCTGCGCTGGCCGGCCGCCCACTGGCCGCTGCCCTGCAGCGTGGCCTCGGGCATGGCCAGGCGCAGGCGGTCGAGCTGCCAGGCGGTGCTGCGCTGCTCGGCCTCCAGCTCCAGCCGGCCCAGCGCCTTGCCGCGCCAGCGGAAGTCGTCCACCACCAGCGACAGCGAGGGCAGGCTGCCCGGTGCCGGCTCGGCCGTGGCCTCGGCCGGGGCGGCAGCGGCCGCGGGCGTGCCCGCGGGGTCGGGCGCGGGCAGGTCCAGCCGCGACAGGCGCGCGCGCAGGCGCGGTGCGGCGCGCGCCTCGGTGGACGGCTGCCACTCGACCCAGCCTTCGCCCTCGCGCGCACGGCCTTCGCCACGCCAGACGGTCATGCGGCCGGCCGCACGCCGCTGCAGCGTCAGCGCCACCTGCTCCAGGCGGCGACCGCCGACGCGCAGCAGGTCGGCCTCCAGCGCCAGCGTGACCGGGCCCGGTGGCAGCGCAGGCAGGGCCCCGGCCGGGCCGGCGGTGGCGCCGGACGGCGCGGCGGCCGGGGCCGGCGGCGCGTCCAGCACGCGGCGCCAGGCGTCCACGTCCAGCGCCGGCAGCGACAGCCGCGCCGCCATGCCGCCGGCCGGCCAGGCCGGCAACGGTGCGCCGCTGGCGGCCACGGCCCGCTGCACCGCCCCGGTCTCGGCGCTGCGTTCCAGCCGCGCCTGCAGGCGATCTCCCAGCGTCACCAGCAGCTCGTCGGCGTCGGCGCGGCCGGCCTGCGCCGGCAGCGGGGCCAGCTGCACGCGCAGCGGCCAGGTGGCCGCGGCCGGCTTGTCCAGCGGCGCGGGCAGGTCCCATGCCAGGCCGGCCAGCGGGCTGCTCACCTGCCACGCGGGCCGGCCGTCGCGCAGGTCCAGCTGCACGCCGTAGGCCGCCTGCCCGCGCAGGCGCGCGGCGCCGCCCACCAGCGGCGCCAGCCAGGGCAGCCCGTCGGCGCGCAGCAGACCCTCGGCCGTGGCCTGGCCCTCGCCACGGAAGCGCAGGCTGCCGTCGGCCTGGGTGCCGCCGTCGAACGCCAGCTCGCCGCCCAGTGCGCGCGCCCGCGTGGGCTGCACGGTGAGCCCGCGCTCGGTGAAGTCCACCCGCCCGCGCAACGCGGCCAGCAGCGGCACGTCGGGGCGCAGGCGCAGGTCGTTGCCGGCCAGCTGCACGCTGCCGCGCACGGTGGCGGCGGCCGGGTCGGGCAGCGGAATGGCCAGCGCCAGGCTCAGCTCGGCCGGCCCGGTGGCCTGGGCCTGGGCCAGCGCGCCGCCGGTCCAGGTGCCCACCGGCGTGCCGTTGACGAAGCGCAGCATGTCGGCCAGCGCGCCCCGGGCACGGCCCTCCAGCCGCAGCAGCCGCTGGGTGCTCAGGTCCTCGATGCCGCCGGCCACGCCCTGCAGCGCCACGCCGCCCAGCTCGGCCTGCGCATCGCGGATGCGCATGGCGGCGCGGTCGAACTCCAGCGTGCCCTTCACCGCGGCCAGCGCCGGCCAGGGCGAGGTCCAGCCCGGCTCGCTGGGCACGAAGGCGTAGCGCACGCCCTCCACCTGGGCGCGGATGCGGAAGGTGCCGGGGCCGCCGTCGACGAAGGGAAAGCGCCAGAGGTCGCCGTCGACGGCGACATCGCCGCCGGTGATGCGGCCTTCGGTGAAGGCCCGCGCCACGTAGGCGCGGGCCTCGGGCGCCACGCCCAGCGGCAGGTAGCGCGCCACCCGCGGCGCGCTGCCGCGCAGCAGCCGCCCCTGCAGCGTCAGCGCGCCCGGCAGGTACTGGCCGACGCCGAAGCCGGGCTTGTCGCCGGTGCGCCAGCGGCCGTCGAACTGCAGCGCCATGTCGGCGTTGGCGGCCTGCGCGTCGCGCACCTCCAGCGCCACCGCCGGCGGCATGCCGTCGGCACCGGGGGCCAGGGCCCACACGAGCTCGGCCTGCGCGCTGTCCAGCGGCAGCTCGGGCTGCTCGAACACGCCGGGGAAGACCACCGCGCCGTCGGCGATGGCCAGCCGAGCCTGTCCGCCGCGCTCGGTGGCCTCCAGGGCCAGTGCCGCGCCGCGCAGGCCCGGGCGGCCGGCGGTCTGCGGCAGGCCCCAGGCCGGCGGGCCGGGGCGGCCGGCGGCCAGGCTCAGCCCGGTCAGCTGGGCCGCGGCGCGGTAGCGCAGCGGTGCCTGCGGCGGGCCGGTCCAGTCCAGCGACAGCGCGGCCAGCTCGCCCTGCGGGTCCAGCTCGGCCAGGGCCGCATGGGCCGCCGGCGGCAGCGGCAGCCGCGCGGCCAGCCGCGCCAGCGGCGCCAGCGAGAGCCGGTCGAGCTTGAGCTCGCCACCGGCCCAGGCGTCAGCCCCGGCCTCGGCCGCCGCCCCGGCGCCCGGCCCGGCCGGCGCGGCCGGCGGGGCGCGGCGCAGCGCGAGCTCCAGCGTGGTCGGCGCCCAGGTCTCGCCATCGCCGGTGACGAAGCTCAGCTGCTGCAGCGCCAGCGCCAGCCCGGCGGCGTCCTGCCGGCCCTGCACCCGGGCCCGCAGCTGGGCCAGCGCCAGCGGCGGCAGCGCCGGGCCCAGGTGCAGCTCGACGGCGGCCAGCGCCAGGTCGACGGTGGCGCGCACCGGCTGGCCACCGGCCCAGTCCACCCAGGCGCGCAGCGCCCCGCGGCCCTGCGTGAGCGCGAAGGGCAGCGCCAGGTGGCGCTGCAGCTGCGACACGTCGGCCTCCGGGAGCTCGGCGTGCAGCTCGCCCTGCCAGCGCTCCAGCGCCGAGGGGCGCGCGGTCAGTGGCCGCGTGAACTGCCCGCGCAGCGCAAAGCGCCGGCCCCAGTCGGCCGGCGGCGTGGCGTCCAGGCGCAGCTGGTGGCGGCGCCCGCTGTTGCGCACCACCAGGTCCACGTCCTGCAGCGTCAGCGGTGGCGCGTCGCGGGTCTCGTCGGTCCAGCGCAGGGTGCCGGCGCGCACCACGAACTCCTGCTGGCGCAGGAAGGTGTCGAGCCAGGCGCGGTCATCGCCGCCGCCGTCCCGCGCCTCGCCGCCCAGCGGCAGGCCGGCCACGTGCAGGCGGCCGGTGGCGTCGCGTCGGAGGTCCAGGCTCACGCCTTCGAGGTGGAGCTGTGCCAGGCGCAGCTCCAGCGCCCAGATCGAGCTGGGCGACAGCGCCGCCGAGACCCGGCCCAGCGCCAGCCCGACGCGGCCCTGCGCGTCCAGCAGGCGCACGTCCTCCAGCGTGAAGGCCGGCACCCAGCCACCGCTGCGCACGGTGATGCGGCCGATCGACACCGGCACGCCCAGCGCCGCGCCGGCGCGCTGCTCGATCTGCGGACGCCAGCTGTCGAGTCGGGGCAGAATGCCCCAGTGCAACGTCAACCAAGCGACGAGCGCGACACTCCACGCTGCGACGAGGGCGCCTGCGAAGACGCGGGCCGCGGGGCGGAGGAACGGCAGTGACAACATGCAGACGACAGTGGGGGCCGGATGCGGCCGGCGGCGGTGCGTCGGCCTGCCACCCGGGCGCGCCCACCGGCGGCGCGATCCAATCTAGCACAGAGGCCGGAGCGCACTGATGGGTTCCCTGCCGTCCACGGGGGAGGTGTCCGGGCCGGTCGGCCTGGCCGCCGCCGACCACAGCCGTTTCGTGCAGCGCGTGCGGCGCCGCTGGGGCGACGCCTGCGCCTGGCTGCCGCCGGGCGCCCCCGACGCCGCCACCGTGGACGCGCTGGTGCAGCGGCTGCTCGACGGCGGGCGCGACCTGGCCTCGGCGCTGCGGGTGGCGCGACACCTCGTCATCGAGCGGCTGGCGGTGCTCGACGTGGAGCAGGGCGCCTCGCTGGACACGGTGACGCACGCGATGACGGCGCTGGCCGAGGCCACGCTGGAGCGCGCGCTGGCGCAGGCCCGTGCCGATGCCGACGCCCGCCACGGCGTGCCGCGCAACGAGGCCGGCCAGCGCATCGATTTCTGGGTCGTGGGCATGGGCAAGCTCGGCGCGCGGGAGCTCAACGTGTCCTCCGACATCGACCTGATCTACGTCTACGAGGACGAGGGCCAGACCGACGGCCCGGTGCCGGTGAGCGCGCACGAGTACTTCGCGCTGGTGGCGCGCCGGCTGTACGCGCTGATCGGCGACACCACAGACGACGGCTTCGTCTTCCGCGTCGACCTGGCGCTGCGGCCCAACGGCAACTCCGGCCCGCCGGTGGTGAGCCTGGCGATGCTGGAGGAGTACTTCCTCGTGCAGGGCCGCGAGTGGGAGCGCTTTGCCTGGCTGAAGAGCCGCGTGGTGGCGCCGCGCAGCGCGGTCGGCAGCGGGCGCGCGCTGCAGCTGCGCTCGCTGGTCACGCCCTTCGTCTACCGCCGCTACCTGGACTACGGCGTCTTCGAGGGCCTGCGCCAGCTGCACCGCAAGATCCGCGACGAGGCGCAGAAGCGCGCCGCCGGCCGCCCCGCGCGCGCCAACGACGTCAAGCTCTCGCGCGGCGGCATCCGCGAGATCGAGTTCATCGTGCAGCTGATGCTGGTGGTGCGCGGCGGCCAGTTCCCCGAGATCCGCACCCGCTCCACGCTGCGCGGGCTGCAGCGGCTGGTGGCCCATGGCCTGATGGCCGAGGGCACGGCGCGCGCGCTGGCCGACGCCTACGTCTTCCTGCGCCGGGTGGAGCACCGCATCCAGTACCTGGACGACCAGCAGACCCACCTGCTACCGCAGGCCGACGGCGACCTGGCCTGGATCGCCGCCAGCATGGCCCTGTCGTGCAACGCGGATGCCTGCGAGCTGCTCGACCGGCTGGGCGAGGTGCGCGAGCTCGTGGCCTCGGAGTTCGACGCCCTGCTGCACGACGGCCAGGCCCCGGCGGCCGGCGGCGACGGCGGCTGCCGGCGCTGCGGCACCGGCCCCGTGGCGGTGGACAGCGAGGCCCTGCTCGACAAGCTGCCGCCGGCGCTGGCCGCACGCCTGCGCGACTGGGTGCGCCTGCCGCGCGTGGCCGCGCTGCGCGACGAGAGCCGCCTGCGCCTGGGCCGGCTGATGCAGCGCGCCGGCCGCTGCATTGCCGAGGGCGCCTGCACCGCCGATGCGGCGCTGCGCTTCGTCGACTGGGTGGAGCCGCTGCTGCGCCGCGAGAGCTACCTGGCGCTGCTGGCCGAGCGGCCGGAGGTGCAGCAGCGCCTGCTGAAGCTGCTGGGTCTGGCGCGCTGGCCCATGCAGTACCTGATGCGCCACCCCGGCGTGGTGGACGAGCTGGCCGACGGCCGCCTGCTGCACCAGCGCTTCGACCGTGCCGCCTTCGCCGCCGAGCTGGAGGACCGCCACGCCGCGCTGTCGCGCGCCGGTGAGGCCGACGAGGAGGCGCTGCTGGACACGCTGCGCCGCGCGCACCATGCCGAGGTCTTCCGCACGCTGGTGCGCGACCTCGAGGGCGACCTGACGGTGGAGCAGGTGGCCGACGACCTCTCGGCGCTGGCCGACACGGTGCTGGAGGTCACGATCCGCTGGGCCTGGGAGCGCATGGGCAAGCGCCACCGCGAGGTGCCGCGGCTGGCCGTGATCGCCTATGGCAAGCTCGGCGGCAAGGAGCTCGGCTACGGCAGCGACCTCGACGTGGTCTTCCTCTACGACGACAGCGACGAGCCCGACCCCGACCGCGCGCAGGAGGTCTACGCCGCCTTCGTGCGCAAGCTGATCACCTGGCTGACGCTGCGCACCGCGGCCGGCGAGCTGTTCGACATCGACACCGCGCTGCGCCCCAACGGCAACTCCGGGCTGCTGGTGACCTCGATCGCCGCCTTCGAGCGCTACCAGGCCGGCCGCGGCAGCAACACCGCCTGGACCTGGGAGCACCAGGCCATCACGCGGGCCCGCTTCGCCGCGGGGGACGCCGGCATCGGCCGCGCCTTCGAGGCGGTGCGGCGGGCCGTGCTGGCCAGCGCGCGGGATGCCGGCGCGCTGCGCGAGGAGGTGCACGCCATGCGCGACAAGCTGCGCCAGGCGCGGCCCGTGCCTGCCGGGCGCTTCGACGTCAAGCACAGCCCCGGCGGCATGGTGGACGTCGAGTTCGCGGTGCAGTTCCTGGTGCTGGCGCAGGCGGCGGCGCACCCGGCGCTGCTGGACAACGCCGGCAACATCGCGCTGCTGCAGCGCGCCGAGGACGCCGGCCTGCTGCCCGCCGGCGTCGGCCGCGCCGCCGCCGACGCCTACCGCGAGCTGCGCCGCGCGCAGCACGTGGCGCGGCTGGACGAGAAGCCCACGCAGTTCGAGCCCGACCGCTTCGCCTCCGAGCAGGCGGCCGTGCTGGCGCTGTGGCGGGCCGTGTTTGGCTGACGCCAGCCCCCCCCGCGGCGTGCAGGCCTGGCTGGCGCTGTGCGCGCTGGCCGCGGGCGGCGCGCTGGCCGCCTGGGTGCTGCCGGCCGCGTGGCTGGACTGGCAGCCGGCGCTGGCCTGGCAGCAGCCCTGGCGCTGGTGGACCGCCGCCTTCGTGCACTGGAGCCCGCTGCACCTGGGCGCCAACCTGGCGGGCTGCGCGGTGCTCGCCACCTTCGGCGCGGCGGCACGCCTGCCGCGACGGGCCACGCTGGCCTGGGCGCTGGCCTGGCCGCTGACGCAGGGCGCCCTGCTGCTGCAGCCGGCGCTGACGCACTACGGCGGGCTGTCGGGCGTGCTGCACGCCGGCGTGGCGGTGGCGGCCATGCACCTGCTGGCGGCACCCCGCCCGCGCCGCGCCGCCACCCGCGCCATCGGCGCGGCGGTGCTCGGCGGCCTGGTGCTCAAGCTGCTGCTGGAGCGACCGTGGGCCGGCCCGCTGGCCCACCCGGCGGGCTGGGACATCGCGCTGGCGCCGCTGGCGCACGCCGCCGGCGCGGCCGCCGGCACGGCCTGCGCGGCGGCCTGTGCCGCCGGCTGGGCGCTGCGTCGCCGCGTGCGGCCGGGGCGGCCGGGTGCGGCAGCGACAATGCCGCCCCGATGACCGCCACCCCGAGCGCCACCACGGCCGCCGCCGAACCCGCCGCCCCACCCGCGGCCGAGCGTCGCCTCGCCCTCGACCCGCGCGCCATCGCGATCGTGGTCGTCTGCACCGCGCTCTGGGGCGTGAACCAGGTGGCGGCCAAGGTGGCGCTGGCCGAGATCCCGCCGCTGATGCAGGCCGCGGCGCGCTCGCTGGGCGCGGCGCTGCTGCTGGTGGCCTTCGCGCGGGCGCGCGGGCTGCCGCTGTGGCAGCGTGACGGCACGGCCGGCGCCGGGCTGCTGGCGGGCCTGCTGTTCGCCGCGGAGTTCGCCTGCATCTTCATCGGGCTGCAGCACACCAGCGCGTCGCGCATGGCGGTGTTCATCTACCTGGCGCCCTTCGTCATCGCGCTCGGCATGCCCTTCATCGCCGCGAACGAGCGTCTGGACCGCTGGCAGACCGCCGGCCTGGTGGCGGCCTTCGCCGGCGTGGTCTGGGCCTTCGCCGACGGGTTCACCGCCCCCAACGCCGGGCCGCGCCAGTGGCTGGGCGACGCGCTGGGCATCGGCGCGGCGGTGCTCTGGGGACTGACCACGCTGGTGCTTCGCGGCAGCCGGCTGTCCACCGCGCTGCCCGAGAAGACGCTGCTGTACCAGCTGGCGGTGTCGGGCCTGGCGCTGGCGGCGGCCTCGCTGGCCGCCGGCGAGCCCTGGCCGGCGCGGCTGAGCGGCGCCTCGCTGTGGCCGCTGGCCTTCCAGACGGTGGTGGTCAGCTTCGCCAGCTACCTGGCCTGGTTCTGGCTGCTGCGCCACTACCCGGCCACGCGGCTGTCGGCCTTCACGCTGCTGACGCCGGTGTTCGGGCTGCTGGCCGGCGTGGCACTGCTGGGCGAGCCGGTGACCGTGCGGCTGCTGGTGGCGCTGGCCGCGGTATCGTTGGGGATCGCGCTCGTCAACAAGGTCGGGCGCCGCGGACCCCGCTGAACACGAGGAGTGCAAGCCATGCTGACGCTGTGCGGTTTCCCGATTTCGAACTACTACAACAAGGTCAAGCTGGTGCTGCTGGAGAAGGGGCTGCCCTTCGAGGAGCAGCTGGTGATGACGCGCAGCACCGACGAGGCGGTGCTGGCCTGCTCGCCGCTGGGCAAGATCCCGTTCCTGCGCACGCCGCAGGGCGCGCTGTGCGAGAGCCAGGTCATCTGCGACTGGCTGGAGGCCGCCTACCCCGAGCCGGCGCTGGTGCCCAGCGACCCGTTCGCGGCGGCCAAGGTGCGCGAGCTGGCCACCTTCGTCGACCTGCACCTCGAGCTCGTGGCGCGCGAGCTGTACGCGCAGGCCTTCTTCGGCGGTACCGTCGACGACGCGACCCAGGAGCGGGTGCGCAAGACGCTGAAGCGCCACATCGCCGGCTTCCAGCGGCTGGCGAAGTTCGCGCCCTACCTGGCCGGCGAGCGTTTCACGCTGGCCGACGCCTCGGCCTTCGTCAGCCTGCCGCTGGTAGCCATGGCCACGCGGCTGGTGCTGGGCGAGGACATGCTCGCCGCCGCCGGCGTGGACTGGAAGGGCTACGTGAAGCTGGTGGGCGACCGCCCGAGCGCGCAGCGCGTGGTGGCCGACCGCAAGGCGGCCGAGGCGGCGATGGCCGCGAAGAAGGCCTGAGGCCGCCTGAGCCACCCCGCCCCGGCACGGCCAGCCGGCCCCGCCGGCCGGTCAGGCGGCGGCCGTCCCCGGCGCCTGCACCGCCAGGCGCGCCGACACTTCCTTGCGGTAGCGGTTGAGCTCCTGCACGCTGGCGAAGCTGCGCTCCATCAGCAGGCTCATGTTGTGCAGGATGCGCTCGACCACCTTGTTCTCCCACACGGTGTCGAACTGGATCTGGCGGCTCAGCCAGGCCTCGAGCCACTCCGGGTCAGGCAGGCGGCTCTGGATGGTGTCGCGCGGGAACAGCGCGGCATTGACGTGCAGGTTGGTCGGGTGCAGCGCCTGCGCCGTGCGCCGGGCGCTGGCCATCAGCACGCCGACCTTGGCGAAGGCGGCACGCGCCTCGTCGCCGAAGCGGCCCATGGCGCGCTTCATGTAGCGCAGGTAGGCGCCGCCGTGGCGCGCCTCGTCGCGCGCCAGCGTCTCGTAGATGGCCTTGATCACCGGCTCGGTGTGCCACTCGGCGGCACGCCGGTACCAGTGGTTCAGGCGGATCTCGCCGCAGAAGTGCAGCATCAGCGTCTCCAGCGCCGGCGCGGGGTCGAACTCGAAGCGCACCGCATGCAGCTCGTCCTCGGTGGGCACGAGGTCGGGGCGGAAGCGCTTGAGGTACTCCATGAGCACCAGGCTGTGCTTCTGTTCCTCGAAGAACCACACGCTCATGAACGCGCTGAAGTCGCTGTCGTCGCGGTTGTCGCGCAGGAACATCTCGGTGGCCGGCAGCGCCGCCCACTCGGTGATCGCGTTCATCTTGACGGTCAGCGCCTGCTCGTCGCTCAGGCGCGTGGCGTCGAAGCTCGCCCAGGGGATGTCCGTGTCCATGTTCCAGCGCACGGCCTCGAGCTGCTTGGAGAGTTCGGGGTAAAGCATCGGTGTCCTTCGTCGACGCCGGCATCATACGGATGCAGCGCTGTCCGGCACAGGCCCGTGGTTACACGGCGGCCTCCCGGGGCACCGGACTGCCGGTCAGGGCTGACGCGCGCGCCAGTCGGTCAGCGCCGCCGGCAGTTCGTGCAGGGCCTCGAAGGCGCGCACGCCGTCCACCGGGCGCCGGTGCAGCACCGGCGCGTTGCCGCCCACCCAGATCTCCACGCGCTGCGGCAGCTTGCCGCGCAGCTCGGTCAGTGCGTCCACCACGGGCCCGGGCCCGGAGATGCCGCTGAAGGCCAGCAGCAGCACGTCGCAGCGGTAGGCGTCGGCGGCCAGCACCAGGTCCCACACCGGAGTCTGCGGGCCCAGCGGAATGCAGGCCGCGCCGTCCACCGCCAGCATGGCCTCGGCCAGGTGCAGCGCCAGCGCATGCGGCTCGCCGGGCAAGGTGGACATCAGCACCCGCGGCCCGGCCAGCGGCTCCGGCGCCGGCAGCGCCGCCAGCGCCCCGCGCACCACGCTGAGCAGCACCTCGGTGCAGGCGTGCTCCTCGAAGATCTGCATCTGCCCGCGCAGCCAGGCGTCGCCGATGGCCCGCGTGAGCGGCACCACGCGGTCGCTGACGAAGCGCGGCAGGCCCAGGCGGGCCACGTCGCGCCCGAGCTGGCTGCGCAGGCCGATCAGGTCGTGCTGGCGGATCAGGGCCAGGCAGTCGTCGATCACGGCGTCCTCGGCCGCCAGCGCCGGGTGCCCCGCGGCGGGCGCCACGCCGTTGCCGGCGGCGTCGGCGAGCTGCTGCAGGTCCTCCGACGGCAGCCCCACGACGCGGCCGGGGCGGTGGCCCACGTCCAGCAGGCGCTTGATCAGCCGCAGGCGCTCCACCTGGTCCAGCGGGTAGGCCCGCTCGCCGCCGCCATCCCGCTCGGGCACCGGAAACCCGTAGCGGCGCTCCCACACGCGCAGGGTGTCCTTGCTCAGGCCGGTGTCGCGTTCCACCGCGGCGATCGACAGGGTGAGACTCGGGCGCGAGCTGCGGTCGTTCATCGGGCACTCCTCGAAGCGTTTGTCCAGGACAGGACTTGCCGCTGTGGTCTGGCGAGAATACTATACCGTTCAGTACAAGTCCTGGACGGAATGGTCATCCCCGATTCCGAAGCCGTCATCAGGACGAGCGAACACGGGAAATCGGCGGCGGCGGCGCGGCGTTCGCGTCCGGCAAAGACCCCGCAAGGTCAACGGATTTGGGATCCCGTCGCTTGTCCAACCTGCACCAATCGGTCACATTATGACTGTCCAGTTTAATCCTGCTGCGGGTGCTCCGCGCATCGCACGGAACTTCCCGCAGCGGCATGGATCACAACGAGCGTGGCGTGGCCCGCTCCAGCCTCCTGGAAGGGGTGCCACGATGACGGTTTTCCTGTTGCGCAGCCGGCCCGAGCAATCGGCCGAAATCCCGGGGTCTCTCTCCTCCTCCTCCCTCCCTCCCTCGTTCACCCCGGGGCGCTGCGCAGCAGATCTTCTTCGGCCCGCGGCGGCCCGCGCAGCGTCATGACGCGCCGGGTTGCCGTCGTCGGCTCCGGCGTGTCGGGCCTGGCCGTGGCCCACCGCCTGGCCGGGGAAGCGCAGGTGACGCTGTTCGAGGCGGCCGACTGGTTCGGCGGCCACGCGCACACCGTGGACGTGACGCTGGACGGCCCGCAGGGCGCGGTCACGCACGGCGTGGACACCGGCTTCCTGGTCTTCAACCACCGCACCTACCCGAACCTGGTGCGCCTGTTCGAGACCCTGGGGGTGGAGACGGCGCCCTCGGACATGTCGTTCTCGGTGCAGGCGCCGATCCAGGGCCAGCCCCGCGGCCTGGAGTGGAGCGGCTCCGACCTCAACAGCGTGTTCGCGCAGCGCCGCAACCTGCTGCGCCCGGCCTTCCTGCGCATGCTGGCCGAGATCATGCGCTTCAACCGGCTGACCACCGGGATCGCCCTCGCCAGCCGCGAGCAGGAGCTGCAGGAGCCCATCGGCGAATTCCTCGACCGCCACCGCTTCGACACCACGTTCCGCGAGTGGTACTTCCTGCCGATGATCGGCTGCATCTGGTCCTGCCCCACCGACCAGATGCTGCGCTTCCCGGTGGCCACGATGATCCGCTTCTGCCACAACCACGGGCTCATCCAGGTGAGCGACCGGCCGCAGTGGCACACCGTGCGGGGCGGATCGAAGCACTACGTGCAGCGCATGCTGCAACGCATCCCGGACGCGCGGCTGAACACGCCGGTGCGCGGCGTGAAGCGCCTGCCGCCGGGCAGCGGCCAGGCCGGCGTGATGGTGGCCACCGACGCCGGCAGCGAGCGCTTCGACGAGGTGGTGATGGCCTGCCACAGCGACCAGGCCCTGGCCCTGCTGGACGACGCCACGCCGGGTGAGCGCGCCGTGCTCGGCCGCATCCGCTACCACCCCAACCGCGTCATCCTGCACACCGACGCGTCGGTGATGCCCACGCGCCGGCGCGCCTGGGCGGCCTGGAACTACGAGCGCGCCGGCAACCTGCAGCACGAGCAGGCGGCCGTGTGCCTGCACTACTGGATCAACCGCCTGCAGCCGCTGCCCTGGGCCACGCCGGTGATCGTGTCGATGAACCCGGCACGCGCCATCGACCCGGCCCGGGTGCTGGGCGAGTGGCACTACGATCACCCGGTGTTCGACCTGGCCGCCATCGAGGCCCAGCGCCAGCTGCCGCAGATCCAGGGCCGTTCGCACCTGTGGTTCTGCGGCGCCTGGGCCCGCTACGGCTTCCACGAGGACGGGCTGTCCTCCGGCCTGGAGGTGGCCACGGCGATGCGCGCGCGCTGGGCCACCGAGCCGGCCACGACGGCGCAGGCCGCATGACGGACGCAGCGGCCGCCCCGCGCGCGCAGCTCGCCGTCGGCGAGGTGCGCCACACGCGGCTGCGCCCGGCACGCCACGCCTTCGCCTACCGCAACTGGTTCGTGCTGCTGCCCCTGCGCGCGCTGCGCGCCCGGTCCGAGCCTGCGCTGGCGCGCAACCGGCGCGGGCTGGTCAGCTTCCACGACGCCGACCACGGCGACGGCGGCCCCGACGCGCTGGCCTGGGCCGAAGGCCTGCTGGCGGCCGAGGGCATCACCGATGCCGACGGCGAGCTCTGGCTGCAGACCTACCCGCGTGTGCTGGGCTATGCCTTCAAGCCGGTGAGCTTCTGGTACTGCCACCGGGCCGACGGCTCGCTGGCCGCCGTGCTGGCCGAGGTCAACAACACCTTCGGCGAGCGGCACGTGTACCTGCTGGCCGGCCCGCAGCTGGCCTTCGGCCGCGAGCAGCAGGCGCGCAAGGTGTTCCACGTCTCGCCCTTCTGCAGCGTGGAAGGCCGCTACCGCTTCCGCTTCATGCGCACCGCCGAGCGCATCGTCGCCCGCGTGGACCTGGACACCGACGCCGGCGTGCTGCTGCAGACCAGCGTCAGCGGCCGGCTCGAGCCGCTGTCCGCGCCGGCGCTGCGGCGCGCGCTGCTGGGCATGCCGCTGATGACGCTGGGCGTGATCCTGCGCATCCACTGGCAGGCGCTCAAGCTCTGGCGCAAGCGCGTGCCCTTCTTTGCCAAGCCCGAGCCCCCGGGCGCCTTCGTTTCGCGTTGACACCGATGCAGTCCAACTCCCACACCGCCACCGCCGACACCCTGGCCCTGCCGCCCGGCACCCCGGCCGCGGCACGCCGCATCCTGACCCTGCTCAAGCGCCTGCCGGCCGGCACGCTGGACCTGCAGATGCCCGACGGCACGCAGGCCCGCTTCGGCAGCGGCGCGGCGCCGCGCGCCGCCATCCGGCTGTTCGACTGGACGGTGTGCCGCATGGTGCTCAAGCGTGGCGACATCGGCTTCGCCGAGGGCTTCATCGAGGGCCGCTGGACCAGCCCCGACGTGGTGGCGCTGCTGCAGCTGTTCCTGGCCAACCGCGACATGCTGGAGGGCGCGATCTACGGCAGCTGGTGGGGCCGGCTGCTGTACCGCCTGCGCCACCTGCTCAACCGCAACTCGCGGCGCGGCAGCCGGCGCAACATCCACGCGCACTACGACATCGGCAACCCGTTCTACCGCCTGTGGCTGGACGAGACGATGAACTACTCCAGCGCACTGTTCGAGGGCGACACCACGCGCCCGATGGCCGAGGCGCAGCGCGCCAAGGTCACGCGGGCGCTGCGCGAGGTGGCGCTGCAGCCCGGCCAGCGGGTGCTCGAGATCGGCTGCGGCTGGGGCGCGCTGGCGGAGTGTGCCGCCGGCGATTTCGGCGCCCGCGTGGTGGGCCTGACGCTGTCCGACGAGCAGCTGGCCTTCGCCCGCGAGCGCATGGCCCGCGCCGGGCTGTCCGAGCGCACCGACCTGCGGCTGCAGGACTACCGCGAGGTGATGCGCGCCGAAGCCGAGGCCGGTCGCGAGCCCTTCGATGCCGTGGTCAGCATCGAGATGTTCGAGGCGGTGGGCCGCGAGTACTGGGGCGACTACTTCCGCACCCTGCGCGATGCCCTCAAGCCCGGCGGCCGCGCCTGCATCCAGAGCATCACGATCCGCGACGACCTGTTCGAGCGCTACGTGCGCTCCACCGACTTCATCCAGCAGTACATCTTCCCCGGCGGGCTGCTGCCCAGCGCCGAGGCCTTCCGCGCCGAGGCCCGCAAGGCCGGGCTGGAGGTCGAGAACGAGCTGGCCTTCGGCACCGACTACGCCGAGACCCTGCGCCGCTGGCGCGCCGCCTTCCTGGCCCGCGACGGCCAGGTGCGCCAGCTCGGCTTCGACACCCGCTTCATGCGCATCTGGGAGTTCTACCTGGCGTACTGCGAGGCGGCCTTCGCCACCGGCAGCACCAACGTCGTGCAGTTCACGCTGCGCCGCCCGTGATGCGCCGCCGCGCCCTGCCCCTGCTGCTGGCCGCCGCCCTGGGCGTGGCGGCCCCGATGCCGGCCTGGGCCAGCACCGGCACCCGCCAGCCGCCCGAGCTCGCGCAGGCGCTGCCCGAGGCGGCGCTGCACGGGGAGGCGAGGCTGCGCTTCCTGGGCATGCACGTCTACGACGCGCGGCTGTGGGCGCCCGGGCCGGTGGCCGCCGACGCCTGGGCGAGCACGCCGCTGGCGCTGGAGCTGGCGTACGCGCGCACGCTCTACGGCCGCGCGATCGCCGAGCGCTCGCTGCAGGAGATGCGCCGCCAGGGCGAGATCGCTGCCGCGCAGGCCGAGCGCTGGCTGGCCGAGATGTCGCGGCTGTTCCCCGACGTGCGCGACGGCGACCGCCTCACCGGCCTCTACCGGCCCGACCGCGGCGTGCTGTTCTTCCACAACGGCCAGCCGCGCGGCGAGGTCGCCGACCCCGAGTTCGCGCGCCGCTTCTTCGGCATCTGGCTGGCGCCGCAGACCTCCGAGCCCGGGCTGCGCGAGCGCCTGCTGTCCGGCCGGCGATGACCGCGGCCCCCACCACGGCGGACGGCCCGACGCCCGCCACCGGCTGGCGCGGCGGCCTGGGCGACGGGCTGCGCTACGGCGCGCTCGGCCTGCCGCTGGCCTTCGTGGCGCTGCCGCTGTACGTGGTGCTGCCCAACCACTATGCCGAGGCCTTCGGCGTGCCGCTGGCCACCCTGGGCGCGCTGCTGCTGGGCGCGCGGCTGCTGGATGCGGTGGCCGACCCGGTGATCGGCCGCCTGGTGGACCGCGGCCTGTCCGGCCCGCGCCTGCGCCTGCTGGCCGGCATGGTGCTGGCGGCCGTGCTGCTGGCCCTGGGCTTCCGCGGCCTGTTCTTCCCGGCTGTCACCGAGGGCAGCGGCCTGCTGGCCTGGGCGGCGGCGCTGCTGGTGCTCACCTACCTAGCCTACAGCGTGCTGAGCGTGCTGCACCAGGCCTGGGGGGCGCGGCTGGGGGGCGGTGCCGGGCAGCGGGCACGCATCGTCTCCTGGCGCGAGGGCCTGGCCCTGGTGGGCGTGATGGTGGCCAGCGTGCTGCCGTCGGTGGCCGGCCTGGGTTTGGCCACCCTGGTGTTCGCCGGCGCGCTGGCCGTGGGCGTGGCGCTGCTGGCCGTGGCCCCGCGGCCGCAGGCCGAGGCGCCGCAGCCGCCGCTGCCGATGACGCTGCCGCTGCGCACGCCGGCCTTCCGCCGCCTGCTGGCGATCTACCTCGTCAACGGCATCGCCAGCGCCGTGCCCGCCACGCTGGTGCTGTTCTTCGTGCGCGACCGGCTGCAGCTGCCGGCCTGGGAGCCCGCCTTCCTGGCGGCCTACTTCGCCGCCGGCGCGCTGTCGATGCCGCTGTGGGTGCGCGCCGTGGCGCGCTGGGGCCTCGCACGCGCCTGGCTGGCCGGCATGGTGCTGGCCATCGCCGCCTTCGTCTGGGCGGCCACGCTGGGCGCGGGCGACAGCTGGGCCTTCCTGGCGGTGTGCGTGGCCACCGGCGTGGCCCTCGGGGCCGACCTCGCGCTCCCCGGTGCGCTGCTGGCCGGCGTGGTGCAGCACAGCGGCCACCAGGGCCGGCTCGAGGGCGCCTACTTCGGCTGGTGGAACTTCGCCACCAAGCTCAACCTGGCACTGGCCGCCGGCATCGCGCTGCCGCTGCTGGCCGGGTTCGGCTACACGCCCGGCAGCCGCGACGCCGACGCGCTGCAGGCCCTCACGCTGGCCTACTGCGCGCTGCCGTGCGCGCTCAAGGCCCTGGCCGCCACGCTGCTGTGGCGCCAATGGATCCGCCACCCCGACACGCGGGACGACCTGGACAAGGAGATCGAACGATGAAACGACGGCTGCTGATGGGCGCCGCGGTGGCCGCCTCGGCCGCGCTGCTGGCCGGCTGCGCCGGCCCGGCGCCGGCCGACTACGCCGCGGAGAAGCCGCTGCTGGACCTGCGCCGCTACTTCGACGGCGAACTCACCGCGCATGGCATCTTCACCGACCGCAGCGGCCGCATCGTGCGCCGCTTCACCGTGGCCATGACCGGCACCTGGCAGGGCAACCAGGGCACGCTCGACGAGCGATTCACCTACAGCGACGGCAGCACCGAGCGCCGCGTCTGGCGCCTCACCGACCTCGGCGGCGGACGCTGGGAAGGCCGTGCCGACGACGTGGTGGGCGTGGCGCAGGGCGTGGCCGCGGGCAACACGCTGAACTGGCGCTACACGCTGGCGCTGCCGGTGGATGGCCGCGTGTGGGAGGTGCAGTTCGACGACTGGATGGTGCTGATGGACGACCGCGTGATGCTCAACAAGGCCGTGATGAGCAAGTTCGGCCTCACGCTGGGCGAGGTGACGCTGTCGTTCACCCGCGCCACGCCGATGCCCGGGAGCTGAAGGACACCATGACGGGAGCCATGAATCCGGCGCTGAAGGACTGGCAGGGCCAGGTGGTCTGGCTGGTCGGCGCCTCCAGCGGCATCGGCCGCGCCACCGCCTCGCGGCTGCACGCCGCCGGCGCGCGCGTGATCGTCTCGGCGCGCAGCGCCGCGGCGCTGCAGGCCTTCGCGCAACAGCACCCCGGCAGCGAGGCGCTGCCGCTGGACGCCACCGACCGCGACGCGATGCGCGCCGCCACCGCCGGCATCGTGGCGCGCCACGGCCGCCTCGACCTGGCGGTCTACTGCGCGGGCACCTACCGCGCGATGCGCGCCACCGAGTTCGAGCTCGACGTGGCGCTGCAGCACCAGCAGGTCAACTACGTGGGTGCGCTGCACCTGCTGGACGCCGTGCTGCCGGTGCTGCTGAAGCAGGGCCGCGGCCACCTGAGCCTGGTCAGCAGCGTGGCCGGCTACCGCGGGCTGCCGCAGGCCCTGGCCTACGGCCCGACGAAGGCGGCGCTGATCAACCTGGCCGAGACGCTCTACCTGGACCTGCACCCGCGCGGCATCGGCGTCTCGGTGGTCAACCCGGGCTTCGTCGAGACGCCGCTGACGGCGCAGAACGCGTTCCACATGCCGGCGCTGATCACGCCGGAGGAGGCCGCCGACGAGATCCTGCGCGGCTGGAAGCAGGGCGACTTCGAGATCCACTTCCCCAAGCGCTTCACGCTCTGGCTCAAGGCCCTGCGCATGCTGGCCTACCGGCCCTACTTCGCGGCCGTGCGGCGGTCGACCGGGCTGTGACGGCGGCGCCGGACCGCACGGCCGACGCGCGCGTGGCACGCGTCATCGATGCCTTCGAGTCGCTGCGCGCCGACGGGCTGGACGCGCTGTGCGCGCTCTACGCCGACGACGCGCGCTTCAAGGACCCGTTCAACGACGTGCGCGGCCACGCCGCGCTGCGCGCGATCTTCGCCCACATGTTCCAGGCGCTGGACGCACCACGCTTCGAAATCCGCGAGGCGATCGTGCAGGGCGACCAGTGCTTCCTGACCTGGGACTTCCACTTCCGCATGAAGCGCTTCGAGCGCACCGCGCAGTGCATCCACGGCGGCTCGCACCTGCGCTTCGGCAGCGACGGGCGCATCGTGCTGCACCGCGACTACTGGGATGCCGCCGAGGAGCTCTACGAGAAGCTGCCGCTGGTGGGCGGCCTGATGCGCTGGCTGAAGCGGCGCGCCAACAGCTGAGCCGCGGCCCCGCACGCCGCGGCCCGCATGGCGCGCGGCTCGAGCCGCCTCAGCGCTGGCCTTCGGTGAGCGTGTCGAGCTGGAAGGCGCCGGACTTGTCCACCAGCCAGATCTCCAGCACCGTGGCCTCGCCCATCTTCGCCGGCGCCGGGAAGGGTGCGGCGCGCTTGATCAGCTGCACCACCCAGGGCGCCACCGCGTCGACCGCCGGCTTGCGCACCACCGACACGTCCAGCACGTTACCCTGGGCGTCGATCCTGGTCTCCGTGAGCATCACGCTGTAGAGCAGCGGCGGCAGCTTGCCGCGGAAGATGCGCATCGGGTAGGCCTTGTAGACGTGGGTCGCGAAGTCCTTCTTGTAGGCCGGCGGCGTCTCGGCCGCCGAGGGCTCGGGCGCGCCCTGCACCATGGGTGCCGGCACGGCGGCGAACTGCGCATGCGCGGGCGCCGCACCCGCCAGCAGTGCGGCAGCCAGGGCAAGCAGGGCAGTCTTCATCGGACATCCATCCACGGGGCAGCCGCGAATCTAGCGCAGGCCGGGGCGGGCGGTCGGCGCAACAGCGGGCCGGGCGTCGCCCTGTTGCGACAAATGCAACGGCCTCACCGCAGCCAGCCCTTGCGCCGGAAGTACAGGAAGGGCGCCGCCACCGAGCACACCATCAGCGCCAGCGAGAAGTAGTAGCCGTAGGTCCAGCGCAGCTCAGGCATGTGCTCGAAGTTCATGCCGTAGACGCTGGCGATCAGCGTCGGCGGCAGCAGCGCGACGCTGGCCACCGAGAAGATCTTGATGATCTTGTTCT
>VFQM010000064.1_pt1 | contig 133256 bp, 127 predicted proteins | sample 3512391 | NCBI WGS metagenome assembly VFQM01 (sample SAMN10412369, study PRJNA504923) | tailings metagenome | isolation source: Replicate 1 from Balatoc abandoned mine | place: Philippines
AAAATTCAACGCGCATAACTGCGCTTATCTGGTCAATTTTAAATGCGCGTCAACAGCTTAGCCATTTCTGACTAAGCCTTATATATCTTGGTAGGGTGTGCGGGGATCGAACCCACGACAAACGGATTAAAAGTCCGCTGCTCTACCAGCTGAGCTAACACCCCATTCATTCTTGAGCAATTTGCGTTACTCATGAAAGGGCGCAATTATGAGGGAATCTGCGCACTTGGTCAATGCAAAAATCACAATTTTTTATATTTTTATCGCATTTATTTTTTATTCATAAAAATGCGAATCGTTATGCCTAAATTTTAGGCATATACCTCGAAATCCGCCTCGCTATCGCATGCCCGGCAGCTTGCCGCCCATCAGGCCACCCATGCTGCGCATCATTTTAGCCATGCCGCCTTTGCTGAACATTTTCATCATTTTCTGAGTTTCTTCAAACTGCTTAAGCAAACGATTTACCTCTTGCACTTGCACACCAGAGCCATCGGCAATGCGCTTTTTGCGTGTAGCTTTAATGATTTCAGGTTTGCGGCGTTCTAGCGGGGTCATGCTGTTAATAATGCCTTCTATGCGACGCAGGCTTTTATCGGCATCATCCGGGTTCACTTTTGAAGCCATGCCCGCCAACTGTGCCGGCATTCTGTCCATGAGCGCGCCCATGCCGCCCATTTTGCGCATTTGTGACATTTGTGCCTTGAAGTCATCCAGATCAAAATTTTTGCCGGACTTCACTTTATCGGCCAGTTTTTGGGCTTCGGCCATGTCGACATTTTTATGCGCTTGTTCAATCAAACCAAGCACATCACCCATGCCTAAAATTCGTGAGGCCATACGGTCTGGATGGAACGGTTCCAAACCATCGACTTTTTCGCTGACGCCAATATATTTAATGGGTTTGCCTGTGACATGACGCACCGATAATGCGGCACCACCTCGCGAGTCGCCATCGAGCTTTGTCAGAATCACACCGGTTAACGGCAGCGTTTCGCCGAAGGCTTTGGCGGTGTTAATCGCATCCTGTCCCTGCATGGCATCGACCACAAACAAGGTTTCAATCGGGTTCAACAAAGCATGTAGGGCTTTGATTTCAGCCATCATGGCTTCATCAATGCCTAAGCGACCCGCCGTGTCAAAAATCACCACATCGTAATAACCGCGCTTGGCAAAATCCAAGGTCGCTTTCGCAATGTCCGCTGGTTTTTGCGTGGCGTTGCTGTCAAAGCAATCCACCTCCAGCTGTTTAGCGAGAGTTTTAAGCTGCTCAATGGCGGCTGGACGGTATACATCAGCGCTGGCCAGCAGTATTTTTTTCTTTTGTTCTTTCAAAAGCTTGGCAAGCTTTGCAGAGGTCGTGGTTTTACCGGAACCCTGCAAACCAGCCATTAAAATGATGGCGGGCGGCACTGCGGCCAAATTTAAGCCAACATTGGCTTTGCCCATGAGTGCGGTAAGCTCGTCGTTCACCACCTCAATCACCGCCTGACCCGGTGTCAGACTTTGCAGCACCTCTTTACCTTGCGCGCGTTGCTTAACCGCAGCGATAAAATCTTTGACTACCGGCAAGGCCACGTCTGCTTCCAGCAGGGCCATACGTACTTCACGCATCGCATCAGCGATGTTATCTTCCGTCAGGCGCGCTTGTCCGCGCAGATTTTTGATGACCCCTTGCAGGCGTCCGGTTAAGTTCTCTAGCATATGAATTTCCGTTTACTGGTTTAGCCTGTTTAATTATTGAATTTAACTTGAATATATCTCGAATTTAGTTCGAATTCAGCCTGAATTTTACATCAAGCTATTATCTTTACCGCACATTTGCGCCATAATAAAAGCATGCAGAATTTAATCACTCATCTCATCGTTACGTTTATTTACTTAGCTGTTGCAGCAGATTTTTGGCGCGCTAATAAACCTGCCGAAAATCAAGTGCATTTAAAACTGCATTCCACCATGATTGCGCTCGGCTTGGTGGTACATGGCTGGCTGCTGCATCAGAGCATTTTCTCGTATGGATTTAATTTAGGGTTTTATGAATCCATTTCTGCGATTTTGTGGCTCACCGTGCTGATTTACTGGGTAACAGATCGTGACCACCGCCTGCATAGTCTGCAGGCTTTTGTGTTGCCACCAGCCGCACTGTTTTCATTGCTGCCGGCATTTTTCTCCAGCCATCATTTTTTGCCGGGCGCCAACAATAGCTTATTTATCGCCCATGTCTGGATTGCCATGCTGGCTTACAGCCTGTTCACTTTCGCTGCGCTACATGCAGTGTTGATGGCAATTGCCGAACGCAGTCTGCACCATAAAAGCACTTGGATACGTTTGCCGAGTTTTCCACCGTTGATGATGATGGAGTCTTTGCTATTCAAAATCATCGGCTTGGGTTTTGCGCTACTCACCATCACGCTGATCAGCGGTATGTGGTTTTCAGAAGAAATTTTCCATCAGGCGCTCAACTTTAACCACAAAACAATATTCTCAATTGCCAGCTGGTTTATTTATGCTGCGCTATTATTCGGCAGGTATCAATGTGGCTGGCGCGGCCAAAAAGCGGTGCGCTGGACACTGGCCGGTTTTGTGCTGCTTTTATTGGCGTATATAGGTACTAAATTCGTGCTAGAAGTCATTCTTGGTCGCTAATTAAAGCCAAGAACCATTGTAACTAGACTTAAATACCCAGCGTGGATTTAAGAGCACTTAATCAGCGCAGACTGATCATCGGCCAGCCTTGCTGCTTGGCATAATCCGTTAAAATCGCATCTGCATCTACTGCCACCGGGTTAGTGACCATCTTCATCAATGGCAAATCGTTGTGTGAATCACTGTAAAAATAACTCTTCGCGTAATCAGCCAAACTAGTACCACGCTCTGCCAGCCACTGATTAATGCGTGTCACCTTGCCCTCCTGAAAGCTGGGCACGCCGCTCACGCCACCGGTGTATTCACCATTCACCATTTCCGGGTCACTACCGATTAAATGTTCTATGCCATAAGCGGTGGCAATTGGTTTGGTCACAAAACTGTTGGTAGCGGTAATCACCACACATAAATCTCCAGCGGCCTTGTGTTGGTTGACTAAATCCTGCGCCTGTTGCGTCATCATCGGACGAATGACTTTTTCCATATATTTCAGATGCAGCTCGTCCAGAAACTTTTTGGGATGTTCGCTCAAAGGCTTGAGCTGAAACTTCAGAAACTCATAAATATCCAGACAGCCATTTTTATAGTCCTGATAAAACTGTTCGTTGCGCGCCTTATGCTGCTCGCCATCCAACAAGCCTTCGTTAATTAAAAACAAGCTCCAGTTATAGTCGCTGTCACCTGCCAACAAAGTGTTATCCAAATCAAATAAAGCCAAATTTTGTGTCATGTTTATATTTCTTTACACTCATGTTAAATATCTTTTTCCTGCGTGGCCGTGAGCACTAAGAACACGCCCACCAAAATCACCGCCAGTGCAATCAACTCCATTTTAGTCACATGCTCGTTGGCAAGCCAAATGCCCACGACAAACGCCACAATTGGGTTTACAAAAGTATTGCTGCTGGCCACCAACGGGCGTACCGTTTTCAATAAATACTGATAAGCACTATAAGCAATCAGCGAACCCAGCACGATTAAAAATAGCATAGCGCCCCAGGATTTTGCCGTAATCACTTGCGGCCAAGTTTCACCCGCCACGGCACTCACAATCATCAGCGCGATACCGCCTGTAAACATCTGTGTCCCACTGGCCATCAGCCCTTGGGGCATTGGTAAATGTTTACCCCAGACGGAGCCAAACGACCAACTGGCTGCAGCAAAAATCAGCAGAAAGGCGCTTAAAAAATCGCCACTGAAACTGCCACCGAAATTCAGCAACACAATGCCGAGTAGACCAATCGCAATCCCCAGCCATTCCTTGGCTTGAATTTTATGACCCCAGATTGAGGAAAAAATCGCCATCCAGATTGGCGCGGTGGCAATCGACAGCGCCGCCACGCTGGATGAAACTGTCTGCTGCACATAACATACGGTGCCATTTCCCAAGGCAGGCAACAGCAGCCCAACGATACTCGACCCCAGCCACTGCTGACGCGTAGGGTTGGGTGCGCCCAGATAACGCATCACAGCATACAAAATGGCGCCCGCTATGGTAAAGCGCATACCCGCCATCAAAAATGGCGGAAAACTCTCGATACCAAATCGAATAGCTAAATAGGTTGACCCCCAAATGAAATACGTGCAGAACAGCGCTGCAACGATGAATAAGGTTTGCCGAGGGTTAGGCATATTGGATTTCTAAGTTATTGATACAATTTTACTTGTTGATGAAATTTTACTGAGTAAAGCACATAACCGTTACAACATTGCGCTAGCGCACAGCAGCATTTAGTCAACCTAATCATCTTTAAATCAGGCCAAGACTAGGCGCGCGAGTGCAGGCAGTACATACGAGTACGACAAACTAGCGCAACACTGTATTGGCTTGATTTTAAGATGAACTAAACTTGAGGGTGAGCGCGTTCGAGCTTTGAGTGCAGCTTATTCAACCCATTCAAATATGCCTTGGCCGATGCCACCACAATATCAGTATCTGCACCTTGTCCATTCACAATACGGCCGCCCTTGGACAGACGCACGGTCACTTCGCCCTGCGCATCGGTGCCGCTGGTGATGTTGTTTACAGAGTACAGCAGCAACTCAGCCCCGCTGTTCACGATTTTTTCAATCGCTTTAAACGCCGCATCGACCGGGCCACCACCATCAGATTCTGCTTTTTTCTCTACGCCATTATCTGCCACCGTAATGTGCGCGTGCGGAATCTCACCGGTTTGCGAGGCCACTTGCAAATAAGCCAGTTTGTAGTTTTCTGCAGTTTCCTGCACAAACTCATCGCTCACCAGCGCATGCAAATCTTCATCGAAAATTTCGGATTTTTTATCAGCCAAATCCTTAAAGCGCGCAAACGCGGCATTCAACAAATCTTCGGTTTCCAGCTCAATCCCCAATTCTTTGAGGCGTGTTCTGAACGCATTGCGCCCCGACAATTTACCCAAGGTCAATTTATTGGCGTTCCAGCCCACATCTTCTGCGCGCATGATTTCGTAGGTTTCACGGTGCTTCAACACACCATCCTGATGAATGCCGGATTCGTGCGCAAACGCATTGGCGCCAACAATCGCTTTATTCGGCTGCACCGGATAACCGGTAATCGAGGATACCAATTTGCTGGTGGGTACAATCTGCGTGGTATCAATGCGCGTGGTCAAGTTGAAAATGTCGCTACGGGTTTTAATCGCCATCACCACTTCTTCGAGGCTTGCATTACCGGCGCGCTCACCCAAACCGTTAATGGTGCACTCCACCTGACGCGCGCCACCCATCACTGCTGCCAATGAATTGGCTACCGCCATGCCCAGATCATTATGGCAGTGCGTTGACCACACCACTTTGTCGCTGTTTGGCACACGCGCAATCAACTCACGCATACGCTCACCCCAAGGGGCTGGAATAGAGTAACCCACGGTATCAGGCACGTTAATGGTTTTAGCGCCAGCTTTAATCACGGCATCAAACACACGTACCAGAAAGTCCATTTCCGAGCGCACCGCATCTTCTGCTGAAAATTCCACGTCGTCGGTATATTCCAGCGCCCACTTCACAGCCTGTACTGCGCGTTCCACCACTTGATCCTCAGTCATGCGCAGCTTGTTTTCCATGTGAATTTTACTAGTGGCAATAAAAGTGTGGATGCGGCCTTTGGCCGCAGGTTTAATGGCTTCACCGGCACGGCGTACGTCATTTTCACTGGCACGTGCAAGCGAACACACGGTTGAATTCTTAATCACTTTGGCGATTTCATGAATTGCATCAAAATCACCTGGGCTGGCCGCTGCAAAGCCCGCTTCAATCACGTTCACACCCAATTTTTCAAGCTGGCGTGCAATACGGATTTTTTCTTCCTTGGTCATGGCTGCGCCTGGGCTCTGCTCGCCATCACGCAAAGTGGTATCAAAAATAATAATTTCGTCTGGTTTATGGCTATTCTGTGTCATATTCAATTGCCTTTTATTCGGTTTTCAGCGAACTTCTGCTGAGCATCATTCCGCTTGAGATTGGTACCTTGACTCTGCGGTCAGGTACAACGCGCTTTAAAACTAATCGGGGGTGGGGGGGTATCGTCTGCGCACTAGCGCAGTAATGCACGCAGGCGTAACGCAAGCGTTTTGCGTAAAACGAAAGCACTCAGCAAAAAGCCAGTCAACAGAAAGCTAAGTACGGTAGTAGTAGAGAGGATATGTGTGTTCAACATGATGATAGAAATATAATGTTTTTCAGATACTTGCGCAAGTGTTTGAGCAGTTGAATTTATTTATCAACATCATAAATTAATTCAATATTGCAAACATATTTTACGGCTGTTTTGACTTGATTTTTCCTCTCAGCCAAATGACATATCCTGACAAAGCGTACACTGCCATAATCAAAAACAGCACTTCAGGCGGGCTGTAAGAAATCAGCACGAAAGCCAACACGATGCCCAAAATCACAAAAAACGGAACACTGGCTTTTAGATTGATATCCTTGCCACTGTAATAACGCAAATCGCTCACCATCGATGCGCCGGCAAACACGGTTAAGGTCCAAGCCATCCACTTCCACTTAAGCACACCAAAAAATACATCGCGACCCGTTACGCCGTACTCATAAGATACCCACACAAAACCTGCCAACAATGCAGCCGCCGCTGGGCTGGGCAGACCCTGAAAAAATCGTTTATCCTGATGCTCATCATCAAGCTTGGTGTTAAAGCGTGCCAAGCGTAATGCTGCACAGGCACAATAGATAAAAGCGGCAATCCAACCCAACTTACCCAGTGGCTTCAACGCCCATACGTACAGAATCAAGGCGGGCGCAACGCCGAAAGACACCATATCCGACAGGCTGTCGTACTCAGCACCAAACGCACTTTGCGTATTGGTCATGCGTGCAACGCGGCCATCGAGACCGTCCATCACCATGGCAATAAAAATCGCAATCGCAGCCAGCTCAAACTTGCTGTTCATAGCTTGCACGATGGCATAAAACCCGGCGAATAGCGCAGCTGAAGTAAAGAGGTTGGGCAGCAGATAGATGCCGCGTTCACGTAGCGATGGCGACTCAACGTTTCGGCGTGTTAGCTTAGATTTAGGTTCTGTCATGGCGTCAATGAATAATGAGATGATGCAAGTATAAATCATGAATAAACATGACGCGAAAAAAACAGCAGCACATTAATGAAAAAGCCGGCACTACACCAGCTTTTTCATCCAAGTTTAGAAATTAAATTTTAATGACTAATTGGCAGCAGGCGCAGGTGCTGGTTCTGCCACAAAGATTTCCACACGGCGATTTTTAGCACGATTTGCTGCCGTGTCGTTTGCCACCAGCGGCTCACGCGAGCCACGTCCATCAATACTGATTCTGCCTGTGGCAACACCTCGGGCAACAATATAATCTCGCGTACTAGCAGCGCGGTTTAATGATAACGGATTATTAATCGCATCACTGCCTGAGCTATCAGTATGCCCAATGATAGTGACTGTAGCTGCAGGATTATTGACTAGGCTCTTGGCGAAAGTATCCAGTATCGGTCTAAAGTTAGGCTTAATATCGGCGCGCCCTGTATCAAATGAAACATCACTCGGAATATCCAGCTTCAGGCGGTTGTCTTCAGTTTGCGTCACAGCAACACCTGTGCCTGCAGTGGCCTGTTCCATCTGTGCCTTTTGCTCCTGCATGCGTTTAGACCACACATTACCGGCAATACCACCGGCGGCCGCACCCACTGCCGCGCCAATCGCTGCGCCTTTTCCACCGCCGGCGACAGCACCAACCACAGCCCCTGCACCCGCACCGATTGCGGCGCCCTTAGCGGTGCCTTTTTGAGTCTCAGTCATGTTGGCACAGCCGCTGGTGAAAAAAACTGCTGCGATGGCCGTTGCTAAAAATTTGTTGTTCATGCTGTTCTCCTGCTGTTAAAAATCTTTGAGATAAATATCCGACCTTTTTAGAATAACAAAGTTTTTATGACAGCAATAAGTCAGTAAGCCTCATCATGCCAAGTACATTGACGGTGTGCACCCATGTCGGGGGTATGTTAGTATCGCGGCTTCAAATATTAGTGCTTTAGCATGCAATTTACCTTACACAAACAAGATGGTCTCGCCCGCCGCGGCACTGTGCAACTGGCGCATGGCAATGTAGAAACCCCGGCATTTATGCCTGTTGGCACTTATGGCACCGTGAAAGCCATGTCGCCGCTGGAGCTGGAACAAATTAACGCGCATATCGTGCTGGGTAACACTTTTCATTTGTGGCTGCGCCCCGGTTTGGACGTGATTGCCGCACACGGTGGCCTGCACAAATTTATGGGCTGGGACAAGCCTATATTGACCGATTCAGGCGGCTTCCAAGTCTGGAGCTTGGGTGATTTAAGGAAAATTTCTGAAGAAGGCGTAAAGTTTCGCTCTCCCATCAACGGTGATTCATGCTTTTTGACACCGGAAGAATCAATGCGCATTCAGCGTGTGCTGAACTCCGATATTGTCATGATTTTCGATGAGTGCACGCCGTACCCAGCCACACACCAGCAAGCCAATGACTCAATGCAGCTGTCGCTGCGCTGGGCCAAGCGCAGCAAAGCCGCCCATGCCGGCAACCCCAATGCCCTGTTTGGCATTATTCAGGGTGGCATGTACGAAGACTTGCGGGACATTTCACTTGCCGGTCTGGAAGAAATCGATTTTGATGGTTATGCCATAGGTGGCCTTTCTGTAGGCGAACCCAAAGAAGATATGCTGCGCATTTTGGCGCATACCGCACCCAAAATGCCGCAACACAAACCACGCTACCTGATGGGTGTGGGCACGCCAGAAGACTTGGTGGCTGCCGTTTCACAAGGCGTGGACATGTTTGACTGTGTCATGCCGACGCGCAATGCACGCAACGGCTGGCTGTTTACACAGTATGGGGATGTCAAAATCAAAAACGCCAGTTACAAAAATGACACACGTGCACTAGATGCTGACTGCAGTTGCTACACCTGTCAGAATTTCACGCGCAGCTATCTGCATCATCTGCATCGCACCGGTGAAATTCTGGGTGCTCGTTTAAACACCATACACAACCTGCACTATTATCAGCAGCTGATGGCAAGCATGCGCAGCGCGATTGAAAATAACCGTTTTGAAGCATTTAAGACAGACTTTGCAGCTAAGCGTAGCAATGGCGTAGCCTAGCTTCGGCAAGCCTGCGACTGCATTCAACTTTAAAACGATGTGCCAGAAAACTATGTGCTAAAATTCAGAGCTAATTTTTTGTTTTAACTTTAATTAAAAGGTCTTATCGTGTTTATTTCAAATGCTTACGCAGCCGCTGGCGCCACCAATGACTTGGCCAGTTTTTTACCGCTTATCATTATTTTCGTGTTGTTTTTCTTCATGATTATTCGCCCGCAGATGAAACAGGCAAAGGAACACCGCAACATGGTGGCAGGCCTGCAAAAAGGCGATGAAGTCGTCACTTCCGGCGGGATTGTCGGCAAAATTACCAAAGTGACCGACGCATTTGTTACGGTTGAGATTGCAGCTGACACGGAAATTATTGTTCAGAAACACGCAGTCCAAAGCGCGCTGCCTAAAGGTACTATCAAAAGTATTTAATATATAACGTACCTAGTACCTGAGGCCTTACTTTAACTTGAAGCCTAAACCCGCTACCGCTACATCCTAAATTCAAATTGCATTGATTAGAGCCTGATTATGAACCGCTATCCACTATGGAAAAATATTTTTATCGCCGTCGTGATTTTAATCGGCTTTATTTACACCATTCCAAACTTTTTTGGTGAGTCACCGGCGGTTCAAATCAGTCCTGCAAAAAGTACGACAAAACTTGACCCTGCTTTACTCAGCAAAGTTGAAGAAATTTTCAAGCAGGAAAATATTGCATTTGATGGTATTTACTTGGATGCGCGCGGTGTTAAAGCGCGTTTTGCCAATACCGACACCCAAATTAAAGCCAAAGATGTACTGCAAGCGAGTTTAGGCGCGGACTACACCATCGCACTCAATTTGCTGTCACGCTCACCAGACTGGCTGCATAGTCTGGGCGCAAAGCCGATGTACTTGGGTTTGGACTTGCGCGGCGGGGTGCACTTCCTGCTGCAGGTAGACATGAAAGCCGCTCTCGACAAAGCAGCAGAACGATTTATCGGTGATTTCAGAACTGCCTTGCGTAAGGAACGTATTTCCTACGCAGGCGTGGTCCGTGAAGGACAAGCAGTCAATATCCGCTTCACTGACGGCGCTCAATTGGAAAAAGCCAAAAAAGTACTAGCGAAAGAATATCCGAATTTAACGCTGAAAGAATCAATCGGTGGCGAATACAAATTGCTGACGGCAACGCTGGACGCTGTCGAACAAAAGCGTATTCAGGATTTTGCCCTAAAACAAAATATTCAAACCTTGCATAACCGTATCAATGAGTTAGGTGTCGCTGAACCCATCATCCAGCAGCAGGGTGCAGACCGCGTAGTGGTGCAACTTCCCGGCGTACAAGATACTGCCAAAGCCAAAGAAATCCTTGGGCGTACTGCCACTTTGGAAATTCGTCTGGTAGATGAAGATAAATCTGACCCGCTGACACTGGAAAATGCTGACAAGGGCCAAGTACCTGTGGGCGATGAGGTATTTAAAGACCGTGAAGGCCGCGCCATTCTAGTGAAAAAGAACGTGGTGCTGACCGGTGACTATATTACCGACGCAGGGCCTGGTGTTAACAGCCAAACCGGTCAATCCGTAGTGAATGTTACGCTGGATGGACGCGGTGCTCGCGTGTTCCAGCAGGTAACGCGTGAAAACGTAGGCAAGCGTATGGCTATTCTGCTAATTGAAAAAGGTAGCACCGAAGTGATTACAGCGCCGGTCATTAACGAAGAAATCGGCGGCGGACGCGTACAAATCTCTGGCATGGCCAATACACAAGAGGCCACAGACATTTCTCTGCTGTTACGTGCTGGCGCGCTTGCTGCGCCAATGGATATCATTGAAGAGCGCACAGTGGGGCCAAGCATGGGCCAAGACAATATCAATCGCGGCATTCACTCAACATTGTGGGGTTTTGCAGCGATCGCGGCGATGATGATCATTTACTATGTCATTTTTGGCGCAGTTTCAGTATTTGCACTCGCAATCAACCTGCTGTTACTGGTGGCCATCCTGTCTATGCTGCAGGCTACACTCACACTGCCTGGCTTGGCGGCGATTGCACTGGCATTGGGTATGGCGATTGACGCCAACGTCTTGATTAATGAGCGCGTGCGTGAAGAAATGCGTAACGGCAACACACCTCAGGCCAGTATCCATGCAGGCTATGACCGCGCGTTTGATACCATTCTCGACTCTAACATCACCACCATGATTGCAGGCTTAGCTCTGTTTATGTTCGGCACTGGCCCTATTAAGGGCTTTGCTGTGGTACACGTGCTGGGTATTCTAACCTCCATGTTCAGTGCGGTCGTAGTTTCACGTGCGGTGGTCAACATGATTTACGGTTACCGTCGCAAACTCACTAAATTGTCTGTTGGTCAGATTTATAAAGCCTGAATTATTGGTCGCTTCATTAAATAGAACACTATTGCATAGAACACTAGAGTAAACATTATGGAATTATTCAGAATCAAAAAAGACATCCCATTCATGAGTTATGGTCGCTTAACCACGACCATTTCTCTGGTGACATTTATCCTTGCAGTGTTCTTTTTAGCGACACGCGGTTTGAATTTTGGGGTAGATTTCACAGGCGGTACGGTGATGGAGGTAAGTTATCCCCAGGCTGCTGATTTGGACAGCGTTCGAAAAGCCGTTGATAGCATAGGTTTGAAAGAGGCTACAGTTCAAAACTTTGGCTCTAGTCGTGATGTACTGATTCGTCTACCGGTGAAACCTGAGCTATCAGTCTCACAGTTATCCGAGCAGGTAAAACAGGCACTGGTGGCGGCAGATGCCAGCGCTGAAGTTCGACGTGTAGAATCCGTAGGCGCACAAGTTGGGGATGAGCTGTACGAAAACGGCGGCTTGGCACTGTTCTTTGTATGCGTCGGTATCATGCTTTATTTATGGCTGCGTTTTGAATGGCGTTTTGCCGTAGCTGCCATCGTAGCCAACATGCATGACGTAGTAATTATTCTTGGCTTTTTTGCGTATTTTCAGTGGGAATTCAACCTTACCGTACTGGCTGCCGTACTCGCGGTGCTGGGCTATTCAGTCAACGAATCTGTAGTGGTATTTGACCGTGTGCGCGAAAATTTCCGCAAAATGCGTAAAGCGAGTGTGACTGAAGTGATTGATAACGCCATCACTCGCACCATGTCTCGTACCATCATCACGCACTTGATGACGCAAACCATGGTGGGTTCAATGCTGCTGTTCGGTGGTGAAGTATTGCATAATTTCGCATTGGCGCTCACGATTGGTATTTTATTCGGTATCTATTCATCCGTACTGGTAGCCAGTCCGATTGCAATGTGGCTGGGCGTTAACCGCGCCAACCTGATTGGTGATGTAGAGAAAAAAGAGACTGAGAAAAAAACCAAAGTCGTAGAGCCAGCCCCTGCTGATTTCGCATAACCATTCACTGTCGCTGGTGCTGTGTCATCTAACAGCGCCAGCGCTTGTTGATACACTTGCCTTCCACCACCCCTCGCGTATAAACTGACCGCTTCTAAAACTGCATCAACGCAACCCTTGGATAATATTCCTATATCTTGGCAGTTAGGCGGCTTAGCGCTACTGCTGCTCATTTCCGGCTTTTTCTCTGTGGCTGAAACCAGCCTCATGTCGCTCAACCGCTATCGCTTGCGCCATCTGGTAAAAGAAGGCAATCGTGGCGCACGGCTGGCCAGCGCCCTGCTGGCAAAAACCGACAAGCTACTTGGCGTTATCCTGCTTTGCAATAATTTCGCCAACGCCGCATCTGCCACACTGGTTGCCGTCATTACCGTAGAGCTGTTCGGTGAAGGTGAGTGGGTGCTGATGATAGGCACGCTGGCGGTGACTTTTGCCATTTTGGTATTCAGCGAAATTTCGCCCAAGGTCATTGCCGCGGCATATCCCGAAAAACTTGGCATCCTGTGCAGCTATATCCTTTACCCACTGCTCAAGGTGCTCTATCCAGCAGTCTGGTTTGTGAATCTGTTTGTAGGCGGTCTCTTAAAGCTGCTGGGCGTACGCGTCAATTTTGCGGAATCCACACAGTCGCTGACTATGGATGAGTTGCGCAGTATCGTCACCGATGCAGGACACTTCATGCCGCAAAAACACCGCACTATTTTGCTCAATTTATTCGAGCTGGAAAAAATCACAGTAGATGATGTGATGACGGCACATACGATGGTGGAGAGCATTAATTTTGATGCGCCAATTGAAGATATCCTGCAGCACATTTCCAGCAGCATGCACACGCGACTGCCGGTACGTCAGGGCGAGCATGAAGAAATTATCGGCATCCTGCACGTGCGCAAGGTGATTGGACGACTCAGAGAACATCTCGATGGCAATGACTTGGACAAGGATGCCTTGCAGGCGCTTATTGCGGAACCTTACTTCATTCCTTCCGGCACACCTTTATTTACCCAGATTCATCAATTTCAGGAGAACCAGCAACGCGTTGCGCTGGTCGTAGATGAATATGGCGAATTTAGAGGTTTGGTCACGCTGGAAGATATTCTGGAAGAAGTCATCGGTGATTTCACCACCCAGTCGCCATCACGCGGTGGCAGTTATCGCCGAGAAGAAGACGGCAGCTGGCTGGTGGATGGCAGCAGCTCTTTACGCGATTTAAACAAAAAACTGAATCTAGCGCTCCCACTGGATGGCCCACGTACCCTAAACGGTCTAATCCTTGAACATTTTGAAGATATTCCTGAACCAAGCACTAGTTTTAAAATTGGCACGCACCGCTTGGAAATCATTCAAACACAAGACCGTATTGTAAAAAGTGTAAAAATATTTCCTTAAAAGTTTTTCTGCAAATGTGATTCAAACCGCTATTTTGCGCTTGAAATTTTTATTAGTTGGCTCAAAATAGACTCAAAGACGTAAACAAAAATCATGGCAAATCCTGCACACGATAGCGATACCATACTTAAGATTGAGCATGTAAAACCTAAGCTGCCACCCATGTTCAAGGTGCTGCTTTTGAACGACGATTACACGCCCATGGAGTTTGTTGTGGAGACGATTGTCAGGTTTTTTAACAAGACACGTGAACAAGCCACCCAAATCATGCTCAAAGTGCATATGGAAGGCGCTGGCGTTTGCGGTGTTTATCCGCAGGATATCGCAGAAACGAAAATGAATCAGGTCATCAGTCACGCAAGAGAAGCACAACATCCCTTGCAATGCATTATTGAAGTCGCATGAATATTTAGAGAAAGTCAGGTAATAAAATGATAGCGCAAGAATTAGAAGTCAGTCTGCATATGGCATTTATGGACGCGAGACAAAAGCGTCATGAGCTCATTACAGTTGAGCATTTGCTGCTGGCCATGATTGATAACCCAACAGCCGCTGAAGTGCTGCGTGCCTGCGGAGCAAAACTTGAAGTCTTGCGTACCGAGCTGAATCAATATATCGAAGAACACACCCCCACCGTCATTGGCCAAGATGAAGTAGACACACAACCTACATTGGGTTTTCAGCGCGTGATTCAACGTGCCATGCTGCATGTGCAATCATCCGGTAAAAAAGAAGTCACGGGCGCGAATGTACTGGTGGCGATTTTTGGTGAAAAAGACTCACATGCCGTGTTTTTCCTGCATCAGCAAGGTGTTACGCGTCTGGACGTCGTCAATTTCATTTCCCATGGTGTTTCAAAGGTCAGCGAAACTGCAAAACCGCAGGGTGAAGAGCCTGAGAGCACGGCGGAAACCCCCGCTACTGGCGCATTGGAAACTTACACCATCAATCTAAATGCGCAGGTGGCTGCCGGTAAAATTGATCCGCTCATCGGTCGTAGCAGTGAATTAGAACGCGTTGTACAAACCTTATGCCGTCGCCGCAAAAATAACCCTCTGTTAGTGGGTGAAGCTGGCGTGGGCAAAACTGCGATTGCAGAAGGGCTGGCGCGACGCATTGTGGAAAATGACATCCCTGAAGTGCTGGCGAATGCTGTTGTGTATTCACTGGATATGGGTGCATTGCTTGCGGGCACTAAATACCGAGGTGACTTTGAACAGCGCTTAAAAGCTGTCATGAAACAACTGGAAGAAAAACCTGATTCAATTTTATTTATTGATGAAATCCATACGCTGATTGGCGCAGGCTCCGCCAGCGGAGGCACACTGGATGCCAGCAATTTACTGAAACCTGCTTTATCCAATGGCAGCCTGAAATGCATAGGTGCAACCACCTATCAAGAATATCGCGGCATTTTTGAAAAAGACCACGCACTGTCACGCCGCTTCCAAAAAGTAGATGTGGTAGAACCGAGTGTTGCAGAAACCGTTGAAATTCTCAAAGGATTGAAATCACGCTTTGAGACCCACCACAGCGTGAAATACACCAGCAGCGCACTGTCTACTGCAGCTGAACTCTCTGCTAAATATATTAATGACCGTCACCTGCCGGACAAAGCCATTGACGTGATTGATGAAGCCGGTGCCGCACAGCGTATCTTGCCGAAATCCAAACAGAAAAAAGTGATCGGCAATAAAGAAATTGAAGACATCATCGCCAAGATTGCGCGCATCCCGCCGAAAAATATTTCTAGCGATGACCGCAACGCGCTCAAAACACTGGAGCGTGATTTGAAAGCTGTGGTGTTTGGTCAAGACAAAGCCATTGAAGCCCTATCTTCCGCGGTCAAAATGGCGCGCAGCGGTTTGGGACAGAATAACAAACCGATTGGCAGCTTCCTGTTCAGCGGCCCTACCGGCGTAGGTAAAACCGAAGTCGCCAAACAGCTTGCCTATATTATGGGCATTGAATTGATTCGCTTCGATATGAGTGAATACATGGAGCGTCATGCGGTATCGCGCTTGATAGGCGCGCCTCCTGGTTATGTAGGGTTTGAGCAGGGTGGCCTCATGACTGAAGCAATTACCAAACATCCGTATTGCGTGTTGCTGCTGGACGAAATCGAAAAGGCACATCCGGATATTTTCAATATTCTGCTGCAAGTGATGGATCATGGCACATTAACTGACAATAACGGCCGCAAGGCGGATTTCAGAAACGTGACCATTATCATGACCACCAATGCTGGTGCTGAAAGCCTTTCTAAATCCAGCATGGGCTTCACTACTAGCAAGCAAGCTGGCGATGAAGAAGCCGATATTAAACGCCTGTTCTCACCAGAGTTCCGCAATCGTCTGGACGCGATTGTTTCATTTGCTGGCCTGACTCCGGAAATTATCATCCGTGTCGTAGATAAATTCCTGATTCAGCTTGAAGACCAGCTGCATGAGAAGAAAGTTGATGCCACATTCAGTGATGCACTCAAAGCATATTTGGGTAAAAAAGGTTTCGACCCACTCATGGGCGCGCGCCCGATGGCAAGACTGATTCAAGATACCATCCGCAAGGCGCTGGCCGATGAGTTGCTGTTTGGGCGTCTTGCCAATGGCGGCAGCGTGCACGTGGATATCGATGAAAACAATGAAGTCAAACTGGTGTTTCCATCAGATAAAGCCAGCGAACAGACGGGAGAAACCGTCGCCATCGATTAGTGCCAGTTTCCATACTGTTTTAACTTATCACGCGAACATTTAAGTTTTTAAATGTTCGCGTGAACAAAATTGTATACAAATCTGTCTATGATGCAGTTATATTATGCATTGTGACTTAAATACAAAATTTAAACAGTATGCAAAAACTCGTACAAATTATCTACATCAGCCGCTCAACCTTTGAGAACGCTGATGCCGTCAATAAAATTGAACCCAACGTTGTGAGAATTCTTGCCAAATCCAGAGTCAATAATCGCAGGAATGGGCTGGTAGGTGTGCTCTACTTTGGTGATGGTGCTTTTTTTCAATGCCTTGAAGGTGAGGAAGAGGCTGTCAACACCCTGTTCTCAAAAATCGAACAGGACACCCGTCACAAAGATGTCAAATTAATTTCCAAAAAATATGTGTCCAGACTGTCTTTTCCTGACTGGGCCATGAAATATGCCCCTTTGGACGAAAAGATGCGTAATTTTCTGCTAGAAAATCACTATCAGAAATTTGATCCGTATGCTTTTTCGCCAGAAATGACACAGAAAATCCTGGGGGTGCTCATTGACGCCTATGATCCAACCATAGAAATTGATACTCAGCCGTCTTCTGCATCTGCAGTGACGCAAAATACTTATCAATCTTCAACTGTATCCGGCAAGCTCGTGATGCTGTCATTTATTTTTTCTACTTTAGCTTGTGTTTTAGCAATTTATGCCGTGGCCTCAGTTCACGGAGTTTTATAAAAATGATGTACCAACAATAAATATAAAAAGTTATTTTACGGGGAGCCTGTCTTATGTTTGAAGCAAAATCATTTCAACCGGTAGGATGCAAAGAATGCCGGGATCCATCCAAACTCGGTATTGCGTTTACGATGGCATTTCAGCCTATTGTGAATGTACGTGATAAAACCATATTTGGTTATGAAGCGCTGGTAAGAGGCCCGAATCAGGAAGGTGCCGACTCTGTTCTGTCCCAGCTTAATGATAGCAATCGCTATAAATTTGATCAGGCGATTCGGGTTAAAGCGCTGGATCTTGCCAAAAAACTTAATATTCAAGGCATGCTCAGCATCAATTTCCTGCCGAATGCGGTATATCGCCCCGAAACCTGCATACGCGCAACGCTTGAAGCCGCAGCGGAACTGAATTTCCCGACTGACCGCATAATGTTTGAAGTGACAGAAGGTGAAAAGGTCAAAGACCACGACCATTTAAGAAATATTTTTGTTGAATATAAAAAGCAGAATTTCACTACGGCTATCGACGACTTTGGCGCAGGCTATGCCGGCTTGAATCTGCTGGCGGACTGGCAGCCGGATGTCATTAAACTGGATATGTCGCTGACACGCAACATACATAATGACAAGGTACGCCGCTCACTGGTATTCGGCATCATTGCGGTATGCAGAGAGTTGTCTATCAAAATTATTGCAGAAGGTATTGAATGCGCGGAAGAATGTCAGACACTATTTGACCAAGGCGTGGACTTATTCCAAGGTTATCATTTTGCTTACCCTGGTTTTGAATGCCTGCCTGTTGTGCGTGAAGAAGCCTGGCTGTAATCACGCAATATCACTCATCAACCCAATAAACCAACTTGATACGTAACTTATGATCACTTCCAATTCCAGTGCGTATCAGGGTACAGTTGCCAGTGCGCATGCTAATACAGCTATCCCTGCTGAAGATAGGGCGCTGCTATTTCAGGCGGCGCTCGATCAATCCTACAACTCTGTGGTCATCACCGATGCCAACTGTATAGATGGTCCACTGATTGTTTATGCCAACCCTTCATTTGAAAAAATGACCGGCTATTCAATATCCGAGCTCATAGGCAAGTCACCGAAAATTTTACAGGGGCCACTGACTGACCCTCAGGTGATAGAAGAAATGCGTACCTGTATACGCACCGGACAGTATTTTGAAGGTTCCACCATTAATTACGACAAACATGGCAATCCATACAATGTGGAATGGAGCATCTCTCCGATTAAAGACCCCAGTGGTGTTATTCAATATTTCGTCTCTGTGCAGAAAAATATCAGCGCCTTCATCCAAACCCAGCAGGAGCGCAACCTGCTGGTTAAAGCTCTGAATGATTCTCCTGATTGCGTCATCATTACCGATAGTGATAACAAAATTGTCTTCGTGAATACAGGCTTCGAACAGTTGACAGGTTACAAGCAGCAGGAGGTCTTGGGCGCCCCACCATCAATGCTGTGGCAGAATCAGTTTGCGGCAGATCCAAGTTGCAACGCTCATATGCATTTTCAGACCGAAGGCGCCAATTTACGCAAAGACGGCAGTCTGTTTTTTGTTGATCAGAGTATTGCCACCATTGAGGACGAAACCAAAAAGGTTACGCATTATGTCAGCTTCAGCAAGGACGCTACGCAGCGATTGCAATATGAGCTTGCATTAAAGGATATGGCCTCAAAGGACGCGCTGACCGGGATGCTCAACCGCAGATCGGGCGAACATCTGCTCAAGCAGCACACAGCAGATTATGCAGCCTCAAGAAAGCCACTGTGTCTGATTATGCTGGATATTGATAATTTCAAAAAAATCAACGATACCTACGGACATGGCAGAGGCGACGAAATACTGAAATCTAGCAGTCATCTTATCAAAAGCAAAGCTCGGAATTCCGACAATGTCATACGCTGGGGTGGTGAAGAGTTTCTGATTTTGCTGCCTGACACGCAGCTTGCTGCTGCAATGGAGTTTGCCGAGAGAATCCGCAGCAGCATCGCGTATGAAGCCGACCATGAAGCCGGTAAGATTACCGCCTCGCTAGGCGTGGCTCAATTACAAAACGGGGAAAGTAGCGCCAGCTTGCTCAGCCGAGCAGACAAAGCGCTGTACAAGGCAAAATTGCAGGGTAAAAACTGCGTGATGGCGGCTCAATAAATCCTCTACTGCGTTCACCCAAGCTTACGATTCCTGTTTATACTTTACAAACGTATTCACATCAATTCACGGAAATCACCATGGTGACGATAAGTGCATCCACACTGCAAGTATCGATTGAAGTCTGGGCTACACTGGCTTTTGCCTTATCCGGTTTAATTGCCGGTGCTCGCAAAAAACTTGACCCATTCGGCGTATTCGTGGTGACCGGCGTTGCGGCATTCGGCGGTGGCACGCTGCGCGATGTGCTACTGGATAGACGTCCATTTTTCTGGGTGGAGCACGCCAATTGGCTGTGGCTGTTGTTACTGATGTGCATGCTCGCCATGATATTTATGCGCAGCCGGCATATTCCGCTTACAGAACGCGCCATTCTGATACCTGACGCATTAGGCTTGGGGCTGTTTACGGCGCTAGGCACGCAAATCACTTTAAATCTGGATATGCCGGTCATCGTGTGTGCGCTAATGGGGGTGATGACTGCAGTGTTTGGCGGTGTGCTGCGCGACATTTTCTGCAACGAAATTCCCAAGGCATTCAATGATCATCAACCCTATGCGGTCATTGCGTTCAGCGGCAGTTTACTGGTCGTGGTTTTAAACACCATACATTGGCCTGTATGGCTCTGTGTATTCATCCCTGCGAGCCTGATTTTCGTTTGCCGAATCGCCGCAATTTACTTGAACTGGCGCTTACCTAGCTGGAGAATCGAATCTTAACGCTTGGCTTGCTGCTGGCGTGAGTGCTGTATTCTGGATTGACGTTTACGTGCCTGCTTGCGAGAAGGATGCTGGCGGGTTTCCGCATGCTCCAATGCAAACTCGTATAAATCCACCAAATCTTCTTCATTCACATCGATAAACTCTTCCATTTGGCTGAGCGCCCATTTGAAATCCTGCTCATCCAACTCAGGCAATTCAGGATGCGGCTGCTGTACAAACTGTGTGTGGTGTGCATGATGCTGATGGCGCATCGGGTAATGTCTGCCACGTACTAGATTATTTAGAATAATCGCCAACAGCACCATCATGCTGGCATTAATAGCTACCACTTCATAACAGAAGTGCCAACCAATCGCATGTACTTCTGTGCCGCCTAATACCGCAATCATAGCAGTTGCCGCAGCTGGAGGATGCAGACAGTGCATCTGATACATCATGTATACCGACATGAACACTGCCAGCGCTGTTGCGAACGGTGCGGCTGATATCCATTTTGCACAAGCCACACCAATAAAAGCGGCTATCAAATGCCCACCCAATACCGGCCAGGGTTGTGCCAATGGACTATGCGGCACGACGAATAACAAAAATGCGCTTGCCCCCATTGACGCCAACACCAGCAATTTGACAGACAGAGCCAGGTCAACGAAATCGACAAACAAGACCAGACAGAATATTGCCAAACCCGCAGTAGCAGCGCCTATAAACTTCTCACGCAGTGGAATGCTGTTAGGTTTATAGCCCAGCAAGACTAGATTCATGATCTTATTCAAATTTAACATCTAGCTATCAATCCATTCAATTCACCAAATATTGAGGAAACTTTCTCAAGAATCTGCAGCGTTATACACAGGATATTTTTCCATCACTTTGCAAAACAAATCTGAAGCAACCAATACCTGCAACCAAAGCTTTAGATGCGCGTAGCGGCTGCTATCAAACCATTCGGCATCCACCGCCGCAAATTGTCTAATAAAAGGGAAAATAGCAATATCTGCCAGGCTGACTTCAGGACCTAACAGAAATGTATTTTTGACCAATAGCGTCTCAAGTCGCATCAGAAAAACCTCTCCTTGCGCTCGATAAGACTCGGCAGGTTGTTCCGGAAAACGCTCGGCATATTTATAGCGATCCAGACTCTGCTTGAAGCTAACATCATTTTCATGAATGAGTAACGACGTCTGTTCTGCATCTACATTCAACCACCCATCCGAATCAGCAAAGTTCAATGCCCAGCGCATGATATCAAGACTTTGGTCGATGACTCTGCCATCGCTTAGAACTAACACCGGCACTGTCCCTTTGGGAGAAACCTGCAACATATGTTCGGGCTTCTGTTTCAGTGAAATTTCGCGGATCTCGACTTCGACATTCGCATAGTGCAATGCCATACGTGCACGCATGGCATACGGACAGCGTCTGTAAGAGTAAAGTACAGGTAAGGCTTTTGCAGAAAGCATCTTAAACCAAAGTGAGCACTTGCTAACCTAGCGCGCGACAGACATCATGCACTAGCTTGGGACCTTGATAAATTAAGCCGCTATATACTTGTACCAAGCTTGCCCCTGCAGCAATTTTTTCCACCGCATCTGCAGCATTCAGGATGCCGCCAACACCAATAATCGGCAACGCACCTTGCAAACGCTGCGATAAAGTCTGGATTACTTGCGTAGATTTATCACGCACCGGCAAGCCAGATAAACCACCAGCTTCATCTGCGTTAGGCATTCCCTGCACCTTGTCACGCGCCAAAGTAGTGTTCGTGGCAATGACGCCATCAATGTTGTGTTGCATCAGCAAGTCGGCGATTTCATGAATTTGTTCCAGCTCCAAATCGGGTGCAATTTTTAGTGCAATCGGCACATACCGGCCATGCTGCTGGCTTAATACTAGCTGCTGCTGCTTTAAGGTTGCTAGCAGCTGAGCCAGTGCTTCCTTCTCCTGTAACGCGCGTAAATTTTTTGTATTTGGAGACGAAATATTCACCGTGATGTAACTGGCATGCGCATACACTTTTTGCATGCACAGCAGATAATCATCCACTGCGCGCTCGTTCGGGGTGTCGAAATTCTTGCCTATATTAATACCCAGCACACCCTGATATTTAGCGGCTTTTACGTTTTCAACCAGATGATCTACACCCAAATTATTAAAACCAAAACGGTTAATAATACCTTGCGCTGGTTTGACCCTGAACAGTCGTGGTTTCGGATTACCAGGCTGCGCTCTCGGGGTGACTGTCCCTACCTCAATGAAACCGAATCCCAACGCTGCCATGCCGTCGATTACTGCGCCGTTTTTATCGAGACCGGCGGCCAAGCCAACCGGGTTAGGAAAATGAATGCCCATCACCTGGCGTGACTGACAGGCAGGCGCCGCAGGATAACATTTCAACAGCCCCGTTTTATCAGCAAAAGCCAGACTCTTCAAGGTGTAATCGTGGGCTGTTTCAGCGTCCAACTGAAACAAAAAAGGCTTTAAAACTGGATAAATATTCATAACGTAATTTTAGCTTAAATAGCCCTCACCGGGTGTGGTCACCTTATCGCGGCAATGGCATAATGATTTACTTATACACCATATTACTTCACCGCAATGACTCTCCATCAGGCACTATCTCTTTTAGGCAATATCAGTCCAGAGCAATTTCTGGCTGAATATTGGCAAAAGAAACCGCTACTCATCAAAAACGCTATCCCAAACTTTCAAGGTCTGCTGACTCCGGATGAATTGGCGGGACTCGCCTGTGAAGAGGATGTCCAGTCGCGCATCGTAGAAGCAATATATGGCAAATGGCATGTAAGCCATGGTCCATTCAGCGCAGAAGATTTTTCACGTCTGCCGGATCAGCCTGATACAGAACACCGTTGGACGCTACTCGTACAAAGTGTGAACCATTTTATCCCTGAAGCCAGCTCTCTGCTCCGGCAGTTCAGTTTCATTCCGCACGCTAGACTCGATGACCTGATGGTAAGCTATGCGCCGGATGGCGGAGGTGTCGGTCCGCACTTTGATAGTTATGATGTGTTTCTGCTACAAGGTCAGGGCAAGCGCTTGTGGCGCATCAGCGCACAGACAGATTTAACACTAGTTGAAAACGCACCGCTGCGCATTTTAAAAAACTTTGAAACCTCGCAAGAATGGCTGTTGAGCGCGGGTGATATGTTATATCTGCCTCCGCATTTAGCGCACTGGGGCATCGCAGTCAACGATGGCGGCGAAGACTGCATGACCTACTCGATTGGATTTAGAGCGCCCAAACACAAGGAACTGGCAACCGAGTTTTTGGGCTACCTGCAAGACAAACTACAACAAGATGAAAATGCCATGCCCGGCATTTACCAAGATGCGGATCTCACCCTGCAATCACATGCTGCAGAAATCGGCTCTAACATGATAGCCAAGGTCTCACAAACCTTAAATCAAATTGAGTGGTCAAATGAGGTGGTCGCTGACTTTTTGGGGCGTTACCTATCTGAACCCAAACCCGACGTGCTATTTGAACCAAATAACAAGATCAATCCAGCTCTGTTTCACAAGAAAATCCTGCAGCTGGGATTGATGCTCGACTTAAAAAGTCAAATGCTGTTTAGCGATGAAATGTTTTACCTGAATGGTGAGGTGTTCATTGCGACACAATCACAAGCGATGCTATTGCGTCGATTGGCAGACACTCGCAACATTGATGGTGCCAGTTTATCGGAAGCGGATGAGAGTCTACTCACCCAGCTTCGCCAGTGGTATCTATCTGGCTATGTACAAATAGGCAACGATGTCTGAACAAATCCTGATTCCTGACCAGATTCTGAATGGGGAAAATCTCTATACGCAGGCCATAGACCTTGTTATTGCCAAAGCGCAGCGCCGCATTTGGATATTCGATCAGGATTTAAGTCGTGGCGGTTTTTCCAGCTTGACTCGGTATGAATTATTGAAAAGCTTCTTAAGCACCCACGTCGCCAGTGAGCTATGCATCATTCTTCATGGTGGTGATTATTTTCAGCACCAATGTCCACGACTAGTCCATCTACTAAGCATTTATCCACACAAAATGCGTATTCATGTCACTGACAGCAGCATGAAAAACTTCAAAGCATGCTTCATCGTGGCCGATGGGTCACACTACGTTAAACGCATCCACATCGATCAAGCACGTTTTAAATTCGCATGTGGTGATAGAACACCAGGCCATAAAATACAAGACAGCATCATACAAAGCGAAATTCTGCAGCAGCAGTTTTTAGAGCTACAGGCCGCCTCACCTGAAACTATCAGCAGCACTGTCCTTGGTCTTTAAATTGAATTTTAATTAGCTTGCAATTCAATTAATCTAAGCATTTGTAATGCATGAGGATTCATCACTAAACATGCTTAAAAACCTCATGGAAATATATTTCCATGAAAAAAATTGAAAAAACTGGAAACTTTTTTTAAAAAACCTGCATAAAAGCTCAAAAGGTACTGTTTTTTTTCATAATAGCTGGTAGAATTTGCGCCACTCGGTATGCTAATTAAGTAAAAATTTTAAGCAATTATCGAAAAAAGTTTTTTAACAAGTCTCAACCTTTAAGGAAATCAAAATGACACGTTCAATTTTACTTGCTGCATTGTTAGCACTTGCTGTTACAGCTTGTGGTGAAAAAGCTGCTGAAGCTCCTGCTGAAGCTGCTCCTGCTGTTGAAGCACCAGCTGCTGAAGCTGCTCCTGCTGAAGCTGCACCAGCCGAAGCTGCTCCTGCTGAAGCTGCACCAGCTGCTGAAGCTGCACCTGCTGAAGCTGCTAAATAATTTAAATTATTTACAGTTTAAAAAGCCGACTATATGTCGGCTTTTTTATTGTCTGAATTGTATAACTGTCCGTACAGCGCTAGCTAATCATGCGCCAATCAAATCCATCAAGCTGATCCGCCACACCCACCCAATCATCCTCACACCCCAGCACTCCGGCCAGCGCACGCCGTGCCAGCGCAGGTGTATTATTTTTGGCACTTAAATGCGCTGCGACCACGTGCTGCAGTGGGGCATGATCGAGTTTAGCCAACAGCTGCGCAGTATCCAGATTATCTAAGTGCCCGAGCTCTCCGCCTACGCGCTTTTTCAACGGCCATGCATAGGGGCCATTTTTAAGCATGTTAGCATCATGATTGCACTCAAGCATGAGCGCCTGACAGCCATTCAGCTTATGTTCAATATGTGGCGTAATGCGTCCTACATCTGTCAGCACCCCTAATGAGCGCCTACCGTCCGAAAACACACACTGTATAGGTTCGCGTGCATCATGCGGTACCGGAAACGGCTGAACCTCTAATGCCTGAATACTAAATGCGGTATGTCCATCGATGATATTAAGCTGCAGTTGATGCTGGCCAGGCAGGTAACGCTCTGCCATTTTTAGGGTCCCGTATGTGAGCCATATCGGAATATTGAATTTAGCGGCAAATTTAAAAGCGCCGCTGGCATGATCATCGTGCTCGTGCGTAATTACAATGCCGTGTATATCTGATGGCTGCAGCTGCAAACGCGCGAGTCTGGTTTGTGTCTCTTTCAAGCCGAAACCACAATCAAGCATGACCCGCGTCTGCTCGACCTCCACTACAAGCGCATTGCCGGCGCTACCGCTTCCCAGCGAGGCAAAACGCATGTGAATTATCTTAACTGCTCATACATGAGCGCAATGATACGATTTGCCGTGGTGGTGGTAACGCGTTTACCCTCAGCATTGACAACGGTAACTTCAGAATTTCCGTTTTCGCTATCGACCACTTTAACGCGATACTGATTATCCAAGCTGGCTTGCTTTTTGTCATCGGTACCCCAGAATTTCAGGCTTTCGATTAAACTTTTATCTTCTTTTTTACTAGACTTAGTAGAAGATTTGTCTTCATCATCGCCCCAGAACTTCAATGTTTCAAACAAACCTTTTTTCTTTTTGGGCGCGCTGTCGACATCAATATCGGTATAACGCACAAAGAATAAACCATTTGAGCGGTCCTTATCTTCAATCACGAAACCAATACGGTCTAGTGCCAGACCAACCCGACGCCACGCACGATCAAATGGATCGTTAACCATCAATCTGGCGCTGCCATCAGACTCTTTAATGACTTCGGCACGCTTAATCACTGTAGCCTGTGCCAGAATCGATTTGGATTTCTGCTCTTCAACACCCAGTTTCACCATCAATCTGCGCAACAGTTCAGCATCCAACTCAGCATCACTGGCTTGGGGTCTTTGTGCCATTTCTGCATCCGTTTTGTAGCCCCCATCAATCTCACCAAGCTGTGTCTGTATGCGTCGCTTGCCATCATCAGGCGCTCCAGTCACTGAGCGATGCGTCATATAAATTTCTGTCGTATTAGGTTCTGCACCACGATCCAAGCGCGTACGGAATTTTTTTCTATCGGCAAAACCTGACAGCTTATCCAGCCATTTGTCGAATTTTTCCAGCGCGTTGGCATTTTGCTCTTTAATTTTTACTGCATCAGATTCAATCCACTCAGTCTCCATCACACCTATCTGTGGATTTTCGACACGCACAGCAAAACCCATGTCGAGCCAGAACTCACGTATCACTGGCCAGATTTTCTCGGCAGGCGCATTGACTACCAGCCAGCTTTGCGGACCAGAGCGTTCCAAGCGCACACCATCTGGGGTCTGCAATACTTTTTCAACGCCGACTTCCTGGCCTTCCTGTTCCTGGGTATAGGACGAATAGCTAGTGCTTCCGGGTACAGTGTAAGTGTCGTTGCTAGGGCTGGCAGTCAGATCTGGCGGCACTTCTAGTGGACGGGAACGGCTGGCACCTTTGTAATCAGGTGCGGTATTAATAAAGGGAATCGAATCACACGCAGTGAGACTGGATAACAATAGAACAGGCAGTATTAATGTCCGTGATTTATGAACTGATTTATTTTTATTCATTTTAGCCACAGCGTTATTGACGTGTTTCATTCAAACCTCTTTTGAGACATGTATGCATTTAAAGAATTTGTGCAGCTTGAGCAGCCTGACGAAGCACTTCGTGATATTGCGCAGATAAGTTCACGAGCGGCAGACGAATTCCGGTTTTAATCAATCCCATTTGTTGCAGCACCCATTTCACGGGTATCGGGTTCGCTTCGAGGAACAATTTTTGGTGCAGCGCAAATAGCTTTGCATTAATAGCACGTGCATGCTGAATATCACCCTCTCGCGCAGCCTCGCACATTTCATGCATAAGCTTTGGTGCTACGTTGGCAGTCACCGAAATGACCCCCTTAGCACCCATTAACATCAAAGGCAGTGCTGTTGCGTCATCACCGCTGTAAACTGAAAAGCCTTCGGGCGCGCGCTGCAGCAAATCCGTACCGCGTTCCAAGCCGCCTGTAGCATCCTTGATGCCGACGATATTTTTGTGCGCGGCCAAACGTAAAGTCGTGTCGTTTTGAATATCACAACCGGTTCTACCTGGCACATTGTAAAGAATTTGTGGAATATCCACGGCATCAGCCACCGCTTTAAAATGCTGATAAAGACCTTCTTGTGTGGGCTTATTGTAATATGGCGCCACCAGCAGACAAGCATCGGCGCCCAGTGCCTTGGCCTCTTGCGTAAGCATGATGGCCTCTTTGGTAGAGTTAGCGCCTGTGCCTGCAATCACTGGCACACGTTTATTGACTTGCTCGACTGCTGTTTTAATCAGCAAACAATGCTCATCAAAATCCACTGTAGGCGATTCACCCGTAGTGCCTACAATTACGATGCCATCCGTACCTTGATCAATATGATAATCAATCAGCGTTTTCAGACACGGAATGTCCAAGCGCCCGTCTTCCAGCATGGGCGTTACAATAGCGACTAAACTACCTTGCAGCATAGCAAACCTAAACGATTCATAATTTATCATTTTAACTTAAAAGATTGATAAATATACACTCTCCACCGGTGAAACTTAGTGGCCATGTACACAGACCAATCTATATATGCGCAAGCTACGTTGAATTATCGTGCAACAGCACAGCGTATCGCGCCTAAAAGCGTTATAATTACAACACTTTAATGGCGCCTAATCCGAGTATCCACACCGAACATGAGCTTTGACTTGCATCATTACATTATGATTTTAATCGGTACTGTGTTTGTCAATAACATCGTACTGGTAAAAATTCTTGGCCTGTGCCCTTTTATGGGCGTATCTAAAAAGCTTGAAGCCTCTATCGGCATGGCAGGAGCTACTGCATTTGTACTCAGCATAGGCTCCATGACCAGCTGGGGCATTAACGAATATCTGCTGGAGCCGAATGGCCTGATGTACCTGCGTACATTGTCATTTATTGTAATTATTGCGGGCGTTGTGCAGCTCACTGAAATGGTCATGGAAAAAAACTTTCCGGTGCTTTATCAAGGCCTAGGTATTTTTCTGCCACTCATCACCACCAACTGCGCGGTGCTCGGCATCCCGCTGCTAAACGCGCAGGCAAGTCACAGTTTTATAGAATCACTGTTTTTTGGCTTAGGTGGCGCATTGGGTTTTTCTCTAGTGTTAATTCTGTTTGCTTCAATGCGCGAGCGCATGGAAGCTGCCGATGTGCCTGTTGTATTCAGAGGGTCAGCCATCGCCATGGTGACAGCCGCACTCATGAGCTTGGCATTTATGGGCTTCGCCGGGTTGGATAAATACTAAATCTGTATGCACATTTACAGAACAAATATTCACCAGGTCACCCTAAAATTTGCAAATAACAACAACCTCAGTAATGACTGAAATTTAACTGCACAGCAACTATGTTACTAAGTTCTCTTTATGTAATGCTTGGCCTTGCCCTTGTTTTGGGTATTTTGCTGGGCATTGCAGCCCTTCTGTTCAAGGTTGAAGGTGACCCGCTGGTTGCGCGCATCGATGCCATATTGCCGCAAACGCAATGCGGTCAATGCGGCTACCCAGGCTGCAAACCATATGCCACGGCGATTGCCAATGGCGAAGCTGACATTAACCAATGCCCGCCCGGTGGCGATGCAGGTGTTCGTGCACTGGCAGATTTACTGGGGGTAGAATATAAACCGCTGAATGCCGAACACGGCATGCCCAAGCCAAAATCTGTGGCGTTTATTGATGAAGCGACCTGCATCGGCTGTACCTTATGCATACAGGCCTGCCCGGTAGATGCTATTTTAGGGGCAGCCAAACACATGCACACTATCATCGCCTCTGAGTGTACCGGCTGTGAACTATGTGTGGCGCCTTGCCCGGTGGACTGCATCACCATGCAGCCAATTGCTGAAACTCCGGATAACTGGAAATGGAAATACCCCGTGATACCGATTAAAGCTATGCCTGCTGCTGGAGGCAACGCATCATGATAAGCAGCATTGTCAATTTTGCATCCAAGCTATTAGGCAGCGCAGCGACTGTACAGGACTATTATCGTTTTAATGGTGGCGTTCATCCTGCCGAACACAAACAGGAATCGACACTGAAACCGATTGGCAAGCTGCCGATTCCACAGACACTGGTACTGCCGCTGCGTCAGCATGTTGGGTATATCCCAAAAATTAAAGTAAAAATCGGTGATTATGTGCGCAAAGGCCAAATGCTGGCAGAGGCAGAAGGCAGCGTTTCTGCGGCGATTCATGCGCCAAGCTCAGGCACTGTCAGTGCAATTAGTGAAGCAATCATTCCACATCCGTCCGGCTTGCCCGACATGTGCATCACCATCACACCTGATGGCAAAGACAGCTGGATAGATTTAAAGCCGACTGACTGGCGCAATACACCGAAAACAGAGTTAGTGGCCAGTCTGAGACTTTCCGGCATTGTAGGTTTAGGCGGTGCGACTTTCCCAACCCATATCAAAGTGCGTGCAGACGGCAAGTCCGGCGTACATACACTGGTGATTAATGCCGCTGAGTGTGAACCTTACATCACTTGCGATGACATGCTGATGCGTGAACATGCCGATGAGATCGTCAAAGGCATGGAAATCGTAAAATACTTGCTGGGTGCTGAACACTGCGTTGTGGGCATTGAAGACAACAAACCAGAAGCTACTGCCGCCATGCGTGAAGCTTGTGTAGCCTTACCCGGCAGCGCGGTAAAGGTAGTGCCCACCCTCTACCCTAGTGGTGATGCGCGACGTTTGATTCATTTGCTGTTGGGCACTGAAATCCCGCATGATAAACGCTCAACCGATGTAGGCATTCAAGTATTCAATGTCGCTACGGTGCGTGCGATTTATCGCTACTTTACCTTTGGTGAACCCTCTTTAAGCCGTATCGTCACCATGACCGGCAATGTTGCGAACCCACAGAATTTTGAAGTGCTGTTTGGCACGCCACTGCAAACCTTAATCGCAGCGGCGGGTAATGCAGGTGCAGATACCACACATTTCATTATGGGCGGGCCGATGATGGGATTTGATTTACCATCTGCTAATGTGCCGATCACCAAAGCCGCCAACTGCATTATTGCTGCTACGCCACATATGTTTGCAGCGCCTCCGCCCGCGATGCCCTGCATACGCTGCGCACGCTGCGCTGATGCTTGCCCGGTGAATTTGCAGCCTCAAGAGCTTTATTGGTTTGCCAAATCAGATAACTTCGAAAAAGCGCGCGATTACAATTTGTTCGATTGTATCGAATGTGGCTGCTGCAGCTATGTCTGCCCAAGCAACATTCCCTTGGTGCAGTATTATCGCTACGCCAAGAGTGAAATCATTGCTGCAGACAAAGCTAAAGAAGCCGCTGATCTCGCGCGTGAGCGCAACGAGTTCAGGTTAGCGCGCATAGAGCGTGAAAAACTGGAACGCGCGCAAAAACATGCGGAACGTGCCGCCAGCGCAAAAAAAGAAGAGGTGCCGGCAAACACTGCCGATGCCAAACCTGCTGCAACCGACACAGGAAACCAGGCCAGCGCGGCAGCAGATGATGCGAAAAAAGCCGCCATTGCCGCAGCGATTGAGCGCGCAAAAGCAATGAAACAGGCTCAGGCAGGGAACGATACACCGGCTGCAAGCGAGGCTCAGTCCGCCAAATCTGAAAAAGCCGCGGCAGCCAAAGCTGCTGTTGATAATGATCCGGATAAGCAAGCCAAGATTGCGGCTGCCATCGCACGTGCCAAAGCGCAGAAACTTGCAGCAGCACAAAACGCGGCTGATAATGCAGCAGCCCCTGCTGCACATGCTGCCGGTGACAGTGCTGTAGAACAAGCTAAAGCTGAACAGTCCAAACAGGACAAACAGGCACTGATAGCTGCGGCAATCGAACGTGCAAAAGCGCAAAAACTTGCAGCCGCGCAAGCGGGAGTTGCGCCAAAAAATACGGATAACGTCAGCCCTAGCGTAAAAGCAGAAATTGAAAAAATAGACGCGATACGTGAAAAGGCACATATTGCTGACAATACTGATAAAACTTAAGACTTAATTGCGTACTCGATTGTGCATTTGAAATAATGCGTTAGGAAAAATTTTGAACCGCTCACCTTATGTTAGTGACGCCCCCAGCGTCAGCGTGATTATGCTTAAAGTGCTGCTGGCACTTATCCCTGGCATTTTTGCCTATGCATGGGTATTTGGCGGCGGCATTCTTGTCAGCATTGCACTGGCAACATTGACCGCATTGGCAGCTGAAGCAGCCCTGCTAAAAATCCGTCAGCGCCCCATCAAGCCTTACTTATCAGATTTAAGTGCCGTCGTTACCGCATGGCTGCTCGCGCTGGCATTGCCACCACTAGCGCCTTGGTGGCTAGTGGTTGTAGCGACCCTATTCGCCATTATTGTGGCAAAGCAGCTTTATGGCGGTTTGGGCTACAACCCGTTTAACCCGGCCATGGTTGGATATGCTGCCATGCTGATTTCATTTCCGATTATCATGACCAAATGGCCTGCGCCATTAACTTTGGCACAAAATCCACTCAGCTTCACCGAGCAGTTAAGTTTTATTTTCAGCAGCACCTTGCCTGCAGGTGTCACGGTGGATGCCGTCACTTCGGCAACCCCGCTGGATTACCTGAAAACACAACTCATGCTGAATCACGAAGTGTCAGGCATTGCACAAGCACCTATTTTTGGTATGTTTGGCGCAAAAGGCGGCGAATGGATTAGTGCGGGCTACCTGCTGGGTGGCTTATACCTGGTGCAACAGCGCATCATCAGCTGGCATTTGCCTACTGCGTTTTTGACGGCGCTAGCGCTGATTTCACTTATTTTCTACGGCGCAGATAACGCTCACTATGCCAACCCGCTGTTTCATTTAATGAGCGGTGCATCCATGCTGTGTGCATTCTTCATCATCACCGACCCGGTAAGCGGGCCAACGACACCACGCGGTAAATTATATTTTGCTGCCGGGGTTGGCATATTGACCTATTTAATTCGCGTATATGGGGGTTATCCAGATGGCGTAGCGTTCGCGGTACTCATCATGAATATGTGTGTGCCTATGATAGACGCTGCTACCCAGCCGCGTGTATTTGGTCATGAAAAATAACGGCTTATACGAACTCTGAAACTTTACTATGCCAGAAACCTTAGTCAAACACGCGACAAAAACTGCAATCACACTCACTGCGTTTGCCTTAGTCGGCACAGCTTTGCTTGCATATATTTTCGCTATCACGCGTGCGCCGATTGAAGCCAGCGAGGCGGAAGCCAAGCTGTCGCTGTTCAAACAGATTATGCCGCAGGAAAACTTTGACAACGACATTCTCAAGGACGTAGTGAAAATTGCACCTGACCCACTCTTGGGCAACCATACTCCTAGCTTCGCCAATATTGCCAGAAGCAATCAAAAAGTTGCCGGTGTCATTTTGGAAGCGATTGCACATGATGGCTATAGCGGCGATATTAAATTGTTGATTGCTTATCATGCGGACGGCACCATAAGCGGCGTAAGGGTTCTGGCTCACAAAGAAACCCCCGGCTTGGGCGATTATATTGACATTGCGCATGATGATTGGATTAAAATCTTTGATAATGAATCTTTAGCCAAAACACCTGCCCAACAATGGCAGGTGAAAAAAGACGGCGGAAAATTTGATTACATGGCTGGCGCTACCATTACCCCACGAGCAGTTGTCAAAGCCGTGCATAAGGCCACGCAATATTTTGAACAGAATAAACAAACGCTGTTTGCCACACCTGTGGTAGATAATTCTGCACGGCAGAAATGAGATAGCACATGAACGATTTTAAAGAAATTACCTTAAATGGACTATGGAAACAAAACCCAGGCGTTGTGCAACTGCTTGGCTTATGCCCAACATTAGCAGTCACTACCACAGCTGTGAATGGCTTGAGCTTGGGTCTTGCGACTGCACTGGTAATGGCTGCCGCCAATGGCTCGGTATCCCCTGTGCGTAAATTCATTCCCAGCGAAATCCGAGTGCCGGTATTTATTCTGGTCATCGCAGCACTGGTGACTGTGATTGACTTATCCATCAATGCGTTTGCACATCCACTGCATAAAGTACTGGGTATTTTCATTCCATTGATTGTAGTGAATTGTATTGTGCTGGCTCGCGTAGAGTCTTTCGCGGCGAAGAACGCTCCCGTTCCTTCCATATTGGATGGTTTCATGATGGGGAGTGGTCTTGCTTTGGTATTGACTTTGCTAGGTGGCATGCGTGAAATCGTGGGCAAAGGTACGCTGTTTTCGGGTTTGGATCTGGTGTTTGGGGCAGAGGCAAAACAATTTGTATTGACCATTATTCCGGATTATCACGGCTTTCTGTTGGCCGTGCTGCCACCCGGTGCTTTTCTCGGATTGGGTGCGCTGATTGCGTTACGCAACTGGGCAGAGATTAGAAAAACCGAACAGGCCAGCACACCTGACGGTAAGTTGGATCCTGTCTTGAATCACTAAATAGCAGCATCACTCCATCACGAATTGACCGGATAACACAGCAGCGATGAACGCGCATAAACGCACCGAAATTTTCAGGCGCCTAAGTGTTGCGATTCCCAACCCCACCACTGAACTCAAGCACAGCTCGACTTTTGAGCTGCTGATTGCGGTCATTTTATCTGCACAGGCAACCGACAAAGGTGTAAACATCGCCACCGATAAACTGTTCGCAGTAGCGAATACGCCTGAAGCCATACTGGAACTTGGGCTGGAAGGCCTAGAAAGCTATATCAAAACCATAGGGCTTTATCGTGCCAAAGCCAAGAATGTACTGGCAACCTGTCAACAGCTGATTGAGAAGCATCAATCTCAAGTACCCAATAACCGCGCCGCTTTGGAGGCGCTGCCCGGAGTAGGCAGAAAAACCGCAAATGTGATTCTCAATACTGCGTTTGGTGAACCTACGATTGCCGTCGATACGCATTTATTCAGGCTGGGGAATCGCATTAATCTGGCGCCTGGAAAAACCGTGCTGGAAGTCGAACATCGATACCTTAAAACCATTCCTAAAGCCTATCTCAAGGATGCCCATCACTTGCTGATTCTGCATGGCCGCTACACCTGTACCGCCCGCAAACCGAAATGCAGCATATGCTGCATAGAGGACTTGTGCGAATACAAAGCCAAAGAATATTAGCTGCATAAATGATTCATGATAAAAGCAGCCACCAGTATCGTTCTAGGTAACTCAGCAAGCGCAGACTTGGCCGCCAAGGCCGTGCGCGAAGCCATGCGAAAAGCAGACATCTCCGTTGCCAACAGCGTCTTATTATTCGTCACTTCCGAATTTGCAGCTGCGCCACAGGATGCTATCAAGGCAGCAGCCAAGGCCGCAAACAGCACGCAAATTATGGGCTGCTCGGCCAGTGGCATTTTTACCGAAGATGACTGGGTGTTGGATGCACCGGCCGTTGCCGCCATGGTATTTGGCGGCGATTTACATTTAATGCAGGCTCAAGCGGGTGTAGGTCACCCCCCCCTGCTGACACTGACCGCACCCAATGCCATCAACAGCACATGGCTAAATAACGGAAATCCACGTTACGGTGGTGTATCTGGGGATGCCATAGGACAAGGGCCATTTTCAGTATGGCAGAATGCCAAAGGTGAATTATCCGGCCATGTAGAAGCGCACATTTCTGGCGCTGCAGTCACTACAGGCTGCTCACATGGCCTACAGCGGTTGAACCAGCCGCAGCTGATCAACCAAACCGCACAATTTGATGTATTCACGCTTAATCAGCAACCCGCTTTGAGTAGCTTAGTGAAAGCCTGGAAATTTCATAGCAAAACAGATAGCGCACCGCCTTTGCATATGATGATGGCCATTTATGCAGACAGCGCAGAAGCGATTATGGACGGTAAGTTTAACCAGTCCAATATTATCGCCTGCGATGAAGAAAACCAAAGTATCACGCTGGCTCATTCTCTGAAACCTGGCCAGTTTTTGAGCTGGTGTCTGCGCGACAGCAAGATATCTGAATCGGATATGATGCTGATGAGCAGCCGCATGGCAGGTGCATTACATGAAGCACCAAAGTTTGGGCTCATGTTCTCCTGTTTAGGCCGTGGACCTTATTTTTACAATGGCATGGATCGAGACTTGGAAATTGTGAAACAAACGTTTCCGCACATGCCCTTACTCGGCTTTTATGGCAATGGAGAAATTGCCAACCTCAATGGTCAAAATCAACTGCTCCCCTATTCTGCGGTATTATCGCTGTTTACCACCCCAAATCAATCTGACAAGGCAACATGAGCTTATATAACCCTAGCCGTGACCAGGCAAGACAATTTTTATTTGATGCTTGGGCAAAATTCAAGCAACAGTCTGCACTCACTGATTTGGAAAAAATTGCAGTGGAAGTCATACAAATGCATCCTGAATATCATGGCATACTAGATGCACCGGAACGTTATATGGCTCAGCAGTATTTTCCGGAGATGGGAGAAACCAATCCATTTCTGCACATCAGTCTGCACTTATCTGTGATTGAACAAATCAGCATCAACCAGCCTATCGGCATTGTACAGGCTTACGCCGATTTACTGGAAAAACATCAGGACAAACATCTAGCGCAGCACGACATGCTGGATTGTTTGGCCGAAACAATTTGGCATGCTCAGCGTAATAACTGCCCGCTGGATTCGGCGCATTATCTCGGCCTGCTGCAACAAAAAACTGGAACAGCAACATGACAGACAATATTCATGACTGGCTGAATGCACATGGTGATTATTTATACCGTTTTGCACTGGCACGATTGAAAGACCCGCACCAAGCCGAGGATGCTGTTCAAGAAACCATGCTGGCAGCAATTAAAAGTAATTCTTTCGAGGGTGATTCAGCCGTACGCACCTGGCTCACCGGCATACTTAAACACAAAATGATAGATTTACAGCGCAAACAACTGCGTGAACAGCCAGTTTCCGATCTGGTCGATCTGGATAATACAGACACCAGCATGGACGACTTTTTCGATCAGTCTGGGCATTGGCTGGAGCGACCACTGGCGATGAGCATGCCAGACGATGCTTTATCGCAGAAACAATTCCTGAGCATTCTTGATGAATGCATCAACAGACTGCCTGCCAAACTCAAAGTGATATTCATGCTGCGTGACGTGCAGGAAACGGAAAATGAAATAATTTGTAAGGAGCTCAATATTACATCGACCAATGCTTGGGTAATGTTATATCGAGCAAGGATGGGACTAAGAAAATGTTTAGAGTTGAATTGGACTTGAGGTAACGTATGCTTAACTGCAAACAAGCCAGTAAACTCGTTTCACAATCATTAGACCGTCCTCTATCCTGGACAGAAAGGTGCCAGCTTAGACTGCACCTTTTTATCTGCAATCCGTGCAGACGTTTTGCCAAGCAGCTGAAACTTTTGGCTGCAGCCATTCATCTACGCAATAAGATGACGGAAAATGATCAGGATTTAAAACTCTCACCCGCAGTAAAAACCAGAATTTTGCAGGCTAGTAACAAGAGTATCTAGTAACAACAGCCTTATGCAAAACAGCGAGTTTCATTTTTTATTAATATAAAGGAAAGCATCATGAATAAAACGCAAAAAACCATTTCTTTAGCGATTGGCAGTGCTTTTGCCCTTTCAATTGCGGCAACCAACGTGAGTGCAGCGGAAAATCCATTTGCATTGAAATCACTGTCAAGTGGCTATCAAGTTGCCGACCATCATGACAAAGCCAAAGACGGCAAATGCGGTACCGGTAAATGCGGCAGCAGCATGAAGGAAGCTGAAGGCAAGTGCAGTGCTGAAAAAGCGCATGAAGGCAAATGCGGCGGCGACAAAATGACTGAGGGTAAATGCAGCGCCGACAAAGCACATGAAGGCAAATGTGGCAGTGAGAAAAAATAATCAGCTGCTGATTATTTTGATGTATGGTCGCTTTGAAAACAATGCATAAACATATGCAGGTGAGCAAAATGCACGCTATGCAATATCAAAGCAGCCAAATTCAAGGTGTGGGTCTGGGGTTAAAGCGTGAGCTGATTCCCCAGATTCAATCTAACTATGGCAACCCTGAAATCGCCAATATTCAATTTCTGGAAATCGCACCTGAAAACTGGTTAAATGCTGGCGGTCAATATCGTGAACAGTTGGCATGGTTTGCAGAGCGTTACCCGCTCGTCTGTCATGGTTTGTGCCTATCTGTAGGCGGGCCTAACCCGCTAAACACCGACTTCATTCGCCAAGTTAAAACTTTTCTCAAGCAATATGAAATTCCGGTCTATACCGAACATTTAAGTTACTGCGGTGACGGCCTACATGGCGCACAAGGTTATTTATATGACCTGTTGCCGATACCGTTTACAGAAGAGGCAGTACATTACGTTGCCGGCCGCATTCGACAAACCCAAGATATCCTGGGGCAGCAAATTGGCATTGAAAATGCCTCGGCCTATGTTGCCGCACCTATCTCCGAAATGGACGAGCCCACCTTCATCAACGCTGTCATTCGTGAAGCGGATTGTCTGCTGCATCTGGATATCAATAATGTTTACGTCAACAGTGTGAATTTTGGATTTGACCCGCATGCCTTTCTGCGGGGATTACCGGGTGAGCGCATTGTGTACAGTCATATGGCAGGACATTATCAACAAGCGCCCAATTTGCTTGTGGACACGCATGGGGAAAATATCATAGACCCGGTATGGGCACTGCTAGCAGATGCTTATCAGTTATTTGGCGTGTTTCCTACCCTGCTTGAGCGCGACAACAATATTCCGCCCCTGACTCAATTAATGCTGGAAATTAACAAAATTGCCGACTACCAGCGTGCCGGCATACCAAGACGCCAAGATTTCAACATGGCTGCGCTTAACCCCATCTAATGTCTGCACCAATTCCTGAATTTCAGCGTTATCAGCTTGCGTTCACTGCACATCTGCGTGATCCACGGCAGTATCCTGCCCCATCAGGCGTGCCCACCAAACGCATGGCTGTGTACGATGAGATCGTTTTCAACAATCTGCTGCAGTCGGTCTCAGCTTGTTTCCCCGTTGCAAGTGCGGTGCTGGGCAAGCGCAAATGGCGCAGACTGGTGCAAGAATTCATGCGCAGTTATTCAGCCAACAGCCCTTTATTTCGGGAAATTCCGAAACAGTTTGTCGACTTCCTGCGCAGCAACCAATCTGTTCAGGATGAACTGCCACCCTATATTCACGCCCTGTGTCATTATGAATGGATTGAACTGCATGTAAGCGCACTGCCTTTAGAAATCCAGCCTGTTAGCACAGAGACGATTGTAGATTTAAATTCCATGCTTGCTGTATTTAATCCCACGCTACAGTTATTAAGTTATGACTATGCCGTGCATCGGATTTCTCCTCGCAAAAAACCGAATCAGCTCATGCCAACCCAGCTCCTTGTGTATAGAAACACCGAGCATAAAGTGAAATTTGTGGAGATTAACGCAGTGACTTATCAGTTAATTACATTGATGCAGTCACAGCGGCTGACTGGAGCCCAAGCTTTGAAGACGCTGGCGCAGCAGCTGGGATATGCTGATGTTGAAACCATCATGCAGTATGGATTATCCATACTGCATGAACTTAGCGCTCAGGAAATTATAATTGGTGTGGAAAAATCTGACTAATCAAAAGCCGCTTGCTGGCGCTGCTCTAACGTCTGCAGCAATGTCTTCTGCTGCTCAACCGGCATATCCCACCACGCTCTGATTTCATCTATGGTGCGATAACAGCCATGACAAAATCCGGTTTCATCATTCATGCTGCAAACACCAATACACGGTGATTCAACTTCTTCCTGCATTTGCTTGGACATTTTTTCTATCAACCTTATCGCATCATTTCATGTTCACAAATTAATCAGCACTTAAGCTGAAAAATTCAACTCGGTACGTTTAACTTAATACGCCGTGACATTGTTTATATTTTTTACCTGAGCCGCATGGGCAAGGGTCATTACGGCCAACCTTAACACCTTCACGCACAACCGGCTGATTTGGTGTGGCTTCAACTGCTGCATCAGCCGAGCCGAGCGCCTCGTCATAATCCGCATGCTGATATTGTACGTTTTCAACTTCGGCTGGCTTTTCTACCGCTTCCACATCAGCCTCTGTTTTCACCTGCACTAGCATAGTGACTTTGGTCACCTCTGCTTTAATGGTATTTAGTAATCCTTCAAACAACTCAAACGCTTCACGCTTATATTCTTGCTTAGGGTTTTTCTGAGCGTATGAGCGCAGATGGATACCCTGACGCAAATGGTCTAAGGCCGCCAAGTGTTCGCGCCAGTGATTGTCCAGACTCTGCAGCATGACTGAACGTTCAAATTGACGCAGTATTTCAGGGCTGGCCAGTGCTTCTTTTTCTGCATAAACTTTATTGGCTTCATTGATAATATGGTCGCGCAATGTTTCTTCATGCAGATCAGGATTGTCTTCCAGCATTTTTTGCAGTGGAACATCCAAACCGGTTTCAGCCTTCAACTCACGCTCCAGCGCAGGTACATCCCACATTTCTTCCACGCTATCCGGTGGAATATGCGTTGCAATCATATTACGCAAAACATCTTCACGCATCGCTGCAATGGTTTCACCAATATCGGCAGCATCCAGCAGCTCATTGCGCTGCTCATAAATCACTTTACGCTGATCGTTGGAAACATCGTCATACTCAAGCAATTGCTTACGAATATCGAAGTTACGACCTTCTACCTTGCGCTGTGCGTTCTCGATAGCGCGCGTTACCCAAGGGTGCTCAATCGCTTCGCCATCCGGCATATTGAGCTTGCCCATGATTGCTGAAACACGATCGGAAGCAAAAATACGCAGCAGCTGATCTTCCAGTGACAAGTAAAAACGGCTGGAACCCACATCACCCTGGCGACCGGAACGACCACGCAGCTGATTATCTACGCGACGTGATTCATGACGCTCTGTACCAACAATATGCAGACCACCCGCTGCCAGTACCGCATCATGACGGGTCTGCCACTCTGCCTTAATCTGCGCAATTTTTGCTTTTTTCTGCTCTTCGCTCAAGCTGGCATCGGCTTCAACTTCCAGAATTTCCGGCTCAGGATTACCCCCCAGCACAATATCCGTACCTCGACCGGCCATGTTGGTGGCGATGGTGATGACACCAGGGCGACCCGCCTGCACAATAATTTGCGCTTCACGCTCATGCTGTTTTGCATTCAATACTTGATGCGGCAGCTTAGCTTCATTCAACAGCTTAGAAATCAGCTCGGAGTTCTCAATTGAAGTCGTACCCACCAACACTGGTTGACCGCGGCTTTGGCAGTCTTTAATGTCTTCAATGACTGCGGCGTATTTCTCACGTGAGGTTCTGTACACCTTGTCCATGGCGTCTTTGCGCTGCATGGTGCGATGTGTAGGAATCACCACGGTTTCCAAACCATAAATCTGGTTAAACTCGTAAGCTTCAGTATCAGCAGTACCTGTCATCCCTGACAGCTTGCTATACATACGGAAATAATTCTGGAAAGTGATAGAAGCTAATGTTTGATTCTCTTTTTGAATCTCCACATTCTCTTTGGCTTCCACTGCCTGATGCAGGCCGTCAGACCAGCGGCGTCCTGCCATCATGCGGCCGGTAAACTCATCCACAATCACAATCTGACCATCACGCACCACATAATGCTGGTCACGATGGTACAGGTTGCGTGCACGTAATGATGCGTATAAATGATGCACCAGCGTAATATTGGAAGCTTCATACAGACTTGAACCTTCCGCAAGCAAGCCCGCTTCGGCCAGCAGCTGTTCAGCATGCTCGTGTCCATTCTCGGACATCACCACATTCTGCGCTTTTTCATCTACCCAGAAATCGCCTTCGCCTTCCTCTTCGGTTTGCGGCACCAATTTGGCGGCTACGGCATCAATTTGTTTATACAGTGCAACACTGTCATCGGCCTGACCAGAAATAATCAGCGGCGTACGTGCCTCATCAATCAAAATCGAGTCAACTTCATCGATCAAAGCATAGTTTAAGCCGCGCTGCACACGCTCTTCAGCGCTGTAGACCATGTTATCGCGCAGATAATCAAAACCGTATTCGTTATTGGTACCGTATGTAATATCAGCAGCGTATGCGAGTCGCTTCGCTTCGTTCTGCATCTGCGACAGATTGATACCAATCGACAAGCCGAGGAAGTTATATAACTTACCCATCCACTCCGCGTCACGTTTAGCCAGATAGTCGTTCACCGTAATCACGTGCACGCCTTTGCCGGTTAATGCATTTAAATATGCGGGCAATGTGGCTACCAAGGTTTTACCTTCACCTGTACGCATCTCGGCAATCTTGCCAGCATTAAGCACCATGCCGCCTATCAGCTGCACGTCGAAATGACGCATACCCAATACGCGTCGACTGCCCTCACGCACCACGGCAAAAGCTTCTGGGAGCAATTTCTCAAGACTCTCACCTGCTGCATAACGCTGTTTAAATTCAGCAGTCTTTGCGCGTAAAGCCTCATCACTCAACGCCTGCATTGCCGGTTCCAAGGCATTAATCTGCTGCACCTTTTGTGCATACTGCTTAACTAGCCTCTCGTTACGGCTACCGAATAATTTTTTAAACAACGTCGATATCATGAAATGTAAGACTTTCAGCTTGAGGATAAAACCTGATGGTTAGTGATGTTATGGTTAGTGATATTGCGTGAATGAAACTAAATTAATTCTTAATCTAGATTAATTTCTTAACTTTCTAGTGCGCGCCTTTTGTATCAATTTATTTTGAGATATTTACGCGGGTCCAAAGGGTTTCCCGCCAACCTGATTTCATAATGCAAATGCGGCCCTGTGGACCTTCCGGTGCTGCCAACTTCGGCAATGATTTGACCTTTACGCACACGCTCACCGGCCTTAACTAACAATTTAGAAGCATGGGCATAGCGTGTTTCCAAGCCTGAGCCGTGATCAATCTTTACGATTTTACCATAATCAGGGGTCTGCTCAGCGCTAATCACGATGCCGCCTGCAGCTGCATAGATGGGCGTACCCGAATCTGCGGTGAAGTCTAAGCCTTCATGAAATGCCTTATGGCCATTAAAGGGGTCCAATCGCCAACCGAAACTCGAAGAGTTATAAGCAGCATTAATCGGACTAATATTGGGCAATGTATTTTTGAGTACGCTCTGCTGCAAAAGTTTAGCTTCGATATTGCTTAAAAATTCGGTACTGAATTCTATTTTTACTGCCAATTCCGCAATGCGGCTTTGCAGCTCCTCCTCACTTAAAGGCTGTTCCATCACCAAAGGGCCGCCACGATTAGGTGATCCCGTTGTAGTGACTTGCTTAGAAAGCGGTTTTGCCAATGAAGGCGAAGTTTGAGCAGTCGAATTGGAAGCACCATTATCAACAGGCATCTTTTCCCCGGCTAATTTAGCCAGGCGTTCACTCTGCGCATCTAAACGCATCATGCGCGCCTGCAATTCACCAAGCTGCACTGCATAAGCATCCAGATGTTTTTGCGGGTTATTGAAAGAGAAACGCAAATGGCTGGGGATGAATGATCTGACACCCTGTTTGGAACTCGCCGGCTGTGGCACAATGATTAAACTGGCAATGAGCACTGCAAGCAACACAATTGCAGCGAGCAGCAAGCCAACCTGCAGCAAAGACAGCGTTCTAGCCTTTGCCATATTATTTGAAACTAAAATGATGTTCATACTACCCCTAATCATTGCCGGCTCTCATCATTACCGCTTCTAAAACTTCAGCATAAAGACGCGCCATGGAACGATTCAATTCATTACTCAAGCACCCCGAGCTCAATGCGCTTCACACGCGCACACAGGCAGTTCAGGCTGCACAAAAAATCTGGGAGGCAATTGCGCCAGCTGATGTGACTAAATTCAGCCATGCCAGCAGCATCAAAAATCAACAATTTACCGTGGTTGCCGACAACAGCGTGGTTGCCGCGAAAATCAAGCTTTTAATACCTAGCTTATTGATTCAACTACAAAAGCAAGAACGTGAAGTTACTGCAATTCGGGTAAAAGTGCAAGTAAAATCTGCCCCGCAAGCCAAGCCAAAAAGCCCCAGAAAACTGAGTACAGCCGCCGCACAGCGACTGGAAAATCTCAGCAGCCAACTCGGTGATTCCGCACTCAGTGCAGCCCTCAAAAAACTCTCCAAAAACGCAGAATCCTAAATCACTGAATTGCCCATCGCACATATGTGCAGCGACTATTGTGAGCACCCATGATTAATGCAATAATGAACCACTGTTACAATTTATTTACATAAAAAGGAGTCATAACAGTTGAAAGTTTAGGCATATATTTGCCCAAGCTTGCGTGATTTAAGTTCTTGGTTTCATTTTCAACCTAGTTTTACATGTTTTACAGCAGCATTTTCAGCAGCGTAATTGATTAAAATTTAGATAGGGAGAAGTCATGTCAGTTGAACTAATGGTCGCGATAGGCGCTGCAATTCTTGCAGTGCTATATGGCGCAATAATGAGCAAGTGGATTTCAGGCTTACCAGCCGGCAACGCGCGCATGCAAGAAATTGCCAGCGCAATTCAACAAGGGGCAGCAGCATATCTTGCCCGTCAATACAAAACCATCACCATCGTCGGTGTTATCCTGGCAGTACTCATTGCCATTTTCCTGAACGTAAATACTGCCATAGGCTTTGTTGTAGGGGCTTTGCTTTCTGGTGCATGCGGCTTTATCGGCATGAACGTTTCAGTGAAAGCGAACGTGCGCACCGCACAAGCCGCCACCAACGGCATTGGCCCTGCGTTAGATGTGGCATTTAAAGGTGGCGCTATCACCGGCATGCTGGTCGTGGGCTTGGGATTACTGGGCGTTGCGGGCTTTTATGCTTTTCTGGGCGGTGAAGCTGCAGCTGATCTTAATCCGCTTATCGGCTTGGCATTTGGCTCATCCCTCATCTCTATCTTTGCACGTTTGGGCGGCGGCATCTTTACCAAAGGCGCGGACGTAGGTGCTGACTTGGTGGGTAAGGTTGAAGCCGGCATTCCTGAGGATGACCCGCGCAACCCCGCCGTGATTGCCGACAACGTGGGTGATAATGTAGGCGACTGTGCAGGGATGGCTGCCGACTTGTTTGAGACTTATGCAGTGACCCTGATTGCCACGATGGTGCTTGGCGGTCTGCTCATCACAACGGCTGGTGCAAACGGTGTACTCTACCCGCTTATGTTGGGTGCTGTGTCTATTGTGGCTTCCATCATTGGCTGTTTCTTTGTGAAAGCCTCTCCAGGCATGAAAAATGTCATGCCGGCCTTATACAAAGGTTTGGCAGTTGCCGGCGTGCTGTCACTGATTGCGTTTTATTTTGTGACCGTGAAAATGTTCCCGGAAGGCGTGACTGCAGGTGATTTGGTGATTTCTGCCAATCAGCTGTTTGGTGCCTGTGCAGTGGGCTTGGTACTAACAGCCGCACTGGTGTGGATCACCGAGTATTACACCGGCACTGATTACGCACCGGTAAGACACGTTGCACAAGCTTCTACTACCGGCCATGCGACCAACATCATTGCAGGTATCGGTGTTTCCATGAAATCTACCGCACTACCGGTGATTTCGGTATGTATCGCGATTTGGGCGGCTTATCACATGGGCGGCTTGTATGGTATTGCAATTGCAGCTACCTCCATGCTGAGCATGGCGGGTATCGTCGTTGCGCTGGATGCTTACGGCCCAATTACCGATAACGCCGGTGGCATTGCAGAAATGTCAGAACTGCCGAGCAGCGTGCGTGATGTGACTGACCCGTTAGATGCAGTTGGCAACACCACTAAAGCGGTAACCAAAGGCTATGCCATTGGCTCTGCCGGTTTGGCGGCACTGGTATTGTTTGCCGACTACACCCACAAACTGGAGGGTGCAGGCATTGCCGTGAAATTTGACCTGAGTGACCCAATGGTGATTATCGGGCTGTTCATTGGCGGTTTGATTCCATTCCTGTTCGCAGCGATGGCAATGGAGGCTGTGGGTCGTGCAGCAGGCGCAGTGGTTGAAGAAGTGCGCCGCCAGTTCCGTGAAATCAAAGGCATCATGAAAGGCACGGCAAAACCTGAGTATGGCAAAGCTGTAGACATGCTCACCACAGCCGCGATTAAAGAAATGATGGTTCCATCCTTACTGCCTGTGGCGGTGCCAATTGCTGTTGGCTTGCTGTTAGGCCCAGTGGCATTGGGTGGCTTATTGATGGGGACTATCGTTACCGGTTTGTTTGTAGCGATCTCCATGTGTACCGGCGGTGGTGCATGGGATAACGCCAAGAAATACATCGAAGATGGCAATCACGGTGGCAAAGGCTCAGACGCGCACAAAGCGGCTGTCACCGGCGACACTGTGGGTGACCCTTACAAGGATACGGCCGGCCCGGCAGTAAACCCGCTGATTAAAATCATCAATATCGTGGCATTGTTAATCGTGCCACTGCTCTAAGTTTAATTGGCAACAAAAAGGCGACTTCGGTCGCCTTTTTTATTTCTGAATGACTCTCAAAGAGGGCAAAGCTACCGGTCATTTATTCAAGAAATTTTAATAATTATTAGAATTCAATTACACTCAAACCAACTATGCTACATCTTAATATTAATGGTTAGAAACCTCTACCCAGATTGGAGCACTAATGAAGAAGTTAATAATTATTACGTTACTCGTGGCTTTTGGTTGGAACCACTATCAAAAAAACACATCTTTTACGCTGGCGCAAACCCATAAAGATCTACAAGCTTCTAAGGAGCCGGTTGCTTTAGTTAATCAGCCAATAGAGAGCTTTTCATGTAACGGAAGGCAACATTGCAGCCAAATGGGTTCAAGAGCAGAAGCTGAGTTTTTTCTAAGGAACTGCCCAGACACAAAAATGGACGGTGACTATGACGGAATACCATGTGAAAACGACTCAAGGTTTTAAAACAAACCTCAAAGATATGTTTCTTGTCCATCATTGTTATGGGACGCCTGACAGCGCCCTTCATTCAAACGTTTAGTGAAATCGTGACTAACTCAACTCTGAGTGCAAAGGAAATTGCCGAGCAACAGCTTGAGATGGCCATTCAGCTTTGGCATGCAAAACAATATGTTTCAGCAATTACTCTAGCTGGCGCAGCAGAAGAAATTTTAGGAAAATGCCTGCGTCGTTCTGGCATGGAACCGTCCTTCGACAATATCAAGGCGTCCATCATTAAGATATCTCGTTTACTCGTCGGAAATGAAGATCCCGAATCTGAGAAAATTGTTGCCGAACTTTTCAATCAAACAAAGAACGAACTCAAACATTACGCTGGAGACGACTCCCTGAGTTTTAATCTCATTGAAGACTCCGTTGATCTGTTGGAACGGGCTATCACAAATTACCAAATGCTAACTGGCACAGTCACAGATTCTATGATTTCGTTCTGGAAAGAAATTGATCGTAATTAATAAATCATTAGATCCGGTGCCCATAAGCACACTTTGCACACTCATGGGAGCCTGCTTACGCTCGGAGCGACTAAATTAAGGTGTTGATAGTCCGCTATGGGGATATTAGTGGTCATACGCTCTAAGTTCGGCATCTGAAAACGAATGCAAATTTTTGATCACTAAAATCAGCTTAAACCGCTAAAATAAAAAATTAATCCGTGATTAACGACTCGTTATCTAAACCTACCCAGACTCCAAGGCACCAATTATGAGGCATTCAGAATTCCATCGTTCACATCGTATCGGCTGGCTGCGTGCCGCAGTATTAGGTGCCAATGATGGCATAGTCTCTACTGCCAGCTTGGTGATTGGTGTTGCCGCCGCAGGAGCGTCACAACAGACAATTCTGATTACAGGAGTTGCTGGATTGGTATCAGGCGCGATGTCGATGGCAGCAGGCGAATATGTATCCGTAAGTTCACAGTCTGATACGGAGGCTGCAGATATTGCGCGTGAAACTGAAGAGCTCGCCACACAGCCTGAACATGAACTGGAGGAGCTGACGGGCATTTATACCTTACGCGGACTGACACCTGAACTGGCGCGTCAGGTCGCGGTGCAGCTTACAGCGCATGACGCGCTTGGCACGCATGCGCGGGATGAGCTTGGCATCACAGACAACATGAATGCAAAACCGGTTCAGGCGGCATTTGCGTCTGCCGGCACCTTTGCAGTTGGTGCGGCATTGCCGCTATTCGTTGTGATTCTGGCTTCTGATAACAACATCATCGCCTACGTTGCGGCTACTTCACTATTATTTTTGGCCGCACTCGGTGGCATGGCCGCATATGCCGGAGGTGCCAGCCGATTTAAAGGCGCATCTCGTGTTACGTTTTGGGGTGTGCTCGCAATGCTGGCAACGGCAGGTGTGGGCAGTTTGTTTGGCGTGGTAACAGGATAGATTCATCAAAATAAAAAGGCAGCCTAAGCTGCCTTCTGGATTGCCGCGCCTGACGGCTCGCAATGACAAATATATGACTAGAACGCTGGTTTTACTTTGGCATTGTTGAAATTGGCAACACCATCCAGAATTTCTTTTTTAGCTTGGTCAATATCACCCCAGCCATTGATTTTTACCCATTTGCCCTTGTCCAGATCTTTGTAATGCTCAAAGAAGTGAGCAATCATATCCAGACGCCAAGCGGATAGGTCTTTAAATGTTTTTAAATGGCCATACAAACCGCAGACTTTTTCAATCGGCACTGCCAGCACTTTAGCATCCAGACCAGCCTCATCTTCCATCAACAATACGCCCAATGGTCGGCAGCGTACAACCACACCCGGAATCAGCGGTACTGGCGTCATCACCAATACGTCTACCGGGTCACCGTCATCTGCCAGCGTGTGCGGCACATAACCATAATTGGTAGGATATTGCATGGAAGTGCCCATGAAACGGTCTACAAAAATCGCGCCGCTTTCTTTATCCACTTCGTATTTTACTGGATCGCCTTGCATCGGAATTTCAATGATGACATTGAAATCATTGGGTACATCTTTACCGGTTGCTACTTGGTTTAATGACATTGCTGATTCCTAAATTTAAATAAACTTGATAAACATTAATTTTGAGGCGCAATTATAGCAAGGCCACCTGCGCTGAGGAAAAAAGACTTGTAACAAATTGCTAATTGGTGTCGGCTGCATGCTGGTGCGCTTGCGCCCTGCACGCCACAATGACCGTTTTAGGAATCAACAATAATGCTAAATAAAGCAAAGCAGGAATAATCACTAAATCATCCAGTTGGCCAATGATCGGAATAAAGTCCGGAATCAGATCAAACGGCAATAGCAGATACCCCACCGCCAGCCCCAGAAAAAATTTAGCCAACCAGGGTGTCTGTGGATGCTTCAACACCAGCTGATAGACCGCCAGCTCACGTTTGAGCTGTTTGGCTAGAGATTTAAGCTTGGTCAACAACGCTGCTAGACAAGCGTCAGCGGCTTGCCGGTCAGGCGCTCAAACGCTTCCATATATTTTTCACTGGTTTTCTGCGCCACATCTGCTGACAATGCCGGTGCTGGCGGTGTTTTGTTCCAGCCGCTAGCTTCTAGCCAATCACGCACATACTGCTTATCGTAGCTCGGTGGATTTTTACCCACCACATAGCTTTCCGCAGGCCAGAAACGTGAGGAATCCGGTGTCAGCACTTCGTCCATGACGTGCAGTACGCCATTTTCATCCAGACCAAACTCAAATTTGGTGTCGGCAATGATGATGCCTTTGGTCAGCGCATATTCAGCGGCTTTGCTGTAAAGCGCAATCGATGCTGCTGCCACCTGCGCCGCTAAATCTTTGCCAATCAACGCCTCTACTTGGGCAATGCTGATATTTTCATCATGCTCACCCACAGCCGCTTTACTGGAAGGCGTAAACAAAGGCTGCGGCAGTTTTGAGGCTTCTTGCAAACCCGCAGGCAAAGGAATCTCGCACACGGTACCCTTGGTTTTATATTCTTTCCAACCACTGCCCACCAAGTAGCCGCGCACAATCGCCTCAATCGGCAGTGCTTTTAACTTTTTTACCACCACGGAGCGATTCGCCAGCTGTGACTTTTCAGCTGGGTCAGACACCACACTTACCGGATCTATACCGGTTAAATGATTAGGTACGACATCGCCTAACTTTTTAAACCAGAAATTAGCCATCTGTGTCAGCATCGCGCCTTTATTGGCGATACCAGTCGGCAAAATTACGTCAAACGCGGATAATCTATCCGTGCTCACCAGCAACATGGTATCCGCGTCAATATCATAAATATCGCGTACTTTGCCTTGATGAATGCGTTTTAAGCTTTTAATGCTGGTTTCTAATAACGGTGTGGTCATGATGAATAGTGAGAGCAGTCACAAAAATGTAAGTGTGTATTATAAACGTAGTTGATAGACGATATTTAAATTACGTTCAATGCGGACGATTTTCGCCGACTTTCACAATCTTGAGGGTATTGGTACCGCCAGGGCTGCCTATCGGCTCACCAAAAGTGAGCAGTACGGTGTCACCCGGATTGACCACTTTTTGCAGCAACAGCACCTGTTCCATTTCGCGCAGAATCTCATCGCGATTTTTATCGGCTTGCTCAATCGGATAAGGATAAACGCCGCGATGCAAGGTAAGTTTTCGCCGTGCAAACTTATCTGGCGATAAGGCATAAATAGGCACTTCCGCATCTGCCCGTGACAGCCACTGCGCAGCATTGCCAGATTGCGTGAGCGCGGCAATCGCTTTTACTTTCATATGCTGTGCAGTATAAATCGCTGCGGCCGCAACGGCCTCGTCTGTTTTGGTGAACACCTGCTCCAGCTTCTGCGCGTGATGCTCACTGAAATACTCTTTTTCCGCTTCCAGCACTACGCGATGCACGGCCTGCACCGTTTCTAAGGGATATTGTCCGGCCGCCGTTTCAGCAGACAGCATGACGGCATCAGTACCATCCAGCACGGCATTTGCCACGTCAGACACTTCCGCACGTGTAGGAATCGGGCTGGAAATCATAGACTCCATCATCTGGGTTGCGGTAATCACTAATTTGTTGCGCGCACGTGCCATACGTATCATGCGTTTCTGCAGTCCCGGCACTGCCGCATCGCCCACTTCCACCCCCAAATCACCGCGCGCCACCATAATCGCATCCGAAGCGTCAATAATTGACTCCAGCGCTGTGATCGCTTCAGCACGTTCAATTTTGGCGATGATACTCGCAGTACCACCGGCCTTTTTCAATAGACTTCTGGCCAGTGCAATATCCGCGGCCGATTTCGGAAAAGAAACTGCAATATAGTCCGCCTCCAAGGCAACCGCAGTTTTAATATCTTCGCGGTCTTTCTGCGTCAAGGCATCTGCAGACAAACCACCGCCCTGACGGTTAATGCCTTTGTTATTGGACAGCACGCCACCACTCAGTACTACGCAATGAATCTGATGACCTTTGATTCTATCGACCTGCATGGTGATGCGGCCGTCATCCAGCAGCAGCACCGCGCCTTCCTCCACTTCCTGTGGCAAAGTTTTATAGTCCAAGCCCACGCGATACTGATCGCCTAATTCACAATCAGCATCCAATACAAAAATATCACCGGTTTTAAGCGTCACTTTACCCAGTTCAAATTTGCCGATACGGATTTTGGGGCCTTGCAAATCACATAGCACGCCGACCGGGCGGCCAAGCTTTGCTGCAATATTGCGCACAATTTCAGCCCGGCGGATATGTTCTGCAGCGGTGCCGTGCGAAAAATTGAGGCGCACCACATTTACGCCAGCAGTAATCATGCGCGCCAGCATTTCTTCACTGTTGGAAGAGGGGCCTAAAGTGGCGACGATTTTTGTTTTACGTAGGGTCAATGTGCTTACCTTTTACTATAAATACTACTGGTTACTTTCTTGATTGCCACGCCGTTCAGGCTAGCAATGACAGGTGCATAAATACAAAATGAGGCTAAACGCCCCATTTTAAAAGCCTAGATAATAGAGGGCTTATGCCTTGGCACGTTGTTCCAAGATATCTACTGCCGGTAATTTTTTACCTTCCAAAAATTCAAGGAACGCACCACCTGCGGTCGAAATGTAATCCACTTTATCTTCGATGCCATATTTCTGAATAGCTGCAATCGTGTCGCCGCCACCTGCCAATGTAAATGCTTTGGTACTGGCAATCGCCTCTGCGATGGTCTTAGTGCCTGCGCCAAACTGGTCAAACTCAAACACGCCCACTGGACCGTTCCAAACCACAGTACCTGCATTTTTAATCACCTCTGCTAATTGATTAGCAGATTCTGTGCCAATATCAAAAATCATGTCATCGGCTACCACATCCGCAACGCCTTTGCGCACTGCTGGCGCATCTGCGGCAAATTGTTTGCCGCAAACCACATCGCTTGCAATCGGCACGGCTGCACCACGGGCTGACATTTTATCCATTAAGGCGCGCGCTACCGGTACCAGATCATCTTCACATAAGGATTTGCCCACTTCATAACCGGCGGCCTTCAGGAAAGTATTGGCAATGCCACCACCTACCACTAACTGGTCAACCTTTTCCGATAAACTTTCCAGCACGGTCAGCTTAGTGGACACCTTGCTGCCACCCACAATCGCCACCAGAGGACGCGCAGGACTCAACAATGCTTTGGTCAGTGCTTCCAGTTCGTTATCAAGCAAAATACCTGCTGCCGCAATCGCAGCATATTTTGCCACGCCATGTGTGCTGGCTTCAGCACGATGCGCAGTGCCAAACGCATCCATCACAAAAACATCACACAGCTTGGCATATTTTTGTGACAGTTCATCGGTGCTTTTCTTCTCGCCTTTGTTGAAGCGACAATTTTCCAGCACCACCAATTCACCCGCAGCCACATCAAAACTGCCTTCTACCCAGTCTTTCACCAAACGCACGGGCTTGCCCAGCTTTGCTGAAATCACATCAACCACCGGTTTTAACGAGTTCTCTTCTGAGTAGACACCTTCTTCCGGACGCCCCAGATGTGAGGTCACCATCACTTTTGCACCTGCATTCAATGCATGTGTAATGGTTGCCATCGACGCAGTAATACGTGCGTCTGAAGTGACCTTGCCCTCGGCCACCGGCACATTCAAGTCAGCACGAATTAATACGCGCTTGCCTTGCAAATCCAGATCGGTCATTTTGATGTAGTGCATATAACTCTCCCACGCTACTAAATATTTATTAGATATTAATATTTATCTTAGAGCGCCTTATTTTGCGTTCATGAGGGCTACGGCGGTATCCAACATCCGGCAGCTAAAACCCCATTCGTTATCATACCAAGCCATCACTTTTACCAGCTTGCCGCCAATCACTGTGGTTTGTTTCGCGTCAAAGTTAGAAGAGGTTTCAGTGTGATTAAAGTCTGAAGACACCAGTGGCTCGGTGTTGTAGGCCAGAATGCCTTTCAGTTCGCCTTCAGCAGCTGCTTTTACAATCGCGTTGACTTCTTCTTTGGTGGTTTCGCGGCCCGGTACAAAAGTTAAATCGACCACAGACACATTAGCCGTTGGCACACGTACGGCAAAGCCGGAGAGTTTGCCGTGCAGTTCCGGAATCACAATCCCTACCGCCTGTGCAGCGCCAGTTTTGGTTGGAATCATATTCAGTGCAGCTGCGCGTGCACGGTATAAATCTTTATGGTTGCCATCGACCAGCATCTGGTCATTGGTGTAAGAATGAATGGTGGTCATGAGACCAGACTCGATACCCAGCTGATCATGCAGCGCTTTTACCATTGGCGCTAAGCCGTTAGTGGTACATGAAGCATTTGAAATCACGGTCATATCCGAAGTTAACAGGTGATGATTCACCCCATATACAATCGTCGCATCGCATTCGTTTTTATCTGCCGGTGCCGAAATAATGACTTTTTTTGCACCCGCTTCAATGTGTGGCAGACATTTTTCTTTAGTGCGGAAAGCGCCAGTGCACTCTAGTACTACATCAATATTCAATTCTTTCCATGGCAGTGCTGCCGGGTTGCGATCTGTGGTTACACGGATTTTGTCGCCATTCAGCACCAAATAGTGCTTGCCATCTTCTTCCAGCGTTTCTACCGTGCCCTTGAATTTGCCATGAATGGTGTCATGTTTGGTTAAATGTGCCGTGCATTCCAAATTGGCAGAACCATTGATTGCAACAATTTGAATATCCTTACGCTGCTGTTCATACACCGCACATAAAATATTGCGACCGATACGTCCATAACCGTTGATTGCGACTCGAATTGCCATGATGTTTCCTAATAATTAACAGGGCTGCCAGTGATTCACTGCGCAAAAATACATCCCTACAAAAACAACAAGGCACCCCAGATTGAGGTGCCTTGCTAACTAGACGACTAAGCTTTAAAAAAGCTTATCGGTACAGCACTAGTGAATTAAAGCACCGATTTAACAGTTGCAACTACGTTCTCAACTGTGAAGCCAAAGTGTTTCATTAATGCGCCACCTGGTGCTGATTCACCAAAGGTGTCGATACCCACTACTGCACCTTCCAGACCTACATATTTACGCCAGAAGTCTGGGTGCGCTGCTTCCACAGCCACACGTTTCACACCTGGAGTCAATACGCTGTCACGGTAAGCTTTGTCCTGACGGTCAAATACATTGGTAGATGGCATTGAAACCACACGCACTTTAGTGCCTGCCGCATTCAATTCTGCAGCCGCTTTAATCGCCAGATCAAGCTCTGAACCATTCGCAATGATAATCACATCAGCTTTACCAGCCACGTCTGAGAACACATAACCACCCTTACGGATGAGATCAAAGTGTGCTGTGTCGTGTTTGATGCCTGGCACGTTTTGACGTGACAATACCAAGCTGGTTGGGCCATCCATACGCTCAACCGCAGCCACCCAAGCTACTGCAGTTTCGGTTGAATCCGCTGGACGCCATACATCCATACGTGGGATGTAACGCAAACCAGAGGTGTTTTCAACAGGTTGATGGGTAGGACCGTCTTCACCTTGACCGATTGAGTCATGGGTCAATACCGCAACCGTACGTTGTTTCATCAATGCAGCCATACGCAATGCGCTCTTCGCGTAGTCAGAGAACATGTGGAATGTACCGCCGAATGGCAGCAAGCCACCGTGCAATGCCATACCGTTCATGATGGCGAACATACCGAATTCACGTACACCGTAAGAGATGTAGTTACCTGGTTTTTTACCGTCAACGTGTGTAAAGCTACCGCATGAAGTCAAGTTAGAACCTGTCAAGTCAGCTGAACCGCCGAGGAACTCTGGCAATACTGGTGCCAAAGCAGCGATGACGTTTTGTGAAGCTTTACGAGTTGCAACAGTTTCTGCTTTTTCATTAGTCGCAGCAATCATTGCATCGGTGACTTGTTTCCAGTTCGCTGGCAATTCACCTGCCATACGGCGTTTGAATTCAGCAGCTTCTGCTGGGTAAGCTTTAGCATATGCATCAAATTTAGCATTCCACTCAGCTTCCAGTTTTGCACCTTTGGCTTTTTGATCCCAGCCAGCATATACATCTTCTGGAATCACGAATGGCTCATGTGGCCAGCCAATCGCAGCACGTGTTGCTGCAACTTCAGCTTCACCTAATGCAGAACCGTGGCAGTCATGTGAACCTGATTTGTTTGGTGAGCCTTTACCGATGATGGTTTTGCAGCAGATCAGTGATGGTTTATCAGTTACTGCTTTCGCCGCTTTGATTGCTTTATCGATGGCTTCTGAATCGTGACCATCCACTGATTGCACGTGCCAGCCGTATGATTCGAAACGTTTAGCGGTATCGTCTGTGTACCAGCCTTCGATGTGACCGTCGATTGAGATGCCGTTGTCATCCCAGAATGCAACCAACTTGCCCAAGCCCCATGTACCCGCCAAAGCACACGCTTCGTGTGATACACCTTCCATCATACAGCCGTCACCCAGGAAGCAGTATGTGTAGTGGTCAACGATGTCGTGACCTGGTTTGTTAAACTGGTTAGCCAGCAGTTTTTCTGCCATGGCAAAACCCACTGCATTGGTGATACCTTGGCCTAATGGACCGGTAGTGGTTTCAACGCCTGGTGCATAGCCATACTCTGGGTGGCCTGCGCAGCGTGAGTGCAATTGACGGAATGACTTGATGTCATCCATGTTCAAATCGTAACCGGTCAGGTGCAGCAATGAGTAAATCAGCATTGAGCCGTGGCCGTTAGAGAGCACAAAGCGGTCGCGATCAGCCCAGTTAGGATTTGTTGGATTGTGACGCATGTTGTGATTCCACAATACTTCTGCGATCTCAGCCATACCCATAGGCGCACCTGGGTGGCCAGAGTTAGCTTTTTGCACTGCATCCATTGATAACGCACGGATGGCATTGCATAAATCTTGACGTGTTGCCATTGTTTTCTCCCTAATGATTGAACTTGAGGACTTATGAAAGGACGGTTTACACAAAACCTCATAAAACCTGATTTGAAACCTATAAAAAAGCGGCATTTATATCCGCTTTTTGTCAAAGGTTAAATTATTGCTTAGATAGCGTTTTTCGGCAAGTGCAACAGCGCGCACTCTTACAATAATTAACGCACAAATCTAACTGACCTGCTGAATTTTTCCACTTTGTGCAGACTGTAGCGCCAATGCCATGACTTTACAGTTTGCCTTCGCATCGGCAAAGGTGAGATAGGGCGCTTTATCATTCAGCACGCAATCACTGAAATGTTCAATTTCTAAATTAAAATGATTACTTGGCGCGAAGCGTTCTTCGGCGTATTTGCCATCTTCCAGCGCCCATGAAATGACCGGCACATCGTTCTGAAATATCCATGCAGAATGGCATTTTAGCCAACCCTTACTGCCAATAATCTCATACTCCGACTTGCGTGAGCGCTCGAAACTAATATCAAAATGGCCAAAGCGCGCGCGCCCTTCTGCGTCTTGTCCAAAATCCAACACTCCACTGTTCACGATATCTGCACCCACTTCATTAAATTTAGCGTGCGCAATCACCGACACTGGCTCGGCAGGCTGCCACTGCTGGACATTGTTGCTTAAACCCATGCACCAGCGTAGCGTGTGTATCGCATAAGGACCGATATCCCACATGGCACCGCCGCCATTTTTCACACCACTGGCAATGCGATACATACGCGCGGGGCGCATTAAAAATGAATAGCTGGCGCGCGCGGAAAGCACATCGCCAATGAGACCGGAAGCCACGATTTCACGCACGCGTTCGTGCTGCGGATGAAAACGGTACATAAAACCTTCCATCACTTTTACGTTATTATTGATGGCTGCCGCTTCAATCGCCTCCACATCCGCCAAAGTAATCGCCATTGGTTTTTCAATCAGCACGTGCTTGCCGGCATTAATTGCCTTAATTGCCCATACCGCGTGCTCATTGTTGGCCATCGGGCAATATACCGCCTCTACATTTGGGTCATCAATCAACGCCTGTAAATTATCATAACAACTGACGGCAGACTGATTAAAACCGGCATGCGCATATTTCGCCAAGGTAGCTTTCGCAGCGCCTTCACGACGACTGGCAATCGCCACTAGCTGTGAGTTTGGCGCTTCTATAATCGCCGGCAATAAACGCTCACACACTCTAGCGGAGCCCAATATTCCCCACTTTAATTTTTTATCCGACATCAATATGCCCTCATGTGCAGTTACAAATATTTCAAAAATCAATTGTCGACTAGACACACGAAAAGCACGAAAATTTTATCTTTGGTTTTGTGAGTGTTTTTCGTGTGTTTCGTGGAATATCACTTTTAAATTTACTCAGAAAACCACTTAATACTGCAGCCAATACTGGAAATCTGCTCTTTAGGTCCATGTCCGGTCTCGCCGATCAGCTTCATGGCGTTGAATAAATCCCTAGGGTTATCCGGTGGCGCTTCACCACGACCAGCAGCATCAAAACGGCCGCGATACTGCAGCTCAAAATTCTTATTAAAACCAAAAAAATCTGGGGTACACACCGCACCATAAGCTTTAGCCACGGTCTGCGTTTCATCCCACAGATAAGGGAATGGAAAATTGTTGAGTTGCGATTCTTCGCGCATGCGCTCAAAAGAATCTTCAGGGTAATTAATCGTATCGTTGCTTTGAATGGCAACCGTGTTGATGCCATATTGCAGCAACTCGCGACAATCTGCGATCAATCTGTGCTTAATTGTTTTCACATATGGACAGTGATTACAGATAAACATCACCAATAAACCATTCTCACCCATGCTGCCCGCCAGAGTATGACGCTTACCATCGACACCCAACAAATCAAAATCAGGCGCACGCCAGCCAAAATTACACACCGGAGGATTTAAACTAACCATATGTTCTACCTTATACTAATGACATTACTTCGTGAATGTTATCACTTTTGTTTTTAATATTGACCTAAATCTGGAATCGCTGCCACATGGCCAATTTACGTTTTTACACAAACAGCCCGCTACAAATCAATACGATTGTGCAGCTGTCAGAAAGTGCCGCAGCACACGCCGGCAAAGCCCTGCGATTGGAGGCTGGTGATGAAGCGATACTCTTCAACGGTGATGGATTTGACTACCGCTGCACGCTAACCTCAGTAAAAAAAAATGCGGTCAGCGCACAAATTATCGGCGCAGAAAAAGTCAACTCCGAATCACCGCTCGACATCACATTATTGCAGGCAATTTCCAGCGGTGATCGCATGGACTTCACCATACAAAAAACGGTGGAGCTCGGCGTCAGGCAAATTCAACCCATAAACAGCCAGCGCAGCGTGGTGAAACTGAATGCCGAACGCGCAGAGAAACGCACCGAACACTGGCAGAATATTGCAATTTCCGCATGTGAACAATCAGGACGCGCGTTTGTACCCAAAGTATTGCCGCCGCTTGCGTTAGATAAATGGCTTAGCCTCAACCCGCAGCAAAATGAACTGCGCATACAGCTGAACCCAATAGGGGCAAAGCGCTTAGCTGAAATCAGCAAACCCTCCAGCAGCAACATCACACTGTTGATTGGCGCCGAGGGCGGCCTGAGCCCGGAGGAAATAGACAACGCGACAAAAAACGGCTTTGAATCTGTTTTACTAGGTCTGCGCATTCTGCGCACTGAAACTGCAGCATTAACTGCAATTGCAGCCATGCAAACACTATGGGGTGACTTTTAGGCATAAATATTTACAGCACGGCAAGCCAAAACAACAATATCAACCCAATTCGTCATTCCGGCGTAGGCCGGAATCCAGACAAACCGATTAACAAAATCAAATCGTAAATTAGAAAAAATTAAGGGTTAATTTAGCAAATAAAATAACTGGCATTTATTCACTAAAATAACACTCTACGCGCCACCTTGCCTGGATTCCGGCCTACGCCGGAATGACGTTATTTAACACCCCACCTTTACATGAAACACAATAAAGATATAAATATTGCGTTTAATGCAAATTTAAAATATATTAGTGCTTAATTCGCAAAATAAAATAAAGAAAGTTCCATGTCACTCGGTCTCGCCATACGCAAACGTCGCAAGCTGCTCAACATCACGCTGCAAGGATTAGCCGAAGCAGTCGGGGCTGATAGCGGCAATCTGTCCCGTATTGAACGCGGTGCACAAGGCGTGAGTGAAGCACTGCTGCGCAAAATTTGCAGCGCACTGGATTGCACGCCAGCTTATTTGTATACGCTGACAGAACCGAGCATTGCTGCCAGCGCCCCCGCATTATTCAACATCAGGAAACCGCAGGAATTTGTCAGCTGGTTTAGGTCTGTCGCACCTTATATTCACGCTTTTGGCGGCCGCACCTTTGTGATTGCCTTTGGCGGTGAAGTCGTCAACGAAAAGCAATTTATTACCTTATCACACGACCTCAACCTGCTGGCCAGCCTGGAAGTCAGGCTGATATTGGTGCATGGGGCTAGGCCACAAATTGAAGAGCGTTTAAAACGCGCCAGAATTGAAACCAAGCTGGCCGATGGCCTGCGCGTCACAGACGATGACGCGATGGAAGCCGTTAAGGAAGCAAATGGCGCTATCCGCGTTGAAATTGAAGCCCAGCTCTCAATGGGCTTGGTGAACTCACCGATGGCCGGCAGTGATATCCGCGTGGCCAGCGGCAATTTCGTCACGGCCAAACCGCTCGGGGTACGCAACGGTATCGATTTGCAACATACCGGTGAGGTCAGAAAAATTAATGCCATGGCCATACAAAAGCGGCTAGATGACGGTGAAATGGTGCTGCTTTCGCCTTTGGGCTATTCGCCTACTGGAGAAGCCTTCAACCTCACGCTGGAGGATGTGGCGGCAAGTGCCGCCATTGCGCTGGATGCCGACAAGCTGATTTTCCTGATGGATTCAGAAGGTGTGCACAATCTGCGTGGCGAGCTGCTGCGAGAAATGACGGCAAGAAAAGCCAAGAATCTGCTGCTGCATGTCTCGAATAACGACGATGCCATCAACACCTCCGAAGACATCGTTTATTATCTGCCCGCTGCAGTGCGCGCCTGTGAGCATGGCGTTGCCCGCACGCATCTTATCAGCCGCCACATCGATGGCGCGATTATTCAAGAGCTGTTCACGCATGAAGGTATCGGCACCATGGTGACCGAGCTAGGCTTGGAAACCATGCGCCAAGCCAACATTGATGATGTAGGTGCGATTTTGCAACTGATTGAACCGCTGGAAACAGAAGGCGTTTTGGTCAAACGTGGGCGCGAGCGCATTGAAATGGAAATCAACTATTTTCAGGTAATGGAACATGACAACCGCGTCATTGGCTGTGCGGCGCTTTACCCATTTCATGAGGAAAAAACGGCTGAATTTGCCTGCCTGGCCATTGACCCACAATATCGCGGCAGTGGGCGTGGCGATAAGCTGTTTCAATTCTGCGAAGAGTATGCCAGAAGCAGTGGCTTTAAAACGCTGTTCTGCCTCACCACGCACACGGAGCATTGGTTTCTTGAGCGCGGCTTTACGTTGCAAAGTGTAGAAAAACTGCCTGCCGCCAGACAGCAATTTTATAACTACCAGCGTAATTCCAAAGTGTTTATCAAAAAACTATAGCGGGATTTTTCCAAAAATTACCTTGGTTTTTAGTTACAATATTGCATCTGAATATCGTCTAACCTAACCTTTGGATTTCCTATGCTAAATCAATCCACCGCCGCCAAAAAAGCAAAAACACTGGCTGAAGCACTGCCATACATTAAACGTTTTTTTGATAAAACCATCGTCATTAAATACGGCGGCAATGCCATGACCGACGAGCACCTGAAAGAATGCTTTGCCAAAGATGTGGTGCTGCTTAAACTGGTAGGCATGAACCCGGTTGTGGTGCATGGCGGCGGCCCACAGATTAATGACATGCTGGATAAACTGGGGAAAAAGGGTGAATTCATTCAGGGCATGCGCGTCACTGACGAAGAAACTATGGACGTGGTAGAAATGGTGCTCGGCGGTCAGGTGAATAAAGAAATCGTCAACCTGATTAATCGTCATGGCGGCAAAGCTGTAGGTCTTACTGGGCAGGACGGCAATTTCATTCATGCCCACAAACTGATGATGGCTGACAAGGATGACGCCAGCAAGATGATTGATATTGGTCAGGTGGGTGAAATCAGCGCCATAGACCCAAGTATTATCAACTTTCTCGATAGTGGCGATTTCATTCCGGTCGTAGCGCCTATCGGTGTTGGTAAAGATGGCGAAACCTACAATATTAATGCTGATGTGGTTGCAGGAAAGCTGGCTGAAATTCTCAATGCCGAAAAACTGATTCTGCTCACCAACACGCCTGGCGTGCTGGATAAAAATGGCGAGTTGCTGACTGGCTTAACGCCCAAACAAATTGACGAAATGGTGGCGGATGGCACCCTCTCTGGTGGCATGTTGCCCAAAATCGGCTCGGCACTCGATGCTGCCCGTAGCGGCGTAAAAGCGGTACATATTATTGATGGCCGCGTTGAGCACGCACTGTTGCTTGAAGTACTGACGGATGAAGGCGTGGGTACACTGATTAAGGCGAAGTAATTTTTTTAACCGCCGATAAAAACAAAACTTCCAATTAAAAATAATTGGTTTTAGAAATCATAGCAAGCCAACTGTTTAAATTAAAAATTTTAAATGGGTTTATCGGCGTGCATCGGTGTTTATCGGCGGTTTAATAGATATTTAATAATGACCAAAATCTGGATTTTTGACCTGGATGACACGCTGCATAATGCCTCGGCGCATATTTTCCCGGTGATGAATCAATCCATGACGCAGTACATCATGGAGCATTTGGCAATGGACGAACATGATGCCCACGCGCTGCGTAAACATTACTGGCGTGTTTATGGCGCGACGCTGAAAGGTTTGGTGCATCACCACAACACCAACCCACATCATTTTCTTGAACAGACGCATCGTCTGGAAAATCTACATGAAATGGTGATTCAGGTGAAGCGCTTGCGCCACCTGCTAAAATCACTGCCGGGGCGCAAATTAGTGTTTACCAATGCACCGCGCAGTTATGCCATCAGGGTGCTTGATCTGCTTGGCATCACCGATTTATTTGAAATTATTTTTAGTGTGGAGTCTGCAAAATTTCACGCCAAACCCTCTGCGCGAGGTTTTCAGCAGCTATTAAAAGCACTGCGTGCAAAAGCCAGTGACTGCATCATGCTGGAAGATAATCTTGCCGCACTCATGACCGCTAAACGGCTAGGCATGAAAACCATCTGGATTAGCCGAAAATTGCACAAACCAAGCTATGTGGATTATCGCTTGGCATCAGTGTTAGCACTTACTCACATTCAGTTATAATTACATAATAACCATATTCATTTAAGGATGCGCAAATGGCAGGCGAACGTAAACAGCAAATTCTGGAATCTCTGGCAAAAATGCTGGAATCCCCCAAGCGCGAAAAAATCACTACTGCAGCCTTGGCAGCAAAATTAGACGTTTCCGAGGCGGCGCTTTATCGTCATTTTGCCAATAAGGCACAGATGTTTGAGGGGCTGATTGCTTTCATCGAAGAAACCATTTTTGGACTCATTAACAAAATCAGCAGCGAAGAAACCGAAGGCCTGCGTCAAGTGCAGCGCGTCGTCAACATGCTGCTGCTGTTCGCGGAAAAAAACCCCGGCATGACACGTGTGCTAATAGGGGATGCACTGGTGAATGAAGATGAAAAACTACAGCTACGCATTAATCAACTTTATGACCGCATTGAGGTCACACTCAAACAAAGTCTGCGCATCGCAGAAACACAAGGCAATCAGCAACGCAATGCCGAAGCGCAAGCCAACCTGATTATCTGCTACGTGATTGGTCGCTGGCATCAATATGCGAAAAGCGGATTCAAGCGCAAGCCTACTGAATTTGCCTTGAGTCAGCTGCCTAGCCTGCTGTAATACTAGTCAGCTGTATATTTCTGGAGAAACAAGTGGAAGGTACTATTTTTGGTTTTACTGAGGCGCAAATTACTGAGTTTGGCCTCACTTATGGCGTGGGCGGGCTCATGCTGCTCATGGTATTTATTGTCGGCCACTTGGCCTGGCAATCCAAAGTCGGCAAGTTTGGCACGTTCATTCTATTTCTCGGACTGACATTTGGCTTAGTGGGGTTTATTGCCAAATATTTTATTCAGAACTCGCTGGGGATTTAAATCTTTAAATCCTGTCTGCAAAAAATACGAAATGGGTTAAGCAGGCATTTCCGAGAGTAAAGCTCGCAAAGACACGAACAAAAGACAATTTCTTCAAGCAGTTTTCTCTAAAGCCAGCTTCAAAGCATTGAGTCTGGCTTCAAACACGCTTGTTTTAATGTGTTCGGCATTTTCGCAATTGGCAGCCACTGCACCTGCATCCACCGTGAGAACGGCACTCAAAACTCTTTGCATCAAATCTGCAGCAGGCGTGCCACAGTTTTCGAAACCAGTTCTGCCACGCGAATCAGCCTCACAGGCTTTCAAAAAATCATTGAATCTGTGTGGCTGGCGAATGGCATCTAACTCCAGCAAAAATTCCAGCAAGGTCGCCGGACGCATTTGCAAAGCTTGATGTAGTTTGCCATGAAATTTAGCCACCATCACACCCAGCTCTTTGCAATCATTGGGCACGCGCAAGCGTTTACATACATCTTTCAGCAGGTTAACACTGCGCTGCTCGTGACCGATATGCTTGGGCAATACCTCCGCTGGTGTAGTGCCTTTGCCTAAATCATGCATCAGCGCGGCAAAACGTATCGGCAAACTGAAGTTCTGCCCGGCTGCGTAATCAATCACCATCATCACATGCACACCGGTATCCACTTCCGGATGATGCTGTGCCGGCTGGGGCACCCCCCACAATTTATCCAGCTCCGGCAAAATTTTCTGCAGTGCGCCGCAATCGCGCAGCACTTCAAACATGCGCGAAGGTTTAGCCTCCATCAAGCCTTTGGCAAGCTCCTGCCAGACACGCTCAGCCACCAGCGCATCGACCTCACCTGCTTGCACCATCTGGCGCATCAGGCGCATCGTTTCCGGTGCCACTTGAAAATCTGCGAGGCGTGCTGCAAAGCGGGCGATACGCAATATCCGCACCGGGTCTTCACTGAAAGCATCGCTGACATGCCGTAGCATTTTAGCTTGAATATCGGCACGGCCATTGAATGGGTCTATCAACTGCCCGTCATCCCTCTTAGCCATAGCGTTTATGGTGAGGTCACGCCTGGCTAAATCCTGCTCCAGCGTTACATCAGGCGCTGCATGTACCACAAAGCCTTTATAACCTTTGGCGGTTTTACGCTCCGTGCGAGCTAACGCATATTCATCATGCGTTTTTGGATGCAGAAATACCGGAAAATCTTTACCCACCGGCTTAAAACCGGCTGCCAGCATCGCCTCGGGCGTGCTGCCAACTACTACATAATCTTTATCTTTAACCGCAAACCCCAGCAGTTCATCGCGCACTGCGCCGCCCACCATGTAGATTTGCATGCTAGTCGCCACGCTATCTGGCTGCCACGCTACGATAGCGATCGTATGCACCGCGCTGGGTAGCGTCTACCAGATATTCAGGAATAATCGCCTCCATGCTGGCAGGCTCTACGCAGAATTGTGATGGGAAAGCACTGTCGCTGACGCTATCCACTTGCATGGATCGCACATTGTCACGTGACATTAATTGCACCGGCAGTAATTCCATCATGAACGCCTGCGCATAAGACAGCCTGTCACACAAGCCGATAATTGGTCGCTGTTTGCCTGTCACCTGCATGATTTTTTTCACCAAGGCTCGGAATGTATACACTTTAGGCCCTGCCAATTCATAAGTCTGACCATATGTATCGCGATTCTGTATGCTCGCTGCAAAACAGCTGGCGACATCTTCCACCCAGATTGGCTGAAACTTGGCATTAGGTTTTGCCAGCAAGATTACCGGCAGACATTTAATCAAACCGGCAAAGAGATTGATAAACTTATCGCCGCGACCAAAAATGATTGAAGGTTTAAATATGGTGATATCAAGCTTATCTGCATATGCAGACAAAGCGGCTTCGCCTGCTGCCTTGGAGCGCAGATATTCACTCGGCGCGTCTGCACTTGCGCGCAAACTACTCATATGAATCAGTCGTTTGATACCTAAATCCAGACAGATTTTAGCGACTTGGGCAGGTAGCTGATGGTGCATCACATCAAAACGCAAGCGACGGCTTTGATGCAAAATACCAATCAGGTTAATCACGGCATCACAGTCTTGCAGCGCTTGTTTAAGTGCTTGCGCATCCAGCACATTACACTCTTGCACTTTTACATTGGGCAGCAGGAATAAGTGCTTGGCTGCTTCACGTTTACGCGTGAACACCGTCACCGTATATCCTGCCGCATCCAGTTTGGCAACTAAAGAACTGCCTACAAACCCTGAACCTCCTAAAACCGCTATTTTTCTTACTTGCATGTTAAACCTTTAATTTCCTCAATCAATGCTTGTTACTGATGGCTTCTATTCAACGTTTTTTTCAATGTTTTCTTCATTGTCGGCGAGCAACTCTTCAGGCTGAGAAGTGCCGGAAATCACACCCAATCTCGCCTTCATACTCATCGGCGACTTCCCTAATCTAGGCGCGTACATTTGGGCATTTGCCATCACTTTTTGCACATAGGATCTGGTTTCGGCAAAGGGAATCGTTTCGATATAAATCGCCGACTCCAGAGGCGTGATGGCCTGCCAGCGCTTCGCTCGACTTGGCCCGGCATTATACGCTGCTGTTGCCAACACTGACTGGCCATTCAGAAGCTCAAGCGTATAGCGCATGTAATAAGTCCCTATGCCTACATTGGTGCCCAAGTCATGAATCAATTCCTGCTTATACCCATCAAGCCCCATGCGCTTGGCTGCCCATTTTGCAGTGGCTGGCATAATCTGCATCAAACCTGCTGCACCCACACCCGATTTTGCATGGTGCATAAAGCGGCTTTCCTGACGTACCAATCCATAAATCCATGCTTCATCTACGCCCTGACTAGTGGCAGCTTCTCGAAACAAATCTCGATAGGGCGTTGGATAACGTAAATCAAAATCATGCAGTTCTCTAGTGTTGTCGGCTGTCGCAATGGCAATGTCATACCATTTCTGCTGCATGGCATAAGTAGCAGCTGCCAGCAGCTGTTTGTCATCAAAATTGCGTGTTGCCCATACCCATTCTGCTTTAGACTCCCAACGCATATCCAGACGCTGTAATTCCAACGCACGCTTGATGGCCGGGTGACTGGCGATCGCCGTCACCTCAACATCATTGACTTTATATTCCTGCTCTACATTGCCCATGACGCTGCCGAGATCTTCCGCTGCCAGCCAACCATAATAGTGACGCTCACGCGATAATGGCCCCCAAATTTTATTCGCCTCGCCTACCAGACCCTTTTCATTCAGCGCACGGGCGCGCCAATAGCGCCATGCACCTTCTTGCTGCTGTTCAGGCTGCATTTGTGCAATCGTGATATCGACGATATCCCAATTTTTATCGCGCAGCGCCGCACGCACTTTCCACGCTAGTTGTTCTCTATCCAACGCGGTATTTTTTGCCAGCTCAAAGTAAGACAGTGCTTTAGGGTGGTGAATTCGTGCCGCATGATAAGCCAAACGTCCCCATGCAAAAGCGCGATCAGCGGCAGAGAATCTGGACTGAACTTTTTCCAACGTATTGACTGCTACGGCAAGGTCGGTGCGTGCTAATCTGTCCAACGCAAACAAATTAATTTCTACGCCTTCTCGACTGCTGAATGAAGCAGAAACTTTTGCAGCAGACTTTTTGCGGCTGGATTTTACTGCATGCGAACGCGCATCAAACAGTAGCCCCGGCGTCTGGTTCGCCACTTCCATGAGTTTGATGTGTTTGGTATCAAAATTTGCCATTTTTCCAGCAATACTTTTTGCCAATCCCAGCTTGCCGTACTGCAAGGCCATTCTCAGCCTTGCCCATTGGTCATCAGCGCTGATGACACCTTGTTTCAACATCGCATCAAACAACGGAGTGCAGGTGCTGGGCAAATCTACAGTGGTCATCCACAGTTTTTTAGTTTGCTCAGCCAGCACCTCACCGGCACCTTCTGCCTGAAACTTTCCGTACATAGCGTAACATTGCACCGCTACATCATCACGTTTGTAATGTGGATAGTGCTCAAAAAACAACTGCCAATCCTGCTGCTTGCCAAGTTTTTTAAGCCACTCCCCGCGCAAGCGCTCGGCAAACGGCAAATCACCGTTACGACTCAAGAAACTCTCAACTTCAGCAGCATCCGCTTTTTCCAGCCTGAGCAGCATCAGCCAATAATCTGCATATGGCGCAAGTATATATTCCTGCTTATTCAAATCTTCCAGATCCTGTGCCAAGGCAATTTCATTTTTAGCCGCATAAGACTCGCGCGCATGCTGAAACAATGCCTGATCTGATAAGGCATGCACGGAAACCGGCAGCAGCGCACATGCGGCCAGCCATGTCATCAGGATTTTTTTAACAGGGTTAAACATAAAACAAACGTCGCAGTGCAAACATCACCATGACCAGCAAAGTCAGATACAGTGTGTATTTAAGCGTTTTCTTGAAATAATTGAGGTATTTTCTGTCATCGAATAACAAGTACATTCCCAGCAACACCATTGCGGTGATGACCAGCAGTACCAATATCAGGCGAATCAATAACACGGTACGCCCCTTTCCTCTTACGCTTATTACTTATGACAAATTCAGCATATCTGCTGTTAAAAAGCAGGTTCTATCAACAGATCTTTGCGCGCAACTGAAAACACTTCAGGCGCATCTTGCAGTTGTTCAAACGTAGTGTATTCCCAAGCCGACTCATCCTGCAATAAGGCGCGCAGCAATTGGTTGTTGAGCGCGTGCCCGGATTTATACGCATAAAAAGCGCCCAGAATTGGGTGCCCCAACATATATAAATCACCAATGGCATCCAGTACTTTATGTTTGACGAACTCATCGTCATAGCGCAAACCATCAGCATTCAGCACACGGTATTCGTCCAGCACTATTGCGTTTTCCAAACTGCCGCCACGCGCCAAACCATTTGAACGCAAGTATTCAACTTCATGCATAAAGCCAAAAGTTCGTGCGCGGCTGATTTCCTTCACATAAGAATCTACCGCAAAATCAATTTTGACATTATTGCCGGAGTGCTCAAATACTGGATGATTAAACTCAATGGTGAAGTCAATTTTGAAACCGTGATAGGGTTCAAAACGCACCCACTTATCGCCCTCTTTGACCTCGACTGTTTTTTTAACACGAATAAATTTTTTAGGTGCAGGTTGTTCGGCAATGCCCGCCTCTTGCAGCAAAAATACAAACGGACCAGAGCTTCCATCCATAATCGGAATTTCGGAAGCGTCCACATCCACATAAACATTATCAATACCTAAACCCGCTAAAGCGGACATGATGTGCTCAACAGTGGCAACGCGTGCACCATTAGCTTCCAATGCTGAACACATTTTAGTATCACGCACAGCTTCAGGCGTGGCCACAATTTCATTGGGCAGAGGCAGATCCACCCGCTTGAAAATAATGCCGGTATCAGGTGCAGCCGGGCGCAGGGTAAGAGTAACCTTTTCGCCGTTGTGCAATCCCACGCCGGTGGCGCTAATCGCTTTTTTCAATGTACGTTGCTTTAACATGCCTGTATCAATGTCCTAATGTCTGACCTAAATCTAACTTGCTTGTAAAAAGTAGGATTGCTGAACTCATAATAAATTCCGGAGTCTGCATAGCATGATGCTGAATTTCCACATGCATCACTTACTTTTTACTTAATAATCAAGCAAATAATAACATAATTAGTATGGCCAGGCCGCTACAATTATGTTTATCTTTGTCGGCAAGTCTATGATTTAAGGCCTGTTTTAGTCGGCTTGTTTACGTAAAAATGCAGGAATGTCATATTCTTCCACACCTGACATTTTCATGGCCTCGACCTGCGCACGGCGGCTATTGGTACCAAATACCGCAGGCGTGTCATCTTCAGCCACCACGTTGCCACCCATAAATACTGGCTGATTGGTTGTACCATCACGCACAACCTGCTGTGGCATCACACGCAGCTCAGGCTTCTGCTGACGACGCTGATTACCGGTCAAACCCGTGGCCACCATGGTAACGCGTAAACCGTCTTCCATGCTTTCATCAAACACATTACCTACAATTACGGTCGCGTCTTCTGCGGTAAAGGCTTTAATGGTGTTCATCACATCGTAGTACTCTTTCATCTTGAAAGAGCTGGATGTGGTGATATTGACCAACACACCACGTGCATTTGCCAGGTTCACATCTTCCAGCAATGGGCTTGCTACTGCTTGTTCTGCGGCAATGCGCGCGCGCTCAGGGCCGGTTGCCATGGCTGAGCCCATCATTGCCATGCCCATTTCGCTCATTACGGTACGCACGTCTGCAAAGTCCACGTTCACGGTACCTGCACAATTAATAATTTCAGCAATACCGGAAACCGCATTGTGCAACACGTCATTCGCTGCGCGGAAAGCCTCCAGGAATGGTACATCTTCACCCAATACTTCCATGAGTTTTTCATTAGGAATCACAATCAGTGAGTCTACATATTTGGACAATTCATCCAAACCTTCTGAAGCCACTTTGGTGCGTTTGCCTTCAAATGCGAACGGCTTGGTCACCACAGCCACAGTCAGAATGCCCATCTCTTTAGCAATTTGCGCAATGATAGGCGCTGCACCTGTACCGGTGCCACCACCCATGCCGGCTGTAATAAACAGCATATCAGCACCGTCTATCAGCTCCGCAATCGCATCACGATCCTCCAATGCCGCCTCACGCCCAACTTCCGGCTTGGCACCTGCGCCTAAACCACGGGTAAGGGCTTCGCCAATCTGCAGCACAGTTTTTGCCTGGCTCTTTTTCAAAGCCTGCATATCGGTGTTGGCGCAGATGAACTCCACACCGCCGACACTTTTTTCAATCATGTGTGCAACTGCATTACCACCGCAGCCACCCACACCGATCACCTTAATCACAGCTTCCTGTGAATTTTTTTCCATAATCTCAAACATGGTAAAACCTCCTCTTTTTATTTACTAAACTACTTCTGCCTGACTACTCTTAAAAATTACCCTGGAACCAGCTCTTCATCTTGTCCAGAATTCTGCCGAAAGAGCTGGATTCCATTTGCCCACTTAAATGACGCTCCAACTGCTGTTTGCCCATTAATACCAAGCCCACCCCTGTGGCATAACGTGGATTGCTGACCACTTCGGATAAACCGCCCACATAACGTGGCATACCTAAACGCACCGGCATGTGGAAAATTTCCTCACCCAGCTCCACCATGCCGCGCATCATGGCTGAACCGCCTGTAATCACAATGCCGGATGCAATCATTTCTTCCATACCGCTGCGACGCAATTCATTCAGCACCAGCTCATACAGTTCAACTACGCGTGGCTCCAACACTTCCGCCAGTGTCTGCACTGATAACTGACGGGGGTCGCGGCCATCCACCCCTGGCACTTCTACAATCTCGCGTGGGTCTGCCAGCTGACGCAATGCGCAGCCGTGCTTGATCTTGATTTCTTCCGCGGACTGAGTAGGCGTACGGAATGCTACGGCAACGTCATTCGTCATCTGGTCACCCGCAATCGGTACCACTGCGGTATGTCGAATCGCGCCTTGCTTAAATACGGCAATGTCCGTGGTGCCGCCGCCAATATCCACCAGACACACGCCCAACTCTTTTTCATCTTCAGTCAGCACCGCCAAACTTGAAGCCAGCGGCTGCAGAATTAGGTCACTCACCTCGATACCACAGCGCTTGATGCACTTCACGATGTTTTGTGCCGCTGCCACAGCGCCGGTCACAATATGCACCTTCACTTCCAGCTTCATACCGCTCATACCCAGTGGCTCGCGCACATCTTCCTGACCGTCGATAATGAATTCCTGGGTGAGGATATGTAGAATCTGCTGATCAGCCGGTAATGCAATGGCGCGCGCTGTTTCCACCACTCGGTCCACATCCATCTGCGACACTTCAGCGTCTTTGATTTTCACCATACCGTGTGAGTTGAGGCTTTTGATATGACTGCCAGCAATGCCGGTATAGACATTGTTGATCTTGCAGTCCGCCATCAGCTCGGCCTCTTCCAATGCGCGCTGTATCGATTGCATGGTCGATTCAATATTCACCACCACGCCTTTTTTCAGGCCGCGAGAAATGTGTTGCCCCAACCCGATCACCTTGAGTGTGCCTTCCGGCTGCAGCTCAGCGACGATGGCCACAATTTTTGAAGTGCCGATATCCAGCCCTACGATTAAATTTTTATCTTCTTTGATTCTGCTCATGGTTTATCCCCTACGTAACTTCGAGTCACGGTTTTCAACTGCTTTGTTCGATTGGTTTTGCTTCTTGTCTGTCAATGATTTTGCTTCCAATCCTGTTGCCGGTGTTTTAGTGCCGCCCGATGTATCCTGCGCCTCTGCCACTTTCAGACTTTCTGTTGGCCTGCGTAATGCAAAACCATTGGGGTAGCGCAAATCGGCATACACAATTTTTTTATTCAAACCCGCCAAGGTGCTGGCGTATACGTTGGCAAACTTCTCCAATCTGGTCTGCATATCCACACGCCCTAACTCAATCACCATGCCATTGCTGGTGGTAATCTGCCAGGCGCGTCTCGGTGTCAGTGCCAAACTTGCGATTTCCAAACCAACATCTTTCAGCACATTTTTAAAAGTGTCGTACTGTGAAGCCACTTCAATCACGCCATCATTCGGCCCATAAAATACCGGCAGATCACTACCCGATGCCGCATGAAACAACTCGCCATGTTTGTTCACTAACGCCACAGTACTCCAGCGCGCCATCGCCTGATGTTCTTCTATCACCACTTCCAATTTATCCGGCCAGCGCCTGCGCACACTCACCGTGCGCGCCCAAGGCAGCTTTTCAAAGGCATCACGCGCCTTCGCCAAATCCAAGGTAAAAAAATTGCCTTTTAAATGCTTAGCCACAATGAGCTTTACCTGCTCACGACTGACATGGCTTAATTGCCCATCCACTTTCACTTCACGCAATGGGAATATGGGCAGATGCACCACCACATAAATCACCGCATAAAGTGCTGCAACCACACACACTGCAAACAGCAGGTTGGCGATCCAGTTCAGCAGTCTGGGTTTATCCCACATGCGCCAGCTCCAAAATTCGTATCACTAGCGCATCAAAACTGATCCCTGCGGCTTTAGCCGCCATCGGCACCAAGCTATGGTCTGTCATGCCCGGGCTGGTATTCACCTCCAAGAAATAGTGCTTACCAGCTTCGTCCATCAGGAAATCCACGCGTCCCCATCCACTGCAGCCAATCGCATTAAAAGCCTGCAATGCTTCCTGCTGAATTTGCGCTTCTTGTTCTGCACTTAGCCCGCAAGGACACAAATATTCCGTGTCATCACGCAGGTACTTGGCCTCAAAATCATAAAACTCGTTTTTAGGCACGATGCGCACAATCGGCAACGCCTGGTTGCCCAGAATGCCTACGGTATATTCACCGCCGCCCACAAACTGCTCTGCAATCACCAGCGGGTCTGACTTTGCCGCCAACTCATAAGCACCCTTCAAGCCACCGGCTTGTTTCACTTTGCTGATACCAATGCTGGAGCCTTCATTGGCAGGCTTTACAAACAATGGCAAACCGAGCTTTTTCTCAATGGCCGCAAAATCCGAATCAGCCTTCACCAACTCAAAGGCTGGCGTACTTACACCAGCGGCTGACCAGACCATTTTGGTACGCCATTTATCCATGCCAATGGCTGAGGCCATGACACCGCTGCCGGTGTAAGGAATGCCCAACAATTCAAGCGCACCCTGCATGGCGCCGTCTTCACCGAAGCGGCCATGCAGATTAATCATGGCCACATCAAAACTCTCCAAGTCATGCAATGGTCGCTGCGCAGGGTCAAACGCATGTGCGTCCACACCCTGACGCTGCAGTGCGGCGAGCACAGCAGAACCGCTTTTAATAGAGACTTCACGTTCGCCAGATTTACCGCCAAACAGGACGGCCACTTTCCCAAAATTACGCATTATTTCTTAACCTCTGCTTCAAATTCGCCCATGACTTTCACTTCCTGCTGCAAGGTCACGCCTTGTTTCTGCTGTACCGTATCGCGCATATGCTGAATCAGCATTTCAATATCCAGCGCCGTTGCACCGCCAATGTTCACAATAAAATTGGCGTGCTTTTCAGAGACCTGTGCACCGCCAATGGTGTACCCTTTCAAACCACTTGCCTCTACCAACCTAGCTGCAAAATCACCTTCAGGATTTCTGAAAGTGGAACCTGCGCTAGGCAGATTCAACGGCTGCGAAGCCAAACGCTTCGCCAGCAGCGCTTTAATTTTCTGCGCAGCCTCTTGCGCATCACCCTTTGGCAGCGCTAGCCATGCCGCGACAAACCACTCATCTGCCACCGGTTTTTCAATATGCCGATACGTAGCTACAAACTCAGCCGCAACGCGTTCATGCAATTGACCACGCCTGTCTATCGTCGTAACGCGCTGTACCACATCCCAGGTTTCACTACCGTAACAGCCAGCATTCATCGCTAATGCTCCACCTAAAGTGCCGGGAATGCCGGCAAAAAATTCCGCGCCTTGCTTAGCCTCCTTGGCAGAAAACTTGGCCAACTTGGCACACGTGACACCAGATTCCGCGTATACCAAGTCACCATCCATTCGCAGCGTTGTCAGCACGTTATGCATGAGCACTACCGTGCCGCGAACACCGCCATCACGCACCAGCAGATTTGAACCTAGGCCGATAAAATGGATAGGCTCATCTGCAGGCAAACTTTTTAAAAATGCACACAAATCCTGCAAATCCGCAGGTATATAAAACCTATCGGCACAACCGCCCACGCGCCAGCTGGTGTAACGTGCGAGCGGTTCGTTCAATAGTAATTTGCCTTGATGCAATGTCATTTCTCTGATAAATCTCTCGTCTTGGCAGCCACCTGACCAATTGAGCCAGCCCCCATTACAATCACCACATCATCCGCTTTGGCGACATTCAAAATGGCCTGTGGCAGTTCATCAGTAGTCTCCACAAACAAGGGCTCAACCTTGCCGGCCACGCGAATGGCACGAATCAGCGAGCGCGTGTCGGCCGCCACAATCGGTGCCTCTCCCGCGGAATACACTTCCGTCAACAGCACCACATCGGCACCCGATAGCACTTTCACAAAATCTTCAAAGCAGTCACGCGTACGTGTGTAGCGATGTGGCTGAAATGCCATTACCAATCTGCGGCTAGGGAAAGCACCACGCGCTGCTGCAATAACAGCCTGCATTTCCACCGGATGATGTCCGTAATCATCAATCAGCGTAAATTTGCCACCCGTTTTTGCCGCGATTTCCCCATAGCGTTCAAAGCGCCTACCCACGCCTTTAAATTCTTTCAACGCCTTGATGATGGCCTCATCCGGCACATTCAATTCACTGGCAATCGCAATCGCCGCCAGTGCATTCAGCACATAATGGTTGCCCGGCAGATTCAACGTCACATCAAATTCAGTGGTAATGCCGTTAATACGCTGCACCGTAAAATGCATACGGCCGTTTTCGGCACGCACATTTTTTGCGCGAATACGCGCATCTTCGCTTAAACCATAAGTCATCACCGGCTTGGTGACACGCGGCAGAATCTCACGAATATTGGCATCATCAACACATACCACGGCCATGCCCCAGAATGGCAGTTGCTGCAAGAACTCCACAAAAGCGCTTTTGAGTTTTTCAAAGCTATGTTCGTAGGTGTCCATGTGATCCTGGTCAATATTGGTGACCACTGCCATGACCGGTGTCAGATGCAGAAATGAAGCATCTGACTCATCTGCCTCAGCCACGATATATTCGCCGGTCCCAAGCTTGGCATTGGTATTGGCGGCTTCCAGCCTGCCTCCAATCACAAACGTTGGGTCCATGCCTGCCTCTGCCAGAATGCTCGCAATCAAACTAGTGGTCGTGGTTTTACCGTGCGTACCAGCAACCGCTATGCCCTGTCTGAAACGCATGAGTTCCGCCAGCATCAGTGCGCGTGGCACTACTGGTATTTTTTTGGCTCTGGCAGCTTTCACCTCGGGATTTTCTTCATTCACTGCAGAAGACACCACCACAACATCTGCATCTTTTACATTCTCTTCCTGATGTCCTTGATACACAGCGGCACCAAAACCTGCTAGACGCTTAGTAGTCGCGTTAGAGGCAAGGTCAGAGCCAGATACACTGAAACCCAGATTGACCAGCACTTCTGCAATGCCACTCATGCCGGAGCCACCGATACCGACGAAGTGCACATTTTTTACCTTATGTTTCATTTCGCTAACTCCTTACATACCTGAGCTACATTTTTTGTAGCATCAGGCTTACCTAAAGCGCGCGCTTTTTGCGCCATGTTCAAACAAGTTTCGCGGTTCAAATTTTTCAAAATGTCTGCCAAGCTATTCACGGTCAAATCTTTCTGCTGCACCAATATCGCTGCGCCAGCTTCAGCCAAATAAGCCGCATTCGTGGTTTGATGGTCATCCACCGCGAACGGAAACGGCACCATCAACGCACCGATACCCACCGCTGACACTTCAGCAACCGTCAGTGCACCTGAACGACAAATCACAAAGTCTGCCCATTCATACATGCCTGCCATATCCTCAATAAAGGCGCGCGTTTCAGCGGCCACACCTGCCTGCTCATAATGAGCTCTCAGCGTATCAATATGCTTCACCCCGGCCTGATGCACTACCAGAGGTCTCACTGCTTCTGGCAATTTTGCTAAAGCCTGAGGTAAAAATTCATTCAGTGCCTGCGCCCCTAAGCTGCCGCCCACCACGAGCAAGCGCAAGGCACCATCGCGGCCTGCTAACCGAACTGCGGGCGCTGGCAATTGTGTAATCTCAGCACGCACTGGATTGCCGACCAAACTGGCTTTTTTACCAAACGCCGCAGGAAACGCTGCCAGCACTCTATTGGCAAATTTCGCCAGTACTTTATTAGTTAAACCTGCCACCGAATTCTGCTCATGAATCACCAGCGGCTTGCCCATCAGCCTCGCCATCACCCCGCCCGGGAAAGCGGCAAAACCACCCATACCCAGCACCACATGCGGCTGATAAGCCTTGATAGCAGCGCGGCTCTCGGCAAAAGCTTTTGCCAATTTCATTGGCAATAACAGCCAACCCAGCAAACCTTTACCGCGCACTCCCTGCATGTGAATCATGGCTTTGTCATAGCCTTTACCTTCGATGAGACGGTTTTCCATACCGCCCTCAGTACACAGCCAGACGATGTTCCAGCCTTCGGCTTTTAGATAATCCGCGGCTGCCATGGCCGGATACACGTGGCCACCGGTACCGCCCGCCATGACCATCAGGGTTTTACTGGCTTGGCTCATGCCGGCAATCCTTTCTGCAGTCTTCTATTCTCATAATCAATCCGCAGCAATATCGCCATCGCGATGCAATTAGCCAAAATGCCACTACCGCCAAATGAGAGTAGCGGCAATGTCAGCCCCTTGGTGGGTAGCAAGCCCATGTTGACGCCCATGTTGATGACACCCTGCACACCGATCCAAACCCCTAAGCCTTGCGCCAGCAAAGCGGCAAAATAACGCTCGTTCTCAATCGCTTCCTTAGCCATGCTGAATGCACGCAGCACCACCCAGGCAAACAAGCCAACTACGGTTGCAACACCGACAAATCCCAGTTCTTCAGCAATCACTGCCAGCAGAAAATCCGTGTGTGCCTCAGGCAGGTACAGCAGCTTTTCTACGCTGGCACCCAAGCCCACACCAAACCACTCACCACGTCCAAACGCGATCAATGCATGTGAGAGCTGATAGCCCTTGCCATATGGGTCAGCCCAAGGATCCATAAAGCCAATCACGCGTTCCAGCCGATAAGGTGAACTCCAGATCAGAAATACAAATCCAACCACTAGCAGCACGATTAAGCCACCAAAAATGCGGCCATTAATTCCACCCAGCCACAGAATGGAAATCGAAATGGAAGCAATCACCGCAAATGCACCGAAATCCGGCTCTGCCAATAACAAGCCACCCACAAACAGCATCACCACCAGCATCGGCAAAAAGCCTTTTTTAAAGCTATCCATTACCGCTGCTTTGCGCACCGTATAGTCAGCTACATACATCGCAGCAAACAATTTCATAAATTCTGATGGCTGCAGATTAATCACGAACAACGACAGCCAACGACGGCTGCCGCCAACCACGCGGCCGATACCCGGAATCAACACCAAAATCAGTAGCGCCAAGCCCAGCAAAAATAAATAAGGCGCAAACTTCTGCCACATGCTGATAGGCACGTTGAAGGCCACCACTGCGGCCACTAAACTAATGACAATAAATACCGCTTGGCGCATCAGGTAATAACTGCTGTTATTGCCTACCGCCTTGTCAGCCTCGGCAATTGCAATGGATGCCGAATACACCATGACCAAACCAATGCCCAGCAAAATCAGCGTCACCCACAGCAGCGCTTGGTCGTAGTTAGGGGCGTTGATGCGGTCGCGGTTGAGCACATTGACGATCATGCTGTACCTTCCAAACGTTTTACCGCTGCCACAAACACTTCGGCTCTATGTACATAATTTTTGAACATATCCAGACTGGCGCAGGCGGGCGATAACAGCACTGCGTCACCGCTTTGTGCCACTTTTTTGGCAATATTCACCGCCTCCGGTAAATCTGCTGCGTGATACATCGCCACACCTGTTTCCAACAGTTCTTCTTCTATAAGTTTCGCGTCACGTCCTATCAAAACGACTGCGCGTGCATTTTCAGCAACCGGCTGTTTCAAAGGTGAGAAATCCTGACCCTTGCCATCACCGCCCGCAATCAGCACCACCTTGCGCGGCAGGCCTGCAATGGCTGCACAGGTCGCACCTACATTAGTGCCTTTGGAATCATCGTAATAATCAACCTCATCAATCTCAGCCACCCATTCCACACGGTGCGGCAAACCTTTGAAGTTGTATAAAGTCTGCATAATCGGCGCATATTCCAAACCGATGCCACGACACAATGCAATGGCCGCCAATGCATTCGCGGCGTTATGCAAGCCGGCAATCTTAAGGTCGCGAATATTCATCAAATCGTGGTCACCGCAGCAAAGCCAGGTTTCACCATCTACCTCACGCAAACCATATGCCTGCGCATCATCGGGAGCGTTCAAACCAAAGGTGACTTGCTGCAACTTGGGTCGCGACATCAGCATGCTCCAGGCATCGTCACGGTTCAGCACTTGCAGCTTGGCGTTGTAGAAAATACGCGCTTTAGCAATCGCATAAGACTGCATGCCGTCATAGCGATCCATATGATCTTCAGACAGATTAAGCATAGTGGCGGCATCGATGACCAAGTGACTCGTTGTCTCCAGCTGAAAACTGGAAAGCTCGAGCACATAGACATCCGGTGTCGGCATACTTAATGCATCCAGTACGGGCAGGCCAATATTGCCGGCAACGATAGTATTCAAGCCTGCCGCCTTGCACATTTCGCCCACCAGTGTTGTTACCGTGGTTTTACCATTGGCACCGGTGATAGCAATCACTTTGGCACCTGCTGGCCTGAATTGCGCAAACAGCTCCACATCACCCACCACAGGAACACCACGTGCAATCGCAGCTTGAATTTCCGGGTCACTCAAGGGAATACCCGGACTTGAAATCACCAAGTCCTTGTCTTCAAACAAGGCTGGCGTAAATGCACCGGTATGCAACGTCACATGTGGCAATTCTGCATTCAAGGTATCAACACCTGGCGGATTTTCACGGGTATCGGCCACAGACAAACGTGCGCCTTGGCGGTTAAGCCAACGCAATGCGGATAAGCCGGTTTCACCCAACCCCAGCACCAATATCTGTTTGTCTTTTAGTTGCATCATGTAATCTTTACGCCCTTAATCCCAATCTCACTTTATCGAATCTTCAAACTCGCCAATCCCACTAGCACCAGCATCATGCTGATAATCCAGAAACGCACCACGACTTGCGTCTCCTTCCAGCCTTTTTGCTCGTAGTGATGATGCAGTGGCGCCATTAAGAAGATACGTTTGCCGGTGCCCGTTTTATATTTGGTGTATTTGAAATACAGCACCTGCATCGCCACTGAAAATGTTTCCACCACGAACACGCCGCCCATGATGAAGAGCACAATTTCCTGACGCACAATCACTGCCACAATCCCAAGCGCCGCCCCCAAAGCCAAAGCACCGACATCGCCCATGAATACTTCTGCCGGATATGCGTTAAACCAAAGGAAGCCTAGACCAGCGCCTACCATGGCAGAGCAAAACACCATGAGCTCCCCTGAACCCGGCACGTATGGAATCACCAAATATTTAGCGAAGTAAAAATGGCCGGTCACATAAGCAAAAATACCTAAAGCACCCGCCACCATGACTGTTGGCATAATGGCCAAGCCATCCAATCCATCGGTCAGATTCACAGCATTACTGCTACCAACTACAACTAAATAAGTCAGCACAATAAAAGCCAGGCCACTCATAGGAATGACTAAGTTCTTAAAAAATGGAATCAATAAGGTGGTCTCGGCCGGCACAGTTGCGGTTTGCTGTAAGAAAATGGCAACACTTGCCCCTACCACGGATTGCCAAAAATATTTCTCTTTGGCGGACAAACCCTTAGGATTGCGATGCACCACTTTGCGCCAGTCGTCTACCCAGCCGATGATGCCAAAACCCAGTGTCGTGAACAGCACCACCCATACAAAACGATTGCTCAAGTCTGCCCACAGCAAAGTGGAAATCGCGATAGAAATCAGAATCAGAGCACCGCCCATGGTGGGTGTACCCGCTTTAACCAGATGCGTTTGCGGGCCATCATCGCGCACGGCCTGCCCAACTTTATAATAGGTAAGTTTGCGAATCAGCGCTGGCCCCATCACAAAAGAAATCGTCAGAGAGGTCAGCACCGCCAGCACCGCACGCAGCGTAATGTAGTTGAACACATTAAAGCCGCGAATATCGCGTGCTAACCATTGTGCTAATTCAAGTAACATAAATTCCCCCTTATTCCCTTTTTTATTGCCCGGCTGCCAACAGTAGCTTTACCACACGCTCCATACGCATGAAACGTGAGCCTTTGACCAGCACTGTCACATTGCCGCTAAGCTGCGGTATTACTTCTTCTGCAATCGCTTCAGGCGCCTTAAAATGTTTGGCACCAGCGCCAAAACCCCTCACCATTTCCTGGCTCAAGTCACCAAGGCAATATAGTTTTTTAAGTCCTGAAGCCTTGGCGGCTGCGCCAATTTCAAAATGCATATCAGCCGCATTTGGACCAAGCTCTCCCATGTCGCCCAGCACCAGAATCTTTTCTCCTGCTTGCTTGGCCAGCACTTCAATGGCCGCACGCATGGAATCAGGGTTAGCGTTATACGTGTCATCAATCATGACAGCGCCGTGCAGTGCAGCTTTGCGCTCAAGCCGCGCATATACACCGCCAAAACTGCCCAAGCCTGCTGCAATTTCAGTATTGGAAACCCCTAGAGCATACGCACAGGCGCTTGCAGCCAAAGCATTTGCAATGTTATGCACGCCTTCTACTTTTAGCTCAATGCTGACTTTGCCATTGGGTGTACTGAGCTGAATCAGGCTCACACCCGCACGCTCCTCAAAACTTGCAGTCACCTCTGCTGCTGACTGCAAAGCAAAAGTGACGATTCTTCTGTTGGGATTAAGTGATCGCCAATAATCTGCAAAGTCACTATCTGCATTAATCACGGCAATTCCATCGTCGCCTAAGCCTGCAAAAATTTCCCCTTTAGCTTTGGCAATATTTTCACGCGAACCTAATTCACCAATATGCGCAGTGTTGGCATTAATCACCACGGCCACATTGGGCTTGGCAAGGCGGGTTAAATAATCAATTTCACCCAAATGGTTCATGCCCATTTCCGCCACCACAAATCGATGCTGCGATTTAATCTTTAACAGCGTCAGCGGCAGGCCGATATCGTTATTCAGGTTACCGTAGGTGGCATGCACCTTGTCGCTGCCACCTGCTGCTGCACTCAAAATCGCCGTCAGCATTTCTTTGGTCGTGGTCTTGCCATTACTCCCGGTGACCGCCACCACGGGCGCGCTGAATTTGCTGCGCCAATATTTGGCAAGATGACCCAAACCCAGACGCGTGTCATTGACGAGTAGCGCAGGGCTGGCCGCCGTTGCGGCATCTGACACCATCGCCGCAGCTGCACCTTTTGCAACGGCTTCAGCTGCAAATGCATTACCGTCAAAATTTTCACCTTTGATGGCAACAAACAACTGACCTGCTTGAATATTGCGGCTGTCGGTGCCCACACTTTCAAAGCGCACATCTTTGCCAACTAAGCGCGCATTGAGCGCATTTGCAGCTTCTGATAGCAGCATCATGCACGCACCTCCGATTGGCCAAGTACTTCAAGCGCTACGCCAGCATCACTGAACGGCGTTCTGACCCCTTTAATTTCCTGATAATCTTCATGTCCTTTGCCAGCCAGCAGCACGATATCTCCAGCTTGCGCCATCGCAACCGCACGTTCAATCGCAAGCCTGCGATCAGGCTCTGCGAAGTGCGTTTTAGTCATACCAGCGCTAATCTGGCGAATAATCTGCAACGGATCTTCGCTGCGTGGATTGTCAGAAGTCACCATCACCACATCAGCCAAACGCTCTGCAGCCTGGGCCATCAGCGGGCGTTTGCCGGCATCGCGGTCACCACCACAACCAAACACGCAAATCAGCTTGGCATGATTGTTCTGCTTATCGTGCTGGCTGTACCGACCCTGACTCTCCAACTGTTCACGCAAGGTTGCCAGCACTTTTTCCAAAGCATCCGGCGTGTGGGCATAATCTACTACTACGAGTGGCTGATCCTCAGCGCCAAACTGCTGCATGCGACCGGGCACAGCTTTGATATTGGCAAGGGCATTTACCGCGCTATCCAAACTGATATCTAGCGCCAGCAAGGTTGTCAGTACCGCCAGCACGTTATAGGCATTAAAACGTCCCAGTACTGGCGCAAACACGCGCGCTGAGCCTTGTGGCGTATGCACCTGCATGCTTAATCCGTGCTGTTCTAATCGCAAATCAGTACCCAGCACATCCCCTGCGTGCAACCCATAGGTCAAGAACGGTTTGGCTTGCGCTGTCAACTCCTGCGCAAGCTGCTCGCCAAATGCCTCATCTGCATTCAAAACTGACATGCTCAAGCCGGGCCAGAAAAACAATCGCGCCTTGGCAGCGGCATAGGCTTCCATGGTTTCGTGATAATCCAGATGGTCACGGCTTAAATTGGTGAGTACCGCAACTTTAAACTGTGCACCATTGACCCTGCCCTGATGCAAACCGTGTGACGACACTTCCATAGCCACCGCCTGCGCGCCTTGCGCGGCATAGTCAGCCAGCATGGACTGCAACAATATGGCGTCCGGAGTAGTGTTGGCAGCCGGAGCCTGACTATTGACAAAGCCGTTGCCTATTGTGCCTATCACGGCAGTTTTCTCGCCTAGCCCACTCAGCGCCTGTGCCAGCCATTGCGTGACGGAAGTTTTGCCATTAGTGCCTGTTACACCTAGCAGACTTAATTGCCGCGAAGGGTGCGCATAAAACTCTGCTGCAATCTCGCCCGCCTGCTCTTTCAAACCCGCCACCCCGAGGTTGCTCACACGCCAATCTGGGTTCCATGCGTAATCTGCACTCTCCCACAGCACGCCTGCCGCACCGGCTACAATCGCCTGAGAAATATATTGACGTCCATCACTATGCACACCCGGATAAGCCAGAAACAACATGCCAGGTGAGACACGGCGGCTATCCGCAGTGATCCCGGTAAAGCTTTTGTGGAGTGAACTCAGCAGGCTCATATGCTTTCCTTCACATCATCCACCACAGCAGGTGCATCATCTGCCAGCACCACATTATTATTGGGTGCATCTTGCGGAATTGAGAGCATGCGCAAGGTATCTGCCATCACCGCGCTAAATACTGGCGCAGCCACCGTTCCACCGTAATATTCACCGCTGCTGGGGTCATCAATCATCACCGCCATAATCAAACGTGGGTTTGAAGCCGGTGCCATCCCTACAAACGAACCCACATATTTATCTTTTTCATAGCCACCCTGCGGCGATAACTTATGCGTAGTGCCGGTTTTACCGGCGATGCGATAACCAAGCACCTGCGCTCTTAATGCGGTACCACCCGGCAGCACCACCAGCTCCAGCATGTCTTTCACAGCACGCGCCGTTACAGGGCTAAACACCTGCGTCCCCACTGGCGCCTCTTTCAATTTCAGCAATGAAACCGGCTTTAATTCACCATCGTTTGCAAACACTGTGTATGCGCGTGCCAATTGCAGCAAAGTTACGCTAATACCGTGACCATACGACATGGTGGCCTGCTCAATCGGGCGCCAGGTTTTAAAATCACGCAAGCGCCCTGAAGCTTCCCCAGGAAATCCAATACGTGTTTTACTGCCAAAACCAATCAGGTTAAACACGCTCCACATGTATTGCTTATCCATAGACAGCGCCATTTTTGCAGAGCCAATATTGGAAGACTTTTGAATGATTTCAGATACCGTCAGCACCCCGTGTGCGTGCGCATCATGAATGGTGGCCGAGCCGATTGTCATGCGGCCGGGTGCCGTCTGAATTTTAGTCTCAGGTTGATACAGTCCTGATTCGAGCGCAGCCGCAGCCGTGACTGTTTTCATGGTAGACCCTGGCTCAAAAGTATCGGTAATCGCCCGATTCCTTGACTTACCCTGAATATTGACCGGATTATTGGGGTTATAAGTAGGCACATTGGCCATCGCCAGCACCTCACCGGTTTTTGCATCCAACACAATGGCGGCACCCGCCTTGGCTTTGAATTTATCCACGGCTTTCGCAAGCTCGCGATATGCCAAATATTGAATCCTGCGATCAATGGATAGCGTTACATCGTGACCGTCCTGTGGGACTTTGACCGCCTCTAAGTCTTCAATAATGTGACCGGCACGGTCTTTAATGACCTTGCGGCTGCCACTCTTGCCCGACAGCGTTTCGTTCATGGTCAGCTCAAAACCTTCCTGCCCTTGATCATCAATGCCGGTAAACCCAACCAGATGTGCTGTGACCTCGCCCGCCGGATAGTAGCGCTTGTATTCACGTTGCAGATAAATGCCGGAAACGCCCAAGCGCATCACTTCTGCTGCCAGCTCAGGAGAAACGCGACGTTTCAAATATACAAATTCACGCTCACTGTTCGCCAGCTTTTTGCTAACGGCATCTACTTTTAGATTGAGCAGCTCTGCAATTTTTTTGGTTTGGGCGGCATCAATGTTTACATCGGAGGGGTTAGCCCATACCGATTCCACTGGCGAGCTAATCGCCAGCAGCTCACCGTGCCTGTCAGTGATTTTTCCACGCTGTGACGGCAGCACCAAAGTACGGTTATAGCGCGCATCGCCTTTCTCCTGCAAAAAGCGCTTATGAAAACTTTGCAGATACAAGCTGCGGCCAAGCAAAGCGACAAAACCCAGCAGCACCAGCACCAGCAACAGACGGCGACGCCAAGCCGGCAATTTGACAACCACCATGGGCATTGGAATAGCCATTACTTGCTTCCTCCGACCGGCAGTGGCGCAGCAGCTTTTGAAGTCAAGGCGACAATCTGTATACGCTTGGCGTCAGGTACCTGCATCTGCAGTTGCTGCGCTGCGATTTGCTCGATACGTGAATGCATGGCCCAGGTGCTTTGCTCCAGCTGCCACTGACCATATTCTTGGTGATATTGCTTTTCAGCCTGACTAAGCTGTTCCAGTTCAATATAAAGTTTACGTGCTTTGTGCTGGGCATTAATTAAGCCCAACGCAGAAAACATCAACGCAAAATATAAAATGAAATTCAGGCGCGTCATTGTACTGACGTCCTTTCCGCCACGCGCATCACTGCGCTACGTGATCGAGGATTGGCTGTTTGCTCTGCTGCACTGGGCTTGATAGCCTTGCCTACACTTATCAATTTAGGCTGCGGTAAATCTGCCGCCCGCACCGGAAAGTTCGCCGGCAGGTCATCTCGATTTTCCTGATCGCGGATAAATTGTTTCACCATACGATCCTCCAGCGAATGAAAACTGATCACAGCTAGACGACCCTGCGGCTTCAATAGACTCAAACACTGCGGGAGGGTTAACGATAATTCCTCAAGCTCCTGATTGACGAAAATCCGTAAAGCCTGAAATGTGCGCGTTGCGGGGTTTTGCCCGGGCTCATAGCGCGGGACTGCACTTGCCACGATCTGGGTAAGCTGCCCAGTAGTGGTGATGACGCGCCCATCATCGCGCTCCTTAATAATCGCCCTTGCAATCGACTTAGCAAACCGTTCTTCACCATAATTTTTTATCACCTCCGCTAACTGCTGCTCTGTTGTGCGACCCAAAAACTCTGCCGCTGTTTGCCCACTGCTTTGATCCATGCGCATATCCAAAGGCGCATCAAATCTAAAACTAAACCCCCGCTCTGCTTCGTCAATCTGCGGTGATGAAATACCCAAATCCAGCAAAATGCCATCTACGGCGCCCACACCAATTTCAGCTAAACGTGCTTGCATGGAAGCAAAATGACTGTGAATCAGACTGAAGCGTGAGTCCTGGATGGATTGACCTGCTGCAATTGCAGCCAGATCACGATCGAACGCAATCAGGCGTCCATGAGCACCCAGCTGCGAGAGAATTTTTCGGGAATGACCGCCACGGCCAAATGTGCCATCGACATAGATGCCATCAGCTTTGATTGAGAGTGCGCGAACCGCCTCATCCAGCAGCACGGTGATATGCTCAGGTATGGATGCGGCTAAATTTGAACGAGATACTGACACTTCCAAGGGATACTTTTCTAACTTAATTTTGTCTGCTGATTTTTTTGCAGACACTTTTTTTGAAGACAATAATGCTTTGTTGGGCGCGCTGCTCACGCCCCTGGTCACAGCGAAAATCCCTCTAATTCCGCAGGCATGACAAACGCATCACCTTGCACCACTTGCTCCAGTTGATTACGCCAGGCTTCCATATTCCACAGTTCAAAATGGCTGCCTTGCCCCACCAACATCACCTCTTTACTTAACCCGGCAAAATCCCGCAACGCAGGAGACACCAGAACACGACCCGCACTATCCATCGTGACATCTTCTGCAAAACCCACCAGCAAACGCTGCAAGGCACTGGATTGCTTATCAAACGAAGATAGAGCCATCAATTTTGATTGAATTGGCTCCCAGGCCGGCTGTGGGTACAGCAGCAGACATCGATGCGGATGCGCTGTGAGCACCAGACTACCGGCGCACTCAAGCTGCAGCGCCTCCCTATGCCTGGTCGGCACAGCAAGCCTGCTTTTCGCATCCAAACTTAATGATGTTGCACCGCGAAACATGTGTTCGTCGTGTCCCTGTTATTCAGCCAAACCTGTCAATAAAAAGTGGAGAACCGCCAATCAATACATCACTTACCCTGCTCAACAAACCCTTAGTAGATGTCAAACAAAACGCTTTTAACTTTGGTTATGCAATGAGCAATTCTCCACAAAAACCCACTTTTTCCCACTAATCTGCACTATAGATAAAAAAAAAGCGCAATGCAAGCCCTTTTTTAGTATTTTTTCTTTATATCTCAATGACTTAGCGCATTTTCATGATAAAAATAAAATCGTTATAAATTAAGTACATAGATAATTAAGTGAATGTGGAATATTAGGATGCTTGTAGAAGCGTTTGAATTGTAGACACAGAGGTTTTAAACAGATTGAAGTGATGAATACTTGTCTACGAACTAGACAAATGGGGTAAGCCGGCATATGCCATTTCGTGTGATCTGAGGATAAAGACAAGATAGACAATAATTGAAGTTGGCCGATAAGCCGGGTTCTGTCGTGCATTGCTGCACGTGACAGTCATTCATCTAGGCACACAATTACTCATGTGCTCAAGCAACCTACCCGCTGGCAGCGCGAGCCACGCCAACGCCAGCCTATTTGGTCTTGCTGCAGATGGAGGTTACCGCGTTTCACATCCATCACGGCGGACCGTGATTTACTCGTCTCTGTGGCCCTATTCCTCGCCTTATACCTTGCGGCTTTCGGCGGACGGCCGTTAGCCGTCATCCCGCTCTATGCAGCCCGGACTTTCCTCCCCCCACTTGCGTGGGCGGCGACTGTCTGGCCAACTTCGCAAGCATTCTAACATGCTAATTGCACACGCCCGACTAGTAGATGTGAGGCATTCTGAAAAGAAGAAAGATTAAAAGCGCAGCTTGAAACCGAAAATTTAATTATCGAATTTCCAATGCACCATCTGATCTGCCCGCAGCGGCACCAGCACATCTCCATCATAAGGCAGACTGCTGGGCACTTTCCAGCTCTCTTTGAGCAAAGTCACCTGTTCAGTGTTTCGCGGCAAACCATAAAAGTCTGCACCATGAAAACTGGCAAATCCTTCCAGCTTATCCAGTGCGTTTGCATTTTCAAACGCTTCCGCATAAAGCTCTAACGCAGTGCGAGCTGTATACATCCCCGCACAGCCGCAAGCTGCCTCTTTGGTATGTCTGGCATGCGGTGCACTATCAGTACCTAGGAAAAACTTAGGACTACCCGAGGTCGCGGCTTTGACCAGCGCAATACGGTGACTTTCACGTTTCAACACCGGCAGACAATAGTGATGCGGCTGTATCCCACCTTTGAACATATCATTACGGTTCATCAGCAAATGATGCGCGGTGATGGTAGCGCCAATATGCGCAGGTGCAAGCGCCACAAAATCAGCGGCATCTTTGGTGGTGATGTGTTCAAACACCACTTTCAACGCCGGATATTGTTTTAACAGCGGTATCATGTGACGCTCGATAAATACTAGTTCACGGTCAAATACATCCACATCGCTATCAGTGACTTCCGCATGCGCCAGCAATGGCATACCCACTTTCTCCATCGCTTCAAGAGCCTTGGCGCACTTATCCAAACTAGTGACTCCTGAATCCGAATTAGTGGTTGCACCTGCCGGGTAAAGCTTTACTCCATGCACAAAACCACTTGCTTTGGCTTTCACAATTTCTTCAGCTGTGGTGTTATCAGTTAAGTACAAGGTCATTAATGGTTCAAACTTCATGCCTGCCGGCAGCGCTGCCAGAATACGTTCACGGTAAGCACCTGCCAGCTCAGTAGTCGTGACCGGCGGACGCAGATTAGGCATGACGATGGCACGGGCAAATTGCCGCGCAGTATCGGGCAGCACCGCTTTTAAAGCGCCGCCATCTCTTAAGTGTAAATGCCAGTCGTCCGGGCGTGTAATCGTCAGTTTATTCATCATGTTCAGATTCATTTTTTAATTGAAGTGCAAGTTCGTACAACTCGTTTTTCTTCTGCCGCGTAATATCGGCTGCCAGCTTGACCGCCTGTTTTAAAGGCAACTCAGCAAGCAATAATTTAAGCATATTAACGCTCTCTTCAGGCAACACCGAAGTCTCCGCAGGAATCGCAGGCTCTATCAGCAACACAAATTCGCCGCGCTGCTGATTGGGGTCTGCCTTCAGCCATGCTTCAACCTCTCCCAGCAGACAGCTGTGAAATGTTTCAAAAGTTTTAGTCAACTCTCGCGCAATGGTAATGCGACGTTCAGCCCCCAACACCTGATTCAAATCACTCACGCATTCCAGAATTCTGTGTGGTGCTTCATAAAACACCAGCGTGACGGTGTGCGCTTTTAACAATGCAAGCTGCTTGCGCCGCGCCGCACTGCTTGCCGGTAAAAACCCATGAAACAAAAAGCCATTCTGCATAATGCCGGACGCCGACAGGGCGGCAATCACTGCGCTGGCGCCAGGCACCGGCACCACCTTAATGCCAGCCTGACGCAGCACATGCACCACCACGGCACCGGGGTCACTGATCCCTGGCGTGCCGGCATCGGTCACCAAAGCAATATTTTCACCTGCGTGCAGCAGCGCCAGCAGTTTATCCGCAGACTGCCGCTCATTGTGCTCATGTACTGCGATTAGTTTTTTACTAATGCCAAAATGGTTCAGCAGACCTGAACTGTGGCGGGTATCCTCTGCGGCAACTGCATCTACATTTTTCAGCACCTCCAAGGCGCGCAGGCTGATATCCTGCAAATTTCCAATTGGAGTAGCGACAACATATAATATGCCTGAGGAATGCAAAATTTGATGACCAAAAAATTAATTCGTATCATTTTATCAAGTTGGCTGCTGTTTAGCAGTTTATATTTACCTGCGCAGGCAGAAACCACTACGGCCAAGCATGACACGCCTGCAAAACCACTTCTCAAAAAATCTGCCCAAGCGCAGTTTTTAGAAGGCAAAACATGCCTGGAGCAATCAAACATGGCATGCGCCAAATTAGCGCTTGCGCTTATCCCTGGCATGTCACCTTATGCAAAGATTTTGCAAGGCGCACTAGCCCAGCACAGCAATCAAACCGAGCAGGCCTTGCTGATATTACTGCCTTTGCAATCAGATGAGAGCTTGACATTAACAGCAAAAGTCATGCTGCATCGCAGCCTGGCGCAAGCCTTTACCAATCCGGGAGATATCCAGCAGGCTGTGCAGCATTTCATCATCACCGAAATGCTACTGAAGCAAAATCAAGCCACAGATCAAGAACAGAATAAAGATATAGACAATCAACTAGCTGCCAATCACGAACAAATCTGGAAATTGCTGCGCACGCAGACGCAAACTGACTTAATTGCGCTGCGCGGCAACAACACCGACAGTGTGTTTCAAGGCTGGATTGATCTCACACTGGCCTCATTGCACGCCAACAGCAAACTGCACGTGACTGAATGGCGCACCATTTACCCGGATCATCCTGCGCAAGCTTTTGCAAAAAATTTGTCTGAAGACAGTCCAGCTGCTTCGCAGGCAGATACACAGGCTGATTTGGCGATATCAAGCGGCGTCATCGCGCTAGTGCTGCCGACACAAGACGAAATCGACAGCGAAAGCCTACAGGCATTTAAACTGGGGTTGGAAACCTCGTTAAATTTGGCCAACAGCAGCGCCACAGTTGAAGTGTATTATCGAGACCAAACACCACCAGAAACCATAGCGCAAGCCGATTATTTGATCGCACCCGAATTTAAATCAACCGTGTTGGATAACCATAATGCAGCCGCCGAGGACAAACCAACTTTACACGTTAGGCTGACCCTACAGGATGAGGCGGATACCATATTGTCATTTATTCGCCGGCATCATATGCAATATGCCACTATTGTGACCACCCAACATGAAGCCTCCCAGCCCATGTTATCTGCTGTTCAGCACGCATGGTCTGAATATATGGAACCGTCTGGTCTTGATGCGCCCAACATCATTAGCCTAGATGCGGATATCATGACGCAGCCAGTCAAATTACTGGATTTGAAATCACTGCTTGCAAGTCAATTGCACGATATTGTCATTTTAGCGATGCCCGCAGAGGATGTTTTGAAAATCAGGCCATATTTGGATATCAGCGTGCCCACCATTACGTTCTCTGCCATACACGACATTGCATTGGACAATGATACGCTGAAACGTCTGAACGCCTTGCGCTTTGTAGATATGCCTTTTTTGCTCGAGCCTCACACTGAGTCCGATCAGTACGCAGACACTACGGCCACGCTTCAGCAAAAACAGCTGTTGCGCTGGTTTGCCCTAGGTGCGGATAGTTTGCAATTAGTGCAGGCTATCGACAAAAAAACCCAGCAGACATTATTAATCAAAGGGCTTGCCGGCTATTATCAGCTTTCTAGCGAGCCTGTGCGCAAGTTTACGCGCAGTCTTGGCACTGCACGTTTCAGTCATAACGGTATCGTCGCTGATTAACTCACATGATATTCAGCCTGACAGCAAAAACCAGTTTGCCGGAACATCTAGTCACCGGCCAAGCTGCGGAAGCGTTAGCTGCTACTTATTTGCAATCACAAAGACTGAAGTTGGTACAAAAAAACTTTCACTGCGAATATGGTGAAATTGATTTAATTATGCAAGATGGCGAAACCTTGGTATTTATTGAAGTTCGCATGCGCAGTAACGCCAATTTTGGTGGCGCAGCGATGAGTGTAACCCACACAAAACAACAAAAAATCAAGCGCAGCGCTCAACGTTATATGCAACTTCATGGTGAAACAGCTTGTCGATTTGATGTGGTCTTGATGCGTGCAATTGACATTAACACGTTAGAATGGCTGAAAGATGCCTTTTAATGCTCATTAAACTTCAACAAAGGAACCAGATAATGAAATTAAGTTTAAAACTGGCAACAGCACTTATCCTCACAACGCAAATCAGCGCCTGCGTGCCCGTCATCGTTGGCGGCGCTGCAGCTGGCGGAGCAATGGCTGCAGACAGACGTACCTCTGGCATTTATGTCGAAGACGAGAACATCGAGCTTAAAGCCAATAAACTAGTTTATGACGCTTTAACCGGAGAATCGCATGTCAACATCACCAGCTTCAAAGGTAATGTGCTCATTACCGGTGAAGTGCCGGATGAGGCATCTAAAACCAAAGCTGGAAACGTGGTATTGGGTATCGAAAACGTTAAAAGCATTACCAATGAACTTACTGTTGGCCCAAAAACCTCAGTGAGTTCACGCGCTAATGACAGCTACTTAACTTCAAAAGTGAAAGCGCAGTTTGTGACTGAAAACCGTTTTCAGGCAAACCATGTAAAAGTCGTGACTGAAAACAGTGTTGTATATTTGATGGGTTACGTCACCCAAAAAGAAGCGGATGCAGCTGCAGAAATCGCTAGCAACACCAGCGGCGTCACTCGTGTTGTGAAAGTATTTGAGTACATGCCTTAATCCTGAAAACGCCCTTCTGGCATCTAAATTGTTGAGTCAGAAGGGTGCCTACAAAAATTGTCCGGCTAACAGGGGTGGTAGCTCACCGAATGTTATAATGCATGAAATTTTCTGCTGTTTGCAGTGTCGTATCATTCAGTTATATCAATTTGTACGTAAATCAAATCGAGTTTAAATCATGACTACAGAAATCATTATCGAAGGCAACACCCGTGCCGGCAAACCGTTCCGCCCCAGCGACTGGGTAGACCGCATGTGCAGCACTTACGCAACGTTTGGCGACGACCGCAAGTTGAAATATTCACCTTATCTCAAACCTAGAGTCGTTAACGGTGTCAGATGCCTGGCTGTGGACTTAAAACTGAAAACGGTGAATCCAGATGGTTTTGCGCAACTGATGCACTTTGCCGAAGAAAATCAGCTGAATGTACTTGATGAAGCCGGCAACAGCATTCCAGTACCAGCTTAACTCCCCATGCTGTTCTAAATTTTTAAATTAAAGAATAAGCTGCCCGGGCACAAGCTGCTGAAGCAATAGATTAGCAGCTTATTTTTTCCCTGTCGTCATGAGTTTCTCTACAAACTCACGTGTAACAACGCCACGCTTAATCTTCACCAGCCTACCTTGCGGATTGTAAATAAAGGTAGTAGGTAATACGTCCATCTGTCCTATCTGTTCAGTGACGGTATCATCACCTAACACAATCGGATAAGACATCAACATGTCATCGACATAATCTTTCACTTCATTCACGTCTTTGTAATCAAACACCACGCCAATCACCATTAGATTTTTTCTTTTGTGTTTGTCATATAAATTCACCAGATCCGGCACTTCTTCTAAGCAAGGGGGGCACCAAGTTGCCCAATAGTTCACCAAGACCCATTTGCCTTTGTAATTTGAAAGCTGATGACGCTGACCAGACATATCGCTAACAACAAAATCAGCTGCAGCAGTTTCCGCAGCAGCCACCCCTTGGACAAGGGTAAAAAGTAACAACCAAATACCGAGCAAGTTTTTCATTTATTTTTAAAAAATCCGTATATTTTTCATAAAATTAGCATAATATGGAATTAAATTGATTTTAATAGTTCATAGTCATTAATAGCATTCTGCAATCATGATTGTTTGCAGTTTAAAACCTCAGATATCGAGGGCTAAGCTTACTTAAACTATTACAACAAACAATACTAAAAAATGCCACTTACGCTCAACATTCCGGCTATTCAAGAAGATAACATCCTTCTCGCTGAAACTCGCCCTGCAAAAATAGTGGTATCTCTGACCGAATGGCAAAATAAAAATCCGGAAGATTTCGCCAGCGACCTGCATGATGAGCTGTATTTGCTCAATCGTCAAAATGTATCGGCTGCAAATCGGCTGCAAGCGCTGGAGGCCTACCTGCCCTATGTCAACAACTGCGCGTTGTCTCTAGCCAAAGCTTATTGTGACAGCTCTTTGCCTTTGTCTGAAAAAGCCAAGACCAGTGCCAGCAAGGCTGAGTCCTTATGGCTGGAACTTGGATACGGCTACAAACTGGTCTTAACCGATTTAAAAAAACAGTTCATCAAGTTCGGCAGCGAAAAAACATCAGCGCTTGCCACGCACCGAGCGATTGAAGCCATTTCAAACTACAAATCGGTTCATCACCAAACTTATGTTAACCCGCCTGCTCACGTCTGGAGTGATCTGCATCACCTGTATTTTTATGCGGTGAAGCTTGGCTATCACAAAATTGAAATCGATACGCCATCTAAACATCCAGACGCACTCGCACTTACAACGATTGAAGATGCCTACAAACACAGCTTGCTGACAACTTTGGCAGAGCCGGAACAACTGACTCAGCACGAAATGCTGCTCATAGAAAACTATCTCACACATCACATTCGCCGCACATCGATCACAGCAGCCAGCACTCAGCAGGGGGCTCCTGGCGTATTTATCATTCAGCTTGATTCGGACAAGCCACCTGCTGTTTATAGCAAACAAAAAGATGCGTTAGACCCGCTTTCAGATGTCTTGCTGCAAACACTGGATATGGTAGTTGCGATGCACGAGGATTTAAAATCCCTGCAAAATCATCAACTCCCGAAAAATGGCAGTATCCCTGCAAACAGCCTGCGTAATGAATATATTGACCTGCTGACTCACCTGATTAAAAACTGGGGAGTTAAACCCAAACGGCTGTTTAACCGCACACAAAAAAATGGCCATGTAGAACTGCTCACCGGCCTAAAATCTCTGCACGACATGCTTAGTCGTGAAAAAGCACTGCCATCTCGCTGGGATATTCTAAATATTAGCCCAACTGGCATGGCATTGCGGCGTCACCCGAGCGCAGACCGAAATATCAGCGTTGGTGCTTTGGTGGGTATAAAAACTAAATCAGATGAGCATTTTGCCATCGGCATCATACGCAGAGCGAACTGCGGCAATCGTGAGCGTCTTGATATAGGCGTACAGCTAATCGCACCACAAGCAACCAGCGGTATTGCTCATATTGACGAACGTAATTTGGATGAAGCGGTGCTGCTCTTACCTGAAATTACTGCGGTGAACCAAGTTGCCACCATCATCGCACCGCGCGGCACCTACTCTCCTGCACGCATTCTGGCCATTCAGACGCAGAACAAGATGAAAAAGGTGATGCTGACCAAGCTCGTTGAATGTACTCATCTCATCGAACGTATACAATATAGCGACATCACCTGACTTTTTGCGAAGCCACATTGCGGCAAAGCTTAAATTTAAAAAAACACCAAGCACTACGTGCCACTTCACTAATCTGGTTTTTTTAGTTACGATACGTATTTATTATTTAAGTATTTTTACAGAGGTTTTACAATGAGCGAACACATCACACACCTTAGCGATGCGAGTTTTGAACAGGACGTATTGCAGTCGCAAGTACCGGTTCTAGTTGATTACTGGGCAGAATGGTGTGGTCCATGCAAAATGATTGCACCGATTCTGGATGAAATTTCAAAGGAATATGCAGGCCGTCTTAAAGTTGCCAAACTTAATATCGACGATAATCAGCAAACGCCACCGAAATATGGCATTCGCGGCATTCCAACCTTAATGCTGTTCAAAAATGGCAACGTAGAAGCCACCAAGGTCGGAGCACTGTCAAAATCACAACTTACCGCTTTTATTGACAGCAACATTTAAACACTTTACTCTTGCACTAAACTCAAATGCTTGGTTTACTTGAATTCATTAATATTAATATCTGAATTCAGCTAATTCCTAAATTATTAATCTAATTTTTAGTTTAAATTTACGCTAGCATTAATTTAAGATGAACTATTCCAGTTCTATCTTATCTTCAAAATAGTTAACCAAGCATATCTTCTTTCAGTCGTTTATTTAATCTCAAGCTTTTACTCAACTGTTTTTATCTATTCTTCCAAATCTTGTTTTAGCGAGACCTCATGCACTTATCAGACCTTAAGCACTTACCCGTCACCGAGTTAGTTGAAATGGCAATCGCCAACGAAATTGATAACGCCAGTCGAATGCGCAAGCAGGATTTGATTTTTGCCATCCTTAAGAACAAAGCAAAAAAAGGGGATAGCATTTATGGTGACGGCACGCTCGAAGTGCTGCAAGATGGATTTGGTTTTCTACGCTCACCTGACACCTCCTACTTAGCTGGCCCTGACGACATCTATGTCTCGCCCTCACAGATTCGCCGCTTCAACCTGCACACCGGCGACAGCATACAAGGGGAAATTCGCATCCCAAAGGATGGTGAGCGCTACTTCGCACTTGTGAAAGTAGACATGGTGAACGGAGAAGCTCCGGAGAATACCAAACATAAAATCCTTTTTGAAAACTTAACCCCGCTATTCCCTACTGTCCCCCTGAAATTAGAACGCGATATCAAAGGCGCTGAAAATATCACTAGCCGCGTTATTGATATGATTGCCCCTATTGGTCGCGGACAGCGCGGCTTGCTAGTAGCCAGCCCCAAAAGCGGCAAAACGGTCATGATGCAGAATATCGCACATGCCATCACTGCCAACCATCCTGATGTCATCCTAATTGTATTGCTGATTGACGAACGCCCTGAAGAAGTGACGGAAATGACACGTTCGGTCAAGGGTGAAGTGGTTGCTTCCACATTTGACGAACCTGCTACACGTCACGTACAGGTTGCTGAAATGGTCTTAGAAAAAGCCAAGCGATTGGTTGAACATAAAAAAGACGTGGTTATCTTACTCGACTCCATCACACGACTGGCACGTGCTTATAACACTGTCATCCCTTCATCTGGCAAGGTACTTACAGGCGGCGTGGATGCCAACGCCCTGCAGCGCCCAAAACGTTTTTTCGGCGCTGCGCGTAACATTGAAGAAGGCGGCTCGCTCACCATTATCGCAACTGCCTTAGTTGACACTGGCTCTCGCATGGATGATGTGATTTACGAGGAATTTAAAGGCACCGGCAACATGGAGATTCACCTTGACCGCCGCATGGCCGAAAAACGCATCTATCCAGCGATTAATGTTAATAAATCCGGTACACGCCGCGAAGAACTACTCATCGAAAAAGATGTGTTGCAAAAAATCTGGGTATTGCGCAAATTGCTCTACCCAATGGATGACCTTGAGGCGATGGAGTTTCTGCTCGACAAAATCAAGTCCACCAAAAACAATAACGATTTCTTTGACAGCATGCGCAGAGGTTAATTAAACAAAACATTTACTTGCGTGACTCAATTTTGTTGCATCAGCCGGGCTTTATAAATATAATGCCGAGTTACCGCAAAAATGCGCACTAAAATTTTGCCGTATCATTCGGCAATCAATAATGAGGCTATTATCATGAAAGATGGAATTCATCCAGAATACCGCGAAGTCGTATTTCAAGACATCGGCGCGGACTTTAGTTTTTTAACACGCTCTACTATTGCTGCTAAAGACACCATTAAATGGACCGACGGCAAAGAGTATCCACTAGTTAAAATCGAGGTGTCTTCAAAATCACACCCGTTCTATACCGGTAAACAAATGATTCTTGACACTGCTGGTCGCGTTGATAAATTCCGCAAAAAATACGGCATCTAAATTAATGAATGGCTACAGTGCCAGTCATAGCAAAAAGGCAGCTCAGGCTGCCTTTTTGCTTTCACGCAATGTTTGGCGCACTAATACTCTCATAATAAAATAATGTTTCATTTCAAAATAACATCCTAATCACTTATGCGTTTTCAACTTGATCATGACTGGCAAGGCAATATGTCCACTCCGCGTGCGCGCATAGGCGAAAACGCGAAAACCCAGTTGCTGTTGGTATTGTGTGCTATCTGGATATTATTCGGACTCACCGGGCATGCCCCTTGGAAACCTTTAGAAACTGCCAGCATTACGATTATCAAAAGCATGCTGGAAGGTGGTAGTTTCATCATCCCCATCGCCGCAGGTGAATCTGCTATCGAGTCTCCTCCTCTTTATTATCTGAGCGCAGCGCTCAGCGCAAAAGTATTATCTCCATTTTTTAGTCTCCACGATGCGGCAAGATTGGTCAATGTATTCTGGATGTCGATAGTGCTGTTGATGGTAGGCATGACTGGACGGGAACTTTGGGCCAGAGGGGTCGGCCGTCACGCAACGTTCATTATGATAGGTACTATTGGCCTAGTGATGAGCGCGCATAGTCTAAATGCAGAAGTCGCTGCACTCGCAGCCTGTGCCAGCGGGTTTTACGCATTGGCGCTTTCAAAACGACGCCCGTGGCGTGCCAGTGGTCTTTTAGGATTAGCGCTTGCTGTAGGGTTTCTTGCGGATGGGGTTGTAGTTCCGCTGATTCTCGTGATGACCGGGCTACTGTTGCCATTGCTGTTCAGTCCTTGGCGCACGATAAGTTTTGTAAAAGTACTGAGTGCCGCAATTGCATTCGCCATACCATTCATTTCCACATGGTTAGTGATGGCTTATTTGCAGCAGCCGGCTTTATTAAACGCATGGCTGCACTCCAGTTTTGATGGCTTTCATTTCAGCAATCACTTTTATTTTCTGCGCATACTTATCTGGTACGCATGGCCAGCACTGCCTTTAGCACTGTGGGGGCTATGGCGTCATCGTGCCCATCTGCACAGCAAACCAAAATTTCAGCTGATTCTTGTGTATTTTATATGTGCTTTGTTTGTGTTGGGTTTTGCTTCAAGCAGCAAAGACATTAGCGCCATGCCGTTATTACTGCCGCTGGTTGCACTAGGTGCCGGCAGTGTAGAGCATTTAAAACGTGGCGCGGCTGCAGCGCTGAATTGGTTTGGCATCAGCTTGTTCGGCTTAATTGGATTTTTAATCTGGCTGGGCTGGATTGCCATGATGACGGGTCATCCAGCCAAACTTAAGGAGCGCATGCAATTCCTATCAGGCTCGAATAATACCGAACTGCATTGGGTCATGCTCGCGCTGGCAATTCTTATTAGCGCCATCTGGCTCTTTACCTGCGTTCGCGCCAGACAAAGCAATCGTTCTACAGTGACAAACTGGGCGGTGGGCATGACATTTGGCTGGGGTTTGCTGATGACCTTATGGCTGCCCTGGATTGACGCCGCAAAAAGCTATCAGCCGGTTTTTGCGAATATGCTGCAAAAAATCCATGAAAATACTCAGTGCGTTAACAGTCTGGGAGTAGGACAGTCACAGCGTCAACTGATGAGTTACTACACCAATCTAGAAATACGCGAGTTTGAGAAAACCAATCAACTAGACTGTCACTACTATTTAATTCAAGACACGCGCGGTACTGCGAAAATGCAGCCCAGTGAAGAGTGGAAATTAGTCTGGCAAGGTAAACGCGCAGCTGACAGAAAAGAGAGCTTTAGGCTGTTTGAACGTCAGCATTAAAGCTGCATATAATTCTTAATCGCGGTTTGCACATGCTGATGTAGCCCAGTACCACCCTGCTCACCCACATACTGCGCTATCTGCTTGCGCATCGGCAATGCCCAGAATTTATTCAAATGATCTGCAATATCTTTTTGCGCATGGCTTTTATCCGGATAGGATTCATAAAAATCACCAATCTGGTTTGCCATAGTAATTAAACGCTGAATATCCATGCTACTTCTCTAAAAATTAAATAATAATTAAACACTCATCAATCACATATTCGAAACTCTGTACGGATGACTGTAGACTACATAGCGGTCTTTTCTGGCAAAACCTATCAGCGTAAGTCCACACGCCTGGGCAACTCGAACAGCTAAGCCAGTAGGTGCAGAAACCGCCACCAATACAGCAATTCCGGCACTGGCGGTTTTCTGTACCATCTCAAAGCTAGCGCGGCTAGTGGTGATGATAAAACCATCAGGTAAGCCATATTGGGCTTTTCGTTTTGCCAATGCTCCAACTAATTTATCCAGTGCATTGTGCCTGCCCACATCTTCACGCAGTTCCAACACCGCGCCATCAGCAAGAATATAAGCACAGGCATGAGTTGCTCCAGTTTTTTGCTGCAACTGCTGCCGTGACTGAATCACCTGCAAACCCAGCGTAATACTCGCAGCAGCAAACACGCACACACTCTCAATCGGCTGCGGATAGCGCACCGCCTGCTCCAAGCTTTCTGCACCACAAAGGCCGCAGCCAGTTTTGCCTGCCAGCGTGCGCCTACGCTGTTTAAGCTGTGCGAAACGCTCACTGGAAATTTCGCACTGCAGTGCAATACCGTTTTGTTGTGGCTGAACTTCTACACCATACAGTTCACTTGGACTCTCAATAATGCCTTCAGACATTGAGAAACCCAAAGCAAAATCCTCTAAGTCTAATGCTGTTGCTAGCATAACCGCGTGCGAGACACCGTTATAAATAAGTGCCACTGGCGTTTCTTCAGCCAACCAGTCTTTTTTCTGCTGCGGCTTAGCATCTTGCCATTGTGTCACTTCAAATTCACACAATGGCACATCCAGGATCAGCTGAGCTGACAAATGCACTGTTTTCTGTTCGGACTTAACCAACTTTGACAGCTTCGCCTTTTTGACTGGCAAAAGCGATTTGTGCCTCACTGAAGGATTTGTAGTGTTTCTGCCAATCAGAAAGCTGATTAACGCGTGAAATCTGCACCGCAGTCACTTTATATTCCGGACAGTTAGTCGCCCAGTCCGAGTTATCGGTAGTAATCACATTAGCACCAGATTCTGGATGGTGGAACGTGGTATACACAACGCCAACCTGCACGCGTTCTGTCACTTTAGCGCGCAATACGGTCTCACCAGCACGGCTGGTAATACCTACCCAATCGCCATCCTTGATACCACGGTCTTCTGCGTCATGCGGATGAATTTCCAGCAGATCTTCGTGATGCCAAGCGGTATTTTTGGTGCGACGCGTTTGTGCACCCACGTTATATTGCGACAGGATACGACCCGTTGTGAGTATCAGCGGGAATTTCGCGTTCACTTTTTCAGTGGTTGGAACATACTGGGTAATAAAGAACTTACCTTTACCTCTGACAAATTCGTCAATGTGCATAATCGGGGTGCCATCAGGATACTCATCATTACATGGCCACTGGATGCTGCCTTGCTCATCGAGTTTTTTGAAGCTCACACCTTTAAAAGTTGGAGTGAGTGCTGCAATTTCGTCCATAATTTCAGAAGCATGTGTGTAATGCATCGGATAACCCAGCGCTTCCGACAGCTTGGCCGTCACCTCCCAATCTTCGTAGCCATTTTTCGGCTTCATCACACGTCGAACTGGTGAAATACGACGCTCGGCGTTAGTGAACGTGCCGCTCTTCTCTAAGAAAGAAGCGCCAGGGAAGAATACATGCGCATACATCGCGGTTTCATTCAGGAACAGATCCTGCACAATCACACATTCCATATTTTCCAGTGCATGGGTGACGTGCTGAGTGTTCGGGTCAGACTGCACAATATCTTCACCCACACAGTACAAGCCCTTGAAGCTACCCTCTGCTGCCATATCCAGCATGTTAGGAATACGCAAACCTGGCTCTTTGCTCAACGGTCTGCCCCAAGCAGATTCGAACAAGGCACGTGTCGCATCGTCTGCCACATGGCGATAACCAGGGAACTCATGCGGCATAGAACCCATATCACAGGAACCCTGCACGTTATTCTGACCACGCAGGGGATTCACACCCACACCTTCACGGCCAATGTTGGCAGTCGCCATCGCCAAGTTAGCGATACCCATCACGGTGGTCGACCCCTGACTATGTTCAGTGACGCCCAAGCCATAATAAATCGCAGCATTGCCACCTGTTGCATACAGTCTTGCTGCAGCTCGCAAGGTCTCTGGATTAATACCCAATTCATCTGCCAGCGCCTCAGGTGAGTTCTCAGGCTGCGCCACAAAATCACGCCATGCCTCGAATGAATCCCACTCGCAGCGTGCTTTTACAAAATCTTCCTGCACCAGACCTTCGGTCACAATCACGTGTGACAGCGCTGAAATCAACGCCACATTAGTACCCGGACGCAATTTCAGATGATAATCAGCGCGCACATGCGGCGTATTGGCCACCAAATCAATTTCGCGAGGGTCAGCAATAATCAGTTTGGCACCCTCGCGCAGACGACGCTTCATTTGTGAGGCGAATACCGGGTGACCATCGGTCGGATTAGCACCAATGATGAAAATGACATCAGACTGCATCACAGAATCAAAAGTCTGTGTACCCGCAGATTCACCCAAGGTTTGTTTCAGGCCATAACCGGTAGGGCTATGGCACACCCGCGCGCAGGTATCCACATTATTCACGCCAAATACGGCACGAATCAATTTCTGGGTCACATACACTTCTTCGTTGGTACAGCGAGAAGAAGTAATACCACCTATCGCATCACTGCCATATTGCTTCTGAATACGTGTCAGTTCTTTTGCAGCATAGCTAATGGCTTCATCCCAATCCACTTGCTGCCAAGGGTCATGGATGCTCTTACGGATCATCGGAGTCGTAATACGGTCTTTGTGGGTGGCATAACCCCAGGCAAAACGGCCTTTGACACATGAGTGCCCATGGTTGGCACCGCCGTGTTTGCTTGGCGTCATGCGCACCACTTCTTCACCCTTCATTTCAGCATCAAAGCTGCAGCCCACACCGCAATAGGCACAGGTAGTGGTGACAGTATGTTCAGCCGTACCGGCCTCAATAATGGTTTTTTCAATCAAGGTCGCAGTTGGACAGGCCTGCACACACGCACCACAGGAAACACACTCTGAATCCATAAATGCCTTATTGCCGGCTGATACCTTTGATTCAAAGCCACGACCAGAAATGGTGAGCGCAAATGTACCCTGTGTTTCTTCACAGGCGCGTACACAGCGTGAACATACAATACATTTGCTGGGGTCGAAGGTAAAATAAGGGTTAGATTCATCTTTCACTGCACTAAGATGGTTCTCGCCATCATAGCCGTATCGCACTTCGCGCAGGCCAACCGCACCCGCCATGTCTTGCAATTCACAGTCACCATTAGTGGCGCAAGTCAGGCAGTCTAGCGGATGGTCCGAAATATAAAGCTCCATCGTGCCACGGCGGATATCGGCCAGCTTAGGCGTTTGCGTATGCACCACCAAACCTTCAGCTACTGGGGTAGTACAAGAAGCAGGATAACCGCGACGACCTTCAATTTCTACCAGACACAAACGGCAGGAACCAAACGGCTCCAAGCTGTCGGTAGCGCAGAGTTTAGGCACCATCACCCCGGCAATAGCAGCGGCATGCATAATCGACACACCCTCCGGCACTGTGATTTGCCTGTCATCTACCGTCAGCGTTACACTTTTAGTAGATTGACTGGTTGGTGTTCCGTAATCTACGTTGGGGTTATATTTAATCTCGTCCATAATTTATCCCTACCCTATACTCAGGCTGCGCTAGCTTCAGCACTCAGGCCAAAGTCTTCTGGAAAATGATTGAGTGCGCTCAGCACCGGGTATGGCGTCATGCCACCCAATGCACAAAGCGAACCGTTTAACATGGTGTCACTTAAATCGCGCACCAGCTTAATATTTTTTGCGTGGTCTTTGCCCGCGCGAATTTTGTCTATCACCTCGACACCACGTGTTGAACCGATACGACACGGCGTGCATTTTCCACAGGATTCCACTGCACAGAATTCAAAGGCATAACGCGCCATTTTTGACATATCTACGCTATCGTCAAACGCCACGATGCCGCCATGCCCCAGCACTGCCCAGATTTTACTGAACTCTTCATAATCCAGTGGAGTATCAAACTGGCTTTCCGGCAGAAATGCACCCAGTGGTCCACCCACCTGCACCGCACGAATGGGGCGCCCGGTGGCTGAACCACCGCCAAAGTCATACAGCAACTCGCGCAATGTGGCACCAAACGCCAGCTCTACCAAACCGCATTGTCTCAAATTACCCGCCAGTTGAATCGGCAAAGTACCGCGTGAACGACCCATGCCATAGTCAGCATAGAACTGCGCGCCCTTATCCAAAATAATCGGCACGCTGGCGAGCGAAATCACATTATTCACCACGGTTGGCTTGCCAAACAAGCCTTCAATCGCTGGCAGTGGTGGTTTGAACCTTACCAAACCGCGCTTGCCTTCCAGGCTTTCCAACAGTGAAGTTTCTTCACCGCAGACGTAAGCTCCGGCAGCACGTCGCACTTCCAGATGAAATGCTTTGCCGCTACCTAGAATGTTATCCCCCAAATAGCCCGCCTTTTCGGCAGCTGCAATCGCCTCATTCAGCGTTTGCAATGCATGCGGATACTCAGAGCGCAAATAAATGTAGCCTTGGGTTGCGCCTACTGCCACACCTGCAATCGTCATACCTTCAATCAGTACAAACGGATCACCTTCCATAATCATGCGATCAGAATAAGTGCCGGAATCGCCTTCATCCGCATTGCAGACGATATATTTCTGATCGGCTTGACAGCCCAAAACCGTGTTCCATTTGATGCCAGTAGGGAAAGCTGCGCCACCACGGCCACGCAAACCTGAATCGGTGACGGTTTTCACAATCTCTGCACCAGAGAGTTTCAGCGCGTTGTGCAAACCTTTATAGCCATCGTGCGCGATATAATCGTCAAGACAAACCGGATTGATAATGCCGACGCGCGCAAATGTTAGACGCTGCTGTTTTTTCAACCAGTCAATTTCTTCTGTTAGCCCTAGGTTAAGCGCATGTGATTTGCCATGGAGAAAATCTGCATCAAACAGCGACGATACGTCTTTTACCTTTACAGGGCCATAAGCCACGCGCCCTTTGTCTGTCTGCACTTCAACCATAGTCTCCAGCCAATACAGTCCACGAGAGCCGTTACGCACGATTTTTATGTCAGCACCGCGTGATTCGGCTTCAGCCGCAATCGCAGCGGCTACCCTTTCTGCACCCACGGCAAGCGCGCTAGAATCGCGCGGGATATATACTTTAATACTCATTTACGCCCTTGCCTCCGCAATTAAAGCTTCCAAGTCTGCTGCAGAAACTCGGCCATATACTTCATCATCCACCATCACAGACGGCGACAATGCACAATTGCCCAAACAGTAAATCGGCTCCAGTGTAATTGCCTCATCAACTGTAGTCTGGTGATAGTCTACCCCCAAACATTTTTTGGCATGTGCTTCCAGCGCCTCAGAGCCCATGGCCTGACAGGATTCGGCACGACAGATCTGCATGATGTGTCGGCCAGGTTTGTGTGAACGAAAATGATGATAAAAAGTCACTACACCATGCACCTCGGCCACCGACAAGCTCAAGGCTTTAGAGATTGGCAAATAAGCATCTTCGGGAACAAAACCGATAGTGTCCTGAATCGAATGAAGTAAGGGCAGCAAGGCTCCCGGCTGATGCTGGTGTTTTGCAATCAGCGCTTGGACGGTGTCGCTAACCTCTTGTGTTTGTGATAAATCTGACAAGCTAATCTCTCCGCAACATCTAACATTTAATAATGATAGTGTTAGTATAATACAGTTGTTTACCGCTAACTATACCGACCTGTAATGAATGAAAAAGTGCCTATGTCCGCACAACAAATTTCACAGAAAATTCCACAGCCATTAATAGACCAATTTGGCCGAAAAGTGGATTACATTCGCCTGTCTATCACTGACCGCTGCGACTTTCGCTGTCAGTACTGCATGGCTGAAGATATGACTTTTTTGCCACGTGATGAAGTATTGAGCCTGGAAGAATGCGCGCGTCTGGTTAGAATTTTCACTGAACTGGGTGTGAGCAAAGTACGCATTACCGGTGGCGAGCCACTGGTGAGAAAAAATGCGATCTGGCTATTTGAAGAAGTCGGCAAGCTGGATAACTTAAAAGAGTTAGTGCTCACCACCAACGGAAGCCAGCTTAGCAAGCAAGCAGCAGCATTAAAAGCCGCGGGCGTGAAACGCATTAATATCAGTCTGGATAGCCTAAATGCAGAGCGCTTCAAGACCATTACCCGCACGGGCGACTTGCAAAAAGTGCTAGATGGTATTGCGGCAGCCAAACAAGTCGAATTCGAAAATATCAAACTCAACACCGTGCTCATGCGCGGCACTAATGATGATGAAGCGCTGGATTTGGTTGCATTCGCACTTCAACAAGAAATTGATATCTCCTTCATTGAAGAAATGCCGCTGGGTGAAGTCAATCATGCCCGCGATGCCAGTTTTGTCAGCAACGCAGACACCTTAAAACTGTTGCAGCAGCATTACTCCATGATTCCCAGCACGCATCAAAGCGGTGGCCCGGCACGCTATTGGCAAATTGCCGACAGTCGCACTCGTATCGGTTTCATTTCACCGCACAGCCATAATTTCTGTGAAAGCTGCAATCGGGTACGCATTAGCTGTAAGGGCGAGTTATTTTTGTGCCTGGGGCATGAAGACAAGGTTGACCTGATGCCGCTACTACGTGCACATCCCAATGATGATATGCCGATTGTGCAAGCCATCCTAGACAGCATGGCTATCAAACCCAAAGGCCACGATTTTGATTTGCAGCGCGCATCACCCGCAGTGATTCGTTTTATGTCACACACCGGCGGCTAGGATGTCAGTAACGGCCATCATACTTGCCGGCGGGCGCGGCAGCCGCATGGGCGGCACCGATAAAGGCTTAGTATTACTGCATGAAATACCGCTGGTTGCACATGTGCTAGAGCGTCTCAATTCACAAGTAGACAAAATACTTATCAACGCCAACCGAGAAATCACCGCTTATCAGGCAATGGGTTACCCGGTGCTAAGCGATGAAATGCCTGATTTTGCAGGGCCACTTGCCGGATTTGCGCTTGGTCTAAAGCATGCTGAAAGTAAATACCTGCTCACTGTGCCATGCGACTGCCCACTACTGCCAGTGAATCTGCGTGAAGAATTACAAAGTGCGTTAGAGCAAGCGCATGCCGAGATTGCCATTGCAACCAGTCACGGCAGCGATCATCCGGTGGTATCTCTATGCAAAACTTCTGTATTGGGTAGCCTTCAAGAGTACTTAGCGCAGGGCGGCAGAAAAGTGAGTGAGTGGCAAAAAAATCTGCATCATGTCTATGTGGATTTCAGCGATGTCGCCGATGCCTTCATCAACATCAACACACCACAAGATTTGAAACAGCTCGAAGCGAAACAGTATGGTTAAAAAACTTCCAATTCTGGGCATTTGCGCAGCTGGCAGTAACAGCGGGAAAACCACATTGCTGGAAAAACTGCTTGCTGAATTAAATCGACGCGGCATTCGAGTTTCAGTCATTAAACACGCGCATCACAAATTTGATATTGATTACCCCGGCAAAGACAGTTACAGAATCCGTGAAGCCGGTGCAGTGCAGACCTTGGTGGCCTCAGCCAATCGCAGGGCGCTTATGACCGAAATGCAGCGCACACCCAACCCTGCCGACGAAGCAAACCTTGATGAGCTAATTGGAGCGCTGAACCCTGATTATGCAGACTTAATATTAGTCGAAGGATTCAAGAGTGCTGCTATCCCCAAAATTGAAGTACACAGGCCACAGCTGGGCATGCCGCTGCTCTGCCGCGACGACAAACAAGTTATCGCAATAGCCAGCGACGCACCGCTGGAGTCAAGCATACAGATTCCAACACTGGATTTAAACAATACTGAGGAAATCACAACCTTTGTTATTGAATGGTTGTGCAAAAATTCAGCGTAATTTTCACCGTGAGCTGTTGCTCACGGTGAAAATTACGCACATTAGTCGAAAACTGACAGGGTTGTAGCTCCCTCTCTCACCCCGGATGATTTACAATTGTTTATGGGAAACATTTGGCGGAGAAATCGTTGTAGCTCCCTCTCTCACCCCGGATGATTTACAATCAAAGCTAGAGATTAAACGCTCCCCTTTAAGTTGTAGCTCCCTCTCTCACCCCGGATGATTTACAATGTTGGGTGGTATGTGCTTCAGCAGATTTATGTTGTAGCTCCCTCTCTCACCCCGGATGATTTACAATAAAACCTGCACATATACACACACATGTACGGTTGTAGCTCCCTCTCTCACCCCGGATGATTTACAATTATCTTTTGAGTATCCTGATGAATGTGTCAGTTGTAGCTCCCTCTCTCACCCCGGATGATTTACAATGCGAAAGGTTTTTATTGCTGACTTGGATTCGTTGTAGCTCCCTCTCTCACCCCGGATGATTTACAATACATTTTCAGGCGTACCATCCCAAATTAAAGTTGTAGCTCCCTCTCTCACCCCGGATGATTTACAATCAGGCGAAAGCGATAACTGGTGCAGCAGACGTTGTAGCTCCCTCTCTCACCCCGGATGATTTACAATGTAAAGCATTGGCACTCATAAGTAAGGCCTGTTGTAGCTCCCTCTCTCACCCCGGATGATTTACAATAAAGTTATCGAGCTTGCCAATGACCCAGCGTTGTAGCTCCCTCTCTCACCCCGGATGATTTACAATAAAGCAATGATAAAACCATTCATAAAAAACGTTGTAGCTCCCTCTCTCACCCCGGATGATTTACAATAAAGCAATGATAAAACCATTCATAAAAAACGTTGTAGCTCCCTCTCTCACCCCGGATGATTTACAATAAAGCAATGATAAAACCATTCATAAAAAACGTTGTAGCTCCCTCTCTCACCCCGGATGATTTACAATAACCTGCTCATATACGTATACTACAAGTTAGTTGTAGCTCCCTCTCTCACCCCGGATGATTTACAATACGTGACCACATTTTACGTAAACCCTGCTGGTTGTAGCTCCCTCTCTCACCCCGGATGATTTACAATAGGCTCTCAGGAAAACCGCGCCAGAACTTATCTGGCGCGGTTTTTTATTTTTTAAACTACTCAAAACAATAACATCTGGTTTGCTTTAATGGCTTTTTCCTGAAAAAGCGGCAACCCCACCAGTAATTTCATACTGGCATATTGCTTTTCTGTCACGCTTAATACGCGAATAGAACCATCAGAGGGTAAATTAGCTACCAAACGTTGCATATGCTTTTGTTCAGCATCTCGCCCATTCAAAATACGCCCGTACACTGAAAATTGAATCATGTCATAACCATCATTGAGCAGAAAACGACGAAACAGCGTATAAGCCCTGCGCTCGGCCTTGGTGACTACAGGTAAATCAAAAAACACGAGTAAGCGCATATATCTCCGTGTTTCTAGACCCATGACTACATCTCGAATATATGCTGACTTAGCCCGACCAGCGTGGGCAATTCCAGCACACTTTCATTCGCACCCTCGTATAACCGCACCAAAGATTCGGTGGCTTGTTCGATGCTGGAGAGTACGCTCATCATGCCACGCGGCATTTGCACATCAACATTCAGCAATGCTACCAATGCCGCTTTATTTACAGGGGTGAGTTCCAGATCCGGCGCGACGTGTGGATTGATGTTTTGAAACACATGCAAATCCACCAAAGCCCGATAAGGCTCGATCAAATCATCGGCTAAATTAAAAGCGTTTTGCTCACTACGATGAAACAGACCGATATTGGGCTGGAAACCATGTGCGACTAAAGCACGGGTGATTGCGCCGCGAATCACCGCATAGCCATAATCCAGTCCCGCATTCATCCAGCAATTCTTGGCACGATGGAACCCCGCACCAAACAACTGAGGAAAGTAATAACTGCTGGCTTGCGCCTCCATATTCTCGCTATCGCCTGAACGTACACGCGCTGCGTAAGATAACAAGCGTGCAACATCGCCTCGCTTTACCAATTGCAAACATTGCGCCTGATTACCGATTTTAGCTTTCACAATTTCTGCCCACGCACGCTTGGCCTGCGGTTTATCAATACCTAACTGCAGGCGCATCATGCGTGTAGCGCGGCTATGGCTTAAATATGGCAGAAATACGCCGTTGGGCTGATGATTGTCACCGGTTGAATACAGACCGATGCCATACTCTGCACAGGCAGACAACACCGGATGTGTCAGGGTGATTTCACGGTTATTCAGTACAATCACCGCAATATCCTCAAACGGCACTCGCGCTGATTGCACTTGCTCAATCACCAGTGAAAAATGCTCACGTTTGAGCTTGGCGGGCTGTGAGATAACGACGCTACGCCAGGCCACGCCGTTCTTCTTTCTGTGCAGAATATAAATTGCCTAAAATATCGACGTTAAATTTCTCAATAGATAAGGCAGTTTTAACGCCTATGCCTTCGATCATTCCATCTTTGCCAACCTGCTGATTTCTATCATGCACCCAAAGATTAAGATTACCCGTACTGCGATGGCAACTTGAATAATATCCCTGAATAATTGGCTTATTTTTCTGCTGAATTTTTACAAAATCATTCGGATACAATGAAAAACAAAACGCAAAGCTATCGTCAATCAGTGTCCACTCATCTTCATCCTTAAACGCCACAATCGCCCGATTCGGTAATTCTTTAGCGACTACATGATGCACATACACTGGCACCAGGTGAAACTTACCCGCTTTGGTAAACACGTCTACCCGCAGCATGGTGTCATTTTTCGCTACGCCGCCACGGATTGGAATACCGGACAATTTATCAATCATAGTCACGTTGCGCACGATTGGCCCCGGTGAACCATCGTTAGTCGGCTTGCGCGGCAAGGCGCGCAAACGCCCAATCTCGGCTTTTTCTTCTCTGGATAGTTCGCGTTTATCTTTTCCGCGCCCTGCGCCAGCTTCTATTTCCTTAGCGCGTTTTTCACGCTCATCCTTACCTTTGAGCCACTGCTCAATTTCGTCATAAAGTTTGGCGTTGCGGTGCGGGTCTATGAGTTTGCAATTTTCCCTTACACCATCTATTACCTCACCAAGGTCTTTCAGCGTGAGGCCAGTTACGGCTACTTTCCGCGTCACACCGCCTTGTGCTTTCAAACTTTGTGGCTGGGCGTAAATGGTTTCCTTATGTGCTGCGCCACTATTGCGCCGCTGCGGTGCTCGAGAAACAAATAGCGGTTTTAACTCGGTTAAATCATCTCCTGAATAGCTGCCTAACCTCGCCATATCGTCATGTAAAACTGTGGCATCATCGGTTTTGAGTCGCATTTCCAGCTCATGGCGAAAGTGCTTCCAAGGTTCAGGAAAATGTTCACTTAGCTGCTGATGCATGGCAGGGTTTGCAATTTCGCCTGTGGTGACATCCACAAAGCCCTCACGGACTTTACCCAGCTCCTTACGGCGCGAATAATCGGATAAACGCTTGACCATGCCATGACTGCAAGCTGCCACCACTGCGGCATCCAGCGCATGGTGGCGGTCACTATCAGCACGCACTTTGGTCAGGCCCCAACGTGCGCGCATGAATGCAGTCATTTGTCCGCTTAACACCACGCAGCGTTTGGCATCGCTGTTATCGGCCAATTTAAGGTATTGCTCTACATAGTTTTTGAAGAATTTGCAGATATAGCGGGTGTCATTTAAGTTGCGCTCGCGGAATTCTTCGGATTCTTTTTCACCAAAGTCTTTTTTGAGCAAACGATTACGCTTGGCTTGGCGATAGGCTTTATTGGAATTTACATAAACTTCAAATTGATGCCAGCGTTCGCTATTACTTTTGCCGTCCAAGTATTCATAAGGCGTTTGGTTGCCTTTGTTACGATTTTCCTTTGCCAGCACCAGCACACGGTTATTTTTGCTGTCGTCAAAACTACGGGAGTAAGGCAGCGCGTGGTCTATTTCTGCGTAGCCCATTTCAAACAAACGGTTCAAATCCAAAGGTTCCAGTGAATATGCGCATTTGCCTTGCTGCTCACGGTAGAGCTGATATTTTTCAAAATCACGCCCTTTGAGCTCACCGCTGCTATTAAACTCAGCATTGAACATAGCACGGTCTTTTGCATTTCTATCGCGATATTCTTCCTGCTCGCGCTTGATTTTATTGCGTTCATCAAACGGTCTGGATAAGTCACGCGCCATTTCAATATGCACTGCATAGGGTGAGCCATATTTTCTCACTAAAGCATTCACAACTTTGCGCGCCTGATTCAGCGCACGCAATACTACCGGGTTACGCGGGATGTCCAATTCCTCGCTGAATTTCAAGCGACCATCTTTATCTCGCCCACTGTAAAACGGGGGCAGATATTTGTACTCGCCAGCACCCACTATATGCAACTGACTATGGTGATAACCAGCCTCAATGCAGGCTTCGTCATAACGCAGCCCTTGTTCCATGTAGGGCATAATCTTGCCCAACGCTTTCAGCGACAAATTGCTGAATTTATCAAAACGCACACCCAGTAAGGCTTCTACCATTTGTGACTTGCTTGGTAGGGGGAGTTTGTTCAGTTCGCGCTCAACCTCATCATCTTCTTTATACACACTGAGCACCCACGCGATTAGATCCAGCAGGCTGGCATCACCTGGCATGGCAGCATTCACCATGCCTTGCCATTCTGTTTCTAACCCGGATTTTTTAAGCGTGGTGCGCAATTCCTGAAATGCCGGGATTTTGACTAAAGTGGTGGCTTCAGGGTCTTTGGCTTTGCCCTCTTCCAGCTGCGCTTTACTTGGATAACTCAAGCCGGTAAAGCGCACATCCTCTCCCAGCAAACCAGCTTTTACAAGTGCGTATTTCAGTTGCTTGTAGGTTAGGTCGCTGGCTTGCGTATAGGGTAATTGCAAGGCAATGTTGCGTTCAGCTTCATTTAGCGGGCGCATCGTTCCATCAATAATCAAGCGCAAATTGTTAATGCGTGTCAACAGCACATGACGTTCAACAGTAAAGCTGGCTTTAGGGGCGCGATATTCGGACTTTTCAAAAGTGCATTTGCCCAGCATGTTAAGCAAGGCTTCGCCGGAGAGTGACGGCTTTTGTGCCCAAAACAAGCCTGTTTTTCTATCCAGCAGCATGGCTTGTAATCCCAATGTGGCATGTGGGTTGCCAAAAGTGCGCTGTTTTTCGAATAAGTGTGTAAATTCCTTATCCAACAGCTCACGCTCCAGCGCTTTGCTGTATTCACCCTGTTTATTGCGTTGCGCATCAGGAAACTCCGCCAGCACCATTTCAGCCGCAGTACGATAGCCTTTTTCCTGCATCAGTTTTTTAGTGGATGCCAGCCCTATCTTTACCTTGCCCGTTTCGCTTGCGCCATCTTCTTTTAACTTTTCAGCCTTGCTCACCCAGTAAAATCCACGATGCTTGCACAAGTGATAAATCACCCGCGCCCATTCTTCTGAACTCAGTTGACGGTCTATTGCCTCTACTCGAAGCTGCCAAAGATTGGGGGTTACAAAGCCTTTTTGCGGTGGTTGTTTAAGCATATTGACATCAGCAATCAAGCCTTCTCGTTTCAACAAGCGCGCCAACTTGGTAAGCCGCCACGCCCTCCGACGCAAACGACGACGGAGTAGCCGTGCATTGCGTCGTGCCAGATTCAGCGACTCGCCTTCCTTGGCGGTTTCTGCTTTATCAAAACAACGCACCCCTAAATCCACAATGCGCGTTTCGTTCAGGACAGCCCAGCCTACCGAGGCAATACCAATGTCAAAACCAAAAGTTAAGCTACCAAGATTTTGCTTGATTTGCATTTTGTTCTTCCTTATTATTAGGCTATTGTGGTTATCCGGGGTGAGAGCCGTTGCTACAATAAAGAATCCAAGGATTCTGTATCCAGCCCAGCCTCGTGCTGGGCTTTCTATTTGCACTCACAATCGACAATTTTTCAGGACTTATGGACAAAACAATAACACTTAGTGATATTGCTCACAACCCAAACTGCATGGATGATTACGACCCCAACTCCATGCCAGTTAAAAAGGCGCGACAGTTCATCAAGCAATTTTTGGAACCTGTAACTGCGACGGAAACACTCAACTTATGCGATAGCTTAGGACGCATTCTGGCTACGGATATTTTATCGCCTTCAGACGTGCCTAATTACGACAATTCGGCGATGGATGGCTATGCTTTGTCTGCAGCTGATTTGACTGCGGCAGAATTAAAAGTGATTGGCACAGCCTTTGCCGGCAAGGCATTTAATGGCGTAGTGAATAGCGGCGAGTGTGTGCGCATTATGACCGGGGCAGTCATGCCACAAGGTACGGATACGGTCGTCATGCAAGAGAGAACCAACCGAGATGGTGATTACATTAAAATTGCCGAAGCTCCCAAACCTCGCACTAATGTGCGCTACGCCGGTGAAGATTTGCAGCTCGGTCAAACTGTTCTGAATAAAGGTCATTTAATACGTCCGGCAGATTTGGGGCTGCTGGCATCGCTCGGCATCGCTCAGGTCAATGTTTACAGAAAACTTAAAGTGGCATTCTTTTCAACCGGTGATGAGTTGGTAGGAATTGGGCAGCCATTAGCTAGCGGCCAAGTGTATGACAGCAACCGTTACACTTTACACGGCATGCTAGCCAGACTCGGTGTCGAAATCATAGACTTGGGTGCCATTGCTGATGATCGCAATAGGCTGGAACGCACTTTGCTCAATGCGGCAGAAACTGCTGACGTTGTGATTACCAGCGGCGGTGTTTCTGTTGGAGAAGCCGATTACATGAAAGCGCTGCTATCCCAGCATGGGCAGGTCATGTTCTGGAAAATTGCCATGAAACCAGGACGACCCTTGGCTTATGGGAAAATCGGCAGCGCGCATTATTTTGGCCTGCCTGGCAACCCAGTAGCTGTCATGGTCACCTTTTATCAATTTGTGCGTGATGCCTTGTTATGTCTGATGGGACAAACCGAAATTAAGCCTTTGCCAACGTTCACAGTGGAATGCACCGCCCCTATCAAAAAGCTTAGTGGACGCACTGAGTTTCAGCGCGGCATTTTATTTCATGATGAAAACGGTGCCTGGAAAGTCAAACCCACCGGCCCACAAGGCTCGGCCATTTTAAGTTCCATGTCACTCGCCAATTGCTTTATTGTGCTGGATGTCACCGTGGGCAACTTAGATGCCGGCGCAATGGTACAGGTACAAGTGATGGATGGGCTGGTTTAGTACAGTATTTATTGAACCCAGTCAGGCACTCAGCAGGCGCACCAAAATGGGATTGCTGTTGTATAATCAAACAGATTTTAACCTTTAACCATCTTAATGCGTCAGGCTTACCGCTGTTTTGAACACCGCAGTTAACTCATCCGGCATATACGAATCCGGCACACACGAAAGTACGATTGTTTGGGCGATTGTCTGCTCGATATTTCTGCACGTCATGCTGGCAGTGGTTATTCCCAATTTAGAATTTGAGGCAGAACCAAAACCGGAAATACTGACCGTGGAAATGGTCAAACTGTCTGAGCCTTCACCTCCCGCACCGGAACCCATAGAGCCGCAGCCTGAAGTGGTTAAACCTAAAATCGAACCGAAAATTAAGCCCGAACCCAAACCAATCATCAAACCATTGCCAACTCCAGTCGTTGAAAACAGCGAACCTATCAGCGAACCTCCGCCAGCAAGGCCCACAGAAATCATTGCCGTTGCACCAAAAGCAGAAGTACCGGCACCGGTCGTTACCGTACCCGCCCCCGTTAAAGTTGAACCCGTTCCGACTGTCAGTCAGGCAGATATTGATGATGCCCGCAGCCGCTATGGCAACGCACTATGGGGAGCTATCAGCAAACATAAAAAGTACCCCAAAGTAGCCGCCATGCGAGGCTGGCAAGGTGAAGCTGTGGTTGAGCTGGAGCTGGATGGAAATGGCAAGCTGAAAGCAAAAAAAATCACGCAATCCAGTGGTCATGAAGTACTCGATAAGCAAGCGCTGGAAATGGTCGAAAAAGCCCTTCCTCTGCCTATGCCACCTGAAGCGCTACGTGGTACAAATTTCACCATCACTGTTCCGGTTCCTTTTAAACTAGAGTAGCGTGCCCGATTGATTTAGAGTCTGCGTTCCATGCTAAACCAAGAGCCTATCGTGACCCAGCATACAGTCGTCCATCATAAAAAAACCTCCCTCAAAGACCTGCTGCTGATACATGAGCTGGCATTCATTCTTCTTATTATGCTGGTAGCAAGTATGGGAGCAATAGGCATACACCTGCAAAATAAATCCAGTCAGGAATCCTCGCGCATCAGTTCTATTGTTCAGGAAGTGCAGCAAACGCGTGGCGACCTGTATCGTCAGATGAAAGAATTATTCGATGCCTATTTTCTGAAAGATATCGAAGCCCGCGACGAATATAATAATTTCACGCGTATCGTTGAGGCACACTTTACTCAGTTACATAAAATTGCCGAAGGCGAAGCAGAAAAAGCAGCAATTAAGGAATTGCACGCAGGCTATAAAGCATTCGTCGCTGAAACTTCCATACTGTTCGACAAAGAATCTGATATCAGCGGCGATGAGCTCAATAAAATTTTTAATACTGATTTGGAATCCGGATTGTTTCAACGCTATGAAAAAATTCTGGCAAACACCGAGCAGCTGCTGAACGAGAAACAAATCGAGCTGGAATTCAAAATTGAGGAAAGCAAGCGCAAAGCCAACTATATGTTGTTCACTCCGCTGATTCTTGCGGTTTTGCTGCTGCTATTTTCACGCGTATTTTTAAAACGCTCCATCGTAAAACCTATCGAAGACGTGCTGAAAGCGACTGCTGAAATTAGCGCTGGCAACTTAAGCCATAAAGCTCCGGAAGAAAGCATTGCTGAACTGGCTTCTTTATCGCGCGCAATTAATGACATGGCTGAAAAACTCATGATTAGCCAGGAAAATCTAGTGCGTACCGAAAAACAAGCAGCACAAGGCTTGCTGGTGCCAATGCTTGCACACAACATTCGCAACCCTCTGGCGAGTATACGCGCGACCGCACAAGTGCTAGACGACCCGATGCTGGACAAAGATACGCGAGAGTCACTCAAAGCGATTATTAACACTGTAGACAGGCTAGAGCGATGGACTGGCGCATTATTGGCTTATCTGCATCCACTCAAACCACAACCGGTCACTACCAGCATTCGAGAAATTATTGAAGGCGCATTAGAGCCGCTTCAGCAGAAACTACAAGCTAAATCGATCATCCTGGCTTTGCCAGATTGGAAGGCCATGCCACTAGGCCGTGATCAGATTTTTACTGACCAGCACCTGCTGGAACAGGTCATTTACAATCTGGTATTGAACGCAATTGACGCCTCAAATAAAGCGGGAAAAATCACAATTAACCTGAATGCTCGTGCTGAAAACTTCATTATGGATATTATCGATAACGGTTCCGGCATGCCGTTTACCCCTGACCCAAGCTCCGTAAGCGCTCCCTCCACCAAACGTTTCGGCACCGGCATTGGCATCCCCTTCGCTTTCAAGGTTTGCGACGCCTTGAAAGGTGATCTGCAGTTTTCAAATAATCCACATGGCGGTACAAAAATTTCCATCACTTTACCTAAAACGATAGAACTAAATGATTAGGTGCTTGCCAAGGCATAGAGCGTGTTGAAGTTATCAAAAAAATTTTAACTTTAACCGCTTATTCACTTGCCTTAACAGCGCTTTTTATCAACAATGTAGTAGGACAAAAAAATGACCGATAAACTCATGCTTAACCAACCTGTTGCAAACTTTCAGCTGCCAGCTACCGGCGGCAAAACATTCCAACTCTCTGACTATCTCGGTAAAACGCTCGTTATCTATTTTTACCCCAAAGATGCCACACCTGGCTGCACAACACAGGGCATGCAGTTCAGAGATGCTTATGACGCGTTTCAGCAAAACAATACCGAAATTTTTGGCATCTCGCGCGACACTCTGAAATCACATGAGAATTTCAAAGCCAAATTCAGCTTTCCGTTTGAGTTGCTTGCCGACACTGAAGAGCAGGCGTGTCAGCTGTTTAATGTCATTAAAATGAAAAATATGTACGGTAAGCAAGTGCGCGGTATTGAACGCAGCACATTTGTGATTGATACGCAGGGCAAACTGGTAAAAGAATGGCGTGGCGTAAAAGTGGACGGCCACGCTGCTGAAGTATTAGATTTTGTAAAAACAATTAAGTAAGCGCGAAAACTCTGCGCTTATTAACACAATGCAATCGTTATCCAGAAAGTAAAGTATGGCTAAAAAATCCTCGGCTAACACCAAGCTGTTCGTACTCGATACCAATGTCTTGATGCATGACCCTTCGTCACTGTTCCGCTTTGAGGAACATGATATTTATTTACCGATGGTGACACTGGAAGAGTTGGACAACAACAAGAAAGGCGTTACCGAGGTAGCGCGTAATGCTCGTCAGGCAAGCCGCAGTCTGGAAGAAATTGTAGGCACCGACCTTACCAATCTTGAACTTGGCTGCTCACTTTCCATTAACGGCAATAAACAGGCGAGCGGTAAGCTTTTCCTGCAGACGACACAGCTCAATATTGATTTGCCAGGTTTAGCCGGCAGCAAAGCAGATAACCAAATTATCAGCGTGGTACTGTGCCTGCAAAAGCAGCAGCCTCAGCGTCAGGTAGTACTTGTCAGCAAAGATATCAATGTCCGCATCAAAGCGCGTGCCATGGGTGTTTTAGCTGAAGATTATTTCAACGATAAGGTACTTGAAGACACCGATATCCTTTACAGCGGCATGAAAGAACTGCCAGCCGACTTCTGGGAAAAACATAGCAAGGCAATGGAGTCTTGGCAAGAGTCTGGTCGCATGTTTTATCGCTTGAATGGTCCGCTGTGCAAAACTTTTTTAGTGAATGAATTCGTATACTACGAGTTTGAAAAACCTTTTCATGCCATCGTGCGCAGTGTAGAAAACAATTCTGCTGTGCTTGAAGTCGTTAAAGATCACATGCTGCCAAAACATAATATTTGGGGAATTAATGCACGTAACCGCGAGCAGAACTTTGCACTCAATCTGCTCATGGATCCAGAAATTGACTTTGTGACGCTGCTCGGTCAGGCCGGTACAGGTAAAACACTGCTTACACTGGCCTCTGCACTCACACAAGTGCTGGACAAAAAGCTTTACTCGGAAATCATCATGACGCGCGTTACCGTGCCAGTGGGTGAAGATATCGGCTTTTTACCAGGTACGGAAGAGGAAAAAATGACTCCTTGGATGGGTGCGTTGGAAGATAATCTGGATGTACTCAACAAAAGTGATGATGAAGCCGGAGATTGGGGTCGCGCCGCCACTCAAGATTTAATACGCACCCGTATTAAAATCAAATCACTCAACTTCATGCGCGGCCGCACTTTCCTCAATAAATTTTTGATTATCGATGAGGCGCAGAACCTGACGCCTAAACAGATGAAAACCCTGATTACCCGTGCTGGCCCGGGCACCAAGGTTGTTTGCTTAGGGAATATTGCACAAATTGACACGCCGTATCTCACCGAGGGCAGTTCAGGGCTAACTTATGTAGTCGACCGCTTCAAAGGCTGGGGACATAATGGACACATCACCTTGCAGCGCGGCGAACGCTCACGTCTGGCAGATTTCGCTGCGGAAGTGTTATAGGCTTTGCATGCAAGATTTGACAATGCCTATATACAAACACATCACGCATGTTCTGCCAGTCTGAATAGCTCGCAATGAACATGTGTAAAGGCTTTTATACATTACTGATTGCGCAGTTCTTGTCTGCGCTGGCAGATAACGCCCTACTGTTTGCAGCGATTGCACTGCTCGCAACGATGCAGGCGCCTGATTGGCACACGCCGTTATTACAGCAGTTTTTTGTTATCTCCTACATCGTACTGGCACCGTTTGTTGGCTCTTTTGCAGATGCCTTACCCAAAGGTCGTGTCATGTTTATTGCGAATGCCATTAAATTTATTGGCAGCCTAGCCATGGTACTTGGTATGCCGCCACTGTATGCCTATGGAATTGTAGGTATTGGCGCTGCAGCATATTCCCCTGCCAAATATGGAATTCTGACTGAGCTGCTTCCACCCGAAAAACTGGTTAGCGCCAATGGCTGGATGGAAGGTTCTACCGTGATTGCGATTATCCTAGGAGCAATTATTGGCGGCATTCTGGCGAGCAATGATCCTACTGTGGCGATTATTATCATCACCGTTTTATACATGGTGGCGGCCATCTTTAATATTTATATTCCTAAACTGCCTATAGATCACACCTTGCCGAAAAAGAACCCCGTATTTATGCTGATGGACTTTTGGTATTCGTTCAAAGCCTTATGGCTGGATACACGTGGACAGGTTTCCTTGGCGGTCACCACCCTGTTCTGGGGTGCTGGCGCAACCTTACGCTTAGTGGTGATTGCATGGGCAGCCACGGCATTAAATTTTGGATTGGAACAATCTACACAGCTCATGGCATTACTGGCTGTTGGCATTGCAATCGGATCTATATTCGCAGCACGTTATATCAAACTGGAAGAGTCAACCAAAGTGTTGCCTGCCGGCATTTTGATGGGGGTGTTAGTCATTGCCATGGCATTTGTGCATTTATGGCAAATTGCAGTAGTACTGCTATTTTTGATCGGTGCTCTAGCCGGATTCTTTGTAGTGCCGCTCAATGCGCTATTACAGCATCGCGGTCATGAACTCATAGGCGCAGGTCATTCGATCGCGGTACAGAACTTTAATGAACACATCGGCATTTTAGTCATGCTGGGCGCGTATTTGTTAATGGTAAAAGCTGATGTGCCGATACACCTGATTGTGATTGCATTTGGCTTGTTTGTCAGTATTTGCATGACACTGATTAACAGGCGCTATCGCTACATCAAACCCTAGTGCGCTAGCCTAATGCAGTTTTACATGTGCTTCAGTGCGTCGTGTAATGATTCTGGCTAGCGTTTGCAATGCAGTCGTCCAGAAGCCATGCAGCGCCATCAAATGCATTTTATACAATGAGCGATACATAGTGCGCGCAATCAAACCCTCAATAAACAGGCTTCCGCCTGACAACGCGCCCATCAAATTGCCAACTGTGGTGTAACTGCCTAGATTCACTAAAGAACCGTAATCGCGATAGGTAAACTCCGGCAAGTCCGTACGACCCGCCACTCGGTATTTGACTGTTTTAAACAACATCGAAGCCTGCTGGTGTGCGGCCTGTGCTCTTGGTGGCACGGTTGCATCATGACCTGGCCACGGGCAGGCGGCACAATCACCAAATGCAAAAATATTGTCATCTAAAGTGGTCTGTAGATTGCGTTTAACCACTAATTGATTAATGCGATTAGTCTCTAGCCCATCTAAATCACGTAAAAAATCTGGTGCTTTAATACCAGCAGCCCACACGACCAGCTCAGACGGGATAAAGCGTCCGCTATGCGTCTGTATACCCTTATTAGTCACTTCTGTAACGCGCTCACCGGTATAAAGATTAACGCGCAGCTTTCTTAGCTCCAAATCTACCAAGTTGGATAATTTGGGTGGCAATGCCGGCAATACACGCTCACTCGCTTCTATCAGCGAAATTCTAATATCTCTGTCAGGATTAATTTTATCCAGACCATAAGCCGTCAATTCGCGCGTCGTGTTATGCAATTCGGCAGAAAGCTCTACGCCTGTCGCACCCGCGCCAACAATGACCACTTCTAACTGACCAGCACGTACAGCCTCAGGCTGTGTTTGTGCTCGTAGCAAAGCATTATGCAATCTACGATGAAACTTCTCAGCCTGATCTTGTGTATCCAGTGCAATTGAATGTTCACGCGCTCCTTTGATGCCAAAATCGTTGGTAGTACTACCCACCGCCATAATCAAAGTGTCGTACTTAAATGTTCTTCTCGGGATGACTTCATTGCCGTCTTCATCATAATGTGGCGCAATTGAAATTTCCTGCTTGGCTCTATCTAAAGAATCCATGCTGCCTAAACGGAAATTAAAATGATGCCAATGCGCCTGTGCCAGATATACCAGCTCGTGCCGCTCAGGGTTCATGCTGCCGGCTGCAATTTCATGTAACAACGGTTTCCAGACATGCGTTTTAGATTTATCAATGAGGGTAATAATAGCCTTACCGCGACGCCCTAGGGTATCACCAAGTCTGGTGGCCAATTCCAAACCGCCTGCACCACCACCCACTATTACGACATGGTGCAAATCTTTTTGTTTTTTACTCACATGCATCCCGATTCATCAACAATTTGACATCATCATAAAACAAAAACGCGTTTGCTTTCCAGAGCAAACGCGTTTTTTGCAGACAAAGCTTTATTACTCGTTGCCGGTTACGCCACCCTGACTGCGGATCCAGGCAATAATTTTCAGCAGCTCATCCGGTGTAATCCCATTTTTAGGATCAGTAGGATCCATCAGACCTACGCCTTTTGCACCCATGCCACCGTTAGTGCCATGCCAGATAGTTTCAAACATGCCTTTATTAGTGGCATTCTTAGGATATTTAAATGTAGGGCCAATCAAACCTGGGCCCACTTGACCTTTGGCATCTGCACCATGGCATTGTGTACATGAATACAGTTGAAACACTTTTTTACCTTTAGCAATGGCTTCTGCATTACCGATGTATGGGTTCTTACCTGTTGCAAGAAATTCTTTAGCAGCGGGAGTATCAAATAGGGCCGTATCAATTTTTAAAGGTGAGCCGTCTTGCGTAGTCACGAATTCAATCGCCTTCACATCGCCACCACCAGTTGCTGCAGAACCACTAGAGTCATTATTACCACAAGCAGTTAATGCAGACACTAACAACATTAACAGCATTCCATTTTTCATATTGCTCATTACCATCTCCAAAAATTATTAAGTGCCGATGCTATTATTATTCTGTTACTCACAGTAGATTGAGCAACACTCATGTTGTCAGCATAAAAAAGGCTACTGTAATTATACAGTAGCCTTTTAACTTGTTACAGTATGTAACAGACTTATAAAAACATTAACTTTTGGTGTGTTTTAAAATCTGTAACCTAGCTAAATTATTTCAACCAAGGTGTCTCACCGCCACCTTTGTACTCTGAACGCAACCAGCCGACAATTTTCAAAATGTCATCTGTGGTCAGGTTTTCTGGGTTACCCAGTTGTTGATGCCATGCAAACATACCACCGTTTGAACCACCGGCGATTGTTTCAAACAAACCTTTGTCAGTGATGTGTTTTGCATATTGCCAGTTTTGGTCAGTAATGCTTGGGCCAACTTGACCACCTGCGTTAGGACCATGACATTGTGTGCATGAATAGTAACCAAATTTCTTTTTACCTGCTTTAGCAGCTTCTTTATCTGCTACGAATTTCTTAGTGTATGGGTTAACACATGTTTCCAAGAACTGTTTCGCTTCTGGCGTATCAGTGTCTACAGCTTTAACGCCTAATGGGCTGCCGTCTGTTGTTTTTACTAAATTGCAAGCTGCGCTAGCCTGTGTAGATAAAGTCATACCTACTAAACCAAGCATTGATACCAACAACGCTGCTTTAATTGATTTATTGCCTAACATGTTATCTCCTAATGTAATGAATTTAGCTACGTACTTACATGCTGGCGCATACTAGAACGCGTCTTCATTTAACGATATTTAAATAGTTCGGTTGACGGTGACAACTCGAAATAAGTCGCTTATTTTACTCTGTTTTTCCGATTGCGTCACCGCGGTTTTCTTTTGTTGTGGACTTACCTTTACGATACACTTTCATCACGCTGTCACCTTCAACAACAGGCACATGTGGAATACCGTATTCGTCCAAAATCTGGTTAATTTTGTCTTGATTTCTATCTAATGCACCTTGAATTTGTGCCAAACGCTCTTTGTCTGCCTTACGCACACCAATAGAAATGTTCCAGAACTCTTTGCCTTTTACGTTTTCTTGTTCGTACTCAGGAATCACAACTACTTCCAAAGGCACTTTGGATTGTTTTGCAAAATAGCCGCCAATTGGACCCCACACCACAGCAACATCAATCTCACCTTTAACAACATCATCAACCAAATAGCTTGGTGGAAGATTCAGGTCACGCTGCATACGATATGGTCTGGCATTACCTAACAAACCATAATCATTCAATGGAATGGTAGCAGGGCTTTGACCAACAATACCAATGGTTGCTTTTTTAAGATCTGGGCTATCCCAGTTGGTGATTTTCAAACCACTATCTTTTCTGTAAACAAATACATGGCCTGATCGATAGTATGGTTTAGAAGTTCTTAATGCATCATTATCAGGAGTCGTTCCCATAATGACATCACATTTTTTTGCACTCAGGGTGTTGCGGATAAAACCCATGCGGTCATACCAGAACTGATACGTTAATTTTTTGCCCAGATCATTAGCCAGAACCTCGGCAATTTTATTCTCGAAACCTTCCATCTTGCTGTTGGAATATGGCATGTTATCTTGGTCAGCACATACTTTAAATTCTGTACCGTCATCCACACGCTGCGCTTCACCACCACGACCGGATGTATAGACATCTTCAGCCTGTACACTTGTTGCAACTGCCAAACAAATTGTTAAGCCTAACAATCGAATATTTTTTAACATTTTTGTTCCTCATCCTCAAATATACGGCCTTAATATTACCGCTCAGTTGATAGAGTACTGATAACCCCAAAAGTTCTAGGAATTAGGCAATTAGCCAGACTCAGACCCAAACAAGTATCGAATGGTAACGTATTAACCGCTTATTCAGGAATATTTCAATTAACACTTGTGACACTTGATAAAAAAACACCCCGACGAATCGGGGTGTTTTATTTGAATTAACTAGTAATTAGCTAATAATGAATGTTTTGCAACAATCAATTACAGAGCGAATACTGTCAATGCACCGCCGCCAGGAGCAGCGTTGTATTTAGTCAATTCTTTGTAACCACCAGCAGCACCAAGTGCGTCTGTGTCGTTAGTCATACCAAGGTTCATAGCAACGCCAGCCCAACCACCGATACCGGACAGTACGCCAACGTGTTGTTTACCTTTGTGACCATATGTGAATGCGTTACCAATCACGCCAGAACCCACTTGGAATTTCCAGAGTTCTTTACCTGATTTAGCATCAACAGCTTTGAACCAGCGGTCCAGAGTACCGTAGAATACCAAGTCAGAAGCGGTTGTCAAAGCACCACCCCATGCAGAGAATTTCTCTTTGTTGTACCAAACTTTTTTGTTGGTCATTGGATCATAAGCGCCGAAGCCACCCATAACACCGTCAGGACCAGCAAACATAGTCAGAGTAGCACCAACCCATGGTTGACCAGCAACATATTTAGACTCAACTGGCTCGTATGTCATACATACGTGGTTCAGTGGAGTGTAAATCAAACCAGTTTTTGGTGAGTAAGCAGCTGGTTGTTGGTCTTTAGTACCCAATGCAGCTGGGCAAACGCCTTTAGCATTGTAGTCTTGGTGAGTTGAAGCTGAAGCCAATTTGTTTGGCACACCTGTTTTCAGGTCAACGTCAGTTGCCCAGTTAACGAATGGGTGTACTTTTTCAGCAGCAACCAATTTACCGTTGCCAGCATTCCATGTGTAAGCGAAGCCATTGCGGTCATGGTGCCATGCGTATGTTTTGCCACCTTTGTCGAACAAGATTACTTCGTTAATACCGTCGTAGTCCCACTCGTCGTGTGGAGTCATTTGCATACCCCATTTAGCCATACCTGTATCAACATCACGTGCGAATACAGTCATAGACCATTTGTTGTCGCCTGGACGTACGTCTGGGTTCCAAACAGATGGGTTACCTGTACCGTAGTAAACCAGGTTTGTACGTGCATCATATGGCCACCAGCCCCATACAGAGCCACCACCATGTTGCCAACCATCTTTAACTGCTTGTGGTTTCAACCATGTACGTGTACCCAACTCTTTTTCACCAATTTTCAATTGGTCGTTTGGTAATTTTTTGAATGAACCGCCTTGTTTGTTACCACCGTTAACGTCTTGGTAAACTGACAATGCGCTGTACTCTGGTGTATCTTTGTTGAAGCCTTCACCGATCAACATTTCTGCGTCAGGACCAGTTGAATATGCTTTCCATGCCAAAGAACCGTCTTTAGCGTTGTATGCTGCGATGAAGCAACGTACGCCGAATTCAGCACCTGAGCAACCTGTTAACACTTTGTCTTTGATCACGTGTGGAGCGTTAGTGTTTGTTGCACCAACTTTTGGATCGTTAACCAATGTTGACCATACTTTAGCACCTGTTTTAGCGTCCAAAGCAACTAAGTTGCCGTCGTTTTGTTGCAGGTAGATTTTGCCGTCGCCGAAGCCAAGACCACGTGAAACGTTGTCACAGCACAATACAGCTTGTACTGATGGGTCTTGTTTTGGGAAGTATGACCAAACGATTTTTTGGTTATCGTTCAAGTCAAGAGCGTATACGTTGTTTGGGAATGCTGTATGTACATACATCATGTTACCAACAACAACTGGTGAACCTTCGTGACCACGGTTTACACCGGTTGCGAATGTCCATGCAGCTTTCAGGTTTTTAACGTTACCTTTGTTGATTTGAGCCAAAGCACTGTAGCCTTGGTTGTTGTGCTGACCACGTGGGTGAGCCCAGTTGTTCGCATCTTTAAGTGCTGCTTCTTGATCTGCAGCTGCTGATGCTACTAATGGCATAGCCATTGTCATACCTGCAACTAAGCCAAGTGCTAACTTGATTTTGTTGATTTGCATATTAATCTCCAAAGTTAAACTACTAAGGTTTAAATAAAAACAGTTTCCTGCAAGTGGCTTTTTTTGATGTATTCTCAAATTATGGCTACTTGCCAAAACAATTTTTTAGCACATCTAATGTGCGTGAGCGAAACTATATCCCACTGAAACACGAATTGCAATACATTATTTACAATTTATTTACAATTAAGCTTACATTTGTATCAATTGTGAGTTGCTAGACCCAAGCTATAATATCAACAATTAAAAAAATCTTTAATAATCAAAGATAAAGGCTATACACCTCGATGCAGAACTCTACTTACAATTTGTTTCCGGAATTAGACATTTTTGAGAAGAATATGTTAAAACCGGACGATTTACATGAAATTTATTATGAATTGTGCGGCAATCCAAATGGTAAACCGGTTGTGTTTTTGCATGGCGGGCCTGGCAGTGGCTGCAACCCCGGGCAGCGTCGTTTTTTTGACCCCAAACACTATCTCATCATCTTGATTGACCAGCGCGGCTGCGGCAGAAGCAGGCCTTTAGGTGAAATCAGGCGCAACACTACAGTGGATCTGGTAAATGATATCGATTTAATTCGCCAGAAACTCGGCATCGAACAATGGCTGGTATTTGGAGGCTCGTGGGGTAGCACGCTGGCGCTGGCCTATGCTTTGGAACACCCTGACCGTGTGCTTGGTTTAATTCTGCGCGGTATCTTTTTAAGCCGGCCTGATGAGCTGCAATGGTTTTTAAGTGAAGTAAAGACGTTTTTTCCTGAAGCATGGCAAGCACTCTGCGAATCTCTACCAGCAGATGCACAAACTGACATCTTGGCGGCCTACAAGGAACTTATTTTTTCAGACGACACCAATATAAGTATACCGGCTGCCATACGCTGGAATAATTATGAGGGTAGCATCATGACGCTGCTACCAAGAGCAGCCAGTGGCGAAACTGAAGTGAATGGCGAAATCGAACTTGCGCGCGCGCGCGTGCAGATTCATTATATTGAACATGACTGTTTTGTAGGGCGTCGTGATTTGCTCGCCGAAGCAAGACAGCATCTGAGCCATATTCCAACCGTTATCGTACAGGGACGCTATGATATGGTGTGTCCGCCACTCACAGCTTGGGAGCTCAGCCAGTCCATGCCACACGCTGAGTTTGTCATGGTGGCCGACGCTGGCCACTCTGCGATGGAAGCAGGCACCACTTCTGCACTTGTAGCCGCGACCGAAAAATTTAAATCGATTATTTAGAGAACAATTTCAAAACAGACGCATGCGCAAAATTAAATTTAAGGTAAATCCAAATCTGCATTTAAGAGCTAATTTCAATCAGGCAATTAATGCGCCGCGCGAGGTTTATGACAATCAGCGTTACAACACGCCGATGTTTGTCCTGTTTGAGATGTTCAAAGCATTCCAGCGCCACAATGCGCTAGGCTTATCGGCTTCACTTTCGTTTTACGCGATATTTGCGCTGATTCCTTTAGTACTGCTGATGTTTTTTATACTCAGTCAACTCATCTTCAGCTCTGATTATGCGATTGTGAAGCTCGCGATCATTACCGGCAACCTCGTGCCCCAGCTCAGCAGCGCCATCATGACCGAAGTTTACAACACCGCCAAACAGCAAGTGGCTTGGGGTGCACTGGGCTTGTTTGTGTTGCTGTGGTCTATTACGCCGCTGGCTGGCTCCATGCGTTCTGCTTTTTATAACATTGTTAGCCTGGTCGAAGCACCTTCATTTATCAGGCGAAAAATTAAAGATATTTTCGCCATTCTTGGCATGCTGCTCCTGTTCTTTCTATTTACCTTCGCTGGCTTTGTACTTGAAAAAGTGGTGGGGTTTGTCGGTGCCAGCAGCAAGCTACTTGAGCATGGCGTTTTATCAGTACTGATTTCGCTAACGCTCACCACCAGCTTAATTGCTACTTTTTATTACATCTTCTTTCCGGTCAAGCTCAATTTCAGGCACATTTTGGTTGGCGCATTGTTCACCGCTGTGCTGTGGCTGCTGATGCGTCCGGCATTTACCTTATTTCTCTCTGTGAATCAGTCTTATGGCGCGTTATTTGGTGGCATGAAAAATCTGTTCATTTCCATCACCTGGCTTTATTTTAATTTCGCCGTATTTTTGCTCGGTACAGAACTTATCGCAACGCTGAGAAAGAAAGACGTGCTGCTGCTTAAAGGTCTGTTCGAAAATGAAGGGCAAAATCCATTAGCCTGCAAAGACAATTATTTGAGAAAGCTCATGCAAAGTTACGGCAAAACTTTCAATAGCGGCAATTTTGTATTTCACTATGGCGACAACAATCATCAGCTTTACTATCTGCTTAACGGAGAAGTGACACTCAGCCACGAAGGCAAGCTATTGCGCGTAGTGCAGGCCGGGCAATATTTCGGTGAAATGGCCATGCTGTCTAACACACCTACAATTGCCGATGCGCTGGTGACATCAGATAGTGCGGATGTCATTATGATAGATGCCGATAATATTGAAACGCTGCTGTTGGACGAACCAAAAGTGGCCATGCAGTTTTTACGGCAGCTGGCCAATCGATTGCAAAGACAAGAAGAATAATTTTGTTTTAGAATGGTTAGCGGTTCTTTTGTATAACACTTTCCGGTCAAAACACAGCCATGGCAAAACCAACACAATCGTCTGCGCAACCCTCTCAGTTTGAAATACAGCCTATATTGCAGCTGCTGAACAACGGTAAATTAGCGGATGCAGAAGCCGCAGCTAACAAACTGGTAGCGCGTTACCCAAACGCATTCATTCTTTACAATATTCTGGGTATCGCACAAGATGGCTTGGCGAAATATGCTGATGCCGCCAAAAACTATTCTAAAGCACTCAAGCTGCAGCCCAACAATCCAGATTTGCATTTTAACCTAGGCATTGCGCTGACAAATCTTGGACAATACGAATCTGCCACAAATCACTATCGTCAGGCGATTGCGTTAAACCCAAACTTTTTTGAAGCCTACGGTAACTTAGGCACAGTGCTGCAAAAGCAAGGGTTACTCGAAGAAGCGATTCAGCATTATCAAACTGCCCTGCGCATTCATGAAGACCCACGCGGACATTTTAATTTAGGTACGGCACTGCGTGACCAAGGCAAGCTAGACGATGCCATCAGCCACTTTAAAAAAGCCATTGCCATGTTCCCCAATTATGCCGATGCGCATAATTATTTAGGAGAGTGCCTGCGTGACCAAGGCAACATGGAAGACGCGATAAAGAGTTATCAGGATACGCTGGCACTCAACCCGAATCATGCTGGCGCTAATTACAACATGGGTGAGTTTTTATATTTAGCCGGACGCTATGACGAGGCCGCAGATTTTCTGGAACGCTCAAAACTGGATGATTGGCAGGAACGCGCCCTATATTGTCTTTATAAAGCCAAACGTTTTGATGAATTTAAAACACGGCTAGACGACATTGTGCGCACGCACAAAAAGCACGATGCACCATTTCTGCAGACTTTATCCACGCACTACTCAAGAAACTTCGGCACACCGGATGAATATAATTTCTGCAAAAACGGTTTTGATTTCGTCTATCAAAACAGCATCAAGGAGCTGGCAGAGCCCAACAGTCAATTCCTGAAAGACCTGCTGAACGACATCAATAACACTGCGATTGAAGTGCGCGCACAAGGCATGATCATCAACGGCAAACAATCTGCTGGCAATTTGTTCAAACGCCCTGAAGCATCATTCAGAAAGTTGGGTGAGCTGGTTCGACAGGAGTTTATTAAATATAGAGATCAATTTGCCGGTGCCGATTGCGAGCTGATTAAATCATTTCCGAAGGAACTGGAGTTCACCAGCTCGTGGTACGTGCGACTGCGTAGCGGAGGTTTTGTGGACCGCCACATTCACGAAGTAGGCTGGATTAGTGGTGCGGTTTATCTGGTGCTGCCCACCATCAAACAAGATCCGCTAGAAGGCTGTTTTGAATATGGGCTGCATGGGGACAACTACCCTACTAATCATGATGACTTTCCGGTGGGGATAGCTTCTCCTGCGGTAGGCGATATCGTGCTATTTCCGTCATCGCTGTTTCACCGCACCATTCCGTTCAACTCAAATGAGGAGCGCATCTGCATCGCATTTGATTTAAAACCAGACGGAGATATTTTCAGGAAATCGAATTATTGAGGCTGCTATCAACTAGTCTAGCATAAGCGACTACATCAGCTTGCGCGCGTCCTCAATCATATATTCGAGCCGACCTTCGGTGATATCTGCCTGTATTTCCAGAATCGGGTCTATGCACTTGCTGCCGAAAATAATTTTTTCCTTTAGCCGTGCCTGACTGCTTAAACGTGTGTAATCCTCAACGATGCAATGCTCAATCACCGCACCGGATTCCACAATACAGTTTGCGCCAATCACAGCCGGACCGACAATACTGGCGCCCGCTTCAATTCTGGTACTGCCGCCGATATAGACCGGTGGTACAATTTTTACTTTATCGAAGTCGATATCCACATTAATTCCGGCATAAATGCCTGGTTTTAGCTGCTTGCCTGGCAGTTTAAAGCCAGCCACTTCCCCATTCAGCGTTTTACTGGTGACTGTCCAAACATCCTGCAAATTGCCGATATCCAGCCACTGAAACGGCAGATTAATCGCATAAAACGGCAGTTTGCGTTTTACCAGCTCGGGGAACAGTTCACCGCCGATGTCGTACACTGTGTCTGAAGGAATGTAATCGAAAATTTCCGGTTCAAAAATATAGATACCGGTATTGGCCATATTAGAAACCGCTTCGTTTGGTTTGGGTTTTTCTTGGAACTGAACGATACGGTCATCTGCATCCAACTCCACAATGCCGTATTTAAACACCTCTTCATGCGGCACTTCACGCACAATCAAGCTTGCAATGGCGCCTTTGCTGCGATGTATCTGTAACGCCTTGCTAATATCCAAATCTATCCAGGCATCTCCACACACCACAATAAAGGTTTCATCAAAAAACCCTGAAAAATCCTGAATCTTTTTCATGCCGCCGGCTGAGCCCAAAGGTGTGCTGACAGCAATATCGCCTTCCACATGCCCTTCATACGAATAAGCCATGCTGACGCCAAACTGCTCGCCATCGCGGAAATAATTTTCGATAATTGGAGCCAGATAACTGGTGTTGACCATAATTTCATCAACACCATGTTTCTTGAGAAGCTCCACCAGATAAGCCATGACCGGCTTTCGCACCAATGGAATCATTGGTTTTGGAATTTCATGAGTAATCGGTTGCACGCGAGTTCCCTTACCCGCGCCAAGTATCATTGCTTTCATATGGATATAGTTTTTTTAAGTAATGAATAATGGTGACCATTATTCTACTTGCATGTTCCACAAAGCCATCAGAAATATGCACCATTTTTACAAAAGTTAGCGAGGCTAAATTAAAACCCCGCCAGAAAATGTTACATACCCAGAAAGCAACAACTACCTGAAAAATATTCCTCGAATTAATCCAAGAGAAATATCAAACGTTAGTCTAGGTCTGCTTGGCTTTTTGCAGAATTGCGTAGAGCTGGTCTTTTAAGTGAAGTTTTTCTTTCTTCAAAGTTTCCAACGCCGCATCTGAAACATGCTCGATGCTGGCTTCAATGTTCTTAATTTTTTGATCTATTTCGTTATGCGCATCAAACAGCTTAGTAAAGTGTAAGTCTTTATGTTTAAGCTCTGTAATCAAATCACGATATTCTGGAAACATCATTCATCCTTATTATGTTTGGTCAATAAGATTAAATTTTACGCCAGGCCTTAAACACATATTTTGATAAAAGCCACAAAATTGACCTACATCAAGCAAAACCACACCAAACTTTATCAACAATTAAGTTGAGCCTTTAAACTCATCCCATGAGGCCTCAGAGACTTTATAAGTCGGGGTACCAAAGTTGCTGGAAGGCACATCGAGGAAATAAGCATCATCGCTTTCCATGCCTAGTTTCGCTTCATCTGCGATTGAATCTTGATGCATGACCACAGGGAAACGCCAAAAGATTTTTTCTACGGTATTGCCGGTTTTCTGATAAATATGCGCAATCAAATTATTTTCCAGCACATTTGAATAGCGGAATCTTTTCAATGGCTGCGACTCAATCAGCGTCACGAAGCGCTTCATACCCTCCAGCTGGTAACAACTTACACGCACCTCAGCGCCGGTATGGGTAAAGTAATCAGTGATAAATTCGGTAATGTGCTGCGTTGCTTTTTCTAACTCGCGCTTTTTATGAAACAAATAAAGCACATAACTCAGCAGAATCACAATGTCAGCCGCCACGATATACATCGAAAGCGAATCTAGAGTGAGCGTTAACGTAAACATGATAAATCCCTGTATCTGTGGCAACGTTTTTGAAGATGCAACGCGCTAAATGAATACTAGCACCAAGTAATCAGGATAACCACCGAGTTTTATAAACTTTATTGTTAATGCACTTATCGAGTCAATAGATTAAGTAAGTCAAAAAAATTTGATAAAGGCCATATCTTCTGTAAAACCATCATTTCAATCATTTCCCATATCCGCTAGACTATTGAAACGATTAAAGAAACAGCCATTTTGCTACTGACAATCAGCAGTCATTCAACTGGCAGAAATGATATAGACTGGAAAATAATGAATAAGAAAAATCTAGCCATCGGCCTTCTGGTTACCTTTCTTTTTACCGGCTGCGCCACAAATGCCATGACAGGAAGAACTCAACTCATGATTGTTTCTGAATCAGCAGCAATTAATAAGAGCTCTTCTTTATATGCATCCATGATTGATGCCTATGACAAAAACAATAAAGTTAGCAACGATGCCGCCCTCAATGAAAAAGTGAGATCCATTACCAATCGGCTTGTGGAAAGAGCCGTGCTGTACAAACCAGAATCACAAAAGTGGAACTGGCAAGTCAATGTCATCGAATCGGATGAGATTAATGCGTTTTGTATGGCAGGCGGAAAAATGGCCGTTTACACTGGCCTTCTAGATAAAATTCAACCCACTGATGATGAACTGGCGCAAGTCATGGGACATGAAATTTCTCATGCCCTTGCCAACCACACGGCTGAAAAAATGTCAGTCGATATACTGACAAAAATTGCAATCGGCGCAGTTGCTGTGGCTGTGTAACCATCCCTTAAAATCGGTGCATTTATAATTGGAGTTCTCCGTCGTAAACT
>VFQM010000065.1_pt1 | contig 131879 bp, 120 predicted proteins | sample 3512391 | NCBI WGS metagenome assembly VFQM01 (sample SAMN10412369, study PRJNA504923) | tailings metagenome | isolation source: Replicate 1 from Balatoc abandoned mine | place: Philippines
GCTTCCGCTTCTTCGCCGGCGCCTGCCGCACGCTGACCGGCCCGCTGGCCGGCGAATACCTGGCCGGCCACACCAGCTTCATCCGCCGCGACCCGGTGGGTGTGGTCGGCTCGATCGCACCCTGGAACTACCCGCTGATGATGGCGGCGTGGAAGACCGCGCCGGCGCTGGCCGCGGGCAACACCGTGGTGCTCAAGCCCAGCGAGCAGACCCCGCTGACGGCGCTGCTGCTGGCCCAGGTGGCGGCCGAGATCTTCCCCAAGGGCGTGCTCAACGTGGTCACCGGCCGCGGCGCCAGCGTGGGCCAGCCGCTGGTGGAGCACCCCAAGGTGGCGATGGTCAGCCTGACCGGCGACGTGGCCACCGGCCGCAAGATCCTGCAGGCCGCCAGCGGCACGCTCAAGCGCACCCACCTCGAGCTGGGCGGCAAGGCGCCGGTGATCGTGTTCGACGACGCCGACGTGGCCGCGGTGGTGGAAGGCCTGCGCACCTTCGGCTACTACAACGCGGGCCAGGACTGCACCGCCGCCTGCCGCGTCTACGCCGGCGCCAAGGTGCACGACAGGCTGGTGGCCGACCTGTCGAGCGCGGTGAAGTCCATCCGCTTCGGCACCCAGGACGAGGACGGCGTCGAGATCGGCCCACTGATCAGCGAGCGGCAGCGCAGCCGCGTGGCCAGCTTCGTCGAGCGCGCGCAGATGACCGGCCACATGGAGATCACCGCCGGCGGCAAGCAGCCCGCCGGCGGCGGCTTCTTCTACGAGCCCACGGTGATCGCCGGCGCGCGCCAGGAGGACGAGATCGTCAAGCGCGAGGTCTTCGGCCCGGTGGTCAGCGTCACGCGCTTCACCGACGCCGACCAGGCCGTGGCCTGGGCCAACGACAGCGACTACGGCCTGGCCAGCAGCGTCTGGACCCAGGACGTGGGCCGCGCGATGCAGGTGGCGCGCCGGCTGCAGTACGGCTGCACCTGGATCAACACGCACTTCATGCTGGTCAACGAGATGCCGCACGGCGGCCTGAAGAGCAGCGGCTACGGCAAGGACCTGAGCCTGTACGCGCTGGAGGACTACACCGTGCCGCGGCACGTGATGCTCAGGCTCTGAGCGCCCCGCGCGACGAGCGGGCGCGCGACTGCTCGCGCGCGACCTCGATGAACTCCAGCGCCGCCGGCTTGAGCGCCAGGCCGCGGCGCCAGACCAGGCCCACGTCCACCGTGGGCAGTTCGTCGCGCAGCGCGCGCACGTCCACGTGCTCGGCGTCCAGCGTCCAGGGGCGGTAGAGGAAGTCGGGCAGCACCGCGATGCCGGTGCCCGCGCCCACCAGCGAGCGCACCGCCTCCAGCGACGAGGTCTTCATCAGCGTGCGCGGCTTGAGCTGGTGGCGTGCCCAGGCCGCGCGCAGCAGCTGGCCGATGCGGTCGGCCTCCAGCAGCACCTGGTCGTAGGCGGCACAGTCGGCCAGCGTCACCTCGTCCTGCGCGGTCAGCGGGTGGTCCGAGGCCAGCCACACGCGGTTGGGGCTGCGCGTCAGCGTCTCGGCCACCAGCGCCTGCGGCTCGCCCAGGGCGTTGCTGACCATGATGGCCACATCGAGCTCGCCATTGATCAGCAGGTGCTCCAGGAAGGGCGGCGTCTCCTCCACCACCTGCACGCTCACTGCCGGGCAGTTGCGCCGGTAGCGCGACAGCAGCTCGCTCAGGTAGTAGCCGGCGACCAGGCTGGTGACGCCGATGGCCAGCGGGCCGCGCAGCTCCTGCCCCTCGTCGGCGCGATGCAGCCGCGTGGCCTCGGCCACGGCGCCGATGACCTTGCGCGCGCTGGCCAGGAAGCGGTGGCCCTGCGGCGTGAGCGCCATGCCGCGCGAGCTGCGCTCGAACAGCGGCTGGCCCAGCTCGTCCTCCAGCTCCTGCATGCTCTTGGTGACCGCGCTCTGCGCGATGGCCAGCATGCGCGAGGCCGCGGCCACCGAGCCCGACTCCGCCACCGCGATGAAGTAGCGGAACTGGCGCAGCGTGATGTGCGAGCTCATCGGCGCCCGCCCGGCCGTCCGAAGGGCGCCGGCACCCCCTCGGGGCGCCGCGGGCGGAGCGGGCTGGGGGGCTTCATCCGCCTTCAGCGAGCCCCAGTTTCTCCAGCAGGCCGTTGAGCTCGTCCAGCGAATCGAAGCGGATCGCCACCTCGCCCTGCTCGCCGCGCGGGGTGCGCTTCTTCACGCGGATCTCCACCGGCGCGGTGAGGTGGTCGGCCAGCTGGGCCTCGATGCGCGCGATGTCGCGCGGCTTGTCGGCCTTCACGCGCAGCAGCGGGGTCTGGCGGCCGCCGGCGGCGGCGCGAGCCACCAGCTTCTCGGCCTCGCGCACGCTGAGCTTCCTGGCCGTGATCTCGTGGGCGGCGGTGATCTGGCCCGTGCCGCCCAGCGCCAGCAGCGCGCGCGCGTGGCCCATGTCCAGATCGCCGGCCATCAGCATCTGCTGCACCGGCTCGGCCAGGTTGAGCAGGCGCAGCAGGTTGCTGGCGGCGCTGCGGCTGCGGCCCACGGCCTGCGCCGCCTGCTCGTGCGTGAGGCCGAACTCGTCGACCAGGCGCTTGAGGCCCTGGGCCTCCTCCAGCGGGTTGAGGTCCTCGCGCTGGATGTTCTCGATCAGCGCCATCACGGCCGCGGCCTCGTCGGCCACCGGCTTGACCAGCACCGGCACCTCGTCCAGCCCGGCGAGCCGGGCGGCGCGGAAACGGCGCTCGCCGGCGATGATCTCGTAGCGGCCCGGCTCGCCCAGCGGGCGCACCAGGATGGGCTGCATCACGCCCTGGCCGCGGATGCTCTCGGCCAGCTCGTAGAGCGAGCCCTCGTCCATGCGGGTGCGCGGCTGGTACCGGCCCGGCTGCAGCGCCGACAGCGGCAGGCTCTGCGGCTGCCCGGGCGGTGCGGGCGGGGCGTCGCTGACCTTGGGGCCCAGCAGGGCCTCCAGGCCCAGGCCCAGGCCCTTGGGTTTTTTGGTTGCCATCGCGCGATTGTCCGTCAGCGCGGCGGCGGCATCGTGGCCAGGCGGGCCAGCAGCGCGCGGCCCTCGGGCCAGTCGCCGAGGCCGGAGGCGGCGTTGAGGTGGCCACGGGCGCCGGCGTCCACCACCTCGGCGCCCCAGCCGCGGGCGATGTCGCCCATGCGCGCGGCCCCGCCGAAGGGGTCGTCGCGGCTGATGACGGCGATGGCCGGGAACGGCAGGGGCCGGCGCACGACGGGCCGCCAGCCGTGCAGCTGCGGCGGCGCGTCGGCGCGCTCGGTGTCGGGTGGTGCCACCAGCAGTGCACCGGCCACGCGCGCGGTGTGGCGACTGTGGGCCGCCCAGGCCGCCACCAGCAGGCAGCCCAGGCTGTGGGCGGCCAGCAGCACCGGGTTGGCCGGCGCGTCGATCAGGGTCTCGTCCAGGCGCGCCATCCAGTCGCCGCGCCGGGGCCACTGCCAGTCGTCCTGCACCACGCGGCGGTCGCCGTGCAGGCGCTCCCAGCGGCTCTGCCAGTGGTCGGGGCCGGAGTCCTGCCAGCCGGGCAGCAGGCAGACCGGCGGCAGGCAGGTCGGTGGCAGGGGGTGCGGTGGCATGACGTATCCTCGGCGCTCATTTTCTCCACGGGTGGTGGCCATGGCACACAAGGTCTTCGTCGACGGTCAGGAAGGCACGACCGGCCTGCGCATCCACGAGGTGCTGGCCGGCCGGCCCGACATCGAGCTGCTGAAGATCGACCCCGAGCGCCGCAAGGATGCGGCCGAGCGGGCGCGGCTGCTGAACGCCGCCGACGTGGCCTTCCTGTGCCTGCCCGATGCGGCGGCGCGCGAGGCGGCCTTCCTGGTGACCAGCGAGCGCACCTGCCTGATCGACGCCAGCACGGCGCACCGCACGCAGGCCGGCTGGGCCTATGGCCTGCCGGAGCTGGCCGCCGGCCAGCGGGCGCTGCTGCGCCGCAGCAAGCGCATCGCCAACCCGGGCTGCCATGCCACGGCCTTCATCCTGCTGCTGCGCCCGCTGGTGGACGCCGGGTTGGTGCCGCGCAATCTACCAGTGAGCGCACACTCTTTGACCGGCTACTCCGGTGGCGGCAAGAGCATGATCGCGCAGTACCAGGCGGGCGGGGACCCCAAGCTGGAGGCGCCGCGCCCCTACGCGCTGACCCTGGCGCACAAGCACCTGCCGGAGATGGCGGCGCACACGGGCCTGGAGGCCCCACCGCTGTTCACCCCGGTGGTGGCCAACTTCTACAAGGGGCTGGCGGTGACGGTGCCGCTGCACCTGGCGCAGCTGGCGCCGGGCACGACGGCGCAGCACCTGCACGCGGCGCTGGCCGCGCATTACGAGGGCGAGCGCTTCGTGCGCGTGATGCCGCTGGCCGACCCGGACACGCTGGCCGGCGGCTTCTTCGACGTGACGGCCTGCAACGACAGCAACCGCGCCGAGCTCTTCGTGTTCGCCAACGCCACCCAGGTGCTGCTGGCCTGCCGGCTGGACAACCTGGGCAAGGGCGCCAGCGGCGCCGCGGTGCAGTGCATGAACGTGCACCTGGGCGTGGACGAGGGGCTGGGGCTGGGCTGAGCCCGGGCTGGCCCGGGGGCGAGCCTCACTCGGCGCCGGCCGGCGCCTGCGTACGGTAGTGGTAGGCGTAGGCGTCGCTGAAGCCCAGCCGGTGGTACAGGGCGCGCGTCTCGGCGTTGCCGGCGTCCACCTGCAGGTAGGCGTGGCGGGCGCCCTGCTCCACCGCGCGGTCGAGCATCCAGGTGCACAGCGTGCGGCCCAGGCCCTGGCCGCGGAACGGCAGCGCGGTGAACACGTCGTACAGGCCGACGAATTCGCCCTCGCGGGCGAACTGCCCGCAGGCGACGATGGCCTCCCCGTCGCGCACGGCAAAGCCCTGGTAGCGCACCGGTGACGCCAGCAGCCGCCGGGCGTGGGCCTGGCGCTGGTCGTCGGGGGAGCCGCGCAGGGCGCCGACGAGCTGGGCAAACTCTTCTGCCGGCACCGGCTGCGGCTTGAGCGCGCGCAGGGCCGGGTCGGGTGCCGGCAGGTCGCGGCGCAGCATCACGCGCGTGTCGTCGAAGCGCCGCCAGCCGCGGGCGGCGAGCTGTGCGTCCAGGTCCGCCGGCCGGGTGAAGGGGGTGATGCGCACGTGCATCGGCAGCCCGTGCTCGGCGAAGGCGGCCTCGGCCAGCGCCAGCCGCTCGTCCAGCGGCAGCCGGCCTTCGGCCAGGGCGTTGACGCAGCGCGCGCGCTTGGCCTTGCCGGGGTTGAAGCGCAGCATCCAGCCGTCGAGCCAGCGCTGCTCCGGTGGCGCGCTGGCGTTCAGGCCGGCGTCCTCGATGCGGGACAGCAGCGCATCCTCGCCCGTGGGCAGACCCGGCGTCGGCGCGCTCATGGTGCGGCGGGCTCGGGCTGCGCGGCAGGCTGGCCCAGGCGGGTGGCCATCTCGCGCGCGAACTCGACGAAGGCCTGCGCGCCCTTGGAGGCGGGGTCGAACACCACGCCGGGCAGGCCGTAGCTGGGCGCCTCGGCCAGGCGCACGTTGCGCGGGATCACGGTTTCGAAGACCTTGTCGCCGAAGTGCGCCTTGAGCTGCTCGCTCACCTGCTGCTGCAGCGTGATGCGGGGGTCGTACATCACCCGCAGCAGGCCGATGATGGCGAGCTCGCGGTTGAGGTTGGCGTGCACCTGCTTGATCGTGTTGACGAGGTCGGACAGGCCTTCGAGCGCGAAGTACTCGCACTGCATGGGCACGATCACGCCATGCGCCGCGCACAGGCCGTTGAGCGTGAGCAGGCTCAGCGATGGCGGGCAGTCGATGAGCACGAAGTCGTACGGCGCGCCGGCGAGGGCGCCGCGCAGCCGGCGCTCGCGGCGCTCCAGCTCCACGAGCTCGACCTCGGCGCCGGCCAGCTCGCGGTTGGCCCCCAGCACGTCGTAGCCGCCTTGAGGGCTGGGGCGCACCGCGTCGGCCAGGCTGCTGGATTCCAGCAGCACGTCGTAGACGCTGGTCTCCAGCGCGCGCTTGTCCACGCCGGAGCCCATGGTGGCATTACCCTGGGGGTCCAGGTCCACCACCAGCACCTTGCGGCCGATCTGGGCCAGGCCCGCGGCCAGGTTCACGGTGGTGGTGGTCTTGCCCACCCCGCCCTTCTGGTTGGCGATGCAGAAGATGCGCGCGGCCATCAGGAGGTCCCCAGCCGGATGCCGAAGCCGATGAGGAACAGGCCGGCCAGCTTCTCCAGGGCCTGCGCGAGGCGGCGGTGCGCACGCACCTGGGCACTGACCGCCTGCGCGAAGGCGCACAGCGTCAGGCAGTAGACGGCGGTGATGACGGCGATGGTGAGCGCCATGGCGCCGAAGGTGACGGCGCCGCGGTGCGTGGCCGGGTCGATGAACAGCGGGAAGAAGGCCATGTAGAACACGATGGCCTTGGGGTTGAGCACGGTGATCAGCAGGGCCTGGCGGAGGTAGTGCCGCGGTTCGATGCGGATGGGCGAGGCCGCGCCCTCCTTGGCCAGCAGGAGCTTGACGCCGATCCAGGCCAGGTAGGCGGCGCCGGCGTACTGCACGGCCTGGAACAGCGCCGGGTTGGCGGCCAGCAGCGCGGCCACGCCGGCCACCGCCAGCCAGAGCAGGATCTGGTCGCCGAGGATCAGGCCGGCGGTGGCGGCGGCGCCGGCGCGGAAGCCGCCCTTGGCGGTGGACGTCAGCAGGGCGAAGGTGCCGGGCCCGGGCAGCGCCAGGAAGACGAGGATGGCGGCGCAGAACGCGCCGTAGTCGGCAATGCCGAGCATGAGCTGCTCCCGAAGTCAGGCCGATTGTGCCGTGCCGGTGGCGCGCAGGCGCATCCAGATGGCACAGCGTTCGGCGTCCAGGCCGGGCACGTGCAGGTGTTCCACGTGAAACACCTCGACGTCCGGCGGCAATGCGGCCAGCTCGTCGGCCGGGTGCCGGCCCTTCATGGCCAGCCACACGCCCTGCGGCGCGAGGTGGGCGCGCGTCCAGGCACAGAAGTCCGGCAGGCTGGCAAAGGCGCGGGAGGTCACCACATCGGCCTGCGCCGGGGGCATCTGCTCGACACGGGCGTGCTCGGCGTGCAGGTTGGGCAGGCCGAGTTCCAGGGCCACCTGGCGGATGAAGCCGGCCTTCTTGGCCACGGTGTCCACGCAGGTGACGGCCCAGTCGGGGTGGTGGATGGCCAGCACCACACCGGGCAGGCCGCCGCCGCTGCCCACGTCGAGGATGCGGAGCGGCCGGCCGGCCGCGTGGCGTTCCAGCGGCGCGACGATGCTCTCGCTGTCGGCCAGGTGCTGGGTGCGCATCTGCGCCGCATCGCGCACGGCGGTGAGGTTGTAGACGCGGTTCCAGCGGCCCAGCAGCTCGAGGTAGCGCTCCAGCAGCGCCTGGCGCTCGGCCGGGCCGCGCTCAGGCGGCGGCATCGACATCGGCGCTGCGGTCGGCCTCGGCGCGCGCAAAACCCGGGAAGCGCCGCTTCTTCAGGTGGATGAGCAGCAGCGAGATGGCCGCCGGCGTCACGCCGGAGATGCGCGAGGCCTGGCCCAGCGTGGCCGGGCGGTGCTGGGCCAGCTTCTGCCGCACCTCGATGGACAGGGCACGCACCTGCGCGTAGTCGAGGTCCGCCGGCAGTGCCATCTGCTCGTAGTGGGCGGCGCGCTCCACCTCCTCGTTCTGGCGGTCGATGTAGCCGGCGTACTTGATGGCGATCTCGGCCTGCTCGATGACGGCGTCGGCCAGGGCCGGGTCGGCCAGCTCGGCGCGCAGTGTTTCACGTGAAACACCGCCGCCCAGCCCGGCCACGGCGTCCCAGGCCACGCCGGGGCGGCGCAGCAGGTCGGCCAGCCGGTACTCGTGCTCCAGCGCCTTGCCCAGCACGCGCTCGGCCACCTCGTCGGGCACCGTGGCCGGCCGCACCCAGGTGGCGCGCAGGCGCTGCTGCTCGCGTTCGATGGCCTCGCGCTTGCGCTCGAACGCGGCCCAGCGCCGGTCGTCCACCAGGCCCAGCGCACGGCCGGCTTCGGTGAGGCGCAGGTCGGCGTTGTCCTCGCGCAGCTGCAGCCGGTACTCGGCGCGGCTGGTGAACATGCGGTAGGGCTCGGTCACGCCCTTGGTGATCAGGTCGTCCACCAGCACGCCCAGGTAGGCCTGGTCGCGCCGGGGCAGCCAGGGCTCCCGGCCCTGCACCTGCAGCGCGGCGTTCAGCCCGGCGAACAGGCCCTGCGCCGCCGCCTCCTCGTAGCCGGTGGTGCCGTTGATCTGGCCGGCGAAGAACAGGCCGCCGATCTGCTGCGTCTCGAAGCTGGGCCGCAGTGCGCGCGGGTCGAAATAGTCGTACTCGATGGCGTAGCCCGGGCGAAGGATGTGCGCCCGCTCCAGCCCGGGAATCGACTGCACGGCAGCGATCTGCACGTCGAAGGGCAGCGAGGTGGAGATGCCGTTGGGGTAGAACTCGTGCGTCGTCAGCCCCTCGGGCTCGAGGAAGATCTGGTGGCTGTCCTTGCCGGCGAAGCGGTTGACCTTGTCCTCGATGCTCGGGCAGTAGCGCGGGCCCACGCCCTCGATGACGCCGGTGAACATGGGGCTGCGGTCGAAGCCGCTGCGGATGATCTCGTGCGTGCGCGCATTCGTGTGCGTGATCCAGCAGGGCAGCTGGCGCGGGTGCTGCCCGGCATGGCCCAGGAAGCTGAACACCGGCACGGGGTCGAGGTCACCCGGCTGCTCCTGGCAGCGGGAGAAGTCGATGCTGCGGCCGTCGATGCGCGGCGGCGTGCCGGTCTTCAGCCGGCCCTGCGGCAGCTTCAGCTCCTTCAGCCGCGCCGACAGGCTGACGGCCGGCGGGTCGCCGGCACGGCCGGCGGCGTGGTTCTGCAGGCCGATGTGGATGCGCCCGTCCAGGAAGGTGCCCGCAGTCAGCACCACGGCGCGCCCGCGGAAGCGGATGCCGGTCTGGGTGACGGCGCCGGCCACCCGGTCGCCCTCCAGCATGAGGTCGTCCACCGCCTGCTGGAACAGCCACAGGTTCGGCTGATTCTCCAGCCGGCGCCGGATGGCGGCCTTGTAGAGCACGCGGTCGGCCTGCGCGCGCGTGGCGCGCACCGCCGGGCCCTTGCTGCCGTTGAGGATGCGGAACTGGATGCCGGCTTCGTCGGTGGCCTCTGCCATCGCGCCGCCCAGGGCGTCCACCTCCTTCACCAGGTGGCCCTTGCCGATGCCGCCGATGCTGGGGTTGCAGCTCATCTGCCCCAGCGTCTCGATGTTGTGCGTGAGCAGCAGCGTGGCGCAGCCCATGCGGGCCGCGGCCAGCGCGGCCTCGGTGCCGGCATGGCCGCCGCCGACCACGATGACGTCGAATTCCTGCGGATGCAGCATGGGTGCCCTGCCCCTGGCCCGCAACGCGCGGGCAAACCCGCGATTTTAGGCGGCGGAGGCCTGCGGCGCGCGCGCCGTCCACCGCGCCCACGCGGCCTTCAGCGCCGGGTGGCCCCACCAGCGGTCGAAGAAGTAGTGCGCCACGGTGTTGACCAGCGGCTCGACCAGGGTGATGGCGCCGGCGATGGCCACGCTGCCGGTGAGCGCGTAGCTCACGCCGAAGGCGATGCCCAGGTGCACGACGCCGAAGGTGGCGGACTTGGCCATGGTGAGGACTCCTTGCAAACCATGGGATGGCATCATGGACCCACGTGGCCATATGCGGCATCAATCGTATTAACCGTGTCAATAGTCATTCGCAACAAGGACCGCGCCGCCATGGACTGCCGCCCGGGCTGTGGGGCCTGCTGCATCGCGCCGTCGATCTCGTCGCTGGGCAAGCCGGCCGGTGTGCCCTGCGTGCACCTGGACGCGGCGCGGCGCTGCCGCCTGTTCGGCCGGCCGGAGCGGCCGGCGGTGTGCGCGTCGTTGCAGCCGTCGCCGGCCATGTGCGGCCCCGACGCCGTCCATGCCATGCGATGGCTGACCGACCTGGAGCGCCTGACCACGCCATGAGCGCCCCCTGGATCGATGCCCTGGCCGACGACCTGCTGCCGCTGTACCCGGCGCTGGCGCAGATGCCACCCGGCGAGCGCAACGCGGTGCTGGCCACGCAGGCCCGCCGTGCCCAGGTGCCGGCCGGTACGCGGCTGTTCGACGAAGGGGCGCCCTGCCAGGGCTTCCCGCTGGTGCTGCGCGGCGCGGTGAGGGTGGCGCGCGGATCGGCCGGCGGGCGCTCGCTGGAGCTGTACCGGGTGACGCCGGGCGAGCTGTGCGTGGTCTCCACCGCCTGCCTGTTCGGGCAGCAGCCGCTGACGGCGCACGGCGACGCGGTGGAGGACAGCGAGCTGGTGCTGCTCAGCCCCGCGGGCTTCGAGCGCTGGGCGGCGCACGAGCCGTTCCGGCGCCACGTGTTCGGGGTCTTCGCCGACCGCCTGGCCGACCTGATGGCGCTGGCCGAGGCGGTGGCCTTCCAGCGCCTGGACCAGCGTCTCGCCGCGGCGCTGCTGGGCCGCGGCGCCACGCTGCACGTCACGCACCAGGCCCTGGCCGACGAGCTGGGCACCGCGCGAGAGATGGTGACCCGGCTGCTCAAGCGCTTCGAGCAGCGCGGCTGGTTGGCGCTGGGGCGCGAGCGCATCGAGCTGCGCGATGCCGCCGCCCTTCGCGCGGTGGCCGCGGGAGGCGCCGGGGGCGACGCCGCTGTGTGACCGCGGTCACCGACGCCGGGGCCCCGCGGCGGGACACTGGCGTCACCGTCACCCCCCCCCACCCCCCCCCCCACGAGGAGATCCCCATGTTCAAGACCAACGTCGGCGGCATCGACCGCGTGCTGCGCATCGTCGTCGGCCTCGCGCTGATCGGCCTGACCCTGGCCGGCACCATCGGCCCCTGGGGCTGGATCGGCATCGTGCCGGTGCTCACCGGCACGCTGAAGACCTGCCCGCTCTACAGCCTGGTGGGCATCAACACCTGCCCGATGAAGAAGCCCTGAGGGCCGGACCCAGGCTCAGTCCAGGTGGGCGGCGTCGCCCCATTGCAGCAGCTCCAGCCGGCCGTCCACCCAGCGCAGCCGGTTCAGCCCGGTGTTCGGGATCGCGCAGGCGCGCGGCCCGGACAGCGGCAGCCCGTGCACGCTGCGCCACACCATGTCCAGCACGCCGCCGTGGGTGAACACGGCCACGCGCGCGCCGGCATGTGCCTGCGCCAGCGCCTGCAGCGCCGCGCTCACGCGCGCATGAAAGGTGCGCGGGCTCTCGCCGCCCGGCGGTGCGTCGTGTTCCGTGTGCCGTGCCCAGGCGGCAAAGGCCTCGGGGTGCGACATCCTTGCCTCGGCCACCACCAGCCCCTCCAGCACCCCGAAGGCCTGCTCGCGCCAGGCGGCGTCGGTGGCCAGCGCCAGGCCGCTGCGCTGCGCGCGCAACGGCTCGGCCGTGCCGCGGGCGCGTGAGAGGTCGCTGCTGACCAGCAGGTCCAGCGGCTCGTGGCGCAGGCGCTGCGCCAGCCGCTCCGCCTGCGCCAGGCCGGTGGCGTTCAGCGGCACGTCCACCTGGCCCTGGAAGCGGCCCTGGCGGTTGTGGTCGGTCTCGCCGTGGCGGATGAGCAGGAGTTCGGTGGTGGCGCTGGACATGGTGGTGGTTCGAGTATCTGCGCCGGCACACGGCATGGCGATGTCAATCGCGCACGTTCTTCGAGGCCCGGGCCGCCAGGCCGCGCCCCGCCGCCCCGGCCTCAGCCGCGCGCCGGCGGCCCGAAGCTGCGCTGGGGCTTCTCCGCCCGCTCGTACAGGCCCGCCACCTTGGGCAGCTTCTGCTCGATCTCGCGGATGCGCTTCTCGCCCGGCGGGTGGGTGGACAGGAACTCCGGCGGCGCGCCCTTGCTGGCCTCCAGCATCTTCTGCCACAGCGTGACGCCGGCGCCGGGGTCGTAGCCGGCGCGGGCGGCCAGCTCCATGCCCACCACGTCGGCCTCGGTCTCGTCCTCGCGGCTGAACTGCAGCGTCAGCAGTTGTGCGCCCATGCCCAGCAGGGCGTCGCCGGCGCTGCCCAGGCCGAGCAGGCCGCTGAGCAGGTTGGCGCCGATGCGCGTGGCCGCGGTCTTGCCCATGCGCTCGCGCGCGTGCTCGCGCAGCGCGTGCGCCATCTCGTGGCCCATGATGGTGGCCACCTCGGCATCGCTGAGCTGCAGCTGCTGCAGGATGCCGTAGTAGAAGGCGATCTTGCCGCCCGGCATGCAGAAGGCGTTGATCTCCTTGCTGCCGATCAGGTTGACCTCCCAGGTCCACTGGCGCGCACGAGGATTCCAGGGCAGCGTGTACGGGATCAGCCGCTGCGCGATGGCCCGCAGCCGCACCACCTGCGGGTGGCCGGCCGGCGCCAGCGCGCGCTTCTGCGCCGCCTCGCGCTGCATCTGCGCGTACTGGGCGGCCGCCGCCTGCTCCACCTGCTCGGCCGGCACCAGCTTGGCGAAGCGCGAGGTCTTGCCCACCTCGCCGCGCACGCCCTCGCCCTCCTGGGCCAGCACGCCACCGGCCGCGGCCAGGCCGGCGGCGCCCACGAGGCCGGTGAACAGGCGCCGCTGGTGCAGCGGGCAGCGGCAGCCCGCCACGTGCGCCAGCGCGGGCGCGGCAACGGTGGCGTCGGTGCGGAAGGCGTTCATGGCATCTCGGACCGGCCCGGGCCGGTGCGGGTTCCCCGGGCGGTCATTCTAGGCAGCCCACCCGGCGCCGGCCGGCGGCCCGCGGTGCCGCGCTCAGGCGGCCGGCGCAGGCGGCGCCTCCAGCGCGCGGATGGGCTGCCGCAGCCACCACAGCATGGCCAGCGCCGGCAGCGCGAGCACCGTGCTGAGCACGAAGAACGCGGGCCAGCCGATGCTCTCGGCCAGCACCCCCGCCAGCGGCCCCACCCAGACCCGGCCCACCGAGGCGAAGGCGCTGAGCAGCGCGAACTGCGTGGCCGTGAAACGCTGGTTGCACAGGCTCATCAGGAAGGCCACGAAGGCCGCCGTGCCCATGCCGCCGGAGAGGTTCTCCGCCGCCACCACCATCAGCAGCCCGCCGTCCACCGGGGTGGCCGTGTCCAGCTTGACGAAGCCCCAGTCGAAGGCCGGCAGCACCAGCCCCGGCATGGCCCCGGCACCGTTCACCGCCAGCCACCAGAAGCCCAGGTTGCTGGCCGCCTGCAGCGCGCCGAACAGCAGCAGCGCGCGCCACAGGCCCAGGCGCAGCATCAGCAGGCCGCCCAGCAGCGCGCCGCCGATGGTCAGCCACAGGCCGATGATCTTGTTGACCACGCCCACCTCGGCGGCGCTGAAGGCCATGCTCTTGAGCAGGAAGGGCGTCATCAGGCTGCCGGCGAAGGCGTCGCCCAGCTTGTAGAGCACGATCAGCCCCAGGAAGGCCGCCGCGCCCGGCTGGCCGAAGTAGCTGCGCAGGCCGCCGAGCAGGGTCTCGAAGCGCGCCTGGCGCGCGGCCCAGGCCGCCAGCGGCAGCGTGAAGGCGATGCCGCCCAGCAGCGCCACCAGGTCCACCCAGCGCTGCTGCAGGCGGGGCTCCAGCGCGCTGCCTTCGAGCAGCGGGCCCACCAGCGTGCGCGCCAGCGGCTGCGCGAAGCGGTCGGCCAGCAGGTAGCCCACCGCCACCGCGGCCAGCACCGCGGCAAAGCCGATCAGATCCTGCCGCGCGGCGGGCCGCGGGCCGGGCGGTGCGGCCACGCGCGGCAGCACGGTGGCCGACAGCACCGCCGCGGCCACCATCAGCCCGGCCATGAAGCGGTAGACCTCGGGCCAGGTCCAGCCGCCCTGCTGGGCCGGGTCGGTCCAGATCAGTGCCACGCCGCCGGAGACGATCATGGCCAGCCGGTAGCCCATCACGTTCAGCGACGCGCCCAGACCGCGTTCGGCCGGCGGCAGCAGGTCGGTGCGGTAGGCGTCGATCACCACGTCCTGGCTGGCCGACATGAAGGCCACCGCCACCGCCAGCAGCGCGAACACGCGGATGGAGTCCGACGGCGAGGTGGCCGCCAGCGCCGCCAGCGCGCCGGCCAGCGCCAGCTGCGTGGCCACCAGCCAGCCGCGCCGCCGGCCCAGCAGGGGCAGGTCGAAGCGGTCCATCAGCGGCGCCCACAGGAACTTGAAGGTATAGGGCAGCCCCACCAGGCTGAGGAAGCCGATGGTGGCGATGTCCAGGCCCTCCAGCGTCAGCCAGGCCTGCAGCGCCTGGCCGGTGAGCGCCAGTGGCAGCCCCGACGCGAAGCCGAGCACGGTGACGACGAGCAGGCGGTGCAGCGCGGCGGCGCGCTGGGCCAGCGTGGGTGCGCCGGCAGGGGCGACGGCGGGGTCGGCAGGGGTGGGCAAGGGGGGTGCGCTGGCGGGTGGGCAGGCCCGATTCTGCCCAGTCTCCGGCCGGCACCCCGGGCCGCGGACGGCCCGGGGCGGTTGGAAGGCCTTCAGGCTGCCGCGGGCAGCGGCGTGCGCTCGAACATGCGGTGCTGCAGCCCCCAGCGCTCCACGGCGGCGGCCAGCACCAGGGCCTCGCCGTCGCTGACCTGCGCGTCGGCCTCGGCGGCGGCCAGGCACAGCGCCAGCACCTGCTCGCGCAGCACCGGGTGGTGCACCTCGGCCAGCAGGTGCTGCAGGGTCAGCGGGTCCACGCGGCAGGCGTCGCCCCAGGTCAGGCGGGTGCAGGCCAGCAGGTCCTCGCAGAGCTCGTGCAGCACGTCGTGCCACTCGGCGCGGGTGAGGCCCAGGCGCTCGTGCACGCGCAGGCGCTCCAGGTGCTCGAGCTCCCGGCGGTCGAGGTGGCCGTCGGCCATGGCGGCCAGGGCCACCAGGCGGGCGGCGGCCTGCGGGCTGTCGGTGGGGTAGCAGCGCATCGTCGGGTCCTCAGGCAGGCAGGGGTTGCGGGTGGCGGGCGTGGCTGGCCATGCGCGCACGGCGCCAGGCGCGCAGCAGGGCGCGCGCGGCGCGGGAGAGCGCGCGGTCCAACGCGGCGGGCCAGTGGGTGGCCACGGCGGTCACCACCACCGTGCCGGCGCCGGCGGTGTGCAGCTCCACCTGGCAGCGCTTGTCCACGCCGCCGCGCGGGCCGTTGATGTCGGTGAAGCAGATGCGCGCCTGCGGCACCAGCCAGTGCAGCCGGCGGGTGACGAAGCGCAGCCGCCGCACCGCGGTGCGGCGCCAGCGTGCGGCCTCGGGCTCGCGGGTCTCGAAGATCACTTGCATCGCGGAACCTCCGTGTGACGACGAGCCCCAATGCTCGGGCCCACCACGCTGCGAAGAAAGCAGCCGCGACCGAAGCGTCACTGCGAGGAAAGCTGATGATCGAACCCGGTTTCAACTACCGCCACCTGCACTACTTCTGGGCCGTGGCCCAGGAGGGTGGTGTCTCGCGCGCGGCGGCGCGGCTGGGGGTGGCGGTGCAGACGGTGAGCGCGCAGCTGCAGGCGCTGGAGCGCGACCTCGGCGTGGCGCTGCTGCGCCCTGCCGGCCGCGGCCTGGCCCTTACCGAGGCCGGCGAGGCGGCGCATGCGCTGGCCGACCGCATCTTCGCGCTCGGTGCGGAGCTGCCGCAGCAGGTGCGCGCCGCCGCCGGCTCGCGCGTGCTGCGGCTGGCCGTGGGCGTGTCCGACGGGCTGGCCAAGCTGGTGGTGCAGCGGCTGTTGGCACCGGTGCTGGCCGCGCCGGGGCTGCGCCTGCTGTGCAGCGAGGGCCCGCAGGAGCGCCTGCTGGCCGAGCTGGCGCAGCACCGGCTGGACCTGGTGCTGTCCGACCGTCCGGCGCCGCCCAACCCCAACCTGCGGCTGTACGGCCACGCGCTCGGGCGCAGCGGCGTGGCCTGGTACGGACCGCCCGCGCTGGCCGACGCGGCGCGGCGCGGCTTTCCGCAGTCGCTGGCCACGCTGCCGGTGCTGCTGCCCAGCGCGCACTCGGCGCTGCGGCCGCAGCTGGAGCTGTGGTTCGAGCGCCAGGGCCTGCGGCCGCAGGTGGCCGGCGAGTTCGACGACGGGGCGCTGATGAAGGCCTTCGGCGCTGCCGGACTCGGCCTGTTCCCCGGGCCGGCGGTGGTGGAGCCCGCGCTGGTGGCGCGCTACGCGGTGCAGCACGTGGGCGCCTGCGAGGGCGTGGACGAGCACTTCTGGGCCATCGGCACCGAGCGCAAGGTGCAGCACCCGCTGGTGCGGCGGCTGCTGGAGGGCGCGGAGGCCGACGCCGCCTGAGCGCTCCCCGCCCGCGGCCTACTCCTCCCGCGCCTCCGCCTCGCGCGGCACGAAGGCCACGTCGCGGCCGTCGGCCATCAGCTGGCGCAGCTGCACCGGCCGCCCCTCGTCGTCCAGCACCAGCAGCCCGATGCCGCAGCCCTGCAGCAGGCGGCGGCCGTGGGGCGTGCCCTCGGGCTTGCGCGGCGTCACCCGCATCAGCCGCCGCCGCGTGAAGCGGTTCAGCGGCGAGCGCGGCGAGTACAGCCAGCGGTTGGCGTGGTCCAGCACCGCCAGCAGCCGCGACGGGAAGCGGTTGCGCAGCCCGCTGCTGCAGACCTGCCAGATCTGCGGCCCGGGCTCGGCCCCGGCGTGCAGCGGGTCGGCCTGGCCCAGCCGCGCGCGCAGCCGCAGCGCCACGTCGTAGACGAAGCTGTAGTGCACGTCGCCCGACAGGATCACGAAGTGGCGCGGCGTCTGCGGGTGGCGGAAGATGTTCAGGATGGCGCTGGCCGCACCGGGGTGCGCCATCCAGTTCTCCGCATCCACCATCAGCGGCTTGCCGAAGAAGGTGAACAGCCGCTGCAGCGTCTCGATGAGCTTGACGCCGAACACCGGGGCCGAGGCCACCAGCAGCACCGCCGGCAGGCCGCGCAGCGCCTGCTGCAGGTCGGTCAGCCCCTCCCAGTCCAGCAGCCCCGATGGCCGCCGCGGCGACACCTCCGAGCGCCAGCGCCGGGTGCGGCTGTCCAGCACGATCAGCGGCGGCGTGGTGTCCCAGCGGTAGTCCCAGTGGCGCTGGTGCAGCAGCTCCTCGATCAGCGCGTCGTGGCCGGGTGTGCCCGGCGCGTCCAGCACCGCCTGCACGCGGTCGAGCAGCGCGGCGTCGAAGGCCTCCGGCGCGTTGCCCCAGGCCTGGCCCAGCAGGTAGCCGATCAGCGCGTTGCCGATCACGCGGCGCGAGAACGGGTGGCCGTAGGCGGCCTGCTCCCATTCGCGGCTGAGGTTCCAGTCGTCGGAGATGTCGTGGTCGTCGAACACCATCGCCACCGGCAGGTGGGCGAGCACGCGGCGCACCGCCGGCAGCGCGCGCACGAAGCCGTCCAGCGCCCGCTGCTCGCGCGCCCAGCGCCGGTGGTGGCGAGGCGCCAGCGTCGGCGGCGGCTGCATGTCCAGCCCCGCCCACGGCCGTGGCGACCACACCAGCAGCAGCATCGCCAGCACCTCGGCCAGCGTGATCAGGTGGTTCTGCGCGTGGTCGCTGGTGAACACCGGCTTGCGCACGCCACCGAACACCAGGTCGACCACCGCGCGGCTGCCCGCCGTGCGCGGCAGCAGCGCCATGCGCTCGCAGTAGCTGTGCGGGTGGGCGCGCAGCGCCGCGGCGTCGGGCAGGTCGGGTGCGCCGGCGCAGGCCAGCCGCTCGTCGGGCAGGCCCAGGCGTTCGCCCAGCGCGTGGATGGCGCGCAGCATCGGCCCGGCCACGTCGTCGCAGTAGACCTGGTCGCCGGTCAGCACCAGGGCCGAGGGCCAGGGCTCGGCATCGCCGCGCGCGGCCCCGCCGCCCTCGCCTTCGGCCGTGAGCGTCGCCGCGGCCAGCAGGCGCTGCAGGTGGGCGTCGGCACGCGCCAGGCCGTCGCCGGGGTCGCTCTCGCCGTCGGCGCCGCCATGGTGCGGCTTGCGGCAGGACCCGTGCAGCACGGCGCGCACGCGCGGCGCGTAGACGAAGCCCGGCGTCTCGCGGCCGGGGTAGCACAGCGCGGCTTCGGTGGCGTCGGCCCAGGCGTCGTGGTCCTCACCGGCGGGGTCGCCGGCGGTGTCGTGCGCGGGCGGCGCGAGCCAGACGCGGTAGCCGGTCCACACGCCCTCGGGCAGGTCGGCCTCGGGGCGCACCTCCACCAGGTGCAGGTGCAGCCGTGCGCCGGCGCGCAGCGTGCGCACCTGCATGGCGGCCGGCAGCGGCCTGCCCTGCGGCCCGTGCAGCGTGATGCGCACGCGCCAGGGCTCGCCGGGCGACTCGGTGGCCAGCCACAGGGCCAGGTGCCGGGCCTGCACCCGCCGCAGCAGCGGGCCGGCCAGCAGCGTGGCGCTCACGCCTCGAGCAGGGCGCGCAGCATCCAGGCGGTCTTCTCGTGCACGTCCATGCGCTGCGTCAACAGGTCGGCGGTGGGCTGGTCGTTGGCCGCGTCGGCCAGCGGAAACACGTCGCGCGCGGTGCGCGCCACCGCCTCGTGGCCCTCGACCAGCAGGGCCACCATGTCCAGCGCCTTCGGCGGCGAGGCCGGGGCATCCTTCAGCGAGCTGAGCTTCGCGAACTGCGCATACGAGCCCGGCGCCGCGTGGCCCAGCGCGCGGATGCGCTCGGCGATCGGGTCCACCGCGTTCCACAGCTCGGTGTACTGCGCCATGAACATCGCGTGCAGCGAGTTGAACATCGGCCCCGTCACGTTCCAGTGGAAGTTGTGCGTGGTCAGGTACAGCGTGTAGGTGTCGGCCAGCAGCCTGGACAGGCCGTCGGCAATGGCCTTGCGGTCCTTGTCGTCGATGCCGATCTGGGGTGCGCCGAGGCTGCGGGCGGCGGACTTCTTGGCCATGGGGTGCTCCTTGCTGGGGGATGTCGGGGCCCAGTCTAGGGGCGATCTGCCGCCGCAGGCCTGCGGAAGGCCATCGCCAAAATACACACAGGGGTATATGATCAACCCTGGCCCGGCACCGTCCGGCGACCCGGAGACTCACCGATGTCCATGCGTTCTTCCCGGCCCTGTGCCGCCGCGTTGCCCGACCTGGCCCGCCGCCGCCTGCTGCAGGCGGCGGGCGCCACGCCAGCGCTCGCCATGCTGGCGGGGCTGCCTGCGCTGCCGGGCCGTGTGCAGGCCGCCGTCGACCCCGCCAGCGTGCCGGAGGCCAAGCGCACCCAGGCCGGGCGCTACCTGTGGGCCGCCGAGGTGCCCGCCTTCATCGCTGCGCAGGGCGGGCCGGCGAAGCTGCTGTTCCTGGACGTGCGCACGCGTGCCGAGGCCATGTACGTGGGCATGGCCAGCGGCGTGGATGCGCTCGTGCCGTACGTCGAGCACCAGGAGCTGATGACGGACTGGGATGCCCGGCGCAACATCTACGCGCTCGAGCCCGTGCAGGACTTCGTGCCCGAGGTGAACCGTCGCCTGCAGGCCAAGGGCCTGGGCAAGACCGACCCCGTGGTCCTGATGTGCCGCTCCGGCGACCGCAGCAGCCGCGGCGCCGACCGCCTGGCGCAGGATGGCTTCGCGCAGGTGTGGTCGGTGGTCGACGGCTTCGAGGGTGACATGAGCCCCGAAGGTCGGCGCAGCGTGAATGGCTGGAAGAACGCCGGACTGCCGTGGAGCTACAGGCTGGACCGCAGCCGCATGTACTTCCCGCGCTGATCACCGACGCCGACCACCGGCGCTGACCTGCAGCGCCGCCCGGACAGCCCGGACAATGGGGCCATGCAAGGCCGCTGCGGCCGGACGTGCCCGCGCGCGTGACCGGCACCTCCCCTCCGTTGTCCCCCGCTCCCGCGCCGGCGCCGCCGCCGCGGCCCGGCCGCCGGCGCGACCGGCGGCTGGCGGGCGCGGTGGTGCTGTCGCTGGCCGCGCATGGGCTGCTGCTGGGCCTGGTGCTGGGCGGCGCCGCCGACGGCCGCCCCGGCCTGGGATGGCCCTGGCAGCCACGCCGCGCCGAGGCGCCGGAGCCGCTGCGCACCGTGGTGCTGGCGCCCCGGCCGGCACCGCCGGCCGCCCCACCCGAGTTGCCGGCACCGCCGGCCGCCCCACCCGAGTTGCCGGCACCGCCGGCCGCCCCACCCGAGTTGCCGGCACCGCCGGCCGCCCCACCCGAGACCCCGGCACCGCCGGCCGCCGTGCCCGACGCGCCGGCGGCCGCCGCGCCACCGCCCCTGCCGGAACCCCAGCCGGAGCCTGCGCCAGCCCCACCCTCGCCGCCGCCCGAGGCGATCCCCACGCCGCCAGCGCCACCACCACCCGACCCGGTCGTCGCACCGCGGCCCGAGCCGCCCGGGCCGGAGCCGGCGGCGCCCGCGCCTGCCCCTCTGCCGGCGGAAGGGCCCGCGACGGTGCCGCAGGTGGTCGAGCCGCCGCCCGCTCCGCCGGTGCTGGCGGTGGCGGCCCCCGAGGCGCCGACCTGGACCGTGGCACCGCCGGCGCCGGCGGCCTCGGCGCCTGACGCCGCGGCCATGGCCGACGCGCAGCGCCTGCAGGCACTGGCGCGTCAGGATGCCGAACGTGCGGAAGCCGAGCGTGTGGAGGCCGAACGTGCGGAAGCCGAACGTGTGGAGGCCGAACGTGTGGAGGCCGAGCGCGTGCAGGCTGCGGCGGCGCGTGCCGAACGGGAACGCGTCGAACGGGAACGGGCGGCGCAGCAACGGGCCGAGCAGGAGCGCGTCGAGCAGGAAGCGCGGCAGCGCGAGGCCGAGGCGCGCGCGCTGGCACAGCGCCAGGCTGCCGAGGCCGAGCGGCAGGCGCAGCTGGCCGCGGCGGCCCGCCTGGAGGCCGCCCGACAAGAGGCCGCCCTGCAGGAAGCCGCCCGGCAGGAAGCTGCGCGGCTGGAGGCCGCCCGACAGGAAGCCGCACGCGTGGCCGAGGCCCGACGCGAGGCCGAGCGCCTGGAGGCCGAGCGGCAGGAGGCCGCGCGCCGCGCCGCGGCCGACGCCCTTGCCGAGCGTGCGCGCGAGGACGCCGCCCGTGCCGAGGCCGAGCGCGAGGCCTCCGCCCGGGCGGCGCGCGACGCCGCCGCTGCAGCGGCCGACGCCGAGGCCCGGCGCGAGCGTGTGCTGCGCGCCATCGGCCGCCAGCTCGACGCCGAGGCGGCCCAGCGTGATGCGGCCCGCACCGCGGAACGCACCCCCGACCGCACCACCGACCGCGACGCCGCCGGCGCCGCCGCGCTGCCGCCCGCGGCCTCCACGCTGCGCCGCGCGCGGCTGTTCGGCCGCATCGACGCCAATGCCGAGCTCGTGGCCTATGCCGAGGCCTGGGCGCGGCGCATCGAGCTCAACCCCACCCTGCCGCTGGCGGGCGAGGCGGTGCGCCAGCCGCACACGCCGCCGGTGGTCACCGTGGCGCTGCGGGCCGACGGCAGCGTGGAGTCGGTGAGCCTCGTGCGCGGCAGCGGCGTGCCCGCCGTCGACGAGGCCGTGCGCCGCATCGTGCAGCAGCTCGCGCCCCACCTGCCCTTCCCCCCGGCGCTGGCGGCCGCCTACGACGTGGTGGAGATCCGCCGCACCTGGGTCTTCGACACCGCCGTCCGCCTGCATTGACCCTCAGGTCGGAGCCGAGGGCCTGCGGCGGCGCGGGCCGCCTCAGGCCGCGGCCACGTCGAGGCGGAACACCCCCACCGCGGCCACCAGCTGCTCGGCCTGGTGGCGCAGGCTGCCCGAGGCGGCTGCGCTTTCCTCCACCAGGGCGGCGTTCTGCTGCGTCACCTGGTCGAGCTGCGTCACCGCCTGGTTGATCTGCTCGATGCCCCGCGTCTGCTCGTCGGCGGCGCCGCTGATCTGGGAGACCGTGTCGCTCACGCGCCGCACCCGGCCCACGATGGCGTCGATCTGGCGCACCGCCTGGTCGACGCAGGCATGCCCTTCGTCGACGCTGCCCACGCTGTTGGCGACGAGGTCCTTGATCGATCGCGCCGCCTCGGCGCTGCGCTGGGCCAGCGCGCGCACCTCCGAGGCCACCACCGCGAAGCCACGCCCGTGCTCGCCGGCGCGGGCGGCCTCCACCGCCGCGTTCAGCGCCAGGATGTTGGTCTGGAAGGCGATGCCGTCGATGACGGCGTTGATCTCGCCGATGCGCCGGCTGGCCTCGCTGATGCGCTGCATGGTCTGGCTGACGGTCTGCATCAGCGCGCCGCCCTGGGTGGCCTCGTCGCGCGCCTGCGACGCCATCTGGCTGGCGGTGCGGGCGGCGTCGGCGCTCTGGCGCACGGTGCCGGCCAGCTGCTCCATCGACGCCGCGGTCTGCTGCAGGTTGGCGGCCTGCTCCTCGGTGCGCTGCGACAGGTCGGTGGTGCCGGTGGCGATCTGGCTGGACCCGGTGGCGATGCTCTCGCTGGCCTGGCGCACGCGGCCCACCACCTGCGTCAGGCTCTCGTCCATCTGCGCCAGCGCCCGCATCAGCCGTCCCGGCTCGCCGCCCTGGTCGGTCTGCACGCGATGCCCCAGCTCGCCGGCGGCCACGCGCTCGGCCACCTGCACCGCCTGCTCGATGGGCCGGGCGATGGCCCGCGACAGCCACCAGCCCATCAGCACCGATGCCGCCAGCATGGCCAGGCCCAGGCCCACCAGCCAGCCCAGCGTCTGGCGGATGTCATCGGCCACCGCGTTGCCGGTGCCGGCCGCGACCTGGGACTGGAAGTCCGACATCGCGCGCACGCGCTCCTGCAGCGTGTCCAGCGCGGGCAGCGTGGTGCTCATCAGCGCGGCGCGGGCCGCCTCGCGCTGGCCGGCCTGCAGCAGGCGGTCCACCTCGCCGAACGAGGCCACATAGGCCACGCGAGCCTCCTTGATCTGCGCCAGCTTCTGCTGGCCTTCAGGGAGCATGACGAGCTCCTCGAGCGTGGCCACGGCCTCGTCGATGGAGCGCCGGTTCTCGGCGATGCGCTCGCGCACCTGGCGCGCCGCGGCCTCGTCGACGAGGAACAGCTCCATCGTGCGCCGCGCGTTGGCGCGGGTCATGGTGTCGATGGTGGTGGCGGCACTGGCCTTCACCCATTCGGCATGCACCAGGCGGTCCACCGCGACGCCGGTGCGCTGCAGCACGAGGGTGGCGAAGACGGCCAGCAGCGCGGCCATCAGCAGCAGGGTTGCAAAGCCGATGCCGATGCGGCTGGCGATGGTCAGGCGTTGGATCCAGTTCATGGCGATTCCTTGGCGCGCGGCTGGCGGTCGGGTGTGGCCGTCTTTTGCCGCTCTCCAGGGCCATCGGCCCCGGGCCGCCGCCGCTTGAGGCGGGTGCGGCCGGGGCGCTGCGCGGTGTTTGATCCAGCGCAGGGACCGTGCGCTCAGGGTGAGCCGGCGTCACCCCGGGAGGCCCGGGCGTCGAGGACCGCCTGGTGCTGGCGCACCAGCTGCTCCAGCACGGCGACCACATGGCGCCCCGCGTCCTGGGTCTTCAGGTCGTCCTTCGATGCGCAGATGCCCTCGATGTCGAAGCGCATCGCGTCCTCCACGCCCGCCAGCGCCATCGCCCAGTCGCTGAAGCCGCGGCTCTCGATGGGCTCGAAGTGCAGCACCACCACCTGTCCATGGCGGCGATCCATCTGGATCGTCTCGAAGAGCTCCTCCAGCACCGGCGCCTCGCCCTCGATCACCTGGCAGAAGTAGCCACCCGAGTAGAGCAGCGCGCCGGTGACGCCCAGGGCCGGGTTGTTGCGTCGGGCGGCGCGCAGGATGTCGGCGATCTCGGCCTTCACGGCCTCAGGCGAGCCCTGGAGCGTGCTCTTGCTGATGTAGGCCAGGTTGTAGAGCTCAGGCATCGGCGGTCCCCCGGGCACGGGTCGGGTTGAGCGGTGAGACGAAGGCGCAGGCCTGCGCGAGGGGCACCGGCCGCGAGAACAGGTAGCCCTGCATGAGGGTGGCGCCGTGGCCGAGCAGCCGGTCGCGCTGTGCCGGGGTCTCCACGCCTTCGACGATGGGGGTCAGGTCGAAGGTCCTCGCCAGCGACAGCACCGCGCGCGTCATGCGGTCGCTGCGCCGGTCCTCGTCGGGGTCGTCGCCGCCCAGGTGGCGGATGAAGGAGCGGTCCAGCTTCAGGTAGTCCAGCGGCAGCGTGTTGAGCTGGGTGAGCGAGGAGTAGCCGGTGCCGAAGTCGTCGAGCGCGACCTCGCAGCCCAGCGCGCGGCAGCGCTCCACGGCGTGGCGCCAGCCGGGGCCGAAGGCGGTGGACTCGGTGATCTCCAGCTTCAGCCGCCCCGGCGCAATGCCCGATTCGTCCAGCGCCTGCCGCACCGTGGCGAGCAGCAGGTCGGCCTCCACGAACTGCATCGGGCTGACGTTGATGCTGATGCCGGGCAGGGTGCCGTCGTCGTTGGCGGGGAAGCGCGCCGCGTCCATGCAGGCGCGGCGCATGATCCAGTTGCCCAGCACGTCCATCACCTGGATCTGCTCGGCCATCGGGATGAAGTCCACCGGCGAGATGACGCCGCGCTGCGGGTGGTGCCAGCGGATCAGGGCCTCCATCGCGTGCACGCGGTGCGGGCGGGAGGCATCCACGATGGGCTGGTACAGGATGCGGAACTCGTCGTTGTGGATGGCGCGGTGAAGGTCGGCATGCCGGTTGACGAGCGAGACGCGCAGGTCGTTCTCCAGCCGGTGCGCGGCCTGGGCCTCGCCGGCCAGGGCATGCTGGTAGAAGCAGCGCTTGAGCTTCTCGCGCTTGGCCTGGTGCAGCGCCACCTCGGCGGCATGCAGCAGCGGGCTGCACGCGGCCACCAGCGGCCCCTGGTGGGCGATGCCCAGCCGCACGCTGAGGACGATGACCTCGCCCTGCAGCGCCAGCGGCCGCTGCGCGAAGTCCTGGATCTGCGCGATCTGCTCGTCGATGTCGGCCGGTGCCTCGAACACCAGGCAGAAGTGGTCGCCATGCGTGCGCGCGATCAGCGCCGCGTGGGCGAACATCCGGCGCAGCCGCCGCGCCACCATCACGATGATGCGGTTGCCCAGTTCGGCGCCGACGCTGTCGGTCACGCGCCCGAAGCGCGACAGCTCCACCGCCATCAGCGCCAGCGGCGGTGCCGAGGGGTCGGTGTCGCGCTGCGCCAGGAAGGCCTCCAGCGCCGGGCGGTTGGCCAGCCCGGTCAGGGCATCGGTGTGCGTTGGCGTGTCGGCCCCGGCGCGGGTGCCAGGGCCTGCGGCGGCGCCTGCGCCGGCGTCTGCGCCGGCGTCGGCTGGCGGCACGGAGTTGACGGTCAATGGGTGGCTCTTGTGTCGGCTGGCGTTGGCAGGGCGGTGGCACATCGGGCGCGCAGCCGCGCACATTCTGGGCCCGGCCTGCCCTTCCGGCGATATCGGCTGCCGGGCACCGGACTTGAGCCGGCGGCGGCGGCGCGCGGGGCCGCCATGCCGGCCGACGGCTGCGCAGGCACGACGGCAGCGGGGCGCGTCCATCCCCTCCGGGCGAGCGTGCAGGATGTCGGCAACCTCGAACCCGCGGCCCAAGTGCGTCCGGGGGCGCGTCCCCGATCGCGTGCGCGGGCGCTGCCGCGCTCGCCCTGTACAGGCCGCGCCGGGCAGCCGCCGGCTCCCGGGGCGTCAGCCGCCGTTGACGACGGCGTCTGGAACGCGGTATCGCTCGAAGTCGTTCACCTCGACGGTCCACTCGTCGCCCTGCCTGGTCGACGAGACCGACCGGCTGCCGGGCGCCGTGACCTGGTGGCCCGAGAAGATGAGCGTGCGCTCCATGCCGCCAGGCGGGGTGATGCGGACCTCGGCCTGGCCCGGACCGCCGCGGATCACACCGAACGGACACATCCCTTGCACCTCGGTGCCCATCGAGCACGGCAGCTGGCCGGTGGCGTGGAACGCCGTCCCGGCCACCTTGGCATCGCCCGGGGCGGCTGCCCCGGTGATGCCCACGCGGAGGGTGTAGTCCGCCTGCACACCGCGGCGGGCCTCATTGCGCATCAAGTAGACACGGATGGTGTAGACGCCGGACTGCTCCAGCGTGAGGACATGGTCGTTGCCATGGATCGAGCTGTTGTAGATGGCCACGTCCCTGGACCCGGGCGGCAGCACGTTGAAGAACGCGCTCGCATGGCTCGCCTTCATCGACACCGTCAGGGTCTGGCCGGCCGCGGCGCGCAGCGTGTGGTCCATCGTGTCGTGGCCCTTGACGCTGCCCTGGAGGGTGGCCGCGCTGGTGCCCTTGGCGAAGGCCATGGGACGGGTCTGGCTGGCAGCGTGCACTGCGGGCGACACGCCCAGCGCGAAGGCCGCTGCCGACAGGACAGACGCGGCTCGGGACAGACCCATCGTTCGGCTCCTTCAAGAGGTGGGCGGGCGACCGCCATGGCCGGGGCAGGAGCGGCCACGGAGGGCCGTTGCAGCCCATGCTACCCCGCCGCTCACCCTGCCACTGCGTCGATGCCGGCGGCGGGCCCGGCTGGCAGGGGCCGGACGCGGCCGCCGAGGGCTGGCGTTCGAGCGACCGCACCCGCTGCCATGCGGACGCGCGACGTCCAGGCTCTCGTGTCGTTGGGGCAACCGATATCCTCCGAGGCCTGCACGCGAAGCCCCGGCTCGGAGCGCCGCCAGCGCGCGCCACTGGCTGGCATCCCGGGTCACGGCGCAAGGGAGGCCAACGGCAGCGGAAGCGCGGACGTCCACGCCGGCGTGTGCGGCCGGTCGCCCAGGCCGGTCGCGTCCGTCGACTCGACGTCCGGTCTTTCGAGACAGCGTCCAGACAGACCGAAGCCTGGTCCTCCAAAACTCTGTGTCGATGCCTCGCCGAGGCAAGTCAACGACCTAGGGAGGGCGATCCACTGCACCACCGTGTAAGACTACGGGTGGACTTGGCTGCAGGCAAACCCGAGGAGTGCATCGCATGTTCAGTCGTGTCATGGTCCTTGCGGTCGGTGCTGCTTGCGCCGGCCCGGCCTCGGCGGTCGTGCTGGTCAATGGTGACTTCGAGTCATTCACCGGTGCCTTCGCGGTCAACGGCACCGCGCTGGTGCTACCCGCCCAGACCACGCTGACCGGGTGGACGGCGGTCGTCGAGACAGCCGTACTCCGGTCGGGCAACACCTTTGGGCTCACACCCGCCTCGGGCGATCAGTTCCTGGACCTGACCTCCGGCCGTCCCCTGGGCCAAGGCGGGGGGCGGGGCGTGCAGCAGACGCTGACCGGCCTCGTGGCAGGCGCCACCTACAGCCTGTCGTTCGCGCTCGGCGTCAGCAACGCGCCCTGTGTGGGCGGCGGCATCAACTGCACCGGCCCCATCACTGTGGCCGTCGATGCGGGCGGAGCGGGCCAGACCTTCGTGCACGACTCCGCCCTGCCTGGCAATGTCTGGGGCTACTACGCCATGGACTTCGTGGCCGGGCACTCCGAGGCCCTGCTCACCTTTTCCCTGACCTCGGCGCCGGGCTACTACGCCGGCCTCGACGACGTCAGCGTGTCGGTCGTCCCGGAGCCCGCGACCTATGCCTCCATGGCCCTCGGGCTGCTGGCCGTGGGTGCGGCGGCCCGGCGGCGGGCCCGCCGCGCCGTGACGCGCGCCAGGCTGGCGTAGCGTCGGCCCAGGCGGCCGGCAAACCGCAGGCCCGCCGCGCTTGGCGCGGCGGCGTCAGGTGCGCGCCATGCCAGCGACCGATGGCGTGCGGTGTGGCCGTGCGCCCCTCTGCGCCCTTCTGCGCGTCCGACCGTGATTCGGCGGCATCATGGCCGGCGTTCGCCCCGTGCGACCGCCCGTGCGTCGGCCCTGGCGTCTCCATCCGACCCGCGGCACCGGCCTGGCCAGAATCCCGCCCACCATGCCCCTGCACCGCCTCACCCTGCCCGTCACCCCCTTCCAGCAGAACTGCAGCCTGGTCTGGTGCGGCCGCACACGGGCCGCCGCGCTGGTGGACCCCGGCGGCGAGCTGCCGCGGCTGCGGGCCGCGGTGGCGCAGCGGGGGCTGCGGCTGCAGGCGATCTGGCTCACGCATGCCCACATCGACCACGCCGGCGCGGCCGGCCAGCTGGCGCGCGAGGACGGGCTGCCCATCGTCGGCCCGCACCGCGGCGACGCCTTCTGGATCGATGCGCTGGCGCAGCAGGCGCAGATGTTCCGCTTCGCGCCGGCCGAGCCCTTCACGCCCGCGCGCTGGCTGGAGGACGGCGACACCGTCACGCTGGGCGACGAGACGCTGACCGTGCGCCACTGCCCGGGCCACACGCCCGGGCACGTGGTGTTCCATCACGCCGGCAGCGGCGTGGCCTTCGTCGGCGACGTGCTGTTCGCCGGCAGCATCGGCCGCACCGATTTCCCCGGCGGCGACCACGCCACGCTGCTGCACAGCATCCGCAGCCGGCTCTGGCCGATGGGCGACGACACGGTGTTCGTGCCCGGCCACGGGCCGGAGAGCAGCTTCGGCGCCGAGCGCCGCCACAACCCCTTCGTGCGCGACGGTGCAGGCGGGTGAGCGCTCCTCACCCCGGCCCGCCTGCGCGTGCGGCCTGCCGGGTCAGGCCTGCGTCCAGCGCCCCAGCCGGTGGTGCTGCGGCTGACGGTCGGCCCAGGCCGCCAGGCGAGTGAGCGCACGCTCCAGGTGCGCCGCAAGGCCCGGTCGTGCCCCCGGGGCGGCACCGCGCGGTGCGCGGGGCAGGGTGTCGGGCAAGGCATGGGGCAGGCGCAGCGTGGTCATTGGCATTCCTTCGCCCTGGAAGGGCTTCGGCATGAGCGCTTGGGAGCGGCCCGGCGCGCAGACTGTGGAACCTTCGCCCTTGCCGGGCTCCGGGATGAGCGCTGGGGAGCGGCCCGGCGCGCTCATGGCGCGTTCTTGTCCGAGGGCAGGCTGGCATCGTAGGTTGTGGCATCCGTGCACGCCATGGAAGAATCTGCAGACTGAATCTGCAAATTTGCACATGCCCGACCTGGACTGGAGTGACCTGCGCACCGCGCTGGCGGTGGCCGAGGCCGGCTCGCTGGCCGGTGCGGCGCGGGCGCTGGCGGTGAACCACAGCACCGTGCTGCGCCGGCTGGCGGCGCTGGAGGCGCAGCTGGGCACGCGCGTGTTCGAGCGCCACCGCAGCGGCGTGGCGCCCACCGACGCCGGCCGCGTGCTGGTGGCGCAGGCGCGGCGCATGGCCGACCGCGCCGCCGAGATCGAGCGCCAGGTGCTGGGCCGCGACCGCGAGCTCTCCGGCACGCTGCGCGTGACCACGGCCTTCGTGGTGATGGAGCACCTGCTGCCGCAGCCGCTGGCGGACTTCGCGCGCGCCTACCCGGGCATCGAGGTGGAGGTGGTGGAGAACGCCTTCCTGTCGGACCTCTCCCGCCTGCGCGCCGACGCCGGCGCGCCCGCGTCCCACCGCGAGGCCGACGTGGCGCTGCGCCTGAGCACGCAGGTGGCCGAGCACCTGGTGGGCCGCACGCTGGGGCAGGCCGCCTGCCGCGTCTACGCGCGGCGCGGCGCGCCAGGCCTGCCGCAGTCGGTGCAGCCGCTGCCGGCGCTGCTGCGCGACGCGCCCTGGGTGGCCTTCGAGCGTGACGCCAGCCAACGCGTGTACGACCGCTGGCTGCAGCGCCACCTGCCGCCCGGCCAGGTGCGCGTGCGGGTGGACATCTTCGACGCCGTGGCGGCCATGCTGCACACCGGCATCGGCGTGGGCGTGCTGCCCACCTTTATGCAGCCCCGTCACCCGGAGCTGCTGCCGGTGTCCGAGCCGATCCCGGAGCTGACGGTGCCGGTGTGGATGCTGACCCACCCCGACCTGCGCGGCACCGCGCGCGTGCGCGCCTTCATGCGCCACGTGGGCGACGCCATCGCGGCGCGGCTGGCGGCCGGGGACGGCGATCCCGCGGCGGCGCCCGTCCCGCCCGCCGCCCCGCCCGCCGCCCCGGCTTGAAGCCGCGCCAACGGGCCTCATCTGTACCCCCATGAGTACCCAACGCCACATCGCCTGCGCCCACTGCGGCGCCGTCAACCGCGTGCCCGCCGAGCGCCTGGGCGACGACCCGAGCTGCGGCCGCTGCGGCAGCGCCATCCTCACCGGCGAGCCGGTGGAACTGACCGACGCCAACTTCGACGCCGTGGTCGGCCAGACCGAGCTGCCGGTGCTGGTGGACTTCTGGGCCAGCTGGTGCGGGCCGTGCCGGATGATGGCGCCGGCCTTTGCGCAGGCGGCCCGCCAGCTCAAGGGCCGGGCGCTGCTGGTGAAGGTGGACACCGACGCCAACCCGGCGCTGGCGCAGCGCTTCGCGATCCGCAGCATTCCCACGCTGGTGCGCCTGGACGCCGGGCGCGAGCGCAGCCGCCAGGCCGGCGCCCAGGCGGCCGGCGCCATCGTCGCGATGGCGTCCTGACGGTCGGCGCGGCGCGCCGCAGGCTAGGTTCAGGCCGGGCTCAGTGCGCCGCCGCGCCGGCCGCCACCTGGGCCAGCACCAGGCGCGCCAGGATGCCGGCCTCGTCGTGGGCCGGAAACGCAAACGGATACAAGGACCGGGCCGAACCCGCCTGTTCCGCGCTTCCGCCGTGGGCCGCCAGCTGCGCGCGGATGTAGGCGAACGGCGCCGACAGCAGCACCGCGGGCGCCTGCACGCCCGGGTGCTGGCGCACCGGCGCGATGACCTGGCAGCCCAGCATGCGCTCGTAGAAGCGCACGTGGCGCGGGTGCACCTCCAGCAGCAGCGTGTCGCAGCCGCGCAGGCGGTGCGCCACGATGTAGCCCACGTGGAACAGCCCGGCCAGCACGCGCTGGCTGTGCGGCGTGGTCTCCACCGCCAGCCGCGTGAACTCCGCCAGCCGCAGGCCGCGGGCGCGCAGCGCCGCCACTTCAGGGCCGAAGGCGGCGGCGGCCGACAGGCCCTCGGGGCCGCCGTCGAGCTCCAGCGTCAGCGTGCCGATGGGCGCATCGGCCTCGCCGTGGGCGGTGAGCGTGGTGCGCCAGCCGGTCTGGTCGCGCGGCAAGCTCACGCTGCGGTAGCCGCGCCAGGCGTAGCGACGCGCCAGCAGGTCGCCGGCGGCCTGGTGCGCCGTGCGCTGGCCGTGGTGCGCCAGTCGGATGCTGAACTCGGTGGCGGGCGGCACGGTGGCGGCCGCCCCCCCGGCCCCGGCGGACGGGGCGGTTGCGGTGGTGGTCGCGGGCGTCGTGGCGGTTGCGGCGGCGATGGCCTGGCGGGCGGGCGCCCGCACCGGGGCCAGGCGGGAGCGGGCAACGGTGGTGTCGGTCATGGGTGCACGGAGCAGGCAGGGGCGCCCGCAATACCTTTCAGCCCCAATGGACCACGAAACCCGGGCGACCCGGTAACCAGACGCAAGGGGTCACCGGGGCGAAGCCGGGCGGAAACCCGGCCTCTCACCCTCAGCGCGCGTCCACGTCCACGAAGCGCCAGAGGTCGCGCATGAAGGGGTGGCGCAGGTAGCTGTGGGTCCAGGGCTGCACGAGGTCGGTGACGGTGCGGTGCATGTGCACCTTGAACGGCATGTAGGCCACCAGGATGTCCTTGGCCCGGCGCATCACGGCCTCGCGCTCGGGGCCGTCGGGCAGGCGCTGCTGGCGGCGGAACAGCTCGTCGAAGGCCGGCAGGTTGAAGCGCGGGTCGTTGGAGTCGCCGGCGTTGGGGCCGTAGGCGATGCCGAGGAAGAAGCCGCCGTCGGGCGAGGTGGCGCCCCAGGAGTAGCCCCACATCTGCAGCGTGCCGGCGCGCGTCATCTTCAGCAGCTCCGACCAGGTGGCGATCTGGAACTCGATGCGCAGGCCGATGGCGGCGAGCTGCCGGCGCAGCAGGTCGTTGGCGCTGCGCGAGCGCTGGTCGCCCAGCGAGGCCATGCGCAGGCGCAGCGGGCGGCCGTCGGGCAGCTCGCGCCAGCCGTCGCCGTCGCGGTCGAGGTAGCCGTGCAGGTCCAGCAGCGCCTTGGCGCGTGCCGGGTCGTGCGTGCTCATCTCGCTCACGTAGGCCGGGTCGTAGCCCGAGGTGAAGGGCGGGATGGTGCTCTGCGCCGGCATGCCGCTGCCGCCGAACACGTGGCGGATGTAGGTCTGCTGGTCCTGTGCCAGGCCGATGGCGCGGCGCAGCGCCACCTTCTCCGGGGTGTAGCCGCCCACCACCGGGTCTTCCATGTAGAAGTAGCTCATCACCATGTCGGCCTGCTGCTGGCGCTGCATGCGGATGCCGCGCTTCTGCAGGTAGGGCGCGAGCTCGCCGTGCGGCGTGGCCAGCGGGATGTAGGCGCCGGGCACGGCGATGACGTCGTAGGCGCCGTTCAGGAAGCTCAGCCAGCGCGGCTGGTCCTCCTCGACGATGTCCACCTGCACCTCGTCCACCAGCGGAAGTGTCTTTCCCTTGAGGTGGGCCGCGATGCGCTGCAGCTCGGGGTCGCTGCCGGGCGTGCCGTCGTAGACCGTGCCGCGGTAGCTGGGCGAGCGCTCGAGCTCGATGCGCGAGGCGCGCCGCCACGACTTCAGGCGGAAGGCGCCGGTGCCCACCGGGTGGGCGCCGATGTCCTTGCCGTAGAACTCCACCACCTCGCGCGCCACCGCGCCCATCAGCTGCGCGTCGGCGAAGCGGTAGATGAAGCGCGGGTCGTCGTCGCCCAGCGTCACGCGGAAGGTGTAGCGGTCCAGTGCGCGCACGCCCTCCACCGGCGTGTCGTAGTCGAAGGGCGTGCGGTTCTTCAGCGCCTGCTGGCGCAGCTCGCTCAGGCCGGGCAGCTTGGCCTGCTCGTAGAGGTAGAGGTCGCCGGAGTTGTACTGCGGGTCGTAGAAGCGCTTGATGGTGTAGACGTAGTCGTCGGCCACCAGCTCGCGCCCCTTGCCCGGGACCGGGCCCTTGAAGGCCGGGTCGTCCTGGAAGAAGATGCCCGGGCGCAGGCGCACCGTGAAGCTCCGCCCGTCGGCCGAGACCTCGGGCATGGCCGCCGCGGTGTTGGGCAGCAGGCGCACCGGGCGGGCGAGGTAGTCGTAGCTCAGCGGCGACTCCAGGATCTGCTGGATCAGCGTGCTGGAGTAGTAGTCGCTGTTGGTCTGCGGCGGATCGAAGGTGGACTCCGGCGCGGGGAAGGCGATGCGCAGCACCTTCTTCCCGCGCGCACCGGGGGTGTCGGAGGCCTGCGCCGGCGCCCAGGCGGCCAGCGCCGCGGCCTGCAGCAGCGTGCGGCGGTCCAGGGTCATCGGGCAGCAGCCTCCGGGGGGGCGATGTCCACCAGGTGCCACCAGTCCTGCCAGAACAGCGGGCGCCGGTAGCCCACCAGGGACGGTTGGGCGAGGTCGGTGACGATGCGGTGCACCAGCGTCTTGTAGGGCGCGTAGGCCGCGCCCAGGCGCTGGGCCTGGCGGAACAGGGCCTCGCGCTCGGGGCCGTCGGGCAGCACCTCCATGCGCTCGTAGAGGGCGTCGAAGGCCGGCAGCGCGAAGCGCGCCACGTTCTGCCCGCCCACCTGGGGCCCGTGGTAGCGCGCCAGCGAGGGCTGGCCATCGGGCGCCGCGGCCGAGCCGCCCACGCGCCACATCTGGTACTGCCCGGCGCGCGCGGCGCGCAGGTTCTCCGGCCACTTGGCGGCGCGGTACTGCAGCCGGATGCCCACCGCGGCCAGGTTCTTGGCGCGCAGGTCGTCGAGCGCGCGCGACTGGTTGTCGGGCTGGGTGAGCATCTGCAGCACCAGCGGCGAGCCGTCGGGCTGCTCGCGCCAGCCGTCGCCGTCGCGGTCGGTCCAGCCGTAGAGGTCCAGCAGCGCCTTGGCGCGCGCCGGGTCGTGGTCGCCGAGCTCGCTCTTGAAGGCGGGGTCGAAGCCGGTGGTCTGCGGCAGCAGCGTGGACTGCGCCGGGATCGCCTGCCCGCTCCAGATGGTGGCGATCTCGCGCGGCACGTCCAGCGCCAGGCCGATGGCGCGGCGCAGCGCCACGCGCTCCGGCGCCAGCCCGCCCACCACCGGGTCCGCCATGTTGAAGACGACGAAGAAGACATCGGGCCGCACGGTGCGCCAGCCCTGCACCCCCTGCCGGGCCAGGTGCGGCGCCATGCGGCCGCCGGGCATGGCCAGGTCGATGTACTGCGCCGGCATCTGCTCGAGGAAGTCGTGCCGGCCCTGCAGGAAGCTCAGCCAGCGCGGCTGCTCCTCCTCGATGATGCTGATCTCCACGCGGTCGACCATCGGGATGCGGCGGCCCTGCAGGCGCGCCCGCAGCGCCTGGCCCTCGGCGTCGTCGGGCGCGGGGTCGGCGTCGTAGAAGCGCTCGCGGTAGCCGGGGTTGCGCTCCAGCACGATCAGCGAGCTGCGCCGCCACTGCACCAGCCGGAACGGCCCGGTGCCCACCGGGTGGGCGGCGATGTCGGCGCCGTAGCGCTCCACCACCTCGCGCGCCACCGCGCCGTAGAGGTCGCTGGTGGCCAGCGTCTCCAGGAAGCGCGGGCGCGGCGCGGCGAGCTCGAAGCGCAGCGTGTAGCGGTCCAGTGCGCTCAGGCCGGCCACCGGTGCGTCGTAGTCGAAGGGCTGCTTGCCCTGCAGCGCCTGCTCGCGCCGTTCGGCCAGGCCGACGATGCCCTGCTGCGCCAGCGCGCCCCAGGCCGGGCTCTTGGTGGCCGGGTCGGCAAAGCGCTTGAAGCTGTAGACGTAGTCGGCCGCCACCAGCTCGCGCGGCCGGCCGCCGAAGGCCGGGTCGTCCTGGAAGAAGATGCCGGGCCGCACGCGCACCGTCCAGACGCGGAAGTCGTCCGAGACCTCGGGCATGTCGGCCGCGGTGAGCGGCTCGATCCGCGCCGGCCGGGCCAGGTGGTCGTAGCTGTACAGGCCCTCGAAGATGTGCGGCGTGACGGTGCGCGAGTAGATGTCGATGATCTGCGCCGGGTCGAAGCCGGTCTCGGCCACGCGGAATGCGTAGCGCAGCACCTTCGGGGGCTGCGCCGCAGGGGCGGCCGCGCCCTCGGCAGCGGCTGCGGCGGGCGCCGGCTGCGCCCAGGCTGCGCCGGGCAGCGCCGCGGCGGCCACGCCGCCGGCCAGCACCCACGCACGCAGCCGGCCCGGCACGGCGTTCAGCGCTGGGCCTGCGCGCGCAGCGCGGTGTCCACGTCCACCATGTGCCACCACTCGTTCCAGAACGGCGGCCGGCGGTAGCCGATCAGCCACGGGTACCAGACGTCGGTGCTGATGCGGTGCACGGTGGGCTTGTAGGGCATGTAGGCGATGGCCAGGCGCTTGGCCTCGCGGAACAGCGCCTCGCGCTCCGGGCCGTCGGGCAGCTGCGACAGGCGGTCGAAGATGGCGTCGAACTCCGGCAGCTTGAAGCGCGCCAGGTTCTGCCCGCCGGCCTGCAGCCCGTGCAGGCGGAACAGCGCGCTCTGGCCGTCGGTGCCGGCGGCCGACGAGCCCAGCGCCCAGATCTGCAGCTTGCCGGCGCGCGCGCGCTTGAGGTGCTCGGGCCACTGGCCGGTCTCGAACTCCACCCGCAGGCCGATGGCCTCCATGTTCTTGCGGAACAGCTCGTCGAACTGGCGGTAGATCTGCTCGGGCTGGGTGGCGCGCTTGAGCACCAGCGGCGAGCCGTCGGGCAGGTCGCGCCAGCCGTCGCCGTTGCGATCGACGTAGCCGTAGAGGTCGAGCAGCGCGTTGGCGCGCGCCGGGTCGTGGTCGCCGCCCTCGCTCTTGAAGGCCGGGTCGTAGCCGGTGGTGAAGGGCACGATGTTGGACTGCGCCGGGATCGCCTGGCCGCGGCGGATGATGCGGATCTCGCGGTCCACGTCCATCGCCAGCCCGATGGCGCGGCGCAGCGCCACCTTGTCCGGCGTGTAGCCGCCGACCACCGGGTCTTCCATGTTGAAGTAGGTGATCGCGATGTCCGGGTTCACCGTCTGCCGGCCCTGGATGCCGCGCTTGGCCAGGTTGGGCGCCACCTCGCCGCCGGGCATGGCCTGGAGGACGAAGTTGCCCGGCACCGAGCCGTACTTGGAGGCCAGCGCGTCGATCTCGCCGTTGAGGAAGCTCAGCCACATGGGCTGGTCCTCGTCGATGATGGACACGCGCACCTCGTCGATGATGGGGATGCGCTGGCCGCGCAGCCGCGCCAGGATGGCCTGGCCCTCGGCATCGTCGGCGGCGGGCTCGGCGTCGTAGTAGCGCTCGCGGTAGGCGGGGTTGCGCTCCAGCACGATCTGCGAGCTGCGCCGCCAGCTCTTCAGGCGGAAGGGCCCGGTGCCCACGGGGTGCTCGCCGATCTTCTCGCCGTAGAACTCCACCACCTCGCGCGCCACCGCGCCCAGCAGGTCGGAGGCCGCCAGCACGGCGCCGAAGCGCGGGTTGGGCGCCTCCAGGCGGATCTGCAGCGTGTAGCGGTCCAGCGTGCGCAGCCCCTCGGGCTCGCGCTCGTAGTCGAAGGGGGTCTTGGCGTCCAGGTGCTGCTGGCGCTTGGCCGCCAGGCCGCTGATCTTCAGGCTGGCGATGTAGGTCCAGAGCTCGGCGCGGTTGGCCGGGTCGGCGGCGCGCAGGATGGAGTAGACGTAGTCGCGCGCGGTCAGCTCGCGCTTCTGGCCCTTGAAGGCCGGGTCGTCGGCGAAGTAGATGCCCGGCTTCACGCGCACGGTCCAGGTGCGGAAGTCGGCCGAGACCTCGGGCATGCCGTCGGCGGTCAGCGGCTTGATCTTCGCCGGCCGCGCCAGGTGGTCGTACTGGTACAGGGCCTCGAAGATGTGCGGCGTGATGGTGCGCGAGTACAGGTCGCTGATCTGCACCGGGTCGAAGCTGGTCTCGGCGGTGGCGAAGGCCACGCGCAGCACCTTCCTCGGCGCCTCGCCGGCCGGCGCGCGCTGCGCGGTGGCGGCCAGCGGCAGCGCCAGCATCAGCCCGGCGGCGAGCAGGGCCGCGGCCCGTCGTTTCATCGTCGTCACGTCGGCGTGTCCTTCCGGATGTCCACCAGGTGCCACCACTCGTTCCAGAACAGCGGCCGGCGGAAGCCCACCAGGTGCTTGTAGGCCAGGCTGTTGGCGTAGCGGTGCAGCAGCGACTTGTACGGCATCAGCGCGGTGCCGATGAGCTTGGCGCGGTGGAACAGCGCGTCGCGCTCCGGCCCGTCGGGCAGCGCCGCCACCTGCTCGTAGATGCGGTCCATCTCGGCGTGGCGGAAGCGCGCGAAGTTGCCGCCGGTGCCGATCTGCGCGCTGTAGTAGGACTGCAGGGTGTCGATGCCGTCGGGGCTGGCGGCCGAGCCGCCGAGCATCCACATCTGCAGCTTGCCGGCGTAGGCGGCCTTGAGCTGCTCCGACCACTGGCCGTAGAAGTGCGTCAGCCGGATGCCCACCGCGGCGAAGTCCTTCTGCATGGCCTCGTCGAACTGGCGGCTGAACTGGTCGGGCTGGGTGGCCACCTCCACCGACAGCCGCGAGCCGTCGGGCCGCTCGCGGAAGCCGTCGCCGTCGCGGTCGATGAAGCCGTAGAGGTCGAGCAGCGCCTTCGCGCGCGCGGGGTCGTGGTCGCCCATCTCGCTCTTGAACGCCGGGTCGTAGCCGGTGCAGTGCGGGATGAACAGCGACTGCGCCGGGATGCCCTGGCCGCGGTAGAGCCGGTTGATCAGCTTGGGCACGTCGATGGCCAGCGACAGCGCGCGCCGCAGTGCCACCTGGGCCGGGTCCAGGCCGCCGACCACCGGGTCGTCCATGTTGAAGTAGAGGTACACGCCGTCGGCGTTCAGCGAGCGGTAGTGCCGGATGCCCTGCTTCTCGAGGTTGGGCGCCAGCCGGCCGTTGGGGATGGCCTGGGGGATGGCCACCGACGGGATGCCGCTGATGTCGAGATCGCCCTGCAGGAAGCTCAGCCAGCGCGGCTGCTCCTCGGCGATGATGGCCACCTCCACGCGGTCGACGATGGGGAGGCGCAGGCCCTTGAGCTGCGCCAGGATGGCCTGGCCCTCGGCATCGTCGGCCGCGGGCTCGGCGTCGTAGAAGCGCTCGCGGTAGCCCGGGTTGCGCTCGAGCACGATCTGCGAGCCCCGCCGCCAGACCTTCAGGCGGAACGGCCCGGTGCCCACCGGGTGGGCGATGATCTCGTCGCCGTAGTGCTCCACCACCTCGCGCGCCACGGCGCCGAACACGTCGCCGCCGGCCAGCGTCTGCAGCAGGCGCGGGCGCGGCTGCTCCAGCGTGATCTTCAGCGTGTGGCGGTCCAGGGCGCGCAGGCCGGCGATGGGCTGGTCGTAGTCGAACGGCCTTTTCTTCGCCACCGCCTCGTCGCGCAGCGCGTTCAGCCCCACGATGCCCAGGTCCTGCAGCACCGAGCCCAGCGGGCTCTTGTTGGCCGGGTCCATGATGCGCTTGAGGCTGTAGACGTAGTCGGCGGCCACCAGCTCGCGCTTCTGCCCCTTGAACACCGGGTCGTCGGCGAAGAAGATGCCCGGCCGCAGCCGCACCGTCCACTCGCGGAAGTCGGGCGAGACCTCGGGCAGGGCGGCGGCCGTCAGCGGCTTGATCCGGAACGGGCGGGCCAGGTGGTCGTACTCGAACAGGCCCTCGAAGATGTGCGGCGTGACGGTGCGCGAGTAGAGGTCGGAGATCTTCGCTGGGTCGAGCGCGGTGACCGGGTTGTTGAAGGCCACGCGCAGCACCTTCTCGCCGGGCCGCGCACCGGCCGGCGTCGCCGTGGCGCCGAGCACGACGGCGCCGGTCAGTGCAAGAAAGGGGCGCCGGGCGATGTCGCTCATGGCTGCAGCGACGGGTCGACGTCGACGTAGCGGAAGAAATCGCGCAGGAAGGGGTGGCGGCGGTAGCCCACCACCGGTGCGTGCATCAGGTCGGTGGCCACGCGGTGGCCGGTGACCTTGTAGGGCGCGTAGGCCACCGACAGCAGCTTCATGCGGTGGATGATGGCCTCGCGCTCGGGGCCGTCGGGCATCACCTTCTGCTGCTCGTACAGGCGGTTGAACTCCGGCAGGTCGAAGCGCGCGTGGTTGGCCTGGCCCTTGTTCGGGCCGTAGAGCAGGTCGAGGAAGTAGCTGCCGTCGGGGCTGACGCCGCCCCAGGCCACGCCCCACATCATCAGCTTGCCGGCACGGCTGGCCTTGAGCTGCTCGGGCCACTTGGCGATCTTGAAGTCGATGCGCACGTTCACCGCGTCGGCCGCCTTGCGCCAGAGCTCCTGCTGCTTGCGCGACTGCTGGTCGGGCTGGCTGGAGTACTCCAGCAGCAGCGGGCTGCCGTCGGGCTGGTCGCGCCAGCCGTCGCCGTCCTTGTCCACCCAGCCGTACATGTCCAGCAGCGCGCGCGCCCGCGGGATGCTGTGCTCGCTCATCTCGCTCTTGAACGCGGGGTCATGGCCCGAGAGCAGCGGCGGGATCACCGACTGCGCCGGCACCGCCTGGCCCAGCCGCACGCGCTCGATCTCGGCATTGACGTCGTAGGCCAGCGACAGCGCGCGCCGCAGGGCCACGCGCTCGGGCGTGTAGCCGCCCACCACCGGGTGCTCCATCGCGAAGTACGACAGCGTGGCGTCCACCAGCGGCGCGCGCTCCATGCGGATGCCCTGCTTGGCCAGGTGCGGCGACAGCCGGTTGTGCGGGATCGCGGTGGGCGCGAACTCGTTGGGCAGGCGGTCGAGGAAGTCGTGCTCGCCGTTGAGGAAGGCCAGCCAGCGCGGCTGCTGCTCCTCGATGATGCTGATCTCCACCCGGTCCAGCAGCGGCAGGCGGCGGCCGGCCAGGCGCTGCGCCATCGCCACCGCCTCGGCGTCGTCGGCCGGCGGCTGCTCGGCATAGCGGTCCTCGCGGTAGCCGGGGTTGCGCTCGAGCACGATCTTCGACGAGCGCCGCCAGCTCTTGAGCACGAAGGGGCCGGTGCCCACCGGGTGCCCCATGATGGCGTCGCCGTAGTGCTCCACCACCTCGCGTGCCACCGCGCCCATCACCGCGCCGTCGGTGAACAGGTAGTAGAAGCGCGGTGCCGGCGCCTTGATGCGCACCTGGAAGGTGTAGCGGTCCAGCAGCTTCAGGCCCTCGACCTCGGCGTCGTAGTCGAAGGGCTTCTTCTCGTCGATCAGGCGCTTGCGCAGCTCCGACAGCCCCACGATGCCGGCGTTCTCCAGCTGGAAGAGGTTGGGGCTCTTGAACTTCGGGTCGTAGTGGCGCTTGATCGCGTAGACGTAGTCGGCGGCGGTGAGCTCGCGCGGCTTGCCCTGGAAGACCGGGTCGTCCTGGAAGAAGATGCCCGGGCGGATGCGGAAGGTGAAGGTGCGCCCGCCATCGGTGATCTCCGGCAGCGCCACCGCGGTGTTGGGCACCGCCTGCGCCGGACGCGCCAGGTAGGCGTAGGTGAGCGGCGCGTCGAAGATGGCCGCGGCCACCGTGCGCGAATACAGGTCGGAGATCTGGGCCGGGTCGAAGCCGGTCTCGGCGATCGGGAAGGCGTAGCGCAGCACGCGCGGCGCATCGGCCGACGCAGGCTGGGGCTGCGCCGACCCGGTGGCCCAGGCCAGCGCGAGGCTCGTGGCCAGCGCCAGCAGGACGGAACGCTTCATGGGTGCGAAGGGGGACGACGAAGGCGCGAGTCTAGCCGCCGTGCCCGCGCCGGCCGCATCGGGACAACCCACTGGGCACGGGGGTTGCTTCGCGGAAGCCCGGGGGCGGAGGGCCTGGCGGCGCCCGTACACTCGCGCCTTCCCAAACCCGGGAGTGAACTGACGTCATGGCCGCCTATCTTCTGCGGCGCTTGTGGCAAATGGTGCCGACCATCCTCGGCGTCGTGCTGCTGGTGTTCTTTCTTTTCAAGTACTTCGGCGGCGACCCCGCCGAGATCCTCGGCGGCCTGAACGCCACGCCCGAGCAGATCGCCGCGATCCGCCAGCAGCTCGGCCTGGACGAGCCGGTGTGGGTGCAGCTCTGGATCTACCTCAAGAGCGTGGTCACCTTCGACTGGGGCAAGAGCTGGGCCACCAACGAGGCGGTGAGCAACCTGTTCGCCACCCGGCTGCCGGCCACGCTGACCGTGATGCTGCCCATCCTGGTGCTCGAGGCGCTGATCGCGCTGCCCATCGCCATGTGGGTGGCCTACCGCCGCGGCTCGCTGGCCGACCGCAGCATCATGGTCATCAGCACCGTGGCGCTGTCGATCAGCTTCCTGGTCTACGTCATCGTCGGCCAGTACGTGTTCGGCTTCCAGCTCGGCTGGTTCCCGGTGCAGGGCTGGAGCGACAGCGTCTGGACCAACCTCGTCACCTACGCGCCGCTGCCGGTGCTGCTGGCGGTGGCGGTGAGCCTGGCGCCCTACACGCGGCTGTACCGCACGTTCTTCCTCGACGAGCTGGGCCACGACTACGTGCGCACCGCGCGCGCCAAGGGCATGACCGAGAACACGATCATGTTCAAGCACGTGCTGCGCAACGCCATGATCCCCATCCTCACGAACATCGGCCTGGCGCTGCCCAGCGTGTTCGTCGGCTCGTTCCTGATCGAGGTCTTCTTCTCGATCCCCGGGCTGGGGCGCGAGGTGCTGCTGGCCGTCAACCGCAGCGACTACCCCGTGATCCAGGCCATCGCCGTCTACCTGGCGGTGCTGACGATGCTCATCAACCTGGCCGTGGACGTGATGTTCAAGCTGGTCGACCCGCGGGTTCAACTCAAATGAGCGCCGTGCTGAACCCCTCCGCCGCAGGCGCCGACGACGAGCGCTCCGAAGGCGTCTGGCATGCCGCCTGGCGCCGCTTCAAGACCGACCGCGTCGGCATGGTCTCGGCCGCCATCGTGGCTGCCTTCCTGCTGCTGATCGTCGCCTCCTCGCTGGGGCTGGTCGCCAAGGACTGGCAGCAGGAGGTCGGCGTGGCCAACGCGCCGCCCACCTTCCTGGGCCCGCGCCCGCCGGAGGCCATCGGCACGATCGAGGTGCCCAAGGGCCCGAACGTGGACCTGTCGGACGTGGACCCGCTGGCCCCGCGCTACCAGGAATGGGACGAGGCCGCGGCCAAGTACAAGACCACCGAGACGCCCAAGGCCGAGACGCTCCCCCTGGGTGGCGACCGCCTGGGCCGCGACGTGCTGGACAAGGCCATCAAGGGCACCGAGATCTCGGTCTTCGTGGGCGTGCTGGCGGCGGTGCTGGCCACCGTGATCGGCACCGTGCTGGGCGCCTTCAGCGGCTTCTTCGGCCGCCGCATCGGCGACTTCCTCGAGTGGCTCTACAACGTCTTCGAGTCCATCCCCGGCATCCTGCTGATCTTCGCCTTCGCGGCGGTGTTCGGCCGCGGCATCCTGACCGTGGTGCTGATCCTGGGCCTGACCGGCTGGACCGGCCTGTACCGCCAGGTGCGCGCCGAGTTCATCAAGCACGGTGCGCGCGAGTACGTGCGCTCGGCCGAGGCCATCGGCGCCAGCACCTGGAGCCGCATGTTCAAGCACATCCTGCCCAACGTGAGCCACGTGATCCTGGTGCGCATGAGCCTGCTGGTGGTGGGCTTCATCAAGGCCGAGGTGATCCTGTCCTACCTGGGCCTGGGCGTGGGCGTGGAGGACGTCTCCTGGGGCACCATGCTGGCCGAGGCGCAGAGCGAGCTGATCCTGGGCTACTGGTGGCAGCTGGCCGCGGCCACGCTGTTCATGGCCGTGTTCGTGACCGCGTTCTCGCTGCTGGCCGACGCCGTGCGCGACGCCCTCGATCCCAAGCTGCGGGGCCTGGAGTAAGCCATGTTGTTGTCGATCCAGGACCTCAAGGTCAGCTTCCGCATGGGCAAGGTGGGCGGCGTGGCGCAGCGCGCCGACGCCGTCCGGGGCGTGTCCTTCGACGTGCCCGAGAACTCGATCGTCGCGCTGGTGGGCGAGTCGGGCTCGGGCAAGAGCGTCACCGCCATGTCCATCCTCAACCTGCTGCCCGACAACGCCGAGCGCGAGGGCCGCATCCTCTGGCAGGGCAAGGACCTGCTGCAGACCTCGCTGCCCGAGCTGCAGACGCTGCGCGGCAAGGACATCGCCTGCGTCTTCCAGGACCCGATGCAGAGCCTGAACCCGGTGTTCACGGTGGGCGCGCAGATCGTCGAGCCGCTGGTCAAGCACCTGGGCCTCACGAAGAAGCAGGCGCTGGCGCGGGCCGAGGAGCTGCTGGTGGAAGTGGGCATGCCGGAGCCCAAGCGCCGGCTGCACGCCTACCCGCACGAGATGTCCGGCGGCCAGCAGCAGCGCGTGATGATCGCCATGGCGCTGGCCTGCGAGCCCAAGCTGCTGATCGCCGACGAGCCCACCACCGCGCTGGACGTGACCATCCAGCGCCAGATCCTGGAGCTGGTGGGCAAGCTCAAGGACAAGCACCGCATGAGCGTGCTGTTCATCAGCCACGACCTGGGCGTGGTGGGCGAGATCGCCGACCACGTGGTGGTGATGCGCCACGGCGTGATCCGCGAGCAGGGCCCGGTGGCGCGCATGTTCAGCGCCCCGCAGGACGACTACACCAAGGCGCTGCTCGCCTGCCGCCCCAGCCTCACCGAGAACCCGGCGCGGCTGATGGTGATCGACGACCACATGGCCGCCCAGCGCGCCCGCGCCGAGGGCACGACCGCCAAGGCCGTGGCGCAGGCCGGCACCAAGGACCCGGACGCGCCGGTGGTGCTGGAGGTGCGCGCGCTGGCCAAGAGCTTCTTCATCAAGGAAGGGCTGTTCGGCAAGCGCGAGTTCAAGGCCGTGCAGGACGTGAACTTCAAGCTGCGCAAGGGCCACACCCTGGGCGTGGTGGGCGAGTCCGGCTCCGGCAAGACGACGATGGGCCTGTCGCTGCTGCGCCTGCACGAGCCCACCGGCGGCGAGGTCATCTTCGAGGGCAAGGACCTGCTCAAGCTCAGCGACCACGAGCGCCAGCTGATGCGCCGGCGCATCCAGGTCGTGTTCCAGAACCCCTACGCCAGCCTCAACCCGCGCTTCACCATCGGCCAGACCCTGGTGGAGCCGATGGAGATCCACGGCATCGGCAAGGACACCACCGAGCGCGAGCAGCGCGCGCGGGCGCTGCTGGAGAAGGTGGGCCTCACCGGCCGGGCCTTCGCCAAGTACCCGCACGAGTTCTCCGGCGGCCAGCGCCAGCGCATCGCCATCGCGCGCTGCCTCACGCTCAACCCCGACGTGCTGGTGCTCGACGAGGCGGTCAGCGCGCTGGACGTGTCGGTGCAGGCGCAGGTGCTCAACCTCCTGCGCGACCTGCAGGACGAGTTCGGCCTGTCCTACGTGTTCATCAGCCACGATCTGGCGGTGGTGCGCTTCATCAGCGACGAGGTGCTGGTGATGAAGGACGGCCGCGTGGTCGAGCAGGCGAGCGCGGCGCAGATCCTGGCCTCGCCGCGAGAGGACTACACCAAGCGCCTGCTGGCGGCCATTCCGCGCGGCTACCAGGGCGCGGCGGCCTGAACGGGCGGGCGCGGCCCCGCCCGTGATGGCCCGGACCCTGCAGGCCGCCGGCCGCGGGCCCACAATCCGCCGCCGTGACGACACCCCCCCACCCATCGCGCCGGCTGGCGGCCGCCCTCGCGCTCGCCGCCTGCGGCGCGCTCCAGGCGCAGACGCCGGCGCCACCCGCGGCGCCGGCCGCCCCCGCCCCGCCTGAAGGCGCCGCCTCGGCGCCGGTGCAGCGGGTGGAGATCACCGGCGGCCGCGACAGCGACACCGAGCAGCGCCGCCGCGCCACCGCGGCCAAGATCGTCGTCGGCCGCGAGGAGATCGAGCAGTACGGCGACAGCACCATCGGCGAGACCCTGCGCCGCCTGCCCGGCGTCACCACGCCTGGCACCCCGGGCCGCGGCGGGCCGCCGCGCCTGCGCGGCCTGGGCAGCGGCTACACCCAGCTGCTGATCGACGGCGAGCCCATCCCGCGCGGCTTCTCGCTGGAGTCGCTGACGCCCGACCAGGTCGAGCGCATCGAGATCCTGCGTGCGCCCACCGCCGAGACCGGCGCCCAGGCCATCGCCGGCACCATCAACATCGTGCTGCGCGAGGGCTTGCGGCGGCGCCTGAACGACCTGCGCCTGGGCCTGGGCGTGGAGCACGGCCAGACCGCGCCGGGCGCCTTCTGGAGCTGGAACGACACCGTGGGCGAGACCACGGTCAACCTCAATGCCGGCCACTTCCTGCGCCGCAGCGAGGACCGCAGCCGCGTCGAGTCCGACACCGTCGGCGGCGACGAGGACGGCGCCTGGAGCGAGGCGCGGAGCAGCCTGTCCACGCGCCGCGGCCTGAACCTGGGGGCGCGGCTGCAGTGGCGGCTGGGCAACGGCGGCGACATGCTGATGCTCTCGCCCGGCCTGTTCCATGCCGACAACCAGAGCCAGGCCGCTGCCGTGCGCAGCACCGTGCGCGGCGTGGCCCCCTACGAGCGGGCCGACGAGGCCTCGGAGAGCCGGTTCACCAACCTGCGCCTGAACGGCCAGTGGCGCCAGCGCCTGGGGCCGGGGCGGCTGGAGTCCAGCCTCACCGGCGGCCTGTGGCGCGCCCGCGGCAGCAGCCTGCGCGCCGAGTCGGCCGCCGGTGCCGTGCAGCGCACGCTGGACGAGGACTACGACATCCGCGAGCGCTCGCTGCGCCTGTCGGGCAAGTACAGCGTGCTGCTCGGCGGCGACGAGCGCGGCCGTGGCGAGCACCAGGGCGTGGCCGGCTTCGAGCTGGAGACCGCGCGGCGCACCGAGACGCGCGGCCTGCGGCAGGACGGCAGCCCGCTGCTGGGCAGCTTCGGCGACAACCTCGCCGCCGACAGCCAGCGCCTGGCGCTCTACGCGCAGGACGAGTGGTCGCCCACGCCCACGTGGGCGCTGCACCTGGGCCTGCGCTGGGAGGGCATCCGCACCGTGGGCGACGCCAGCGGCATCGACGGCGATGCCAGCGGGCGGCCGGAGAGCCTGGAGCGCGTGCTCACGCCGCTGGCGCATGCGGTGTGGAAGCCCGACCCGGCCAGCCGCAGCCAGGTGCGGGTGAGCCTCACGCGCAGCTGGCGCGCGCCCGGCCTGGGCAACCTGATCGCCCGCCCGCGCCCCGACGACCGCTACCCGCTGGACGGCCCCAACACCCCCACCGCACCCGACCGCGCCGGCAACCCCGGCCTGCGGCCCGAGCTGGCCACCGGCATCGACCTGGCGCTGGAGCACTACCCGAAGGGTGGCGGCGTCTTCAGCGCCAGCGTCTTCCACCGCCGCATCGGCGACCTCATGCGCAGCGTCACCACGCTGGAGGACGTGGCCTGGAGCCCCGTGCCGCGCTGGGTCTCGCGCATGCGCAACGTGGGCGACGCCACCACCCAGGGCCTGGAGCTGGAGGCCAAGGGCCGTGCCGACCAGTGGTGGGCCGGCGCGCCGCGCACCGAGCTGCGCGCCAACCTCGCGCTGTTCCGCTCGCGCGTCAGCGGCCTGCCCGGCCCGGACAACCGGCTCGACCAGCAGGCCGACGGCACGCTGAACCTGGGCTTCGACCATGCCTGGCGCGGCACGCCGCTCAAGGGCGGGGCCAACCTCAACTGGGTGCCCGGCTACCGCACGCGGCTGAGCGACACCCAGTGGCTCGAGGTGGACGACCGCCGCGTCGTCGACCTCTACGTGCTGTGGACAGTGCAGCCCGGCCTGGCCTGGCGACTGTCGGCCGGCAACGCGCTGCCGCGCGACAGCGAAAGCCGCAGCGCCTTCGACGACGGCCGCGTGCGCTCGGCCACGCGCAGCCTCACGCCGTCGGACATCGCCTGGCGGCTGCAGCTCGAGCTCAAGCTGTAGACGGCTCGCCGGCCGGCGGCGGCTCCCGCCCCGACAGCGCGCGGTGCAGCCAGGCGCGCGCCACCACCCAGTCGCGCTTGACGGTGGCCGGCGAGATGCCGAGCGCATCGGCCACCTCGTCGTGCTCCAGGCCGCCGAAGAAGCGCAGCTCCACCACCTTGGCCGCGCGCGGGTCGATGGCCTCGAAGGCCAGCAGCGCCTCGTGCACCGCCACCACGTCGCGGTCGGCCGGCGCGGCCAGCTGCTCCAGGCCGGACATCGTCACCGGCACCAGCTCGGCGTCGCGCTTGGCCGCGCGCCGGGCCAGCTCGTGGTTGACCAGGATGCGGCGCATCATCGTCGAGCACACGGCCAGGAAGTGGCTGCGGTTCTTCCAGAGCGTGCGCGTCTGCCCGGCCATGCGGAACCAGGCCTCGTGCGCCAGCGCCGTGGGGCTGAGCGTGTGGCCGGGGTTCTCGCGCCGCAGGTGCTGGCGCGCCATGCGGCGCAGGTCGTCGTAGAGCAGCGCGAACAGGCGCTCGCCGGCCTCGGGGGTGGGCGCCTGCAGGCCGGCGAGCCACTGTGTGATGTCCTCGTCGGCGGGGCCGGCGGCGTGTGCGGAGGCCAGGGCGTCGGGCATGGCGCGCATTGTGGGCGGCAGTGCCGACGGCCGGCGTGACACGCTTCACGCATCGCGTGAGCCGCACCGTCGGATTCCCCGGCGTAAGGGGTCGATGCCTCCGCGGGGAGGCGCCCACCGAGTGAGCCCCATGCACGAGACGACCTTCCTGCCCACCGCGGCCGAACCCGTTCAACCTGGCGCCACCGCCGCCCCGCGGCGGGCGCGCCGCTGGCGCGGCGCGCGCGCCCTGCTGTGTGCGCTGGCCGTGGCCGGCCTGGCCGCCTGCGGCGGCAGCGACGACGACAACGACGCCGGCGGCGGCACCGGCGGTGGCGGCACCGGCCCGGCCCCCACGGCGCAGATCACCGGCCTGGCGGCCGTCGGCGCGCCGATCGCCGGCGCCACCGTGACCGGCATCAACGCCCGCGGCGAGACCGTCACCACCACCACCGGCAGCGACGGCACGTTCACGCTGCAGATCGGCGAGGCCGCGCCCTACGCGCTGCAGGTCACCGACGGCAACGGCCAGACCTGGGTCAGCTACGCCCAGGCCGCCGGGCGCGCCAACATCACGCCGCTGACCACGCTGGCCATGGCCGACGCCTGGGGCTACAAGCCGCTGGCCGACCTGGTGGCCGCCTGGCAGGCCAACGCGCCCACGCCGGAGCAGGTGCTGGCCGCGGCGGCCAAGGTCAACGCCAACCTGCAGGCCGCGATGCGTGCGCAGGGCGTGGACCCCACCGCCGTCAACGTCTTCACCGCGGAGTTCGCCGCCAACGGCCAGGGCCTGGACGCCGTGCTCGACGCCATGCGCGTGCGCTTCGACTGCACCGCCACCGCCTGCAGCCAGACCATCACCTCGCCCGACGGCAACGTGCTGATCACCTGGGACGCGGCCATCTCCACCACCGGCTTCACCGTCAGCTGGAGCGGCGGCGGCACCGGCGGCGGCCAGATCGACATCAACCTCGGCGCCTGCAGCCCCAACGCCGCCGCCGGCACCTGGTCGATGGTGGTGCAGACCACCGTCAGCGGCCTGGGCGCGATCCCGATCCCCGAGATCTGCGTCGACGGCCTGCCGGCCAAGCCGGCCAGCGAGGCCGAGTTCTGCGGCAGCGCCGACGTGACCGGCGCGCTGCCCAACGGCGTGCTGATCACCGGCTGCAGCTACGACGGCACGGTCGGCACCATCAGCGCGCGCATCACGACGCCGATCACCATCGACTACAGCGTGAAGTACACCTTCGTGCAGCGCTGACCGCCGTGACGCGGCACGGGCCCGGCGGCGCAGAATCGCCGGGCCTGCCCCTCGCCCCATGACCGCCCCCACCCCCGACTGGTCCGCCGTCCGCACGCTGTTCGACGCCCTGGCCGAGCTGCCCGAGGGCGAGCGGCAGGCGCGGCTGGCCGACCCGGGGCTGGACCCGGCGGTGGTGGCCGAGGTGCGCTCGCTGCTGGCGCACGGCGGCGAGGAGGCCTTCCTCGCCGAGCCGGCCGAGCCGGTGGCCGCGCCCGGGCGCGAAGGCGAGCGGCTGGGCGCCTGGCGCATCGTCTCGCCGCTGGGCAGCGGCGGCATGGGCGAGGTCTGGCTGGCCGAGCGGGACGACGGCGCGTATGCCGGGCAGGCGGCGGTCAAGCTGCTCAAGCGCGGCATGGACACCGAGGCCGTGCTGGCGCGCTTCGCGCAGGAGCAGCAGGCGCTGGCGCGGCTGACGCACCCGCACATCGCGCGGCTGCTGGACGCCGGGCGCAGCGCCGACGGGCTGCCCTACTTCGTCATGGAGTGCGTGCGCGGCCGGCCCATCGACCAGGCCTGCCAGGGCCTGGCGCTGGAAGCGCGGCTGGCGCTGTTCCTGCAGCTGGCCGACGCCGTGGCGCACGCGCACCGGCACCTGCTGGTGCACCGCGACCTCAAGCCCGCCAACGTGCTGGTGGACGAGGACGGGCAGGTCAAGCTGCTGGACTTCGGCATCGCCAAGGCGCTGCAGGACGATGCGGCCGCCGGGGCCGAGGCCACGCACACCGGGCAGCGGGCCTTCACGCCGCACTACGCCAGCCCCGAGCAGGTGCGCGGCGAGCCGGTGAGCACCGCCACCGACCTCTACAGCCTGGGCGTGCTGCTGTACGTGATGCTGACCGGGCAGCGGCCGTACGGGCGCACGGCCGGCAGCGCGCTGGAGGTGGCGCGCGCGGTGCTGGAGGAGGAGCCCACGCGGCCCAGCAGCCTGAGCCCGGGCCCGCAGGCGCCGCCGGGCTGGCTGGCCACGCGGCGGCGGCTGCAGGGCGACCTGGACAACATCCTGCTCAAGACGCTGGAGAAGCCCGTGGAGCGGCGCTACCCGAGCGTGGAGGCGCTGGCGGCGGACATCCGCGCCTTCCTGGGCGGCTACCCGGTGAGCGCGCAGCCGCCTTCGGCCGCCTACCGCCTGCGCAAGTTCCTCGGGCGCAACCGCGCGGCGTCGGCGGCCGGTGCGCTGGCGGTGCTGGCGCTGGCGGGCGGCGCGGCGGCGGCCACCTGGCAGTGGCACATCGCGGAGCGGCGCTTCGACGAGGTGCACCAGTTCGCACGCACCATGCTGTTCGACGTGGACCAGGCGCTGCGCGACGGCCCCACCGCCGGCCGCGAGAAGCTGGTGCAGACCTCGCTGCTCTACCTGGACCGGCTCTCGGCCGAGCGCATCCGCGACACCGGCCTGCTGCGCGACCTGGCCGAGGCCTACGAGCGCGTGGGCGACATCCAGGGCAACACCATGCAGTCCAACCTGGGCCGCCCCGAGGACGCGGCGCAGAGTTTCGCCAAGGCGCTGGCGCTGCGCGAACGGCTGGCGGCGCGCGACGCGGCCGACCTGGACAACGTCAACGGGCTGCTGAAGGTCAGCGAGCGCCTGGGCGACAACGCGCGCAGCCTCGGTGACCTGGCGGCCGCGGCCCGGCACTACCGCCGGGCGGCCGACGCTGCCGGCGTGCTGGCGGCCGCCCGGCCCGACGACCCGGTGGCGCAGATGAAGCGCATCGAGAGCGAGCGCTACCTGGCCTCGGTGTACTACTGGCCGGGCAACCGCAGCCTGGGCGACTACGCCCGGGCGCGGCCGATCGTGGAGGCGCTGGCGCGCGAGCTGCCGGCACTGGAGCGCCGCTTCCCCGACGCCCTGGTGGTGCCCGAGGCGGCCAGCGGGCTGCTGAACCAGCTGGCCGATTTCCAGCGGCTCGGCGGCGACTACGCGGCCGCCCTGGCCACCCTGCAGCACAACCAGCGCATCGTCGAGCGCCTGGCCCAGGCGCGCCCCGACAACCCGGTCTGGAAGCGCTGGGTCTACCTCACCACCGGCCGGGTGGCCGATGCGCTGATGGACACCGGGGCCTTCGACGAGGGCGTGGCGATGTGGCAGCGCTCGATCGCGCTGCGCGAGGCCGTGGCGGCCCAGGACCCGAACAACGAGCGCGCGCAGCGCAACGTGGCCAACGGCTATGGCCCGCTGGCGGAACAGTTCCTCCACGCCGGCCGTCCGGACCTGGCGCTGCCCTGGTACCGGCGCGAGAACGAACTGCTGCGCCGCCTGCGCGAGCGGTTCCCGCAGGTGCCGGCGCTGAAGCCCCGGCTGCTGGAGTCGGAGCGCGACCTGGCGCTCGCGCTGTCGCTCACCGGGCAGCAGGCCGAGGCCGAGGCCCGCATCGCGGCACTGGGGGACGGCCCGGCCCAGGATGCCGGCGACCCCGAGACCGCGGCCAAGTTCGTGCTCGTCCGCGCGCGCATCCGGCTGGCCGGGAGCCCGCCGCCCGCCGTGCGCGCCGAACTTCTGTCCGCCGGACGGCAGGCGGCCGAGCGCCTCGATGCCGCGGCGGCGCGCGAACCCTTCAACGTCACGCTGGCCCGCGAGGCGGCGCTGGCCACCTGGCACTTCGCCCACGCGGCCGGCGACTGCGCGCTGCAGCGCCGCGCCGGGGAGCGCCTGGCCGAGCAGGCGCGACGCGGTGTGCTCCCGGCGCCCCAGCAGCCGCTGGCGCGCCAGGCGCAGGGCCTGGCCTGCTGAGAGGTTGAGAGCCTTTCAGCCATGCCCGCCTTGCACGCCGGAACACCCCCGCTCGTCGTTGCAGATGCTCGCCATAGCCCGAGCTATGGCTGTGCTTTGCGCCTAGACCGGGGGTGTTCCGGCACGCCTTTCGGGCACGGCCGAAAGACTCTCAACCTCTGAGCCCGAGCCGGGCCCGGCGCCCGTGAGCCGTCCGGCCGCGCATTTCTGCGTTCACCGATGAGCTCCACTCACGGAGCCGGAGGACGAGAGAGATGCGACTGCAACACCGAACCCTGGCCGCCTTCGCGCTGGCCCTGGCCCTGGCCGCCTGCGGCGGCGGCAGCGACGACCCGCCCGGCGACGACGCCGGCGGCGGGGGTGGCGGCACCGGCGGCGGCGGCAGCGGCGGGGGCGGCACCACGCTGAGCTGCAACACCGCCAACTACACCGCCGGCGCCGTCAGCGTGGCTACCGCCACCGACCTTGCCGCCTACGCCGGCACCTTCAACGGCGACGAGGGCACGCTCGACGGCAGCTTCAACTTCGTCAAGAGCGGCAACGCCACCTTCGTGCTGCGCAGCGACGGCACGGCCACCTACAAGGGCGCGGTGCTGACCATCACCTCGTTCTGCGTGGACAACGTGGCCGGGCCCTTCGGCAAGCTGATGTACGTGGAGTTCGCCGGCGGCCACTTCGACATCTCGCTCACCGACGCCGGTGCCGACCTGCGCTGGGCCTGGGGCATCACGCCCACCGGCGGCATCTTCCGCAACGGCGTCAAGGCCTAGGGCCCGACGCCAGGCGCCGGGCGTCAGTCCGGGGCGGCCAGCAGCTCCGCCAGCGTGCGCGCCACCACCCGGGTGGCGCGCCGCAGGTCTTCCAGCACGAGGTGCTCGTCGGCGCGCTTGGCGTTGCTCTCGCGCACGGTGCGCGGGCCGGCGCCGTAGATGGCCGCCGGGATGCCGCGCTCGCCGAACAGGCGCACGTCGGTGTACAGCGGCGTGCCGCGCGCGGGGATGGGCTCGCCGAACACCGCCTCGCCATGCCGCTGCAGCGCCTGCACCAGGCGCGCGTTGCCGGCATCCGGCTGCCAGGCGCGGGCCAGCAGCAGCCGGCGCACCTCCACCGCCACGCCGGGACGGCCGGCGTTGTGGCGCGCCACGGCGTCGGCGATGGTCTGGCGGATCGAGGCCTCCACCGCCGCCGGGTCCTCCTCGGGGATCATGCGGCGGTCCAGCCGCAGCACCACCTTGCCCGGCACGACGTTGGTGTTGGTGCCGCCCTCGATGCGGCCCACGTTCAGGTAGGGGTGGGTGATGCCCGGCACCCGGGAGGTGATGCCGCGGTAGCCCTCGTTGAGCGCGTACAGCGCATGGAGCACGGCCACCGCGCCCTGCAGCGCGTCCACGCCGGTGTGCGGAATGGCGGCATGCGCCATCGTGCCCTGCACCGTCACCTCCATCTGGAGGCAGCCGTTGTGCGCCGTCACCACCTCGTAGGAGAAGCCGGCGGCGATCAGCAGGTCGGGTGCCGTCAGCCCCTGGGCCAGCAGCCAGCCGGGACCGAGCTCGCCGCCGAACTCCTCGTCGTAGGTGAACAGCAGCTCCACCCCGCCCCGCAGCGGCAGGCCCGCGGCCTGTGCCGCCTCCAGCGCGCGCAGCGCGAAGGTGTAGGTGGCGAAGTCGCTCTTGCTCACCGCGGCGGCGCGGCCGTAGAGCCGGCCGTCCGCGACCTCGCCGCCGTAGGGGTCGTGCGTCCAGCCTTCGCCCGGGGGCACCACGTCGCCGTGCGCGTTGAGCGCCACCACCGGGCCGCCGTCGCCGTAGCGGCGGCGCACCACCAGGTTGGTGATGCTCTGCATGCCCTGGGCCCGGACCTCGGCGGCGGGCACCTCGTGGCACTCGGCCTGCAGCCCCATGCCGGCCAGCAGCTCGGCGGTGCGCTGCGCGTGCGGCGCGTTGTCGCCCGGCGGGGTGTCGGTGGGCACGCGCACCAGCGCCTGCAGGAAGCGCACCTCCTCGTCGAAGTGGGCGTCGACCCAGGCGTCCAGGATGTCGTGGGGGTTCATAGGTGCTCGCAGAGGTGCCGGAAGGCCTGCACGCACAGCTCGGCGTCGTCGGCGCTGATGGTTTCCAGCGGGTTGTGGCTGATGCCGGCATTGCCGCCGCGCACGAAGAGCATGGCCTGCGGCATGACCTCGTGCAGCTTCATCGCGTCGTGGCCGGCGCCGCTGGGCAGGCGGAACAGCGGCAGGCCCAGGGCATGCACCGCCGCCTCCCAGCGCGCCTGCCAGGCCGGGTGGCTGGGCGCCGCGGCGGCGCGCATGGTTTCCTCCAGCCGCAGCGTGAGGCCGCGGCGGCCGGCGATGGCCTGCGCCTCGGCCAGCACGTCGGCCACGCAGGCGTCGCGCACCGGGTCGGTGGTGGCGCGGATGTCCAGGCTGAACTGGCAGCGGCCGGGCACCACGTTGATGGAGCCGCCCGGCACCTGCAGCAGGCCCACGGTGCCCACGGTGTCGGGCGTGGCGGCGGCGCGCCGCTCCAGCGCCAGCAGCAGCTCGGCCACGCCGGCGGCGGCGTCGCGGCGCTGACCCATGGGCGTGGTGCCGGCGTGGCTGGCCTGGCCCACCATCTCGCCCACGAAGCGCCGGCCGCCGTTGATGGAGGTGACGATGCCCAGCGGCTGGTCGGCGGAGTCGAGCACCGGGCCCTGCTCGATGTGCACCTCCACGAAGCCGAGGTAGCGCGCCGGGTCGCGCTCGAGCGCCGCAATGGCCTCCAGCGTGCCCGGCAGGCCGGCGTGCTGCATGGCCTGGCGCATGGTGATGCCGTCGGCATCGGTCTGCGCCAGCCACGCGGGGTCGAACTGGCCGAGCAGCGCGCCCGAACCGAGGAAGGTGGCCTTGTAGCGCTGGCCTTCCTCCTCCGCGAAGGCCACCACCTCGATGCCGTGGCGCAGCCGGCGGCCCTCGCGGTGCAGCGCCTGCACCACGGCCATGGGCACGAAGATGCCCAGCCGGCCGTCGTACTTGCCGCCGTTGCGCACGGTGTCGAAGTGGCTGCCGGTGAGCAGGCGCGGCGCCGCGGGGTCGGCGCCGTGGTAGACCGCCACCACGTTGCCCACCGCGTCCTCGGCCACGGTGTCGAAGCCGCAGTCGCGCATCCAGGCCTGCAGCTGCGCGCTGCAGGCGCGGTGGGCATCGCTCAGGTAGGTCACGGTGAGCTGGCCCTGCGCCTTGAAGCCGGGGTCGCTGTGGGCGGCCAGCGCCTCGGCCCAGTCCCACACCTGCTCGCCGGCCACCGGCCGCAGGCCGAGCCGGTCGTTCAGGCGGATCTGCGCGATGCGGTGGACCTGCCGCAGGCACTCGGCGAACTCCACCTCGGGGTGGTTGTCCAGCCGGCGCGCGAAGATGGCGATGATCTCGCCGCGCGACAGGCCGCTGCCGCGCGGGCCGCGCACGGCCAGGATGAAGGGCCAGCCGAAGCGCGCGTTGTAGTCGGCATTGAGCTGCTGCAGGCGGGCGAACTCCTCCGGCGTGCAGGCCGTGAGGCCGGCGCGCTGCTGCTCGCCGGTGGACTCGGCGGTGAGCGCCTGGGCCACCATGGCCTTGCCGGCCAGCTCCGGGTGGGCGCGGAGCAGGCCCAGCTGCTCGTCGCGCGTGGCCGTGCGCACCACGTCGGCCAGCGCCTTGAGCAGCGCGGCCGAGGTGGCGAAGGGGCGCAGCGCCGCGGCGCGCGCGGTCACCCAGGGCGAGTGTTCGTACAGGCCGTCGAGCGCGGCCACGAAGCCGTCGGTGCCGGCCGCGTTGAGGTGGTGCAGGGTGAGGCTCATGTCCAGAGGAAGGCCGTGGCCGGGTCGAAGGGGTGGGTGCGCCGCCAGTGCTCGGCGATGTCGATGCGGCGCGCCACCCAGACGCGGTCGTGCGCCTGCACGTGGTCGAGGAAGCGCTGCAGCGCGCGGAAGCGGCCCGGGCGGCCGAGCAGGCGGCAGTGCAGGCCGATGCTCATCATGCTCGGGCCTGTGCCGCCCTCGGCAGGATCGGCAGCGCCTTCGGCGTAGTGCACGTCGAAGGCGTCCTTCAGGTACTGGAAGAAGGGCTCGCCGTGGCTGAAGCCCTGCGGCAGCGCAAAGCGCATGTCGTTGCAGTCCAGCGTGTAGGGCACCACCAGGTGCGGTGCCAGCTCGCCGCTGCTCTTCTTCACCTGCAGCCAGAAGGGCAGGTCGTCGCCGTAGTAGTCGCTGTCGTAGGCGAAGCCGCCGAAGTCGGCCACCAGGCGGCGCGTGCGGGGGCTGTCGCGGCCGGTGTACCAGCCCAGCGGGCGCTGGCCGGTGAGCGCGGTGATGGCCTCCATGCACTGCGCCATGTGGGCGCGCTCGGTGGCCTCGTCGATGTTCTGGTAGTGGATCCAGCGCCAGCCGTGGGCGGCGATCTCGTGGCCGGCCTCGACGAAGGCGGCGGTCACCTCCGGGCAGCGCTGCAGCGCCATGCCCACGCCGAACACCGTCAGCGGCAGGCCGCGCCGCTCGAACTCGCGCAGGATGCGCCACACGCCCACGCGCGAGCCGTACTCGTAGATGCCCTCCATGCTCAGGTGGCGGTCCGGGTACGACGCGGGGTTGAACATCTCGGAGAGGAACTGCTCGCTGCCGGCGTCGCCGTGCAGCACGCTGTTCTCGCCGCCTTCCTCGTAGTTCAGCACGAACTGCACGGCCACGCGGGCGTCGCCCGGCCAGCGCGGGTGCGGCGGGTGGCGGCCGTGGCCGGCGAGGTCGCGCGGGTAGCGCGGGGGGGTGGGTGCGGCGGGGTCTGCGGGCATGCGGCTTGCGATATCGTGAGGTGCTGATCGCAAGTGTGCACCGGGAGCAAACCATGGGCCATCTGAGCACCCACGTGCTCGACACCGCGCACGGCTGCCCGGCCGCGGGCATGCGGGTGACGCTGCAGCGCCTCGGCGCCGACGGCACGCCGCAGGACGTCAAGGCCGTCACGCTCAACGCCGACGGCCGCGCCGACGGCCCGCTGCTGTCCGCCGCCGAGATGGTCGTCGGCCGCTGGCGGCTGTGTTTCGCGGTGGCGCCCTACTTCCGTGCGCGCGGTGTCGCCCTGCCGGAGCCGCCATTCATCGACCTGGTGCAGATCGACTTCGGCATCGCCGACGCTGCCGGCCACTACCACGTGCCGCTGCTGGTGAGCCCGTGGAGCTATTCCACGTACCGGGGAAGCTGAACCGGTGGAACCCTATCTGCTCGACTGGGCCAACCTGCTGCTGCGCTGGGCGCACGTCATCATGGCCATCGCCTGGATCGGCTCCTCGTTCTACTTCGTGATGCTGGACAACAGCCTCACCCCCCCGGAACACGACGACTTCAAGGCCAAGGGCGTGGACGGCGAGCTCTGGTCGGTGCACGGCGGCGGCTTCTACCACGCGCAGAAGTACAAGGTGGCGCCGCGCTGGCGCGGCATCCCCGAGCGCCTGCACTGGAGCTACTGGGAGAGCTACAGCACCTGGCTCACCGGCTTTGCGCTGTTCACGGTGCTGTACCTGTTCAACGCCAGCAGCTTCCTGATCGACCGCACGGTGTTCGACTGGTCGCCCGCGGCCGCGATCGCCACCTCGCTGGCCTTCCTGGTGGCCTTCTGGTTCGTCTACGACCTCCTCTGCCGCACGCTGGGCCAGGGGCCCCGGGGCGACCTGATCGTCGGCGCCGCGGTGGCGGTGTTCGTGGTGCTGGCCTCCTGGGCGGCCTGCCAGCTGTTCGCCGGGCGCGCCGCCTTCCTGCTGGTGGGCGCGATGCTGGCCACGGCCATGAGCGCCAACGTGTTCTTCGTCATCATCCCGGGGCAGAAGAAGGTGATCGCCGCGCTGCAGGCCGGCCAGGCGCCCGACCCGGTGCACGGCCGGCGCGGCAAGCAGCGCAGCGTGCACAACACCTACTTCACGCTGCCGGTCATCGTCGCCATGCTGTCCAACCACTACGGCTGGCTGACGCAGGGCGAGCACAACTGGGTCGTGCTGGTGCTGCTGATGGCCGCCGGGGCGCTGATCCGCCACAGCTTCGCGGCCCGCCACGCCGCCCACGTGCAGGGCCGGCGCGCGCCCTGGGAGCATGCCGTGGTGGGCACCGCGCTGCTGCTGGGCCTGGCCGTGTGGCTGGCGCCGGCGCCGCGCCCCGCCGCCCCGGCCGGCGCCGCGGCCGCGCCCGCCACCTGGCCGGCGGTGCAGGCCGTCATCGCGCAGCGCTGCGTGCTCTGCCACGGTGCGCAGGTGCAGAACAAGAACGTCGCCCTGCACACGCCGGCGCTGGTGCAGCAGCATGCGCTGGCGGTGTATCAGCAGACGTCGGTGCTCAAGCTGATGCCGATGAACAACGCCACCCAGATCACCGAGGCCGAGCGCGACCTCATCCGGCGCTGGTACGAGGCCGGGGCGGCGACGGAATGAGCGGGGCATGACCACGCTGCTGGTCCGGCACGCCACGCTGCTGGCGGCGATGGACGACGCGCGGCGCGAGATCCCCGACGGCGGCGTCTTCATCCGCGACCATGTCATCGAGGCCGTGGGCCCCACGGCCGAGCTGCCGGCCACGGCCGACGTGGTCATCGACGCCCGCGACCAGGTCGTGCTGCCCGGCCTGGTCAACACCCACCACCACTTCTACCAGACGCTCACCCGCGTGCTGCCGGCGGCGCAGGATGCGGAGCTGTTCGACTGGCTGCGTGCGCTCTACCCCGTGTGGGCGCGGCTGACGCCGGAGATGGCCTTCGTGAGCACGCAGACGGCGGCGGCCGAGCTGCTGCTGTCGGGCTGCACCACCAGCAGCGACCACCTCTACCTGTTCCCCAACGGCACCACGCTGGACGACACGCTGGAGGCCGCGATGCAGGTCGGCATCCGCTTCCACGCCGCGCGTGGCGCCATGAGCGTGGGCGAAAGCCGCGGCGGCCTGCCGCCGGACCGCGTGGTGGAGGACGAGGACGCCATCCTGGCCGACACCGAGCGCCTCATCCACCGCTGGCACGACCCGGCGCGCTTCGCGATGCGGCGCATCGTGGTCGCGCCCTGCAGCCCGTTCTCCGTCAGCCGCCAGCTGATGGAGGATGCGGCGGTGCTGGCGCGCCGGCATCGCGTGCACCTGCACACCCACCTCGCCGAGAACCAGAAGGACATCGACTACACGCGCGCGCACTTCGGCTGCACGCCGGCCGAGTACGCCGAGCAGCTGGGCTGGGTGGGCCCGGACGTCTGGCACGCCCACTGCGTGCAGCTGGACGCCGCCGGCATCGACCTCTTCGCGCGCACCGGCACCGGCGTGGCGCACTGCCCGGGCAGCAACATGCGCCTGGCCTCGGGCATCGCGCCCATCCGTGCCATGCGCGACGCCGGCGTGCCCGTGGGCCTGGCGGTGGACGGCTCGGCCAGCAACGACAGCGGCCACCTGCTGGCCGAGGCGCGGCTGGCGCTGCTGCTGCAGCGCGTGGGCCACGGGCCTGCCGCACTCACGGCGCGCGAGGTGCTGGAGATCGCCACCCGCGGCGGCGCGCAGGTGCTGGGCCGCGACGACATCGGCGTGCTGGCGCCGGGCATGGCGGCCGACCTCATCACCGTGCCGCTGGACGACGTGGGCCTGGCCGGCGCCGGCCACGACCCGCTGGCCGCGCTGTTCTTCTGCAGCGTGCCGCGCGTGAAGCACAGCGTGGTGCACGGCCGCCACGTGGTGCGCGACGGCCGGCTGACCACGCTGGACCTGCCGGCGCTGCTGGCGCGGCACCGGGCGCTGGCGCGGGCGATCGCCGGCGGCTGAGCGCGCCGGGCCACGCGCATCGGGCAGGCCCCGTCCCGCCAACCGATGTATAAACACGTATATAACGCCTGCCCACGGTCGCCCCATGTCCCCGCTGCCCCGCCGCGCGGCCGCCGCCCTGTTCCGCGCCCTGTGCGGCATCCTGTGCGGTGCCCTGACGGCCCTGCCCGCCGCCGCGGCCGAGCTCACCGTCTCGGCCGCCGCCAGCCTGGGCAACGCCTTCCGTGCGCTCGGCCCGGTCTTCGAGGCGGCCCACCCGGGCGCCAGGCTGCGGTTCAACTTCGGGGCTTCCGGCGCGCTGCTGCAGCAGATCGCCAAGGGGGCGCCGGTGGACGTGTTCGCCAGCGCCGACCTGCAGCGCATGGACGAGGCGCAGCGGCAGCGCCTGATCCAGGCCGACGCGCGGCGGCACTTCGCCGCCAACACGCTGGTGGTCATCGTGCCGGCGGCGGCGTCCAGGGTACCGTCGGCGCTGGCCGACCTGGCGCAGCCGGCCTACGCCCGCGTCGCCATCGGCCTGCCGGCCAGCGTGCCGGTGGGCAGCTACAGCCAGGCCGCGCTCGAGGCCGCCGGGCTGTGGGCCGCCATCCGGCCCCGCATGATCGGTGCCCACAGCGTGCGCCAGGCGCTGGACTACGTGGCCCGCGGCGAGGTCGATGCCGGCTTCGTCTACGCCACCGACGCGGCGCTGATGCCGGCCCGGGTGCGCGTGGCCTTCACCGTGCCCACGCCGCAGCCCATCCTGTACGCGGCGGCACCGGTGGCCGCGTCGGCGCAGCCGGCGCTGGCGCGGCAGTTCGTCGCGTTCCTCGGCAGCGCGCCCGCGCAGGCGGTGCTGGCGACGCACGGCTTCGGCCGGCCCTGACCGGCGCAGGGGCACGCCGGCATGGAAGGCGCCTGGACTCCGCTGTGGCTGTCGCTGCAGGTGGCCGGCTGGGCCACGGCCATCAACCTCGTGCTGGGGGTGGCCGTGGGCTGGGCGCTGGCGCACGGGCGCTTCCCCGGCCGCGACCTGCTGGACGCCGCGCTCACGCTGCCCATGGTGATGCCGCCCACGGTGCTGGGCTACTACCTGCTGGTGCTCATCGGCAGCCAGGGCCTCCTCGGCGCGTGGCTGCTGGAGTCCTTCGGCATCCGGCTGGTGTTCACGCTCCAGGGCGCCGTCATTGCCGCCACCGTGGTGGCCTTCCCGCTGGTGTTCAAGGCCGCGCGCGCGGCCTTCGAGGCGGTGGAGCCGCAGCTGGAGGACGCCGCGCGCACGCTGGGCGTGGGCGAGGCGGCGCTGTTCTTCCGCGTCTCGCTGCCGATGGCCTGGCGCGGCATCCTGGCCGGCCTGCTGCTGGCCTTCGCGCGCGCGCTGGGCGAGTTCGGCGCCACGCTGATGGTGGCCGGCAGCATCGCCGGCCAGACGCAGACGCTGTCCATCGCCGTGTACGAGGCGGTGCAGGCCGGGCAGGACGACACCGCCACCTTCCTGGTGCTGGTGACCTCGGTGACCTGCATCGCGGTGCTGCTGGCCGCCACCCGGCTGGCACCGGGCCGCGTGGCCGCGCGCGGCTGACCGGCCGGACGCCCGCATGACGACCTGGGACGTTCACCTGCAGTGCCGGCTGCACCACGGCGACAGCCGCTTCGCGCTGGACGTGGCCTTTGCCAGCAGCGCGCAGCGGCTGGTGCTGTTCGGCCCCTCGGGCGCCGGCAAGACGCAGACGCTGCGCATGGTCGCCGGCATCTCGCGCCCCGACGCCGGCCACGTGCGGGTGGCCGGGCGCACGCTGTACGACGCCGCCGCCGGCGTGGCGCTGTCGCCGCAGGCGCGCCGGCTGGCCTGCGTGTTCCAGGACTACGCGCTGTTCCCGCACCTGACCGTGCGGCAGAACATCGGCTTCGCCCGCCGCCGCGGCTGGCGCAACCCGCCGCCGCAGGCGCGCGACGAGGCGGTGGAGCGCTGGATCGAGCGCCTGCACCTGCAGGCCGTGGCCGACCACCACCCGCACCAGATCTCCGGCGGCCAGCGCCAGCGCACGGCGCTGGCCCGGACGCTGGTGAGCGAGCCCACCGCGCTGCTGCTGGACGAGCCCTTCGCGGCGCTGGACACGGCGCTGCGCCGCCGCCTGCGCAGCGAGCTGCTGGCGCTGCAGGCCCAGCTGCAGCTGCCGCTGCTGCTGATCACGCACGACGACGAGGACGTGGCCGCGCTGGCGCAGCAGGTGGTGGTGCTGGAAGCCGGCCGGGTGGTGTCGCCCGCGGCGGGCCCGGCCCGGACGCGCACCGCAGCGACGGGCGGCTGACGGCGCCATGCGCCGCGCCGCCCGGCGCGGCGGCGTGGGCGATACTGGCCGCGTCACCACCACCGGGCAGTGCGCCGCATGTCGCCACCGACCGCCACGCCGGCGCGGCCGACCTTCACCCTCCGCCGGCGGCTGCAGCTGGCCGCGGCCGCGGCCGTGGTGCTCTGGCGCCGGCAGCGCAGCACCGAGCCCGGGTACGACGGGTTCCTCGCCGGCGAGGTGGCGCGCTACGCCACGCTGCGGCGGCGCGAGGGCGGCCTGCCCGAGGTGGACGACGCCACCTGGTGCACCCTGCACGTGGAGCGCTGGATGCGCCTCGTGGGCCAGCGCCTGAGCATCGTCGGGCGCCAGGCGCTGCACGCCCGCCTGCGCAGCCCGCTGCCGGCCTTCGAGGCCGACCCGGTGCGCGCCCTCGAGCTCAGCCGGCACCCGGCCTGCGCCGCCGTCTGCGCCGAGGCGCGCGCCGCCTGCCGGCCGCTGCGCGAGGTGGCGCAGGAGTTCTCCGGCGCCCTGTTCGGCGATGACCTGCCGGCCTTCCCGGCCGCGTCGCGGGCGCTCGGGCTGCTGCCCGCCGCCGCGCTGGCCGGCGTGTGGGCGGCGGTGGCGCTGCAGGCCCCGGCGCTGGCCGTGGTGCCGGTGGCCGCCGCCGGGCTTGGCGCCGCGGCGGTGCTGCGCCTGTCGGCGCCGCTGCGGCAGTGGCGGCGCACCCGGCGCGCCGTGCTGGCGCTGCTGGCCGCCGGCCGGGCGCTGGGCGACGTGGCGCGGCGCCATGGCCTGCCGCTCGCGGTGGCCGACGCGTCGCTGCAGGCGGACATGGCGCGCGCCCAGGCGCGGCTGCGGCTGTCGCTGGTCGAGCGCATCCCGGCGCTGGCCGACTACGCCAACCTGTTCCTGCTCCACGAGGCCGCCACCGCGTGGCGGGGCACGCAGCGCTTCCGTCGCCACCTCGGCACGCTGCAGGCGGCCTTCGAGGCGGTGGCCCAGGCCGAGCTGCTGTGCGCGCTGGCCGCGCACCTGGCGCAGCACGAGGGCGTGCTGACGCCCGTGGAGCGCACCGGCCCGGGCCGCTGGTTCATGACCGACGCCGTCGACCCGCTGGTGACGGCGCCCGACCCGGTGTGCATCGACGTGGCGCCCGACTGGCGCGGACTCTTCATCGCCGGCCCCCACGGCGTGGGCAACCCCACCCTGCTGCGCACCGCCGGCCTCAACGTGCTGCTGGCCAAGGCCTTCGGCTTCTGCCACGCCCGCGCGGCGGGCCTGCCGTCGTTCGAGCTGCACAACGCGGCCGCCGGCCCGGACATGCCCGGCGTGCCGCCGCAGGTCCAGGCGTGAGCGATCGGTTGAACCGCGCGCGCAGCGCACTATGCTTGCCAGCCGCCGCCCCCGTGCCGTCGCCGCCGCCCGCCCCATGACCGCCCGCCCCCGCCGCAGCGCCGGCCGCCCGCCGTATGCCGTCGACGGCGCGCTGTGGCTGTCGGCCGGCGGGCAGCCGCTGGGCGGGCATGGCCGCATCGCGCTGCTGCGGGCGGTGGCCGAGCAGGGCTCCATCACGCAGGCGGCCAAGGCCCTGGGCATGAGCTACAAGGCGGCCTGGGACGCCATCGACGCCATGAACCAGCGCGCCGGCCACCCGCTGGTGGCGCGCAGCACCGGCGGCCGCGGCGGCGGCTCCACCCAGCTCACCGACCACGGCCGGCGCCTGGTGGAGCGCTACGGGCAGGTGGCCGCGGCGCACCAGCGCTTCCTGGCCCTGCTGGACCAGGGCGCCATGGACCTGGCGCGCGAGTTCTCCTGGCTGGACGTGCTGAACATGAAGACCAGTGCGCGCAACCAGTGGGCCGGCACGGTGCGCGCCATCCGCGCCGGCGCCGTCCACGACGAGGTGGAGCTGGCGCTGGACGGCGGCGGCGTGCTGGTGGCCACCGTCACCCGCGACAGCACCGATGCGCTGGGCCTGCGCCTGCAGCAGCCGGTGATGGCGCTGGTGAAGGCCTCGGCGGTGCTGCTGGCCACCGGGCTGGACGGGGCGCGGGTGTCGGCGGGCAACCGCTTCGACGGCGCGGTGGCCGCGCTGCGCCCCGGCGCGGTGAACACCGAGGTCGTGCTGCGCACGGCCTCGGGCCTGGAGGTGGTGGCCATCGTCACCCAGGCCTCGGCCGAGGCGCTGGGCCTGGCGCCGGGCGCGGCGGCCACGGCGCTGGTGAAGGCGTCGGACGTGATCCTCGCCACGGCGGCCTGAACCCGCCGCCGCCCGCCGCCGCCCGCCGCCCCCGGCGCGCCGGCTCAGGCGCCGCGCGCGCGCCGCGCCTTCACCGCCGCAGCCAGCGTCTCCAGCACGCCCTCCGAATCGTCCCAGCCGATGCAGGCGTCGGTGATGCTCTGGCCCGGCGCCAGCTTGGCGGGGTCGTCCTTGCCCGGGCTGAACTTCTGCGCGCCGGCCTGGAGGTGGCTCTCCACCATCACGCCGAAGATGCAGCGGCTGCCGTCGGCCAGCTGGCGGCCGATGTCGGCGGCCACCTCCACCTGCTTCTGGTGCTGCTTGCTGCTGTTGGCGTGGCTGCAGTCGATCATCAGCCGGCAGGGCAGCTTCGCCGCCTTGATCTCGGCGCAGGCCTGGGCCACGCTCCGGGCGTCGTAGTTGGGTGCCTTGCCGCCGCGCAGGATGACGTGGCAGTCGGGGTTGCCCAGCGTGGAGACGATGGCCACCTGGCCGTTCTTGTGGACGGACAGGAAATGGTGCGGGTTGCTCGCGGCCTGGATGGCGTCGCAGGCGATCTTGAGGTTGCCGTCGGTGCCGTTCTTGAAGCCGATGGGCGCGGACAGCCCGCTGGCCAGCTCGCGGTGCACCTGGCTCTCGGTGGTGCGCGCGCCGATGGCGCCCCAGCTGATCAGGTCGCCGATGTACTGCGGGCTGATGGTGTCGAGGAACTCGCTGCCCGCCGGCACGCCCAGGCGGTTGATGTCCACCAGCAGCTGGCGCGCGATGCGCAGGCCCTCGTGGATGCGGAAGCTGCCGTCCAGGTAGGGGTCGTTGATCAGGCCCTTCCACCCCACCGTGGTGCGCGGCTTCTCGAAGTACACGCGCATCACCACCTCCAGCTCGCCGGCGTGCTGCTCGCGCAGCCGCTTCAGGCGGCGGGCGTACTCCAGCGCCGCGGCCGGGTCATGGATGGAGCAGGGGCCGATGACCACCAGCAGCCGGTCGTCCAGCCCGTGCAGGATGCGGCGCACCGCCTGCCGCGTGTCGGCGATCAGCGTCTCCACCGGCGTGCCGGCGATCGGGAAGAAGCGGATCAGGTGCTCCGGCGGCGGCAGGGGCACCACGTCCTGGATGCGCAGGTCGTCGGTTTCGCTGGTCTTCTCGCTGAGGGTGTAGCGGTCGGTCATGGGGGCCTCGTTCAGGCAACAAAAAACCGCCGGGGCTGCCGGCGGTTTCTGGGGGTTCGGTGCGTCTTCTTCTGCTTACGCGCTTGCCTCTCCAGCCGCCGAGCGGTGCGAGAACCAAAAGTACGCAAAGAAGAACGTGCCGAAGCGCATGGGGCGCGAATGTAGCACGGCCGATGTGTCAGTACGCTGACGCGTCGAAGCCGGCCGCGCGCATGGCGCCGATCACCGCGTTCACGTGCTCGCGGTTGCGCGTCTGCAGCACCAGCTCCACCTCCACGTTCTGCGCGCTGAGCATGGAGAAGGCGCGCTGGTGGTGCACCTCCTCGATGTTGGCGCCGGCCTGCGCCACCACGGCGGTGATCTGCGCCAGCACGCCGGGGGTGTCGCGCGCGGCCACGCGCACGCGCGCCAGCCGCCCGGCGCGCACCAGGCCGCGGCCGATGATGGCCTGCAGCAGCAGCGGGTCGATGTTGCCGCCGCACAGCACCAGGCCCACCTGGCGGCCGGCAAAGCGCTTCGGGTCCTTCACCAGCGCCGCCAGGCCGGCGGCGCCGGCGCCCTCGACCAGCGTCTTCTCGATCTCCAGCAGCATCACGATGGCCTGCTCGATGTCGCCTTCGTCCACCAGCACCAGGTCGTCGACCAGGTTGCCGATGATCTCGCGCGTGAGCTGCCCGGGCCGGCCCACGGCAATGCCCTCGGCGATGGTGCTCGTGCCCTGCGGGTGCGCCGTGCCCTTGATGGCGTTGACCATGGCCGGGAAGCGCGCCGTCTGCACGCCGATGATCTCCAGCCCCGGCTTGAGCGCGCGCGCGGCGGTGGCGATGCCGCTGATCAGGCCGCCACCGCCCACCGCGATCACCAGCGTGTCCAGGCCGGGCTGCTCGCGCAGCATCTCCAGCCCGATGGTGCCCTGGCCGGCGATGACGGCGGCGTCGTCGAAGGGGTGCACGAAGTGCAGGCCCTGTTCGTCGGCCAGCTGCAGGGCCTTCTCGCGCGCCGCGTCGAAGGTGTCGCCGTGCAGCACCACCTCGGCCCCGAAGCCGCGCGTGCGCTCCACCTTCACCGTGGGCGTGAGCACCGGCATGACGATGACCGCGCGCAGGCCCAGCCGCTGGGCATGGTGGGCCACGCCCTGGGCATGGTTGCCGGCCGACGCGGCGATCACGCCCCTCGGCGGCTGGCCGGACGCCACCAGCTGCGCCAGCTTGTTGAGCGCGCCGCGCTCCTTGAAGCTGGCGGTGAACTGCAGATTCTCGAACTTCAGGAAGACGCGGCAGCCGAGGATCTGGCCCAGCGTGCGGCTCTCCACGCAGGGCGTGTCAAGCACCTGGCCCTGCAGCCGCGCGGCCGCGGCCTGGATGTCGGCCAGCGTGACGGCAGGCGCCGCGGCGGGTGCGGCCGGCATGGTCAGGCGGTGCCGCCCACCGTCAGCTTCTCGATGCGGAGCGTGGGCTGGCCCACGCCCACCGGCACGCTCTGGCCTTCCTTGCCGCACACGCCGATGCCGGTGTCGAGCTGCAGGTCGCGGCCGATCATGCTCACCCGTGTCATGGCCTCCGGGCCGTTGCCGATCAGCGTGGCGCCCTTGACCGGGTACTTCAGCTGGCCGTCCTCCACCCACCAGGCCTGGCTGGCGCTGAACACGAAGCGGCCGCTGGTGATGTCGACCTGGCCGCCGCCGAAGTTGGTGGCGTAGATGCCGCGCTTGAGGCTGGCGATGATCTCCGCCGGGTCCTTGTCGCCGCCGAGCATGTAGGTGTTGGTCATGCGCGGCATCGGCAGGTGGGCGTAGCTCTCGCGCCGGCCGTTGCCGGTGGGCTTGACGCCCATCAGGCGCGCGTTGAGGCTGTCCTGGATGTAGCCGCGCAGGATGCCGTCCTCGATCAGCACGTTGCGTTGCGTGGCGTGGCCCTCGTCGTCCACGTTCAGGCTGCCGCGGCGGTCGGCGAGGGTGCCGTCGTCCAGCACGGTCACGCCCCTGGCCGCCACGCGCTGGCCGATGCGGCCGCTGAAGGTGCTGCTGCCCTTGCGGTTGAAGTCGCCTTCCAGCCCGTGGCCCACGGCCTCGTGCAGCAGCACGCCGGGCCAGCCGGGGCCGAGCACCACGGTCATCTCGCCGGCCGGCGCCGGGCGGCTGTCCAGGTTGGTCAGCGCCGCGGCCACCGCCTCGTCCACGTAGGACTGCAGCACCGCGTCAGAGAAGTAGCCCAGGCCGAAGCGCCCGCCGCCACCGGCGGAACCCACCTCGCGGCGGCCGCCCTGCTCGGCGATCACGGTCACGTTCACGCGCACCAGCGGCCGCACGTCGGCCGCGCGCGTGCCGTCGGCGCGGGCGATCAGCACCACGTCGTGCTCGGCGGCCACGCTGGCCATCACCTGCGCCACGCGCGGGTCCTTGGCGCGCGCCATCTTCTCCACCCGCTCCAGCAGCGCCACCTTGCCGGCGCTGTCCAGGCTGCCGATGGGGTCGGTGGGCGCATAGAGCACGCGGCTGGGGGCGGCGCGGGTGCGCGCCGGCACCTTCACGCGCCGCTGCTGGCCGGCCGCGGCGATGGTGCGCACCGTGCGCGCGGCATCCATCAGCGCCGCCTCGGAGAGGTCGTCGGAGTAGGCGAAGGCGGTCTTCTCGCCCGCCACCGCGCGCACGCCCACGCCCTGGTCGATGCTGAAGCTGCCGCTCTTGACGATGCCCTCCTCCAGGCTCCAGCCCTCGTGGCGGGTGGTCTGGAAGTAGAGGTCGGCGTCGTCGACGCGGTGCTCGCGGATGGTGGCCAGCGCCTGTGCCAGCGTAGCTTCCGACAGCCCGAAGGGCTCGAGCATCAGCGACTGGGCGATCGCCAGCCGTTCGATCGTGGGTTCGCGCTTCATCGGACCATTCTAGGAGTCGCCCTGCCGCCGCTGCAGCGCCAGGGCATACAGCGCGTTGCGCGGTGCGCCGCTGATCTCGGCGGCCAGCGCCACCGCCTGCTTCAGGGGCAGCTCGCGCAGCAGCACGTCCAGCGCGCGCAGCACGGCGGGGTCGATGTCCGTGGCCTCGGCCTCGGGCGGCGCGTGCAGCACGAGCACGAACTCGCCGCGCAGGCGGTTGGGGTCGGCCGCCAGCCAGGCCGGCAGCGTGGCCGCCGCGGCGGTGTGCACGGTCTCGAACTGCTTGGTCAGCTCGCGGCAGAGCGTCACCGTGCGCGCCGGGGCCGCCGCGGCCAGCGCCGCGGCCAGCGTCTCGATGCGGTGCGGCGCCTCGAACAGCAGCTGCGCCCCCGGCGCGGCCAGCACCGCGGCCAGCGCCTGTTCGCGCTCGCGGCCCTTGGGCGGCAGGAAGCCATGGAAGGTGAAGGCCGCGGCCGCGGCATCGCCGGCGACGCTGAGCGCGGCGGTGGCGGCACTCGCCCCGGGGATGGGCAGCACGCGATGGCCGGCCGCGGACACCGCCGCCACCAGGCGCGCGCCGGGGTCGCTGACCGCCGGGGTGCCGGCGTCGCTGACCAGGGCCACGCGCTCGCCGGCGGCCAGGCGGTGCAGCACCTGGCCGGCCGCGGCCGCCTCGTTGTGCTGGTGCAGCGGCAGCAGCGGCTTGCGCAGGCCCAGGTGCTGCAGCAGCGCACCGCCCACGCGGGTGTCTTCGCAGGCCACGCTGTCGGCCTGCGCCAGCACATGGATCGCGCGCAGCGTCAAGTCGGCCAGGTTGCCGATCGGCGTGGCCACCACGTAGAGTGCCCCGGCGGGACAGTGCTGCGCCCCGGCCGCCTGTTCGGCGGCCTGCAGCAGCAGGGAGGACGGCGTGTTCAAGCGGGGAGGCACCCAGGACACCGGCCACGCGGCCGAAGACCGCGCGCTGGCGCATCTGCAGCGCCAGGGCCTGACGCTGGTGGAGCGCAATTATCGGGTGGCGCGCGGCCCGCGCGCCCGCGGCGGCGAGGTCGACCTGATCCTGCGCACGCCCGATGGCACGCTGGTCTTCTGCGAGGTGCGCGCCCGCCGCGGCGTGGCCCATGGCGGCGCCGCGGCCAGCGTCGGCGCGGCCAAGCAGCGGGCCCTGGTGTACGCGGCCCAGCACTACCTGCGCCGCTTCGCGCGGCCGCCGCCCTGCCGGTTCGACGTGGTGGCGATCGACGGCGACGGTCTGGCCTGGCTGCCCGGCGCCTTCGACGCCGGCTGACCGGCGTGCGGAACCGGGTGCGTCCAACCCGTGTCCTACACTCCATGCCGATGCTTGAACCGCGCCTGCAGCAGTCCTTCTTCGACTGCGCCGACCTGATGTACCAGGCGGCAGAGCCGCTGGCGCGCCCCCTGGCCAACGCGCTGCAGGCCTGCGTGGCCTGCCTGACGTCCGGCGGCAAGCTGATCACGGCCGGCGGCCCGCTGGCGGCGCATGCGGCGTCGCTGCTGGTGCAGGGCTTCGAGCGCGAGCGCCCGCCGCTGCCGGCGCTGTGCATCGCCCCCGAGCCCACCCCGCTGCGCGCGCTGGGCCAGCCCGGCGACCTGCTGCTGCTGCTGGACGACGGCCTGCCCGCGGCGACGGCGCAGGCGCTGGTGGAGGCGGCGCACGACCAGGAGATGGCGGTCATCGGCCTGGCCGGTGCCGCGCCCGCCTGGCGCGGTGCGCTGGCCGAGACCGACGTGTTGCTCGCCGTGCCGCACGAGCGCGCGGCCCGCGTGCGCGAGCTGCAGCTGCTGATGCTGCACGCGCTGGCCGAGGGCATCGACCTGCAACTGCTTGGAGAACAGGACCTGTGATGAATTGCAAGCGCTTCGCCGCGCGGCCGCTGGCCGCCGCCCTGCTGTCCGCCGCCGCCCTGGGCACGCTGGCGGGCTGCGCGCCGCTGGTGGTGGGTGGCGCCATGGTTGGCGGCGTGCTGATGGCCACCGACCGCCGCACCACCGGCGCGCAGGTGGAGGACCAGGGCATCGAGCTGAAGGCCGCCACCCGCGTGCGCGAGCTGGCCACGCTGGGCCACATCAACGCCACCAGCTACAACCGCATGCTGCTGGTGACCGGCGAGGTGCCCGACGAGACCCAGCGTGCGCGCGTGGAGGAGGCGCTGGGCCGCATCGAAAACGTGAAGTCGGTGGTCAACGAGCTGGCGGTGGCGGGCAACAGCTCCACCGGCTCGCGCGCCAACGACGTGCAGCTGGGCGTGAAGGTGAAGGCCAGCCTGGTCGACGCCAAGGACCTGCAGGCCAACGCGGTGAAGGTGGTGGTCGAGCGCGGCAACGTCTACCTGATGGGCCGTGTCACCGAACGCGAGGCCGCGCGCGCTGCCGACCTGGCCAGCCGCGTGCCCGGCGTGGTGAAGGTGGTGCGCGTGTTCGAGCTCATCAGCGAGGAGGAGCTCGCGCGCATGATGCCGGCGACGCGCTGAGCGCCGCCGGCCACCGGCCCAGGCCCCCGGCTCAGCCCCCCGGCTTGCGCAGGCGGCGGATCAGGCTGGAGGTGTCCCAGCGCTGGCCGCCCATGGCCTGCACCTCGGCGTAGAACTGGTCCACCAGCGCCGTGACCGGCAGCTGCGCGCCGTTGCGCCGCGCCTCGTCGATGACCAGGCCCAGGTCCTTGCGCATCCAGTCGACGGCGAAGCCGAAGTCGAACTGGTCGGCCACCATGGTTTTGCCGCGGTTGTCCATCTGCCAGCTCTGCGCCGCACCCTTGCCGATGACGTCGAGCACCAGCGGCATGTCCAGCCCGGCGCGCTGCCCGAAGGCGATGGCCTCCGACAGGCCCTGCACCAGGCCGGCGATGCAGACCTGGTTGACCATCTTGGCCAGCTGGCCGGCGCCGGCCTCGCCGATGCGGGTGACGGCCTTGGCAAAGGCCAGCGCCACCGGCTTCATCGCGTCGAAGGGCTCAGCGTCGCCGCCGCACATCACGGTCAGCGCGCCGTTGACGGCGCCGGCCTGACCACCCGAGACCGGCGCGTCGACGAAGTGCAGGCCGCGCGCGCGGGCGGCGGCGTGCAGCTCGCGCGCGATGGCGGCCGAGGCGGTGGTGTGGTCGACGAAGATCGCGCCCGGCGCCATGCTGCCGAAGGCGCCCTGCTCGCCCAGCGTCACGGCGCGCAGGTCGTCGTCGTTGCCGACGCAGGCGAACACCATCTCGGCGCCGCGCGCGGCGTCCGCGGGGGTGGGCGCGCTGGCGCCGCCGTAGGCCTGCACCCAGGCGGCGGCCTTGGCCGCCGTGCGGTTGTAGACCGTCACGTGATGCCCGGCGCGCGCCAGGTGGCCGGCCATCGGGTGGCCCATCACGCCCAGGCCGAGGAAGGCCACGCGGCGCGCGGGAACGGGGTCGTAGCTGCGGGGGGTAGGGGCGTTCATACCCCCGATGTTAGGCCGGCCGCGTGTCGCCTGCGCGCCGCTTGGGCGCATCGCCCAGGGACTCCGGCGTCAGGCCCACGATGCTCATGTGCTCGGTGCCGGCGGCCAGGTCGGTCTTGCGCGCGCGCTGGCTGTTGAGCTTGATCTGCAGCCGCAGGTCGTTGACGGAGTCGGCGTTGCGCAGCGCGTCCTCGTAGCTGATGCTGCCGGCCTCGTAGAGGTCGAACAGGCTCTGGTCGAAGGTCTGCATGCCCAGCTCGCGGCTGCGCTTCATCAGCTCCTTGATCTCGGCCACCTCGCCCTTGAAGATGAGGTCGGCCACCAGCGGGGTGTTGAGCATGATCTCCACCGCCGCGATGCGCCCGCGCCCCTCCTCGCGCGGCATCAGCCGCTGCGACACCAGCGCCTTCAGGTTCAGGCTCAGGTCCATCAGCAGCTGCTGGCGGCGCTCCTCGGGGAAGAAGTTGATGATCCGGTCCAGCGCCTGGTTGGCGCTGTTGGCGTGCAGCGTGGCCAGGCACAGGTGGCCGGTCTCGGCGAAGGCCACCGCGTGCTCCATGGCCTCGCGGTCGCGGATCTCGCCCATCAGGATCACGTCGGGCGCCTGGCGCAGCGTGTTCTTCAGCGCCTGCTCCCAGCCGTCGGTGTCGATGCCGACCTCGCGCTGCGTGACGATGCAGTTCTTGTGCGGATGCACGAACTCCACCGGGTCCTCGATCGTGATGATGTGGCCGTAGCTGTGCTCGTTGCGCCAGTCGACCATCGCCGCCAGCGAGGTGCTCTTGCCCGAGCCGGTGGCGCCGACGAAGATGACCAGCCCGCGCTTGGTCATGGCCACGTCCTTGAGCACCCGCGGCAGGTTCAGGCCCTCGATGGTGGGCAGCGTCTGCGGGATGGTGCGGAACACCAGGCCCACGTGGCCCTGCTGCATGAAGGCGTTGACGCGGAAGCGCCCCACGCCCTGCGGCGAGATCGCGAAGTTGCACTCCTTGGTGCGCTCGAACTCCGCGGCCTGCTTGTCGTTCATGACCGCGCGCGCGAGCTGCAGCGTGTGCTGGCCGGTCAGCGGCTGCGGGCTGACCTTGGTGACCTTGCCGTCCACCTTGATCGCCGGCGGGAATTCGGCGGTGAGGAACAGGTCGGACCCGTTGCGCGCCACCATCAGGCGCAGCAGGTCGCTGACGAATTTCGAAGCCTGATCGCGTTCCATGCATGTCCTCTGGCGCTGACGGCGCCGGTATTCTCAAGCCGCCGGCGCGGAGCCGGCTTTGCCGGGCCGCTGCCGGACGCCCCCTCGGGGGGCAGCGACCGGGAGGGAGCGTGGGGGCTTCATGTCACCCCGGGAAGTTCTCGGGGATCTTGGCCTTGGACCGCGCCTCGGCCGGCGCGATCACGTTGCGCCGCACCAGGTCGGCGAGGTTCTGGTCCAGGGTCTGCATGCCCAGGTTCTGCCCGGTCTGGATGGCCGAGTACATCTGCGCGATCTTGTTCTCGCGGATCAGGTTCTTGATCGCGGAGGTGCCGACCATGATCTCGTGCGCCGCCACCCGGCCCGAGCCGTCCTTGGTCTTGCACAGGGTCTGGGAGATCACCGCCACCAGCGACTCCGACAGCATGGCGCGCACCATCTCCTTCTCGGCCGCGGGGAACACGTCCACCACGCGGTCGATGGTCTTGGCCGCGCTGCTGGTGTGCAGCGTGCCGAACACCAGGTGGCCGGTCTCGGCAGCGGTGAGCGCCAGGCGGATGGTCTCCAGGTCGCGCAGCTCGCCCACCAGGATGGCGTCGGGGTCCTCGCGCAGCGCCGAGCGCAGCGCGTTGTTGAACGACAGCGTGTGCGGCCCCACCTCGCGCTGGTTGATCAGGCACTTCTTGCTCTCGTGCACGAACTCGATGGGGTCCTCCACCGTCAGCACGTGGCCGTACTCGGTCTCGTTGAGGTGGTTGACCATGGCCGCCAGCGTGGTGCTCTTGCCCGAGCCGGTGGGCCCGGTCACCAGCACCAGGCCGCGCGGCTTGAGCGCCAGCTCGGCGAAGACCTTGGGGCAGTTGAGCTGCTCCAGCGTCAGGATCTTGCTGGGAATGGTGCGGAACACGGCGCCGGCGCCGCGGTTCTGGTTGAATGCGTTGACGCGGAAGCGCGCCAGCCCCTGGATCTCGAAGCTGAAGTCGCACTCCAGCGTGTCTTCATAGTGCTTGCGCTGGGCATCGTTCATGATGTCGTACACCATGTCGTGCACCATCTTGTGGTCCAGCGGCTCCACGTTGATCCGCCGCACGTCGCCGTGCACGCGGATCATGGGCGGCAGGCCGGCCGACAGATGAAGGTCCGACGCCTTGTTCTTGACCGAAAAGGCCAGCAGCTGGGTGATGTCCATGCAGGGTCGGGCGCGCGCGGCACCGCTTAAGCTCGGGGGATTATGAGCAGCATCGGCCGCAAGCTCCAGGAAATCAAGGGTCGAATCGTCGCAGCCTGTGAAGCAGCCGGGCGGGACGCCAACGGTGTCACGCTGCTGGCGGTGAGCAAGACGCAGCCGGCGGCCGCGGTGCGCGAGGCCGCCGCCGCCGGACAGCGGGCCTTCGGCGAGAACTACGTGCAGGAGGCGCTGGACAAGATGGCCGCGCTGCGTGACCTGCCGCTGCAGTGGCACCTGATCGGCCCGCTGCAGAGCAACAAGACGCGCGCCGTGGCCGAGGCCTTCGACTGGGTGCACTCGGTGGACCGGCTGAAGGTGGCGCAGCGCCTGGCCGAGCAGCGCCCGCCGCACCTGCCGCCGCTGCAGCTGTGCCTGCAGGTCAACGTCAGCGGCGAGGCCAGCAAGAGCGGCGTGCCCCCGGCCGAGTTGCCGGCGCTGGCCCGCGCGGTGGCGGCACTGCCGGCCGGGCGCGTGCGCCTGCGCGGGCTGATGGCCATCCCCGCCCCGGCCGACTCGCCGGCGGCCCAGCGGGCGCCGCACCGGGCGTTGCACGACCTGGCGGCGGCGCTGCGCGCCGAGGGCCTGGCCCTGGACACCCTGTCCATGGGCATGAGCGACGACCTCGAGGCCGCGGTGGCCGAGGGCTCCACGATGGTGCGCGTGGGCACGGCCATCTTCGGCCGGCGCCCGGGCTGAGACTGCAGGCCGCCAGCGGCCGGCGGCGGGTCACAGCGGCAATTGCGCGCTGTGCTTGACCTCCTCCATCACCGCGTAGGTGCGCGTCTCGCGCACGCCGGGCAGCGTCCAGATCACGCTGCCGATGAACTCGCGGTAGGCCGCCATGTCCGACACCCGGGTCTTGAGCAGGTAGTCGAAGCCGCCGGCCACCAGGTGCGCCTCCAGGATCTCCGGCCGCGACTGCACCGCCGCCTTGAAGGTGTCCATCACGTCGTGCACCGTGCGGTCGAGCAGCACCTCCACGAACACCAGCAGCCCTGCGCCCAGCTTGGCCGGGTTCAGCCGCGCCTCGTAGCCGAGGATGTAGCCATCCCGGTGCAGGCGCCGCACGCGCTCCAGCACGGCGGTGGGCGACAGGTGCACCGCCTCGGCCAGCTTCAGGTTGCTGATGCGGCCGTCGGCCTGCAGCACGCGCAGGATGCGGCGGTCGATCTTGTCGATGGGGCGGGCCTCGTCGTCCATGGCGGGCGATTCTCCGCTGAAGCCGGCGACAGGCCGGCGCGGCCATGGCGTGGCATGCTGCGCCCATGCTCGTCCAGCTGTCCGACCCGCACATCGTCGCCCCCGGCCGGCGCCTGCTCGACCGGGTGGACACCCCGGCCCTGCTGGCGCAGGCCGTGGCTGCGGTGGCTGCGCTGCGGCCGGCGCCGGCCGCGGTGGTGCTCACCGGCGACCTGGTGGACCGCGGCACGGCCGAGGAGTACGCGCACCTGCGCGCGCTGCTGGCGCCGCTGCCCGGCCCGGTGTGGCTGATGCCGGGCAACCACGACGACACGGCGGTGATGCGCCAGGTCTTCGCCGACCACGACGAACTGCGGCCGCCGGACGGCGAGCCGGCGCTGGCCGGCCACGTGCTGTGGGTGCGCCAGGCCGCCGGCCTGCGCGTGGTGGCGCTGGACACGGTGGTGCCCGGCGCCGGCCATGGCCGGCTGTGTGCGGCGCGCCTGGACTGGCTGGCGCGCACGCTGGAGGCGGCGCCCGGGCAGCCCGCGGTGCTGGCCCTGCACCACCCGCCCTTTGCCACCGGCATCGGCCACATGGACGCCATCGGCCTGCGCGAGGGCGCCGCCGAGCTGGCGGCGCTGCTGCAGCGCCACCCGCAGGTCGAGCGCGTGATCTGCGGCCACCTGCACCGCCCGATCACGCGCCGCTTCGGGGGCACGCTGGCGATGACGGTGCCGTCCACCGCCCACCAGATCGTGATGGACCTGGCGCCCGACGCGCCGGCGGCCTGGCGCATGGAGCCACCGGGCTATGCGGTGCACGCCTGGCTGGGCGATGCGCTGGTCAGCCACATGGTCGCGCTGGGCGACCACGGGCCGGTGGGGCTCTACTGACGACCCGTGCCGCCGCCCGGGCTCAGTTCAGCTTCACGCCCAGCTTCGTGATCACCGGGCCCCAGCGGGCCACGTCGTCGGCGATGAAGCGGCGGAAGTCCTCCGCACTGCCGCCGACGACGGTCAGGCCGTTCTTGGCCATGGCCTCGCGCACGGCGGCGTCCTGCAGCAGGGCGTTGACGTCGGCGTTGATGCGCGCCACCGCCGCGTCGCTCATCGACGCCGGGCCCACCAGCCCGTTCCAGGCCAGCGCCACCACCCTGGGGTAACCCGCCGCGCCCATGGCCGGCAGGTCCTGAAGGCCGGCGGGCTTGCTGTCGGCGCTCACCGCCAGCAGCCGCACCTTGCCGCTCTGCACGTGCGGCAGCAGGGCCGGGGCCACCATCCACGTGGCGTGCACGTCGCCCTGCGCCACCGCCAGCGCCGCCGGCGGGCTGCCGTTGTAGGGCACGTGCGTGGCCTTGATGCCGGCCTCGGACAGGAACAGTTCCATCGTCATGTGGGCCGAGCTGCCCTGCCCCAGCGAGCTGAAGTTCATGCCGCCGTCCTGCGCCTTGGCCCAGGCCACGAACTCCGCCACCGTCCGGGCCGGCACCTTGTCGGCGTTGACCGCCAGCACGTTGGCCTGCGAGCTGGTCATCACGATCGGGCGCAGGTCCTTGGCCGGGTCGTAGGGCGTCCTGGTGTAGAGGAAGGGCGCATAGGCCAGCGGGCCGTTGAAGCCGATGGCCAGTGTGTGGCCGTCGGTGGCCTTGGCGGCAATGTCCACGCCCAGCATGCCGCCGGCGCCGGGCTTGTTGTCCACCACCACCGGCTGGCCCCAGCGCGCGGCGAGCTTGTCGCTCATCAGGCGCACGGTCAGGTCCAGCGAGCTGCCGGCGCCGGTGGGCACGACGATCTTCACCGTCTGCATGGGCCAGGCCTGCGCCTGGGCCGGCAGCGCGGCAGCGCCGAGCAGCGCGGCGGCGGAGGACAGGAGGAGGACACGTCGTTGCATGGCTTGACAAAGGGCAACGTGCGCACGTCGCGCACCGTGGCAATGGTAGGGCCGTCGGTGGTAGGCTGAACTTGCGGCGCCCACGGCAGTCCATCGCGTCCGTCAACCCAGATCCGCAGGAGGACCGCATGCCCACATCGACCCGCCCCATCCCCATCCCCGCCCCCGCCCCCGCCCCCGCGCCCCGGCGCCGGCAGCGCCGCGCGGCCGCGCTGACGCTGCTGACCGCTGCCCTGGCCCTGGCCGGCTGCGAGACCATGAGCGAGCGCGAGAAGGGCACGGCCCAGGGCGCGGCCATCGGCGCCATCGCCGGCGCCGTGATCTCCAGCGCCACCGGCGGCAAGGCCGGCACCGGCGCGGTGGCCGGTGCCGCCGTGGGCGCGGTGGCCGGCAACCTGTGGTCCAAGCGCATGGAGGACAAGCAGCGCGCGATGGAGCGCGCCACCGCCGGCACCGGCATCGAGGTGGCCAAGACGGCCGACAACCAGCTGAAGGTGAACGTGCCCAGCGACCTGTCGTTCGCCACCGGCCGCGCCGACCTGAACCCCGCGCTGCGCCCGGTGCTCGACCAGTTCGCGCAGGGGCTGGACGCCACGGTGCTGGTGCGCATCGTCGGCCACACCGACAGCACCGGCAGCGACGCGATCAACGACCCGCTGTCGCTGGAGCGCGCACGCACGGTGCGCAACTACCTCGAGGACCGGGGTGTGCCCGCCTCGCGCATGATGATCGAGGGCCGCGGCGCCCGCCAGCCGGTGGCCGACAACGGCGCCGAGGCCGGGCGCGCGAAGAACCGCCGCGTGGAGATCTTCCTGCGCGAACCGGCGGCCTGAGCGGGACGGCCGGCCCCGCCTGCGCGGGGACGGCCGCCAGCGAGGGGGCGAGCGCATGCTTGCGCGAGCGCGGCCGGCAGGGCTGAGCGGGACGGCCGGCCCCGCCTGCGCGGGGACGGCCGCCGCACGCGTCAGGGGTACAGCCCGCGCTCCTCGCGCGCCATCAGGATGCGCTCGCAGGCCACCGCGAAGGTGGCCGTGCGCAGGCTGATGCGGTGCTGGTCGGCCTTGTCCCAGATGGTCTTCAGCGCGCCGACCATGATCTTGTCCAGGCGCACGTTGATCTCGTCCTCGGTCCAGAAGAACGAGCTGAAGTCCTGCACCCACTCGAAGTAGGACACGGTCACGCCACCCGCATTGCAGATCACGTCGGGCACCACCAGGATGCCGCGGTCGGCCAGCACGTCGTCGCCCGCGGTGGTGGTGGGGCCGTTGGCGCCCTCCAGCACCATGCGCGCCTTGATGCGCCCGGCGCGCTCGGCGCCCACCTGGCCCTCCAGCGCCGCCAGCACCAGGATGTCGCAGTCCACGTCCCAGAAGTCCTCGCCGCCCAGCACGTCGGCGCCCTGGAAGCCCGCCACCCCGCCGCGCTCGTGCACGTGCGGCATCAGGTCGGCGAGGTCGAAGCCGCGCGGGTTGGCGATGGTGCCGGTGTGGTCCTGGATGGCGACGATCTTCGCGCCGGCCTGGAAGAACAGCTCGGTGGCCGCCGAGCCGACGTTGCCGAAGCCCTGCACCGCCACGCGCGCGCCGTTGAGGTCCAGCCCGATGCGGCGTGCCGCCTCGCGGCCGGTGACGAACACCCCGCGGCCGGTGGCCTTCACGCGGCCGAGGCTGCCGCCCAGGTGGATGGGCTTGCCGGTGACGACGCCGGTGGCGGTGGCGCCGATGTTCACTGAGTAGGTGTCCATCATCCACGCCATGATCTGCGCGTTGGTGTTGACGTCCGGCGCCGGGATGTCCTGCTGCGGGCCGATGATGATGCCGATCTCGCTGGTGTAGCGGCGCGTGAGCTTCTCCAGCTCCTTGCGCGAGAGCTGCTTGGGGTCGACGCGGATGCCGCCCTTGGCACCGCCGTAGGGCAGGTTCACCGCGGCGTTCTTGATGCTCATCCAGCCCGACAGCGCCATCACCTCCTCGAGCGTGACGTCCGGGTGGTAGCGCACGCCGCCCTTGCCCGGGCCGCGCGTGAGCGAGTGCTGCACGCGGTAGCCCTCGAAGTGGGCGATCGAGCCGTCGTCCATCTCGATCGGGATGTCCACGATGAGGCAGCGCTTGGGACGGCGCACGGTTTCGATCCAGCGCGACAGCGGGCCCAGGTAGGGCAGCACGCGGTCGATCTGCGACTGGAAGGTGCCCCAGGGGCTGTCGGGGGTGGGGTGGACGAAGGACAGAGGCTCGTTCATGGTGTCTCCAGCGTGACATGGGCGGCGGCGCCGGTCTCGTGAACCGGGCCCGCACCGGGCGGCACTGTAGGCGGGCCGGCGCCGAATTTGTCTCGGCCATCCATGCGCCTTGTGCATGACCTGCGCTATGGGCCCGGCCAGCCACGCGGCGGCCCGCCGCCTACACTGCCGCCATGGCACCGAACACCATTGCCTTCATCGGCGGCGGCAACATGGCCGGCGCGCTGATCGGCGGCCTGCTGCAGCGCGGCCGCCGGCCGTCGGACATCGTCGTCGTCGAGCCGGCTGCCGAGCAGCGCGACAGGCTGGCGCAGCAGTTCGGCCTGCAGCCGCTGGCCGGGCCCGGCCCGGCGCTGGCCACCGCGGCCACCGTGGTCTGGGCGGTCAAGCCGCAGGTGTTTGCCGAGGCGGCTGCACCCTGCCGGCCTTTCGTGTCAGAGGCGCTGCAGCTGTCGGTGATGGCCGGCGTGCGCAGTGCGCGCATCGTGGCGGCCACCGGCAGCCCGCGCGTGGTGCGCGCCATGCCCAACACCCCGGCCCTGATCGGCCAGGGCATCGCCGGTCTGCACGCCGCCGAGGCCGTGAGCGCCGACGAGCGCGCGCGGGTGGAGGCGCTGCTGGCGCCCACCGGGCGCACGCTCTGGGTGGCGCAGGAGGCCGACCTCGACGCCGTGACCGCGCTTTCCGGCTCGGGCCCGGCCTACGTGTTCTACCTGCTCGAGGCGATGGAGGCCGCCGCCGCCGAGATGGGCCTGCCGCCGGAAACCGGCCGCGCGCTGGCGCAGGCCACAGTGGCCGGCGCCGCGGCGCTGGCCGGGCAGTCATCCGAGCCGCCGGCGGCGCTGCGCGCCCAGGTCACGTCCAAGGGCGGCACCACGCACGCCGCCATCACGGCCATGGACGACGCCGGCGTGGGCCCGGCCATCGTGCGCGCGATCCGCGCGGCGCAGCGGCGGGCGAAGGAGCTGGGCGAGGCGTCCTGATCGCCTGACGACTTGCCGGCGGCGATGCGCCGCCTCCGACATCGGTTCAGCGGAGCATCAGGTCCAGGGCGACCCCCGCGAACACGGTGGCGCCTACCCAGTGGTTCAGCCGGAAGGCCCTGAAGCAGCCTTCGCGCGTGCGGTGGCGGATCAGCGTCCAGTGCCACAGGGCCTGCAGCCCGGCCGCGGCGATGCCGGCGCCGAACCACGCGCCCAGGCCCAGGCTGCGGCCCACGCCCCACCACACCAGCAGGTAGGCGGCGTAGCAGCCCATCACCGCGGCCACGTCCCAGCGGCCCAGGGTGATGGCCGAGGTCTTCATGCCGATCTTCAGGTCGTCGTCGCGGTCGACCATCGCGTACTCGGTGTCGTAGGCCAGCACCCAGAACAGGTTGCCCGCCATCAGCGCCCAGGCCTGCGGCGGCACGGCGTCGGTCACCGCCTGCAGGCTCCAGGTGGGCGCGCCCAGCACCGCGGCAAAGGCCATCGGGATGCCGAAGCTGAAGGCCACTCCCAGCACCGCCTGCGGCATCGACACCACGCGCTTGGCAAACGGGTAGGCCAGCGTCACCGCCAGGCCCACCACCGACAGCGCGATGGTGGCCGGGTTGGTGGTCAGCACCAGCGTAAAGGCCGCCAGCGCCAGCACCGCGCCCACCGCCAGCGCCTCGCGCGGCGAGATGGCGCCGCGCGTCACCGGCCGCTGCGCGGTGCGCTTGACGTGGCGGTCGAAGTCGCGGTCGGCCACGTCGTTGACGCAGCAGCCGGCGCTGCGCATCAGCACCGTGCCCAGCACGAACACGGCCAGCAGATGCCAGCCGGGGAAGCCGTCGGCCGCGATCCACAGCGCCGACAGCCCGGGCCACAGCAGCAGCAGCCAACCCGCCGGCCGGTCCCAGCGGATCAGGTCGAGGTACAGCGCGAGCCGCGGCGGCCCCTGTACCGTGGGATCGGCCAGATTCATGCGGCGGATTATCCTGATCTCGCGGCGCGCCACGGCGCGCGCCGACGACCACAAGTCAGGGAGGGAAGAGCATGGAAGGCATTGATGTGTGGGCGCACCGGTGGCGCCCGGGCAGGCTGGCGTGCGCGCTGTCGCGGGCGGTGGCCACGCTGGCTGCGGCAATGGCCACCACGGCCGCGGCCCTGGCGGCCAGCGCCATGATGGCGCCGCCGGCGGCCGCCGCACCACCAGCCGCCGCACCACCGGCCGCCGCCACCGCGGAGGACTACGCGAGGCCGCCCGCCATCCGGCAGCTGACGGTCTCGCCATCGAACATGCACGCGGCCTTCCTGGCGCAGTCGCCCGGCGGGCGCGCCGTGCTCGCGGTCCTGGACCTCGCCGCGCCGGGTTCCCCCCCGCGCGTCATCAAGGGCTACGACGACGTCGACATCGTCGAGGTGGCCTGGGTCAACGACCGCCGGCTGGTGTATTCGGCTCAGCAGCCCGGTGCGGTGATCGAGTACGAGAAGTGGGGCAGCTTCGCGATCGACCTCGACGGCAGCGAGGAGCGGCATCTCGTCAGCGCCCGCTCGGACACCGAGGCCGACACCGGCAGCAAGATCCGCGCGCGCGTGCTGCCGCGTGGCTGGGACATCGCGGGGCCGGTGGGCGACGGCAGCGACGACGTCTACGCCACCCGCTGGCTGGACAGCGCCGAGCGCGGCTTCCGGCCCAAGGTGGTGGCACGTGTCAACACGCGAACGCTGGCGCTGCAGACGCTGAGCGATGGCGTGCCGGAAGGGGTCGATGGCTGGTGGCCCGACGACACGGGGCGGCTGGCGGTGGTGACGACCTCGCAGCGCGACCGGCAGGCGCTGTGGTGGCAGCCGGCTGCGGGGCAGCCGTGGCAGCGGTTGCGCGAGTGGGGCCTGTTCGACGCCGACGGGCTGCAGCCGGTGGCGCTGGAGCGCGACGACGCCCTGGTGGTGGCCACGCGCGCAGGACGGGACACCCTGGCGCTGCACAGCTACGACCTGCGCCAGCGTCGGCTGGACCCCGAGCCGCTGGTGGGCGTGGCCGGCTTCGATGTGGCCCACGCGCTCTATTCGCACCGCTTGAAGCAGGTGGTCGGTGTGCCCGTGCGGGCCACACATCGCAGCACGGTGTGGTTCGACGAGGGGCTGGCCCGCGCGCAGGCGGCTGTTGACCGCGCGCTGCCGGCCGGGCGCAGCAACGTGCTGCTGTGCGGCGAGTGCGCCGGCGCCACCCGCTTCGTGGTGGCCTCGACGGGCGACAGCCAGCCCACGGAGTACCACCTGTACGACACCGCCGGCGGTCGCCTGCAGCCGCTGGGCAGTGCGCGGCCCTGGATCGACGCGCGCACGCAGGGCCGGCGCAGCGTCCACCGTGTCGCGGCCCGCGACGGGCTGTCGCTGCCAGTGGTGGTGACGCATCCGGCGGGCGCCGCGGCCGATGTGCCGGCGCCCACCGTGGTGCTGGTGCATGGCGGACCCTGGGTGGACGGCGCCACGCTGGCCTGGGACGCCGAGGCGCAGTTCCTGGCCTCCCGCGGCTACCGCGTGCTCGAGGTCAGCTACCGCGGCACCACCGGCCTGGGCTGGCGCCACTTCCAGGCCAGCTGGGGCCAGTACGGCCTGTCGATGCAGGACGATCTGCAGGACGCGGTGCGCTGGGCGGTGGCGCAGAAGCTCGCCGACCCCGCGCGCGTGTGCATCTACGGCGCCAGCTACGGCGGCTATGCGGCGCTGATGGGGCCCGCGCAGCACCCCGACACCTACCGTTGTGCGGTCAGCCACGTGGGGGTCACCGACCTGTCGATGCTGTTCAGCGCCAACTGGACCGACATTGCCGCCATCGGCCGCAAGTACAGCCTGACACGGATGATCGGCGACCCGGTCCAGGACGCCGAACGCCTGCGCCGCATGTCCCCGGTGCACCGCGCGGCCGACATCAAGGTGCCGGTGCTGCTGGTGCAGGGCCGGCTGGACACGCGCGTGACGCCGGAGCACGCCGACCGCTTCATGGCCGCGGCACGCAGCGCCGGCGTGGCCATCGAGCGGGTCGATGTCGAGGAAGGCCACGGCTTCGCCACGGCGTCGGCGCAGGCGGACTTCTGGCAGCGTCTGGCCGCCTTCCTGGACCGGCATCTCGGCGCCCGCTGACCGGCCCGCACCGCCGACCCCCGAAGCGCGGGGGGAGAGCGCGACCCCTGCCGCGTCGTAGCATGCGGCCGAGCCAAGGGAGGCCTGCAATGCAACGATGGTGGACCCCGATCCGGCGCGCGGCAGCGTGCGCCCTGCTGTCTGGCGCGGCGGTTGCCGGCGCCCCGGCGCTGGCGCAGGGCGCCTGGCAGACCATCGCCAACCCGCCACCGGTGGTCGGCGCCGACGGCCAGGTGCACACCGCCACCTGCAGCGGCTTTCCCGGCACCGACCCCAGCTACCGCTTCTGGGTGCGCCCCGGCGACCCGAAGAAGCTGGCGGTGGTGTTCGACGGTGGCGGTGCCTGCTGGGACAACCTGACCTGCAGCAGGCCCTTCGGCGGCGACGGCGCGCTCACGTTCTATTCGCCGGACATCCCGCCCGGCGACGACCCATCGCGCTACGGCGGCCTGCTGGACCCGTCCAACCCGGCCAACCCGGTGGGCGACTGGACGGTGGTGGCCATCCCCTATTGCACCGGCGACGTGCACCTGGGCTCGGCCGACCGCGTCTACCGCCGGGCGGGCCGGCGCGACCTGCCGCCCACCTTCACCATCCGCCACCGCGGCTACGACAACTTCATGGTGGTGCTGGACTGGATCACGCGCAACGTGCCGCAGGGCGTGACCGACCTGCTGGTCACCGGCGCCAGCGCCGGCGGCTACGGGGCGGCCGGCCTGTTCCCGTGGCTCGCGCAGGCCTACCCGCAGGCGAGGCTGTCCGTGCTGGCCGACGCCAGCCAGGGCGTCACCACCGAGGCCTTCGACAGCGGCACGCCGGGGCGTGGGTCGTGGGGACCGCAGCTCCCACCCTGGGTGTTCGGCGACGACCCGCTGGCCGTGCGCTCCTACGAACTGGTGCGGCGTGGTGCCGCGGCCCATCCGAACGGCCGCTTCGCGCAGTACACCACCACCGCCGACGGGGTGCAGATCGCCTTCTACGGCGTGATGCGCCTGCGCTACGGCCCGAGCGACGACGCCACCTGCCGCGGCACGGCCAGCGACTGGGCGTTGCAGATGCTCGACCACCTGGCCACCGACAGCGCGCTGCTGCCCAACTTCCGCAGCTACGTGGCGCCGGGCGGCGGGCACACCATCATTGCCGACGATGCCTTCTACGCCCCGATGGGCGCGCAGCCCAGCGTGGCCGCCTGGCTCGGCGGCATGCTGGACGCGTCGGGCACGCAGCCCTGGGACGCCATCGCCTGCCCCGACTGCCTGCGGCCGCCGGCCTGCCGCTGAGGCGCCCGGCGGCTTTCCGGCGGCCCGGCCTGCCTGCCGCGTCGCCGCGTCAGGCCACGGCCCGTCCGCAGGGGCTGGCGGTGGCCCGGACTCAGCCCAGCTTGCCCAGCGTGCCGGTGGCCTCGGCCAGCAGGTAGTACACCGTCACGCGGCTCTTGCGGTTGTCGCCCTTCATCTTCTCGGCCACCTTCTTCAAAGCGGCTTCGGCGGTGGCGGCGTCCAGGCCCAGCTTCTTGGCGGCGAAGCCGTCGCGCACCGTGGCCACCTCGGCCTTGTCGGACAGCGCCACCACCGCCGAGTCGGCGTTGCGCAGCGCGATGCCGCAGTACTTCACGATGGCCGCCACCGCGGCGGCGTCGGGGTTGGGGCTGTACTTGGCGATGTCGGCGCTGTAGTCGCTCATGGATCCTCCGGTGGGGTGGGTGTTGCGTCCGGGAGTGTTGGCCGCCAGCCGCGGCGGCACCATCGGGGCAAGCCTGATGCGTGGCCTGATGTGTGGCCTGATGCGCGAAGCGTCCCAGATCGGCGACCGGCGACGCACGGTCGCGGCTCGACCTGTGGTTGCACCGGCGCGCCGCGCTGGGGCATCATGCCGCCATGGACCGCGACCACCTGCTCGCGCTGCTGGCGGAACACAAGCCTGTGCTGGCCGAACGCTTCGGCGTGCGCAGCCTGCGCCTGTTCGGCAGTTTTGCGCGCGGCACGGCGGGGCCGGACAGCGATGTGGACGTCCTGGTGGCCTTTGCGCACGCACCGACGGCCGACCAGTACTTCGGCGTCCAGTTCTACCTGGAAGACATCATCGGCCGGCCTGTGGATCTGGTCACCGAGACTGCGTTGCGCGACAGGCTGAGACCCTATGTCGAACGGGACGCCATCTCCGTCTGACGGTGGTCAACGCGACCATCGCCTCCACCTCGAGGACATGCTCGCCTTCTGCAACGATGCCTTGAGCTACACGACGGGACAGAACATCGACACACTGGCGGCCGACAGGATGCGGCTGGATGCCACCCTGCGCAAACTGACGCTGATCGGTGAAGCCGCCATGCGCGTTCCGGAGTCGATCCGCAGCCTCGCGCCTGACGTGCCTTGGCGGAAGATCGTGGGTACGCGCAATCGCCTGATGCACGCCTACCAGGGCACGGAAATGTCCACGATCTGGAGCATCGTGTCGCGAGACCTGCCCGCGCTTCGGTCTGCGCTGGAGGATCTGCTGGAACGCATGTGAGGGCTTGCAGCGGGCGCCAACGCTGGCAGGCGCTGGCTAGTTCGGCTGGCGCGCGTCCGTCCGCAGGGACGGACGCACGTCCCGCCTCACCCTTGCAGGGTGCGCCAGCGCTGGCAGGCGATGGCCGGTTCGGCAGGCACGAAACCCTGCGCAGGCAGGGTTTCATGTCCCGCCTCACCCCTCCAGCTGCTTCTGGAAGACCAGGCCGGCGTGCTCGCGCAGCGCGTGGAACTGGATCTTCGGCCAGTTGTCCTGCATGGCGCGCAGCTCGCCGGCGTACTCCAGCAGCACGCAGGGCGCGTCCACCGCGTCCAGCGCCACGCGGTGCGCGTTGCCGTCGATGAAGCGCTGCAGCTCCTTCGGATCCTCGCAGGTCACCCAGCGCGCCACGTTGTAGCGCGCCGGCATGATGCGTGCCTTCACGCCGTATTCGTGCTCCAGCCGGTGCGCCACCACCTCGAACTGCAGCTGGCCCACCGCGCCCAGCAGCAGCACGCTGCCGGCCACCGGACGGAAGACCTGGATCGCGCCCTCCTCGCCCAGCTGCGTGAGGCCGGCGCGCAGCTGCTTGGTGCGCAGCGGGTCGGCCACCTCGACGCTGCGGAACATCTCGGGCGCGAAGAACGGCAGGCCGGTGAACTGCAGCGCTTCGCCTTCGGTGATGGTGTCGCCCAGCTGCAGCACGCCGTGGTTCGGGATGCCGATGATGTCGCCGGCAAAGGCTTCCTCCAGCAGCTCGCGGCGCTGGCTCATGAAGGTGACGACGGTGTTGGGCCGCAGCTCCTTGCCGCTGCGCACCACCTTCAGCCGCATGCCGCGCTCGAAGCGGCCGCTGGCCACGCGCAGGAAGGCGATGCGGTCGCGGTGCGCCGGGTCCATGTTGGCCTGGATCTTGAACACCACGCCGCTGAACTTGCGCTCCTGCGGCTCCACCGTGCGCTGCATGGCCGCGCGCGGACCGGGCGGCGGCGCCAGGTCCACCAGCGCGTCGAGCACCTCGCGCACGCCGAAGTTGTTGACCGCCGAGCCAAACAGCATGGGAGTCTGGTGGCCTTGCAGGAACGCCTGTTCGTCAAAGGCGGGCGAGGCACCCGTCACCAGCTCGAGCTCGTCCTTTGCCTGCGCAAACTCGCTGCCGAACCGCTGTGCGGTCTCGGCGTTGTCCAGGCCCTCCAGCACTTCCTCATCCCCGCCGCGCTTATCCTCGCCGGCGGCGAACACGCGCATGCGCTCGGCGCGGCGGTCGTACACGCCGCGGAACGTCTTGCCCATGCCCACCGGCCAGGTGAAGGGCACCACCGTCATGCCGAGCTCGCGCTCGATCTCGTCCATCAGCGCCAGCGGCTCCTGCACCTCGCGGTCCATCTTGTTGACGAAGGTGAGGATGGGCGTGTTGCGCGCGCGGCAGACCTGCAGCAGCCGCCGCGTCTGCGGCTCCACGCCGTTGGCGGCGTCGATCACCATCAGCGCCGCGTCCACCGCGGTCAGCACGCGGTAGGTGTCCTCGCTGAAGTCCTGGTGGCCGGGCGTGTCCAGCAGGTTGATCACGCAGTCGCGGTACTCCATCTGCATGACCGAGCTGGCCACCGAGATGCCGCGCTGCTTCTCGATCTCCATCCAGTCCGACGTGGCGTGGCGGCTGGCCTTGCGCGCCTTCACGCTGCCGGCGATCTGGATCGCGCCGGAGAACAGCAGCAGCTTCTCCGTCAGCGTCGTCTTGCCGGCGTCGGGGTGGGAAATGATGGCAAACGTGCGTCTCCGCTTGACTTCATTGACGATTTGCTCGTTCGACATCACCCAAAGACCCCGTTATGTACACAGCTATGTACGCAATCCGCAAGGTGCCTACAGCGTTGTGCATATCGGCCTCTGAACTTGTACGCCGGAACGTAGCCCGCGCACGCCTCCGATTTTATGTGAGGAACCCCGGGTACTTCCCGGCGCGCAGCTCTTCCAGCGCTTTCCGGTCAGCTTCCACGGCCCACCCCTGATCGGCACGATGAGGTCGCGCCAGACGCGCTCGAACGCTTGCACAGCAGCGCCTTCGCTGCGCTGGGCATGAAGCTGGCCCCGCGCGGCAGGAAGACCCAGATGCCTTCAAGTCTGCCACGCACCGCTAGGGCAGAGAACAGAGAGAGGGGCTACCCCAGAAGGCCCCTCATCTGCTCTTGAGAGCAGATTAACGCCGTCAAGCAGCTCTTGAGAGCTCCCGCGCCCTATCCCGCGACTTTGAACGCCTCGCGGTCGCGCCCCTTGATCCAGGCCGGTTCCGTCCCGCGCCCGGCCCATGTGGCACCGGTCGCAGGGTCGCGGTAGAGCGGCGCAATCGTGGGTTTGCTGCTGGACCCTTTGCCTGGGCGGGCGCTGGTCAGCTCGGAAGGCTTGAAGCCATGCTGGGACAGCAGCTCCTTCATCGCGCGCAACACGTCGGCCCTGTGCTGACGTTCCTGCGCACGCTGTTCCGCTTCCAGCAAAGCCAGCTCATGGCGCAAGTCAGCGATGCGCCGATCAAGCGCGGGCGCGCTCGCTGCAAGGCCTGGCTTGTGGGTCTGGGTGTCCATACGGAAGCTCCTTCGCGAAAAGTGGGCGACACGCCCGGTTGAGGAATGAAGAAGTGGCCAGGTCAGTCGCGGTCCCGCCCCGGCTCAGGTCCGTGCTCCGGACTGGATGCACGCGGGTTCCGATCTGCTGGCGGACGCGCCATGCGGTCGAGCGCAGGCGCTTTGTCGTCAGCCTTCTCGCGTTCGCTGCGCTGCCGTTGGGCAGCGCGCGCGAAGGCCGTAAGAACATCGGGCAGCTCGTTCGGCGAGCGTGTGGCGGCATCTTCAAAGACATCGCGTAGATCGCCTACCCGATGCACGGGCACGCGGTCCACAGCAGGCGCGGGCGTGCGCCGTGCCTTTGCGGCGACGAGAGCGAGCGAGGGCATCCTGCCTTCGGTGTCGCCACGGTTAAGCACGCGCTGCGCGGTACGCAGGTCGCGCAGTAGTGCGACGATCTCGCGGCGGTCAACCCGTGTGAGGGCTTTCTCCCGGCGCGCCTGTTCAAGGGTTTCAGCAAGGTGGCGCTGCGCGAGCGCGCGCCGTTCCCGCGTCCGCGCGGACAGCAAGCCTGCCAACTGATCGCGATAGGCCTTCAAGGCTTTCGCGTCTTGCCGCCGGTGAAGCAGGGCGCGCAAAGCCTCGACACCGGTCACGCGCCCGAGAAACGCGGCAAGACCCGTGGGGCGGTTCTCGTGGCGCTGCTGATGGATGCGCCTGCGCTGTTCGAGATAGTTGCGACGCAACGACACACGAGCGTCTCGAAGCTGACCCGCGAGGCGCGATGCCTCGCCCTTCTGCCGTGTTTCCAGCGACTGACGCTCTTGCAGCAGCTCCTGTCGCCGCGCGGCTTGCTCGGCCTTCAGGCTCTGAAGCGCCGTGGCGCGCTCATCCTCGGATACGTCCTTGTCGATGGCGGCGCGGTGCCGCTCGACAAGGGCGATAGCCTCTTCGACGCTGGGCAGGCTTTCCGGCGGAAAGTCCTTGCCCAGGAAGGCGCGCAGGTCTGCGGTCCTCACCGTCTTGTCGTCGATGAGACGCGCAAGCGCATGGGTGCCGCCGTAGAGATCGACCAGCACGTAAGGGCGCTTGCCGGTCGCGAGCAAGTAGCCCTGCTCGCTCAAGGACTGCACAAAGGCGCGCGCGGAATCGCTGTGCTGCCAGGCGTGCGTGATCGCCTGCATGTGGTCTTCTTTGGAAAGCCCGGTCTGCCGCTTCTTCTCGCGCTCGTAAAGGCTTTCCTGCCCCACCTCGCGTGACTTCTCATAGCCGGGCGGAAGCTTCAGGCCGTGATCGCGGGCGAAAGCCCGCGTGATCCGCATCAGCTTGTCGTGGTCGAAGGCCAGGTGCACCGCCTTCCCGTTCACCGCGTCGATGCGTGACCAGACCACATGGCAGTGCTCGCGCCCGTACTTCTCGTGGAAGACGACGGCGCGCGGCTGGCCGGTCAGGCCCAGCATGTCTTCGGTGCGCGCGATGTAGTCCATGTACTGGTCGCGCGTGAGCCGCCCCTGCCGGGGATCGGGGTTGATCGAGAGGCTGTAGAGGTACTTCTCGCAGCGCGTCAGGTCCTCCGCCTGCACCTGCCATTCCTTGAACGCGCCGTGCAGGTCGGACGCGATTGAGCCGCGCAAGCTGGCAAGCTCCGTCACCTCGTTGTCGTAGGCGTTCATCAAGTGCGTGGCGAGGTCCTGCCCGCCGCCGCGCTGCGAGGCAAAGGGGATCACGGCTCCCTCCCGGCAAGCTGCATCAGGAAGGTGCGGATGAGCAGCAGCTCCTCGCGGCAGGCGCGCAAAGCTTCATCGCGATCCGCTGTGCCATCGGACAAGGTCGAGAGCCGGTCCGCGATGACAGCGGCCTGCGCCAGCAACGTCGCCGCCGCCGTGCGATCAAGGCCGGGCTTCGGCTTTGTGCGCGGGGCGTCGCCTGCAAAGACAGCGCGCGTGATGAAGCCGTTGGTGGAAAGGCCGGAGGCGTGGACGCGCGCAGCGAACTCCTCCCGCAGGTCTGCGGGCGGGCGGTACGAAACGGGTGGTGCGCGCTTCTTCCGAGCCATGGCTGCCACCGTAGGCGGTCGGCACGCCGTCCTTCCTCGCGCGTTCCCCGCGCGGCCTGACCCGCAAAGCGCGACTGCGTCCCCTGCGCTAAAAGGGTCGATGGGTTTCCAAAGGGAGAGCCGACATCTCCACTTTGGTCGAAGCCGGTGCCGAAACACCGGTCTGGGTCCAGGGGCAGGAACGCCACCTGGTCAAGGGTCGCAAGGGGCTACGAAGTGCCCTTTGCTCATGGTCCACGGAGCACGAAGGCTCCTGGTCGTCGATGCAACGGCGAAACGTTGCCCCGAGGGGGTCCACGGGGGACGGGACGGTCCCCCTGGCAAGGTGGGCGTGGTACTACCACGCACACCTTGTGCTCACTGCCGTTCGCAGGGCTCCTTATCCCAGTCTAGGGCAGAGCTGGTAAAGGAAGCATTGACGCGGGGAGAGCGAAGCCCCCGCGAAGTTTGTCTTGATAGCACGAAGTCCTGCCGCGAGGAAAGCGTGAGGAAGAACGCCTTCCCGTACGCGGACGATGAAGCCTCGATAGACAACGAGGCGCTCATCATGGACGAAGCATGGTTCAAGGACTTCATGAAAGACGTGGCCCGGGGTGACGCTGCCCGCTTCCTGAAGCAGCAGCGGCCACCGCAGGCACGGTGGGCGCGGCCCGACAGGTTGTGCGAGATCGCGTCCCTCACCTACGACCCGGCAAAGCCGGACGGCAAAGTGCTGGTCGGTGCGCTCGGGGATCACCTCATCGGCATCAAGGACGACCGCCACCTCATGACCGTCGCGGGATCGCGTTCGGGCAAGTCGGTGGGGCTGGTCGGAAACTTGAGCTTCTACGGCGGCAGCGTGCTCGTGACCGACCCGAAGGGCGAGCTTGCTCGCCTGACCGCAAAGCGGCGATCCACCAAAGGCCAGCGCGTTCACGTGCTCGATCCCTTTGGCGTGGCGGGAGAAGCTGTCGCGGACTTCCGCGCGTCGTACAACCCGATGGACATCCTGAAAGCAGGGAGTCCAACCTTCCTTGAAGACGCAGCGCTCATCGCCGAGTCGATGGTGGTGCAGTCGCCGGACCAGCGCGATCCGCACTGGGACGAGAGTGCCAGGAACTTCATCGAAGGCGTCATCGTGCACGTGGCGACAGCCAAGCAGTACGAGGCGCGCCGCAGCCTCGTGACGGTGCGGGAGCTGCTCAAGCGCGCCCTTTGGGTGGCCCCCGACGACGAAGGCGAAGGGGGCAAGAAGAAGCGCGCGCGGCCCGTTCTTTACTTCGAGCTGATGGCGAACGCCGATCAGCTCGAAGCCGCCCCTGAAACCGCCGACCTCGGCGGCGCGGTTCTGGGGGCGGCGGAGGACTTTTACAGCAAGGCCGAGAACGAGCTTGCCGGGGTGCAATCGACGATCAACCGGCATACAAAGTTTCTGGACTACACCGCGCTTCGCAAGGTGGTCGAGCGCAGCGACTTTTCTCTTTCGGACCTGAAGGCCAAGCCGGAGGGTGTCAGCGTCTATCTATGCTTTCCGGCGACGCGCGTCGAGCTGTCGCGGCGGTGGCTGCGCATCTTTGTCAACCAGCTTCTCGATGCGATGGAGCGGGAGAAGACGAAGCCAAAAGCCCCTGTGCTGGTCTGCCTCGATGAGTTTCCGGTGCTGGGCTACATGAAGCAGATCGAGACCGCCTCGGGCTTGATCGCGTCCTTCGACGTGAAGCTCTGGACCATCTTGCAAGACTGGTCGCAGGGCAAGGCGCTCTATGGCGAACGGTGGGAGACCTTCGCCGGGAACGCAGGCGTGATGCAGTTCTTCGGCAACAACGATCTGACCACGTGCGAGTACGTGAGCAAGCGGCTCGGCAAGACGCCAGTCGAAGTCGCCCGTGTCGGCGAGGTGGCGCAGGATCAAGCGAGCAAGGGGCTTTCAGGAAGGTCGGAGGCCACCGAGCTATACGACCTCTTGACCCCCGATGAAGTGACACGGCAGTTTGCGCGTGATGACCGCCTTCGCCGTCAGCTTGTGATTTGGGCGGGGCATCACCCGATGATCTTGCAGCGCGTCGAGTGGCATGACCCGAAGGGGCCGCTCGCGCGGCATCTTTGACTACATGAAGAAGCCGTCCAGCCACAGCGGCTGGACGGCTTCTTGATCGGCAGCGAGGACCCTCCGCGCGCAAAGCCGGTCAGCCCTTGTCGGGCGTTGCGAGCCTTGACTCCTCAGCCACGAACAGCACGTCATAGGACACGGGACGTGATCCGTTGCGCTGCGAAGCGCGCAAGAGGATCAGGCGCTCGCGCGGAACACCGTTTGCGGGCGGTGCCAGCGAGAGCTGGGCCAGCAGCGCATCAACTGTGATCTGCGCGGGCTGCGTAGCCTGCCGCTGGAGGTCCTGCTCGGTGATGACCCCTTCCGCGATCAGAAAGCGCTTCACGTCAGCCAGGCGCTCGGGCAGCAGCGTGCTCTTGCCCTTTGCGAAGCGACGCAACGCTTCTTCTCTGAACTCGGGCTCGTTGCCCATGTACAGGTGCTCGTGGGTCGTCGAGGGGCAGTCAAGAATGAGCCCGATCACGGTCTTCCACGGCAGCGGCCTGCCGCACCGTTCGTTCATGTGCCGGAAGCGCTCCAGGCCACGGCGGAGGACTTCGAGTTCGTGCTTTGTCACGGCTGCGCTCCTTCTCTTCACCAGCAGGCCAGAATGCAAAGGGCTCAGGCCTACAGAGTTGCTTTGAGGCCTGATTTCAAAAGCGCAAGTGCCGGGACATCGCAGCGCGAAAAAATTCACGCGACCGACCCGCTTCGCCTGGCTTTGCCCCGTCCGATTGATGCGTCTTCGCCTTCCGCGCGAGGAAGCCGCGCGGAAGGTGATGCCTGTCTGTTGCGTACCGTGGCCCGAAGTCTTTTCGGAGGGCCGCACCATGCAAGAGACTATCGTCGAGCCGCTGTCGGGATGGCCGTACGCGCGTGCGATACCGACCGAGGACGGGCTGCCCGCTTACGCCATCACGTTCGCGGTATTGACCCCGCGCCGCGCACGCATGCTGGATGGATGCGCGGACGCTGCCCCGGTGCTGGTTCCGACCCTGTGGCTTCTTGTCGCGTATAGCCTGGGCCTTCTCAGCGCACCGCCCGCAGTGCTGGGCGTCACGACGGCTGTTGTCGTTGCGGCTGCCCTGCTCTTTGCGCGGCGGGCTTTGTTACCCGTGTTCCTGAAGTCTCACGAGATCGTGATGACGACGGGCACAGTCGGCATCAAGCACGGCAAAGGCTGGAGCACCTACCCCCGGCAGATCGAGCACCGCTTTGCCCTCAAAAGGCATGACTTCGCCCTGTGGGAGCAGCGCGAGAACGATGCGGAGCGAGCGGCGGCCAGCATTGACCGCAAGGAGCCAAAGCTTGCCTTCTACTTCGCCGACGCCTTCCACGTCGTGCTGGAGCAGGCCGGGCAGCGCCGTGATCTGCTGGAGGTGTTCGGGCCGGTGCCCGCCGAGGCCGTCCTCTCGCGCCTCCAGTACATCGACCGCATTCTTGATGCGGCGATCAAGATGGGCGGCGGCGTTCCCAATCGTCCGGAAGACGACTGGGACGACGCGCCCGGGGACATGCGGCCATGAGCGCTGTTGTCGAGTGGCTGCCCCTCTGGCTGCGTGTCGCGCTCGCGGTCGTCGTCTTCGTGATGGGAAGCATCGTCCTGCTCGCGGCCTATCAGGCGGCCAAGGTGATCGGCGCGGTTGCTTTGGAAGCCTGCTTCAACGCGGCGACCCATCTTGTTGACCGGCTGACGGCGGTCTTCGTCGGCTGGGCGTTTAGTCTGGCGCGTAGGATCGGTCTACTGGTTCGCGGCGTGCTCGGGGTGCTGCTGGGAGCTGTTCGCGCAGCGCCGCAAGTGGACCGGCAGCCGCAACAGCGCGTGCCGCCAAGGTCGGATCAGTTCCAAAGGGCAACAAATCGCGCCGCTGGTGGCCCCCAGCAGCCACCGCCCGGCGGACGTGCACGGGCGGCCCAAGGGCACGCAAAGGCGTCACCGTCGCCCCCGCCGCCGCCGCCTCCGAAGCCGCCGCCCGACCCGAAAGTGCTGGCGTATCAGGCGGCTTGCCGATTGTTCGGCCTACCGGTGGGCGGATTCACGCCTGAGCAGTTGAACAAGGTCTTCCGGACCCGCATCCATGCAGCTCATCCGGATCGTGGCGGCAACCATGAGCAGGCGGCAGCACTCGCTGCCGCGCGTGATCTCATCCGCAACTGGCACGGTTGGGTCCGATAGGCGGAGGGTCGCTGGCGAGAATTCTGGGGCCAAGAGGCCCCGCCCGGGTGGGGGGCGCGGGTGGCCCGCTTTGGGGTACCCCGCAAAGCGGGACAGGGGCGCGGCGCGAGTAAGCGCGCCTGCCGGGGCGAAACCGCCCCGGCGCTAACTGCGGCGGCTTCAGGCGGCGAGTGCTTCCGTCTGCTCTTCCTCGCGTTCCTTCCCTTGCAACCCGTGCAGGAAGTCGAGGGCGCGCTGCGCGTGGGCCGCTGCCGAGAAGATCGCCCGCTTGTCCTGCTTCAACACATCGAGCCAGTGGGCGAGATAGCCCGCGTGGTCCTCGCGGACCTCGGGCGCGACGCCGAGATCGGCACACAGGAACGCGGCCCCGAGTTCGGCGACCAGTTCCTCGAACGCATAGGCCTGATCGCCGAAGCGCTTCCCGAATTCGCGCGCCATGCGCTGCGCGTGCCCGGTCCAGTGCACCAGCTCATGCGCCTTGGTCGCGGCGTAGCTTTCGGCGTCGCGGAAGGCCTCGGGCGCGGGGAGCTGGATGAAATCAGCACTCGGCGCATAGAAGGCACGGTCGCCGCCATGGCGGAAAGTCGCGCCGGTGCTCGCGAAGAACTCCTCGGCCATCTCCACCAGCTCCAGCGTACAGCCCTCGTCGCGGGGTGCGTCGGGCGTGTAGTAGAGCGCGGGCAGGCCTTCGATCTGCTCGACATTGAAGACGGTATAGGCCTTCATGAAGGGCACGGAGCGCTCGACCTCCTCGCCCTTGTCGTTTTCCTCGGTCTTGTTGAACGTATCGGCGTAGACGACAAGCGCGCCGCGCTCGCCTTTCCGGACGTGGCCCCCGAGGGCTTCGGCCTGCTTGTAGGTCATCCACATGGTGCGGGTGTAGCCCTTCTCCAGCGCCTCGCCCCACAGCAGCAGGACATTCACGCCACGGTAAGGGGTGCCGTTGTGGCGCATGGGCAGGGCGGCCAGCCGGTCGGATGCGTGGTCAGCGCTCCAGGGCTTGAGCCAGGTACGCACGCCGCGTTCGAGATCGGCAACGATGCGGTCGGTGACGCGGGTATAGACATCGGCGCGCGCGCCGGTGGTTTCAGTCTTGGCGGGGGTCTTGGTCTGCTTGCTCATGGTCTTGAACTCCTCTAGGGCTTGGGGGTGCAGCGCAGCGGTTGCGCATGCACCCCGTGCCCGTCGGCGAGACCGGGGGTAGCAAAGGGCAAGGGACGACAGACCGGAGGGGGATCACCCGGCCTGCACGACTGCAAGGAGGAAGGTTGGGGAAACCGGCCAGGCGTGCCGACCAACGGGAGGCTTTACCCTTGCCCGGCGCGAGGGGCTGGCCCATTAGCCAGAGCGGGAGGCTGATGGCAACGACGTGGTCGCCCGCGCATGCGGGCGGGCCATGAGCCTTGAGAGCGGTCGTGACCATGAGGGCTGGCGGCAAGGCCCGCGAGCCCGGTGATTTCAGCGATGTCCGGCCAGGACTTCGCTGCCGTTCTTATGTCTTCGCGAGAGGGATCGTCACCCGCATGGGCCGGGACAGGCGTTGCTGTTCGGCTGGCCCGGTGCCGCCAGGTATAGAGCCCGGCCCTTGGTGCGTGAGCACGAAGGGGCTCGCCCAAATCTGCCGAGAAATGAAAAGGGGGACCTTGCGGCCCCCCTCTCCTTTGCATTCAGCTTCGATTAGAAGTTGACTTGTGTACCAAGCAGGAACGCTGTTGCATCAGCGTCGCCGATGCCTGCGGAGCCTTCGTGGTCCATGTAGTGCAGCGATCCGCGGAACGTCATGCCAGGACCGTAGGTGTAGGTCACGCCACCGCTATAGCGGTCGGTGTCGAGGCTCGCACCACCGAAACCGGCCACAGCGACTTCATCCTCACGGTTGTACCAGGAGGCACCGAGTTTCCACGGACCAGTTGTGTAATCAGCGCCGAGAACGAGCACGTCAGCTTCCGCATCCACACCGCCGTCAACACCATAGTCGTCTTCGAAGTACACGACGCCGACGCCGAAACCACCGAACGTAACGGCAGCACCGATGTTCCACTGTTCGCGGTCATCGAGGGTCGGTGTCACTTCGTCTTCGAGGTCAGCATGGCTGAAGCCAGCACCCAGTGTCAGACCGAAGGAGTCAAACTGGCCTTCGTAGCGAGCAGCAACGTCCCAGACTGAGCCGTACTCGTCGCCTTCGTCATCAGCACTCACGCCACTCAAAGAACGGGAAGGAGCAGCCACACTGCCTGCCAGCGTGTCACCCAGGGTGTCATTGGCGTCCGGCGTGTATGAAACACCGGCTTGGAAACCGTTGAACACGGGCGACAGATACGTGATCTTGTCGTTCGAGCCGGAGAGGTCTTGACCGTAGTCGAATGTCACATCGCCAGTGCCGAAGTAGTTCACCGGCTGGATGTACTGACGGATGCCATCAACGTTGCTGTCGGCAGAAGGAGCGGCAACTTGCAGCAGGTAAGCTGCGCCGTCTTCACCACCGAAGTTCACGCGGCCCCAGGAACCCGAGGCATACATGTAGGACTCATCCACGGCAAAGCCGTCTTCCATGTCGGCTTCAGCTTCAACGTGAACACCAACGGTCAGACCGTTGTCCAGGGTTGTTTCACCCGTGAAGTGGATTTCTGTATCGCGCAGGATGTCGATGTGACGCTCGTCAACGCCGAGGTCGCCATCTTGAGACGCGTAAGTCACGTAGCCACGGAAGTAGCCGCCGAGCGACAGTTCCAGTGCGCTTTGATCACCTTGTGCCATCGCGGGAGCAGCCGCTACGGCGCAGAGACCGGCTACAGCAGCCGAGCAAAGGAGTATTTTCATAATGTTAGTTCTCCAATTAGAGTGTGTGTGTAGTAGGTTTAGTGAACCTGCCTCGATGATTCGAGACTGACTATGTTTTTGAACTCCATTGCGATCGAGTTCAATCCGCTTTTCTCGATTCGATGCAAATTAGTTGCACCATGTTGCCGAAATATCACACTAGGCCCTATTGGAATTCGATGTTATAAATATCGAACTTCCAATCACGAAGTCTTCCAGCCGCGCGAAAGCGCGGCTGGTTGCGTTTTCAGGCGGGACCGCCTAGGCAGGGTGGCTCGTGCGGCTGATCGCAACGCCGCCCGCCTCAGACGCCCCGCGACAACACGGGGGCGTCCTTTTCGGCGCTTACCACCACGAGTCGTAGTAGACCTGGTACCCAGCGGCGAGCGCCTCACGCGCCCTGGCGATAAAGGCAAGATCGTCGGGTATCTGTTCCGGACCGCTCACGCCGTAGAAGAAGCCGGTCGTGTCGGGCAGCTCGTTGCCCTTGACGGCACGTTCGAGGTCGTCAAGATCGACCGCATCGAGCCGCAGCGTGTTGCAGTTGAAGCGCCTGTCACTGCCGCCCTTCTCGAAGTAGCGTCGCGACATCCATCCGTGTAGGTTGGGATGTTTGCGCCAGTACGCGATGTCCTGCGCGTCCTCCGGCACTTTGAAATCCACGTCGCCGATTGGCGTCTTGGTGATGCAGGCATACATGTCTAGTCCCATCTCTTGTTCTCCTTGTTGGGGTTTCATCGACGCGGGAGAACGAAGACCGGGGCTCCAGCGTCCAGCGTCACCGTCCACGGGTAACGGCCCACACGGGAGCGCCAGCGAAGGGATCGGGCAGGCCGTTGACGGTGGCCGCGCGCCGGTCATCTCTCGCGGTATGTGATGAAAACCGCTCGGCAAGGGAACCAGGGAGACTTCAGGCGGAGCGTCCGGCCTGCACGCAGCCAGACGAACGAGGGCTGGGGACACGGCCCCGGGGTGCAGAGCGGTCAGAAGGCTTTACTCTTGGACATGACTGCACTGGGCATCGCAGCGGCGACGGCAACGGCAACGGCATAGTGACGAGCGAGGACAACAACTGCGCAAGGGGGATCAGGCATGTTCGGCACCATTGACAAGAGCAAGGGGCTCTTGTTCGTCACCCATGACCTCGATCAGTCGCTGCGGCTGACCATGGAGAAGATGCGGCAGGAGGTCGAGGGCCTGGACGAAAACAGGCTGCTCAACACGGCCCCTGACGATCTCAAGCGCTACCTGGTTGAGAAGTACGGCATCACGCCGATCACGCTGCTGCGCGATCAGTGGTACGCCGATCACGAGGACCTGGCCGTCGATGTTCGCCACGACCGAATGCGCTGGATCGACGACAGAAGCCGCCCGGCCATGGTGCCGGGCGAGCGCGTTGAAGTACGCGTCCCGTTCGAGGGCGAGTCGGAACTCTTCTACGCGAAAGCCAACACGTTCTCGATGAACCCGCCGCGCGCCGTCATCGAAAAGAACGAGCTTGTCCTGCGCTATGAATCCCCTGCCGATCAGCCGCGCGATGTCCGGTCCCTCGTCGATCAGACACTGAGGGACATCGAGCAGCACCTCGGGTGGCAGCGCGGGATGATCGACGCCCACAACAACAGTCTTCCGGGCGCAGCCGAACAGGCGATCCAGCAGCGGCGCGGGCGCCTGCTGGCGCAGTCGCAACGCGCGGAGGCGCTCGGCATCCCGATCAGGCGGCGCGCCGACGCCCCGAAGACCTATGCGCTCCCCACCGTGAAGCGCAAGGCCGTCCCGACCTTGCCGCCCGCAACGACTGCGCAGTTCAAGCCGGAACCGGCGCTCGCGATGGAGCTGTACGAGCACATCTTGAAGGTGATGCAGGACATGGCGCTCGTCATGGAACGCAGCCCCGATGCCTTCAAGTCGATGGACGAGGAAGCTCTGCGGCAGCACTTCCTCGTCCAGCTCAACGGCCAGTTTGAAGGCAAGGCCACGGGCGAGACATTCAACATGGGCGGCAAGACCGACATCCTGCTGCGCGAGGGCGACCGCAATGTCTTCATCGCCGAGTGCAAATTTTGGAGAGGCCCCAAGTCCTTCAGCGAGGCTATCGACCAGCTCCTGGGCTATGCCACCTGGCGCGACGGCAAGACGGCGATCCTCGTATTCAACCGCGGCACCGGGACTTCAACAGTGCTCGCGGGCGTCGATGCCATGGCAAAGGCGCACGGCAACTTCAAGCGAGCGGTGGACTGGCCGCATGAGAGCGGCTTCCGGTACGTCTTGCACGCCAACGGCGACAAAAACCGGGAGCTGATCGTGACCGTGCTGGTGTTTCACGTCCCGAAGTGACATCGGCCACGCCTGGCAGGCCGCCATCAGCCGGGGCAAAACAGGGTGAAGGCCCGAGCTGCGGGCCTTCACCTTCTGCCTAGTATTCCTCCGGCAGGAGGATGGTCGTCACCGAACGGTCGGCTTCCGTGATGATCCACAGGCAGTTCTCGCCGAAGCCCTTGCAGGGCTTCTCGGGGTCGATGGGATAGGCCGAGAGGATGCGGCTGCCCTCGATGAGGGCAAGCCGGTTGGTCTCGGCATCCTCGGGATCGACGCAACCCCAGTTGCCGCACGCATGGCGCGCGAGAGCCGTCATGATGCGCATGTACGACACGGCCTCCAGCACGCCGGGCGTAGCCACGATCTGCCCAAGGGGAAAAAGAGGGGCGCTCATCGCGCCACCTCCGCACCCTCGGTGCTGTCCGCTGCCTTGGGTGGCATCAGAACGATGCGCCCGTTCACCGGGAGCGCGTTCAGCTCGACGCTGAGGCCCTCGCCGTGGTTGTGCTGCCAAACGGACCCGATGCGGGTCCAGAAGGCGTCTTTGCCCTCGCCGGTTACGGCATAAGCGATGAAGGCGGGTTTCTTGGTGGTCGTCATCGTCGTTCTCCTTTCATTGAGCGTTGCGACGTGACGGGAAAGGGCACGGGGTCAAGCAGGACTGGTCATGGGTCGCCCGGAGCTGCACAAGCGAAGCGCGGAAGCGAGGACGAGCGTAAGCGTGGCCCCAAGGCCCCGTTGCGCCGAAGTCAGTCCATGAGCACGATTAGGTGACGGCACCCACGCTTGGATGTGTGCGCGTAACCCGATAGATGCACACATGAGCAAGCGAGTCAGCAAGCCCCAAGACATTCGGCGCCGGCATGCCGATGAGTTCAAGCAATCGCTGGTACAACGCACCCTGGAGCCCGGCGCATCGGTGGCAGCCATTGCGCAGCAAGCCGGCGTCAATGCCAACTTGCTGTTCAACTGGCGGCGACTGCACCTGCAAGCCCAACCACCGAACACGTGCCACAGCGATCCCCCGGTTCTGCTGCCTGTCACTGTGGTGGCTGCAGAGGATCCAGGTGCGGCCTGTGTGCCGACGCCCTCGGGCCCGCCACCACGCACGGCACCGGCGGGCACCATTGAGGTCGACATCAACGGCGCCCGCGTTCGCCTGCGTGGCCCGGTGGACGAGGCCAGCATCCGCATCGTGCTGCACGCGTTGGCTAGCGCCCCATGATCGGACTTCCTTCAGGCACCCGCGTGTGGATCGTGGCCGGCCACACCGACATGCGCAAGGGCTTCGATGGTCTGGCAGCGCTGGTGCAGACCGCACTGGCGGAGAACCCGTTCAAGGGCCACGTGTTCGTCTTCCGAGGTCGGCGCGGCGACATCATCAAGGTGCTGTGGTTCGACGGCCAGGGCCTGATGCTGTTAGCCAAGCGTCTGGAGCGCGGGCGCTTCGTCTGGCCGCAAGCCACGTCGGGCAGCGTGTCGCTGACACCCGCACAGTTGTCGATGCTGCTGGAGGGCATCGACTGGCGCATGCCGGTGAGAACGCACCATCCGGAACTGGCTGCATAGCGACTCGGTGGCGAGCTCTGCGGGGCAGTACCAATGGTCAAGGGGACGCCCCTATCGCAGACTCGATGCCTGTGTCGACGCCCACCCATCCGAGCCCCACCATCGACTCGCTGCTGCGGGTCATTGAGGCTCGCGACTCCGAAGTGGCGCTGCTCAAGCTGATGGTCGACAAGCTCAAGCTGCAACTGCTGCGCCGCGTACGGGCCGAGTTCGGCACCTCCAGCGAACAACTCGACGCCCAGATCAACCTGATTGACGTCGGTACGACGCCAGCACCGCTTGCAGCCGCTGCACCAGTCAAGACCGCAGCGGCCAACGCACCTGAGATCGACCGCAGTCTGCCGGCCCACCTGCCGCGCGAAGCGCAGGTCCACCGGCCTGAATCCACGGCCGCCCACCATGACACGGCAGGCCAAGCTTGCGGCTGCTCAGCCTGCGGCGGCCGTCTGCGCCAGATCGGACAGGACGTCTCCGAGCAACTCGAGTACGTACCCTCGCACTTCAAGGTGATCCGCCATGTGCGGCCCAAGCTGGCGTGCGTGAGCTGTCAGTCGATCTTCCAGGCCGCAGCGCCGAGTCGTCCTATTGCGCGCGGCATCGCCGGGCCCGGGCTGATCGCCCATGTGATGGTCTCCAAATACTGCGACCACATCCCCCTGTACCGGCAGAGCGGCATTTATGCCCGCGATGGCGTCGAGATCGACCGCTCCACCATGGCCGGCTGGGTCGAGCGCGGCGATCAGTTGCTCGACCCACTGGTGGCTGCGCTCGGACGCTACACGCTGGCGGGATCCAAGGTGCACGCAGACGACACGCCGGTGTCCGTGCTCAGCCCCGGCCTGGGCAAGACCAAGACCGGGCGGCTGTGGGTGTACGTGCGCGACGACCGGCCGGCAGGATCGAAGGACGCACCGGCGGCCTGGTATCAATACTCACCCGACCGCAAGGGCGAGCATCCTCAAGCCCACCTCAAGAACTACCGTGGCATCCTGCAGGCCGATGCCTACGGCGGCTGGATCAAGCTCTACGACTCGGGCAAGGTCACCGAGGCCGCTTGCTGGGCTCACGCAAGACGGCCGTGGTGGGATCTGTATCTGAGCACAGGCAAGGCCGAGGACTCCATTGCCGCCCAGGCGCTGCGGCGCATCTCGGCGCTGTACGCGGTGGAGAAGGACATTCGAGGCCAGCCGCCCGACGTCCGCCAATCCCAGCGCCAGGCGCGGGCGGGTCCGCTGCTCGACGAGATGCATGCCTGGCTGAGCAGTTTGGTCGGGCGTGTCTCGGCCAAGTCCGAACTCGCCCAGGCCATCGGCTACAGCCTGGTGCGCTGGCAGGCGCTGACGCGCTACCGCGACGACGGGCGGATCGAGATGGACAACAATGCGGCCGAGCGCGCCCTGCGCGGCGTGGCCGTGGGCCGAGGCAACTATCTGTTCATGGGCTCGGACGCCGGCGGCGAGCGGGCTGCCGCCATCTACAGTCTGGTGGAGACGGCCAAGCTCAACGGCTTGGACCCGGAAGGCTATCTGCGCGAGGTGCTCAGCCGAATTGCCGATCACCCGATCAACCGCGTCGATGAGTTGCTGCCCTGGAACCTCGGGCGGCGGATCGAGGCCAGCGCCCGAGTTGCACGCGCCGCATGAGCCCAAGCATCGACCCAAGGCTGCTCGAAGTCCTCGGCCAAGCCAGCAGCCTGCAGCTGTTCCAGCTCAGCACCCTGATTGAGCGCATGCTGGCCGATCCTCGGCGCATCATTGCCGTGCGCGTGAACATGCACCTGGGCCAGACGGTGCGCTTCCTGGACTGGCGCGACGGCAGCCTGCGCGAGGGCCGGGTGCTGGCCATGAAGGACACACAGGTCACGCTGCAGGATCTGCGCGAGCGACGGGAATGGAAGCTGCCCTATGCGGCCATCGAGCCACCGGCGCCGAATGCGCAAGCCCGTGCCGCAGCGGCCCCAGCGGCGCCACCGGCCGCACCCCGGCCGACACGCCAGGACTTCCGTTGTGGCGAGAAGGTGGCCTTCGAGGACAAGCACCTCAACACCGTGGTTGGCACCATCGTGCGCATCAACGAGCGCACCGCCTCCATTGACCCCGGCGACGGAACCAAGTGGCGCGTGGCCTTCGCCCTGCTGCGCCACGTGCTGGACATCTGAGGCGGCGCGGCGGTACGCCACAATGCGGCGGCACCGCCCCGTGTGCATGATGCCGACTCGCCATGTTCGCCGCCCCGACCCCAGACGCCCCCTTGACCGAGCAAGAGCTCGACCGGCTCCACGATGCCCTCGAGCTTGGCCCTGCGGCCATGAACTTGGAGGTGATGGACGGCTACTTCACGGCGCTGATCTGTGGGCCGGTGTTCGTGTCGCCGAACGAGGCCCTGCAGCAGGTGCTGGGCGATGAATTCGTCTTCGACGACAACGAGAAGGCCGGCGACGTCATCGGGCTGATGATGCGGCACTGGAACTGGATCGCCGCAGAGCTGCAGCGCACCGTCACCGAGCCGCACGTTTATCTGCCGGTGCTGTTGGAGGATGACACGGGCGTGGCGCGCGGTAACGACTGGGCACGGGGCTTCATGAAGGGTGTGCTGGCGCGACCCGGGAGTTGGGATGAACTGATCAGCAGCGAGGAGGAAGGTGGCAGCCTGATCCCGATGATGATGTTGGTGCACGAGCATGATCCGGACCCGGAGATGCGAGCGCCGCCCATCGAGGGCGACAAGCGGCAAGACGTGATCACGGCCTTGATTGCCGGCGCGACCCGGTGCTATCGCTACTTCGAGTTGCACCGACGCGCCGGCGCCATTGAGAACGTGCCTGTGCGCCGGCAGTCCCCCAAGGTCGGCCGCAACGAGCCTTGCCCATGTGGCAGCGGGCGCAAGTACAAGCACTGCTGCGTCCACAAGCTGCACTAAATCGAGGAATCCATGAGCCCAGACGACTTCCCGCTGAACGCCAACGGGCCGGCCTACACCGCACGGCAGGAGCGCCATGGCGTGCCACTGGCCTATGTCGGCGGAAAGCTCGGCAACGCGATTGAAGAGCTCAATCGCTATGCGCGCAGTCACCCGGACCAACGGCGGGAATTGTTCGCGCCGATGTACTACATGCTCGTGGCGCATCTGGGGTTGCACAACATGCTGGCCAAGGCAAACGACCGCTCGCTGACGACGCGGCTGCTTGAGGCCAGTGAAGCGGAACTTCGCGCATGGCTCTCAGTGATCGAGCGCGAAGGCGACGTCGCCGGACTTGCGGACCTGGATCAGCCCTGACGGGAATGCTGCGGCGGGGTCAAGAGGGTCTTGGGGGCGCGCTTACGGACGAGCGAAGCCTCGCCCTTTGACACAGGACGCGCCCGTGCCAAGCTCACGGCATAGAGCAATCGCTCAAGAAGGAAAGGAAGAGAACGGCGGACAACCGGAGGGACTGCCCTCGGCTGTGCGCTCGGAAGCGGCTCCGACGGATCGTGCTGCTACGACACGGCTTCGCCAGACAGCACGCGCCACACGCGCCGATAGCCTTCGCTGGAGAGTGGGGCACCCTCAGGAACGGCACGAGCCCAGTCTGCCGCCGACATGCCGCGCAAGAAGTCGCGAGCCTTGCCAACGGAATAGCGGTCATCGGCGCTGCCGCTTTCATTGCGGTACATCTCACCCAGGCGCTCGGCGGCACTGCGAGGAGCCGAGTTCATGCGCATGAGCACCGCATCTTCGGTCTTGACGCCGTGATAGATCATGGCGGGCAAGGCGTTCATGCGGCGGCGCTCAGACTCCGGCAGACTGTCAAAATCAATGCCAGACATGCGGTTCAACGCCGACACGCCCCAAGTACCGCTGTTGACGATAGAGCGATAGAGGGCCTTGCAGGCGCTCGTGAAGGCATCCGTCTCGGAGTCGGATTGCTCCTTCACGAAGTAACTACGGGCGATGTCTTGCAGAGACTTGCCATTGACCCAGTCTTTGGTGATGTTGGCGAGGTGCTTGTGATCAAAGCCATCGCCACCGACCTCTTCCAACGACTGCTGAAGCTGCGGAATCTTTAGCATGACGCCAAAGAGATCGGCCATCTTCCCTGCCTGCCCGAACAGGCTCTCGGGCGTCCAGTCTGCGGGGGTCAGCTTGCTCTCAAGCGTGCCGAGTCCCGTCAAGGCTTGCCGTACCCCTTCAGGCGAAAAGCCCGTCGAGTCTGCGAGGTCGGCAAACCCGGGGTTTTGAGCGAGATTTCGCGCATAGGACTGGGTTGCCTGAAGTAGCGTGTCTGCCTTCGCTCGCTTCGCGGGATCGTTGCGGAGCGTCGTGTACCCGAGGGTCTGGCGCAAGAGCTGCTCAGACTCTGCGAGGACGGCATCGAGGTTCTTCTTCTCGGCCCACAGATGCGCGACATAGCAGCGAAAGTCCTCCCACTGCGGCGCGTAGATCACTCGGTCAAGGTCTTGTAGTCGCCCATGCGATTCCAGCTCGTCAAGAAGCTCAACAAGCCGCGAGGCGAGCGCGCCAGTGCTCCGACTGACGAACTCGATCAGTTCGTCTCGACGCTCTGATGCCGCAAGCCCAACAACTCCGACGCTGTCGTGTCCGAGCCTGCCTGCGCGGCCCGCTAGGTTCCAGAACTCCCGGGGCGACATTGGAGCTGAGTGGCGCTCCTTCGGCACATAGTGAGACGCAAGGAAGATCGAAGACACGGGGAAATTGAGCCCTTGCGCCACAGTCGAAGTGGCGCACAAGACGCGAAGCTGTCCAGCCTCGGCCAGCCATTCCATGAGGGAGCGAACTTCATCGGAGAGGCCCGCATGGTGAACACCGACGCCGCGCTCCAGCATCTCGACAAGCTCGAACCCTGCGCCGACTTCTGTTCGCATGAAGTCCTGAACAAGCCGAACCTCGTCCGGAACGGTATCGAGAGCGGGCAAGGACTCGGCAACATGGCGCGCCATATTCCAAACCCAGTCGATCTGGTTGGCGACAGCGATGCTAGTTCCTCGCTCCGAGAGGACACGCGCCATGGCGGCGGTCTGGAGCGTCACTCCCGTCTGTTTCCCCTTGGAGAGAACCTTGCTCTTGGGGATGTCGAGGGGCTTAACTCCACCAGCGCGATGCTTGCCGCGCAATTGCATCGTCTTCTCGGTGACCGAAAGGGTCTCGAACGAGAGCCGCCACCCTGCGCGCTCAGTGTTGTCCTCTTCCGCCTGATAGAGGCCAATGATTCGCTCGTTCGGCTTCCATGCGGTGGTGCTGAAGCTGATCGACTTGCCCGCGTTCACGTCCTGGGCAAGCCAGTGGGCAATTGCGTCCGCGCTTTCCACGAACGGCATGAGAAGAAGGAAGTTCGCCTGCGGGCAATCGCGCTTGGCCGTGGCAAGCAGCAGCTCGATCCGAAGACCGCGCGACTCCGATTCAATGTTGTGCGCCTCGTCCATGACGAGCAACGCCAAGGGGCGCGATACCTTCTTGTTGCGCAGAACAAGCGAAAGCTTTTCAGGCGTCGCGACAAGAACACTAAAGGGCCGCGCCTGATCGGTCAGCAGCTCCTCCTCAAAGGCATCGACCTCAATCGCTCCACTGAGCTGCTCGACGCGAATTCCGATGGGCTCAAAATCGCGGCGCAGACGGCGCGCGATCTGAGCTGCAAGCGCGCGTGTTGGCGCGACGTAGGCAACCCATCCCTTGGCAGCATCAAACTGGTTCAAAGCTTGAAGCATGCGGAACTGAGCGAGCAAGGTCTTGCCGCCAGAGGTTGGCATGTCCACGACTATCGCGGTCTTAGCCTGGTCGAGCAGCCCCTGCTCCAGCAACGCAGCACGCTGGGGCGGAAGCAGCTCGAACATCGCGTGGTGGTCACGATGAGTGAGTGCGCGAACAAAGTCCGGGACGCGCGCACTGACCGTACGTGTGCCCCACCAAAGGGAACTCGTCACCATCATTCGTGCCGCAGCATGAAGCCAGCGAAGAATGATCTCGTGTTGCGCATCGCCGGATGCCGTCGCCGCCGCGATAGCCGACTCAAAGTTCTTGTCGATCAACGGGAAGACGTTGGCAGGGCTGCCTTGCGCCATGTACTCGGCAAGCACCTCGGTGCCCTTCGCCCAGTGGTAGAGCGCGATGAGCCTCAGCGCAATGGCGCGATCTGCCGCTTCCGAACCTTGGGCAAGGATGCTCGCTTCCCGACCCTCCTGAGCCTCGCGCAGTCCGGCGATGATCTCGTGGACACCATGCAGGTCGTTCCATCCGTCCTTGCGGAACAGGCGCACCCAGCACTCGAAGATGCGGAACAAGAGTTGGTCATCCCAGTTCCGGCCCGCGATAGACGGAGACTTGAGAGCTGCCGGGTTCTCCTGGTACCAACGCCGCAAGTCCGACGAACGGTCGCCACAGTAGGCGATTGCGGACAACTGAAGAACCGCGAGGATGCGCTCGTAGGTCTCCTCCGGCACTGGGAGGAGACGACGAATGTCGAACGCACGAAAGGCCGACGCGCTGCACTGGTCGCGGAGGGCCTGTTCGCCGCCACTAGCGCGGCTCAGAGCGTCAAGGCCCTCGACGGCGCTCAGTTCGTAGGCAAGTGCGACACGGCGGAGCAGTGCATCGTCGTTTGCGCCTTCCGTGAAGCCGAAGGCGATCTGATGCCCGAGAGCGTTCTTCGCCAGTCGTTCATTCACGATCTGGAAAGCGCGCTCACGGTCGCTCGCCTTGATGGCGGCGATGGCCCAGTGTTCAGGAAGCTTCTGTAGCGAAGCGGTGGAAACAGTCACTTGCTGCCTCCCTTCCTGGCTGCTACGGCCTTCTTACCGAGCTGGGCGATGCTTCCGCTTGGCAGATAGATGGCGAAGAGTTCAATGATAGTGCCGCCGGGGCAGTTCTTCGCCAGCTTGGTAACCCGTACGCGAAGGTCATCCTGATGGGGCGGAACATCCCGGATCAGGACGCCGAAGATGAAGACATCGGACGAGTTCGCCAGGTACCGAGTGGCGGCGGCCTTGTAGCGGTCAAGCCAGGCCGCCTTCGGGGCGCGGTGCGCCAGGTACTTCACGAGGTCATCGCGGATGCCCTCATCGTCGCGCAAGTCTTCAAGCTGTTGCTTGAGGCCCGTCCGCCCGTGCATGGCACCTGGTGGGTACTGGTACTGAGCTGAGGTCTTCACCTCGCCGAAGGCGAAGCAGTCGCCGTGCGGGGTGGCTTGGAAGCCAACGAGGTCGGCACCGGGCAAGCTCGATCCGCTCTTACGCTCGTCTCTGCCGTCAGGCCAAGGGAACAGGGAGCTGCGGTGGTGCTTGGCATACGCTTCCGCGATGGCCTCTCCCACGCGCCAATCCTCGACGCTATCGGGGTCCGCCAAGATGCGCTCGACACCGTCCTTCTTGAACTGGGTATCGGCAAGACCGGCCAGCAGTGCAGCGATGTCGGCCTTGCCCGAGTCGTCAAATACCAGACCGGCCACGGTGCCATTGATGGCGGCGTCAAGGTCTGCGGCTGTCCACGAGAGGCCCATCCCTGAACACGGCGCAGCACCGAAAGAGTAGTTGTTGGTTCCCAGCGCGATGGTCATGCGACAGCGGCCTCCTCTGCTGTGGCAGCGAAAGTAAAGCCGCCGCTGAATGCGCGCGACAGGAGCGCCTGAAACGTCGCTTCGGCCTTCGTCAGGGCTGCGGCCTGCTGCGCAACGATGCTCTGTACTGCACCTGCGCGCTCAGCAAACACGGCCTGTCCCTCGATAGGCGGAACGAGTATCTCGACGGGGTAGATTCGGGAGCCTGAGATCAGCGGCTGTGCGACTTGGCTTGAGTAACGGTTCAGGTTTGCTTGTCGCAGCGCCTGCAATAGATAGGGCGTCTGAAGCAGGGATGAGGTCTCCGACACGTACAGTGCGTTGTCAGTGATCCATGCTGGCCCATCTGTGAGATGCACGTTTCCGCAGTGCGCGCCCACACGCCCGACAACTATCTTCGGTTCATCGAACATCGCGAAAGCGTGCGTGCCATTCTTGCCATTGCCGCCATACACAGGAATCTTGCCGGTAGTGTCCATCTTGGCAGCAGGTAGGAAATCACCGCTCTTGACCTTGAGGACTTCGCCGATCTTCGCAGTGCGTAGGCCCTTCGGATTGGTGGCAGGGTCGCCGAACATGTCGAGAAAGAGCGCGGGGATGATTGCCCGCGCCTTAGCCTGCGCTTCACGCCGCAGGCGGACGATGCCCTCGGCGCGCGCGAGAAGATCGACGATGCGGCGCTGTTCAGCAAGTGACGGAACGCGAATCGGCTGCTCCAGCACCTGACGGTCTGTGACCGCAGGGTACATCGCGCCCGACACGAGTTTCGTGAGCCCGCCTACGAAGGACGACGAGCGAACGAAGTAGAAAATGTATTCAGGCAAGATGGACTCGCGCCGCGCGCGGAGTACACAGAAGCCAGTGCTTGCAACCTGTCCGTCGAGATTGGGCGGGACTAGTGCGACAGCGTTCAGGTTGGGGCGTACAGTTGAAACTAGTACATCGCCGGTCGCTATGGCCTTGCGCGCACGGCTAGGGGCTTCCGCACCCTTCATCCGCCGTGCCCCGTTGACTACTTTGGACTCGTTGTCAACGGCTGCAACGTCAACATAGACAAACTCGGCCTCTGGTTGGGTCGTGGGATTTCGCGCCCCCGTAGCGGCGACAACAACGTCCTTGAGGGGAAGGAGGCGAGTCATGCCGCCTCACTCAAGGCTGCCCGTAGCGCTTCCACTTCCTCGGCGATCTCGGCCTCGATAGCGGCGAGTTCGTCGAGCAGCTCGCGCGGGTCCTGGTGCTCAACCTGTGCCTGGCTCATTGGGCGGTAGCGGCCCGCCGAGAGATTGAAGTCGTTCGCGCGCAGCGTCGTAGCGTCGGCAAACCACCACTGCGCGGTCCACTCGGATTTCGGATCGCGCGCTTCCCATGCGGCAAGGTTTGCTTCGCGCGCGCGGTAGGCGGCGACAAGGCCCGGCATGTCGTCAGCTTCAATGGCAACGTCGTGGTTGGCATCGAGCTTGTAGCCATCGTTGTCCGCGTGCAGGAAGAGCACGTTCTCGGTCTTGCCGCCCTTGCGGAAGAAGAGCACAGAGGTCTTGACGCCCGAGTAAGGCTGGAACACGCCGCCGGGCAGGCTCATGACGGCCTCGACGCGGTTGTTCTCGATCAGTTGACGGCGCAGCTCCTTGTGCGCGCCGGTCGAACCGAAGAGGACACCTTCGGGCACGACCACACCGCAGCGCCCGCCGGGGCGCAGGCTGTCCATCATGTACTTGAGGAAGAGAAGCTCCGTCGCCGTGGTCGTGCCGACCTTTACGTCATCGACGATGCGGTCCTTGTCCACGCGCCCCGAGAAGGGGGGATTGGCAAGGACGACGTGGTAGCCCTCTTCAGGGAGGGCAAGCTCGGCCTTGCGCTCGTTGTCGAGTGTCGTCGTAAGGACGTTGCGCAACAGGATGCGGACATTCGGCAAGCCGCGCAGCGTGAGGTTCATGGTGGCAAGGCGGACCATCTTCGGGTCCACGTCGTTGCCATAGAAGGTTTTGCTCTGCAAGGCCGAGACTTGCGCAGCGGAGAGTCCGTCGCCGAGGCCGCGCGCGACGCTCTTGCCGTCGATCTCCGCGGTCTGGATGCCGCCCGGCGAAGAGTTCGCAAGGCGGATGTGGTTGTAGGCGGCGACAAGGAACCCTGCGGTCCCTGCCGCCGGGTCGTAAATGATCTCGCCGATCTTCGGATCGATGATCTCGACGATGGCGCGAAAGATGTGGCGCGGCGTGCGGAACTGGCCCAGCTCGCCCGCTTGCTTGATCTGCTTGAGAACGTGCTCGAAGAGGTCGCCCTTGGTGTCGGCGTCGGCGCGGTCGAGCCGCAGGCCATCGACCAGCGTGACGACCTGCGTGAGCACGGTCGGCTCGTCGATCACCAGTCGCGCGCCATGCATGAAGTTGACGGCGGAGCCGCCTGCGACCTCGGTGAAGAAGGCAAAGACCTCATCGCGCATGAAGCGCACGAGGGGTTCGCCCGAAAGCCCCTTGGCCCACACGGACCAGCGGAAGCGGTCGCGCGAGATCGTTGTCTGTCCTTCCGTCGTTGCGTTCAGCGGGTTCTTGAGCGTCCAGATCCCCTTGAACATGCTCTCGTAGGGTGTCTTCAGGACCTTGGCGCGCGCCTGGTTCTCGGCGTCGATGCCCTCGATCAGATAGAAGAAGAACAGGAAGGAAAGCTGCTCTGCGTTGCTGACAGGATCGGGGTAGCCACCGCCGAACAGATAGTCTCTGATCTGCTCGATGGCGCGGCGCATGTCGGGGGTCAGGGGCATCGGTCTCGTTCTCTTGGTGTTATGACTATTGGACGGCGGGCGGCTGGTCGGGCGTGGTGTCGCTGACGCCGTCGTCCTCAGGAGGAAAGACGGCTTCGTTGAGCGTGTCAAGCAGGCTGTCGAGCTTGTCCTCGCCGCCGAAGACCCGCAGGGCCTCCGGAATGCCGCCCATCAGGGTGAAGGGCGGAAAGGCCAGGTGCCCGGCGGTGAACTCATCCCACACATCGGCATTGGCGCGAAGCTGGCTGCCAACGGTGCGCAGCCAGCGCTCCTGATCGGGGTTGAGGGCGTCTTCGCGCTCAAGGAACCAGGCCTCGAAGCGCGCCCCGACCTCGGCGCGTCTCTGTTCCGAGGCCTCGGGGAAGATCATGTTGCCGTTCTCATCGACCGTGACCCACGCGCGGGTCGCCGGGTCGATGTGATCGTTGATGTCGAGCGAGAGCAACTTGCGCGGTTCGCCCTTGGGCTTGCGGGGCCGCTCGACGACGATGCCGCCTTCGCCCGTCCCCTCTTCGTCGCCGTGAAAGTCGGTGACGCCCACGAAGTCAAACATGGTGAAGACCGGCTTGCCCTTGGCTTTGCGCGTGCCGCGCCCGCGCATCTGCTGGTAGAGGATCGTTGACTTGGTGAAGCGCGCGAAGATCAGGCTGACGACCTCGGGGCAGTCGAAGCCGGTGTCGAGCATGTTCACGGAGACCAGAATCTGCGGGAAGGCTTCCTTCTTGAAGCGCTTGATCTTGGTCATGCCGTCAACGGTGTCGTCCTGGCCCATGCCGGAGACCACGTAGTCGGCGTAGCGGACCTCCGGCGAAGGCTTCTGGTCGGCGAAGGCCTCGTCGAACATGGTTGCGAGGGTCTCGGCGTGGCGCTTGGTCACGGCGAAGACGATGGTCTTGCCGATCAGAGGCTTGCGGACCATGCCCTTGGCATCCGTGTAGCCGTTGGTCAGGACCTCGCGGAACTCGCGGACGATGGCGCGGTTGCGTTCGGGGATCGTGAACTTCGGCTCCAGCGCCGCCGGGTCGATGGTGATCTTCTGCTCCTTGCCGAAGAGCGTCTCGAACTCGGCCTTGGTGTCGGCGCTCATCGCCGACCAGTCAAGCTCGCTGCGCTTGACCTCGAAGCCGCCATCGGCTGCCGTCTTGACGGTCTTGGCCTTGTAGATTTGGTACGGCACGAGGTAGCCGTCGCGGATCGCGTCCTTCATCTTGTAGGTGAAGGTTGGGCGGTCCACCTCGAAGAAGCGCAGCGTGTCGCGGACGAAGAGCTTGTCCTCTTCGTCGCCGAAGTCCTCCGGGTTGGCGACGCAGGGCGTCGCCGTTAGGCCGACCTGCACGCCATCGAAATGCTTCAGCACGCCGCTCCACTTGCCGTAGATCGAGCGGTGGCACTCATCCGAGATCACGAGGTCGAAGTACCCTGCCGAGTAGTCGCGGTAGATGTTCACCATGCTCTGAAGCGTGGTGATGGTGATCCGCTTCTCGTCCTGGAAGCGCCGCCCCGCCCGCAGGACGTAGGCAGGAAAGTCCTTCAGATGCTCGGCGAAGGCGTCCTCGGTCTGCTTGGCAAGCGGGATGCGGTCCACGAGGAAGAGAACGCGGGTGACCGCGTTCGCCTCGAAGAGGCGCTTGATGAAAGCAGCCGCGGTGCGGGTCTTGCCCGTGCCGGTTGCCATCTCGACCAGCAGCTTGCGGCGACCGCCTGCGATCTCGCGGCACAGGGTGTCGATGCAGGCGGTCTGGTAGTCGCGCTCGACGATGTGCTTGTCGATGGGGACGGTCAGCAGATCGCGCTTGACCTGTGCTGTCGCGGCCCGGCGTTCAAGATCGCCTTGCGCGTAGAACGTCTTGACCGGACGCGGGAAAGCTTCGCGTTGCCACTCCCAAAACCTGATCTCCTCGCCGTTGGCGAGGAAGACGTAGGGAACCTTGAGCTGCTCGGCGTAAGCCCGGCCTTGCGCTTCCGCCTCCGCCGGGTTGATCGAAGCCTTCTTGGCTTCAACAACCGCAAGGGCGCGCCCGTTGCGGTCGCACAGGACGTAGTCAGCCTTGGTCTTGTCCGGGAGGATGTACTCAAACCGGACAGCGTTGATGTCCAGTACGTCCCAGCCCTGGTCTTTGAGCTGGGCGTCGATCTTGACGCGGGAGAAGGCTTCGTTCGTACCTGCCATATCGTCCTTCCCTACGCCGCCTGCGCGTGCTTGTTGGTCTTGTGGCCGCGCGCAGTCGGGCCTGTGGGAAGCGACTTGATCGCGCGCCCCGCCTCGGCCTCGGCCAGCTCCAGGTCGTAGCGGGCCTGCAAGCTCATCCAGAACTCGGGCTGGTTGCCAAACCAGTGGGCAAGCCGAAGGGCAGAGTCGCCGGTGATCCCGCGCTTGCCGTTGATGATCTGCGTGATCCGGTTAGCCGGGACACCGAGCTGGCGCGCAAGCTCTGTCGGCGAAACGCCGACGGCCTCAAGCTGTTGGGCGAGGATTTCGCCCGGGTGATGCACCGCTGTGGTCATCGTGCGCCTCGTGTTGGACGGGCTTGCGCCCCTCGCTCCCTGCATATCGTTGGCGTCAGGGTAGGATGCCTGACGATGTACGTCAATCGTAAATCGTTTTCGTCTCCGTAGCCGTGCGGCTCGTCGCCAGTCGTGCGGATGCTGTTCTCACTGTCCCTGCCTGTGCGCTGCCGCGCAGGCGGCCTTTGGGTCCCGTCATGGCAAAACGGGGCGAGCCCTGGGCAAGTGCACGGCACTCCTCCACTGCCGTTGCGGCACCTGCGGGTGCAGCGTCTCTTCCTGTTTTTCCTCGGGCGGTCCTACAAGGCCGCGCTGGGCGGCCTCCAACACAGGAGGAACAAATGAAGAACGACATCCCGACTATCGAAGAGCTGCTGAGCCTGCCCAAGGGCGAGCTTCAGGCGATGTTCCGGATTGCCACGTCGGTCGCGTCCGACCAGACGCGACCGACGGCGGAACGCGGGGCGGCAGTCCAGACTGTCGAGCACATTCGGCGCTGCCTTCCGAACGCGCCTGGCCCATAGCCGGGCGCGCCAGCCCTCAATGCAACAGCGGTGTGTACGGAAGGACCGTGCGCGTTGTCCGACCGCAGACCTTGCAGCGAAAGCGTATGGACGTGACATAGCGGCTGCGCGGAAGAAGAAGATCGCGCGCGCGGTGGTGACGCTCTCGGCGGCAGCGCTCACAGCGCACGACGAGCAGGCCGTTGCGGTCGAATAGTTCACCAAACGTCAGGTCGTCGAAGCTGTATCCCATGCCTCGACCATAAGCACGACGAGAAGAACAATTCAAGAACATCTTGGTACCGACGCCCCAAGCGCACCTGGCAGCCGCCACAGGATTCGCCACAAACTCGCCACATGCTCAGAATAGTCGTCGCGGACTTTGGCGGATTTCTGCGGGTTTTGGTGGGTGGCAGATTTGTGGCGAGTTGCCCGGATTTTGAGTGATATGGAAAGGAAACGCCGCCTAAGCTATTGAAATTGAAATGGCAGGGGCAGAAGGGCTCGAACCCTCGACCTACGGTTTTGGAGGCCGGAAAACTTGAGCCACTTTCAATCACTTAGATGGGGCTCGCCACAGACTCGCCACAATATCTTTCGACCTGCCTCGTTCCGATGGCCCCGACAACACCGAATCGGCTGCTCTTGTCGTCCGCCTGCTCGATCAAGTGACCGTAAGTATTGAGGGTCGTCTCGATGTTGGCGTGCCCCATGAGCTTCTGGATGCGCTTGAGATTCATCCTGCGCTCGATGAGCATCGACGCGTAGAAGTGTCTGAGCGCATAGGGCGTGAACTTGGGCTCCTCGACAAGGACACCATCCTTCTCGACCTCTTGCAGAAGACCAGCTTCGGCACAGGCCGCGTAGAAGCCCCGCTTGCGCCAGTTGTCTATGCTTTGCCAGTGTCCCGTGGCCGTCGGAAAGATCAGGTCGTGCGGGTTGTCGATGGCATGGTGGTCGGCGTAGTGCTGGACCAAAGAGAAGGCCTCCGGCGTCAGGTCGATGAACCGTCTTCCCGCAGGGGTCTTAGTTACGGAAATCCTGTCGCCGGGGCGCTCGATTGCGCGGTCAACAGCGACGCCGCCGTCGCGCAAGTTGTCATGTGGAATGACAAGGTACTCCTGAGGTCTCATGCCGGAGTCCACGGCCAGATACAGCATGGGCCTGTAGCGTTCCCATGAGCGGGCAACCTGGGCGTTCTTCGCGTTCGCGAGGCGGTCGGCGGCGTCAAGGAGCGCCCGGACTTCGCTGGTTGTCGGAATCTGCACCGGTTCGTCGTATCGGGAGTCAGCGCGGATGCTGATCCCTGCGGCGACGTTGCTCGAAACAAGGCCGCGCTGCGACATTTCCCGCATGACCGACTGAAAGGATGACATCACCTTTCGGGCCTGATCGCGGCTCGCGCAGTTCCGCACGAGCCACGAGCGAAACTCGACAATGTCCGGCGCAGTGAGCGCGTGAAGCTCGCGCCCCCACTCGTACCTCTTGATGATCTCGGCGCGGTGCCGGTAGTTGGTGAGCGTGTATCCCGTGACGGGGTCGCGCCCGTTTCGGCCTTCGGACTCGCAAACGTCGAGCCACTTGTCTACTGCCTGGGCAACGCTGCGAATATCCGTAGAGGCGGAAGACGCACCCATGCGCGCTGCGGCATCCTCACGGAAGGCGCGTGCTTCCTTCGCAGTCGTGAACGTCTTGTAGGCGTAGCCGCTCGCGCTGTTCTTGCTGGGATAGCGCACCTGGTACGTCGTACCCTTCGCGCCTGTTCTCTTTCTGATATCGGACATGAATCACGCTTACCGCAGTCATGGAATCGGGTCAAACGATTTCGGAGCGATAGGCAGTCGTGTCGGATTTATATGTGCCGCCCGTTCCGCTTCAACTTGGCAGCGCATGTAGATTTCCATCAAGGTGCCGCGCTCGATTTTGAGGCGACCGTCTATGGGATCAACGAAGAAGGGGAGTTTTCGGCGACCCGAGGCATCAGGGTCGGCGGCGCGCTTGATCTGTTTTGGGGAGAGGTTGATACCGATTTCCGCCAAGACCTGCCGCGCCTCGTCTAGTCCAATATAGAAGGGCTGCTTTGTCACTCGCCCCTCCGTTGCTATAGCTTGAAGTCGTCGGCGGCGGAGTGATAGGGACCGTCGCAATCCATCTTCTTGAGTGACCGCCCGCGACAGCGCGGTACGACGTTTTGGCCTTTGCCGTCGGTGGGATTGACATAGATGGTCGCCCCGCGCGAAAACTTCACGGCGTAATCATCCTCCAGCTCGTGAAGTTTCTCGAATATCGCCTGACGAATGTCAGCCATTGACATCTCGCCTCGAATAAGTATTTGCATGATCCCCGCCCCTTCCAATGAATACAACTTGGTATATTCATAAGTTAAGTTTGCGCGCCGAATAACTAAGAAGTCGTTAATTTGGCGCGATACCCGGCGGATTCCTGCGGGTTTCAACCCGCTGCGGCCCGGTGCGGCATGTCTCGATCCGGTATGGCCTTGCCGCCGTCGGTGGGCCAGGCGAGGAAGCCACGTGGAACTCGCCTCCTGCGCGAAACCTAGAGTGGGGCGAACGACAAGGGGGCTCCGCCATGTCAGACCACGAGCAGAACCTGAACCGGTACCACTCGACGCACGATCTATGCGAACGCTTCCGCTGCTCCAGCCGGACCATCTTCCGTCGGATGCAGCGCGAAGCGAACCCGTTCCCCGCGCCCTGCATGCAGCACGCGGGCAGCGCCAATCTGTGGGATGCGGCGGACGTGGCGGCGTGGGAGCGGCGCGAACGTGAGCGGACACGATCCCGCAGCCAGGCGCGCACCGGGGGTTCAGCGTCATGAGCGCGTCCACCTTGAGGAAGCTGCGTGGCGGCTGCTATGCGATCACGCTGGCATTGCCGCCCGACATCGCGGAATTCGCGCTGGAGGGCTTCCGCGCGCGGGGCTTTGAAAGCGCGGACGCCTATCTTCGCTGCGTGCTGAACTCGGCGATGTTCGACGAGATGTGCGCGGGGCTGGAGCCCGACCACTCGCCGTACAACGGCTTCTTCGAGAAGAGCGACGACGACATACCCTTCTGATGCGCGCCCGCCCTACGTGCGGAGTTGGCGGGCCGTGCCATACAGGCACGGCCCGCCTTCGCTTTGGCCCTCGTCAAACCCGGGTGAGCCCTTCGAGCTTCTGGAACCACGCGTTCAGCGCGGCTGCCTGCTCGGGCAGATAGTCGTAGTGGTCGTAGACCTGCCAGGCACCGGGCATCCGGTGCCCGAGCATGATTTCCGCGATGTGGGGCTCGGTCAGCGTCGAGAAGTTGGTCCGGGCCGTCCGCCGCAGGTCATGGACGGACCAGTGCTCCATCTCGAACTTCTCGTGCCGCCTCAGCCACTGCATGACGTTGTAGGGCAGTGCGAGCGGCGCGCTCGTTCCCATGGGCTTGTCGCTGCCGGTGTTGGTGAACAGGTAGCGGCTCGCGGCGCTTAGGGCCATCGCCTCCTTGATGAGCGGGGCGGTGTCGGGCGTGATGGGCCGCAGGAGCGGCTTGCCGGTCGCGTGCCCGAGCTTGTGGTTGCCGGGCGGCACCGTCCACACGCTGCGCTCGAAGTCGAAGTGGCTCTTCTCGGCCTGTCGGAGCTCGCCGTTTCGGCAGCCATAGATGAGGCACAGCTTCAGGAAGAGGCGGTTCTTCGCGGCCATACGGGAGTGCTCGATGGCCCGCCATACCCTTGCGATTTCGTCGCCGGAGAGCGTGCGCGATCCGGGGAGCTTCTTGATCTGCAAGTCCTCCTTGGCATTGATGCCTGCGAGGGCGCTGGAGGCGATCACCTTGCGCCGGACGGCCCACTTCAACATCTGCTTCGCGTTGATCAGGATGCGCTCGGCGATGCCGGGTCGGACCGTTGCGTGCTTCTCCAGCAAGTTGAGCCACTCATGCAGGCTCACCTGCTCGGCAGGCAGCTTGCCGATCACCGGGAAGACGTGCAGCTCGAAGCTGCGCAGGATGTCGTGATGGCCCTTCTTGTTCTTCTGGCAGTAGGCCTCGTACCACTGGCGGAAGAGCTGCTCGACGGAATCCGCCTTGACGATGGCCTGCTTCTCCAGCAGGCGAACGACCTGCGGATCGTGCCCCTGCTCGTGGCGCGCGCGGAGGCGCTGCGCCTCGGTGCGCGCCTCCTTCAGCGACATCAGCGGATAGCTGCCAAGGTCAAGCCTGCGGGGCTTGCCGTCGTAGCGGTAGCGAAGCTGAAAGGTGATCTTGCCCTTGGGCGTGATCCGCACGCCTAAGCCCTCGCGGTCGCTTCGCTCTGCGAGCGCGGCCCGCTCCTTCCCGTCATTAGCCTTGAGCCATGCGTCCGTCAACGCCATACGCACCCCCGGTGTGTACATAGCGCGAGAGGGGCCGCCGTCAGGGTGGTTTATGTACACGTCCGTGTACGCAAACCCGCTGTCACGGCCTGTCTCGCCATGACATCACTTGACCATGCCCGGAAGGCGTCCTTCCTCGCGCAAACCACGTGAAGGGTCAGTCCGTGTCGCGGCTTGACCCCGCCTGTCTCAGAGGCCGAGGTGGGGGTGGGAGATGATGGCGAAGGTGCGGCGGCGGCGCACCTGGTGGGCAAGGTCGGTGGACACGGGCGGGGCGCCGCGATGGCGCGGTCAGCAGGTGGCGCCGGGCGGCGCGCGGCCCTGGATTATCGGCGAGGCTGCGGCGACGCAAGCCGGCGCCAAGGTGCCGACCCTACACTGCGCCCATGGCTCCTGTCGCCCCCGTCGATCCGGCCGACCCCGGAGACGCCGCTCCCGCCGGTATGGCGGGCGGCGAGGCCGACGCCCGGGCGCTGGCGCGCGCCGCGGCCGACACCGCGGCGCTGGCGGCAGCCCTGTCCGGCTGGCCGGCCGCCCTGGTGGTGTTCGACCAGGACCTGCTCCCGCCCACGCTGCATGGCAGCCTGGACCTCGCCACCGCCATGGCGCGACTGGAGGCGGCGCGCGCCGGGGCCGGGCCCGCGCCGCACGAAGGCCCGGTGGTCGTGGAGCGCCTGGTCGACGGCGGTCACTGCAGCGGCTGGCTCGCGGTCTTCGGGCCGCCGGGCGCGGTGGCCGACGCCGCCCTGCCGGCGCGCCTGGCCGCGCTCGGGCGCGGCCTGGTGGCGCAGGCCGAGCTGGCGCTGCAGGCCCGCCAGTTCGCGCGCATCGCGGCGCAGGTGCCGGGCATGCTCTATCAGTACCGGCTGCACCCCGACGGCCGCAGCAGCTTCCCGTTCGCCAGCGAGGGCATCCGCGATGTCTACCGCGTGTCGCCGGCCGCGGTGCGGGACGATGCCGGCCCGCTGTTCGCGCTCGGCCACCCCGACGACGTGCCACGCGTCATCGAGACCATCACCGCGTCGGCCCACGCACTGACGGTGTGGGACTGCGAGTACCGGGTGCGCTTCGACGACGGCAGCACCCGCTGGCTGCATGGCCGCGCGATGCCCGAGCGCCTGCCCGACGGCGGCACGCTCTGGCACGGCTTCATCACCCCCATCGACGAGCGCAAGGCCGCCGAGCAGGCGCTGCAGCGCAGCGAGCAGGCCTTCCGCACCTTCTTCGAGGCCGGGATCGTCGGCATGACCATCGCCGAGCCCGACCTGCGCTGGCTGGGTGTGAACGCCCGCATGGCCGAGATGCTGGGCTACACGCGCGAGGAGATGCAGGCGCTGGACTGGACCCATTTCACGCACCCCGACGACCTGCCGGCCGACCAGGCGAACTACGCCCGCATGGCGGCCGGCGAGATCGACGGCTACGTGATGGACAAGCGCTACCGGCGCAAGGACGGCAGCGAGCTGGAGTGCCGCCTCGCGGTGCGCTGCGACCGCCACGACGACGGCACGCTGGCGCGCGTGTTCGCCATCGTCGAGGACATCTCCGACTGGCGGCGCGCCGAGCGCGCGTTGCAGTCGCAGCGCGACGCGCTGGAGCACCTGGTGGCCGAGCGCACGCGCGAGCTGCAGGCGGCGCGCGACACCGCCGAGCAGGCCAGCCGCGCGAAGACCGAGTTCCTCTCCAGCATGAGCCACGAACTGCGCACGCCGCTCAACGCCATCCTCGGCTTCACGCAGCTGCTGGAGCTGGACCGCGACCTCGGCGCACGCAGCCGGGGCCACCTGCGCGAGGTCATGCGCGCCGGCCGCCACCTGCTGCGGCTGATCAACGAGGTGCTGGACCTGGCGCAGGTGGAGTCCGGCCGCCTGGTGCTGTCGCCGGAGGCGCTGGGGCTGGCCGAGCTGGTGGACGAGGTGGCGGCGCTGACGCAGCCGCTGGCGGCGCCGCGGCAGGTGCGGCTGGTGCCCACGGTCGCGGCCACGTTGGTGGTCCGCGCCGACCGGCTGCGCCTGAAGCAGGTGCTGCTGAACCTGCTGGGCAACGCCGTCAAGTACAACCGCGAAGGTGGCGAGGTGCGCATCGGCGCCCAGCCGCAGCCCGGCGGGCGGCTGCGCGTGGTCGTCGAGGACGACGGCCCGGGCATCCCGGCCGACCGCCGTGGCCAGCTGTTCCAGCCCTTCAGCCGGCTGGGTGCCGAGCTCGGCAGCGTGGAGGGCACCGGCATCGGGCTGGCGCTCAGCCGCCGGCTGGTGGAGCTGATGGGCGGGCGCATCGGTGTGGACGACGCGCCGGGCGGCGGCGCGGCCTTCTGGGTCGAGCTGCCGACGGCCACGCTGGCCGCGCCGCCACCGCCGGTGCGCGATGCCGTGGAGGCCGGCGCCGGGCTGGCCCCGGCGCGCGTGCTCTACATCGAGGACAACCCGGCCAACCTGGCCCTGGTGGAGCAGATCGTCGCCCGCCACCCGGGCCTGGTGCTGGCCAGCGCCAGCGACGGCCCGGCCGGCCTGGCCGCGGCGAAGGCGCAGCCGCCGGCCCTGGTGCTGCTGGACATCCACCTGCCCGGCATGGATGGCTACGAGGTGCTGGCGCGGCTGCGCGCCGACCCGGCCACGCGCGGCGTGCCGGTGGTGGCGCTCACCGCGCAGGCCATGCCCAGCGATGCCCGCCGCGCCATCGAGGCCGGCTTCGACGAGTACCTGACCAAGCCCATCGACCTGCCGGTGTTCGACACCGTGCTGCGCCGCTTCCTGGCCTGAGGCGGCCTCCCGCCGCCCGTGGCCGGGCCCCGGGGGCCATCGCCGTCAGGCCGTCAGCCGCTTCACGCCCGGCAGCGCGCAGGCGTAGATGGCGTTGCGCAGCGCCGCGATGGCCTCGTAGCGGGTGAAGCTGCGCCGCCAGGCCAGCACCACGCGGCGCGTGGGCACCGGCTCGGCGAAGGGCACGAAGGCCAAGTGCGTCTGCGGCTCGGCCGGCACCGACAGCTGCGGCACCACCGTCACCCCCATGCCGGAGCTGACCATGTACTTGATGGTCTCCAGCGACGAGCCCTCGAAGCTCTTGCGGATGCCCTCGGCATCGCTGGAGAAGCGCGCGTACTCCGGGCAGACCTCGAGCACGTGGTCGCGGAAGCAGTGGCCGGTGCCCAGCAGCAGCATGGTCTCGCGCTTGAGCTCCTCGGCCGGGATGGCCTCGCGCCGCGCCAGCGGGTGGTTCTTCGGCACCGCCACCATGAAGGGCTCGTCGTAGAGCGGCGCCACCGCCAGCCCGGTGTCGGGGAAGGGCTCGGCCATGATCGCCGCGTCCAGCTCGCCGGTACGCAGCATGTCCAGCAGCTTGGCGGTGAAGTTCTCCTGCAGCACCAGCGGCATCTGCGGCGTCATCTCGATGGCCTTCTTCACCAGCTCGGGCAGCAGGTAGGGGCCGATGGTGTAGATGACGCCCAGGCGAAGCGGCCCCGACAGCGGGTCCTTGCCGCGCTTGGCGATCTCCTTGATGCCTTGCGCCTGCTCGATCACCTGCTGCGCCTGGCGCACGATCTCCTCGCCCAGCGGCGTCACCGAGACCTCGCTGCCGCCGCGCTCGAAGATCTTGCAGTCCAGCTCCTCCTCCAGCTTCTTGATCGCCACCGACAGCGTGGGCTGGGAGACGAAGCAGGCCTCGGCCGCGCGGCCGAAGTGCCGCTCGCGGGCGACGGCGACGATGTAGCGCAACTCGGTCAGCGTCATGCCGGCATTGTCGCCACAAATCCGGCACGGCCGGCCGCGCCGCGGCACCCCCCGCGCCCGGCGCGGGGCGGGGGATTGCGGCCACAATGCCCGCGCAATCGCAGGAGGCGTGACGATGCCCGGTCCGAGACGCTGGTGGTGTGCGCTCGCACGCGGCGTGCCGTCGGCCGCGGCATGGCCCGTCGCGGCGCGCATCCTCGCCTCGACCCGGCGTGCCGTGGCCCATCTGGCCCTGCTGCCCCTGCTGGCCATGGCCTGGTCGCTGGCGGCTGCCGCCGGCACCGCCGGCAGCACCGCCGGTGCCGGGCCGGTGGCCGCTGCGGCCACCGCCGTCCCGCCGGTGTGGCGTTTCGGCATGCTGGCCGACTACCCGCCGTTCCAGGTCTGGCCCGAGGGCGGCTGGCCCGGCGGCGCCGACCTCGAGCTGCTGCGCCGCGCGGCCGCGCGCGCCGGCGGGACCGTGGAGCCCGTGCGCTACACCGACGTGCGGCGCCTGCTCGACGACCTCGCCGCCGGCCGCCTGGACGTGGCCAGCGCGCTGGCGCGAACCCCCGAGCGCGAGGCGCTGCTCGCCTTCGGGCCGCCGTATGCGCGCATCGAGCAGGTCGTCGTCATGCGGCGTGGCGACGGCGACGTGCCGCTGAGCGCCGACCTCGCCGGCCGCCGCGTCGCCGTGGTGGAGGGCTATGCCAGCGCCAGCCAGGTGGCGCGGCTGTTCCCGCTGGCGCAGCGCGTGCCGGTGCCCGACGTGGCCGCCGGCCTGCGCGCGCTGGGCGAGGGCCGGGCCGACCTGTTCATCGAATCCTCGCGCGTGATCGCCGAGACGATGGACCGCCTGCAGCTGCCCGACCTGCGCGTGGCGCGCGGTGTGGTGCTGGGCAGCGGCGAGCTGCACCTGGCCAGCGCGCACGCCGGAGCGTCCCGGCTGGCGCCGCTGGCCGCTGCACTCGAGGCCATGGGTGAGGCCGAGCGCCGCGCGCAGGTGGCCCGCTGGTCCGTGGCCGAGCCCGGCCCCCAGCCACGGGCGCTGACGCTCACGGCGGACGAACAGGCGCACCTGCGCGCGCTGGCGGCGCAGCCCCCGCTGCGGGTGGCGGTGGTGGCGCGGCAGGCGCCGTTCTCGATGGCCGGGCCGGGTGGCGTGCCGTCCGGGCTGGCGGTGGACGTGCTGGCCGCGGCGCTCCAGCGCCTGGGCCTGGCGGCCGGGTCGTGGCAGCTGCTGGACGCCGAGGCGGCCCTGGCCGCCCTGCGCAGCGGCGACGCCGACCTCGCGCTCGGCCTGCCGGAGCTGGCCACGCGGAGCTGGGGCATCGGCTTTGCCGGCCCCTTCATCGAGCACCCGCTGATGCTGGTGGCCCGGCGCGGCAGCGGCCTGTGGTCGATGGAGCAGCTGGCTGGCCGCCGGCTGGCGATGCCGGTGCTGCAGGTGCCGCAGACCCTGCTGCTGGCGCGCTACCCGCGCGTGCAGCCGGTGCCCTGCCCCGACATCCCGGCCTGCCTGGACGCCGTGCAGCGCGGCCAGGCCGAGGCCATGGTGGCCGACGTGGTGAGCCTGGCCCTGGTGCTGGGCGACAGCGGCTGGGACGACCTGCAGTTCGTGGGCACCGCCGGCGACCTGCGCCATGCCCGCGGCGTGGCGCTGTCGCCGGCCCACCGCCCGCTGGTGCCGCTGCTGCAGCAGGCGCTGGACGTGGTGGCCGTCGACGAGCTGCCGGCGCTCAAGCGGCGCTGGCTGGAGCGGCCGCCGCCGCAGCGCGTGCAGCGCGAGCTGCTGCGCCGCGCCCTGCCCTGGGTGGCCGGGGCGCTGCTGGTGCTGGGCGGCCTGTGGTGGTGGCACAGCCGCGGCCTGCGCGCGGAGGTGGCGCGCACGCAGGCGGCGCGGCTGGATGCCGAGCGTGCCGAGGCCACCGCACGGCGCTTCATCGTCTTCCTGGCGCACGAGGTGCGTAACTCGCTGCACTCGGTGGTGGCCGCCGCGGAGCTGCTGCGCAGCCAGGGCGGCGCCGCGGTGGGCGAGCCGCTGGGCCGATCGGCGCGCGGCACGCTGGCGCTGCTCAACGGCCTGCTCGACCGCGAGCGCCTCGCCGCCGGCGCCCTCACCCTGCACCCCGGGCCGGTGCGCCTGCCGGCGCTGGTGGCGGCCGTGCTCGACGAGATGGCGCCGCTGGGCCAGGCCGCGGGGGTGCAGATCCGCGTCGACCCGCCGCTGCCCGACCGCCTGCTGCGCGTGGATGCGCTGCGCGTGCAGCAGGTGCTGCGCAACCTGGTGTCCAACGCCGTCAAGTACGCCGGGCCGGGCACGGTGGAGATCGGGCATGCGCTGGCGCTGCAGGACGGCCTCTGCCGCGTGACGCTGACCGTGCGCGACCACGGCCCCGGCCTCGCGCCCGACGCGCTGGCGCGCGTGTTCGAGCCCTTCGCCGCGGCCCGCCCGGGCCGACCCGACAGCGCCGGCCTGGGCCTGGCCCTGGCCCGCGACCTGGCGCGCGCGCTGGGCGGCGACCTCTCGCTGGCCCCGGCGCCCGGCGGCGGCCTGCTCGCGCAGTTCGAGTGGCAGGCCGAGTGCCTGGAGTCGCCACCGGCCGCGGCGGCGCCGGGCCGCGGCCGCTGCGTGCTGGTGGTGGAGGACGCCGAGGTCTACGCCATGCTGCTGTGCCGCGCCTTCGAGGCCGCCGGCTGCCGCGTGCGCGCCGTGCCCACCGTGGCGGCCGCCCGCGCCGCGCTGGCCGCCGAGGCCTGCGACCTGCTGCTGACCGACCTGCACCTGCCCGACGGCAGCGCGGCCGACGTCCTGGAGGCCGCCGTGCGCCCCGGCACCTGCCGCATCGTGATGAGTGCCGACCTCGACGACGGCGATGGCCCGCCGGCCGGCGCGCACCACCGCGTGGCCAAGGGCGCCGACGTGGCGCTGTTCGTCGCCCACGTGCTGATGCTCCCGCTGCCGGAGCCGGCACCGGCCTGAGCCGCCGCGCCCCGCACCGCCGCGCGGCCGGGCTAAGCCTTCAGGAACTCGCTGCGCGTGCCCAGCCAGCGGGCCACGTGGGCGCGCGCCGATTCGGGGTGCTCGCGCAGCAGCGCGGGGGCGATGTCGCGCGCGGCCTGCAGCAGCGCGTCGTCCTCGGCCAGGTCGGCAAAGCGCAGCAGCGCGTCGCCGCTCTGGCGTGCGCCCAGGAACTCGCCCGGGCCGCGGATGGCCAGGTCGCGGCGCGCGATCTCGAAGCCGTCGGTGGTCTCGGCCATCGCGCGCAGCCGCGCCTTGCCGGCGTCGGCCAGCGGTGGCGTGTACAGCAGCACGCAGGCGCTGGCCACCGCGCCGCGGCCCACCCGCCCGCGCAGCTGGTGCAGCTGCGCCAGGCCGAAGCGCTCGGCGTGCTCGATCACCATCAGGCTGGCGTTGGGCACGTCCACGCCCACCTCGATGACGGTGGTGGCCACCAGCACGGCGGTGGTGCCGGCGGAGAACGCCGCCATCGTGGCCGCCTTGTCCGCGGCCGCCATGCGCCCGTGCAGCAGGCCTACCGCGGCGCCGGGCAGCGCGGCGGAGAGCTCGGCATGCGTCTCGGTGGCGTTCTTCAGGTCCAGCGACTCCGACTCTTCCACCAGCGGGCACACCCAGTACACCTGCTTGCCGGCGGCCACCTCGTCGCGGATGCGCGCCACCACCTCGGGGCGGCGGCTGTCGGCGAAGACCTTGGTCACGATGGGCGTGCGGCCCGGCGGCAGCACGTCGATGGTGCTCACGTCGAGGTCGGCGTAGTAGGTCATCGCCAGCGTGCGCGGGATCGGGGTGGCGCTCATCATCAGCAGGTGGGGCTCGTGGACGGGGCTGCCGGGGCCGCCGGGGCCGCCGGGGTCGCCGGGCGCCGGGTGGGCGCGGTCCGGCGTCGGCGCGGCCGTGCGGTCCGCACCGCCCTGCCGCAGGGCCAGCCGCTGGGCCACGCCGAAACGGTGCTGCTCGTCGACGATGGCCAGGCCCAGGCGGGCAAAGGCCACGCCCTCCTGGATCATGGCCTGCGTGCCCACCACCAGCATCGCGCGGCCGTCGGCCACCGCGGCCAGCTGCTCGCGCCGTGCCTTGCCGCGGCGGCTGCCGGTGAGCCAGGCGGTGACGATGCCCAGCGGCTCCAGCCACTGCACCAGCTTGCGGAAGTGCTGCTCGGCGAGCAGCTCGGTGGGGGCCATCAGCGCGCACTGCCAGCCGGCGTCGATGGCGGTGGCTGCGGCCAGTGCCGCCACCACGGTCTTGCCGGCGCCCACGTCGCCCTGCAGCAGCCGGTTCATGGGCTGCACGCGGCCCAGGTCGGCCACGATCTCGGCCACCACCCGGTCCTGCGCCGGCGTCAGGGCCCAGGGCAGCGCGGCGCGCAGGCGTCCGGGCAGGCCGTCGGCCGCGGCGCGCAGCGCCGGCGCGCGCAGGTGCGCCCGCTCGGCGCGCGCCATCGCCTGCGACAGCTGCTGCGCCAGCAGCTCGTCGAACTTCACCCGTTGCCACGCGGGGTGGGCGCGGTCCTCCAGCGCCGCCGGCGGCGTGCCCGCGGGCGGCAGGTGCAGCCACTGCAGCGCCTCGCGCAGCGGCGGCAGGCCGCGCGGCAGCAGGGCCGGGGGCAGCAGCTCGCGCAGGTCGGCGCGCGCCAGGCCGGAGGCCACCACCTTGCGCAGGTAGGCCTGCGGCAGCTGCGCACTGGCCGGGTAGACCGGTGTCAGGGCCTGCGGCAGCGGCGTGCCCTCGTCGACCACGCGCACCGACGGGTGCACCATCTCGCGGCCGAAGAAGCCCTCGCGCAGCTCGCCACGCACGCGCAGCAGCCGGCCCGGTGCCCAGGCCTTCTGCTGCCTGGCGTGGAAGTGCAGGAAGCGCAGCACCAGCGTCTCGCGCCCGTCCTGCAGGCGCACCACGAGCTGGCGGCGGCCGCGCGCCTCGATGCTGCACTCGCGCACCACGCCCTGCACCTGCACCGTCTCGCCGGCCCGCGCCGCGGCCAGCGGCACGAGGCGGGTCTCGTCCTCCCAGCGCAGCGGCAGGTGCAGCGCACGGTCGATGTCGCGCTGCAGCCCCAGCTTCTCCAGCGCGCGCTGGGGCGCGGACTTCTCGCGGATCGGCTCGGCCATGCCTGCATTGTCCGCTGCCGATAATCGCCCGATGACCCGAGGCCTGGCCGTGCTGGCACTGCTGTGGATGTCGCTGCCGGCGGCAGCCTGGACCCTGCCGCCGCTGGACAAGGCGCTGAACTACCGCCCCGTGCAGCCGCTGGTCGTGCTGACCAGCGACGGGGTGGAGATCGCCGCCTTCGGTGCCGAGCGGCGGCAGTTCCTGCCCATCGCCCGCATCCCGACGCTGCTGCAGCAGGCCGTGCTGGCGGTGGAGGACGCGCGCTTCTACGAGCATGCCGGCGTCGACCCCAAGGGCATGGCGCGCGCCGCGCTGGCGATGCTGACCGGCGGCATGCGCCAGGGCGCCTCCACCATCACGCAGCAGGTGGCGCGCACCTTCTTCCTCTCGCACGAGTTCACGGCCGAGCGCAAGGCGCGCGAGATCATGATCGCGCTGGAGCTGGAGAAGCAGCTGTCCAAGGACCGCATCCTCGAGCTCTACCTCAACGAGATCTACCTCGGCCAGCGCGCCTACGGCTTTGCCGCCGCGTCGCAGACCTACTTCGGCAAGCCGCTGGACCGCCTGAGCATCGCGGAGACGGCGATGCTGGCCGGCCTGCCCCAGAACCCGAACCATGCCAACCCGGTGAGCAACCTGCAGCGCGCGGTGCAGCGCCAGCGCGTGGTGCTCGAGCGCATGCGCGTGACCGGCGTCATCACCGAGGCCCAGCACCGGGCCGCGCGCGCCGAGGTGCTGAAGATCCGCAGCCCCGGCGAGGGCGTGCTGCACGCGCCGCACGTGGCGGAGATGGCGCGCCAGCAGGTGGTGGAGCGCTGGGGCCCCGAGGCCTACCAGCGCGGCATCCGCGTGGTGACCTCGCTGCGCGCCGACGAGCAGCGCGCGGCCTGGACGGCGCTGCGCCGCGGCCTGCTGGCGCACGACCGGCGCGGGCCCTGGCGCGGCGTCGAGGGCCAGGCCGCGACCGCCGAGGCGCTGAAGGCCTTCCGCGACGACGAGACGCTGCGCCTGGCGTGGGTGCGCAGCGCCAGCCCCAGGGCGGTGACGCTGCAGCTGGCCGCCGGCGAGACCGTCACGCTGCAGGGCGAGGCGCTGCGCTGGGTGCGTGCCGGGCTGCAGCCCGGGGCCAGGGCGCCGCTGGCCATCACGCCGGGTGCCGTGGTGCGTCTGGTCAAGGAGGGGCGCGGCTGGGCCTTCGCGCAGTGGCCGCAGGCCGAGGGCGCGCTGGTGGCGCTCGATCCGGCCACCGGCCGCGTGCGCGCGCTGGTGGGTGGCTTCGCCTTCGCGCGCCAGCCGTTCAACCACGCCACCCAGGCCTGGCGCCAGCCGGGCTCGGCCTTCAAGCCGCTGCTGTACTCGGCGGCGCTGGAGACCGGCGTGATGCCGGAAACCCTGCTGGACGACGCGCCCTGGTCGGCCGCCGACGGCTGGACACCGAAGAACAGCGACGGCCGTTTCGACGGCCTGATGAGCCTGTCCGATGCGCTGGCCCGCTCGCGCAACCTGGCCAGCGTGCAGGTGCTGCAGCACGTGGGGGTGCCCGCGGCACGCGACTGGGTGGCCCGGCTGGGCCTGGACCCGGCCCGCCAGCCGGCCGACCTGACGCTGGCCCTGGGCAGCGGCGCCGCCACGCCGCTGCAGCTGGCGCAGGCCTACGCCGTCTTCGCCAACGGCGGCCACCGCGTGACACCGGTGCTGGTGGAGCGCGTGGAGGACGCCAGCGGCCGCGTGCTGTTCGAGGCCCCGCGCGCCGCGCCGCCGGGCGAGGCGCAGCGCGTGATCCCGGCGCGCAACGCCTTCCTGACGGCGCAGATGCTGGGCGCCGTCACCCGCCACGGCACCGCGGCGCGCGCGCAGGCGCAGCTGGGGCGTGACGACCTCCATGGCAAGACCGGCACCACCGACGATGCGGTGGACGCCTGGTTCGCCGGCTTCCAGCCCACGCGCGTGGCCGTGGTCTGGCTCGGCCATCCCGAGCCGCGCAGCCTGGGCGAGGGCGAGTCGGGGGGCGGCCTGGCCCTCCCGGTGTGGCTGGACTACATGGCCGCGGCGCTGAAGGGCCAGCCGGTGGTGCCGCTGGCACCGCCGCCCGGCCTGATGCAGGTGGACGGCGCCTGGCGCTACGAGGAGTTCGCCGCCGGCGGCCATGTGCGCGCCATCGGGCGCGACGGTGCGGCCTGGCAGCCGGCACCCGCGCTCGCGCCCGAGCCGGCGGCGTCGGCCGCGTCGGCGGCGGCCTCCGCCCCCGCGGCGGCCGATTGAACCGGGGTTGAACGCCCGCATGGAACAATTTGCTGCCTTTGCGCCTCTTCAGGCCGGTCAAGCCTGCAAGCCATGGAATTCACCCTCTCCGACTTCGACTTCGCGCTGCCACCCGAACTGATCGCCCAGCATCCGGCGGCCGAGCGCAGCGCCTCGCGCCTGCTCGACGGCACCGGTGCGGTGCCGGTGGACCGCGTGTTCCGCGAACTGCCGGCGCTGCTGTCGCCCGGCGACCTGCTGGTGGTCAACGACACCCGGGTCATCAAGGCCCGGCTGCTGGGCGAGAAGCCCACCGGCGGCGCGGTGGAGGCGCTGGTGGAGCGCGTCTTCCCCGGCACGCACGAGGTCTGGGCGCACCTGCGCGCCAGCAAGTCGCCGCGGCCGGGCACGGTGGTGCGCTTTGCCGACGCCTTCGACGCCCAGGTGCTGGGCCGCGCCGGCCCCGAGGACGCGCTGTTCCACCTGCGCTTCCCGGACGACCCCTTCGTGCTGCTGTGGCGCCACGGCCACGTGCCGCTGCCGCCCTACATCACGCACGCCGACAGCGCCGAGGACGAGGCGCGCTACCAGACCGTGTTCGCCGACAAGCCCGGGGCGGTGGCCGCGCCGACGGCGTCGCTCCACTTCGACGACGCGGTGCTGGCCGCGCTGGACGCGCGTGGCGTGAAGCGCGCCACCGTGACGCTGCACGTGGGCGCCGGCACCTTCCAGCCGGTGCGCAGCGAGAACCTGGCCGAGCACCGCATGCACAGCGAGTGGTACGAGGTGCCCGCGGCCACGGTGCAGGCCATCGAGGCCACGCGGGCCGCCGGCAGCCGCGTGGTGGCCGCCGGCACCACCGCGCTGCGCGCGCTGGAGTCGGCGGCGCGGGACGGCGGGCTGCGCGCCCGCCAGGGCGAGACCGACCTGTTCATCACCCCGGGCTTCGAGTTCCGCGTGGTCGACCGGCTGGTGACCAACTTCCACCTGCCCCGCAGCACGCTGATGATGCTGGTCTCGGCCTTTGCCGGCCACGCGCACATCATGGCGCTGTACCGGCACGCCATCGAGAGCCGCTACCGCTTCTTCAGCTACGGCGACGCGATGCTGCTGTCGCGGGCCACCGGCTGATCAGCCCCGCAGCACCACCATGTGGTTGTCCAGCGCCATGGCCTGCGGCCAGGGCAGCAGGGTCGGCGCCTCGCGCGGGTGCCAGCGCGCCAGGCCGCGGCCGGCGGCGATGAGCACGCCGGACTGCGTGGCCAGCGCGTAGGCGCGCTGCAGCCGGGCCACCTCGGTCAGCCCCTCCGGCGCCGCCGGGTGCCACCACCAGGCGGTGTCGCGCATCGCGTGGCTGAGCACGAAGCCGCCGCCGGCGCCGGCCGGCACGCCGGTGATCTCGCCGGCGTAGCCGTCGCCGCCGGGCACGGCCTGCAGCGCCTGGCCGTCCCAGACCGCCAGTGCCGGCGCGGCGGCGCGGTCGGCGGCCTGGTCGTGCTCGGCCTGCAGCGCCACGCCCAGCAGGCCGTCGTCGGCCCACGCGAGGTGGCGCACCGACAGCCGCGGGTCGGCCAGGTGCCACCGCCCCAGGCGCTCGCCGCTGCCGCCATGCAGGCGCACCAGCGAGGCCTCCATGCGGTCGAGCGCGACCTTGCGGTCGTCGCGGTCGCGCCAGATGCCGCCGTTGGCCAGCACGAGGTGGCCGTCGCGGTCCGTCAGCAGCTGGTGCGGCTCCACGCCGTGGCTGTCCCAGTCGTCGAGCTTCTTCAGCGTGCGCGCGTCGCGCACACCGACGCGGCCGCGGCCGGTGCCGGTGTCGGTCTCGGTGGTGTAGAGCCGCGTGCCGTCGGCGCTGGCCGCCACGTGGCCGCCGAAGCGGCGCGGCAGCGGCTCGTCGGCGATGTCCAGCCGCTGCAGCACGCGGCCGTCGGCGTCCAGCCGCATCAGCCAGCGCCCGGGCCGCAGCGCCACCGCCAGCAGCCCGCCGCCGGGCTCGGCCAGCAGGCCGTGCGGCCGGCTGGGCAGCGGCACGGCGCCGGCGATGCGCAGCGTGCCGGCGGCAAAGTCCACCGCCAGCACGCCCACGTGGTGCGTGCTGTCCTCGCGGGCGCCGCGCCAGGCGGCGCCCAGGCGCAGCGGCGGCGCCTCGGCGTGGGCCGGCCAGGCTGCTGCACCGGCGGCGCCGGCCAGCAGGGCGAGCAGATCGCGGCGCTGCATGCTTGTATGTTCAGACCAGACCAGCACGGTAGAGTCTGAACGCCGTCGAGGCGTC